>OLOU01000011.1_pt1 | contig 206415 bp, 215 predicted proteins | sample 1672101 | NCBI WGS metagenome assembly OLOU01 (sample SAMEA3136645, study PRJEB25190) | human gut metagenome | biome: human gut; feature: human-associated habitat; material: faeces | place: Austria | collected 2013
CCTTACAGTTTTCCTGACAGTTAAATCGCTCTCGACCCATGGACAGGTCGAGGGCGATTTTTAGTTGTGCATTGCGACGCATAAAAAAGGAATCTCACTTGAGTGAACCTCCCCACCTAAGCCTTTCAGCTATAGATGGGGAGATTCACATGATAACAACCCATGATGTTTTCCTCCTTATTCAGTATTACTTCCGTTCTGGACAAATTATAGCCGGGTGCAGTCCCCCGTTACCCGCCGCTCACCGCTCGCTTGTGAAGGCTGTTGTCCTTAAAGCGACAAAGCCTGAGAAATTGCTCAAAAGAAAAACCGTGACCACGAACACGCAGCCACGGTATAAAAACTGCCAGCCAAAGGCGGTGACCGGCAGGATAGGATGTACAAGCGGGCAGACATGATGGCATATGCAAAAAATCGCACTTAGAAAGGAAGGTTTTCTGTTCGGCGGGAAAGAGAAAGAGGTTCGAGAACCCGCCAGACCCATTTCCGCTTGTACAATTCTTATTCTATGCAATTCGCACAAACACGCAAGCAAAAAAAGCAAAAAGAAATCCCCTCGCACCGAATGACCGGTACAAGGGGTTCTCACTTTGATAGAAAGAAGGAAGCTGCATCTCTGCAGCGCAGCACATTCAAGTGCCGCAACCGTCATTGACGGGTCGAAGGTTTTGGTGTTTACTCCGCACCGGCTTACAAGGTCATCATCGATGACACCGTCGAGTCTATACCTCCTGCCTTCTATAATGTATTATACCACAAATCGCACTTTTTTGCAAGTTTTTCCTCAAAATTAGGCTCACTTTGTATGCAGCTACGCCTCAGCAGCTACGCTTTGACTTTCCCGCTTCCCTGAGTTCCGGCAGCTACGCAATTTTCGGAGAAGATGCAGTTTTTGCCCGTATTTTCTGTAACTCAATTCCCAAAAGTGTCCGTATTTCCAACTTTTTGGGAATGAGATGGACCAAATCCCTCAACTCACTTGCAGTTTGCCCTTTGCCTTTCCTGTATGGAAAAAGCACCCGCAATGTGGTATAATTAAGGCAAAGAAATTCGTCCAGAGCGGAGATACACACGTCAATAACCCACGACTAAAGTCGCGGGCTTGCTCCGGCAAGTCCGTGCTTTAGAAGTGTCCGCAAGGATATGTTGACTACCCTTTGCACATTAAGTTGTGCCCCGTTATAAGCGAATAGACAGTTACCGCATGGTGTAAATCCTAGCTGTGCGCTCTAAGACAACAACACATCACGTAAAGCTGAGGCAAAGCCGACAGGTGTGGCTGTACCAAGCCGTTTATAACCTTGGGGAAGGATTTTTACCCTCTTCGGAGGAGAGAACAGCTTTTTATTGGCTGCTAATTTATCGAAAGGAGCATGGTATCATGCAATATGTGTATGTACTTAACAAGCACGGCGAGCCCTTGATGCCGTGCTCACCCGGAAAGGCTCGTCTGCTGTTAAAGCAGCAAAAAGCATGCGTTGTAAAGCGCACACCGTTTACTATTAAGCTCTTGTACGGCAGTGCAGGATACAAACAGCCCATCACTCTTGGTGTTGATGCTGGCAGCAAGCATGTCGGCTTGTCTGCATCTACAGAAAAGCGCGAACTCTACCGCGAAGAGTTTACTCCTCGCAACGATGTGGTAGATTTGCTTTCCACGCGCAGACAGAACCGTCGTTCAAGGCGCAATCGCAAGACTCGTTACCGTGCGCCAAGATTTGATAACCGCGTTCACAGCAAGCATAAAGGGTGGCTCGCTCCTTCAGTAGAAGTAAAGATTCAAGAGCATATTACTGTTATTAAGCGTATCTGCCGAATTTTGCCTATCACTCTTGTAAGAGTGGAAACCGCAGAATTTGACACACAACGCCTGAAAGCAATGCTTAAAGAAAAGCCTCTGCGCGACGCCGCCTTCATGGGCATCATGCGCAACACGCTGCTCGCACGACTGAAGGATGAACTGAACATTCCTGTCAAACAGACCTACGGGTACATCACCAAGCTGTTGCGGGAGAAGAACAAAATTCCCAAAAGCCATGTGAACGATGCCCGCTGTATTGCCAAGGCTCCAAATGCAAAACCGTGCGACACGATGCTCTATACGCGGGCATTGCGTCATCACAACCGGCAAATTCATAAGGCGAAAATCCTCAATGGCGGCATCCGCAAGAAGAATCAGGCTCCGTACCTGGTGAAAGGTTTCCGCCTTTGGGACAAGGTCCGATACAACGGCGAGGAATGTTTCATTACCGGCAGACGCTCAAGTGGGTATTTTGCCCTCAAAAAATACGATGGAACTGTTATCTCAAATAGCGCAAGCTACAAAAAACTAATGTTGCTGGAAGCAGCGACAAATTATATCACGGAAAGGAGCTAAGGGCGCATTCCTCCCACGACTAAAGTCGCGGGTTTCCTGCGCCAAACTCATGACTATCGGAGACATTCTCGTTAATACCAACCGGGCAAACCTCAATAATCTGCTACCGTTATCGGAAGTGAAAACCAAAAAGGATTTCGCCAAATTCAAGAAGAAGGGCTATACCGTCGGCATGACTGCCGGGGAATTTCAGGAGAAATACCCGCTTCTTCCCATTGAGAACATTTATGCCTCCTACAACATCCTGTCCTCGCTCTATTATTGCGAGCCTCAAAATCCTACCATCCCGATTGTCTTGAATCTTCAGATTTACGGCGACAAGCGCCTATCTGTTGCAAACGAATCGGATGAAGCATTTCAAAATCGGATTCTCTCGATAGCAAAAGCAATTTCTGAGGGGAATGTCAAGCGGATTCGGTCGTATCTCTTTTCTCTCGAAGACAGTTTCAGGGTTTCGGTGCTCTCGCAGTATATCAAGAACGCAGAGCCCTCAACGGAACTGTACGACCTCTTTATGGATTATTACAAATTGACCGATTATGGGTTCAAGAATCTAAACGAAGCCGATATACGCAAAGTCCTGTCCGGTAAATCTGAGGAGCAGAAGAAGAAAACTGCTGAAAAGCTTCGGAAGTTCCCGGATACAATTACCGTTTATCGCGGAGAGGGCAGCAAATCAACGCCGTATACGCAGTCTTTCTCGTGGACGGTCAGCTACAAAGCAGCTTGTTTCTTTGCCTGCAGGTTACCGAGCGCTGAAGACAGCACTATCGTATCGGCAGAGGTATCGAAGGATGATATCATTGAGTTCTTCCCCGAAAGAAATGAGGCGGAAGTTGTCATTTTGCCGTCTGCCGTGAAATCTGTAAAAGTCGATACTCTGTATGGCTTAGAATCTGTCGAAGAAGAAATTCTCGAAATCATGCCCCTGTACCAGGCCGGCCGCGAAGAGATTCGGCATCTGTATGCAGTTCATGGCAAACTCGATGCAAATGGGTCTGGGCACGATGCCCTGCACACGCTGCGTGTACTGTTCAACGCGCTTCTTCTCCTTGAGATGGATGGCATTATGCTCTCCGAAGAGGAAACGCAGATGCTAATGGATGCTGCCATTTACCACGACATCGGTCGCACGAACGATGATGTTGACGATAGCCATGGCAAAGCATCCCGCGATATTTATGCTGCTGACCGCAAACCCGAAAATCCCGGTACTGGATTTCTCATCGAGTATCATTGCCTCGATGATGCTGTCGCTCGCAGAGATTTAGAGGCTCTTTCTCTGCCGAACGTTGACCGCATCTGGCTGCTGTATACGATTCTCAAAGATGCGGATGCCCTTGACCGGGTCCGGTTCGGGCTCAGACACCTTAATCCTAAATACCTGCGCAACGATACCGCGCATAAAATTCTGCCCGTAGCACAGCTTTGCTTGGAGCACCTAACATTTTAAGGAGTATACGCAGGAACCGAGGAATTAAGAGATGGCTAATTCAAATTGCTTAACGCGAGAGGAAATCCGCTTTCTCGAAGAACTCGGCGTGCAGGGCGACCTGCATCATTTGAGCCGGGATTCGTCTGTGTGGGGAGAAATCGAGGACAAGGCCGGTGACGAGCTCATGTTCGAAGGGCTCGATGAAAACTATGAGCCAAACCAGATAGGTCGTATCTGCGAGTCGATTCTTGACAAAATACCTATCTCTCCAGACTAAAAACAAAAACCAATCCGGTATTCCGACACAGCAAGAGGAGCGTCCGCTAAAGCAGACGCTCCTCTTTTTGTTTCTTGTGCTTTTTGTAAGCTTGCAGCTTACTTGCCGCTGCCGTTCAGGCGCGGGATGGTCTCAGTCTTTGTTTCATTGCAAACCGTGCAGGTGTAGGTCTTGACGCCTTCTTTTTCAGCCGTGGGCTCAGTAGTCACAACACCGTTATCCCAAGTGTGGTCTTTTTTGGGCGTGAAATCGAAAGTGCTGCTCACATCACCGCAGACGATGCAGTAGATTTCGGTGCGACCCTCTTCCTTGCAGGTAGGCTCTATGACACGCTTAGCGGCATGGTGACCGGTGGAGTGTACAATGTTGTCCTTGTAGGAGAGGCTGTCATCCTGATTGCACTTGTGCATCGTGTAGCCGTCCTCGGTGCAAGTCGGCTGGACAACGGTAACGGTGAAGGTGTACTTGGTGGGCAGGACCTTTTCGGTCTTGGTCGCATCGCAGTTCTTGCAACGCAGAGTCTTTTCACCGTACTCTTCATAAGTAGGCGGGGTAGTGATGACGCCCTCATCCCAGATGTGACCTGTACCGCCGTAGTCGTAGGTCATGGTATGGGAAGCATCGCGCTTGCAGTGCATCAGCATGGTGCCCTTCTTGGTGCAGGTAGCCTTTTTCAGGCATTCAGCGTGCTCGGTGTCCCAATCATGGTAACCGATAGCGGGCACAGGCATCAACACTCTTTCGTTGCACCCCTCGTAGCTGCAGTACATCCAACGCTTGCCTTCAGTCACGCAATAAGGTCCCTCGATGATTTCGCCAAGGCGCGTGTAATCGTGCTCATGCACCTTAGCAATATCTTCGGTCTTTATTGCTTGGCAAACATTGCAGGTGAAGGTCTTGATGCCAGTTTCGGTGGCTGTAGGCTCCTTGGTGACGATGCCCTCATCCCACTGATGCTCACCAGTTGCAGGAAGGTCTTTCACATGCTGCTTATCGTTGCAGCGCTCACAGACATTGTCTACGCTGCCAGGAGTGCCGCAGGTAGCGGGAGTAGTGACTTCCTTATACTGATGGCCCAACGCAGCAACAGGCGTGTCCCGATAGGTCTTTGCGGGATTCTCATTGCAGGTATGCAGCGTGTAACCGTCCTCTGTGCAAGTAGGAGGAACGACAGTTTCCGTGAAGGTATAGCCAAGTGCAGGAATCACTTCCTTATGCACATGGGTATTATCATTCTGACAGGTATAGGTGCGCTCACCGTCTTCTTCGTAGGTCGGTTCCTTCGTTACAACGCCTTCGTCCCAAGCGTGTCCCGTCGCAGGAACAGGTTCCGTGTAGGTATGGCTCCCATCATTTAGGCAAGTGAAGGTCTTGACGCCGTCCTCGGTGCAGGTAGGAGCTTTGGTGACAACACCGTCATCGTACTTATGGCCCAGTGCTGGGATTTCCTCGGTCTTAGTCTCTGCGCAGCCTGTATTCTGGCACTTGAAGGTCTTTACGCCAACTGCCTCGCACGTAGCAGGTGTTGTTACAGCGCCATCATCCCACTTATGACCCAGAGCCGGGATTTCCTCGGTTTTAGTCTCTGCGCAGCCGGTATTCTGGCACTTGTAGGTCTTAACACCAGCTGTCGTACAGGTCGCTGCCGTTGTGACTGTACCGGTATCCCAGGCATGCCCCAGTGCATTCGTATAATCGCGTTTTTCGGTCAGAGCGGAATCCTGGTCGCAGATGTAGATGGTATAGCCCTTCTCTGTGCAGGTAGGCGCTACCGTATTGCCCTTATGCCATGTCTTCTCGACTACCGGGATATCTTCCGTGTATGTAGCACCGCAGGAAGTGCAGGTAAAGGTCTTCGTACCCTTCTCGTAGATGGTAGCAGGCTTAGTGACCTTACCGGCATCGTAGGCGTGCGGCAGCTTTGCCTTGTAATCGCCCTTATAGGTCAGACCGGGGACTTCGTTGCACTCATAGAGGGTATAACCATCAGCGGTGCAGGTCGGAGCAACAACGCTCTTGATATGATAGGTCTTGTTGAGAGACGGGATTTCCTCTGTGCGCGTCTCATCGCATTCCTTACACTTGAAGGTCTTAATACCGGTCTCGGTATAAGTAGCAGCCTTCGTGACTGTACCGCCATCCCAGCTGTGTCCCTTTGCCGGAATAAAGCGGTCATTGTAGTTCATACCGCCCCACTCATGGCAGATATGCTCATCGTAGCCCTGCGTGGTGCAGGTCGCCTCATGACGGCGAACCGTGAAGGTGTATTTTACCTGAGGCTTTGCGGTAGGAGCCGGAGTAGCTGCCGGAGCAGGTGCCGGTGTTTTTGTCGCCGCCGGTTTTGTCGTCCCGCCGGAAGTCGAAGTGCCGGTGCTCGGCTTCTCTGTCTTAGTCGGCTCGCTGGTGGTATTGTCCTTCTTATCGGTGCTCTCAGCGGGCGTGGTGGTCGGTGCAGGTGTAGCGGTCGGTGCAGGCGTGGCAGTTACTTCCGGTGTTTCCGGAACCGCAGCCTGACTTTGGCTCGTGGTCACATCCGAACTCGTCGTATCGTTGGTGTTTTTTCTTTTCTTGCAGCCGGTCAAAGAAACCGCAACCGTAGCAGCTAAGGCCACAGCAACGATTCTTTTCGCTGCACTAACTCTCCTTTTCATAGTAAACCTCCTTCCCTTTAGGGGATAGTTTCTTAACTTTATTATACCAAAGAAAATATCGTGTTTACATTGATTTTTATAGATTTTACAACTTTTCTATCAAGTTTTACTGTTTGCATAATTTGCACATCATGAAACTGTGCATAGTTCCCAGTACATATGGCTAACTCTCAACCTTCACCACAAACTGTTGATTTCCGCCATTTTCTAAAAACTTCTGTCATGTTGCATATTGACTCTTTTCATAGAAAAGAGTACGCTATTTTGAATCGAAGGAAGGAATTGTCATGGAAGTCAGTTTGTTGCTCATGCAGCAGATAGCTCAGCTGTTCATCGTTCTCATAATGGGCTATGTAGTCGTTAAAGCAGGGCTGTTGAAAGCCTCAGACAGTAAGGTTTTATCCGTAGTTTTTGTTTATCTGGTTATGCCGTGCGTTGTTCTCAACGCATTTCAAATCGATGATACGCCGCAGATTCGCACAGGACTCTTGTACTCGATGGGCATAGCAGTCGGGATGCATGTTGTGTTTCTGGTCCTCAATGCTATCTTTAAAAGGCCGCTTAAATTGGATGTCGTGGAGCAGGTCAACATCATATACAGCAATGCGGCCGCGCTCGTCATCCCTCTGGTTCAGGCTTTGCTCGGCGAAGAATATGTCGTTTATTCCTGCGCTTTCGTCATTGTTCAGCTGATTCTTCTCTGGACGCACGCAAGTGCCTGCCTGCAAGAAGGCGCAAAACTCGAATGGAAGAAGATTCTGACCAATGTCAATCTGATTGCGATTGTCGCCGGTGCGCTCTTGTACCTTCTGCACATCTCGCTGCCCTCGCCTATCGTGAACACACTCAGCAGCGTAGGTGCTATGATAGGACCTATGGGTATGCTGCTGGCCGGCATGGCGATTGCGGAAGTGCCGCTAAAGAAAGTCTTCTGTACACCGCGCAACTATCTTCCCGTTGCACTCCGTCTGCTGGTCGTACCGATGGTGGTACTGCTCCTCCTCAGTGTCACCCACGCATCCACTTTGATTGCGGATGGCAAGGCGATTCTCATGACGGTGTTCCTGTCCGCTATCACACCGGCCTGTGCGACTGTCACCTCGATGGCGCAGCTGTACAACAGGGATGCGGCGCATTCGAGTGCCCTGTATGTACTCAGCACGTTGCTCTCTATAATTACAATGCCCATCATGATAGGTCTGTTTAGATGCTGGCTTAACTGATTTACTTAACAACAAGAAGAGCGCCCACTTTTTAGCGGGCGCTCTTTTTGTACCTGTTAGGTTTTTGCCGAAACGGGAAACTTTCTTTATTTTTTTGCTGAAAATTTCCGAAAAGAATCTTAGTCGATGCCAAGTACCATTTTCAGGTTACCGTTAAAGGAATCCGCAATGCTGTGTACGGCACGGTACTGACCAGTATACCTCATGCACTGCTCATGCGTAAGTATGGGTTTCTCATACTCGATACGGTCGATGCGGATATCCACAGTTAGTTTGTTGTTGCAATAGTCGTCGGGGCTATCTGTCAGGATATAGGGCCCATAGATGACCGTGCCATAGGCATAAATGCCGCTCTCATGCGCCGGGTCCTGCTTTCCCACATGCAGCATCACGATGTCGCCAATCTGCATGTCACGGGTAGCAAGGAACGGCTCCACATACCCGGGTCCTTTGACCTTGTCGAACAGGTTCCATTGGCGGAGATTGATGGGTTCAATATAAAATGTCACTGTGACACCTCAAATGCATCAGTTGTTTTCAAGTACCCACTTCACATACTTTCTGGCAATGCTCAGCGGGTGGTCGGGGAATTTCTCATCGAAAATATCGCGTTCCGAGAAGTTCATGAGGAAGCCTTCCCTGTATTCGGCATCATAGGGGTCTTCAAAGAACATCTTCATGATTTCCTTTGTAGTGAAATGCTTTTCGGGGTATTTCTCTTTTATTGCGTTCTGGAACATTGCAAATCCGAAGCTGTCCCGCGCCCCGGTCATGCCTTCTTCGGTAAAGCTGCCGTTGACGAAATAGTCATCCTCGCCGACATTCACATTCAGGTTCAACAGATACGATACCTCCGGTTTCGGTAGGCCCTGCACCGTCTCCTGAATTTTCCGAATAGCGTAGATGTACTTGTGCCCCTTCGCGGTCAACCCGTTCTTGCATTCCAGAAGACCCATATTTTCCATCAGGGACAAGCGCACATCTTTGACGGTATCCTCCACGGAATCGTAGTCCATCGCTTCTTCCGGTGCCACAATCCAGGCAAAAATCAGGCCGAAGCACTCGTCATTGCGAATACCGCATCCGACATTGGGTTTCGGAACCGTATCGGGCAGAGGCTTGTTGAGGTCACCGTATTCGTCCGGTTTTACTTTGAGCTCAAACGATTTAAACTCCTGTTCAGGCATTTCCTGTACCTCCTGCCTCAATTACTGTAGGTGCATTGTTTTTAGGCTCAGTCGATTTCGTCCATTTCGCGCAGCGTATCCTCTGCGTCACCGAAAATTTTATCGTAATCGTCAGGGTATGTCAATGTCCCAAAGACATTCCCGGTCTTCTCATCAAGATAATTGATGACGACTTTCGGCTTCTCAACGCCATTCAGGGCCTGATACCCTTCTGCGCTGATACCGAACAGCATCGCCTCCGTCGTATAGGGCGATTCATAGTCGTCGGCATCCATGTTCACGGTAAAGACCGTCATATCATCGTTGTAGGTGTAGTCGCTGCAATCAGTTTCATCGTCATCGTTGAAGAAATCGTCAAACGTCTTGTCGATGGATGCTTTTAGGTCGTCGAGCAACTGTTTGTGCGCCTCGCCCGTCATCGTCGCAATGACAGACCCGTCGGCGCTGGGTTTTGCTTCCAAAACACCCTCTCTGTCGAGCAGGACCTTGCAGAATTCCTTTGCCGCTTTCATCCTCTCCTCATATAAGGCTTGTCAGTTTCTTCATCGTGTTCTCCTTGATTTCCTTTTAGAAATGCTCCGCTACAATACCGTCCAATTCTTTTCTGATTTCAGCAAATGACTGATACAGGTCCAGAGTTCGGACGGTTATTTTGTTTCCGGACATCAGATATTTTCCGTCTGGCTGCATCTCGTCCTTAGTTTTCGCGTACAGAAGCATACCCGATACTTTGTGTTTTGTCCCTGAATTGGCGAGCTCGTATTCCTTGTTCTTGACATAGGTAAATATCTGATATATGTTCGCCGAACAAACCGTCTGCCGGTCGAAATGCGTCTGCATATTGTGCTGATAGTATTTGGCGTCGATGATAAGGACCGTATCCCGTTTTTTGTTTTCGAGCACGATATCGCTTTGCATAGTCGGCAGCTCTTTGCGGTTCCCGTCATCTACCTGCCATTCGATTTGCGGAGCGGATACCGTCAATTCGCTGTGTTCCTGCCGGAAATATTCTAGCAGGAATTTCTCATACAAATGATACATTTCCTGCGAATCGACAAAAGCAGCCAGTTTCCGGGTCCCGTCTTCTTCGGTTATCAGCATCCCGTCCAAGACAAACCGGCAAATCCCCATCAGTAGCTGATAGGTTTGATTGTTCCGGTGAAAGGTAAGGCTCGACCACCGCATAGTTTTCGGTTCAACTGTATCGATGCAGGAGAAGAACAAGAGTTCCTTCTTTAACGCCGCCCGGTATTGGGCATTCACTCTATTGCTCGCTACGAGCAAGAGCGCCGTGGTTTTCAGGATACGGTTCAGAAGATTATTCTCCGACAACTCATCATACTGGCAGCTGAGCATGCGCCGATGCGCTATCTCGTTTTGTATCGTGCCGGGCATGTTCAGTTTCCCGCGCAATATCGGAAGGTCGTCTTCCCTGCCGATATATTCGCGGTACAGTCCTTGTTTCAGCTGCTGGCTGATACCGTTGCTCAGAATTGCGGCAAAGAGGTTCTCTGCTTTATCGAACGATTCGGCACCGACCTTCTCAAACTTGTCTTGCCTCAGAGCCTTGAACGCATAGGACAGCATATAGTATATGTTCTTTACGAGGATGTTGTCCTTCTCATTCGATGCCATCGTTTACCGCCTTGTGCAGCTTATCCGCCCATTCCTGATACTTCTTCGCATCATCGAACCAGTATTCCTGCAGCATCGGGAGGATATCGTAGTTCACGATGTCACGCAGCAGTTCGTCCGAGCACGGTTCGTCGTCACCGAGCACAAAGTAACTGTGCCCGATACAGAATCCGTTACCGAGCGTCGGGTCGCCTGCGATAGCAGCGTTCAGACCGTCCGTGCCGCTGATGACGCCAATCAGTTCATCAAAAGCGGGGTTGTTATACGCCTTAGCGCGAGCCTTGAAGCCATCTGTGTCAAAGCCCGGCTCCATATCTATAAAGCTGAAACGGCGACGCAGAGCATAGTCAATCATTGCAAGAGAGCGGTCAGCGGTATTCATCATGCCGATGATGTACAGGTTCTCCGGTACAGAGAACTCCTGCTTGCTGTATGCCAGTTTCAGTTTCTGACCTCGATACCCTGCCTCGATAAGCATAAGGAGTTCGCCGAAAATCTTCGAGAGGTTACCGCGATTGATTTCATCGATAATCAGAAAATACGGCTTGTCCGGCTCATACCCTGCCGTCTCGCAGAATGCCTTGAAAAGGCCCGGCTCTAATCTGAATCCGTCTTCGTCTTCCTTAGGCTTATACCCCTCAACGAAATCCTCATACGAGTAATTCTGATGGAACTGAACAAACTGGATGCGCTTATCATCCTTCTCACCCATGATAGAGTATGCCAGGCGCTTCGCCGTAAAGGTCTTTCCGACACCCGGCGCACCTTGCAGGATGATGTTTTTCTTGCGCTTCAGTATTGCGCAGATAGTATCGTACTTGTGCTCGGTCATGAAGACTTCTTGCAAGAACTGCTTTTTATCATACTTATCCACGGGTTTTTCCACTGGCAACGGATTGTACTCACGAATCATATCCATAATGGATTTGTATTCGTCCGTGGTTAATTGATAAATCGTTGCTCTGAGTACTTTAAAGAACTCCATTTGGGAAAGTTCATCACTTTCTTTAAGTTCTTCAAGCGGTATTGGATTCTCAAGTCCCTCAGTCTTTCGAATCAGGATACGCTGCCCATCTTGCTCACCGGCAATCTCTCCAATGGCGACGATTTTTTTGGTCGGATTGGATTCATAGAGGATGACTGAATCTCCAATTCTGGCATCAAGAAAATGCTGGTAAATACGGCTCTTGTTCCCGGATGGGGCAAACATGGAAACATCCATAACGCCGCCCACAGGGAAAGTTGAGACCTTCCAGAGCGTTGGCTTGGCGCTCATCATCCAATAATGTTTATCAGTGGGCAGATTACCGCTTTGACTCATTTGGTATTTTCCCCATGCGTTAGCAAGTTCATCTCTAAGCTTCCAGACAAAAACGCCGTCTGCTTTTTTGTCAGCTTTTTTACCCTCATACAGAACTGCCCAATAGCACTTGCTGCCATCTTCTCTCTCATAGATTGGGCAGTTTGTTGCACTCTGAATTTTTTTTGCTAGAGAAACCGATGCAGAATTGTAGGCGTTTGCCTCTCCTCCGTATTTCTTTGCAAGCTCAGTGCAGGTGGCCTGTCCTCCAATATCTGCGAACTGCTTAATAAGGGTTCGACTGCTGTCATCAAAGATGTTGTTATCGCCGAGCAGAGACAGCCATTGAGACTCTGATATTGCAGGGGTATAATTGCTCGGCCACCAAGCATTCTTTTCCTGAGCTTTAAGATAATGATGGGTAATGTAGAATGCGAAATCTGAGGTCAGTGTACGTAAAGATTCGTCTGCGTAGCTGTCGTCCGTGATATAACCCTTCACTTTTTGCAATAGAGCATCTTCATGCTGTAGAAGTTCCGTCACTTCGTCATAAAAGGGAAGCCAGTTAGAGAGAATCTCCGTATAGTGTCCAGACACAAACTTGTACTGGCTTTTGAGTAGCTTTGCCATATTCTGTGTCTCAGTAAACTTGTAAATGTAGTACTTGGCAGGATATCTTAGCCACAGGTATATGCTGATAGCATGCTCGTCCTGATAGTGGTTCTTGTCAGCTTTGCCGATGATGGATAACAACTTGATTGACTGCTTCTTGAAGTTGTCAAAACGCCATGCGAGTTCGGCACTTTCGTCATAAAGGTCCCGAAACATCTGACGCACAGTTTCTGGCTCGGCGTCCGCAAATTCGCCAATCATTCCAGAAGAAAAATAGTTTGGAACCATAAGTAAAGGCTTAGCCTCTTTAAGCGCTGCCTTCAACATTGCAGAAAAATCAGACGAATCTATATCCCATTTTTCTGAGAAAGCTTTTACGGCTTTCCACTTGAAGCCTTCCTCTTCATCCCAATACCTCTGTGTGAAATCGTTGTAATAAGATTCAACGACCTTTTTGAATTCAACAGCATCAATCATGGTTTACACTCGTTTCCTTATAGGATTTACTGCACTGAACTATACATAATCTAATTGTATAATTTCTGTCGCAAAATTGCAAATAAAGTCTGCTCTATTCTTTTGTTTTCGCCTATTGCACAATGCACGCCGCATATCTTTGTTCACTTCATCCATTGACAGCATCAGCAGTCAATCTCCACTGTCTCGTCTTCGCAATCGACATTATCCAGAGGTTCGCCCCACGAGTAATTTATGTACTGTTCTGAGGGGTCATCATATGTCGAGTAGTCAAAATTATCACCGCCATCACGAACCGGGTTCCCATCCACAGTCGCATACCAAGTATCAAACCTCATAAACCGATGTTCGGCACAGTATTCCTCATACTGCTTAAACAACTCTACGCACTGCGGCCACGGCAGTGGACTCCTCACATAAAACTTCAACTGCCACGGTGCATACGCGGTCAGGTCCTCCACTCCATAGCGTTTCAAGCCTTTGAGGGCTTCCTGCCCCAACTCACCTTTGAAAAACTTTCGTACCTGCTTGTCCATCTTCATTTTGAAAATCTCCTTTTAAATTAGTGGGTCTAAAATTTAGCCCTCTATTGTATAAGAGAACAAGAAATCAGAAATTTTCCAGCAAAATTTCAAATTTTTTCTCTCTATAAATAAAACAGAGTGAAAAGCCTCGAATTGATTCACATTAAGAAGCTTTTTCAATACTTTAAGGAGATTTTTTCTGAGACTTTGTAAACCGCCACCTGCAAATTAGCACTCGATGTGCTATTTGTCTTTGATTCGAAATATGGACAATTTTATCGAAATTGATAAATCATTCGTTGAAGTCCAAATTATGGGACATACCAAGTAGTATAATAAAGACAGGCTAGAAAGCAAAACGCCTCCAAGCCTGTCTGAAAATCACTATTTTACACACTATCGCCGTTTTCACCATCTGCCGCAAGGTATGCCGGGCAAGAATGCCTCTGCCTGAGCCACAGGGACGAATGTCAGAACGGAAGACAAGGATATACCACTCTCTCGAAAGGAGCGCTCATCATGAACATCCCTCAAATTCCTACCGGACGCAACAGCTACTATGACCTCGGCCCCACAAAACAGTTTGATGTCGAAACAATCCGCGAGGCTCTGCGCCTATATGAGGATGATTTGGCTGAGAAGTTTGAGACAGCAAAGCCCAACAGCATTGAGCGCATCGAGATGGGCGCGAAAAAGGTATCTGCTCAGACCCTCATTAAAAGACTCAGCAGACACCTTCCCCTTTATGCAGACTGAAAGGAACCTAATACAGATATGACCAATAACGAAATCATCGCAATCATGAGCCGCTGTATATGCGGCACCCGTATCCAGTGGACCCAAAACCCCGACAACAGCACACATCGAGGCGTGGTGGATGAGTTCTACCCTCAAAACGGTGCCGAGGACGCATATCTCGCCGTCATCGAGCCGGGACGCTATATCCCGGTTCTCGGTGCCAGCGAAATACAAAAAATATCTATCTTGGAGGACAGTCATCATGATGCCTAACTACATTCCGAAAGACCCCGAAATGGACCGTGTTGCCGATGCTTTCTCCGGGTACATCCACCGGCATCCCAACTTAGACCTTGTCTGGTCCGAGAAAATCGGGTATGTCCTCATGACGATAAATTCCGACAAGCAGCGAGGCGAGGATTATTGCAGTTTCCGCACAGCGCACGATTTAGCTTTCCGCCTGTTCAGCGAAGTTGTGACCGATGTCGTACTAGAATGCGAGGATTGCGACGATGTTTCCAATCTGGGTGATGAAGACCGAGAAGAGGTTAAGCGGCGGTGGGCTCCGTTTTTGGAGATACTGCCGGAGTACAAGGGCGTTTGCGAGGATATTCTTGCAGGAAACAAGGACAAATATAGCAAATGAGGTAGTGTACTATGGCAAACGATTACGGCTATTTTGGCAGCGGAAGCACCGGCTATGCGCATTACAAACAGTCGTTTGACCGCAACTTTGGCGGTTCCGGTGGCAGCGGTGGGAATCACAACGGTGGCGGTAATGGTTCTGGCTGCGGACCTCTGTTGCTTATCATTGTTGTTGCCGTAGTCGCTGCACTTGTGCTGTTGGCAATGTAATTCTTGATATGCGGTGTTTGCTGCCAATAAAAAAAGGACCATCGCTTGCGGCGCGGTGGTCCTTCTTCTTTTCTCGCCAATTCTTGCCTTTTTGTCGCACTAATGATATAATGTTCCTGAACAACATTTCACTGAATTTCATTTCAGTATGACAAAGAGGTGCAACAGATGTTTATAGGTCGAGAGGAAGAGCTTGCACTCTTGCGGGAGGAACATATCGGCAAGGCTGTGATGGTATATGGCAAGAAACGTGTCGGAAAGACCACGCTCATTCTGAAAGGCCTTGAACAGTGTCCCTATCAGACTGTATACTTCGAGTGCCTGAAAGGGACCATGCAGGATAATATCGCGGGCTTTGTTCAAGAACTGGTTCGCATCAAGGTTCTGCCTGTACCTCTTGCCTTTGGCTCCCTGCAAGATGTATTCGCCTACCTCAATACTCTACCTCAGAAGATGGTGGTCGTTGTGGACGAGTACACCCATCTTTATGCCATGAACGACTCCGGCGTGGTCGATTCTGTCTTTCAAAGCATCATCGACAACCGCCTCTCAAACATCGAACTTATTCTCGCTGGCTCACATATCGGATTGATGAAGGGCCTTCTGCAGGAGAGAAATCCTCTATATGGTCGTTTTGCCACCTCCATCAAACTTGATGAAATGAACTATCTGGATGCAGCCAAGTTTTATCCGGACAAGAGTGCCTATGACAAGGTGGCTCATTATGCCGTTTTCGGCGGCTCACCCTTCATCAATCAGGCGCTGAATCCTGCTGCTACTCTGCGAGAGAACATCATCAGCACAATTCTCAATCCGATGAGTCCCGTGTACCTGTATGCCAGCCAGCTGGTCTTCTCGGACAATTCCTTGAATGTCAATTCCGAGCGAATCTTTTCTGCTCTTGGGAACGACTGGAAGCGCTATACGGAAATCGAGGATGCGTTGCGCGTCAAGAAAACCGGAAACCTCGCCAAGCAAATAAAGACCCTGACAGACCTCGAAATCCTATCTCGCAACATTCCTATCAACAAGCCAAACGATAACAAGAAGGCAACCTACGAACTCAACGATAATCTTTTGCGGTTCTACTATGCATTTGTGTATAAGAACTCAAGCGCATTGCAAGTGCTAGGCGCAGAGGCTTTCTATGATGAGTATGTAGCTCCCGTTCTGACTCACTTTATTGCCCATCACTTCGAGGATATCTGCCGGGAATATTTCAGCCTGCAAGTCCGTTCTGGGCGGATGAACGGTGTCCGCAGCATCGGCAGCTACTATCTCGATACCGCCGTTCGCTGCGAGAGCAAAGCGTTTTCTGTCTCCGTTGAACTCGCAGACGGCTATGCGGTTTATCTGCCGAAATACTCTGCTCAGCCAATGACCCTTGATGAGATTCATGGCGAGGCGCAGCGGATGGAAGGAGTCAACGACCCCGGCATTAAACAGCTTGGTTTCATCTCTATTAACGGTTTCGTGGAGCAGGAGAAGCCCTACATCTACCTCGATGGCAATGATATTTTTGCAGGTATGTAGTCCGTAATATGCTGTCTGACACATCATCGCTGTAACTCGCCGGATTCCAACACAAATCAAGGTCTTTCTAAAGAGGTTCATCCATGGATAAAGCCACATACAGTTTATCTGCTCTAAAGCAGTGCAAGGAACTCATCCGAAAAGGCCGGTGGAGCACACGGTTGAAGGCTGAGCATAATTCCCGGTGTGCGGAGGTAAATGTCCTGTTCGCATCCTGCCAGAAGCTGCTCAATTATGTCATGTTCCAGCCGGACCTCTCCCCTGCCTATGACTATCAGCAGATGGTTTTCTCAAAGAAATGGACGAAAAAGCAGCTGGACAATCAGCTGCGTGGATGCCGCTCGTTTGCTGAATCTCAGATTTCGTACATCGAAGATGCTATCCGGGATGGGTCCGTAAATTGCATCCCATGAATTTCAATACCAAGGGAGACGCTTTTCGCGCCTCCTTTTTTGTTGCCGCGCTCCCAGCGGGTTGCCTGCAGCTTTTACCCTGCCAGATACATAATTCGTCCAGAACGAAAAAAGGACCCCTGCCACGATAGCAGAGGTCCCGCTCTTAAACTATTCCGATTTCGTTGAGCAATTTGACCTTGTCTTCGCTCTGTCGGCCTTGATGTAGAATGAGCGTCTGATTCCGAATCCACCAATGGGACTGCGAACCTGTCGGCAAAGTTATGGACGCTTCTTTGAGCGGAAGTTCTCCGTGCTCGTCAAGATAGGCTTTAATGGCATTGTAGTTTTCCCGCCAATTATCGGCGAGGCTTCCATAGACAATACCGATATCTGCCAGCATCTTCACTCTTTCTTCCGGCATCGTGCCATCGCGCATCTGAGTACGCCGATTGGCAATCCACTGCGCACTCTGGCCTCCGTCCGACAACTCGAAAGAGTTTTTGTGGACAGGAAGCCGATGATGCTCTTCTACATACGCTTTTATGCACTCGTAATCGCGCATCCAGTTCTGTTCCATGAGATTGCCTACAATGCCGATAGCACTGAGAAGTTCTTCTTTATCGGCAGGCATTCCGGATTCTTTTAATACTTTACGCTGCTGCTTAATCCAAGACTGTGTCTGCACACCATTGGGCATCGTAGTAGACTTCTCACCGGTTGGGAGCGTACCGTTCTCTTCCAAGCAACGCTTTACGAAATCATAGCACTCCTGCCATTCTTCCGCAGGGTTCTTAGACACCTTACGGCTCGGCTTGGAACTGGTCTGAGCGGCTTTCTCTACCTTCTCGCCCTTACTCTTCGATGGTTTCGGGGCATCTGCTTCGGCAAAAATACCGATTTCGTTCAGAAGCTTTGCTCTGTCCTCCGGAGCAGTTTCCTTTTTGAGAAGTTTCTTTTGCCTAGTAATCCAGATGCGCGATTGGACTCCGCTTGGAAGCAGAATCGAAGCGTCCTGTACGGGCAGGTGGTGATGTTCATCGAAGAACGCCTTTACCGCATTGTAGTTCGCATTCCAGCTGTTTTCAAGTTGCCCGTATTCGATGCCGATTTCTATAAAAAATCGCAACAAATCTATAAAAATCAAGCATTTCTCGCTGTATGTTCAATAGCAAAATATGTGTTTTTTGTGCATTTTTAGCTGTTTCCGAGCGTTTTATGCCCTAAAAGGCTGTTCACATCGAAAGACGAGGCATTGTATACAGTTAATCCCCGCTCTAAAGCGTACTTTACGGTAAACGCTGTTCCGCCTGTAGGCTTGTTGCAGTAGCAGATGCAGTAGCGAGAGCCATCCACCAGATGCCGGTCTCTCACAAGATATGCGCCCCTGCTCGGCTCTTTGGACACATAAACTATCTTATCCATCTGTCGGTCGAGGTTCTTTGCATGCAGCTGTTGTTCGGGTGTCCACTTGGCTCTGTATCCCTCAAACGGCAGCACCTCGATAATCCGCATCCGGGAGTTCTCCTTTTTGAGCTCTAAAAGCAGGTCCGCCATCATCGTATCGAAGCCTAAAGCTCCACCCACGCCAAAGTAGGTGACACCACTCTGGATGAGCGGGATGAGTCGATGCCGGACCCGAATCAGTATCTTAGATTCCTCTCCGGGAGGGATAATCCTGTGCCCAGTGAAGCAGCAAGTCTTGTCTGTGTACTTACCCATTTGCCCACCCCGCTTTCAATTTTATCGTGTTGTATCATTTTTTAGTTAAATTTTCTTGCCATGTCTAAATTGCTAAATTTCCAAAACAATATTGACGAATTTATATTGTTTGATATAATGAAAGCAGTGTGACAACCTATCCATATAGTAGTAAAATTGGTGTATGAAAATGAACAAGAAAACTTATCCGTATCATTTGACTGCTGCTGAGGAGTCCGTCCTCGATATCCTCTGGAACAGCAAAGACCCGCTCACCGGGCAGCAGATTGTCGAAGAAGCCAAGAAGGACGAAAGCAACTCTTGGCAGGAGCGCTCGATTTTTCTATTTCTCAACAGCCTCATGGACAAGAAGTTTATCGAGAGCGTCGGCTTCGTTCGTGCAGGCAAGACCTATGCGAGAACCTTCCAGCCGGTACTGTCTCGCCCCGAGTTCTACGCCAGGCTGGTGAACGCTGCTCTGACCGACAAGGAACTTGTCGCTTTCAAGCGTGCTCTTAAAGCTCTCAACAAGACCGATGATGAGACCGAGAACTAACCTGCTATCTTCCTCCTTCTAATTTTGCCGTGGTGTCTTTCCTGCTTTTTAAGTGGGGTTTTCGTCCACGGCATTTTCTTTAGCTTCCACGAACCACTTCCCTACCTCATAGTATAAGTAAGTGCTACACCGGCCTATCTGGCAGGTATACCGAACGCCGACGCCTCCGGTCTTCGAGTATTTCCGAGGCAGTATCTCGGAGATATTCGTGATGTCGAACCGCTGCCCGGTATCCCAGACGACGGTTTGGGGTGTGAGCGTTCCGTCCGGCAGGAAGTCCGCGATGACTTCCACATATTTCTTAATTCGCTGTTCAGGCATAGATTATCAAATGCTCCCCTGCAAATACCCGTGCGGGTGTATTGTATGGTCTCCCTTTGCGTCGCAATGAGAAAGGAATCTGTCCTTGTACATTACGCAGCGCTGTACGGAATAGTATCCGAATCGGTTCCGGACCCCATCGATGGCAGATTCGAGTTTCTCCATGGATTCCTGCTTTTCGGCAGAGTAATCGAAGGATATCTGGCTCGGCTCAGTATCGGGGCGTAAATCAATGGCTCTGACTCCAATCGAACGGAGATGCTCATTCCATCTATAGTTCTTCTTATATAATAGATAGGCAGCTTGCGCTATCTCCCGCTCCTGCATCGTAGGCTGTCCGAGTTTTGTCTGCCGCTCGAACGCAAAGAGGCTTGAATCCCGAAGCGTCACCTCCACGCCCCGGCACCGGAAATGATTCTCCCGGAGCCGAGCCGCAACGCTCTCAGATAGAAGATAGAGGACTATCCAGACATCTTCATCCGTCATGAGGTCACGTGGCGTAGTCCAGCTGTTGCCGATGCTCTTGATGGGCGCAACGACATCCTTGTACTCGTACTTGGCTACTGCGGAGGTATCCATGCCGTTGGCGAACTGCCAAATCATGATACCGACCTTGCCGAGCTTCTCCTGAATGAACTTAGGGTTCGCCTTCGCCAAGTCCCCTATCGTATGCACGCCGTAGTTGGCGAGTTTCGCCGAGGTCTTACTCCCGACATAAAGCAGGTCTGAGGCAGGAAGCGGGAACACGATATCCTTGAAGTTCTCCCGGTTGATGACCGTGATGGCGTCCGGCTTCTTATAGTCTGAGCCGAGCTTTGCCAGCGTCTTGTTCCAGCTAACACCGATAGAGCAGGTAATACCAAGTTCATCCTTTATCGTGTCAGAAATCTTCTTAGCTATCGTCAGACCGTCGCCGTACATCATCCTACTACCGGTACAATCGAGCCATGCTTCATCCAGACCGAAAGGCTCGACCTGGTCCGTGAAGCGCAGGAATATCTCGCGTGTATACCCGCTGAATCTCGTATACAGGTCATAGTGTGCCGGTACAAAGATAATATCCCGACAACGCTGCTGTGCCTCCCAGAGCGGCATGCCTGTCTTTACACCCATACGCTTTGCCGGATAGGACGCTGTCAGAACGATACCGCTTCTTCTCTCCGGGTCTCCGCATACAGCAATCGGCTTTCCCTGCAATTCCGGGTGGTAGGCCATCTCACAGGAAGCGTAGAAACAGTTCATATCACAATGAAGTATCGCCCGCTCCTGTGCCATGGTCTTCCCCTCCCGTCGCTTGTTTTACGCGAATTTGTTGTATAGTGTTGCTTATTGGTTGTTTTTATTATATCATTTACAACCGCCGGTTGCAATATAGATTGAAAAATTCTCCGGTTGTAGTCCGGTTTACGCAACTACAACTGCTGACTTCTTGACAAAATGAAAAGAGGCGTTCTCAATGACGCCTCTTCGTGCTATAATAGTAAAAAAACAGGAAGTGATAATATGCAAAGTATTGAGGAACGCGCAGCAGCCGCGTATGAACTGAAAGCCACCGGCAAGTGTAACTGCTCGCAGTCGGTTGTCAAAGTATTTCAGGACAAGCTGCCTGTCGGTGAGGATACTCTCATGAAGCTAACGGCGGGGTATGCTGCCGGTATGGGCTGCATGGAGAGCACCTGCGGCGCTCTTATTGGCGCTGTGATGGTAGCGGGTATACTGACCAATGGCAAAGCAACGCCTCGGATTTCTAAAGAACTCCTGCAGAAGTTTGAGGCTAAGTGCGGCGCTACTATCTGCAAGGACCTGAAAGGTATCGGGACCGGCAAACCGCTCTGTCCTTGTCCTGAGTGTGTACGCAATGCGGTGATTGCACTCGGCGAGGTTTTTCCGGACTAAGACGAACGGCAATTCTGAGAGTATTGGAGGGTATGAGGTATGACTATTGCGGAAATTTTAGAGAAGATGATTCGCTATTCTAATGGCAATATCCACGACATCGACCATCTTGTTCGTGTCTGGACATTCGCCAAGACCATCGGCGAACTCGAACACATCGATGCCGAGACGCAGTACATACTGGAAGTCGCCGCCATCACGCATGATATTGCCTGCCCTCTCTGCCGGAAGAAATACGGCTGCGCTGACGGCAAGCATCAGGAACTCGAAGGTGGGCCCCTGGTTCGGGAATTTCTGCACGATACCGGCCTGACTCCCGCGCAGATGGACCGCGTTGCGTATCTGGTCAGCCATCACCATACCCTGACAGATATTGACGGCATCGACTACCAAATCCTCATTGAGGCCGATTACATCGTGAACGCCGCCGAGAGCGAGTACAGCAAGGAAAATATCAAGGGGTTCATCCACAAAGTCATGCAGACGAACAGCGGCTCGATGCTGGCACGGCAGATTTTCTGCGTTTGACGAGATAAATTCAGAGCAATAAGGAGCGTTTAACGATGGCAAAGAAGGTTCTTGTAGTTTCCACCAGTCTGCGCGGAAACAGCAATTCGGAGATTTTGGCAAAGGAATGCGAGCGCGGCGCGAAGGATGCGGGGCATGAGGTTGAGTTCGTGTCCCTGCGCGGCAAAGATATCCGGTTCTGCATCGGATGCATGTCGTGCCAGAAAACCGGCCACTGTGTTTTGAAGGATGATGTAGCCGAAATCATGGCAAAGGTCAAGGAAGCTGAGGTTGTTGTCTTTGCTACACCCATCTATTATTATGAGATGTGCGGCCAAATGAAGACGTTGCTTGACCGTCTGAATCCTCTGTACGAGTCCGACTACAAGTTCCGTGACATTTATATGCTTGCCACCGCCGCTGATGACGATGCGCACGCCATCGACAAGGCTTACAACGGTTTGCAGGGTTGGGTCGATTGTTTCGAGAAGGCCGAGCTTAAAGGCTATGTGTTCGGCAAAGGTATTGCCGAGCCGGGAGATGCAAAGAACCATACTGAGACTATGCTGGATGCCTATAATCTCGGCAAATCCCTGTGAGGCATACGAAGACTATGACGATTCGATACGCTGTCCCTGCTGATGTTCCCGCGTTATCTGTCGTTGAGGCCGAGTGCTTCCCGCCCGCTGAGGCTGCTACCGCCACCGAGTTTGACGAGAGAGTCGCCCATTACGGCAATCATTTCTGGCTGATGTATGACGGTGACAAACTCATCTCTTTCGTGGATGGGTTCGTGACTGATGACGCCGACTTGACCGATGAGATGTACGAGAACGCCGCCATGCACAACGAAAACGGTGCATGGCAGATGATTTTCGGAGTGAATACGCTGCCTGCATATCGTCAGCATGGGTATGCGGGTAAATTGATTCAGAAAGCTATTGCTGACGCGAAAGAACAGGGCCGCAAAGGTCTTGTTCTGACCTGCAAGGACAGACTTGTCCACTACTACGCCAAGTTCGGCTTCGTGGACGAGGGTGTGACCGACAAGTCCACGCACGGGAATGTGGCGTGGCATCAGATGCGGTTGACATTCTAATATTTTGCGAAGAAAAATCCCCCAGAGCAACTAGCTCTGAGGGATTTACTTTTAATTCACTAGACCAAGACCATAATATACTCCAGCTTTTGTCCACGGCAGCATTTCCGTCTGGTCTGCCACATCGGCTGTAACGTCACAGATAACCTTCCCGATGTTTTTAACATAATAGGTTTCATAGCCCGTCACTTCTTTATTTGAATAGCCGGTAACTGTTCCGTCTGCTTGGCAATAAACGCCATAATATCCTTTTCCGTCACTGTAAACTACCCACTTAAGTTGGCACTTGTAGTTTGCAACCGCAAAGAAGGAGCCTGTACTATCAGAAAGACTAGGAACCTCTGAGAGTTTTACAATAGCATTATACCGGTCTACAAGGCTTGACAGTTTTTGCTCATGCGGAATTACCGAATTTCCATCTTTCGCTGCAGCCGTAAATGTTTGCGTGCATGCATTTGATTGAGTCGCGTATTCGTCTGATGCATACAGTGTAGACATCTCCGTCTGCACAGCCTGCGTCAGCATCCGGGTTTCTGCCACAACCTGACTCTTTCTTGCTTTGTCAATGTACCCGGTAAGTGCCGGAATCAGCAGTGCGGCAAGAATTGCCAGAATCACCAGTACAACAATGAGCTCGACAAGCGTGAACCCGCGTTTCGCATTCTTCTTAGCCATAAAATTGCTTTCCTTTCAGGGGTATTTTAGTGTTATTATGACATATCTTTGCAAATAAGTCTATTCACTTTCTGCGGTTGTACCTTGTACAGAGACGCTTAGCAATATTTGTGTGCCCAGATTTGCCTTCGCCCGTTTTTGTCGAATGTATGTGAAATATCCAGCTCTGAAAAGAGCGTCTCTCCAAAAAAGCCCCGGAATTTGCTCCGAGGCTTTCGTTCTTTTTTCTTCTGCTGTAGCGCTGCTCTACTGCCAGCTGGATGCCAAAGTATGCTGATTCTTCCGTTCTGGACGCACTATCCCCTGCCCGCGCATCCAACCCGGCCACTGAGCGTTCAGGGTTTACCTTTCTCTCGCACAGCGTTCGTGTGCCACATCAGCGTATCCTCGCCATCGTTCTCGCTGCCCGCATCGGCTTCTTCCTCCAAAGCAGGCGCAAACGCCCATAGATTGGGCCAGTCGAGTATCGAGCGCAGGCGGTCGGATACGCTCTTTCCCTGCCAGCTGAAATCCATGCAGAGCGTCCCCTCGTAGTGGAAGCGTTCCTTCTTATCATTGGTCAGAACGAGTTCCCAGCTCCCGGCATCGCAAACGAACCCTGTTGGTTCATAGGCAGAAAACACCGCCTCAAACATTGCCAGAATATCCCTGATGTCCTTTTCGGATTCTCTGCGCACATATACCTGATTCAGCAGGTACTTGGCCCCATTCCCGAAATTGTAACAGGAAAGCCTTGCTGTTTTCTTCTTGACGGAAACCTCGAGCTTCTGTTCTATCTCAGTATCTGGCTCCGGGATAGGCCCGTAGCTCAAAGCATTTGATTTCAGCCGCAGCTTTACCAGCTTTCCCGAAAAGGGTACGCCATCATACATTTCTCTGTTCCTCTAGTTCTGTTCGTTCTCAGCCTCAGCGCAGTCCTTGCTTCCGCACGCCAATTCCCGTTTTGTCTTTATGCGTGCCTCGCCGCCCGCCCAGAGGATGAAATCAATCTTCTTAGTTGCGCTGATGTCCTTGTATTCCGGGAATGCCTTGTCAAATTTCCGAATCCATTCTTTTGCAGTAGGGTGCTTTTTGAAGTCATAGTACCAGCGGTCGATGTCATTGTAGCAGTCGATTACGCTGCTCACCGTCGCTTTCCCGTTCGTTGTTTCGGGTTTCATCAGCAAAACACTCAGGACCATGCTGTCCCAGATAGGCTTATTCAGGTTAAGTGTTGCGACCATCTTGCTGGCAAAAGACGCTTCGATATTTCCGGTTTGTGCGTACAGTTCTTCTAAGACCTCAGCAAAATCCGGTGCCGTCTTCTGTTTCGTATCCTCGAAAATTCGGTAAAACTTCTTCCGCCACTCCTCGTTACGCCGTATCCGGTAAAAGTGGTTGAACTCTCTCTGGAAATCTTTATCTGCCGAGACATCCGTATTCCAAACCCTGTTCATGATTGAGGTGTAGTGCTGCATTGCAATTTTTACTTCTCGCAACGCCTCAATCGCATCGTCAACACTGATACTCGGTATAAACTCATCGGCACCGCCCATATAGGGCTTCGGCCTAGGCTGCCATGCCAAAATCATATAGTCCGGCCACCGGTCTTGGCACAGGCTGTCGCTCCACCATTTTCCCCGTGTGAAGTACAGCATGGTGGTTATCCTTTTTCTGCCTCGGGTCACAAGATAATAATCCGACTTTTTCGGCAATCCTTCCTGCACCGGAATCCAACCATCGGCCTTTGCGACCGGCATTCTTTTCTTTTCGTCCATGCGTATCCCCCCTCAGCAACTATCGTAGCTGCCGGAATTTCCGTCTTGGAAAAGCAGGTTTTGCTTAACCCGCACCATTATCTGAGCTCTTCAGCGTCGCTGTCCTTGATGATGTACAGGACATCTTTGGCTTTCTGCAACTCTTTCGGGATGGCAGTCGCCTTGCAGCGTCGGAGTTCGACGACTTGCCCGGCCAGATTCTGCTTCTTCGCAGGAGTCGGCACAATGACAACATCACCCAAACACACCTCGTCATCGCACCGATAATACCGAACTCCGACCACGCCGAGAATCTCAACGCCGCAGAAAACGGCATCGTCAGTCTTTGCCGGGACTCGGTCGAAGGTTCTCGCATTGAACATCTCGCCGAGACTCTCCGTGTCAAAGAACGCAGCAACTCTGCCGATGAAGTTTGCCCAGTTGTACGGAAGTCCTTCCTTGTCGAAAGACCCGGAATAGGATGCCGATTTCTTGTCCGTGTACAAAACCGTGATTTGGTAGGTCCTGCTGACACCTTCTTTTGTGACAGGTTTTGGATTCGCCTCGCCAGGCTCAAACAGAGGCTGCTCCTCATACCATGCAAGCAGGTCCTTGACCGCTTCAGGCATCTCAAATGTCAGGGATACACGCTTGTTGTTCCCCACCCTGCGGTTGTAGACGATTTCATGGGTCCTGTTGCTGATGATGAGCCGCTCGGTGGTCTCCTCCACCGGCGCATGATACTTTTCTGCAACCTTCTCAGCTGCATCCTCCGTCACCGTCTGATGGAAGTCGATGTCGATGCTCGACACATGGCTTTCTTTATCGATGCTCATAGCAAAACCATTGAGTTCTTTGAGCGTCGTCCTTTCCCTGAGAATCTCAGTTAAGGTCTTGCCCTCGTACACAAAATCCTGTCCGTTCGAGCCATGGTAGAAGAACACTTCATTCTCATCGGTCAGCAGGCGGACTCTCCAGAATCCGGAATTGGTCGGGATTTTCATTTTATTGTATTCGGAGAATACGGCAATAAACGCATTGAAGATGTATTCGGCATCCTCCACCGGTATCTGAACCTTGCGTTTCTGTCGACCGTCCACGCGGGTTGTCGTGAGTTTCACGGTGCCGCCCGGCGTGATTTCGAGGAGTTCCTCCTCATTTCGTGGCTGAGTGACAATACTGTTGAATCCATAGGTCCGCAGCCGGATTTTAACGAGCTTACCCTTGAACGGCAGCTGTTCGTGCGTCATGTATTTGCCCATTTGCTTTTTCCTTCGTTTTTAAAGCGGTCATTTACCGCTGTCCGCCACCACTACCTGTTCCGCGCCCTTTGTTGCCGAGGCGCTCGTGAAATACCGGAGCGGGATGTTCTTGCTGCGGACGATATCGATGATTTTATAAAATGCCTTATGAGACATATAATTCGTCTGCAGCCATACCATCTCGGCACCCTTGATTTGCTCGCTGCTCGGGACACCTTCGATGAACTTGACATCGGGCAGCATCGGCTTGATGGCTTTCAGCCAGGTCGGATGTCCGCCGAACACGACATGCTTCTTCTGGGTATGGTACGGGAACGCAGTGCTCGGTTGCTGGCTGGGCTTCTCTTCTCCTGCATCGTTCGTCAGAGCAAAAATCAGTTCGCGCAGGTCGTTGAGTTCCTGTTTCTCTACGGTTCTCTTATTTGCCTGCTTCTCTAAAAGGGCATTTTTGTCCGTTAAAGCCTTCTCTGCCTTGTACAGTTCCTCTTTTTGCTGCTCGTTCTCTTTGCGGAGCCTTTCGAGTTCCTTCTCATACTCCTTGCATTGTGCTGCGAGAGACTCGGAATCATCTTTGAAATCCACCCGCTCTTCGAGGTTAGAGAGCACAGAGATATAGGCTCCATAGATAGCCTTACCCTCATCTGCCGTTACGCCGCAGTCGTAGAGGGATTCCTCGAACACATCGATGTTCCTTGTATTGCGGGGCACTATCGCACCGTTCGTGAAGGTATAGATGGCTTTCGATGGTGTGTATCTCAGATTATCTTCCCGCTTCGTATCGGAAGGCAGGTGCAAACTCATATCGTTCCAGGCAATCGGCACCATCCGACTATCCTTCGTATGGAGTTCATGGTAAATGTCAATGTGTGGGAAAATGTCGATGATATCCGCCGTGTTAGCTCCGTTCTTGTCGCTCAACTCCTTTACGGTCCCACCGCTCCACGGCAGCTGAGCGGCAGAGAAGGACAAAATAACGCTGGTCGGATAATACAGCCATGCGAGGTCATCACCCTGGTCGATGAGGTAATAGAAGGCAAAGCACATCTCATACGGGTCCGGCACTGAATACCGCGCTGCATACCTTGCTATGAGTTTCGGATACCGTTTTGCCCAGCTTTCTTCCGTCCAATAGGATTTGATGATGCTGTCATTCTGGAAATCGGAAATCTCATCAAAGAGCGCATCGCGTTCATCCTGAATTGCCTCCATCTCATCGATGATTTCGTCGCTGCGGCTTTTGAGGTCGAACACCTCCGCTGCAACCTGCATCTTATCATCAATAAGCGGGACACCTTCTATTCTTCGCTGAATACTCTTTCCGGTAAAGGCAGCTTTCGCTTTTTCTGATAGTTTAACGCTTTCCTCAGAGATGACTTTGAGCTCTTCTGTTTTCTTTCTGAGTTCTTCGGCGTACTTTATCTCCTTCTTTATCCACTTGTTTCGGCAGGTGAAATACCGGCTCACCGCGGCTTTTGACATGAACGCGAATGTGTTTACGGCATTATCGACCATGTCTTCCGGGAGCAAAGCCAGAATCCCCTCAAACACCTGTCTGGACGGCACATCCTGATGCTGTTTCCCGGCAATCGTATACCCATCCGTGACAAAGACCCTTGCCGGGTCCTTCGGGGATTTTATAAGTCCAACACAGTCCTCGTTCCGGTGCAGGATGGTGTATACCATGCTCCGCAACACTGCCTCGCTGTAGCACGGAGACACACATTTCGGCAGACGCACGGAATTCAGTTTATCTTTGTCTTTCGGAAGGAGTGCCAGCGCCTCGTCCATCTTCTGATTTGCACGAATTGCGTCGAGAATCCAGATGGCCGCTGCCAGAGAATAACAGAACATCTCTTCACCGACATTGTACGGCGGGTCCATGAGGATGTTTATCGCAATCCATTCGTCATCAAAGTTAAAGCTTGGGTCGCCCTTGATGCAGCCCTCTGCGATACGCTTCGCCACAGCACGGTTCTTCTCCATGGCATCAATACGCCGCTCCACGCTGCGTTTATCGAGGTCGAAGGACGCTGCCACATTTTCTTTTTCCGCAGCATTGATATTCGCCAGTCCCTTTATGGCTCCAGCAAATGCGTTCCTGCACTTCTCGCGGAATGACGCCGGGCGATTATTGTTTCTTTTCGCTTTCGATTTCATTGCAGCTCCCTCGCGTTGTTTTCTTCTGTCTCCTATTATACCATATACTACCATGAACGGACAAATTTCGGCAGCAAAAAAGAGGCCACCGTTTTTGGTGACCTCTGAATTAAAAAGTCTTTGTCATCGTTTTGCCACTGCTTTGCCGTGTTTTTCCCGAGCACATCACAATCATTTATCTCCCCGCATTTTTTCGTATTCTTTCTGGATGTCTGAGAACAGTATCAGGTTGCTTGTCTGTCCTTTGCTTTCTCTCCCGAAGCCTTTAAGCTTGACCTCGCAGTCTAAGGCGATTTTGAGGTCTGCAATTCTGGCATGGTCGTTGCACAGCGGCAAGGGATTTTCGTCATCCGGGCCGCAGGTGATGTTCAGGATACCGTACAGCCATTTGCCGGGACTCATGATGAATTCCTTATCGATGTCCGTTTCGAGGAGTTCCACACCCGGAAAGTAGGGCGTTTCGAGTCTCGGGAATTCTTCCTCATCGAAGTTGAAGCTGTAGGTTAGCACGCAGTCAGGTGACGGCGTTTTAATGGTACAGCGGAACCGCTCATCGGGGAATGCCTGGCACCGCGTCACGGAATACTGATAAGTTCCCGTGCAACTTACAGCAAAGTTGAAGTATTCGACCCACGCATCAATGTTCGTCAGCTTATACGCATGTACGGTTTGCAAGATACACTCAATTGCTTCGTCCTTATGTTCCTGCAAAAGCCGCCCTTCCTCGGTATCGGCACCGAAGCTGAACTCTAACCCCGTATCCTTGCTGTATCGGCCTTTCGTGTAGTTGCTCAGCCAGCGGATTCCGAGGACCTCAAACGCTCCATCGTAATGCGAGAAGGCATAGGCATGCTCATTGATATGGAGCGTGCCTTTGATGACATACTCGGAGTCGTAATACTTTGTTTTCTTGTACCGAAGATTATCGGTGCAAATCATAGCAAACATAGTTTCCTCATTTCGCGGGATTATAGGGTTTCGGCATCGGCTTCCAGGCAACAATCATGCCTTCCGGCCACGCCCATTCGCACAACGGTCCATCCCACCATTCGCCGTGCTCATAAAAGGCAGTCGTGGTCAGAAGAGGGTCTTTGCGGGTGACGAGGTAGGAATCGGATTCAGGAGGCGAGGACTCGGTCATAGGTGTCCAGTCGATGGTCTTTTCTAAAGTATCCATAAGCGCCTCCTTAGCTTTTCCGTTCTGCAAGCAGTACTCAGTCCAGCGAGCGCGTGTACCGGCATTTCGGATAGCTGCTGCATCCCCAGAACGCACCGTTTCTGCCATGTCGCATAACCAGAGGCTGACCGCAGAATGGGCACTTCGTTTTCAGGTCCTCAATATGTTGCTGCTTTTCTTCTTTCGCCACCTCAGTGAGAGGACGGAGCAGTCCGGCTAATCTCTCAATATCCGCATGAGAATATACTACCGGTGCATCCTTTATCCGCTTCCGCATAAGGCACAGCATCGTATGACGGTGGCATACCGTGATATCTCCGTCAAAGTATCGCGGGACTTTCTTTAGCGTGCAGCGTTCCGAGAATACGACATAGGATGAAAAGGCTTCTTCCGGCATAGACAGATACTCCGCCAATGCCCTGATATGCGTGCGGTTCTGCTTGACGGGATTGTAGAAGTGTTCCTTGCGACCATTTCTGAAGCACTGTGTCCATTTCAGCTGGTCTTCGCTGCCGAATATCCAGCCGCTGTAGTATTTGCTCTCGATGACAAAGATACCTTTCTCGTGCAGCATCAGCAAGTCGATTTCGGTGGTCTTGCCTTTCATCGGCAGGTACAGGTTAGTAAGAACCACACGCTCCCCTTCGATGCCATTGCTCTGTAAGGCATAGTCAATCAGGTATTCACCGAACTGTCCTGCGTTCCGGTAATGCAGGACAGATTTAAGAAGTCCAGGCTGCTCACCTTTCAGGATTTGCCAAAGCCCCATGGATGCCACCTACAATCCTATCTGCTATATTTCCTTTTTCCGTCGCCAAATGTCCATTGGTTTTGCTGCTGCCTACATTATTATATATATTATACGACAGGCATTACCAAATAGCAATTAGGAGCATATCGAAAACGGCAAGTTTTGGTTGCCTTGATTCCGATTATCTCCCGCCGATGCCGAGCAGTGGATGGGGAGGATTTTCCAAAACGAAACTTTTAATTCAGGCACTTCGCTATTGACAAACTTCTTTCTTTGTGCATACAACCCGGACGGTTCCCTGCCTTGGGAAGCGGCTATCCGCTCTGGATGAATCCTTCTGCCGAGGTTCACCGTGCCTGCCGTCCCGCCGGTCGTGCAGCCGGAGTCAGCCCTGCCTGCATCGTTCAGAACGGAAAAACATACTAACACCTATACATGCAAAATAGTATACGGAAAGCCTCACTCCAACAAGCCAAAGCAAGTCCCTGACAAGTGTTTAGCAAGTCTCTAACAAGTGCATAGCCCATACGCACCAAACAAACCCGCCGACTGTATCATCGATAGCAGCAGAAAAGGGAGTCGCATTCCACGACTCCCCTCTCGGCAGTAAATCATTTCAGTATTTTATTCAGCTGCAGATTGAAGATTTTGCTCAACGCATCCAGCCGGTCCTTCGGCACATCAATGTTCTCAGGTTCCTTGAATCTAAAGCCTGCCATGTTCTTTAGTTCCGCACGCAAATCATCGGTAAGCATCGCCTGTGCCGTCTTGATGAAATCCCCGCCAACCCTCGGCTCGCACTTCGATATACACCACGCCTGGTTCTTTTCAAGTGCTTCTGTATCGAATTGGAACAGCAGGCTGCGATTGTTGTCATATACCGGAGCCATGCTCTCAATGCGCATTGTGTCATTGTCGAAAAGGAACCCGACGTTCCCCAAGTGCCGGTCGATGTTGAGAATAAGCGCGTCCAACACGAACATCCGGCGCATAAGGTCCTCGCTACCGTATTGTTCAGCGAATTTGAGGAATGCAGCGGGATTCCTGCGATTGGAAACCGGCAGCGCTGCCATCTTAACCAATCCAAACTGCTCGTTGGTAAACAACTCACACTTCGATGCCAGTCGTCCGTGATAGAAGGTGAGTTCATATTGGGCGTTGTCCCGACATAGAATATCGGCTACCTGCGTGGTGAGAAATTCAGACAGTGGTTCGATTTCATAGGTGTCACTGCCGCTTTTGTAGAGATAAACCTTGCCGTTTTCTCGCTGCCAGCATTTTGCATATGCACCATCCGTTCCGAATTCTGGGGATGTTGAAGAAAGCGTCGTCGAGGAAATGACGCCATCAAACGCTGCGTTGGAAACCAATTCATCGAACTCGTTGCGATACAGGGAAACATCGTTCCAAGACAGGGTGCTTTCCGGTTGTTTTACCCAGAATGTGTCGTTGAGAGAAAGTGCGTGAGTTAATTTTAGAAAATTTTCGATGGATTCACAACCATACTTTTTCAGTAGCTCTGCGATGTGTTTCCTGTGCTTAGGTGCCTTGCGTGCATCAAGAAAATCGCCAATGTTATCGTATCCGATAGGTCGAGATTCTGTATACCATTCAATTTCTTTGCCTGCCACAAAACCGAACTCGTCCTCATAGCAATCAAACAAAAGCCACTTTGTATCTTTGTTCATCAGTAAAAACAACACGCGGAACCACACCTCACTTTATACAATATTTTGCTCTAACAAAAGTATATCTCAATTTATCATAATTGTCCACGAATTTCATAGCTTTGTCCTTTGTTGGTTCCGTTTTTGTCATTCGTGTCGTTTAGTGTTATTTTCAGCGATTTTTATGCGTATATTTGCACGAATATTTCTGGATTATCCGCACTATATGAAAGCAGCAATACACGCCCCAAGCATATCGCGTTGATTCGTCATTTGCGCGGTATTTGGCAAGTCTTTCATTCCTCATTCTTTTTCTTGCATCGTACTCCCTTTGGGTAGGCCACATGATAGGTTTCGCCTTTCCCCAACTCACAACCAGCATCCTCAGCGTTTTTTCTTGCCCGTTCACTGGCCTTTTGTCTTCTGGGAAAGTTGCAAGGTGTTCCATCACTCGGTAGCTACAGGCTTCCTAAAACATTCTGGAATACGCGGAAATTCGAATCATCTCGCGGTGAGCAATATACAGCGAACTCAATGGTTTCAAACTTCATCCGGTATTCCTGCACCACTGCCTTCATTGCATGTGCTACAGCCAACGGCGGGTTGCTGAACGCACCGCATCCGAATGCGCCAAGGATGACAACCTCATTGCCATTCTTCCAGGCAATATCAAGCACTTTTCTCATCCGCTTTTCGTGCAGCGCCTGCAGTTCTTTCTGGCTGATGCGCACAGCGGTGTTTCCATCACTTGGATTCATACCGTTGCTGGGGCACTCCCGGAGATTCGGGGCCGCGCAGGTCAACACATTGACAGAATACCACTTGTCTTCCAGCAACAGCTTGGGATACGCAGTATCGGACTTGAACGCAATAACGCCCGGTGTGTAGATGCAGTCATCATTGTGCAGCGGGTTCTGTTGGCGGCGATGAGGCGCGTAGAATTGCTTCCAAAGGCTTTCTTCTTTGAGATTCGGATACAGCGTGGAACAGCGGCAGATTGCCTCTTCCTGTGCCGAAGAACCTTTCACCACACCACCGCCCGGATTTGCCGCAGAAGCAAAGTTGTGGATGCAGACTTTCTTCCCTGCATAGGCATAAGGCATTGCTGCTTCCAGTGTGCGTTTGGAACTCACAATGATTTGGGCAGGCCGAGCATAGGTGATTGCCTGCTTCTCTGCGCATTCGATGCCTTCAGGATACAGCTTCTGTTTTTTAGTGCTTTGTTCGATGGCGTTGCGCAGCGTACTGTTTTGTTTGCACAAAGCAAGGGTATCCTCGAAAATCTCGACATTTTCTTGCCTTCCCATAATTCCAACCTCTTTTCTTTAGGCAATCTTATTTTAAAGAATTGTACCATGTTTTATCGGAGCTGTCGATGTTTTCTGATTATTGTCCCATTATTTCGGCAGAAGCGTCGAATGGTGATGTCATCGAGTTTTTCTCGGACAGAAACGAGGAGAAGGTGAGCATTCCGTTCTGGATGTATTATCATTCTGCTGAAGTTCACCGTGCCTGCCGCCTCACCGGTCCTGTAGCCGGAGTCAGCCCTGCCTGCATCGTTCAGAGCGGAACACAGCAGCGACCGCCTATTATATGGTATCAGGTCATACTATTTCTCAAAGCCCTATTTATCCATATAGTAGCTATCCGATAAGACTATCGCTTCATCCACCGCTTCCCGCAGTCTGTCATAGGATACTTCCTCTTTCGCAAGACGCTTAACGACATTTAGCGATATCTTTTTCTGCGCAGGCGTTTCCTTACAATACCCGTCTACCACGAATGTTGGCACAACATAGAACACCCAGTCATCCACAGTCAAGGCATTGCGCTTCCCGATATCCTTGTTCGTATTCAGGCAGAATACATATACCTCTGACTGCCTTGACAGCTTCCGCTCGGCATCCTGGTTCTCCTAGTAGCTGTTGTTTGTCGGTGCAATCGAGAAGGTCCGTATTGGGGATATCTCTTTGTTCCAGGGATGCACATAGCTTGTTGCCTTAACCTCGATGCGCTTGTTACGGTATGCCATGTCATAGGCTGTCCAGTAGTTGACATTTTCGGCTTTCTTAATGCCGAGTGCTTTCGCCACGAGGAACTCCGCTATTGTCTCCGCCATCCCGTCCAGCTGGCTGTATGCGTATTGCCAGAAATCCTCAACGGAGAAGAGGTCCTTGCCACGGAATCGGAACATCTCATCGGGCGCATAAGGCTCATATGCAGTCAGTTCTTCTTTCTTCTTAGCTACTGTCGCTTCCAGCTTTTCTGTATACGAATTTTTCGTGTCCATTTGTCCCCCGTGTCATTCGCATATACTTTCCCAGACTATGCCTTTAGTCTAGCACATGTTGAGCACAAACGCCACAGGAAATTGATGCGTTGCGTTGCTTTTTAGCATTGTCGGAAGATTGGACTTCGGAGAAAAAAGAAAGCGTACAGGCTGGGATGCCTATACGCTGATTTGTACTGGTGCCCCGTGCTTGGAAGGCACGGGGTTTATAAAATGGGGACTAAAAACAAAAAACCGCCTCACTAAATGAAGCGGCTTTTGAACAAAGTTCCCAATAGCATCTTATACCATACCAAGAACTATCATGGGAGCTATGATTCGTTAAGAGGATGTCCTTAACGCTCTTATATTATATAGTATGCACCACTAAATGTCAATACAATCATTCTGTCATGTTGGTGCTGACCCTTGACTTTTTTAGTTGCATGCCATTACTCAATCTCTTCAATTTCGACATTGGGGGTTGCCCCGTATTTTCCGAGAAGATATCCTTTGCGGATGTTATCGGTTGTACGCGTTGAGAAGTTGCTGATGCTATACAACTCCGATGCGCCATCGTCTTTGTGTTTATCTACAAAGTACAGTTGGTCTTTTCGAAGCAGCTCCATGCTCAGCAATTCAGTGTTGTGTGTAGTGAAGACAAGTTGAGCGCCTTTCGGGTTCGTCTTCTTGCTCTGGAATTTAGCGATGATAAACTCGACTAACGCCTGGTGCAGGTCCTTTTCTATCCCATCGATGAGTAAAAGCCCTCCTTTTGACAAAACTGATTCGATGGCAGGCGCGAGCGCCATCAGCTTTCTTGTGCCATCGGATTCGTCTGCGAGTTCAATCGAATACATGTGCTGATTACCGCTCTTGTCTTCGCCTTGATGAATAGATGTCGCCGTGACCTGACCCATCCTCAAATGCGTTTCTGCATTGCTCGATGTTTCGGAGAGCAGATGCATAAACTGTACAAGTGCTGTTTTGTCTTCATCCGGTATATTCTCCGGCAAGTCAGCTTTCTCGTTAATTTTCTTGCTGTTGATTTCGAACCGCATGTCCTCAACGCCGACATCCGCAGCTTTCGCATAATTGGAAATCGCTTTCAGCATATTGGTATCGTTCGAGTATTCGAGCAGCTGCCGAGGTATATCCGAATAGTCTCTTGAGAAATAAATCATCTCTCGAAACCAAGTCATGGCTTTCGAGCAAGCCTCATCGTTCATAGTACATGCCACGGAGAAGAACAACTGATTTTCTGCCACTATCTGGCTTATCAGTTTTCTGCGAGCCTTCTCTTCGGTAAAGGAGAAAACCTGCTCGCTTCTGGAAAAAACGAGGGCCTTCTGTCCCTTCGGCGCATGATATAGCGATTCAGCATACACCTTCTCTTTCGTTGCGGAAAACGAATACCAGTATTTGGTGCCGTCTAAGGTATACACGAACGAGAACTCTGTCGGTTCAGATGCCGAATAGTCGTTCAACGCGAACGGAACAACCGGTATCGCTGCATTTTCGTGTTGCGTCTTCTGCGCGTTCTTTATAAACTGCACCGAAAGCCAAAACGCCCGGATGACATTGCTCTTGCCGCCACCGTTCTTTCCGTAAATGGCAACGCTGGGCAATATACGCAGCCCTCCGTATGGGATAAGGACACTTTTCAGCGTGCTCAGACCCGTGGCTTCCATGGAAAGCACTGCCTCATCACGGAACGAACGGTAGTTTTTCACGGTAAATTCGACCAGCATATTCTCACCTCTTTCGTATACTTATAGTATACAAGGTTATTTTGTGAAATTCAACGCTTTTTGTCAATTATTTTGCTTTTTATGCGTGTATTTCCGTGTTTCTGTGTATTATCTTCGTGTTCTCTCAACTACAGATGGTCCTTGCAACAAAAAAGAAAGCGTACAGGCTGATGTTGCCTATACGCTGTTTTTTATTGTTGCCGATTCAGGACACCGCTCTGCTGATAGAAGCGGCATATCCGTTCTGGACTTGTGTTAGAGGCCCAGTCGAGCCGGATGACCGCCCGCGTACTCTTTGCACGAATTGCACACAGGGTATCCAGTATCCCCATGCGGGTATATGCCTTCTGGGCATAGAACTTCCTCGTGGATTTCATACATTCCCACGAGGATGCCGCTTTCCGGGACGACAGGAACGCAGAACCCCGCCGCTAGGAACCTCATCAGAACGGAAAAGCCATAGGGAAGCTATATACCCGTCTACAAACTGAAAGCTATTCAACTCGAACATTTACGGGGGACATGGTGAGATTGCCTTCACCCTCAACTTTGTACCATTTATTCTTTTCGAGTTTGATTTTCTCTGTCATACCATGTGTAATGTACCCGATTATGTACTGCTTTCCTGTTTCAACATCAGTAAAGACAACATCCGTATCGCAATCGCCACTTACTTTTACAGTTCCCCTAAGTGGCTGTATTTGTTCTGCTTTTATTGTACCTTCGCTATTTGAAAGAGTGAATGTATGCCTTTTCTGGATACTGGAACAAATCAAGAGCACAGCCAGAAAGGCAACTATCGCACACAGCACCAAACGCCTCATTCTCATCAAAACACCTCCTGCAAATTCCAATTTTTGCACTCCTCCAAACTGGAATTGATTTACTTCTTTTTGTCATTGAAGTAGATGATAAATGCACCCATTACTGCAATAGCAATGAGCAGTCCAAACTCAACCAAATCACCTAGAAATTCAAGTCCTACAACCATACCTAAATAACCAACAATCAATGTAACGATTGCTGCCAGAATTGCTTTACCCACATAATCACTCTCCTTTGTCAAATTTCGATTTGTCAATTTATAGGAGACAACGCATACGCAACGGTGATACCGGCCAGTGTCTGGCAGCAGGAGGTGTCCTTGCATCCTTTAGCGCCAACGCCAATGCCGGAACATCAGATTTGAGTTTTCCGGCTTTTTTTGAGGTTCAAGGTCCTATCCTCCCCTGCCCTCAGAAACCGTTCACGATATTTCTCTCAAAGTCCAGAAACCTTGTTCCCTGAAAGCTCAGTCTACCCTCATCACCTTCCACGAGCATGCCGTAGTCCTGACCACGCACAGCGAACTCCATGCGGTCGCCGCTCTCGACCTCGAATGTGACATAGTAGGAAGTGCTCGTTGTGCTATGGAACCCATGAGCGCCGGAGGCATCGCCCGCCACCGGATGGCTGTGATGAGTTGTATTCTGGCGCTTAGCTACGACCTTGGCTGGTACAGTCAATCTCGGTGATTGGTTGTTCTTATGCCATGTGGTAAGTCCCGTGACGGCAGTGTAAATGAATGTGCCGATGACGATGATGAAGATAACAGTAAACATGAGTGGGAACAACTGGTCAAACAAGCCGAATATCATAGTCCTTCTCCTTATTCTTCGTTCAGGATTCGCTTTATCTCATCGAGGTTCTCGGCGAAATAGATGCCTTCCTGCCTTTCTTTCGAGGAAAGGCCCTTGTCAATCATCTTTGCCAGCAGTGCTTTCAAATCATCATAGTAGCCGTTCAGGTTATAAAGGATACAGGGGGCATTCATGTGTTTCAGGGATACTTTGGACATGACCTCTGTGATTTCCTCTAGTGTACCTGTCCCACCGGGAAAAGCAATAAAGGCATCGCCGAGCTCAATCATCTTGGCTTTCCGCTCTGACATATCCTTGGTCACGATAAGCTTGGTCAAGCCATCGTGCTGCAACTCATTCTCGATGAAGAACTGCGGTTCAATGCCCGTTACTTCGCCGCCGGCCTGTAAGACACTATCTGCGATTGCGCCCATGAGCCCGGATTTTGAGCCGCCATAAACAAGCGCGTTCCCGCTGCTGCCAATCCATGCGCCGAGCTCCTCTACGGATTTCCGCAGGCGGGGGTCGTTGCCTTCGTTCGCGCCTAAGTACACGGTGATGTTCATGTAGGTTCCTCCTGCTGTTTTATTCTTGTGTATACGAGTACATATTCAGGTTTTGTTACGCTGGTCAGCCTTGCCGCTTCTTTTGCTTCCATTTCTCAAATTCTTCCTCTGTCATAATATCAGAGAACGCCTCGTAGGTATCCAAGGCCCCGTTCTTCTTCTGCACAAGATAGGCCATCCCGATACCGCTGCCGACCATGACCAGAAGCGAGGCTAAGATGACCAGCATTGTGAACAGTCCTTCGGCAACACCGCTGACCAGCCACTCGACGATACCTCTCGACAGGCAGGTGAGCAGCATATTGCCACCCAAGCACAGCAGCGCTGTTCGGTTCAGCTTTTGTTTTGACAAGTTGGTCTGCCAAAGAATAGCAAGGACAAGGAAGAACGAGAGAATAATCCACACGAACATGGACACTGACAGATTCCGAACTCCGACAGGCAAGCCGTAATAGATAGCCGCAAATGCAAGGGCTGGACTGTCTGAAATCATCATACCGGAGTTCATGCCGCCGAGAATGCAAAAGAACAGGTAGCCGATGACATACAAGGCGCAAAGCACTCTGAATCTGGTTTTGTTCTTGATTTTCATGGGTGTTTTCCTCCGTGGATGCAATTCGTTCTGCCGTGAATTACATTGTTATCATTTAGCGATAGCAAAATTGTAGCCCTGCTCAAGTGACAGGCATGCACGAGAATCAGCGCTCTTGTACTTCTTTCCCGCTCATATGCTCGATTTCGATTTCATAGACCTGTACGGCCTTACCCGACTGCGCAATTTCCTCATCGACAAGCTGCTCGCTAGGATAGTATTTCATGGCAAGCAGCTTGAGCCGCTGTGACGCTTCGGGACCCGCCTCCATCAGATGGCATCTGCCAAACACGACAACGCTCTGCATGAACGGGGCCCAGGCATCCGTTCTGATGGTCTCGTTCCCGAACACGGTGAAGCATACCTTATCGCAGGCACGCAAAGCATCGACTTTATGCCCTATCTTTGCGCCGTGGAAATAAATCCTCTGCGCTTCGTCATCGTAAAGATAGTTGATGGGTATGGCATACGGGTAGCCGTCATCGCCATTCACGGCAAGCACGCCCCGCCGACTGGACTGCAACAACTGCTTTGCGCTGTCGATGTCGATTTCTCTGTTCTTTCTGCGCATTTCTCTGAACATTCGTTATTCCTTCCCTTTCCACCGTCTGCTGCCTGTGTTTGGTCTTGTTTCGCCACATCTGTAATATAGCCCTATTATACGACAAATTGCGACAAAAAGAAATGCTGTGCCCTCCGAATCTGAAAGGTACAGCATTGTTTTTATATGTAATGGCGTTTTAGCCTTGTTTGTTGTCTGGCCTTGACCGAGCGATTGCTCCGGCATGGTCTAAGGCGCAGTGGAAAAGCTTCGGGATGTTTATCCGTGTTTGCTTCTTGATTACAAGGCTTATTATACTGGGGACTTGTGTGTAGAATTTAAAAGGCTTTTGAACGAACTAGAAACTTCTTTTGAAGAATCTGTGAATTACTTAACATAGTGGATGCGGCTGACATCGTAACGGTCCTGCTGCGGTTTGTTCTCTGCCGGATAGCCGAGGGCGAAGATGGCAAAGGCGTGATGCTCAGCGGGGAGTTGGAGCACTTCCTCGACGGCTTTCATTCGTTCTTCGACAGGGGCAATGCCGAGCCAGACACCGCCAAGACCCAAGGCATCTGCTTCCAGCCAGATGTTCTCGTTTGCGATACTGAGGTCGATTTGCGCATATGCCGGGCTGATGGCATCCTCGCGGTAGGCGGAAACGATAAGCACCTGGGCATCTTTGGCACAGCCAGCGTAGGGGCTGACCGTTGACAGCTTCCGAATCAGGTCTTTATTGGTCACGACATAGAATTCCCACGGCTGCTGGTTTCTCGCCGAGGGCGCTGCCATGGCGGCGCGAAGAAGGGTCTCGATTTTCTCGGGTTCTACGGGCTTATCCTGAAATTTGCGGATACTGACGCGGTGGAAGATACTGTTCATGGTGAAGACTCCTTTCTGGGATAGGAAATATGTGGGTTGATGGTATTTGGGCAAGGTTTCGGATGGAAATGAAGGTCAGTGCCAAGATGAGCTCGTATCAAACGAGCTGGAAGGTCTCCTTTAAGGGCTCATCCACGCCGAACTCGATGCGCCACTCGATGTCTTTGTGTACAGGCTCAAAGTGCAAGGCGGAGCAGGCAACACGGATGTTCTTCTGGTCCGGGACGCCTATGGTGATGGTTGTCGGTCCATCCGCTCCGCCGATGATGGCGATGACACTGTTCGTAGCTTCCGGATAATACTTACCGGGGCGTGGGTCGATTTCCCGAGGTCTCTCGCTCTGCACACAGTCCCGGACTGCAATCTCCGTATCCGGTTCCGGGAAAAGCATATACCGCATGGCTATATAGTGCGAAGGGTACACCCAGCGCTCAGTGTCCATACCGCTGCGGGGTATCGTCTGCTGCTCAATGTCCAGAACGGATAGAGTATACTGTATCCCGGTTAGTGGATGCGTAAAGGTATATACAGTATCCCCAGAACTATTTACTTTGAAGTGCGGACCCGGCAGTGTATAGGACCTTTTCTCTATAGTAAGCGATAGAGTCTTTATACCAGAAGGACGCCTCTTCCCTTTCCACGGGTATGCTGCTCTAGTTATAGTCCAGCCATAGGATGTATCTAAACCATAGTGTTCTATTACCGCCTTAGCTTCCGGCTCAATCGTTATCCCTTCCGGTAGACACGGGTTATAGGATATCGAAGAGCCATGAGAAGTCTGCATAGCTTTTCCGTTCATGACAAGGCTCGGCTCAAAATTTAGAGAGAGAGGATTATCGAGTTCCATCTGCATCTGTTCTTCTCTGGTGAAGTTCTCGCACGAATCATTGTCAGCGTTCAGATGCCATTTGTCAATAAAGGCTCGGATATCCTCTGCCTCTGCTCGCATACAAAAATCTACTACCAAGCCTTTGCTGCAAACATACATGGACGGAATGACCCAGTGATGTCCGGCCCAATCGAATTGCTTATCGACTTCAATTTCTGTTCCGGCATGGTCGCGCCCTGAATATCCCCAAAAATTCCCATCAAAATACACCTTCCAGTCGGGCAGTGAAGGAGTGATATTGGGGTTCAGCGTCAAATCATAGTAGTCATCGGTATACTTGATTTTGGCATAGTCGAACGATGCTTGCAGGTTCTTGATGTACTTCCACGGATGTTCCAGCGGTGACAAGGAGAACTGTTCAGCAATCTCCTCTAGTACAGTCTTCTGTTCCCGCGTCGGAGGATTCTCTTGCAGGAAGGCGGTAAACTGTGCCTCATCCGACATCCAAGCCTGTTCTAATGCTGCCGCATCCCCGCAGGCAAGAAGCAAACGCAGGAAATCCTCAAAGTCTCTTGCTATCGGGTGAACAAAGTCCGGTGCCGAATTCATGGGGCTTACGGCGAAAACCATACCGCCGAATCCGCGCACGAAGCAATAGTGGATGCCGTCCACACCTGCCCATCCGAAGATGGATGCGCCTTTCGGTGTACAGAAATACGATGCATTGTCTTCGCGGCGTTCAATGCCAATCAAGGACAGGTCAATGCCGCTGCGCAGGAATTTCTCGAATGTCTTGTCCATGGTGCTTCCTTTGTGGTGTTGCAGCCCCTGCTCTTATCTAAGCGCGAGGCATTCGGATGGCACGCCGTTCCGGGTCAGTATCCCTGCTATCGTATCGAATACCTGCAGAAGGCGCATTCCTTTCTCATAGGCAGTGTAAGTCCCGATGTCGCCGTATTCTTTTTCTCGCAGTGTCCAAATATTGAGCGTGACAAGTTCTGTGTTTCTGCCATCCTCTGCGCCAAAGCAGAAGATATTGCTGACCCCGTCAAGAATCGATGGCGTAGTGATTTTCGGAGACTCGTACTCGAACAGTTCAGGATGGCTCTCGATGACGTTCTCAATTTCTGCAAGAGCCTTCTCATCAAGGATACTGGTTCTGTCTTCATCACCCGTCATGCACCGAACTTCGCCAGTTTTGTAGACCTCAACGCCTGCAATCGGCAGGAACCAGGCATCTTTGAGTTCGTAGCTGAACAGGATATTCTCATCCATCTGAAACACCTCCGGCTGATTTCTGTTTCTATCCTTAGTCTATCACAATTCTGCCTGAAACGCTATATGGATTCTTTGCGCCTATCGCGTTTTGTGTCTTGCTGCAACGAGGGAATATCGGGCAAAAAAAGAAAGCGTACAGGCTGATGATGCCTATACGCTGATTCGCTTATGAGGAGGGTGCTATTCCGGGGCAAATTCTGCTTCCGGGTGGTCCTTTCCGCTCTGGACTGATATTACAGGCAGGCTTGTGCGCTTTCCGGTCCAGCTGGCGGCGATGGCGAGGTGGGGCTTTTGGTTGGTTTCGTCCGGTGTGGTCCGTTGTTGTCCGGTGTTACCCGGGGTAGTCCGGTGTGTAGCGTGATTCTGTAGTCTTGTATGACGGCTACCGGTTAGTACACATGGCTTGCATTGCGGTTGCCGTCATGGTCTCTCGCGGCGTCTCCTCGTGGTTGGTAGAGGTTTTGCCAAGGGTCTTTGTGTATCTTGTCTTGTGCGTTATTTGCGGCGCATTCAGAATCATGGTTGTATTGAGTACACCGCATCGCGTCAGCATCGCAGGATTGACGGCAAACCCGCCCGCTTTCGATGGTGTCGAAGTGTACTCGATAAAGTTATCGTCTAAAAAGAAAAACGCGCCACAGCGGCTGTATGAGCCATTGTAGCGCGTTGCTTAGTTTTTGAGGTAGTCGTCAAGTGCGATGACCGTGACGGATTTCGGAGAGGTATCGATGTCGAGGAAGGTGCAGCCGGATTCTTTCCGGTCATTGCGGGTCATGGTCTCGTGGGAAACATGCCCGAAGATATACAGGATGTTTCTATGCCCTGTCAGCATTTCCTGGCTGTCGTAGCTGTATGGACCGCCAAATGGATTGTTATGCGAGACTACTACCTGCTCATACCGATGTACACCCGGGCCCGGCTTAATGTTGAGCTCCTGTGTCTGGCTCTCAAATACCTGCTCAAAGTTCGTTCTCGTTTGATTGGTGCTGGACAGGTACTCATAAATGGTATGCTGGGCATCATAGGGAGGTCCGCACATCTCATCGAGCAGATAGAGCACGATTTGCCAGAGAGAATCGTCTTCCCATGCAAGGGTATAAATCAGGAACTGTTTCTGCCATTCCTCGAAGGTCTTGGGATGCTTCTCGATTTCTTTTCTGCGCTCTTCTTTATCGCAGCGGAGTCGTTCTATTTCGGATTTATCGCGGATGATTCTGCCTTCGGGAGTATAGTGCCGGAAAATTCCTGCTGCCATCTTCCGAATTGCCGGTGCCTTAGCAAGGGCACGGTAGTATTTCAGGAGTTGTCTGTGCTGGTATTCGTGGTTGCCGCAAATCAGGTGGATGTTGCCTTTATGTTCGTCGATGAAATTTACGACCTTGGCGTTTTCTTTGCCACGGTCCACTACATCGCCCACGAAGATGATGGTATCGGCATTTACATTACAGCCTGACTTTTCCAAACTGGATGTCAGGCTTTTGTAGTTGCCGTGTACATCACCAACGATGAATATGCTCAAAGGTCTTTCCCCTCCTCTCAGTGTCCTGCTTCTCGCCCTGTACTTTCAAAGCTGGGATTCTTCGTATCAATGCTCACTACATCGTCATATAGCACTTGCAGCCGGAACAGGGGTTTATCGATGTCCTCGTGCATGTGCCCGCAAAACCATTTCCGGAACCTGGTTCTCCGATACACTTCATCGAGGTATGCGCCTGTCGGGTCATTTTCCTTCAGGGGGAAGGAATTCCCGAAATAGGCGGCCATCAGCATCTTTGGCAGGGTATGGGTCAGGATGACATCGACATCATAACCGTGTTCTTCCAGTGTATCCATCCCGTGCCACATCTCTTTCTGAGACGGGATTTCCTCCGGCCACCAGGAAATGCCCTGTGTGCGGGTCGCCTTATCGATGGACTCTGCGCCGCCCATACACCAGACGGTTAGACCATCGATGGTATAGTATTCGCCGCGCATAAGGTGGATGACATTGGGTGCGTCCGGCAATCTCTGAACTTGACCGCCGTTCCAGAATTCGATAGGGAGTTTAGCCCAGAATTCGTGGTTATCGTGGTTGCCGTCGATGAAAAGGATATCGCACGGGAAGGTTTTGAGCCAGTTGATGTTTTGTCGGTATGCGCGGGCATACTTGATGCAGTAGTGTTCAGCACCGGAATCTTTGAGAGTATCCTCAGAGATGCAGTCGGTAGGCAGGAACGGGAACCCGAAATCACCGCAGATGACGATAGCATCGTTGTCGGTAAGCGCCCGGCCAAGAAAGCGTTTCGGATTGATTTTGTTGATTTCCAAGGGGCCATGTGTGTCCCCGAATATATGCAGAAGCATCTCTTGTCTCTCCTCTCGTTTGGTTAAGGGGCCCGGCAGCATCTTGAAGCAAGCAGTGCCATGACACCGAACGCGGGGAATTCCGCTCTGGATGCGTTTATAGGCAGCTCGCTCGCGGCAGTTCTAGCAGGCAGACAGCCCGCCGCCCGTGCAGCACCTAGCCTGCAAAACATTGTTCAGAACGGAAGGGTATTACTCCATTAGAGGATGCTCTCTAATAAAAACCGGAACTCTACTCCGTACTTATAGCTGGCTATAGCCATGTTCCTACTATCCCGCTCTTGTTCTTCTTCCGGATACCAGTCTTCGGTATACTCATCCCCCAAGACTTCTTTTGCGAAATCCTCAAAAGAGAATGTCTTATCCAAGACTTTCCCCTCTGCACTTGCCTGTTTAGCTTCTTCTATAGCCGCATCGAGTTTCTCTCTTTCTTTCTCTACTCCCGCAGGGTCAACGCCAAAAAAGGTCATCTCCCACAGAATGCCAGCAAGACAATGTTCAAGGCCGTATCTGGCAACACTCGGCTCAGCCAGGTTCCAGCTGAGGATTTCTTCCCAAGGTGAGAACTCAAACGCATACCGCTCAGGCAACCTGTCTGCGATAATCGCATTATAAATCTCATCCGTGCTCATGAAGGTCAGGGCCTCATCGCTGATGGGTTCATAGTCTTTCTCGTGCTTTTCCTTCCAATCTCGGATTTCCTGAGCTTTCACACAGGCAACATCATCTCCGGCATCATCAAAGCTTTTGCAAACCACAACCATACTTTCGTCTTCATTGCTTGCGAGAGTCGTATTCTTCATGCGCTCATAGGACGCGTGAATCACCTTCTGTGCCGCTTCGAGTCTCTTTTCGGCGTCCTTCTTAGATTCGTCATACAAGGCAGCGAATTCTTCTGCCAGCTTATCGGTATCGCAACGCATAAACGCGTCGTATACATTCTGATACTGTATCATAGTGTCTCTCATTTCCTTGTGGTCGCTTTCGGTTTCTGGATTACGACTTTCACCTTCGCGTTGAGTTTTGCCTTCACGGCCTCATATTCTTCCTCTGTGCCTGTAAAGGTGATTTTGCTCTTAGCATCCAGCATTGCTTTCTGGGTATCCAGAGAATCGATACAGGCAGGAAATTCGGTGTGCATACCGACAATCGTGCCGTTTCCGTGTGCTTCGGGGCTGATGACTTCGTAAACCATGATTTTCTCCTCTTTATATCTTTTGACAACAAAAAAGGACGGCAACTACGCAGCTACGCTTATCTCGAAAATAGCGGCAACCACGACACTGTCGTCCGATGGTACAAGCAAAAGGCAGCTACGCAGGGAAGTATCTGCCTACGGTTTCTTAGCACCTACGGTTCTTTTGAGGTGCTCGTATTAGTCCTCATCGTCATCATCTTTACGGAATGCTCCGACAAGGAAAAGGAGGTACAGAAGCCCAAAATACAGAACCGCCGTTACCGGGGTCATGAGTTTTGACATTCCGGTAATCGCAAAGCCGATTCGTGCAATAATCGCACAAACCCAATACTGCGAGTTCACAAAAAGAAGTGTGCCGATAATCTCGGATTTATCCATGGCTCAAACCTCCTCAAAGAAAGCATACAGGGATTCCTCGACCTTTTCTTTTATCGCAGTATCCCAGCCATCATATTTATTATCGGGGTATTCGATGTCTTCCACCGAATCCAACTGCCATTTTGCCACTGGTTCCCCGTTTTTTACCCGGATTATCGTAGGAGCTCCGATTCTCTTCTCCCCTACCTCGATTTTATTCTTTGCCTCATCCGTTACCGTATAGTCGGCAAGGTATTCGTCAAGCCACGAAAGCAGCTCCGTATATCCTTCTCCCGCCTCTACCGTCATCTGAGGCATTCCGGTTTTCTCATTATACTCGTATCTGTCTCTATATTTGTCAATTTGGCAATAATATACTGTGGTGTTTTCCGCTACTGCAACATCCGTCACCTCTGTAATTAAATTGCGACAATAAGGGCAGCGAGGAAATGCGAAAATCACGATTCCATCCTGAATCCGTCTTGCTTCCTCTGCCGTGACAATTTTATAAGTGTTTGTCCAGGAAATGCCTACGGTTTGATACCGGTACTCGGCAGCTACGCTAGGCTTCTGGTCATTGTAATTCATGTAACTTCTCGCAACTACGGCTCCATCTCTGGCAGCTACGCTAATGGAAGCCGCCATGGCGAGAGTTGCCGCCATATACGGAACTAAGATTCTCTTTTTCATTCCGATACCTTCTCGTGCCTACGGTTCGTGCAATGATTTTTCTGTACGCTTTTAGCAGCTACGCATCGCAGCTACGCTTTATTTTCATTTGCATTATACCATAAATTTGCTTGTTTCTCAACCGTGTCTCCTATATGTTCACGGAATCGTAATAAACAAATTAGGTTTGAGTGGGGTCGTTGATGAGGCGGGAAGCGTTACAATGATGGTTTAGGTACTGCTGTCAGTATTTCTTTTTGGGGGTAATGAGATACAAAAGAGACTCTTTTGTTTGGCGGGGTGCTGCGGGAAGTCTGGACTCGTCTGTTAGAGGGTCGAGTGATTTCTCTTGCCCTGTCTCATGCATTCCTGAATCTTCTTTTTCTGAATCCTCAGAATCCTCAAAAAACCAAGCTGACTGTTCCCTAGCCTCATCCGAAGTCGCGAAATCTTCAAGCATCGTGCATTCATCACAGTAGACTTTCGGAACTCCGACTCTGCCCTCAAAGACTTTCTTGCAGATAGGGCATACGCGAATCGCTATCATGGCTCTTCCTCCCAGTATCCCGAACGCGTCAATGGATTGATGCCGTCTCTCCGAATCCCAGCATCATCGTATTTATGAGCGGGCATTGGTTCGTTATTCATGTCTTTGAAATCGATGACTTTATTTCCCATTGTGCGGCTGATTCCATCTTGGGTTCCGCGTTCACAGACGATATGATACTTTTCCCTGCCTGCTTTCTGGTAGACGAGTTCTTCCAGTTCAATGATTGGGAAGATGAGTGTCTTTTCGCTGTCATCGTCAATGTAAGCTTCCGTGTATTCGCGGGCATCCACGCATGTATGAGTGTTTGTCATTTCAGAGAGCCACATTTCAATCATCTGGTTAAGGTCATCGCGTGTCAGCGTGACTGTACGGGAAAGGAGTTCAACGCCGAGTGTATTTGTGGGCACGAAATAGTTACGAGCATAGACCTGTTCGAGATTCGTTAGCGTAAGCAGGTTATCTGCAATGCCGTTCTTGCCGGGATTCGTTACGGCTTTACCGTATTTGTTGCCTGTGATGATTTTGGGAATCATAGCGCAAGTCTTGCCGATAATAACGCTCTTATACATCAGGGAGCACACATAGTTGAAGTCTGCATTCTGTTTGGAGGCGTCACTGTCTTTGAGGATTTTCGTAATAACATCCGCCCTGCGATGTTCGTAGGAGACAATCCAGCGCATCAGCTTATCCAGAGTGCAGTAGATAAAGAAGATGCCTTTGCAGTTGATGATGATGCCAACCAGACGGCTTCGTCCTGTGGTGTATTCTTCACCGACTGTATGCGTTGCCTTAATAGTTGCAGAGAGTTCGTCCGAGAGGAATAGCAAGCCTTTATCGTAGAAGTAGTCGTTCATGAACCGTGTGTAGTCCTGCGTGTCTGTAATCAACAGTTCGGACAGACTGATACCTACTTCTTTGGCAAGTGGGATTCCTGCCGCTCTGCACATACACGAGGTCGTCTCAACGCGGTTCAAGCGTCTGCCCTGTTCGCCTTTAAAACGGCGCTTCATATTGGCTCGTTTCTCGCTGTCGAGGGAGTCTTTTGCTACCGAACGGATATACTTGACACCGTCCTGGGAGATGCGAATATGGTTCGATTCATCCTTGCGGAACACTTCCACATATCCGTGCTTTACGGCATTTCGCACGGCAAGCGTCAGGCTCTGATACGGCATGTCAGACATGGCAATCACAAGTTGCCGCCGCTGTATCGAGTCAATGGTGTAGAGGTAGGATAGGAGTTTTTGCTCGTTAGTCATTTTGTCACCTTGGATTTGTGCCTTAGATTCCGCATTACGAACCAAGCGGGGCTCGAAAACCACTATAACCCCGCCGAAAATCGAGGATAGAATACAACAAATTCAGGAGTGCTAATTTACGCCCCTGAAAATGTTGTATTTTATACCCCCGGAAAATGTTGTGCCGCAGCTACGCTTCGAGCCAGTACATGATGTCGCATTTTTCACATAGGATAACATCAAGATACGGGCCATTCTGGTCGGATTTTGCTGTGTACAGATAACTCATCAGCTGCCATCCATCGCCATGCCAGAGTGCCCTGCTGACGGCGTTTGTGATGGCTCCGGTGTAGACATTATTGTTATCAATTACGGTAGGAGAATTCGGTGCAATGCCGCGTAAAAATATGAGATATAAGTGTCCGGACGGCACTATAACAGGTCCGTTTTTGAGGATGAATTTCTTTATAGCGGCCTCAGTCAGGAAGTCAAATTCAGCATCAAGGTAATACTGATTTATCTCGTCTTTTTCCTTTGATTTCCGGCTATACCACTCGTAGTGATACGGCGGTAAGAATGCCTTGAACCGAATGGAAATCAAGGCATGGTCAAGGGTAGAAACCGCGCAGAAATCATCCGGAATGGCGGATTTTGCGTGTATTTTTCGGTATGGTGCAGGGTCTTCCGGCTCAGAAAAAGCCCTTAAAATCGAGCGCTCGGCTTTTAAAAGCTCAATGGAAGCGGCATTTAATGGCGTTTCCGAGACTCGATTCAAGGGCAATTCATCCGGTACAGCGTTTAAAATTTCGGCTGCTTTAGCGATACGCTTTTTTACATATCCGGCACTGTCCTGATAAGTAGCAGGGGCTTGCCGGGTCGCTTTTGAGGTATCCGTTACCGCAGTCTTGTTTGTTCCGTTTTCTTCGATATATCGTTTATAATCACTTAACGATGGGAACGCCATCCCATACCTCCTGGTCAGGGACCTGTTCCGTGACTTCGAGGTTATAGTCGTCATCTACCACGCAGAAGAACCGAATCCCGCATCCATTGAGGAGTTCACGGTTCACGCCGGGGCGCATGATGGCGATACGGGAAGTCACGGACATCATATCCTCCCGAATCCCGGCATTGCGAATCATATCCGCCACGATGAGTTCCTTGCCCTTTTCGAACTCACAGACATAGTATACACTGCCCTCGAAGCAGAAACTCAGCAGCCACGGGCAGGTAGAGGGAATCGAAAACTGACGCCCTTCCGGCAAAAACTCGCATGCCACACGGAATGCGCGGCAGCGTTTACGGTACAGGCTGGTCATAGTAACATAATCGGCTTTCGCAAGTCCGTCATTCGTCACATAACATGCCGGGCGGCGGTTTGAGCCTTTACGGCAGGCGTTGTAGATGACTTCACGGGCCTTGTTGGGGGTCATGTTGTACTGTCGGGTAAGGTATTCCATCATAAGATTATGCGGAATCACGGGGATGACATCGAGCAATTCGCGGATGTCGTTGTTGTGGACCTCAGACATAAGAATGTCTCCTTTCATTTTCGGCAAAATGTGTCATTTACACATTTGCGCATTTGGTTTGTGAACTTATTGCGTAACTATGCGAAAAGCAAGCGTTTCTGAAATGTGTCATTTCGGCGATTTCTTAATAGAAAAAGCACTTTTAAAATATGCCCAATCAGCACATTTCATCTGTACCGGACCATCGCATATCTCAAAAGTGCTGTTTTCCTTTATTAGTATCGGATTATCGTTGTATTTCTGCGCTTAAAAGGTAACATTCAGCAAATCGGCATCATCATCGTTCGCATCGGTATTGCTGTTGGCTTTCTCAGCCGCCAACCGTTCTTGCTCTTCTTTGTGCTGTTTCTCTTTGAGTGCCTTTTCCTGCAGGTAGAAGCTCTTGGCATCGGTCGTGATTTCCTGCTTCTCATAAGGAGCAGCGATGAAGTCAACGAACAGCTTAGCGGCACCGGAACAAACAAGTCCCTGACCACGACCGAGGTTCGAGACATTCTCCATCTCCGAATCGGTAAGCTGAATAGCTGCTTGCAGAGCCTTTGCTTCGGAGGGAATCAAGTGCATGATGATTTTGGTGTCGGCGTTACCGATAACGGCTTTACCGTATTTGCCGCCTTTGTATTCATAGAACTGCGAAATATCCTGCGTCATGGCGAATGCCGAACCGCCGTAAGCACGAATCGTACGGAAAATCTCAACGACATCTTCTGCCGCCATTTCGTTCGAGTCTGTACCAATCAGTTTCCAACACTCATCGATAAAGACTGCCTTACGCTTTGCGCGGTCTTCTTTGATTTTCGTCCAGACGAAGTCCAGAACGACAAACATCGACATCGTAAGGGTAGGACCTTTCATGCCGTTAAAGTCGAATACAATGTATTTGGCTTTCAAGTCAACATTCGTAGGACGGTTATAGCACGCCATCGAGCCACGAATCAGAGGATTGAGGATATTGCAGATACGATGCAGTTCAGGGACATTCTGCATCTCTTTCTGCAAGTCCTCGAGCAGCGGCATCTTCTTGTATCCGCCATTTTCCAAGTCAAAAATTGAATCGTTGTCGTTCGTGATACCGAAACGCCCATATACCTTATAAAGGCTCGTATCAATCAGCTGCTCTTCTTCCTGCGTCATGTCCTTAACGACAAGGTGTAGGAAGGACTTAACGGTATGAATCTTCTTTGTCAGCAAGGAGCCAGTCGTCTCGTAGTCGTCCATCTTCTTGGCATCCTCATCATCCGGAACGCGAATGTCCATGATATTGATGCTGTTTACGGAAGACGGGTCCATCGAGATAAACTGACCGCCGACAGCCTTACAGCCGCCGCCGTAGTCCTCCAATCCTTTCAGGGGTGAGATAATGAATACCTGCGTATCCATCTCAGATAGACGAAGTGCGAAAAGCTGTGCGGTAAAGGTCTTGCCGTATCCGGTAGACCCAAGGATAACAGCGTTCGCGTTTGCATGAACATCCGTATCGAACATATCGATGGTAACAAGCGAGTTGTTTGCACGGTTCGTGCCAATCATGATACCGTCAGGGTCCTGCATCTCAAAGGAGATGAACGGGTAGCAGGACGCCACACCGGAAGTCAAGACATTGCGCTGTGCTTTGCGCTTGATATCCTTATTGAGTTTACCAAGCGGGAGCAATGCCGATTCGAAGCACTCTTCCATCATGAAATTAGCGCGGCGAATCTTCATGCCCTGACCCTTGACGCGCTTTTCAAGGTTATCGTACTTGTATTCGAGTTCATCCACGGAATCAGCAACGACCGTGATGACCATAGACATGTAGTAGAAATCTTCACCTGTAGAAAGACCGCGCAGCATGTATTCGCTGGAAGAAATCTTCTCCATACGCGCATGGTAGTCAGAATCGGTGTCGTGGCTGTCCATAGCATTGGCACGGCTCATACGAAGCTGCGTACTGATTTTATTGTATACAGCTTCGCGGGACATGTGTTCAAAGAACATATCGACATCAATACCTTCACCGGCATTGACGAAGGTAGCAATCCAACCGGCATATACACGCTGGTTGTACCCGGTGGACGGGATGTAGGCGAAGGTATAGAACTTACCGTCAATGACGATATAGTTGTAATGCGTGAAATCAATCCATTCGGGAGCAATCAATTCAGGAGCCTGCAATGAGGTCTTAACCCCCTGCATTTCCGCCTCCGAATAGCGGTCAATGATAGGCTGCATATGGTCATGGAAGCTTACCGTCTCGCTCTTGCTGCGGTTCAAAAGCTGGTAGAACAGCTGATGGATACCAGCATCCTCATTGCGGTCAGGGTTTCCGAGTGCCGGGATGAAGACATTCCCGCACTGTTCCATGTGAGAGCGGACATTTGCTGCCATCGCGTTCAGGTCTGCCACGACCAACTCGAACCGGGACCCGTCATTGCTGATGGTTTTCTGGAACTCAATGACCACAAAGAAGCGGCGGGTGATGCCGACTGACAATGCCGTCTTACGAAGAAGTCCGATATAGGCATTGAGCATCTTCTTGCGCTTAGGGTTCGTTTCCTGCTCGTAATACTGGGTGACATTGGAAATCGTTGACTCGACATCTGCTTTACGGGCAAAGGTCTTGAACTGGATATTACAAGGCACTGCCTTGAATGTCTGGTAGAACAGCGAAATAACGCGGTTCTGGGTCTCAGCGTCCATGTATGCGAAGTTGATAGGACGGTACTCCATGACTTTCACATACCGATGGTCTTTGGTGATGATAACACCGTTGAAGATATCCTCTACCGGGATGATACGCTGGGTGCTTTTGATGATTTGATAGCGTTCCGCTTCGGCTTCCATCTGTTTACGGATACGCTTGCGCTCGGTAGTTGCAATCTCTTCGCGCTCCTTCTTAGTCAGACGCGCGTTTTTCAGGTTATTCCCTACCACACCATCCGGAATTCCCTGATTCTTGTCTTTCTTTCTGAACATACTCTGTTACTCCTCATCGTCGAAGATAGAAATATCTCGGCTGCTACGAATCTGCGGTTTCACCTTCACAGGCTTCACAATCCGCTCTGTATACTTCTCGTTCCGAACCACTCTCGGTTCAAAGGAAGGCTTACGCTGTGCATTGGTTTCAGCTTCTACAACCTCATCCAACTCAACATCGAGCATATCGGATGTATCGAGCACTTCGGACGGATTTGCACCAACTTCGAGGTCAGTATCATCGTCCAGTTCGATATCTTCAAGAACGTCTTCTACCGTATCGGACTGGTCGGGCACTTCACTACCCTTCTCAGTCAATTCAGGGTCAGGACGCTCTGCCGTAGTATCTTCCTGCGAGACCTCTGCATCCAGCACCGGCTCGGCAACAGCGGTATCGGCAGGCTCGTCCAGAACGACATCCAGAACGGTTTCAGCCACCTCAGCAGCCTGTTCTCCCAAATCAACAGTCTCAGGCTGTGCCTGTTCAAGAACACGCTGGCGTTCCAGTGCCGTCAAGTGGGCACGCATCTGTTCTGCCTTAACGCGCTCAGCCTTTTCAAGACGGCGCTTGATTGCTTCCTGAATCATCTGCTCCCGCTCTTCCTCGCGCTTCTTAGCCGCCTCGGCTTCTTCCTTATGCTTGCGTTTCAGTTCGGCACGAGCCATACGGCGCTGATTCCGAGGCAGGGATTTGATGAACTCCTTTTCCTCTTTCGCACGCTGTTTTGCCTCGGCTTTCAGTTCAGCCTTCGATTTCAGTTCATCGGGTTTCTCAACGAAATCCTCATCGTCATCATAGTAGACCTGCAGGTCATCGTCCGTGATATCAGCGCTGATTGGCTCATCGCTGCCGCCCACGACCTTGCTCTTGATGTTTTCCAGTGCCCGTTTCAGTTTTTCTTTCGGGAGCATCGTATCGTCATGGAGCAGGTAATCCGGTTCCAGTTCCGTCTTGATACGGGGATTGTACTTGGAGATTCTGCGATTCTGCCGGAACTTGACTACGCGGGCAATGAACTCAAACAAGCTGTCTCCGCCCACGCCATGTACGACACTGACGAAAACCGCCGCACACAGGATAAAGCAGTAAGCAACGGTACTTTCAAAGTCCAATCCGAGTTTTGCCCATCCATACAGGAAGATTCCAAGAAACGGTAAGGTTACGACAACGCCTTCTACGAAATTTCGGGTCTTGAACTGACCACCAAAAACATATCCGGTATCAAAGGAGTTTTTGGGAATCGCATAGATGTTCGCTTGCTTTTCTTCTCGTGCCATGATTTACATTTCCTCCGGTTTCGGGACGATAGTGCGCATCACATCTCGGCAATCCCGGTACAGATGCTGTGCCAGCTTCTGATTTCCGGCCAGTTCCGTATCCAGCAATGCAGCCTTTCTGACGCTTGCCACAACACCGTCCCCATACACATTCAGCAATACGGCAGCTGCATTCTTTTGGCAGCTTTTTTCTACGGCACACATATCCAGTTCTTTCATGTCTAAGAACACAGATACGCATACCTCCATCATTACGCCATGCACTGTACAGGCCATGAACAGTTCTCTGTTATTCAGTTGCGAATAGAACAAGCCTGAGCGCATATTCCAACTTTCACACACAGCATTCACCTCAACTACAGAATCGTTATTTTTCAGTACCTTTAGCCTGCATAAAGCAGTTGTTCGCCACGCGCCGCGAGAAGGCAGGTATAATGCGCAGCATCCGGCTGTCTGCCGGAAATGAATCAAGAGACAGCCGGGGTAAGATTAGACCTTGTGGCAAGCGCCCCAGACATAGTTGCGCTTCTCATCGTAGCCGTAGACCAACAGGGTCACGCGGTCACCGCGAGTCAGCAACTCATCGGAGGAAGTCAGTGCCACACGCGCCTGGATATTGCCGGAATCGACAATGAGGCGGTAGAAGCGGTCGTTCACGGAAGTCACGGTCGCACCGTAAGCACCGCCGCGAGCAAGGCTATGGATGTTCATAGCGGGGTTCGCACGGCGCTCCAGAATAGCGCGGTTCAGGCGCAGGGACACAGTGCCGTTCTCCGCATCGACATGCAGGTCCTCCACCACGACAGGGATACCGTCACCGACATGATACTTCTCAGCGACATTGTCGATGTACTCGTATGCGGACAGCGCAGCGGCACCGATGCTGGTCTCAACACCCAGAGCCTCTGCAATCACATAGTCGGGACCGGTGGACAGGATAGACGCAGCGGCGCGGCTACCGTTCTTGACATCGGCATTGCGACCGAAGAAGTGGCGGTTACGCTGAATCTGCATTGCATCCTGACGAGAACCGGCAAACACGACCTCGCCGTCCTCAGACTCTGCTTCCATGTAGGGGCAGAAGTTGATGATAGCACCGTTCATCAGCTTTGCCTTGCGCAGATAACGGCGCTGACGAGTCGCGTCATCATCGTTCTCGATGCCCTTCATTTGGCTGAAATGGAAGAAATCCTCAGCCTGAATCATGATGCGCAGCGTGCCGCGAGTAACCTCAACGACTGCACTGCCGGAACCGACCGGACGCACGCCAAAGACCCTGCCCTGCAGGAACCGGCGCGGCGTACGCTTGTTATCGAACACGCAGCGGCGCATCTCCGCAAGGTCACGGGCACGGCGGTCTTCCGGCATATCGACCTTCAGCATGTCGTTGCCGTCATCGATGAAATCGCCGATTTCCAAGTCATCGTCGTTGAAACGGCGGGCGCTACGGGACAGTTCCTGAGCAGCAGGAACATCCTCGTTCTCCTCATCCATTCCATCGTCAGCGGGGGCAGGGACAGCCTCAGGAGCAAGGCTCTCTGCCTCAGCGGTATTGGTTTCGTCTTGCGCAGCGGGCTCCTGAATGGGCGCAGCAGCGTCCTCCGCAGCGGCAACAGGGGTGGTCACCTCGTCGATGTCGGCGATGGTGGCGTTCTTCATTTCGTTCTCGTTCATGGTATTAGTCTCCTTTTTTAGGAAGTAAATGATGTTATCGACATTCGTTGCCCGTAGCAGGATTCGGGCAATATCCACCACACGCCACGCGGAGGCTGCCGATTTGTGTGGTTCCCGACTCATTGCTGAATCGGGGAAAAAAGAAAAGCCCCGGCCACACATTGATGACTGGGGGTGTAAAGAGTGATTTACTTTTTGGATTTTTCTGTGAAAGCGTTTTTCTTGCCGGGTTTCTTGTTCCCACCGACAAGGTCGTTTTTGGAAAGGCGGGGATTCATCTTCTCTACGGTGCGCGTCTGCGTGATTTCCGTATTGATTTCCTTTTGGCGCTGGATATCGCCCACGAGAGATTCCAGTGCATCGTGTCTGCGAGCATTCGGATACAGGTCCACGGTTTTCGGAAGTTCAGACCATCGAGTAGGCACGAAATGCGGGTCACTGAACAGCGGATGATGGATGAACCCGAACCGCTTTGCTTTCAGAAGATTCTGACCATTCGTCATAATCAGAATCTCTTCCTTTTCCAGATGCTGTACTTCATCAGGGTTCATAAGGTTGCGTTTACCATCACCTTCGCTGAGTGAATAGCCCTGATATACACCGCGAATGCCGGTCGAGTTTGCCCTCGAATCACTGACGCTCTTTGCGCGAATTGTAACGATACCGCTCTTGTCAGAGATATACTCAGCCGTATACTTATCGTTACAGCCAAGGACCAGCATCGTATTGCAGCAGCCAATGATGGTTTCTGCGTTTTCTTCGCCGTACAACTGCGTCAGCTGCGGCAAACTCTGCAGAATCAACGAAACTGCGATTTTACGAGAACGAGCCGTTGCGATAGTCTTTTCAAAGTTCGGCCAGACGCCGGTATTCGCCAACTCGTCCGCCACGACATTGACGGGAATACGCCCTTCGCCGCCAACAGCGTCAAATGCCTCTTTCAGGTCCTTGAACAGGAAACTGAGCAGAAGAGACGAGAGAAGCTGCATCGAAGCATTGTCATCGGAAATAATAAGGAACAATGCCGTCTTTTTCGCGCCGATATCCGCCAAACGAATATCATCGTTACTGATAACGCGGCGGACTTTATAGGTCATGAACAGCTGTAACCGGGTATTCAAGCCGCCGACGATGTTCGGCTGAACACGCTCGCCCATACCTTTAAATACAGCCCATGCAGAAGCAGCTGGATGGTTCAGCGGAACATTCTTGAAATTCTCTTCCCAGCTGTTCAGGTCGTTGTGCATCAGAGCGTTATAGATATCGGAGATATTGCAGGTCGGAGCATCCTCTTCCCAACTCTGCAGTTTCTTCTCGCCTTCCTCTTCGCCATAGAATTCCTTTGCCAGATACTCTACGACTTTGCGGCGGTCAAACATCGCGGATTCAGGGTTCTTCACCACCTCCACCAATGCTTTCCCGTCATCCTCGGAAATGAACGGCAGCTGCGTTAAAAGTTCTTTGGTACGGCGCTCATAGATTTTAATGAGCGTTGTCTCACGCATAAACGCGCAGTAGGAAACGGCAACGCGGAACAGGTTCTCCTCGGAACTCTCCCAGAACGGGTCTGCTTTACCGCCACCGCCTGTGTTCGTGATAACGGTTTTACAGAACGCAATGACACGCTGGTCATCGATGTTGCCCGTAATAGGGTCGTAGATTTCCTGTACACAGTCCCAAGCATTAGAAAGGTCAAGGTTGATGAGGTTGAACACCTTCACTTCATAGCCCCTGGATTCCAGCAATTTCCGCATATCATTGTGGATTTCACCTTTCGGGTCCGTAACGACTACCGATTCACCGCGAACAATCGACTGGAACACGGCGGTACGAACATAACCGAAAGATTTACCGGAACCGGGAGGTCCAATCAGGATGAGGTTACGGTTTCCAGTCGGCTCAAACGGCAGCGCAATAACCTCTTCGCCGTCCTGCGTGAACTGACCGAGAATCGTACCCGTCACATCCTCAACGGGACCTACCTCATAGACTTTCTTCGCTTGGCTCTCGCTCATCCATCCGGCAGTACCGTATGTACCGGCATTTGAAGTAATCATGCCACGGTCATCGACCTCTCTTGCAGAATTGAGGTCTGTGTTCTTCTTGGAAAGGATGACGGCGATAAAGGTGATAGCTGCGGCAAAGATAAGCGTAGAGATGATACCGTATCCAGTCGTCAGGGCAAGGACCATTTTACGGAAGAATCCGGACTCCCACTCCCCTGCCATCAGGGCGGCAATGTACCCGCCCGGAAACAGCGCGACGACAAACGCACAGATAAACAGAAGAATCAGCTGCTCACCTTTTGAAAGCATCTGAATCTTCACTTTCAGTTCGTTCCACTTCGTCATTTATTACTGTCCCTCACTTTCTGTTTCGGCGCTGCTGTCAGCGGCATCCCAGTCATCCAAATCAACGCTTTCCGTTGATGTCTGCGTTTCAATGAGCAGCAGATTTTCTTCTTTGGTGTCATCGAGAGAGTCCGTGACAACATTCAGGATATTATCGGTGTAGGAGAACTCCCAGCCGAGGATTCTCGAAATATCAGAGACCGGCATCACGACATCATCCGCAGTCGGAAGTGCGAATGTATCCGTCCAAATCTCCGGCGGCTTTGTGCTGATAAAATCAAAGGTATTGTTCGAGTTGTTTACATTGAAATACTGGCTGATATTGTAAAGTGCTCCCTTTGCCGGAATAAACGCACACTCGCCAAAGGTTTCAGGGACAGCCAAGAGATGCGCTGTCGTATCATAGTCCGTATTTGAATCGAAGGCTTCTGACAATGCCCGCAGGGAAACGCACATGCGCCCGTCACTGTTGATGGTGTATTTGAGGTCCGGGACCAAAGACCCATTAAGAATCACGCAGCGAATCGGCGCATCCATCTTTCCTTGCAGGATAGCCTGCCCGTTCTTGCGGTTCTTGACAGCCTGGTCGTAGCTTTCTTTCGTCTTGTAGATGTAGATGCGCTCGCAGGAACCTTCCTTGCGAAGCTGTGCGAAATCTGTAGGGTATTCGATTTCGTTGGTAAGGTTATCGATGTCATAGACTTCTTCACCAGACACGATGCATTTCTGTAATGTTCCATCAGAATACAGAGCAGCATCATTGCCGGTATCGGTCGAGGCGGGAGTCTCTACATAGTTGCCATTCTCATCGATATACCCGGAACTGCTTTCTACATACTCATCCGTGATAGTGATTTCTTCTCCTGTGCCGGATTCGGTACTATCGGAGTCATTGTCCGAAGCAGAAGGAGTATTGCTAAGATTCTGCGTATTGCGGATATAAACGGTATGTCCCGTTTCAAGGGTAAGACCCTTTCCATCTGCATCTGTATAGGGAACGAGATTCTTAGCCTTTACGGCGGACTCGTATTCCTTATACCGATAAGTGCCATCCAGATACTTGTATTCCATATACCCGTTCTGAGCACAGTTATTGGGAGACTCAGCCGTAATCGGCGTCAACACGATTTGCCCGTTTTCCATCTTCACGCCGCCCGAAGTATCTACATCTCCGGTCACCTCAGGGTTTCCGGAAGCAGAATCCGATGCCGCGATAGACGGGGTCGGAACCGGATTCGAGGTCGCCTCATCCTCTGCCTTGTTTCTGCATCCTGACAAGCATGTGCAGATAGATGCCGCCGCAAGGCTTACAGCGGCCATTTTCTTCAAGTTCTTTTTCATCAAAAATCCCCACTCGCTTTGAGTGGGGCCTCCGTTTCTTAGTTGCTCATATATGCCTCAGGATTGACCTGCTGTGTACCGTAGTACATTTCAAGGTGCAGATGCTCACCTGTGCCGCCGTGCGAACTGTAACACAATCCGCTCCATCCCGTCTGACCGATAACAGCACCGGCAGGAATCGTATCACCAATCTTCCATGAAAATCCTGGTGACAGATGCTGATACAGTACGAAAACACCGCCACCGCTCGATTCACCGTAATACACGAAAACGAAATTTCCTCGCTGTGCGTTGCCTTTTGTCTGGGTAACGCCGTTTGCAAATCCTGTCTGGGTTCCGATAACGATGCCCTGTGAGGGTGCAATGAGCGAATACATCACGGAAGGCGGGACGATATCGGTGCCGTTATGCGCAACACCACCTCGAATCGCGCCGAGATGCGAAGAAACCATACCCTTCCATCCTGACCATGGCCCGCCAATAACGCTTGGTGCATTAAACAATGTATCGGCTGGATGAGATGCATAAAACTGCGTAATCAAACCTTTCAGGGTTCCGCTGATGACCATACCGCCAGTGCCGCCGCCCATGCCGGGATTCGGTGCATCCGGGTCGAAGTCCAACTCCGCATTATCCTCAAAGTACGCTTCCCGCGCATTATACAACTGCCGCATCGCCTCTACCTGCTCGTTGAAGATGTCCTCATCCGAGAGGTCTGCCGTGCCTGCAGTAGTATTCGTCACATTGAAGTAATCGAGGATATACCGCTTCGCGCCTTCTTTCGGAGAATAATGGTACTTGATTTTTGCAACCGCAATCTTGTACTTTTCGGATTTCTGAACACGCTGCGTTTCCTTGTGCGTGATAAGGTTCCCTAATCTGTCATATTGTTTGTTCCCGTTCTTATCAAGCGTCGGTACATCGACTTCTTCGTCCTCCCACCATGTTCGGGTAGCTTCCGAAACGCGGTATTCTTTATCGAGTTCTACTTTCCAAAGCTTGCTCTTTTCAAGGTTTTTGGCTGCATCAACCATTTCCTTCACATGAAACCGCAAACCGGACTCGTTGCGGGATTTGCAGCTTTCACCAGCCATAACGAAAAATGTCCAGTTCAGGTAATTCTTTGACTCGTACAGTTCCGGGTCCACGGAAGTCAGGATATTTTCAGGCGCAACACCGTCAGCTTCGGCTTGCTTTACCATCTTATCCATTTCCTTGTTTGCAATGTCCAGTGCTGTTGCATTGAACTCCTGATACGCGTCCTTGAAATAGTGGTTCAGCACCGCCACCATCACATTTGATGTGCTCGTGTACCCGTAGAACACCGGGTCATCTGCAATCGCCAAATCATCCCTATAGGATTTGCTGGCATCACCAAACTGTCCGGTCGTCACAAAGGTCAGAAAATCATCGACACCCGCTGAAAGCCTCGCTTTAAAATCCTCCCAGCCGAGCGTTACGCTATCTACGGATTGACCGACCGCGCTTTGCACTGACTCTGCAATCGAGCCCGGTAACTGAACCACAAAGATGACACCCATCATTGTGATAAAGAACGGTATCATGAAAAGTACAAGTGCGACCAGAATGATTTTGAACGTTGTTTTTGGATTTTTGATTGCAGTCGTTACAGCACCAACATAGTTTCCGCTCGCGATTTGTCCGGCGGCTTTCGATACGGTCTTCGCATCCTTTTGCGCTTCCCTACCGGCGTTATAGACATCGGCGGCTGTCTTTGCCATTTGCTTGGCATCGCTTACTGCACTGTCGGCCATATTGCCGGTTGAGGAGGCACCGCCTCCGAATCCTGCCATATTACCACCCTCCTTACTAATAAGTTTCTTACCACTTTCTGCCGCAACCAATAGCTGCGTTACCGCCTTGCGCCGCGTGGAGGTAAGTGATTTTGCAAGGCACGGCATCGGGTATTACCCCGACACCGAAAGGCTTATGCCTTATTTCTTGTATCAGCGTTTGCGCTTATAGTCGCCCATACCGCTGAAAGGGTTGTGTTTCTTATCCTGTTTTCCGTGGCCATGAGAATCGCGCTTCTGGTCATCGTACCGCTGGAAATGCGGCTGGCCATTGGAATGCCCGTTATAGGGTCTCGGTTCGGAATTCTTGCGGGATTCCTGACGAGCCTGACTTCTGCGGTAATCCGCATCAAGGTCCGGTCCTACATTCTCAAAGCCTTCAATGCTGCGGGCTTTATTAGCCACCTCATCGAAGGTCGCGGGGCGAGAGGTTCTCGTTGCAGGGTCCCAAACAGGCTTGATATGAACCACAAACGGAGCGTACTCAGGAACGCTGCCATCGGAATCCACTTTTTGGAGAATCCGCCAAGTCGTCCAACCGTTATCCGCGACTTCCTCACGCGTCATCTGGAACATACCCAAGCTATCGGATTCAACCGTGCCGTTTGTACTGCTCAGGCGCGTAACGCTGGATTGAGAAGTCATATAGGCTTCGGGAATCGGAGGCCGTTTCTGTTCCGCAACCTGTTCAGGCTCGGATTCGTGTTCATGTTCCGCTACAGGTTCAGGCTCAGCCATTTCCTGTTCGGGAGCCGTGAACGAATTGGTTTGCGCCTTGTCCTCGTAATACTCAGACCCGTCCGCAATAGGAACATCAAATGCGGCGTCATCCGTTGCATCGAATTCCGTATCCTCGGTTTCGTCTTGCGTATCGGGTTCATCTGCAGAATCGGGTTCCGATACATCCTCTGTATCGGTATTTTGACCGCCAGAGTAATTCTCGCTGTCATCGTGGCTGTTCTGTGTATTAGATTCAGACCCGGCTTCATCGACCGTCTCAGTCACCGCACTGCCACTGCTTTGCTGTTCTGCAGCTTGCTCGACCTGAACGACCTCTGTCGCAGCGGTTTCTGTCTCGACCGTGGTTTCAGGTTCAGGAGGCATATCGCCTTCCGAATACCCGGCTCCACCGGTCTCCCCTACCGCATACGGCAAGCCATCCGCCGCAGGGGCTTCAACCTTTTCGGAAGAAGTGCCGCCGGTTTCAGAAGTAGGCGTATCCGTGCCGTCATTAGCGCTGCCCGACGGAGCCGATTCACTGGAAGAACCGGTATTGCCGGAAGATGTAAGAGCAGATACAGAAGTACCAGACCCGGAACTGCCGGAGCCGGACGGAGCATGAGCGCTCTCGCCGGACGCAGGTGCAGAACCGGAAGAACTGCCAGCGCCGTTGCCGAAACTGCTTCCGGAGTCACCAGAGGGCTCAGAACTGCCCGTATCAGAAACGGGTGCCGGTGTCGCAACATTGGTTGTCGTAGCACTCTCAGCCGGTGCAGATTCAGGCACGGCGCTCGCCGTATCGGCAGTAGCAGGACTCATAGTACCACCGCTGCCCTGTGCAGGAGCAGAACCGCTTTCCTGTCCGTTTGTGCTCGTAGGAGCACTGTCAGACCGTCCAAGCGTATCTGTGCCGCCAGCGCCCGGAACATTGCTTACGCTGCCAGTACCGGACGATTCACTATGCGCAGTGCCTTCGTTCGGTGCAGTTGCACGCCCGCCAGCAGACGAAGAGCCCCTTTCGGAAGGAGCCGAAGCCGTTTCCGGAGTAATTTGAGTAGCAGGAGTCGTGGCTGTCGAAGAAGCAGAAGCAATCTCGCCGCTTTCCTGCGTAGATGCAGGTGCGGTTGCAGGGATAGGAGCGGTAGGAGCAGACGCCTCGTGATTCACAACAGGAGCCGTTGCACCGCCATTGGTTGTACCGCTGCCGGATTCAGGCGCAGAGACATGAGTCGGAGTAGTAGGAGCAGGTGAAGCGGGTGCCGAAGCCGCGTCGCTTTCGGTAGGAGTTGTAGGTACAGAACCCGGTGCAGACACCGTAGTAGAAGCAGGAGCGGATACCGGATGAGCCTGTCCCGTCGCCGTGCCGGCCACAGCCCCAGCTGCAACGCCTGCCGCAACCGCAACTCCAGCAGAACCGCCAGAGACCGGTGCAGTAGGAATAGAAGCAGAAGGAGCCTGGGCACTCACAGAACCAGCGCCCGCTGCGGGTCTTACCGTAGTAGGAGCCGTGCCGGAACCAGGTACTGTAGAACTCTGTCCAGATGCCGTACTCGGTGCAGGAGTAGTTCCGGGTACGCTTGTAGGAGCGTTTGCGCCGGTAGTCGAACCAGGTGCCGGTGCGTTGACAGCAGGCGTTGCTGCCGTCTCAGGTGCGGTACTTGCAGGCATGTTGTTTGCAGCCATACCGGGCGCATTCGCAGTACCCGGCACTGTACCACCAGAAACCGGTGCCGCTCCTTGCACAGGAGCATTCACGGTATTTGTTGTGGAATTTTGTGCGGGTACAGGAGCAGGAGCCGGTACATCGGAAGCGGGTGTTGCACCGCCAGCAGATGTAGGCTCTGCCACCCTGTCGTCAGCACTCTGCGTTGCGGGAGCCGATGCGTTTTCACTTGCAGGTACAGGCGCATCCGCCTTGCCACCAACATCCTGAGGAGCAGGGATGACCGTTTCTTCACCAACGGGTGCAGGTGCATCCACCCCGCTGTCCATATCTTGAGGTACAGGAGCCTGAGCAGTTTCGGCAGCAGGTGTAGTCGCCGTCTCATCCACACTCTGAGGAGCAGGAACAGACGCTTCTTCACCAACAGGCGCAGGTGCATCCACCCTGCTGTCCACATCCTGAGGTACAGGAGTCTGAGCAGTTTCAGTGGGAGCTTCATCTGCGCTTTGAGGAGCGGGAGCGGACGCCTCTTCGCCAACAGGTGCAGGAGCATCCTCATTCAGCGGAGCAGGTGCAGCATCCGCATCCTTTACGGGCTGTTCGTTCGTCTGCGCAGCCGGAGTTTCAGCGGTCTCGGGAACGGTTTCTTCATCACGAGTAAAGGTGCAGGTAGCCTGAGAGTTCTTGCCATCCTGGTCGTTGCCGATAGCAACAATCAGCGAACCGGCAGGATTACCGTCAGTGCCGTCCGACACGTGCATACCCGTGACATGCCCGCCATCAGCAAGCATCGCTGCCTGTGCGGGATAATACTGGGCATTTTCCTTGATATGGTCTTCCATCGCCTTGAAAGCGTTCGGAGAATTGTAATCCGCGTTACTGTCAGGATTCATCATATCAGCCAGGCGTTCCTTATCGGTCATGCCGATTCGAGTAGCCATCGCTGCCTGCTCCTCTTCGTTTTCTCTTGCCTTATTCAATGCTGCGCTTCCGGTTTCAGCAGACAGAGCATCTCTGATACTGTTTTTGAAGGCATCGTTGTCATCGTTGGCATTGAAATGCTTATACGCGGTCATGGCATCGCTGTCACCAGCCTTGCGACCCTTGGCAATCTCAGATGCAGGAATCGTGAACTGAACCTTGTTGTTCGCATCGGGCGTAACATCCTTGACCTTATCGCCAAACATGTTGACGGATTGCTCCGCCTCCCAAATCTGGTTACCGGCCGCATCTTCACCGACCTTGCGAAGCCCAAACTTACCCATTGCGCTGTCTTCTTCCATAACGGACTTGCCGTTGGGAGCGACCTGCATAGAGTCGTATTTCTTAGCCCCGTTCACATCGAGCAAGCCTTCCTGCGTATCGCCGATTTCGAACTCAGATTTCTCGGAAACGCGGTTCTTCTCATCACGCTTGACAGCACTAGCAAGGAGTTTGCCGTCCTCGCCAATTTTAACGCTTTCGACATGCGCATCATCATCGAGATGTCCGGCACTGCGCAGCTTATCTTCAAGCACCTGCTTGTAGGCATCGGTGTTATAGGAATCAGCATTCAGAGCGCCGCTTGCCATCTTGTCCGCACGGTCGTACATCGTTTCCTTGCCAAGCACGGCATCAGCTTTCATCTTATCTGCCATGCTGGCGTTATTGACATACCCGCCGTCCTGTGCAGAGGTTTCGCCGCCGTTCATGAAATCTGCAAAGCTTTTAATCGGCTCAACACCATTTGCCTTACCAATGTTTTTCCCGGCATCCCACATGTTCTTGCCGACACCGGCTACATGTCCAGCGACAGACGCAACGCCGCCGAAGACATTGCCGATACTCCGAAGCACACCGGAAGCTTCACTGATGGGGTCAAGTCCTGTCGTTCTGGTGATTTTCAGTCCGGCAGTCTGCATCATGTCATCGAGACGCTGTGCGATTTTCAGAAACGCATAGGTGATAAGTCCCCACTTGACCATCTCGGTATTAGAAGCACCGAAAAGACCGTTGTTCAGGGCAGTTCTTGCAATACCCACGACCCAGATATTCAGAATCAACAATACACATTGAGACCAGAACATCTGCAGCCAGCTTCTCGCGGTATCTTTGGTGTTTTCGCTTGCCATTGTCGCAAACGCCAGCGGGGAAAGGTTGATGGTGAAAATACAGATGATATAGCGTTCAGCGCATTCAAGGACCAGCTTAATCAGGTTCCACCAGATAATCAGCATCAGGGCAAGCACTACGATAAGCGTTGCCAAAGAGTTCAAGTCGAATGCTGATGTGATTTCGCCAAGTCCCGTCATGTCTGAGCCGACACCCGAGAACGAGAATGTTCCGCCCGCGTCCGAAACGCCTTCCGTCAACGCCGAGGACAGCGGAGCCACGATTTCATTAAAAATCATGGTCAGGAAAGTTTTTCCGCATATCACCATTACGATGCCAAACACCGCATTCCAAATCAATTTCGGAATCGACTCTACCTTTTCGCCGTGCGCAATGTTGATAAGATACGAAATGATATGACAGCAGATAAGAACACCCGCAATCATGTACGCGATAATGTTAATTGCCTGAATGAAGAAATTGCCGATGTTGTTACCGCTGTCAAATCCGGGTACAAAGCGGGATACATCCGCTGTACTCATCGTTGTAATTTCCAAAAGAGGTTCCAGTACAATATCAGCGGCATTCAAAAGACCTTTGGCAATCACCGTAACGACAAGGCCAAAGAAATTCGTAGCAATATCGACGGTTCCGGCAAATGCAATGCATACCGACATCAGGCATCCGGCAATTGCGGCCAGCATCGTTCTTCGAATCAGGTTCTTGTTTCTTTTCTGATTCACAAGAGAGTTAATCGAACTCACCTTCTTTCCAAAACAAAAAAGGCTCGCCCGAATACATCGAGCAAGCCCTTCGAGCCGAAGCTTATTGACCGTTAGCCAAGTTCAGCATTGACCTGCGAACCCAGTTCATTGGCAACCTTAATCAGGCCCGGAACAGCGGCAGCAATGACAACGATGATGCCGGTCGTAATCAGCCGCTTCTTATACATCTGAACATCCTTGGGGTCGCTGCTCAGAAGCATACGGACCAGGAAGTACAGGAAGACAGCAATACCGATAGGAACAACGATGTTGGTCAGGCCCTTAGAAATTGCGTTGGCAACAGAGTTACCGACATTGAACACCTTGTTAATGGCGCTGGTAACATCTGCGTATGCGAACATAGTGCTCATCATCGCAGCAGTACCCATTGCGCAGGCGGTGTTCAGAGCCATCTGCATGTTGCGAATCGGATTGCGCTTCTGCAAATCATTATTGCTCATGTCAATTTTCCTCCTTCCCTGAAAATATAGCTATATTTTTCGCAGAGCCAATGAGCTGCGCTCTTTTAAGGAACCCAACCCATTAACTCTACAATATCTATTATCCGCAGTTCGCATATAGGGGCAACAGTCTTAGATTCGTATATTTGGAGTGTTCTTCGCACAAACAAAAAAGGCGGAACCATCCAAAAAGGAAGGTCCCGCCGATGCTTACATGTTTCTTAGACGTTTGATAATTCTCGGTCCTAAGAGAGATTTGCGGCCCTGTGTACGGGTCGTGCGCACTGCTTTTTTCAGTGCTTCTTCATCACCAATCATCACAAGCTTTTTCTTGGCACGGGTGATTCCTGTATAGTACAACGGCTTTGTCAGCATCGGACCATACGAAGAACTTACCGGAAAGATACAACAGGGAAACTCACAGCCCTGAGAGCTGTGTACGGTAATTGCATAAGCCAATTCTACATTTTTCATATCATTGCTGTCATAGGTCAACACCTCATTTTTAGAATCGAATAGGATACATACCCGAACGCCGTCATCATCTTTCAGGATTTCCTGAACAGTACCGAGGTCACCGTTGATGACTGCCTCCGTGTTTTTGCGCTGAATTACGCGGTCGCCTGCCATGAAAGTCTGGTGGTTCACCTCATAGAAAGGCTTGCCATCGGTTTTCGGATTGACAGCCGCTTGAATCTCTACATTCACACGGTTCTTGCAAAGATACCCGGTCGGCGTACCTTTATCGTAGTGTGTGGGAGTCAGAACGATTGTGCCTTGCATCCCGTATTGCGCCACACCTTTGCGGTACTCTTCCACAATAGTCTTCATGATTTTATCAGCTTCGGTCTTTTCGTCCGGGTCAGTCACCGAGATGAAGTTGAACTCATCGTCAAACCTCAAGTTTCGGGTCATGCCGGAATACGCACGGTTCTCGCGGATTTTAATGGATGCGTCCGTAATGGTAGAGGTACTCCCCTGCCGATAGTTGACATCGAGGCGCACAGTCTTGATAACGCCGCACTCAATCAAATCGCGAAGCACATCGCCACGGGAAACCGGAGCAAGCTGGTCAGTATCACCGAGCAGAACGATTCTCGTAGAGGGACTGTTCAGAACGGCATCTACTGCAAAAGCAAAGAGATGTTCACCGACCATACTCATCTCATCAATACCCACGAACCCGCAAATCCTGCACTCGCCTTGTGCCTTGAATCCGCTCGGATTATCCGCAGGAACAAGACCGCAGGCTTTGTGAATCGTTGCCGAGTTCATACCGGTGCTTTCTGCCATACGTTTAGCGGCAAGACCCGTAGGAGCCATCAAAAGGATATGCTCACTCGGCCATACCTTATGGTACACATCCATGATAGCCCGAAGACAGGTCGTCTTACCAGTACCGGGACCGCCCGTAACAATCGAGATTCGATATTTGAGGTTCTTGACCGCCTCTGCCTGACGCGGAGAGAGAATGATAGAGTTCTCTTTCTGCCACTCGAGAAAGGCGTTTTCTATTTCCTTTTCCTTCGTAGGCATTTCATTTGCGAGAGCCGCGACCTTCGCCGCCATACCTCTTTCAGCAATGAAATCCGTCTTGTCGTAGTAGTACCGGCCTTGTCGGACGATATCATAATCAGCCGCCGTTTTCGCAACAGCATCCGCAATCGTCTCATCCGACAGTTCCGGCACGAGGGCTTTAAGCTGCAAGAGCATCGCACTGCCCTCGGCACACATGTTTCCGGTCTTACTGCAAGTCCTTTTCTGTGCTTCGATAGTCGCGGCACGAAGTCTGCGTTCGGAATCCGGTTCCTCGCCCATCGACATTGCGATATGGTCTGTGGTCGAAAAGCCCAGCAGACGAACCAGTTTGTAGGGCTCGCTTTTGAGAACCGTAGTTGCTTCATCGCCGTACGCTTCCACGATTTGGTTGATGACCGATACTTCCAACTCAGCCTTTCCCAGAAGAATCTGGACATCGGCACGCACCAATGCAGACAAGCATGCGGCATTGATGTTTCCGAGCATCTGTTCGGTCATTTTCGGAATATCCCGGAGTCTGCGCGGTTTATGAGCGCAGATATCAAGGGTCTCGTCTCCGAATTTATTATAAATAGTCTCGGCAGTGACCTTGCCGACACCCTTACTGCTGTTCATCAGGAACTTAATGATTTCCGCTCTGGTTTCTGGCATCGACTCGGATGCCTTCTCCGCAACGAAAATCTTCTCGTCCCCTTTTGTGCCATGCGTATCTTTCTCCCAATGCCCTTCCAGATTAAAGGAAATCTTACCGAGCAGTTTGGCTGGCAAGTGATAGGAGGACACCTTGAACAGTGCCGTCGTCCCATATTTCTGGATATTATCGGGGAACGCTTCTGCCTGTTTCGTGTAGTTTGCCGTGAACAAGCAGACAGAATACGCATTTTTCGTGTCGTGTACAACGCGCATCACCTTGTTGACACTGCACTTATTGATTTTGACTACTCCGTTCATACAAAAATACTCCTATTATCGTTAGCTGCTCAACACCTCCAAGCAATGTGGGTAATCCAGACGCATGATGTTCCCGGCAATGCCATTCTCCTGAATGTCATCGACCGAAATCATGTATGCGGATACATCCGAACTGTACTTGTAGTAGTTCCAGACACTGTTCGCGTCAGAATTCTTCGTGACAACATCCGATGGGAAATGCATCCACATCGCATTCTCTCTTGCCAGAAGGAAATACTGACCCGGACCGTATTTCCGGATTTTCTTAACGCAGCCTGTGATTTCTCTGTCGTAGCTTTGAACACCATCACAGCACCGCGACACGATTTGCTCCAAAGCTCCGAGAACTGTTTTCTCATCCTTCAAAGCACCGGTCAATGGTTTCAGCATCTTGTGTTCCATCGCCTTCTCCACCGTTTCAGCGTCATTTGTTCGTCGCTGCTCGGCAGAATTTCTGTTTATAGTTGTGATTTCATTTTTCATTGATTTATCGCTCCTTTTCGATGAAAAAAGCAGCCATCCGAATACGGACAGCTGCTTTTACACAGATTGTTAATTTGTACGAGCCTTTTTTTGCAAAGACCCCGAATTTTGCTCGGGTAATGTTATCTATCGTACATTTACTATTCTACGCAACTCGCAAGGCGCGTCAACTAAAAATCTCTTCCAGTTGCTCACACATACTCTGCTCGATGCGGGGAATAGACGCCACATTCGGGATGTAGCAGAACGGAACATCATAGCGGTTGCAAATGGTCTTTCCTTTATTATATAGAGCGTGAGAGCAGGAATCGACCTTGAACATCACGATATCGGCGTTCTGAATCTGCTGGTCACAGGTCCCCAGCATATCCTTTGCGACCAAAGACGCATCGGGATGCGCTACCTGAAACTTCTTCATCAGATTCTCGTTGCCGCCGACGATAACGACCGTGTGCTGTTTTAGTAGAGCATCGAGTGCCGCAGCATAGTCTTTTGCTTGTACTTGTTGTACAGGTTCCTGTCTTTCTTCCTCGGCCTCACACACTACCTCTGCCTCTTCCGGTTCCGGAATACGCTCCATCAACTCATCGATTTCCTTGTACGCCGTTTCCAGCTTACTGGTAAGGGCGTTTTCGCGCTTCTTGCTCTGGATGAGTTTTTGTTCAGCGGCGTTTTCGGCTTCGATGGCTCGGGCGGCATCGGCTTTTGCCTTATCGAGCATCTTTTCCAGTTCCTCGTTTTTCTTCATGAGTTTTTCGGAATCGGAATTTTTTGTATTACCGAAAAGAGAATCCGAGAGCGAACTCTGAATTTCTTCCTTGTATGCCTCACTCAGATTTCGGAACGACAGATACACCGGCACCATCATATTATAAAGGTTGATGAGCTCGATGGTCGCAAGACCCGAATCCTCATCCGCCTTAATGTTGCCTTTCTCATCGACCTTGATATGCCCATCATCAATCAGCGAGAACATATCCCCGAACTTCACTTTCCCGTCCATTTCTTTCGTAAAGTTCAAACTCTTGGCGACAGCTTTCTGGGCATCAAGGAACTTCTGCTTCGTGATGGTCTTGTCGTAGTTGGAACAGTTCGAGACACCGGCATCCAGCATTGCCAGCCCGCTCAACAGTTCAGAATGGCAATGTACACCGTAATCCGAGTACGAGAAGATAGTATCCTGCGTACAGGTCCCATCCTCGTTCTCTACAGGGATAGTTCTGGTCCGGGACCCCTGCATAGCGGCAGTTTCAAAATCCGAAAAATTCTTCTGAATTGAAATTCCGTACTTCATGAGAACCTTCTGCTGGTCCGACATCGGGCTGGTGTTCTTCCGCGTCGAATTGATTTGCGAGAACACTTCACTGAGTCTTTCAAAGGATTTCCGGTTTTGCGGCAGGTAGCTTTCGGGGCTTGCCAGAAGATAGATAGCGAAAACCGCAACATTGCCAAGGTCACTGCCCCAGGTATCCTTGATATACTTGAACGGCAGCTTGGCCGTCGGGTCAGCCATACGCCGATATAATCCGCTGACAACATCAGCCGTGCTCGCATATTCTTTGCCGAACAGCGACAGGAGTTTCGCATAGTCAGCCTCCTTATCGCCGTACATCAGCTGATAGATGACTGCCGTGATTTTCATGGCATCCGGTCTTTTGGCATAGTTGGCGTTTGTCACGCCGTAAATCAGGTCTTCGTCAATGAGTTTTTTGGCACAGCGGCGGTAACATAAGTCCCGCTCATACTCTTCCAAGAACCGTTTCTTGGGTGCGCCGGTAGATTTGCTGATATCGGAGCCTATGACACTGCACCAAATCGGGTCAAAAATCACAGAATCCTCGTGCTTAAACATATTGAACATACATTTTCTCCTTTCAAAAAAGAAAAAACCGCACGGTATAGTGACCGCACGGCAGAATTGTGAATCGTTAGTATAACATGGTATCTATGTTACATTTTCTATTCTATTCAACTCGCACAGATACGCAAGCCAACAAAAAGAAAAAGCCCGTCCTTGCTTAAGGGACGAGCATATATGGGATAGGAGTTTGAAATGGAAGATAACGTGGTATTAAAAGGAGTTGCCTGGGTGGGAATTACTGCTTCTTGTCTTCGTCTTTCTTTTCGAAGTCAGAAAACTTCTTGACGTGTGCATCGTAAGCCTTCTTGAACTTACGAGTGCGGGTCAGCAGATAGACGGGGATAACGAAGGAAAGCAGGATGTTGATGGTGGCAAACAGGATGGTCTTCACTGCCGGGATAATCAGCTTCGTGAGCAGGAAGAAGCAGCCCGTAAACATCAGAGCCACGAGAACGACAGCTGTGAGAATAGCAGCGGCCGTGATGGCTATGTTGACAAAGTTGACGGTCTTGGCGGACTTAACAGACTTGGCATTGGTATTGATAGTCTTATTCATGATGCAACCTCCTAATGGTGCAGAACAAGGTGGTCAAGGACGGATTCCAAGACCAACTGAAATAATTGAAAGAGCATAGCGGTTATGCTCAGTGCCGGGATGAATGCTCGTACTATGATTGGGGTTCAGATTCTCTCACATTTGTTCCAAGTATACTGTCCATAGTCATCGCCAGGCTCAAATACCGGAATTTCGTCTACCCACTCACCCTGGATGCGGGTAGTCTTTGTGACCTTGTCGGCAAACTCTGCAAAAGAAATCCTATGCAGGCATTCACCTTCGGGCTTCTCGAAAAGACTCAGCATATGCCGTTTCACACTGGCGTATACCATGTCATCCGCAGAAATGCCCATCATAGAATAGGGGTCGATTGCGTTGCGAACCAGTTCGACTGCTTCGCAGGTGGATATGTTACTCACGATAGTTCTCCTTTCTAAGAGATTTGAGATTCATCGGCGGTAAAAGGAAAGACTCTTACCGGCCATCGTACATGCGAGGATTATATATAAACAGCACACAACGGACATTGGTGCTGGGAATTCTGCAACAAAAAAGCGGGCTCCCTGATTTCTCAGGAAGTCCGCTTGAAGCAGCTTGTAAATAATGGAAGAACTACGAACGACCGGATTGGTTCCGGAGGACGACTTACAAAACCGTAAGTCGTAACTCGTAGGTGAAATGCTATCTATTAACTAATTCCCATTATAGGCGGTTCGCATATCGCGTCAACACCTTTACTGAGGATTTTTGAAATTATTTATTCGCTGCTTTCAAAGTGAAAATTCGGCTTGATTCCTTCTGCGGAATGAAGCAGTCATTGTACGCTTTCGGGTAAAGTGCTTCCAGCTTCTTCATATCGACTCCGGCACGGCTCATACGCGGCGCATATTTCAGCAGCCACCGCGTTCCGTCCAGACCGGTCGTTTCTGCCAAAATACTCGTACCCATAGCAGCAGCAATCGGGACAATCATATCCTTGCACTGTTTGTCGAGCGCTTCAAAGGTCGTCCTTGCAGCATCACGCTCAGCACGTACCTTACTGTACTTGGAACAGATATCGGCAAAAGACTTATCCAGCACCTTCGAGGGAGCCTTCTTGTCGGCATCTCCCGCATACTTGTGAATCGTATCGAGCGCAGCCTCAGGTTCACCGAGCGGTACGGGAGGAAAATGCGGAAGCACATTGCCCATCCAGAAATCTTCACAGCCCTGAATGATACGCATTTCCTCATCGAGGTCGCGTTTAATCGTGTTCGCAATAAGCGTGTCACGGTCAAACATGCAGACCACAACGCATTCCCAGACACCGAGAATCGCCATGTAGGTACGGACCTGATAGATGTAGGGAATCGGGATATTGCCGTTTTCCCATGCAGCCTTGTTGAACGGGCTCGTTGTCTTGATTTCCACAAGGCAATAGGACCCGTCCGGCTTGCGCATCATACGGTCGATGTTCGCGGTGATGTAGGGTCTACCGGGCATCGCATAGATGTTCGTGTCGGTGATGATATCGTTGTACGGATACTTCTCAGAAAGCCACGCATCGACATACTCCTCAGAGATATGCCCCCACAGCTTGTTCAGGCGGGATGCGGAACTCTCCTCCTCCGGTACAGCAGGAACTTTGCCGGTCTTTGCGTAGTACAAGTCAAGGTTCGTCTTGAAATGATTCTCGCCAAAGATAGCGGAGATATCCGAGCCGCCAAGATGGTCAGCGCGGCGTGCCTGCCACTGGTCTTCCGTCAAGGTACTGGCATCGACCTCGATATCAGGACCCTGATAGTTGTCCGGGTCACAGAAAGCAACTGCTTCCGGGGTCGCCATTGCCATTGCCTCATTGTAGAGGTTCTTTGTGTGTTCCGTCTTGATTTCCCAATACGGAAGATGCTGAGCGCAACCGGCGCTCGATTTGTTTGTGCCGTCATAGCTTGCCATGGTGAGCAAACTCCTTTCATTGTTGATGTAATCAGCGGGTCAGACCGTACAGAAGAATTGCTGCGACTAAAAGCCTGAACAGGTTTCGAGGCTTAATCATCACATATCCTCCTTGCCGGGCATATCCATGGTGCTCCAGAGCGTCCGAGCGCAACGCGCAACGCAATCCGCAGCGGTGAAAATCTTCTTGGCGTCCTGTGCATGGTTGCGGACAACCGCAGCATACGCTTCACAGACCGACAGGTAGATATCCATTGCCGTCACATTGCCACTGGCATGCCACATATCGTATGCGGCCAGTGCTTCGCGGGACTCCTCCTTCGGCATCCCGTACTTTGTCAGGACACGAACAAGAGTTGCCTTGCCGTAGTTAATCGGAATCGTGCTCAGCTTCGAGATGTCAGTAGCGGCATCGTCGAAATACGCCAGCAGCGCAGTGAATGCGTTGCGGACACGGTCCTCGATGTTATCACCGATATGCGGGATGGCGACCTCCTTCGCCATGGGTGCAATCACGCCGCCCATATTGAAGGCAGGAATCAGCCGGACGGCGCTTTCCGCGACATCCGAACTAATCATCACGACCGCAGGTGCATAACCACGGCAGAGTTCCGGCGGCAGTTTCCGGAAAAACTGCTGCTTGTAAGCACTCAGGTCAATGACGACCTGCATCAGTTCATGGGATACATAGGCGCTGATGAACTCGTGGTCAGGCCAGTTCTGCGTCATATACTCGTCCATGATTTCGAGCAGTTCCTCGTTGCTGATAGCGGCATACCGCCCGGAATGCACGGCACGAATCTTTTCGTGGCTGAACTTGATACGCGTAGTACCTTTGCGTTCTGCGAGAATGAGGTTTAAAACCTCCTTCAAGCTGCCACGATTGTTCTTACGCAGCAACTCATAGCAGTTCATGCCAATCATGGCTCGTGAGCAGATGTTCCGGGTAGCGCTCTCCCCTACCGGCTTCTTACCGATAGAGGTCGTGAGGTTCAGACCCGCATGCTGCTGGGTATCCAGAATCGCCTCCTCGCTGACTTTCAGCTTCTTGGCGTATTCCGGGGCGCAAAGCGGCTCATCGTAACTCGCCTCGAACAGGATGTCCCGAATTCCTTCATCGAGCCACTCCGTTTTGCTTGCATCCCATTTGCAGAAATCAACGAGTTCCTGATACTCGCCTTCCTTGAAGGCTTTCTCAGACGCATCGTTGATAAAGAAATCTGGGTTCTGCACAGCAGGATTAACGGTGGCGGTGGAAGAAACGGTGGTGTTGGTAGCGGTCATTGTGTTGGTAGTCATGGTATTTACTCTCCTTTTTGTGTGTTGAAACGAAAAAAGGGCGGACTTCCTATGATTAGGAAGTCCGCCCTTAAAGCGAAACTATGAATTGTTGTACGAAAGATATTTTTCTTTCCGTGTGAATGTTATCTATCGTACATCTTTCATTCTATGCAACTCGCACATTTGTGCAAGTCTCTTTTTATTTTTCTGAGGTTTCCGGTGTAGCATCTGCTTTTGGCGTCACGGTCACAAGGCAAGTATCCGAGAGTTTCCCGTCCTTCGTCGATACCGAAAGAGAAGTCGTGCCCTCAGACACGCCACAAATCGTACCGGCATCCTCATCGTAGGTTGCAACCTTCTCATCCTCAACCGTCCAGACCAAATCCAGCTTGTTGACGGCATTGACGACAAGGTCATTGTCCAGAACTTTCGGTGTCGCCACATTAAATCCCACCGCCTGATTCTCACCGACCGCCAGCTGAATGCTTCCGTTCAGAACGATTTGCGTGATATCTACCTTATTCTTCTGCGCGGTGCAAAAACTCGACGCGAGGATAAGCGCCGTCATAGCGATAAACGTCAAAACGATGACGACGGGATTTTTCAGAATGCTGTTCTTCCCTGCCTTGTTCTTGATATTTTTCGTAGCCATATTATTTATTATCCTTTCTGCTGTTCGATGTCATTTTCATCCTTGTGCGGCGCTAACGGGATACTGAAATTTACCTTCGATATGATGCTTTTCCTCGGCACGAAATGCTCGTCCCAGTACCTCGAATCGTAGGAGTTGTTTCTGTTATCGCCCATCATGAAATAGGAATCTTCCGGAACATTAAAGGGTCCGAAATCCTCATCATCCGGAGCCTCTCTCAGATACTCCTCCTCGAGCGCTTCCCCGTTGATATAAGTAACGCCGTGTTTGATTTCTATGGTATCGCCCGGCAAACCTACGATTCGCTTGGCGTAGACCTTTGAATCCGGTATATCCCGCTTGAAAAGAACGATATCACCGCGTTCAGGGTCATTCTCCCAATATGCTGCTCTCGTACTGAACGAGAAACACGGTGAGGGCAGAGTTGGATACATTGATGCCGTAGGGATGATGGCGGTCGGGAACACGACCTTTACAAGAATCCATACAGCAACAAAGCAGACGAGCGGGAACGCCCATTCCTGCAAGAATTTCTTTACTTTTCCGGTGTGCTTTTGCACATTGTTATTATTTTCCAAGTCAGTTTCACCTCGGTAAACAGTTGTTGACAAAGGTTATCAGTTGCTGCAGGTAATACGACAGCTGTGACAACAGGTTCTGGTAATCCACCTCAATACCGAGATATTGCAGGATATGATACACGGCATATACCGTGATACCACCAAGAACCAGCGTCTCAAACAATCGATTTACACCGCGAATCACAAACCAGACCACCATAGCAATCAGCGCGATATCGACTACGAGCCGGATATCGCCGGATTCGAACAGATTAGTAATGCTGTTGACAGCATCATTGACGGAAGACATACTATCGCCCCCTTTACAAATGTCTTCAAATTTGATTCTATGCCATTCGCACATTTACGCAATGTCGGCATGAAAAAAGGCAGCACCCAAACGGATGCCGCCTACTATTGAGATTACTGGATGGTCGGGCAGGTGTTGACATAAATCTGCATGAATTCATCACCATTATACAGATTCACGACGAAGAACCCTCTGGACCCTGCCAGGATATTGTTCTTTGCTTTGTCGTAGTCCGTGTTGTCACGGCGCGACCAGCCGCTCGTCTTCATCTCCTTGATTTTGCGTTGCAATGCTTCAAGGGCTTTCTCGGGCAGATAGGTCATCTCCATACCGCAACCTACGGAATCATACACCGTATACCCGAAATCAGGATACACGACAGCCGAAGGAGCAGGAGCTGGAGCAGGTGCAGTCACAGCAACAGGAACCTGAGTCGGAAGCGCAGAAGTAGCTGCCGGAGCAGGAAGCTGTGCGTTCTTCTCCCAATACCCCGCATACCGTTCAGGGTTTGCAAGGTAATCCTGGTAATATGCTTCGATTTTCGAGGCATATTCCAGCAGTTTCCTGCTGCTGACACCCACCGAGATGCGCTTGACCTCCGCGCCGCCCTTTTTCTGGTAACCGCCGCGAACATTCTTCTCGCCCTCGGCTTCCGTCACCTGAAACACGAAATCGCTCTTCGCGCCGGGCGCAATCGAGACCTGACGCCACATAACTGGGCGGTCTGCTTTCGCTTCGCTGCCTCCGTTATAGGTGAATACCGGTTCCGGGTACTTGGCTCCCGTTTCCTTTGCCTTCTTGATTGAGCGGGCGCGACCCTTGTCAAGGTCACCTCTGAGAATCATCTTACCCAGTGCAAGCGCTCCGTCTTCACCATCGAACGGCAGTGCCGCTTCGATATGGCCCAGCTGCTTGCAGCCGTTTTCAAGACCCGTGTGCGAAACAAACGAGACATGAAGTTTACCGATACCGACCCAGTCCATCTTGCATTTCAGGAAACTTTTGGCTCCCTGTACCGCAAAGATGATATTATCTTCCTCGATTTTGTTATTGGTATTGTTGTTGATAGCCATAGCTTTCTCCTTTTATGCAGTTTTTGGAATAAATGGAACAAATTTAGTAACGGGTTTCGGTGCTTCCTCATCCGGCTTTTTCTTGGGAACAAAGGGTAGGAAGACCTCACCTCGCGATACCGCAAGGTAATAGTCATCCACGCCCTTATATGTCGTTCCCCAGTTGAAGCGTGTCATGGAAATTCCGTATCGAGCAGCAATCGCATACAGCTTTTTCAGTGCATTACGAACATGCTCGTTACTTTCCCTGTCGGAATCAAAAGCATCAATCACATGAGTGACGCCTACGCTTTTCAGATACACGCAGGTCTCTTCCCACTGATTGAAGCAATTCACACCAGCCAATGCGATGTAAGGGTTATGATTACCACTCAAAACACAGGCGATATGCGCCTTTAACGCGCCTTCCGTGATATAAACCGTTTTGGTTCCATCGCATTTCGGCATTACAGAAGGAATCCCGTAACTTGCAATGTTCCTTGCACTGCACCCATTATCGTAGCCTGACGAGGAGAACCAGAGATACCTCTTATCTCCTCTATCAAACCGTATCTGCATCCCAACGATTTCATTGCGGGAATTGAAATACGGAATGAAAAATCCGGGCTTAGAACAGGCGGCAAATGCTTTTCCGTTCTTCTCATAGAATCCCGGCACACCCTTAAAGGAGATGCCTTTCTTCTTGAGAGCAGCGAAAACGCTCGACCATCGCTCCGGCATAGAACGATATAAACACTTGTCAATCATCTCGTCAGACAAGCCTCGCTTTTTGAGGTTTTCTCTGTGTTCAGGTTTAAGAGTCAGTTCGTTCAGAACGGCTCTGTATACCTTATCGAGTTCCTCATCCGGTTTAGCTTCCAGAACGGGTGCGAGTTCATGTTTCGTAACGGTCGTCTCGCGTACCTTGACAACTGTTCCATCCAAAGCCTGAGCAAAAGCCTTCTTGACCTCCTTCTTGTTGTTCGGGTCAAGACCCGTAAACATGCAATAGAGGTCAATCATGCCGCCGCTGTATGGGCAACCGCTGCAGCAATGAAAACAGTTATACTGTCCTTTGGCTAGGTTCACGCTGAAGTAAATAGGTTGTTTCTTATGTCCGCAAACGCCGTGCGGACACTGCACTTCTATTTCCCCAGCGCGTGTTACTTTTCCGCGAGTCTTGGCACCTACAAGGTCCAGAACTGTTTCCATGGAAAAATTCCACGACACAAGGGACTCCCCCTTTCATGATGATGTGATTGTTCGGGTATAGGCTTTACAGTCCGTTTTCACCCGCATGCTGACCCGCGAACATCTGCGCAGCCACCTGAATCGGCTGACCAGCAAAGCGCGGGCTGTCCTTGATGTAGTTGATGACCCGAGCACCGCCGTCTTTCGCCAGCGTATCCTTCATCGTCATTCCGTGGAATGCTCCAAACGGAATCACGAAATTCTCAGCCTCCTCCATGGTCTTGGGAACACCCACAGGAGCGGGTTTCGGAGCCGGAGGAATAGGAATCGGGTTCGGAGCAGGAGTTGCTGCAGGGGCCGGTGCTGCGACGGGCGCAGGTGCGGGTGCTGCTTTCGCTTTCTCTTTCACAGGTACGGGTACAGGTGCAGGGGTAGGAACGGGAGCCGGTGCAGGTGCAGGCTTTGCAGCGGGCTTTCTACCGCGCTTAGGTGCTGCAGGTGCAGGTTCTGCGTTCTGCTGATACTCTTTCGGGACGGGCGGGATAGGGATACGAGTCTGAACACCGGCATCTACCGGCACATCTTCGTCCTCTGCTGCCTTGAACAAAGGTGTAACGCCCTCGATGTAAACAGCATCAGCAGGGGTTCCGAATCCACAGTTACCGAGCGCCTTGCGGATAGCGGCAGTTCCGGCGTTCTGGACATAGTCCTTACCGAACTGCTCCTCGCCACGATAGCGGGTCACAAAGGCATTCGCCAGAAGATTGCCGTCATTGTCATAGACACGCCCCTCGACCGTTGCCATCTGGTCGTTCATACGGCTCAGGACCTGTTCCAGGCGACCGTTGGGATATTTCAGGCGGAACCAGAGCATCGAGAACTCTGCCTGCAGATACATCCGACCATTGCCTTCCGTATCCTGATAGCACGCCGTCACCATATGCGGGTCGAAACCTTCCACGGCATTGATGTTGGCAAGAACGCTCAGAGTTTTGTTGCGGAGAGCTGCCTCCTGTTTTGTGTTTTCAGTCATTATACTTACTCCTTTTTTGTGTTGAGACGCAAAAAGAGCGGGCCTCCTACGATATAGGAAGTCCGCTCTTCAAGCGAAATTGTGAATGTACGAAAGGCAAAGAGCCCTTTCGATATGGAATGTTATCTATCGTACAATACCAATTCTATGCCGTTCGCACGAATATGCAAGTGAAAAACCCAAAGAATCAGCAAACAAGAAAAGCCGCCCACCGAACAGTGGACGGCATATATCTGCCAGAATTTTGTTGAAAATCTTGGCAGCATCTTCTTCCTACATGTCAATATCGAACAAGTATCATTCTATGTCATTCGCAAAAAAACGCAAATACGAAAACAAAAAGTACCGCCTGCCAAAAGACAGACGGTACAAAGGACTTATACGAGATTCTTCTTCACGATATTGCAAAGGATTTTTGGCATCGCGTCCAGATTGCTGATATCAAGAAAGTTGCTGCCAAATTCCTCTTGGATTCTGGGCTTCGAATCACCGATACCGGCTCCGATAACCATTACACCGTCATGCTGCAATTTCTTGATGACATCACGAACCGTTTCGCCGTAACCTCGTCCAGAGCAGCCGTCAGTGCTGACAATCAGAATCTTCTTCTCGGTGGAATCCTTCATAAGCTTCTTACCCATGTACTTCATAGCCGGAACCGTAGGAGTACCGCCACGACTAGCCATGCCAGTCGTGCGATACTTGTCCTTACCGTCCACATTCTTGTCAACATAGGTAATGATATCAACACTCCCCGAATATCCACCGGTAGTGAACCCGCAGACATAACATGGCAGTTCCATCCGCTCACACAAATCCTGCAAGATGATAGCAGTGCGAACCGAAGCGGCAATCGCTTCATCGGACATCGAGCCGGACTCATCGCAGAGGTATCCGACAGCCAGACGCGGGTTATCGCGGGGAAAATTCTTACGGCTGAAAATCTTGCCATCCTGATGGTAGGCAAGACGCGCTTCAACCCGACTTCCCATCGGCAACCCGGCGACAGCATCGTCATTTTCCTCATCACGAATCGTCGTTTTCAGACGGCGTTCGAGGTTTTTCGTGACCGAGAGAAGCCCTGCCGATAACCGATTATAGGTATCGATGTTCGACTGAGGTACTTCCGCTGCACGACGGACACTAATCTTCGTGCCAATCTCGCTGCCGATTTTTGCGCCTTCCTGAGCCAGCTGATTGTTGGCTTCATTGTTTGCCTGAGCCGTTGCGATTTCCTGTTTACGTGCCTTCTCGATAGCTTTGATATCGCATTTTGCAGCAGACAGGTCAGATTTTCCGGAATTTGCGCCGGGGGCATTAGCAATGCTGTTGCTGTTGCCGTTGCCATTTCCGTTTGCATTATTGCCGGAACCCTGCTTACCGCTTTCGCGTTTCTTGGCGTCTTTACTCTTACTCGCCTGATTCGTGATGCTATTGCTGTGCCGGTCAGGCAGGTTGTTTACGCCAACATTCTTTGCAGCCTGCTCAATCTGTTTGACGGCTTCTTTCAGCGCCTCAGAGAGCTGCTCTGCGGTCATAGAACCGACACTCTTACCGTTTCCATTCCCGTTACTGGAATTGTTCTGAGCGTTGCCGGAGCCGTTCTGAGAGCCGTTACCGTTCTGGTTGGGGTCACTCTGCCCATTAGAGCCGTTCTGCTGTCCCTGAGAGTTCTGGGGTAAACCGAAACCGCTGTTGCCGGGCTTACCGTTACCGGAGCCAGACGACTGCTGATTCTGCTTTTCAGAATTTTTTGTCAGCATTTCCTTGAACAGCGGATACAGGATGCAGCAAAGTTCATTGACACCGCAAAGGCGTTTCTTAACATCGCGCTCGCACTTCACATCGTCAACGACTTCCATGCACGCATCGAAAATGTCGGAATACTGTTCCGGCATATCATCGACCATTGTGATGTCGTACTTTGCATACATCAAAACCTGCTGGAACATCGCGGAATAGGCACTGCGCCCGGCTTTCAGGAATTCTCCGAAAGTGCTTGCCATAGAGAGCATTGCATCATTGGTGGTGCAAAGTTCCGTAGTCGCAAGACCCTTGTACATTTCCTTGATTTCCCGCTCGATGAATCCATCCTCAATGGCATTCTCAAGCCGACCGGCGATAGCAGCAAAGGATTTGCTGAACTCTTTCTTGCTGAGAACCTGTGTCAGTTCCGCGCCGTCCGGGTCCTGCGCGTGGTCGGGTACTACCGGCCACCAGTTACCGTTGCGGAGAGCACCCAGCCACATATCGATGGTCTTGAAATCCGTGAACAGGACATGTGCGGTCTCATGAACGCGGAGCCCCTGAATCGCATAATGACGCAGTTCACGGTTCGGGAAATACTTTACCAGTGAATTGTTCACGCCGATAATCATAGAATCCCCATTCGTACAGGCGGTCATATTCTCGTCCGTACTCATCATGACGACCATATCATTGATGCGTTCTTCCTCCTGCTCCTTGGTTATGTCGTATCCGAGCGTACGAAGATAGGTGCAGGTCCCGCAAATCAGGTCCTTAACACCCTGTTCCGTAAAATCGCGGTACGCCTCAGAGGAAAAGAATGAGAGGTCATCCGTTTCCGGAACCTTTTCAGCCAACTGCGCAATTCGGTGACTCCAATACTTGTTATCATAAGCACTCATGCGTTTTCTTCCTTTCTGCGTCCCTTGCGGCTATATACCGTTTTCGGGGTCTGTACACGTGTGTAGGGTTTGACGCCGTTCCAGCCAGAGCGGGTTTTTACCTCACTGACATTCACAACAATCATCTGCTTTTTCTTTTTCTTCATATTTTATTCTCCGTCATCACAACTTTGTAAATCTCGATGTGTAATAGGCATCATCACCGATAACAGCATTTTTACAGACAATCGCATCCTCTGCAACCGTAGCGTTATCCATAACGATTGCATTTTCCTTGACAAGCGCATTGTCACAGACAAGCGTATTATCACGACAGATTGCGCCATCCTCGATGCAAGCCTTTCCGCGAGCAATCGCGTTATCCTGCAAAATGCCTTCACACATCACTTCATCGGCAACGAGAGCGTTGTCCGCAACACCACCGTTCCCAAAAACCACAGCATCGTCATCTATCCAGCACCGTCCGTCCTGAGAGAGATTCAACGCACTTTCAATCCAGCCTCCGGGTTCGCCCTTCTCGACGATTCGCCCGTCAACTGTCTCAAAATTCTTCGTGGCTACAATACGGTATACGCGGTGTCGTTTTACGGTTTTGCACATACCCGTAATGTTGTATTTTATGCCATCTACAGGCTTGGTTTTTGGCGACAGGGATGTTCGCCCCGCGAGATAATCACGGGTCTTATCCGTGTATCCGTGTTGGATTCGCGTGTTGTATACATGCTGCCATTTACTCATCGGGTAGGTCTTGACGCTACCCGTAGTGCCGATTCTGCCGTAATTTGCAGTAAAGGTACTGCCGCCATCATCTTCGGTCATGAGGTAAAATTTTCTTGCGCTTCCGGCTATCTGTTCAAAATAAACCAGACGATTCATTACATTCACTCCTTTAAAATTTTAAAATCAAAGCCATCCCCAATGATTCAGGGATGGCTTTTGGTTGATATCAGATTTTGTCGATGACAGTTGCCGCCTCATCCGCTACATGCAGAAGCCAAGACAGCGTGTACATCTCATAGCACTGCCAGACACCGTTCGCATTGGCAGGATTCGTGACGCCCATGTGGTTGTTCACAGCGCCGTACTCCTCCTGCGTGAGACGGATACCATGCTCCGTGATACGTTGGCAGGAAAGAGAACCGTGATTGTCGCCGCCCACGCTCTCCTTCGGTGCAAACTGGTAGAACGGAACCTGCTCCCACGCGCCGACACTGTTCTTTCTGTTGCGCATCTCTACTTGGTAGGTAGAAATCTTGCACACATCATGGAACAGCGCAACTGTCATGAGCACATCCATGCTGTACTTGCCGGGCGCATAGAGGTTCGCCACCTCCACCAACCGCTTTGCAACGGTGATAGAGTGTGCGCACAAACCGCCTGCCTGCGCCCCATGAAATTTGGTACTGGCAGGAGCAACATAAAAATCCGTTGTTTCCAGCCATGCCATCATCTCATCGATGCCGGGACGGGTGATGTTCTTTGCCATCTCGATAAACTTTTCTTTCGTAGTCATAGTAATTTCTCCTTTTCTGATTTGAAATGCAAAAAGGCGGGCTCCCCTGTTATGGGAAGTCCGCCTTAAAGCGAAATTGTGAATTGTACGAGCATAGAATGCCTTTCGTGAATGGTATCTATCGTACAATTCTAATTTTATGCCGTTCGCATACCTCGTCAAGCGATTACACGCCCGGTTTGCTGATTTTTTGCAGCATCGACAGGTTTTGCGAACCGGACATAGTCAAACAGCCGTGCCCAGTTTTCCGATACATCCGCATCGCCGGTCAGAGATTTGAGATTGTCGTCGATGAAAGGATAGTCGAAAGTCCCAATTCTGAAACAGTCCCGGAACAGCGATACCGTTGCCTTATACTCCATCGTGCCGAAAGGATTTCTGCTGCCGGACGCACGGACCGACATCATATAATCCCCTGCTTTGCCTTTACCCATGACTTCTTCCGGGACTGAAAGTTCCATGAATCCAACTGTCATATCCAGGTTCGGCTTCTCATCCCAGATACGAAACAGCGTTTTGACATCCGGTGCCGTGCTCATATCCCCCCACTTGATTTTCCTGTGGTCTTCCATGAGCAGGTTCCTACCTGCCTCCAAGAGCGCCTCATAGTATGCGCCCATCTCGCTGTCTTCTTCTACCGGAACGCAAACCGTTCTGGTGTCTGCGTAAGTCGTGTCGGGTACTTCGAGGGAAACTTCCGTCGTCATCCAGGCCCGTTCCGGCTGCATGACATCCACATCATCGTAGTCGATGCCATATACCGTCAGGTAATCCCGGACATTCACAATCTGACGGTGCTCCTTGTCCCCGGGAATAGTTCCCATGGCTTCGGCATTATCCAAGGTGACGAACGCAGGCAACCCACTGGCGATTCTGCTGTTGTTGATGAACATGACAGCACCCGCGTCCTGATGGATGTCAAGAACATCTGCTACGATTCCTTCGAGGTCTTTATACTGTTTTCCGTGATACATCAGCAATCCCGCTGACGCATCCACCGCTCTTGTGTTTGGCAAATCATATGCTGCCCACGTTTTTTCCTTTTTCTGCTGCAGATACACCGCTTTCCGTCCGTTTTTGAAATCATGCAATGCTGCCAACCGTTTAAGATAGAATTTCTGATTTTCACTGAACATTGTTTACGCTCCTTCACGCAAAAATAAAAGGCAGACTCTCTTTCGAGAATCTGCCCGGTTTCGGGTTTATGAATGGTAATGAGTGTCTGGTATCTATCGTACAATCTCTATTGTACGGGGTTCGCACAAACGGACAAGGCCCTTTATGCAGTAAGAGGCGGGGTTTTCGGAGTATCCGGAGATTTTTTTGCAGAATTTTTCTCAGCATCGACATCCACGATGAATGACGATATATCGAATGTCGATGCAACTGCTTTTGCCGCGAACGGCTTGAATGCGACTTTCGGCACAAACGGAACAAAGGAATTTTTCAGACAGGAATTCAGAGTCTGGATATACTGCTGCATACGCTTTGTGGCGCAGGTTTTCCCAATCTTCCGCGTTAAATATTCCGCATAGCAGTCCGTCATGCCGAGAATCGTATCGGCGAGAACACTGTTGCCCTCTGAGAACTTCCTGACATCCTTGACCCATTTCATGAACGCTTTGCTGTTCAGAAGATACGGAATAAGCCGCGCATCCTCATAGCACATCTTCTTCACCATATCCACCGTGAAATTCTCGCCGTATTCACTGCGCCTATGGTTCGTGAAACACGACTTGAACTCGGGGCCCAACTCATTACCAATCATAAAAACACCCTCCTTCACTGTTCTTTGCGCTTTTTCTTGGTTTCCTTGTATTCGAGCAGCTGTTCCGGCGTTGTGAACTTATGCGCCCGCATCGAACTGTAGCACTTACCGCACACGCCACGGCATAGGATTGGGCTTGCGCCGCAGACGATACAGGGTTTCTCACTGCGTTCTTGCTGTTCAGCCCTTGTATGCCCCTGTGACCGGAGTATCGCATTGTTCATCAAAGACCGCCAGCACTTCTTGCAAAGCCCGAAATACCCGGCTTTCTCTGCGCACAGCACGCATTTTCCGTCCCGTCCGCAGCGATTCGTGTAGATAGAACGGATTTGTTCCTTGACCATTGCTTTTGCCTTGTAAATCCATTCTTCATCCTGTGACTCGACCGCCAAATTCAGCTGTTTCCAATATTGATTCCATTCCTGCGGAGTCAGTCTGCATTCCGGCAAAGGCTTTCGATTCCTTCTATCCTGTCGAATCTTGTATCTTGCCATGAAATCACCATTCGGGGTCCAGCACCGAGAGTTCTGTAAAGATGTCTTTGCTGGAATCAATCGACACAACTTTCCAAGCACCATTGATAAGACGCATATTGATAGTAGCCTTCACACGGGCATCGCCGTTCGTGGTGCTGACCTTGATTTTCACGTCCATAACGATACCATCGTTACCGTCAAGGCGGTAGGTGTATGCGTCAGGATACCCTTCCAGCGTATCGTCTGGGGTCACGGAAACATTCGTTACAGAAGCACCGATAGCCTTTTTGCGGGCATTTTCCTCTGCGGTCGTCACATCATCCTCGTTTTCCAGCGGAGTCGGAACGCATTTCGCGATTTCGTTGGAATCGAGCAGGACATTTGAGAAGTCCATCTCCCCTGCCCCGATAGACAGAAGCCGGTAAGATTCTTTCAGAACGGCTTCCAGCTTTGCCTGGTATGTCGCTTTCGTATCAACATCGAGGTCTGCGAGCAGGATATGGTTTACCGTGCCATCAGAGGTCACATCATAGACATGCCCGTTATAGTCGCCCATATCATTGGTGATGACATAGGTGGAATTGCTTTCGAGGTCAAGAGCCCGGGGCAGTGTTACCATCCATTCACCCGTGGCAGCGCTCTTAGCTGCATACGAGGAAAGGTCAGTACCCTCGAAGGTGACCTTGTTCGTAGGTGCCGAGAACGCATAGTCCTTGATAACGCCGGTCGGAGGTGTCAGTGCCCAAGCACCATTCACATAATCGACATTCATCGTATAATCAGGCTGCGTATCGGTGGTGACATCCTTGGGCGATTTCATATAGATGTTCAGAACGGCAGAAGCACCGTCCTTGGCGGAGTTCAGGCAGATGGATTTCATCTCTGCTTTCTGGAAAGTCTCGTAGTTATTCACGATGACCCAGCTTTGCAGCTTATCCCCGAAAGTATTCGGCACGCCGAGTGCTTTTGCAGCCGCAGCGGCATCACCCTTCTGCAAGCTGTCCACGAAATCATAGAACGGCTGTTCGTATTCCGTGAGGTTATTGCTGATAAGGCGTTTAAGCCCCGTCTGGGTCTCCTCTTCCTGCAGTTGCTGCGCCAGCACTGCTGCTTCCGAAGCCGCCTGTTCTTCCGGGGTCAGCTTTTTACTGCATCCCGCCATCATACCGACGGCCAGCAACCCCGTCAGCAGACATGCAATGATTCGTTTCATGGTATTAGTCTCCTTACAACGGCATCAGCCAACGGTATTGATGTTGACATTGCCGTTGCTGTCAACCCAATCATTGTCATAGAAAATTTCGAACATATCCTTGATGGTATCGGCTTTGCACAGTTCCTGCCGCGTAGTAGCGTTGCCGTTCTCATCGCGTCCGGACGCATACACGATGCATTTACCGTTCTTATCAACCTCGACATCGACCTTCGCCGTCTCATCAGTTTTGTTGATGTTCTTCTGCAACTCCTTTGCCGCTTCCTGAATAGATGCCAGCATCTCATCATCGGTCAAGGTCACCAGCTGCATAGCGCTCGAATAGGTCTCTACCTCAGACGATGCTGCCGGAACCGAGCTGCATCCTGACAACATGACCAGCGCGGCAAGAGCCGTCGCCATCATCACTTTTACTTTCATACCACACCTCATACAATCAGTTTCAGCAGCGCACCGAACAGTGTATCAGCCGCTACCATGAACAGAGAGGTTGCCGCAACCACAGCCAGAATCACGCCAGTCCGTTTCGTAGTCTCGGCACCATTCAGCCAGGTCACGTTCGACGGATGAATCAGGTTCAAGACCTTCGCTGGAATGTCCCGAACTTTGATTTTCTCTTTAGCTTTTTCCATCACTGTCCCCCCTTTTTAGAAACGAGCACCGTATACGGTCAAGGCGAGAATCAGCACCGCAATAACCGATGCCGATACTGCCACGACCTTATTCAGTTTGCCGTTATCTTTATTCCGGCGCGTAGCCATGAAATCACTCGCACCGCCAATCGCCGCATTCACACCGCTCTTTTCGTTCTTCACAAAGTAGCAGAATGTGCTTGCCAAGAGACTCGCCACCAGAATCAAAAGACCGATAATAAACTCGATAATGCTCATGCCGTTCTCCTTATTCCAAAAATCCCTTATGGTGCCGAACAGTCATGTATCCCTCGATGCTTCTCACAACTTCGAGAGCCACACCTGTCAGAATCATAAGACTGGTTCCGCCGAAAGAAATCCGCACCCCGCTCATGGCGCTGAACACCATAGGCGTCAAAGCAATCGCTGCCAGATAGAAAGAACCGGTAAGTGCCATACGATGAAGCGCCTTATTGAGCATATCCGTAGTAGGCGTTCCCGGACGAATACCGGGAATCGTGCCACCCTGCTTGCGAAGGCTTCCCGCCATCGATACGGCATCAAACTGAATCTCGATATAGAAGAAGTTAAACGCTGCAATCAGCAATACATACAGAAGGCAATACAGCCAACTCTCGGTCGTGAACACCGACAATACCGCGTGCAGTCTCTGATGCTTCGTTGCGTCAATGAACATGTCCAGCGTTGCGGGAAGGCTCATGATAACGCCAGCGAAGATGATAGGCATAACGCCGCTCATCAGCAGCTTGATGGGAATATAGGATGCTGCCGGACGTACCCGCTGCGTTCTGGCTGCGTACTGGACCGGCACTCTGCGCTCTGCACCATCACTGTAGGTCACAAACCACACTGCCGCGAGCATTGCGACTGCTGTCAGAATCCCAATGAGAGAATAGAGCCATTCTCCCGCCTTGACCTTGCCGATGACATTCGTAACGATAGAATTGATATCGCTCCACCGTGATACGATACCGGCAAAAATCAGAAGTGAAACACCGTTTCCGATACCGTATTCATCGATTCGTCCGCCCAGCCAGACGGAAATCTGAGACCCGGCGAGGAAGGTTGCGATGATGACAATGGCTGCAAAGATACCGCTCTTACCAGCCGTGTACTTCAAGGCACCGTAATTGCGGAGAACGAAATAGTACCCGACACTCATCACGACTGCCATCGCAAGGGCGATTCGCTTCGTGTATTCATCCAGTTTATCCTTGCCGGTCGTTTCTTTCTGCAAGGCTTCCCAGCTGGGAAGCGCCACACACAACAGTTGCGTGATGATGGATGCGTTGATATACGGGCTCACGCCGAGCGCAAAGAACGAACTTCTCGAAAGCGCACCGCCGGAGAGCATGTTCATGTACCCGAAGATGCTGTTGTTCGAGAACATCGCATCCAGAGCGGTATTCGACACGAACGGAACCGGAAGGCAGCAGCCGAGCCGGAACGCCAGGAGCAGAAGAAGCGTTACAAGGATTTTTCCTCGCAGTTCTTCAATTTTCCAGATAGCTTTCAGCTTATTCAATGTTATCTACCTCTTGTTGCAAAGCCGCTTAGTGCTTTGCTTTGTTATCGTCGCTCTTAGGCTTATCCATGTGTTTCTCGATTTTCGGGTAATTCTTATCACCCGGCTTGTCGGCATCCGTGACCGGAACACCGTAGTGTACCGGAGGCTTTTCTGCTTCACGCTCTTCCTTGTCGCCGGTCTTTGCCATCTCGATTTTTGCAGCGATTCTGGCACCCGGCTCGACAGTCAGGACCTCGCAACGGATATACTCACCGATGACCGCTGCATGTTCCCCGAACACATCTTCCTTACAGGTGATATTGCCTTCGATGGCACCATTGACGACAGCCTTCGTATTTGCCTCAATGTTTCCCCTGATTTTGCCGCCGTGCATCTGCAACTCGGCGCATTTCACATTGCCTTCAATGTAGCACTGCTCTCCGACACAGGTGACGGTAGTTGCCACGATATCACCCATCACGCGCCCCGCTACCATGACGGCGTCCTTCACTTCGATACCGCCCTTGATGACGGCATCCGGGGAAATCACGCAGATGCTCTCATGCTGCTTCATCATCTCCTCAGCCGCCAGCTGACTCTGATTTTTCTTCGGCATCATGATTTCGGTGTTTTCCTCAGGATGCATCTGTTCTTCGGCACCATCCCCGACACCCAATGCTTCCATCACTTGGTCACCGATACTCTGCTTATGTTCCTCTGCGGCATCCAGCGCAGCGGTATCTGCTGCCGGTTTCTTCGTATTAAAGAATTGCATATTCTTCCTCCGATAAATAATGTGTATTTAATACAACCATGGCTTTACCTGAAAAACTTGGCATCACCAACCGGTAATGCCAAATTTATGGTATGTCCTATCCTTATTATCTGCCATTCGCAAGCACGGTCAAGATTTTTTCGCGGCGAGCAAAACATCCTTAGAAGCCTGAGTCCGGATTTCTTTATACAGCTTCGGATATTTCAGCATCGTTTCCATGTACATATCTTTTCCGCTCTGTTTCACACCGAGAATCTGTCCGGTGCCGCGCAGTTCAAGGTCTTTCTCTGCAATCTTGAAGCCGTCCGTTGTCGCTGCCATCGTTTGAAGGCGTTCGTTTTCCTTGTCCTGAGAAAGGAGTACGCAATAACTCTGAAAGCTGCTGCGCCCGACACGACCGCGAAGCTGATGCAGCTGTGCCAATCCGAACCGCTCGGCGTTTTTGATGACGATTACGGTCGAGTTCGGAACATTGACGCCGACCTCTACAATCGTTGTAGAAATTAGGATATCGGCGCTGCCTGCTGCAAACTTATCGATGCCAGTCTGCACATCCTTAGCTTTCATGTCCCCGGAGATAGCCTCGATGCGAACGCCGGGATACTTTGCAAACCAAGCTTTAAGATTCTGTGCGGTCGTCTCGACCGATTCCACGCCAGCCAAAGTTTCGGCATCGGAATCCTCAATTAGTGGGCAGATAACATAGCACTGATGTCCCTGCTTGATTTGCTTATATACGGATTCCATGCAGGTATTCTCGTTCGACCAGACAATAGTCTTGACGGGTTTGCGCCCGGCAGGCATCGTATGGATGTTGACGATTTCAGTGCCTTCCCCGTACAGCGTAGTTGCCAGTGTTCGCGGGATAGGTGTAGCGCTCATACTGATATTATGAACGCCTTCCTTTGCCTTCTGTTTGAGACCCTCACGCTGCTCTACGCCGAATCGGTGCTCCTCGTCCACAATCGTAAGACCCAGTTTTTTGAACTTGACCTTATCGGAAAAGATAGAATGTGTACCGACCACAACATTCGCCTCACCCGAAGCGATTTTCGCAAGTGCTGCCTTCTCTTCCCGGACTTTCATGCCGCCGTGCAGGAACACGGCAGTGTACCCGAACTTTGCGAGGAAATTCGTAAAATCATCATAGTGCTGTCCGGCTAGTACAAGCGTCGGACACATTACCGCACACTGATATCCGTTCATAGCCATACCGAGTGCTGCGATTTGCGCTACGACCGTTTTGCCGCATCCGACATCACCCTGTACGAGGGCATCCACACGGTTTCCTAACTGCATTTCTTCCAGAACATGACGCACTGCCTTATTCTGGTCTTCCGTCAGCGCAAACGGCAATTCGTTCTGGGCTTTCTTGACGACAGCCGCAGCGTCTTTGATTCTAAACGGAGATACTTTTGCTGCTTCTGCCTTCTTAACTTCCAGACCGTAGCAGAACGGATACAATACATCCACGGCTCGGCGGCGTCTTGAAAGCATGATATCGGTTTCGTCCTGCGGCGCATGTGCCATCCGCACACAACGGGCAAGTTCCGGAACTCTCAGTGCGTTTCTCTGCTCCTCAGTAAGAGGGTCCGAGACACATTTACGGATATAGGGTAATGCCAGTGCAATCGCATCCAGAAGATATTCGTCCGACATGCCCTTGATTTTCCGGTATATAGGTTTGATGCAAAACGCTGTCTGCAAATCGCACGACACGAAATCCGGTGCCGATATCGTCAGACTCTTATACTCATCGCTCCAGCTTGCAATACCGCCTACTGCCAGCATCTGCCCGACACTAAACTGTCTTGCACGATACGACTGATTGAACCAAAACACCGAGCAAAAATTATTGCCATCCGAGAGACGGAGCATGAAGTGCTTTCCGTTGATAACTCTGGTACTAACTACCTGTCCCCTGACCGCTACATGCTGTCCCGCATACTGCTTTCCATCCGCGAGGCTGATAGGGTTTCTGAAATCGAGGTATTTGGTAGGATAGAACATGAGCAGGTCCCGTACAGTACAGATACCTTTCGCAGCAAACTGAGATGCTTTACGCGGCGTAATTCCGATATCTGTCAACTGCATAGTCTCAGTCATCATCGTCCCTCCAATCAGAGTCATCGTCCTCTACATTCCGTCTATGAATGGTCTCATACCGTTCTCTGTCGAAATGCGTGAGTCTGCTTTCCAGCAGAGTATTGCGGTACTCGATGTCGTTCGTGAGAATAGCCTCATCGACTGTCTTCATCTCACCGATAATCCTGCATTCCTTCTTGGCTCTCGTAACAGCAGTATATAAAAGGTTTCTCTGTAATAGCCGTGACCAGCTTTTTTCCAAACCAATCACGACAGCCTTAAACTCAGAGCCCTGCGATTTATGCACCGTCATAGCGTATGCGAGCGAGAATTCCGACTGTAAAGTCTTTCTGCTTACCAGCATCGTATAAACGCGCCCTTCTACATCGCACGGGTTATCAAAACGAATTGTATAAGCGTGGTGAATTGTACCGCTTGTATTCGGGTCAAGTGCCTTTTCCTGATAATCAACGATGAAACCCATATCACCATTGACGAAACTGTTCTTGTGGTTCTTGCAGAGCATCACGCGGTCGCCGAGCCGGTACTCGAATCCCTGTTCAGGTTTAGCCTTCTTCTTAAAATTGGAGAAGAACCAGCTGTTCGCATCGGTGGCAGGATTGAGTTCATCACGAATCAGAAGGTTCATATCAGTTGCCGAAAGTGACCCGCATCCCTTTTTCTTGGTCGGAGTCAGAAGACATACCTGCTTGATACCTTCCTCATATACCTCTGCGGTATCGGCGTTCTTTTCCGTGACCTGTTCGCCGTACTTCTCTACATACGCGAAATAGTTGCTCAATGCAATGTTCCGCATCTCTTTACCCTTTACGGGAATCAATGCAAACTGTTCATCCTGCTTGAAGGTCTCTGTCGTTTCACCGGTATTGATATGAATAGCGTTCTCTACAATAGACCCTACATTGCGGTGGCAGGAAGACAGCTTACATACATTAACGACCCCGCTCTGGATAAGGTCACGCAGCACATTACCGGCACCAATGGCAGGAAGCTGGTCCGGGTCACCTACAATAACGAGTTTGCAGCCGTGTGAAGCGAGTTCAAATACCATGTGCGCCGTTTCCAGATTGCACATCGAGAACTCATCCACCACAATGATGCTTGCTTCACAGTCCCCATGCATGGAATAATATGCCGACTGAATCGTGGATGCGGGATGCTCCGTAGCTTCTCTCATTCTTGCAGAAGCACGACCCGTAGGCGCACAGAGCAAAATGCTTTCCTCGTTGTATCTCAGCCCTCTCGCAATCTGCCAGGTCTTGATAATGGTCTTGATGATGGTCGTCTTACCGCTGCCGGGACCACCGGTAATCACGGTCACATTCTTGATATCAGAGCCAAACACTGTCCGAACCGCGTTTTTCTGCGTGTCGTCCAGCGAGAAACCGTCTTCCGCTTCGATGATTTCGATGGCAGCGTCCACATCCTGACTGTCCACCAGACCGTAGGTAGAATTCGAACTCGTGTGAATCATAGTACAGAGATACGCGATGTCGCACTCATAAAACCAGTATTTGTACAGGTACATGCAGAACATCGGTTTTCTGCCATCCGTAGGCTTAGACCCCTGTACAACGACTAGACTGTCTTCTCTAGCTATAGTGGCTGCTTTCCGTATCACTTCGTCAGGAAACGCAACTTCGTGCAGGACATTCCGCATCGTTTCTTTGACGACACGGTACATGTCATCTACCCAGATAAAGGTATTGCCTGCCATCTGTGCTTGCGTTTCAAGAGCATAGAGGAGAATCGCCGTCACGCGCCGGATATCGTCACGCGCAATCTGACAACCGCCCAGCGCGACTTTATCTGCCGTAGCAAATCCGATACCTGAGAATTTCTGGTACAGGACATACGGATTTTCCTTGATTTCTTCAAGAGCCATCTTCCCGGTGCCGAATTTCTTGATAACGGAGTTTATTTTCTGTATTGAGAGATACGGCAGCAGGAGCGCAATCAGTTCCTGGTCGTTTGCGATGTGCATATACCCTTCGTGAATCCTGTCTGCACTCTTAACACCGATACCGGAAATTTCTTTCAGCCGTTCCGGTTCCCGCTCAATCACCCGCAGTGCATCTTTTCCGAAATGGTCAACGATTTTCTTTGCAACCGTAGGTCCCACACCCGGTACAAAGTCGCTGGACAGAAGCTCTATGATAGCGTCTTTACCGCCGCCCGCATAGTCGATTTTCGAATTGCTGATGGCGATGTAATACCCACCGAATTTCTGGTCTTCTTTCCAAGTCCCGTTATAGTAGATTTTCGCACCCGCAACCGGATTCGGCACATACCCTTTCGCAGTGCTGCTTTTAGTCTCCCCTTCTTGACGGATTTTAAAGATAGCAAATCCTGTCTCCGGCTCATAGTACATGACCGTTGTGATTTTTCCCTTGAACGGAAGAACATCCTGCGTATTCTGATTTTCAAAAATCTGGACCATGACTCTCACTCTACACTAACACGAAATGGTATTCTGGATACTTTGCTTTCAGGAGTTTCCACTTCAACCGAAACGCCTCGGTCTGCATGTACTTGCCGGACTTTGAATCGAAGCCTTTCACATCTTCGACTATCGTTTTACCCTGCGCATCCAGATAACAGAAGTCAGCCTTGTACACGATTCGCTGTACGTGCTTCTTTTCGTACACGAATGCGTCTTGGATGACGAGTTCTTTCTGGCGTTCAAGATTCGAGATTGTCCCGGCTTTTTCCATCAGCTGTAAATCTAGCCATCGGCAATACTCTTTCGTGGAATCAAATACTGCTACCAGCTTGCCGTGCCCTGAGATGTACTTGTCTCCCGAGACATATTCATCCTCGTACAGATACACCCGATGGTTTCCGTATTTTGTTTTCGTTTTCTCTACTTCTTTCGGCTGTTCGAGCTCGCTGTTTCGTCCGCCCTGTACATTGACTTTCAACTGAGGGTTCCTTTCCAGCGTCTCTTTCAGCCACTTCTCTGTCAGCTGCATCTCAAATTACCATTTCGACTACATTTTCTTTTCATCTTATATTTTACCATGAATGTGTATTCAGTACAACCATGATTGCCGTTTGTTCTTAGTTTGTACATATTTTGGCTTACCTCGCGACAATAGTTTCACTTTTCGACAAGACTTCGGTACATGTTGCTGTTTCACATTTTATTTATATACACTGTTGCTATAGTCATTGTTGCTATTCTGTTTAGAACTCAATGATACAACTCGCCATCGCCCACGCACTCAACCAGAGATAATTAACGCGATTATTTTTGAGATGCTTTTCCTGTAAACGGAGATACTTAACGCGACAATTCTGATGCCGGCCCTATCCAGTTTTCCGTTCTGGACGATTACAAGCACACTACCCTGAGATTATTAACGCGATAATTTTACCATCCAGTCCCCTTCTCCGCTGCAAGAAGACATCGCACCTAACCGATACCCTAGGTTTTTAACGCGACAAATTTGCAGAATGGTTTGCTACGGCTGCACTAACCCGAGGTGTTTAACGCGACTTTTTGCCTAGTCCCTTCCCTGCTGTTTTCCGGCAGCTATCCTCATAGATTCCATAAAGGGAGTTTCTTTTCGCGATTTTTGAAGTTCCTCATCTTTACAGGACTCCCCTTTGGTATCCAGATAGCAGAGATTATTAACGCGATAATTTTCAGGAACTCTCAAGTCGCTGGCTTACTCCCTGATTCTCCCAAAATGCGCAAACACCGGTTACAAGTAACGACATCTATCCTGCTACTGCCTTACATGGATAAACAGAGATAATTAACGCGACAATTATTATCAAATATCAATCCATATTGTATAGTATGTATTAAAATATACAGACCGGACAGCAATTTCACCTGTTTTCTTGCACCTTTGCCTGAAAGCCAAAGGCTTTTCAATGAGTTTGTTGGAATACTCAGCACATTTCTGCAAATACTTCTTGTAATACTCGAAAAAATCGCGTTATTCTTCTCCGCAATAAGCAGCGTTGCTGCGCTAATCTCGTTTTATAATAAACGCATTACCGTTCTTTTTATCAAGTGTGTGCAATATGAATTTTTCTCGATAAAAAACTCTTTTTACCTCTTTTCATGTTCTTATTTTTATGTGAATCACATATACAGATAGTTATATCTCTTTCCAATTATACAAATCGGTTTCACAAATTAAGCTTCAAGAGGTTTCTACATCACAAATAACGCAAATTTTCTTATACACATTGTTATTTGAAGCACAATTTCTACAGACTGAACATGTTTTGTACATGCCATCACTATAAACAGAGATTTCTTGTATTGCTATTGCGATTATTTTTAAGCGTGCATCAAACCGGTCTATCACTGGCTCATTCACTTAGGTCAAACCATCATCAACTGTCGTTGATACCACTCCCCCGCTGTCCTCAAACGGAGATTGTTTACACGCCATACCTTCTGGTTCTGTCTGGCTGATGCTGTCTGTTCTCAACGTAGACCACGAGATTATTAGCGCGATAATTTCTGAGAACGCCTGATACACAGGCATGTCCCACGCCAGAGATAATTAACGCGACAAATTTCTGTCGCTCCCAAAACGCATCGCTTTTCAGAGCCAGCACCGGGTCCTGATGGCATCATCTAGCCCGAGGTTTTTAACGCGACAAATTCCAGAACGGAGAAAGAACGCACGCTTCCTTAAACCGGAGGTTCTTTACGCGATTATTTTTCTAAGCTGCCGGATACGGTTTCCCCTTAGAGTGGCATCTGAATCGGTTCGGGCGTTACCTTACCAGAGATAATTAACGCAATTTTTCTGAAATCCCCGCTCTCTCCCCCGCTTTCTTGTCATTTCAGTGCTCATCTCGTATAATAGAACTACATAATAGTTCTGTTCTGCTGCATCTTTCCTGTTATTCTCTCAGGAAGAGAGCGTCCCTGCTGGACAATACCCTCCCCTATCACGGCACTTGCCTGCCTGAACGGCCAAACGGAGGTTTCTTTCGCGTAAACAGAGATTATTTTCTAAGCTTTTGAAAAAGAACCTCCTTTTATCTGACAAACAACCTCTTTTGAAACGCAAAAGAATCTCTTCCGTAGTGCAAAACAATCTCTGTCGAAAAGCAAAATAACCTCCGTTTCTACTTAATAAATAAAATATAAGCTATAAGAGAATAATCTAATAATTTTTAAGCGAGAAAACAAATGAAAAAAATCTCTGTCTAAACTATCTCAGTTGACTTTTCCTGACATATAGTGTAAAATGATTTATAATGTCATAAGTGTAACCATTTCACAAAATAGCACATCACCAGTAGGATGCTGACAATATTCTTGCAGAAAGGCCGAGGCTGCTGAAAGCGCTGTCTCTAGCGATACCATGAAGAAAACTGATGATAATATCATACAGAACGAGGATACCGAAGTCGTTGTCGGCGAGGTCATGAGCCAAGAAGAGGCTTCTGCAAAGACCAGAGCGCTGCTGCGACAGGATTCGACTAAACCGCCGTTCGGCTCCTACATCACGAAGAGCAATGAACTGATTCAGAAGACGAAGTATTCTTTGCCGCGTAATGAGCAGAAGATTCTTTTTATGCTGCTTTCTAAAATCGACCAAAAGAGCGATTTGGATGCATCGAAATACTATACCATCACATTTCAGGAATTCTCGAAGCTGACTGGCGTTAATATGATGCGCACCGGATACCGTCCGCATCTGCAGCAGACGGTCGAGAACCTCGAAAACCGTACCTTCTGGGTTCCGGATGGTCCGGACGCCATCAAGTCGGTTTCTTGGGTCAGCAAGGGTTCTATTGTAAACTTCAAGGAAAAGACCATCAAGATGCGCTTCAATCCTGATATCTGGCGGGACATTGCGCAGCTGACCAGCAACTACACTTCTTATAGCATCGAATATCTTCTGATGATGCAGAGCACCTATTCGATGCGTATTTACGAGATTATCCTTTCCTACGATAATGGAAACCGGGATTACTCGTATAATAACGGTTTGATTTTCGAGCCGGTAACCGAGGAAATCCTGCGCAAGTTCCCGGACAAACGTAGCGAACTCGTTGGTTACAAGTACAAGATGTTCGACATTGAGGAATTTAAGGGAATGCTCTCAATGCCGTCCAAGGATGAAATCAATAGAAGCCAGAACCGCAAAAAGACTAAAAACGATACGAGCAGCGAACCAAAGTTCAGCCGTGAAAAGACAGTTGCGGAGAAATATAAGGTGTTCTCTGATTTCGAGAAGAATGTTCTGGCTCCCGTAAAGAACGAAATCAATGAGATGACGGACCTCTGGTTCGACTATGTACCTGTAAGAAAACGCGGCGTTCGCAAATACGAGTATCTTTATATCTTCATCAAGTATAAAAACGCTGAAGAGATGAAGAAGGTTAGAGCCTTCCACGAAGAGCATCAGAACTTCGAGAGCGAGGTTGCCAGAAAACCTCGTAAAGCCCGCCGCGTAGTAAGCGATGAGACGCTCGAACAGTACAATCTGCCGTTGTCTGATTCTGTGCTCGGTATGAGTTACCGCCTTGCCCGAAACGAAGTAAAGGCAAAAGCACAGTACCAGGATTACGAAGAGAAAATGTCCGCTAAGGAACGAAACATCTTCAATGATGTCTTTACGATTCTCGGGCGAATCCTGACCAATACCAAGAATCAGGACCAGGCAGAAGAAGCTCTTGTTGCGCTGAACCGAATTATCAAAGACAACAACGGTTTGAAGACTTGGGCTTTTGGAATATGCTCGAAGTACAAACACATGCTGGAAGCGGACGGGGGAACCAAGAGCGCACATTATTACCGTAAGGTGATTTTCAACGACCTTGTAGAGAACTCTGCCGCAACGATTGCTTTCGGCGAGCAAAGCCTTGCAGCACTCGAATCCGGCACAGCACCTAAAACGAACTACCTCGCGATGTTCGATGATGTATGATGATAGCCCGCCGATTGGCGGGCTATTTCTTTTGCAGAAAATAAATCACAGCAACACGAACGCAAGTCTTTGAGATTTCTTGTCGCAAATTTAATATTTCAAATCGGCAGGAATCGTGTTGACTTTACTTCTTTGCATGTTATAATTAAGACATTGAGTGTTGTCGCATGTTATCCCAAACTTTTCTCCTTGATGGCTTTTCTCTGAAATTTAAGAGCACAGCAACATGTACGCAAGTCGCAAGAGGGGAGAGACAGCTGAAAACAACTTTCTGCGGATTTATAGCAACACAGACCGGAGTCTTTGACACTTCTGCATTCAGAACGGAAACGGCATAAGTGCGAATCACAGCAACATGTACGCAAGTCTTACGCAAAACGAGGTAAATGAAATGGCTGCAAAGATTATCACAATCGCCATCGAGAAAGGCGGCACGGGCAAAACCGTCACAGCCTCCAACCTGGCATATCTGATGGGGGAGGACGGCAAGAGAGTTCTCTGTATCGACACCGACCCGCAGGGCAACCTGACCAGTGCGCTGAGTGACGGTCAGGGCGAGATTGCTGGTGGCATGTATGACGGCAAGGCTCTATACGACATGTTCACTGGTTTCCGTTATACCAATACTAAGGATTATATCACGGAGACGGAATACGGCGATAATGTCCAGATGATTCCTGCCAGTTCTCAGACACCTCGTATCAACCAGAGAATGCCGGAACTGTTCGAGGACGCCACTATCATTGCAAAGAAGGACAGTTCTAAGCAGATTGCAAGCATCGCTGACTTCCTGTACTATTTCCTGAGCCAAGTTCGCGATGAGTACGATTATATCCTCATTGATACCCAGCCGACCCGCGACTCTCTGCTATTAACGAATGCCATCAACGCTGCGGACTATGTACTGATTCCGACAATGTGTGAAGCAAACTCTCAGGAGTCTGCTTTCCGTACCTTTGCGCTCTGCAACGAGCTGTGCAATACGCCGGGAAGCCGTCTGAAGGGGGTAGGGGTGCTGCTTACTTCTGTCATGAAGAAGGCTGCTGCGACTCGTCTGATTCGAGCACAGTGCCAGGAGGTTTTGGGTTCCTCTCTGTTTAAGTCTGAGATTCCCCATAGCCTTTCTGTCGGTATGGCTGTCACCAACCACCAGCCAGTATGCTTCTCCGCTGCTAAGCAGCCGGTATCCATTGCTTATAAGCAGGCATACAAAGAACTCAAAGAGCGTCTTGCGAAGCTGGAGGTGAAATAAGATGGCTCTGACAAAGAAGAAGGGGACGAAGGCAACGCCGAAGCTGCCGGACATAAATGCCCTGAAACAGGTAAACAGCAACGATGCTGGTGCTTTCTATAACTCACTGTTCTCGGCACAGCATAAGGTCGAGTATGCAAACAAGGATATTGCACTCTCGAATATCCGCACGAACCCCGACAACGAGATTTTCCGTAATCTGGACGAAGAAGATGATATCCGAATCTTGTCAGAAGATATCAAGCGCAATGGACTGATGCACAACCTCGTAGTCTTCCCGACCGAGGAAGAGGGGAGAGAGGTCTATGTACTTCTTTCCGGTGAACGTCGTTTCCGCGCTCTGAAGTATCTGGAAGAGCAGGGGGATTCCTCTTGGAATGTGGTGCGCAACTGCAATGTGATTACCACACCTCTTACCGCAAATGAGAAGAAAGTCCTTCTCTATAGTGCGAACCTTCAAGTTCGCGGCGGCTTCGGCGATGAGGCTGTTCGCCGTCAGGCAATCGCTGAGTTCATCAACTGCCTGCAGCTGGCTCCTTATAATATGAGTAGGGAAGAGGCTCTCGGTGCGACCAAGACCGTAAGTTCCGTCAACCCTCGTACCATCGAGCGCGATGCCCGTATTGAGGATAAGCTGCAAGGGGCTTTAAAGGAGCTTCTTAACGCGAAAATTCTTACCCGCAGCGAGTGTGAGACCTATCTGCGCTTCGAGGACGATAAGCAGGAAGAGATTGCCAAACGCTTTGTTGCATTGAGTAACATAAACTGCTATGGTGATGACTCCGAGGGAGCAGGGAAGAACCACATCGAAGTGATGCGAGATACCCTGCACGACACTTTCCGTGAATACCTGTTTGATGTACAGCGGCAGGGGACAACAAAGGACTACGATGCTGCTTACGAGAAGGCTTTGCAGTATTTTGATGAAAACATCAATGACCTGAAAGCAAAGGCGGAGGAATACGGCAAAGCAAAAGAGTCCAGCTCTGCCGAAGAGGTAGCAGCCATCGAGCATGCCGGCCAGAGAGAGGCTGCTAGGGATTTGGTGAAGAAGGAACGTGATGTTGCCGAGAATAATACCAGCATCATCCAGAAAGCCACTCCGCGCATGGTGAAGAAACTACAGCAGGCATATACCAGCAGAAACTTTGTCAAGGCTCTTCGCGGCGTTTCTAAAGAATCCCGTGAGGCTGACATTGCAGCCTTGAATGAGGTCATCGATATCGCAACGAAACTCAAAGAGAAGATTGAGTCTATCGAATGAGGCGAGCGGCATCGATGGAAAACGACAAGACAAGAATCCTCGTTCGCTTTCGACCAGAAATCTCTGAATGCTTCGAGTTGCAGGCAATCTATGAGGGATTGCGCGTTGGCACTATTGCGAACCGGGTCCTGCGTGAGGAAATCGAAAAAGTGAGAAGGGCAGGGAAGGGGCATATCATAACCCGAGATTCTGCTGAGTTCGAGGAATACAAAACAGCAGGGGATGGGAGTGACCCTGTTTATGTCCTCCCGAATGCCAAGGAAGTTATTGCGTATATGCCGGACCAGGCTCGCAAACGCGGTACGAAGGTCGCCAACAACAAGCAGATTTCCTTCTATCTGACAGACGATGAGATTAAGGTCCTCAACGAAGTCGTGTATGCGCAGGATATCCGTATTGCTATGGATTGCGGAGAAATCGTAACCTATCGGTTTGCAATCCTGGCACTTCTTTTAAACGCTCCTGAACTCGCAAGAAGAGAACAGATTGCGTGGCATTGACACTGCTCGGTCACAGATGGGGCAGGGAAGGACACAGGCAAGCCTTCTGATGCTTAGGGGTATAACGACCCTCGTGCAGACGAGAAACCCGCAGAGGCGCATTTCCGTGGCTGTGAGAGCGAGCGCCCAATAAACAGTAAAAGAGACAGATACGATTCCAGAGATTCTGGGAAAGCGTCTGTCTCTTTTTTGTGTGAAAGGCGATACCGAAAAGGGTGCGGCGTTTTTTCAAGAAGGGTAGGGGACTGGCGACCAATGTGGTTTGTATAGGAATACTTTGTGAATTTCGTAACCAAGTTACATATTATAAACTCATAGCAACAAGAACGCGAGTTTTTGCGAAATTGCTGAAACGCTAGAAGCGGCAGAGAAGCCCCTGATACTCGAAAGCTGCAGTGATTAGTTTTGTCTTATGATATTGGTACTCTGACACAGTTCCGTTCTGGACTAAGCTGCTGAGGTATCAGTACGCTGCGAGCCTGTAGGTCTGAGCTGACCGTTAGCAGCATCGGTCCGAGGTCGAGCAGCGTATCAGCAGCGGTAACATCAACTGCCAATCGTATGATGATGCAGCAATACATCGCGTACAGAATGGCTTGCGTTGTACAATTTGTTCGCAACGAGATGTCTGTATGTCGTTGTTCGTTCTCGAGCGCTTACAAGCGCGCAATTTCGCTGGTTGACCGCAACTGTGTATGCAATGGACGCTGTATCGTCTATAAAATCGGTAAGAGTCCTATAAACTCCCCTATATTTCGCTAAATCCACATTTAGCGAAGCTGCATATTGCTCTTTTCCCCACACAAAAAATCGCCCCGCTGACGAACAGCGAGGCTTTATAAGATGATTAGAACTGATAGTTTGCCAGCTTGCGAACGAGTTCTTCGCGGGTAGCCAAATCAGATGTGGCACCGCTGATGACCGTCCAGGTAGCCGCAGTTGCATAGTCGCCGGTAATAGAACCAGCCTGCACCCAGTTGGCAAGCGAGCGCATAGAGTTCACGTTGCCATCGGTGGCACCGAACCTTGCACAGATTTCAGCGATTTCCTTGACGAAGGCAATCATCTGCTTCAAAGGTACGGTATCATCGCATCCGGTCATGCCGCGAATACGGCTCTCGATAACAGCCTCAGAGGGCGTGACCATATCCATGATGATGTGGTGGCGGTCAATGAACGACTGGTTCAAAGGCCGGCAACCTTCCAGGTCGATGTTCAGCGTAGAAATGATGATGCAGTCAGGATGACGATGCAGCATCTCACCTGTCGGCAGGACCACGCAGCCAGTCTCATCAAGCAGACCGTTCAGACCGGGCATAACAGCAGGACGAGTAATCAGAGACGGTTCCTGCAACTCGCAGACCCAACCGTTACGGATGGCGCGAACCAGAGGGCTCTCTACATACTTGAAGCCGTTCTTGCAGGCATCCGCACAGAGGCTCAGCTGCTTGCGGAACAGTTCTGTCATGCACTCAGCCTCGGTAGCATCCGGCTTAGAAACGCCCGTGATAGCCATATATGCGTTCACAGGGTCAATGCTGATATCGGTGGCGCTCGGCAGGTTCTTGAACAACTCGGCATTGATGCTCTCAGAAGTTGCAGACGAATCGACAGGCATCATGTCGCCAATGAAGTTGTACATCTCAGTGCCTGCATTGCAGGTAATGAAGGTGTACGGCAGACCCAAACCGGCGGCAATAGCACGCGCACCTGCAGTCTTACCGACAGACGGGTCACCGCGCAGCATGACATTCGTCATCTGGCGCTTAGAACCACGAGTTTCGGCAATCAGATGGCAGACGGCAACAACTTCCTTAGGCAAGATATAGTCATCGCCAATCTGCGGGACAAGACCCTTCTCTTCCTCGGACAGAACACGATTCTTATCAGCAAACGCACCAACAAACTTTCTGGTGGACTTGAAAGAAGGAATCTTAGACTGATTGGTAGCTTTCAGGTTCATAACCTTGAAAGTGCCATAAATGGTAGAAGGAACAAACTTTGCACTTCTCACCTGCGTTTCAGTCAGGCGGCGCAAGGAAGTATTCGAAGGTGAAGCGGGATTCAGGTCACCGTTCTGCATGGCATCATGAATCGTACCGGACATCTTACACGCGAGTTTCTGGCGAAGCTTGTCGTTTTGCTCAGGCGTGTTGCAATACCGTGTGAAAGCATTCTCGAAACCGTCGATATTCTGGAGGAACAGACCCCACATTGCAAAGAAGAACGGCGCATAGCCGACCCTTGTCACATCAACGGAACCCATACCGACAGAGGCACCGAAATACCCTGTCGTATTATCGTAGCTGAGGCAAAGCGAATTGCCGGTAGGTGCAGACGGTGCGGATGCCAGCGTAAAGCAGTCGTTATAGACCCATTCAGCAAGGCAGTTACCTGTTTTGTTGACGGAATATGCGCCTACCGTGATACCGGCATTTACCATCTCGGCGCGGCACAAAGCTTTTGCGAAATCCAGAAACAATAAGCCTTGCGAGCAAAGATTGGTATTCTGAAACGGGGCTTCCTGATAGATGGAACACGCATCTGGGTCGTTTATGAAAGCCGAGCCATCATAAAGACCCTTGTCCTTTAGGTATGCGGGAATTGCGGAAGCCTGAACATTTGCCATGCCGGTAGCACTCCACATAGCGGAAGAAGAAACTTTAGCCATTTTTTGTACACTCCTTAAAAATTATGCCGGAACCTTTCAAGAAGAAAAGTCCCGGCGTTGTTATGATGATTTTAGAATACGCCCGTATAGCCTGATAGCGCAGCTCGCGGGGTCTTGGGATTAGAACGGCAGGTCATCCTCGTCGATATCGGCGAAGTCGTCACCCGTGTAGTTGCCGTAGGAAGGCTGTGCAACAGCAGGTGCAGCAGGAGCAGCCTGAGCAGGAGCAGCCTGAGTGGGAGCAGCAGTCACGGCAGGAACATCATCATTCTGAGAGGCGTTCTTGCGACTTGCGAAAGATGCCTTCTCGACCCATACCGTATAGGAGGTGCGGTTCTGACCGTCCTTGTTCTGGTACTGGTTGCTGGTCAGCACACCGACAAGCATGATGGGGTCACCCTTATGGAAGTGAGCGGCGATGAACTCGGCAGTCTTGCCGCTCGCGGCGCAGGACACATAAGAAGTGGCGTTCTCCCAGTTACCGTTCTTCTGGTAAGAACGGTTGCTGGCGACGGTAAAGGTAACCATCGTGCCGCCGTTCTGGGTGTTGCGCGTCACCACATCAGCAGTCAGATTGCCCATCAGCAAGCCTTCGGAAAAGCCGCCGTTGACATCGTGCTGGATAGTGGCTGCGCTCAGATAGTCATAGAACTTCTTCTGACCATCCTTCTCGTAGTGGCCGGACTCGAAGCGACCGGAAACCAGAACGCTGGCACCCTTGGTAAGCTTGGCACGCAGGGTGTCGCTGATGAACTTCTTCGGGGCACGGACAGGAATGAAAGATGCATCCTTGTTCTGACCACGGTTGACAGCAACGCGGAAGCTGACATATGTGTTGTTGCCGATGTTGAACTCCTCTGCGTCTGCAGTCAGATGACCGATAATAGCGAAATTGTTGACGTTAGTCATGATAATTGTCTCCTTTCAAAAGACGAAATTTAAAATAAAAAAGCAGACCCCTATGTGAAATAGGAAGTCTGCCTTTCGACAAATTGTGAATCGTACGAGCGCAAAACGCCTGAAGTAGAATGGTATCTATCGTACAATACCTATTCTATTCGGTTCGCACACCTCGTCAAGCAAAAAGAACAAGAAATTTATACGATAGACGCATGGTCTACCAGCCAAGTATAGACCTTATCGAACAGAACACTCTGATTGAGAAATTCCTCACCGTAATAACTCTTTGCCTGTTTGACAGAGAGTTCATCGTTGCCGAAATAGGCGCTCACATCTGCGTCCGTGACCTTGATGTGCTGCTCCTCGGCGATAGCCTGGAAGATAAGCAGGCTCGTGACGCTGTTCTTGATTTGGTCGTTGTAGGTATCGAGCAGAGCATCCTCAGACTCGGCACCTACCTGCTGCAGATATTCCTCCTCGGAGATATTGTAGCTGGCTGCAATCGCCTTGATTTCCTGACGATAGGACTCACGCTGGTCATCAAGGATACTCTGGGGAATCTCACCAACCGTAGTGTTGTCGATGATGTAGCTGTAAACCGCAGTCTTCAGAGAATCGCGCTCGTAGGTCTCGGTGTAATACTGCTTCAACTTCTCGACGGTATCTACCGCAGAACCATCACTCAGAACAAAGCCATCCTGTGTAGCAATATTGTCCTTCACATTCTGGTCGGTCAGCTTGATTTCATCGACTTCTTTCAAGGTGATGCGGAAAACAACATCCTGACCGGCCAGCGCAATCTCATTGCCTTCGATGTCAGTGGTGGCAGGGTACTCGTCCGGGAAAGTCACCGTGATGTCAAAGACCTCACCGGCGAAATGTCCAATCAGCTGGTCCTCAAATCCGGAAACAAAATACCCTGCTCCGATAACGATTTTGGAATCCCCTGCCGTGCTTCCGGTAAACCGTTCGCCGTTATAAGTGCCCTCATAATCGACCACGACCTCATCGCCAGCCTGAGCGGAGCGCTCGACCTTTACGCGGTCACCGTAGCTGCTCGTAATCTGGCTGATAGTAGAAGCCACAGAGGCATCCATATCCTTCAAATCGAGGTCGTCACGGGGAATCTGGATATTGGCATAATCAGCAGGCAGAGTAACCAGCTTCTTAGCCTTGACGCCCTTGAAATAGCCGTTCTTTTTCAGACCAACGCCGTAATCCACGGTGACGGTCTCGGTAGAGGTCTCGGGCGTAGCGGATTCACCGGTAGCAGTCTCCCCCGTTGCGCTGGACGAAACAGTAGAATCGGCAGCGGGAACATCTGCCTTCTTGCCGCAGCCTGCCAGCATCACGCTTGCAGTCATAACGACACTCAGAATCATTGCGATATTTTTCTTGTTCATGCGATACAATCTCCCAAATGCTATTTATTGAAGTCCCAGAACTGAGGTCAGCAGGTCGGCGTTGTTCGTGAACGCCATGACGTTGCCTTCATCGGACTCGATGAGATATGCCTCGGTATCATTAACATTCGCATAGTCGCTGTGCGTGACAACAGCGCCGCTCGCAGTCGTCCCGGCATCATCGAATGCGATGGTCTCGGAATCATAAGAGGACGGGGTAAACTTGACCTCGCCGTCACCGCTCTTGATAAGCGCCAGACCGTTCGAGAAGGAAGCCTCGCAGCCATCAACAGTCACGGCAACACCATTGAGCGTGATGTTACCGGACCCCTGTGCGGGGACAGCCTTTTCGAGCAAATCAGCAACAGCAGTGCGTACAGCTGCATTGCCCTCATCGTCACCGGCAGAACGAGTACCGACCACGACCAGGACCTGACCGTTTCCGGCAAAGCGCATACCACTAACCGTGAAACTCTCATCGGTCTGCTCCTCCGCGTACTGGGCAGCGCCCGTATAGGAATCGGCAACCATACGCACAATGTAAGTGGCACCGTCCTTCTCAAAGGAGAGGCTCTTGCCATCGTACTGGAAGGTTTCTGCGGCATCCACAGGTACAACGGCACCGGTCCCATCCTCAGCCTGAATCAAGACATTGGATGCCCCCATCGCCCATCGGCGACCATCAGAGGTGAGTGCCGTAGACGGGGCGACCGCAGCCTGCTCGGTGAACGAAGTATCCTCTGCGACATTTCCGGTCACAGAAAACGAACCGCCCACAGCGGGAATCGAGGACTTGTCAGCATTCTTGTTCTGAACCATCGTCATACCCATCACACCGACTGCCGCGACCATCACGGCGAAGCTAACACCGAGAATAACATTGCTGCCGCCCTTCTTAGCGGGCTTGGCAACCTTTTTGTCACCCTCGGACTTCTTATCTTCCTTGACCTCTGCCTTCTCGCCATTTTTGACCTTGTCCTTGGCAGGAACATCTTTGGTCTTAGTCTCGGATTTCTCCTTATCGGGAGCCTCCTCAGCCTTTTCAGGGACAGAATCCTTCTTCTCGTCAGGAGCGGCGGGCTCAGATTTAGGAGTCTCTTCTTTCTTCTCCTCGGCGGTATCTTCCTTTTTCTCGGCATCAGCAACCGGAGTCAGAGAAGTGGCAAACTCCTCTTTCGGAGCTTTGATTTTCGTCTCGAACTCTTTCGGCTCCTGCGTAGGAGCAGCGAGACTTTTCTTGGTTTTTTTACTCATGTGTTTTCAATCCTCCTGACCATCAAGCGCGGTTAAAGCAGGCAACACGAACATTGTACGCATCACCCAAGCAGGTATAGACGATAAGTTCTGCGCTGCCCCAAACGACAGTGCCGTCATCTTTCTGGAGCGCATCATAGCCCGTCACATCGTTGTGACCATTGAACGCATCCACACAGACATAGTTGATTTGCTGTCCGCCCGGCGTAATGACATATGCCGTAGACCCAACCGCCACGGAAGTCAGCGATTCAAGTTCGTTGTCAGCCACGATATTGCTGCCGCCATCTTCAGGACGATGCGGAAAAATCGCAGCGCTGTCGGTCCGGTTGCAGGTATCCTGAGATGTGTTGTTGTACAGCGCGACATCAATACCCGCAGCAGGAATATACAGCCGTCCGCAAAAATCCGGATAGTTGTAGTCGTCCGCAGACCTGTTGGCGGGATTTTCCTGCGCGGATTCCTGAGCAGTGCCGTCCGGCTTCTTCTCTTCGCTCTCTTCCTTTTCAGGTTTAAGCTTTGCCTCGATTGCCCCCAACGGACCCGCAGTGCTGACAGTTGCGTCCAGTGTCCCGACTTCCGTGTTCAGGACCTGTGTACCCAGAAGCTTTGCTTCACAGGTATCAGAATCAAGAGCGGATGCAAGAGCCGTTTCCTCCTGCGCAGCAACAACGGCTTTCGTCACCGTCTGCGCAGCTGCCTTTTGCATCTCTGCTTTTTTCTGGGCCGCATTCAGAGCCAGCACCGAAGTCAGCAAGGCTGCGACACTCAGAAGAAGTGCCGCAAAACTTTTCAAAGTACCCATGATGTTCCTCGGTTCTAGGTTAGCCGTTTTCCGATTATGGTTGAGAGTTAAAACGGTCCAGAAACGCTGCTCAACCAATTTCCATTATTATCCGTTCGCAAGAATGTGCAAGTGCCGGTTTCAAATCCGGAATTCGCCGTAAAAACGTATCAAATACCATCGAAGCGCATCTGCTCACCTTCCGAATACGGTTCTGGTTTCTTGAATTGATTTGCTTTCTTCTTACCGCCGCCTGAACCTTTCGTGGTTCTGTTTTGAAACCCTCTGCCGAACAAAGAAGCATCATTGCGGTTATCCGCTTCCGGTTTCTTCGCAGGAGCAGGGGCGGGTGCCGTAGCCGGTTTGGAAGTACCAGATTCTGGGGTTTTCGGCGTTTTCGCCTTTGAGGCTTTTGCAGGTTTTTGTTTAGGCGCAAGCTTTTCTTCCACGGGCACAGGATTCTCCTGTTTCGTAAAGGCGTTCACCTTAACGGGATTCTCTGTATCAGAAGGAGTCTTATCTTTCTTTCCGTTCTGGTCTGACTCCATTCCTGCCGGTTTCGGCGCGATTTCTTTTTTGGCGGGCGGTTCAGAGTCGGTTTCTGCAGATTCTTGTTTCGGTTCAACAGAAAGTTCAGGCTCCTCAGTCTCCAACTCGATTTCGGTCTCGATGTCAGGCTCATTCTCGGGAACATCTTCCGCCAGCCAGCTATCCATGTCAAAGGACTCGGAATCGTCTTCGTCCTCCTCGATGCCGGACGGGTCGAAGGTAGTCGGTGTCGGCAATGTTGCTTCCAGTGCCGCGAGTTCCCGCTCCAATGCCGCAGCATCGTCTTCATCATCAGAAGCTAAAGCCGCTTCCTGTTCAATAGAGACAAGCGCTGCATCGGCATCCTGTTCAGGGTCAGCAGTAAGGCTCACTTCCTCCGCATCTTCGTCTATGATTTCAGCATCCAGAGCGAGGGTATCGTCTGCTGCCTCATCCGTGTCCAGAGAAACATCGTCCAGAACGGGCAAAACGGGCTCGTTTGAGGCTTTTGCTGGCTCAGTGGGCAACGACACCTCTTTCGGCTTAAACGCAGGATTTGACGCCTCAGGCTTTGTCTGGTGGGGCGTGTCCGGGATGGACTCGACATCCGTAGGTTCTGGCGTCTTGCTTTCGGCTTTCTGTTCCGGTTTCTTGGGCGTTTCCGGCTTAACCGATACAGGTTCCGGCTCCGGTTCAGCTGTGCCATACTTGTCCATGATGTTTTGCAGGATGATGGATGCTGCTGAAGGGACTACATCCGTTTCCTCATTACCGCTTTTGGACGGTTCTTTTGGGCGTTTGATGAACTCACAGGCATCGTCCCAAGCAGAATCCGGCAGAAACGGGATATTGATATAGATAAGAACAGTAGCAGCAAGAATCAAAACGACCGACACGGTAAAGCTGACGGAATACAGCAGCAGAGAAAAGAAATACAGTGCCGCCGCCACACTTCGAGCCGTGCGGCAGATGGTTTTTACCTTTTCTTCCTGTACACCTTCCAAGTCAACCGGCGCATACTTATCGTGGTGGTTTTCAAACAGGGCATAGTATTTCTTGCCGCCGATTTTATACTGATGCAGGGATAGACTTAACGGCTCGCCTTTGCTTGCCGCAAATGCCGCTTTGAATTTTCGTGCTTCTTTGCGGGAAAGATGCACCGCCACATAATCCTTGCTCCCCTTGGCATCGAGTTTTAAGGCAGTGTTGCCGGATTCGGTCACAACGAGTTCAAGTGCGGAGGCTTCTACTTCTTTGCTATGACGGCGGTACTTCCTTCCCATAGAAACCACATCGGTAAGCGAACGCCTGTCCTTCGTCACCTTGAATGCAAAAACAGAGCATACCAGGCATAGAAGGAGTGTTGTTGCAAAGTTCAAGGCTCATCATCCTCCACATCCGTTTTGCTCTCAGTCTCCGATGACGCCGATTCCTGCTTCTCAATTTCAGATTCTTGTATCGGACGGTTCTTTGCACGGTGTAACAGCCCCTCTTTCTGAACATTCGCCTTGACGGAATTCTGTTCGATTGCGACAAGGTTATCCTGCGTCAGACGTTCGCCGTCTCCGGCGCAAAACAGCATATCGTAAAGCGCTCCGATATGATATTCGCGGTCACGGGGCTTTACTTGCAGGAAGATATCATATTTGCCGTTCTTATCCAGATACTCGCCATCTTCATTCACGGGGATGAACCGCCATGTTTCCATCGGTTCAAATCCCGCTCTTGATTCATCCGCATTGACCGCCAAAGCCGTTACCTTGATATACTTGTCGGCTTTGCTGTTTTTGAGCATTGTTAAAAATTCCACAAGGAAGTATGCCGCAACCAAGACTCCGGCACCGAATGTCGGAAGGTTTTTCGTGTACAGAGCCAGAAAAGTTCCGACGAAAAAGGACAAGCATGCGGCGATTATAAGCTTTGCCTTTTGCGCATTGAGCATATCATTCATTTTTTTTATAAAACGAGAGCCTGTCCGATACAGTATCAGACAGGCTTTAGAGCATCTTGATTTGTAGTGAAGCTGCCCGCCCGTTTGACCCCTTTCCTAGAAATCTGAATTTCAGAGTGCGGTTACTGACCGGAGGTCAGGGTGAATCCGCTGCCGTCCAGCAGGCTTTTCAGGTTTCCGTCTGTCAGGTTAGCGCTGGACAGCGGGACCTTGTATTCGCGGCCATCAGCGGTTCGCACCGTAGCGTAGAACTCGATGGTGACATCACCGCTCAGGTCGATGCCATTGAGGGCATTCTCACTGGTGCCGCTGCTCTGCTGCAGCTGAGGCTGGCTGACTGTCGGGGCATTGCCATCACCCGTGTTGGACGGGATAGGTGCCGGAACGCCAACCTGTTTGCCGGTCACAGCAGTCAGGACATTGTTCACACCGTCATAGAAGGCAGGAACATAGGCATATCCCAGCGCACCGCCGCCGATAACGGCAGCAAGTACCACGGCAACAATGACGACAGCCTTGGACTTCTTCTTGGGCTTCTCAACAGGCATATTCCCGTCTAAGCCCTCACCCTGCACATCTGCAGGAGCGGATTTAGCCTTACCACGCTTCTTGTCGGCATGGGCATTCTTCTTGTCCTTACCTTTCCCCTTATGGAACATCTGCTTCTTGTCCGAAGCGTTCTGCTCGGCAGCGGGGTCCTGTGCCAAGGGTGCAGGAATATCCTGTGCAGGCATATCAGCAGGAGCATTCATCTGCGTATCATAGCCCTGCTGGACCGGTTCGTTCTGGTACTGCATTTCAGGAACGGCTGCGTTCTGAGGCATGACAGGCTGCTGAGGCTGTGCGGGCATCTGCATCTGCGGCTGGTAGGAAGGCTGCGCAGGCTCCTGAACCCGCGCGGCGGGCTGCTGGACCTGTTCCTGACTCGGCTCGGGCTGGGTCATGCGGGGCTTTGCGGGAGCCATCCGAACGATGGTGGATGCAGGGTTCATGGCCTGATTCTTAGAGATGAGGGCATCGACCACTTCCTGCTTGACCTTGCGCACCGTGCCATCCGGAAGGATGACAGAACGGTCTGCATAGACATTGACCTGAATTTTTTCGCCGTTGTAGGTCGTAGTGACCTTACCAACGGGCTGACCGAGATTCTGTGTATTGTCCATCTTGAATATCTCCTTTTTATGAAAAGCTAATGGAATCTGAATATAGAAGCGATTGCATTTGCCGTACCTTGCATCAGGACATTCCCAGCAGCAGAGAAATACGGCAAAAGGAATCCACGCTGAATGTGTCCCGTGGCAGCACCAATGGCAAACCATGCAGCGAAGCCCAAGAGCAAGAGCCAGATAACGGCATAAAAGACAACGCCGAATCTAGCAAGGAAAATCCAGAATCCGCCGGAATCCGATTTCCGGTTATTGCACTTGGGACACGATGCCGTGAGGTTATGAAGATTATTGATGTTGCCGTCCGGAACCAAGACCCGATAAGCCCGGTGCTTGTTCGCAAGGCTGATAGAAACGATATGGTCCACCTGCATCGTCTTTTTCAGCATGATGCGCCCGCAATAAGGACAGAGGTAATACTTGCCCATGAATCCGGGATGGGCTCGAATGTATTGATAGCGGTAGTCGTCCGACCGCTCATATTTCGGTTTTTTGGACATGGTCATCACTTACAAGAAGTGGATTTCGTCCAAGGATGCTCCGGCGGCTTGCGGCGAGTCGGGAATCCTTCCGGAAGATGGTCCGGGAACTTCAACCCATCAGCCTGTGTACCGCTGTTCAGTTTCTCCCACTCATGCACCCAGGCAGAGAATTCCATGCCGTGCGTCTGCTCCCAGATAGAGAGGTCACCATAAGAGATGCCCCCGAGATTAGAAAGCTTGGCACGCATGTTGAGTTCTGCTGCGCTGGTAGCGATACGATTGTTCTCTTTCATTTTTGCTTCCTCACGTTTCGTCTGTTCCCGCTCCATTTTGGTCCGTGCGTTACTGCGCTGGGCTGCATTGCGGCGGTTCTGGTTATAGCATACAGGGCAATAAAGGCGATTCCCGCGTGCTTCGATAGGTGCTCCACAGATTTTGCAGTGTACGATTTTACCAATTTCGCTTGCCATAGAATTGCTCCTCCTTTTTAAGAGCAGTGGTTGCATTGTGTACAAAATACAACCATGAATTAAAGTGTGATTCAGGAGCCCCATGCGTCATTCCCACACATGAGGTTCTACGGACTATTCACAAGCGGGATAAATCCAGCCGGAAACATGGATAAAGTGCATTAAATACAAGCATGAATCAGCGCAAAAAAGTGCAGGAAAGAAGCCTTACTGTAACAGAGACAGTAAAGATTCAATATCGCAGCCCCATAATAGCGCTGACAAGGCGGTAAACGCTCGATGCTTCTTCTCCGAGAAGTAACTGCTGTTGATACCGACCTGCTCAGCCAGTTTGGCTTCATCTGTGCCGTTTGCACCATACTTCTCGTTCACGACAAGCATAAGTACATCGTACAATTTAGAATCTCCGGGGAAATCCTTGACCAGCTCAATAGCACCCCGGATGAGCTGGGCGTACTGGACAAGCACCTGTGCCTGATGGCATCGCGCATCGCTTTCCAGTGTGTTGCCGCCCTGTGCGAGAATCCGCAAAGACCGGTTCTCGTCAGCAACGGACGGATTGACGATTCGGGAATATTCCCGCAGCAGCACCTCGGTGTTATGGTAGAGGTAAGCAGCTTCTGCTGTTTTTGCTTCGCCCTCATTCGGTGCTAGTTGCATGACTAAAGGTTTGATGGCGTCTCCGGCAATCGCCGTAACATCCTCAACGATAGAATCGAAGTTGTTGCGGATAGTGACTGCCGTAACAGGGTCGCTGTCAAGAATCGAACCCCTGAGCATCGCCATCGCAAGGCTAATACGGCTCGGCTTGCTGGCTGGATTCATGAACACAGCCTTGTTCATTGCCTCATCAATCTCATCCACCAGCTGCTGGCAGCGGGCGAAGAACAGCTTTCTCATTTCAAGGCGAAGCTGAGGCTTGCACCCGCCCATAGACGATTCGAGGATACGCTGGATGTTGCTCATCCGCCAAACCGATTCATCCTCATTTTCCTCTTTCAGCTTCTCAATAAGCGCATCAATGTCCTGCGCCTTCAAAAGCCACTGAAGAGCCGGGTAACACAGCAGTGCAATCACGACGAACTTTTCATTCGACCCCTTGCAAGCCATGCGGTTTGCATGACGGGCAAAGACCCGCGAACGGTTCACGCCGTTGTATTCGATGAATGTGCGTCTGATGTCCACTACGATTCCCTCCGATGACAGAACCGAACTCAGAAAATCTTTGAGTTTGGCTTCGGTAATTGCAATATCGTTGTTATTTTCCGCTTGCATCCTGCGTTCCCCTTTCGTTCAGGATTTTCAGCTGGCTGTACAGTTCAGCCATTGCATCGTTGCGAATCGTTGAACCAAGCAGGCTGTTATTACTAAAGAATAGATGGTATCCGCGCTCATCACAGAGTCGGCGCAGTTTCTGGCAAAGCTTGAAGTTATGCACAGGGCAGTTGATTCCTGTGTTCACCGCATTGATATAAGTACGGTAGTTGTCGGAATTGATTTCATCGGAGGTATACACAAGCACCTCGCGGTCGTAAGGAAGTTTCCGCTCCTCACCATCCTCAGCACCGAGCACATAGATGAGTTCGTTCAAAAACGACTCTCCCATCGTCTTGTTGTCGGCTTTTGATACTACCCTGTTGTGCGGCTGAACGGTATATCCATTCGGCTTCGTAAAGAGCACCTCGCTGTGAGTTACACCAATCGGCTCACCGTGGATGCGTGCCTGTTCCAGATACATAACGATTGCGTTTCCTTTTGCCATTTCAAACCCGCCTTTTCCCTTGTACTTAGTACAAGCATGTTATGCCGTATGAAGGAACTCGAACCTTTTTCCTGATGCCATCTTCAATGGTATGCAATTCGCACAAACGCACAAGACCTTTTTTGAGCGCCGAAACTATATCTTGTATTTATGTCAGACATTATACCACAAGATATAGTGTTTTGCAAGAGAAAAACGCTATCTGGCCACTATATATTGTGTTTAAAAATATTATTTGCCATATATACGAATCCGAGAGCACCTATAGCGGTGCTGAACCCAGACAAAAGCGGCACTATCCTTAAGTGAAACTATTGCATTGAATGTATCTCGATGACTGGGATTTTGACACTTTTTGACCACATGCATAGTTGTATTTAGTACACCTATTTGATATAATAAAGTCACGCCCAATAAAAAAAGTCATAGTTAGATGGCAGAAATGGGTTTGAATCAAGAACTGAGGTGATTGGAAAATGCTAACTCTCAAAATCAAAGAGGAAAATTACCGTAAGTTTGTGGAAGAAACATCGAGAAAAAGAGAAGACTGGATTAAGAGCATTTCAGACAGTGCCGTTGTAATCATGGAGCGGCAGCGCTACCTGATGGGCATGTCCAAACAAGAGTTCTACGGCGTGTTTCTCGGATGCCCGATGAATTCCCGCACATACCGGAAAATCATTGAAAAACAGATACTTGTCCCGGAGAACCTGCTACTTTCTTTCTGCTTCACTTACGGGTACGACCTGAAACGATTTCAGGAAGTATCGAAGCTGATTGACACACACGATTACTTCGAGAACTATCAGCAAATTGGTGCTGCGGTTGAATGTCTCGGGAAAGGAGCCATTTACCAGCTGGCCGCAGCCACGCAAACAGTCTGTACTGATACCAGCCAGTATGCAAGAAGACGATGCGGGGAGGCGCTCACTGCGTTTGCGAAGAAGAAGGAATACGATGAAGAGGTAATCAGAAATCCAGAAATCATCGAGGCGGCAGCTGCATCCGTAAACGAAGCTGCTGATGAGGCGATTGCCGAAAGAAAAAAGAGAGATTCACAAGAAGCGATATCCTACGATATCAAATTAAAAGAACTGGTTTAAAAACAAAGACCGCTGCACCCGGTATTGGGTGTGGCGGTCTGTTTTTGTGCTCAGAAGAAAGCGTCAGCAATAGAGAGCAGCTGATTCATGTGTCCCTCGTCCGGTACGGATGCTTGTGCGGGTACAGGAGCGGCAGGAACATACGGAACAAAGCTTGGCTGCGGTGTGGGAGCAGGCTGTACAGGGGCAGGCTCTTGAATAACAGAAGCGGGTGTAGGCGTTTGTACGGGTTCAGGCTGGGGTTGCGGTGCGGATGCTTCGGATTTCGAGAAATACCGGTTCAGGACCGATTCCATCGAATCTTCCACGGCGCGGCGGATATCAGTTTCCGACATATTCGATGCGCTGGATTCTTTAGCCTGGCTCAGTAAGACATTCGTTTTGAGGGAATCGAGCAGCGCATCCACGATGATAGGGGTGCGTTTTCCGTATCCTGCGTTTTTCAGAATCTCGTACGCCGCTTTCTGTCTCGGGTCAGTGAGGTCAAACATCACCGGCAACCGAATCTGATTCGGGTTAGCTTTAGGCAAGGCAGTTCACCTCGCTTCAACGGTTTTCAGCAGCCAGCTTACTCTCCGCCATCATTTTGAAACCTACTGCGTTAGCGCGGGGGTCTTCCACAAACAGGTAATCGTCCCGACCCAACTCGCTCTCGATGACCGGACGCATCAGGCAGGAACCGCCGCCAATGAACACGGGATACGAGAGGGTCAAATCAACGCCCTTCTCTTTCAGGGTCCGGATAAGGGTCCGGGCATAGGAACGAGCGGTGCTGTGGACCAGTTCGTTGATTTCCCGACCGGGGTTGTAGCCTCTGCGCAGGACATTGTCGATGCTGTAGTCGTCCATATCCAGCTGGAAGCGGTTGCGAACCGCACGCTGTACCTCATCGTACATCTTGATGACGCCGTTGTTGAAGGATTCGCAGAAAGTCATATCGACTTGACCGCCGCGAGAGAACTTCACAACATCGGTCGTATACCCGCCGATATCGATGATGTAGGTATATGCCTCGGGACGCGCCATGATTTGTCCCATGTACGGAGCGATGGCAGCAACGCCCTGCGGGAACACGAAGACGCGGGCAACGCGAATCTCAAAGGAGATGTCGTTGTAGGTGAACTCGACTCGGCGTCCATCGCGGCCAAAATAGGTCTGGTATTTTGGGGCAAGGTCATGGATATGTGTCGGAGGCAAGCCCATTGCAAGGCAAATATCCTGACGGACATTCTTCTGACCGGGACGAATCATGCCGCTTGCCTGAAACTCCTTGGCGATGGCAAAGAGAGTCAGAACATAGTAAGACCAGTCGGAGGTCTTGTCGTACATATACGGAACGCGGGACTGGGTCAGCGTATAGTAGTTGCCCTCATAGCAGAGGGTATCCGCCTTGATGGCGGGCGGGATGTTGCCGTGGCAGATAAGCCCGGAATTGAACGGCTCGGTATGCGGGGTCTTGATGTTCTTGTTTCCGGTATCCACTGCAACGACCAGAAGATTAGCCATATTGATTACTCCTCTATGTTTTTATCAGCGCTCACAGAACGCCAGGTATTTTGCGGTAGCCAGTGCCAGTTTCCCGTACTCGCTGTTCACCTTCGTGGTCACGAACCGGACACTGACCTTCGTCATAGCCTTCCATGCCAACTCGATGTATTTGCGGCGCACAGGGGACTTGCCATCGAGAAGACGGTTGGCGTTCTCGTTCATGATTTTGGCAACCACGGGTTCTGTATAGATGACAACATCTCGAACCGTGTGTTCATCCAGAGCGAGCAGCATCTCAATCGCACCCATCAGAGCGTATTCCTCCGGGTTATTGGCCTTTCCGCATTTGGAAGACTGTACGAAATCCTTGCCCATATCGATGCATAACCCATAAGAACCCATGTCCTTATCAGTATTGTACCGAGCAAACAGGAAAACATTTGCTTCCTCCGCTCCCACTTTACGGGGCAAAGAACCGTAAGCAACAACGCTTTCGGTGAACTTGGGACCATTCATGCCGTCAGGCCATGCGGGAGTTTCCAACTGTTCTAGCTTCTTATCGGGAATGACCATCTCACCAACAGGCTCATGATATCCGGGATTCTTCTCAGACTCTTTCTCTTTGGTATCGGGACTCGCATCCAGATGCGCAGCAAAAGCAGTGGGTTCCTGAGCAGGTACATTCTCGGGCTGAGCGGTAGGCTCGTTTGAAGCGGGAACTGCTTCTACATTCTGAGAGGCCACAGGCTGTGCGGGAACTGCGTCGTTCTGAACGCTCTGGTCGGGCTGCTCGTTCTGGACATCTGCCTCGGTGTCGTCAAACTCGATGTCGATGGGGATATCGTCAACGAAATCAACGGTGTCAACGGTTTCGGGCACAGCTGGAGCAACCGCTGATGCGGGCGCAGAGGATGCTGCGGGCTGTGCAGGGGCAGGGGTGACAGAGACATTGAATGTCTCGCTCTGCGGCGCTGTAGGCTCGGGAGCGGGCGCTGCGAGGGTCTGAGTAGCCTTGGCAGCATTCGTGTCCGCTGCGGGTTTCTCGCGAGCAGGACGCTCCTGCTTTACCTTCTTGTGAGAGCGCTTGAACAGATTTTGGACGAAAGGATTGCTGTCTGCGATATCGTCCATATCCTTCTTGGATGCAGGCATTGTGGCGGCTTTCGCCTCAGGGGTGCCGGGATTCTGTTTCGGAATCATGACGAGCGGCTCCTCGACATCCTCTACATCGTAGTCGTCATCGTACACATGGTACTTCTCTACGGCAGATTCCGCTGCCTGCTTTACCTTGCGCTCGTGCTCGGCTTCTTCCACCTTACGCCGCCGTTCCTGGTTTGCCTCGTATGCGCGGCTTGCCTTGGCGTCGTCAAGATGCGCAAAGATATCATTCAGACTGTTAGACATTTACGGATTCCTCCTCATTCAAAGTCGTGTCTGCCTCGTCTTCCTCCTCATTCACATCGGTGCGAACCGTTGAAATTGAATGCTTGAAGCAAGACGGCCAGACACAGTATTCTCGATTGCTGCCGCGCCAAGGGCAGCTGGATTCGGTACAGACGATGCGGGCTTTTCCCTCCTTCACATTCACTGCAAAGGCACCGCCGCGCTTTGCACGAATCTCGGCGCGGTGTTTATCGTTCAGTTTCTCGTATCCGCGTTGTACGGATTCCGGGGTGATACCGAGCGTAGTGGAAATCTCGTCGGTCGTGTGGTTCTGCTTTTGCAGACTCTCAATCTGCTCAAGCAATGCCTTGGTCATTTTCGGGTGTGCGCGAAGTTCTTTGAACTGGTCCATCAAAATAAAATGCCTCCTATCACTTATCGGGCAAGGCGCTTCAAGCGCTTATAGAAGAAGTTCTTTTTCTTCCAAGGAACATCCGTGGCAACAATGGGTGCCTCGATGAATTTCAGCTTTTTAAGCATAGCCATTACCTCAGCCTGCTCGTGACCTGCGAACATGCTGACGGTTTCGGGAGCCGCCATGCTAATGAGGAAATCGAGCATTGCAGTGGCGATACCAAGTTTACGATGCGGCGCATCCACCACAAGGCTTTCAATGTACAGATGCGTGGTAATGGGAAGAACCATCGCAACGCTGTCCGTCTTCTCACGCTCACAGAGCGTCTCGACCTCTGCGTTTTTCTGGCACAGATAATTGATAGCCAGCTGCTTTGCCGGAATAGGGTTCTGTTCCGTGGCGTGGAGGGCTTCGAGGGGAAGCTTCTTCGTGGGAACCTGCAGGACATGTGCCTTCACGGACGCAATCTCTTTCGTGCCGTCCATCGCCTTACAGACGATTTCGGTATCGGACAAGAGGTTGCGTTCCCCAAGCCGCCCGCAGCGGTCCTCGTACAGAGCACTGCTCGTATCTGCCAGCACGACGATGGGGGTAAAGGACTTATCGATAATCGTGATTTTCTTCTTCATAACGGTATTCTCCTTTACTCACTCGCAGCAGAACTTGCGCTTAGAACCGTCAAAGACCACGACCATCGAAGGACGGGTCCCGCCAACACTTGCGGCTCCATGCTGGCCGTATTCGGCGTAAGACGGGAGCAGACGGTTCACGAACTTAACGCGCTCCGGCAAAAACTTTACACGGACACCGGGTTTCAGGTAGATGTGCTCCTGAAACCACTGAGAATCCGTAGAAACAGGCAGCAGCATGACTACCGTAGTCCCCTTCTTCTTTGCCTCGAAGCTCCCCTTCTTTACCCAGCGGCGAAGATTTGCAGCACCGCTCGGCGGGCAGCAGAACACCGTATGCCCTTTCCAGTCCTGTACAAGACCATCATCCTGTGCAGTAAAGAACTTCTGGCATTTGGCATTCTCAGGGCGGGCACAGGCATCGAGGGTGAAATGATATTTGCGGTCAAGTTCCCGGAAGAGTTCATCGGGGGTCTCCCACTCTCCCGCGATGGTAAGACTTACATTGCGGCTTACGCTTTTCGTGGATTTGTCGTACATAAGACTCTCCTTTGTGATAATGAAGTGTACGAAATACAAGCATGAATCTTTACAAAAAGAGCAGCCCTGCGGAAATTGTACCGCAGCGGCGCTCTTTTTGTCCTCATACTTGTATTATCTGCAATTCGCACATTTCCGCAACAGGATTTTCGAAAAAATGCGCTGGTTCTGTGATTTTCTTGAAAGTGAAATGTGTCATTTGCCGGTGTTTGCCGCTGTATCCTCATCAACGGACCATGTGATGTCTCCGCCAAGGCTGTACAGGCTCAGTGTAGTGGTGAAGGAGGCATCATCCTTGCCGACCAGATACACAGTATAGTTGCCGCCGTTAAGTTTGATGGTGTCGTAAGCCGTTTCCGTGTACTCTGCCGCAACAGATTTCGTATCGGTATCGACAATCAGGATTTTGCAGGCTCCCGTATCGCAGGTGATAGTATCGTATACATCAAGGTTAGCAGAATCTGCGTGCATCGTGAATGAGAAGGCTTCTTTTGCGCCCGTCAAGGACACAGCACCAGCGGCGTAATCAATCGTACCTTCGTCCGTCAGGCTGCTCTGTGACCATTCTGCGGCTTTGTAGGAGGTCGTTCCCTGTGCAACAAGGTCGTTGTTCTCGTACAGCGTTGAAGGGTCTGTACAGCCTGTCAGAGCCATCATGGCGAGGGCGCAAGTCAAAGGTACTGCAATGTATTTGCGCATTGTGCTTCACCGCCTTAGTTCCCGGAGAACCCGAATGTGATATGGCTTGTTTTAGGCGTGACATGGACCGTTGCCTGTGTTTCAAGACCATATTCGTTCTGAATCTTCACAACGCTGTCGCCTGCCTCGATGCCCGTTACATCACCCTCTACAGAGACGGCGCAGATGAGGTTCGACTCATTCTCGTAGGAGTAGTTGGTGCCGTCCATACCGGATTCGAGGTCTTTCACATCTGTATAGACATTGAGTTTCGCCGTCTCGCCGATTTCGACATACAAGTCATCAGCAAACAGTTCAGTCGGTGCCTGGGTGACTTTAAGGTTCACGATGCTGGACGGACCCTTGTCGGAGCGAATCGTTACAGTCGTATCGCCGGCCTTCAAGGGGATGATATTATTGTTCTCGTCAACACGGGCAATCTCAGAGTCCGCAACTGAAATAGTCACAGTGCCTGCATCTGCGCCTTCCGGGACAGTCGTGTAGGTAACGGGTACGAGGGTACTCTTTGTAGAGGCAACGATATCCTCAGCCTGGAATCCCTGCAGCGGTTCAACCACATTCACGACTGCACCAGCCGTCAGGCGCTTGTTCTGGCTCGTGATGCTGATTTCAGTTGTTCCGGAATTGTTTGCCGTAAGCAATCCGTTCTGGTCAATGGACGCAACATTGTCCGATGAACTCTCGTAGTGCATTCCTTTGCGTTTAAGAATCGCATCGAGTTCATCCCCCGTCACGGTCGTGCCGTCACGCAGGATACCGGTAATCTCCACTTCCTTGCTCTCACCGAGCTGGAGCGTGATAGGGCTTGCGAGAGAAATCGAGGCCAGAGCCTTCTTGTTCCCACAGCTGCACAGCATCACGGCAGCGCACACCGCAATGCATCCCAATGTGACAATCTTCTTGATATTTCTCACTGTTAAATGTTCCTTTCTGTAATGGTTTCGCAGGTGTTTTCCTTATCCTGCCTGCATTTTCCATTATCTGCAATTCGCACATTTACGCAACTGACGAATTGTGTAGTTTTTGTGCCGAAAACAAAAAAGAGAGCAGGCAGCCGAATTCAGCTGCCTGCTCAAGGATATTGTACAGAAGCGACCACAAGGTCACACTGGATAAGTTAAGTCACTGCCGGAACATCAGGAGGCGTCTTTCAGCCAATCCTGAGAATCAACCTTCTCAAACTCCGCTTCGTCGGGCATCGTGCCACCGTAAGGAGCGATGGTGTAGGTGACCTTCGTGACGGGAGTGCAGACATTGGCATCGTTCACATTGCCGGTTGCGGTATACACTGCCATCGGAACGCGCATTGCGGTGCCGGTAATCTTGTTGTTGAGGAAGTCGCCGGTAGCCTTGGGGATGACCCAAGCCGTATCGCTATGGTCGATTGCGTTATCGCCATCGGTCAGGACCTTATCACGCAGACGCATGTATAGTTCGCCGCGATGCAGGGTGTTGTTGCTCATTGTGTAAGAGGAAGAACCGTAATCGGTGCCCGTGTAGTATTCCATACCCGGAACATCCTTCACAGTCCAAGGTCCGCTCGTCTTGATGTTCTTCACCTGAATTGCAACCGTAGAATAGTTGGTGATACGGTAGTTGGTAGGTTCAACCACAGCGCCGGAAGAGTTGGAACCGTACATGCAGACATACAGAGGCACGGTGGCTTTCAGCAGTGCCGGGTGAACATAGAGGTTACCCTTGTGGATGATGAGGTCGTAGTTCTTAACGGTCTCGCCGTTCGGGTTCGTGACCGAACGAACCGTCAGAGCGTTGCCCTGCGTCGGGTCAGTGTTGATGTCAACAACATACGGGGCAAGCGGCTTGTGGTTGTAATCGCAGAATCCGCAGGTCTTCTCATCGTGCGCCCACTCGAAATCGTCATCGGTGTCAGTCTCATTGACATACAGAGGCAGAGACTTTTCATCGCAGTCGGTGACGAAGGGCAGATTCGTCTTGCTCTCGTCGGCATTCTGCTTCTTCCAGTAATCGTAGTTGTTTACGAATTCCTGAGTAATAGCGGACTCAGTGCCGTTATTATCGAGATACAGAACGCTGCTGACAGTATCATTGGCTTTCAGCGGGGTGTCGAGAATCGGCGTTGCATCAACATCGCTCACAACATCAATCAGGTTCTCATCCACATCTTCCATCTGAATATTCACATGGAAGTTCGGGTTCTGCTGGTAAATCAGCTTGTCGTCATCCACTACAGTGACATGCAGAGGACGCTGAGCAACCTCGAAGCGGCCATTCAGGACCATCACGATGTAGTTCTTCAACACATCGTAGTTGTCTTCTGTCAGACCGACATAGGTCAGCGGATATACACCAACAGGAGTAGTCTCATCGGGGACAAGGTCCTCGTGGTCGGTAACAAGAGTCTTGAAGTGGCTCTTGGTGTAGGTCGGGTCAAGGGTCAGGGAATCCCCGGGAACGAGACCATCCAGTTCCAGCCAGCAACCGTCAGAAGCTGCCGTGCCGTAACCGTAAGCCTTTGTATCGTGCCACGGGTCCTCGCCTACGCCGTCGCCATACAGTCCGCGCCAGTTCTTGACCTGTGCGGTCAGGTTAGCACGGGCGATAGCGCCAGAATAAGCCTGACGCTCAACATAGTAGTTCTTTGCGTCCTTACCGGTAAGGGCAGGTGTCGCATCAATCGTGATGGGATTCTCATCCAGTTCGGTGGGCCAGTTAGAACTTACCTTGCCATCAGCATCCAGACGCTGACCAGCGTCCTTGGTCTTGTACTTACCAGTCTGAATCGGGTTGACCAGCTTGACATCATCGCCTTCGAGGATACCGTCAATCAGGATATCCTTGATGGTGGCATTCGTGGTGCCATCGTAGTGTTTGATGTTACGAGGATTGGTCGGGTCTTCCAGATACAGGCTGTGGACATACAGACCGCGAGCAGAAATGCTGCCGGAATACTCTTCCGTGCCGATGTAGTAGTTGGTGCTGCCGTTGCCGACCAGCGTCAACTCACTCTCACGAACAATCTTGTACGGACCACCAGCATCGCTAACGCGGTTGCCGGTCGCATCGCAGTAGTAACCATCCACCTGCGTGGTGTTCAGGGTTACAGAGTCGCGAACCGCCATCCCGGTCGTGATACGGGCATCCGGGATAGAAGCGTTTGCAGTATGGTCATAAGCCTTGCTGTGCTCACCGACAACAGTCAAAGCCATCGGGTAGATATCGAACTTGACGGAAGAACCTGTGCCGCTCGCACCACCGCTCGGGTAGGTGTTGCCGGGGTCGGTGTTCTCGTACTTATAGGTTACGATATAGCCCTGTGCTGTGCAGTTTACGGTTGCCGTGTAGGAACCGCAATCCTGACGGGCATTCTTGTGCTCGTCCGTAGACGCATCGATAGCAGATGCCTGAGTGCCCTTCTTATTGCTGTAGACAATAGAAGTAGCGTTCTGGACCTCTGTCATCTGGTCGCTGGACAGGTTACCGGAATAAGAGAGGGTTGCAGCATCGGGCTGACCATCGTAGGTCTTGTTGGCGACCGTGATATTCACAGTAACGCGAATCGGCTCGCCGGAAGAATACGGGTCAGTATCCTCATAGGCCGTGTCGTAAGCATTGTGACCGTTGCGGGTAAAGCGGTCAACAGCCGAGCGGATAGTCTTAATGGTTGCATAGCCATTGCCGGGATGGAAGTTGTTCTGGTAGCTGTTGAAGTCACCGCCCCAAGTAGTGGCACCAGAGCCAACATAGGACTGTGCTTCAAGAACCGTCACAGACTTGCCATTGCTGCCAGTAAAGGTGCGGCCGGTCGAGGTAATGTAGTTAGAACCACCGTTACCATCGCGCTTGCAGTAAGCCCAGCCGTCACCCCACCACCGCTTAGAACCAGTGTTGGCGTAACCGCCTTGCCAACCGCCGCCGCCGCCAGAAGGAGCTTCGACGCAGTTCTCGGAAGAACCGTTGACAATACCTCCCAGATAGGGGTTGAAGTTACCGCCGGAAGAACCGGTAGCGAAGGTGCCATTGCCGCCGCCGTTACCGCCATTGACGGGAACACCGTACTGCTCATAACCGCCGGTAGAATCCAAGGCACCGTGCTGGTTACCGCCGCCACCGCCTGCAACACCGAGCATATACTGTGCTGCAGTTGTGGTATTGCCGTACTCAGCAAGACGACCAGTACCCATAAGACCGATAGCGACTGTCGTAGCACCGCCGCCAGAAGCACCAAGCAGGTTGCCGTGACCGTTACGGGTAATCATGGGAGTACCGCCGTTACCGCCGCCGTTGTAGCCGCCAGGAAGAGGACGCTTAACTTCGCCGCAGGCATTGCCGCCGCCATTCTCCCAGTAACGGTTATCGACCGTACCAGAACCGCCCTTGACGAAGTAAAGCTTAGCGCCCTGCTCAGCCTGAAGGACAAGGCGGACACGACCGCCGGAAGATGTGTTGCTGTTCATGGAACCGCCGCCTGCACCGTAAAGCACGACTTCATAGGTGCCAGCATAGGTGAAGGTGTATTCACTGTAGGGGTTAGAGTAGCTGCTTGCGCCTTCCAGCTTATCATCGACCTTAGGACCGGAGCCCTGCTCATCGATGTAGAAATAGACCTGGTCCATATCCGCATTGTCGGTGGGAGCATCGTAGCAGACATAGTAGACTGCATTGCGCCACCACCATTCCCAAGTGGCTTTGTCGAGGACATTGCCGTCCTTGGTGCGGTATGCGAAACCGTGGGTGCCAATCTTACCGATGTAATCATCGTCGCTCGCAGTTACCTGCTGGAACAAATCATACCAGTTATGACCGGCACTGTCGCGCACAGAGGAGTCGATAACCACGGTGTCGCGGCTGTCAACGGTTGTACGACTGTTGACGGGAGAGCCTGCCGTGAAGTAGGTCTCCATGTACCGGATACCGTTAGGAGCGATGATTGCGAGGTTTTTGTAGTTGTAGACTGCACCGCCGTTATTCAGCGCATCGTTGATAGCGGAAATGCTCTTGAGGTCGTTGATGTTCTTGTAGCTGCCGTTCTCTGTGGTGATGGTGTTGTGCTTTGCAGTAGCCTTATTGGGAACATTCGCCTTGATAGAGATGGTGTAGTCCAGGACCAGTTCAGCACCGTAAGAGGACTGGCTGAAATCCTTGTAGATGTGGTCGTTCGGGTCAGCGGAATCAACGACACGGTTGAAGTTGTACGCAACGGTGCGTCCGCAGGTATACGGCTGCATGTTGTTGGCGTCCCAGTTCTTCATATACCGTTCTTCTGCTTCACACAGGAAGTAGTAGTGCGTATCGCCGAAATCCATCGGGTTCGTGGCGTTATCGATGTACAGAGACACGATAGCGTTCCACTCATTGTAGGTCTTGTTGTTGAGGTTCGCTGCATCCGTAGGATACATAGCTTCCAGCTTGATGTAAGCGGAGAACTTGTTGAAAGCAAGACCATTGCCGCTCATGAACGAGCGTTCCATATCATCGACATTGTTGCTCAGTGCGTTGACATTGCCGATTTTCTGACCAACCTGACTGTAGTTCAGCTGAATCGTGCCGTCGCCGTCCGTGACATTCATGAAACGGTCCAGACGACCGCCGCCAGCCACATTGCTGAACTTCCAGCGAATCGTGGGTGCAGAATCCTTGTTGCCGAAGAAGGTAATCTTGGTAGTGTAGACCGCCTTGTTATCGTTGGCAGCACCATAAGTCGTAGTACCGTCCTTGTGCAGCACATCGGGCGCAATTGCGTCCAGAGGTACATCGGTGGTACGGCGACCGTTGTTCGGGTTGCTGGTTGCGGTAGTCCACGCCATGTTGCCGTTCTTGGAATCGAAAGAGTTCAGCAACAGAGACTGCGCTTTCAGAGGCGTCAGTTCAATAGGCGGGGCATACACGACCAGGTGACCGGTACGACCGTTCGGCTCATAGTTGGAAATCGTAGAATCGGCGGTGATTTCGTGCGCAGGAGCCTTGTAGCTGAACACACAGCGGAAATCCAAACCATCCCAGTCCATGGTCGCATTCGTCAGCGTCAGCGTGACGGTGGAATGCTTACGCATGGTAGAGATACCGGACTCGCGCAAATCGTTCAGGGGGTTCCAGAAAGCAGCAGGCCAGAAGGTACGAGTACCAATCTTGGTTGCATCGATGTCAGAAACCTTGGTCGTGACAGTAAAGGAGTCAGCCGGGAACAAATCCGGGTCGCTGCCGACCTCGACCCAAGTGTTATTTTCATCACGGTACTGGACCGTGTAGGTAACACCCTCATTGACACCCTTCCAGTAGTTGAGGTCAAAGTCGAAAGTCGTGGTTTCGCCGACAGGGATACGCTTATCGAAAGCCTGCTCAATGTACATAGGACGAAGTGCAGACTCGCAGTAACCGTTCTTGCCGTCCTCAGCCTTATCAAGGCTCGTATACTGCTTACCAGCGACTGTAAACTCGCACTTGAACTGAATCTTCTCGTTGCAGTAGTCGAGGGTCGTGTAGGTCACGGTGCTCTCGGTGTACGGGATATCAGCGTTGGTAGCAGCCGCCGTAAAGGTGGTCTTGTTGATTTTGCCCTTGACGACACCGTCATAGGTGGTGAAGGAAGTGCCGGGACCGCCAATCTCGAACCACTGGCTCATCTTGCCGCTCTCGGTGATGGCACGATAGTACCACTTCACATTAGAGTCGGGAACCGTCTGGTCGTAGAACAGCTTACTGCCGACAGTCTTGTTGACAGGACCTTCCCAGTCCTTGTAATCGTCAATCGGGTCTGCGGTGGGTTTCAGGAGTTCCAGAGGATGGGTCTCGCAGTCGTTCCAGAAATGATTCGGAACATCCACAACAATCATACCGTACTCAACCACGCTATGACCACTGGGGTCGATGACCTCAGCACGCTGCATACCGGTACAGGGTACATTGGAGATAACATACTTGCTATCACCGTTGACAACGCAGTCGTAGTCAGTGCCATCGGTTGCATGGACGATAACACGGTAGCCGGTGTAATCAGAAACACCGTCATCCGGGAACAGAGCATTCAAATCGCCGACAACACGGGCAACGCCAGTGATACGGACATTGGGCTGGTTGTCGAGTTTCAGAACGGGCAGAGCGCCGACGGTCTTATCGTTGCCGAGGTTCCAGCCGTTGTTGCTGCCTGTAGTGAACATGCCGTAGGTGTTGCCGGTGTTATCGAACAGAGGCTTGCCGTTACTGGCAAGGTTCACATGGTAAGCATCGGAGTTCCAGTGACCGGAGAAGTTCTTAATAGGCTCCCAGCCTTCCGGCAGAGTCAGGTCATCAACAACCTGATAGCAGCCGTTCAGAGGATACCAGAAAGAACCACCAGCCTGCAGAGCAGACAGAACCTGCATGTAGTTGACAGAACTTACGCGGATAACGAAGTGGCTGTCTTCCTGACTGTTCTGGTTTGCTGCACAAATTTCGCACTGCTTGCGCTGAGAGATGTACATGACAGTGTTGGCGAACAGAGCAGATTCATCACGAGTAGCCTGGTTATTCGGCAAGTGACCAATCTGGTTCATCAGGAAGTTGCCCGTGCCGGAAAGGTAGAAGTTGCTGGTGCCGAACCAAGAACGACCAGTGACAGGGTCGGTAATGGTCTTGGTGGTGGGGTACGGATTGTAACCGAACTCTGCACCCGTGACATTGCCGCCTGCGTAATCGACCCAGATAGGACCGAATGCAACCTGAGAGTTAGAGTGCGTCTTGGCAGCAGAAAGAGTAGACGGCAAGTCGTAGGGGAAGTTCGTGGGGTCACGATACTTGACCGTAGACTGTGCTTGGGAGTTGGAATACGGCTTCAGACGAACACTCAGCTGGTCACTGCCGTACATGATGCCAGCTTTACCGTAGGAGCTGTGGCTACCACCGGTAGACAGAATCATGGAGATAGCATCGGTCGGCAAAACAGTGCCGGAATCGATGTTACCACCGTTAGCGCCCATCAGAGCGTTCATGTTCCAGTGACCGTTATCGATGTTAGGAACAGAGTTCAGAACATAGTAGCGGGTAGAACCATCGTTCTTGTCGGGACCGAAGCGACCACCCTCGTAGTAATCACGAGAACCGGGGTCGGTATAACCAGCAATGTGAGCATCATACCAAGAACCGGCATAGGCGTACATGGTATCGTGACCGACACACATGCCGTAGCCCTGGCTCAGGAAGCCCTTGATGGCATAGTAGGCTTTGCCGGAGATATCAGGCTCCTGCTGTACGCAAACACCCCAGCCGATAGAGTCGATACGGTAGTTGCCCTCGGCGTCCATCATAAAACGGTTGGGGTCCGCGTTGAACTGCTCTGCAGCAACAGAAAGCACCGTAATGTGCTGGCTCATGTGAGAACCATCGTTGTTGCACAACCAACCATTATCGGTAATATAGTTGATGTAGTTTGCGTAGACACGACCTGCATCAGAAATCCAAGGATTCAGGAAAACAACAGCGTCCTTGTACTTTGTACCAGACGCGCCCGTGCCGTAGTTATTTTTATCGGCATCGCGGATAACAGCAGTGTACGCAGGAACTTCAACGGCAGTACCGGTGACTGTCCAAGCGTTGTTGCTGTTATGTGGACGGAAATAGACGGTCTGACCATACCATTCGGAGTTGACTTCGAGCATGTTGCCATCCGTCAGGGGAAATGCGTTGTAGGTGCGGGTTGCTCCAGTCGGATAACCATTGTCATCAAGAACATTGGCGGTATAAGTGTTTGCCCAAGAACCGCCGAGCTGAGTCCAATAACGGTCTGCGGTGGCTTTGTCAAACTTACCGGCATTGAACCACTCGGTAACCTGGTCGTACATGTTCTTGGTGATGTACTCGTAGTTGCCGTTAAGACCCGTAATCCACTGGTTATCAGAGGACAGCGCAGGACCATTCCCGCCAGCGCGGGGAGCAAAGGAGCGTGCCAGCATAGCAAAGGTGGCGGGGGCATTATCCCCATCCGCAGTCTCCGCAGTGGCAGTGTCAGTAGAAACAACCTTGAACTGGACAGTGGACAGGATGATGTCGCCTGTCTTATCCTCATCGGTCAGTTCGTTACCAAGTTCCTCCAAAGCCTTGAAGTTCGCTTCCTTGTAAGCCTCGTCGGTGACAGTAATCAGGCAGCGATAGCTTGCGGTGAGGTCATCCTCCGCGACTTCGAAAGTGTAGGAAGGCTCGGTAGCGCCATCGATATTCAGCCAATCCGTATCCTGACTGGCAGCAGCTTCATCACCAAACTCCCACTTACCGTCATCGTTGAGGTGTGCGGTGTAGGTGCTCTCTCCGTTAGAAGCATAGACTTCAACGGTGCCGTCTTCAGCATTGGCAGCAGTGATGGTGTAGCCATCCAGAACAAAGTTGGGAGTGTGGTATGCAATCTGGACATCGCTGGAATCAGCACCGATTTCATCGAGTGCATCGACTACAGCGTAGTACATCTCGCAGCCCTGCCACACATAATCCGGCTTGTCAGCGAGAACCGCCGTCTCGGTAGTGTCCTCAATGATGAAGTTATACCAAGTAGGCTCGTCCTCTTCATACGGATAGATGGCATAGGATTCGTCAGCAGCAAAAGCTTGCTTCTTCTGCCACTGGTAGGTTACAGAGACATCGTCACGGTTCAGCAGGGCATCCAGAGTAACTGTATCCCCTACTTCTGCCGAAATCTTGTCACCGTAATCAGGTGTTACAGCCTGAATGCCGATGAACGGCTCAGCTGTTTCCGGTGTGGCAATGACATCCTCGGAGGTATCGGACTCCGTATAGACGACATCTTCCGAATTTGCCGTATCATCCTTGACCGTGTCGGCCGTGGAATCATGCGTCAAATTCACCACATCAGTCACAGTCTGAGAGGGCTCAGGGCTTTCGACCGGCGTATCTTCGGATTCGGAATTTGAAGTGTCGGTCTCGTCAACGGATTCAACCGCATCCACTTCATCATCCGAAACCGGGGCCTCAGTTACTTCGTCGGACACAGTAGTGTTATCTTTGAATTCGTCCGCGAACGCCACGGTATTAACCGCGAACATAGAAAGCAGCATACTGGCCGCCAATGCAACAGAGGTCACTTTTTGTGCAATTTTGTGCATAATGCGTGTGTCCTTTCTGTACAGTGAGCGAATCAGCGTAAAACTTTGGCGAGGTTCTACGCAAAAATCGTCCCTGCACGATTACTTTTGCTTCCGTACATTTCCATTCTATGCAGTTCGCACATTTTCGCAACTAGGCAAAACTTATTTTTTTATCGCAAAGAAAAAGTGCCAATTACGCAACGGTAAAAGGCACTTCATACAAATATTCTGGTTGAATTTTGGCGGGTATGTACAAGGAAGAATAAATGAATTACGCAAACGGCTTTTGTGAGATGTGACTGTCGAAAATGTCGCCGTTTCTTGTAAAACCGCAATTCGTTTTGTGTAAAGCGGAAATTCATTCTGTGCAAAGCAAAAAGTTGCTTTGTGTAAAGAGCGCCATAATGTAAAAATACAAATTCATGGTATAATATTTGTGTGGTGCAAAGTTAGTATACTATTAGTGTATCTCACTTTTACACGCATTTACGGTGAGATGTAAAGCTGCATTTTTCGTTCTTTGAGTTCCCATTTATGAACCTTCCAGTCTTTGTATGGTTCATATTTGCAATGTTCTTTCCATTCCTCTTCACCGCTTTTGCTATTAGTTTTATCGCATACACGGTCTACAAGAGTTTCTCCTGTATGGGCGTTGATAAGCTGATAGTCAAAGTATACATCTCTTCCGCAAGCCATTATTGTTTTCAATTTCATTTTCATCACCACCATTTATTTAAGGAGTTGTGACCATTATGTCAAAATACGAATACGCTTACTACGAATCTGAACGCCGTCTGATTGCCATCGCCGACATTCGTGAGGAATCCAAAAAAGACCCTCATATCTACATGCAGCGTTATGAAGGGCATCTTCTCTGTCCAGAATGCAAGCAAGCCCGGCTCATTGTTGTGCAGGGGGCAGACTTCCCGTTTTTCCGCGCAGCTCCGAGGTCTGCTCACATGGACGGCTGTGATTTTATCCGCCCCGAATATGTGCCTACCGCCACCGACGCTCAGAACCCTGCAAACGCAAAGACTATCCGTTCTCAGCTTCGCCGCGCTCTGGCAAAAACCATTGAACGCCAAATTGCTCGTGCTGTCCACGCCGGTGGAAACGGTGCGGCTCATCATCAGCCGGAAGATGAAGGACCTTTGGCACAGAAGCTGCGGCGTCGCAAAATTTCTCAGCGTCTGATTGAGATGATTCCTAAAAGCAGTGAACCCCACCTGCCTGAAGTGGCTGTTTATTACGGCCGCGTCAAATGCGTTCTGGACGTTGCTGAGAGCCACTACAACAAAGAGCCGTTCTATCATTGTGGCCTCCAGAATATCGCTACAGGGGAACCTTTGCTGACAATGAATGTCTCAAATGGTGTCTGGAATCATTTCACTCAAGAAACCAAGGATTTACTTAGCAATCCTGCCGCAGAGCTTCGCATCTCTTTTCTTGGAAAAGCCGTAGGTTCTATACGGAACGGCTGCCGTGTCGTTTCTCTCAAGAACTCTGAGTTTCTGATTGTGGAAGAAATCCTCTAATTCAGTTAATGTACAACACAATTTCCGAATTGTCCGTTGTTGTCCACTCTGTCACTTTTTCACTTGCATAGTATTCTGGGATATCTTCCGGTTTACCACAAAAGACTTCTTCATCGCTGTAACCATCAGCAGAATCCGATTTATAACGGGCGATGTGAACGGTTAGTTCTTTGTCTCCTGCCAATGCAAGGAATGGTTTTACGGTTGGTTTCATGGTTTTGCCTTCTTTCCTCTTGGCGGCAAAATGTAAAATATCATCTTATCATCTTTTGCTTCCCACGCTCTCACAGTTTTCCATTCATATGCAAGGAATTGGTCATAGTCCTTGTTGTCATCGACCATGTAGGTTTTGTCGTGAACACGGTCTACAAGCACTTCCCCTGTTTTGATATTTACAATGGCAAAATCAGTATAGGGGTTTGTGCAGCAACCATTTCCCATCAAATCATGTATTGTAACCCTATGGCAATCTCTATTTGAGTTTTCCACATACTTGATTAGTCGCTCAGGCTGATTGACCCAGACCAGAACAACAAGAACAGCCGTTTCGTCTCTGACATACCAGTCGCTTATGTAGTATTTACTCAACATATCCTCTGGAACATCTTTTACTGCTCCCTCATATACTGTTTTTACTGAAAGGATGTAGTCTTCCAAAATTTCAATATGTTGTGTTTCCGGGCTCTTTGCTTGCTCTAAAAGGTATTTAAGTTTTATCGGCTTCAATATCATCACCGCCTTTCACTCTACGCGCTGAACCAACTCATAGCTGATAATATCATTCCTTAATGAGCCGACATAGTATTCGTCGTGTTCACGAATCTTTTTGTCTGTTGCAATTATGCCATCAATTTTATGTCTCATGTCGTCTATTGTGTGAAGCCATGATGGCTGCATCAAGCATAAATAACCAATGCCATCATCGTCGTACAATATGTCTGGCACAAACGGAATGTACTCGTCTGATGGGTTCATACTTTTGCCTTCATCGTCAAAACCTGCGGCGTAAAAGCGCTTGTCGGAATTGCGAAAGTAATGGCTCTGATGTTTTGTGAGTCTGCAAAAAAGAGCTAAGTTGCCATAGTGTTTTGCAATCAGAAAATGTGGTGCTACCTCCTCGACGATGTCAATGTCGATATCACCCCAAATGTAATGATGCAGCATCATAATTATCACCTGCCTATAGTTATCATTATAATCATATCGCACAAAAGCAAAAGAGGCGGTCTCCAATTGGAAGCAGCTTCTCAGCAAATGCTCTCTGTCGCCTGCCTTTGACGGTTATTATACATGTTTCGCACATAATTAAAAGAGGACAGTACAGGTCGTTACTGCCTGCGCTGTCCTCTTTTCTTGTTGTTGCAAATTTTTGGCAAACCCTCAAGTTGATGGGCTGTCCGATATTCGCCTATTGCTTTAGCAGAGATTTGCTGCATGCTCTTCGTCAGTACACATCCGAAACCGAGATGTTCGTGACCTTAACGCCGCATCCTACAAAAAGCAAAAGTGCTGTAACAGCGGTGGCGGTTACTAACGCAAATTTCTTTTTCATTTACTCACTCCCTACATTATTATAATATGTAGATGTCATTCTTTGGAAAAAGGAAACCCGTAGCAAGAAGGTTTGCACTTCTATACTACGAGTTTAGCATTACAACTTACACATTTCGATATGCGAGATTAGCACCAACCGACCTCGTGTTCTTCGGGAGGACAGCCATTATCAGTAGGACTGGAAATCACAGGACCACCCCAATCCCAGCTGCCATCGCCATTGCCACCGGAATTGGACCCACCATTGTCCCCACCGCTCGGTTGAGACGGTTCCGGATTACTCGGCTGCGCAGGCTCAGGGTTACTGGGCTGTGCCGGTGCCGGGTCAGGCTGTGCAGGAGCCGGAGCAGCGGGCTCCGGATTACTGGGCTGTACCGGCGTAGCTGGAGCGGATGGCGTAACTGGCGCGGTCGGTGTAACAGGTGCCGGGTTGGAAGGCGTCACAGCAGCAGAACTGTTGCTGGAACCGTTCTTGGTATAGGTCTTGTTGCTGGTCGTGACCTTCTTCGGCTGTTCAACCGTCACTTCGTAGTTGGCGCTCTCCTCACCGGCAGTCGCCGTGATGGTTGCATTCCCAGAGGAGATGGCAGTTACCTTCCCATTGGAATCGACGGTAGCGACCTTCTCGTTGCTGGACGTCCACTCGATGGTGGTCTCAGCGGCAACCTCTTCGGGGGCAACAGTTGCCTTAATGGTGTGAGAGTTACCGACCGTCAGTTTGCCTTCGTTGGAATCGAGCGTAATGCTTTCAACCTCATAGAACGCTTTCACATGAGTCGTCTTCTCGGTGACCTTTTCACCATCCTGCATGAGGGTCGTGGTGATGTCGCACTCACCTGCTTTAAGGACCTTCACCTTGCCGTCCTTATCGACGGTAGCGACTTCCTCATCGCTGGAAGCGAAATCAAACGAAATGTTGGACGCATCTTCCGGCTCGCATTTCGCTTCGATTGCGGCTTCGTCTGTATCGTTGAGTTTGACATCCAGGGTATCGGGAACCTTTAATTCTTTTGCGGACACCTTAACGGTGATGACGCAGACATCCTGCATCTCGGTATCCTTGACCGCTGCGGTAATTTCAGCCTCACCGGCTGCGACTGCTGTAACGGTGCCGGTCTCATCGACCGTAGCGACGCTCTCATCGGAGGAAGTCCACGCGAGCGTCAGCTTCTCAGCCGCCTTGGCAATCTTTTCATCCTGCGCAGCAGTTTCTGCCGTAGCAGACTCACCGGTTGCGATGACAGGCGTTTCTGCAGGCGCATCCTCCGTACCAAAATTCACCGGCAACGTGATGCTCTCGCCCTTTTCGAGGGTCGCAGCATCCGGAACCGAGATGTTCGTGACCTTAACGCCGCATCCTACCAGGCTGAGCGCCATAGCCGCAGTCGCAATAACTGCCAATACGATATTCCTTTTCATAAAAACACTCCTTCTCGGCATCTAGCACCGAGGCTACTCAATAATGATAGGCTCCGCCAGCCCTACGCGGTTTTGGATTTCGTCATCGACGATACCGTGGACTCTTGGCGTCCTATCCTTCTGTACACCTGCATTTTATCACGGAGGTGTATTGAATACAACCATGATGGCTCGATTTTAACAAATCCGCAACAAATTGTGTGAGAAAAAGGATAGGTGTTTCTGTCTTTATTATATTTTGCATCTCGAAAATGTCAATGCACATTCTTTACGAACGCACATTTTCGTCGATTTTCTTTAGCCGTTTTGCTGCCAATACCATACGACCGTTATTGATGTTGTAGTCACAGGTGACAAGGAACAAGAATTTGTCATTGTCGCAGTCGAATTGCAGTTCCTTGTAAATCGAGGCTTTGTCTTGGATGGTTTCAAGCATATCCTCAGTCTTAGAGGCAGAGAGCGTGTTAGCCCATGCCTGAATATCTACAAAGTTCGGGTCATCAACATATCCCGGCACTACCATGAGCGCGAATATCTGATAGTATTCTTTCCCGTACTCGCCTTCCCAGCAAACAGTCCCGTTTTCATCGAAGAATTCCGGGTCCTTGAACTTATCCAGAGAGCCGAACATCGTCCCGTCGTTCATCTTATGCCCATAGATGATAAGGTTGCCGTGCTGTCGCGTATCACATACTTCATCGAGGAAAAGGGTGCCGGGGATACTATGCTCTCCGTAGATATCCGTACGGAGGTAGGTGTCGTTTGTTTCTCCCTGCACTACCGGCCCGGTAGCGGTCGTACCATATACAGTAAGCCATCCCTTATAATCTGGGTTGACCGCAAGCATTCCGTTAGACCAGTCAGTCTCATTGGTTTCCTGTGCAGTCGTTCTGATAGCCTGCAAGGATGAAGTGAGTTCCTGAGTCTTTTTGGTTTGTGCTATACTTCGGAGCAGCATACCGCTCAATATAAGCACTGCGATGAGTGCAGCTATACTGATAAGGCGGGATACCCAGCCGATGGTTTTTCTTGCGACAGTCTTGACATTTGCCATGCTGATAGACCTCTTATTCGATTCCTGATACTATATTTCTCTGTTGCCGCACAATCCTGCGACCTTGCGATGACTCATGATTTTATTGTATGCGATTCGCACATTTCGGCAACGCTCGCGCCTGATTTTCTAAGAACTCCCGTATGATTTCTTGGTTTTGCCCCACAAACAAAAAAGCCCCGGTGCCATAACGGCATCGGGACCTTGCATTTTAAGCGGGAGTTGCAGCCTTATCGTCTTTGCGCTTACCTTTGCAGGCGGTGGCAACACCATCGCTCACAAGGTAGCAGCCACCCGCGACCAGCAATGCTTCCAGCAGCGTCTTCTGGTCGATGCCCACATCACCCATCTTGGGGATTTCATGGACAATGGGGATGGTTTCCGGAATATCCGGAGCAAGGTACACGGTGAACTTCGTGCCCATTTTCGGCGTGATGTTCAGAGCGGTATCTACTTCATCCGACACCGCAGCCTTATTGGTAGTACCGTGGTCCATGTTCGGGTGTTCCGTTTCGGCAGCAAAACCCACAGCGGTAGACATCATCAATGCCATCGATACCGCCGCGCATGCTTTTGCAAAACGCTTCATGGAATTGCCTCCTGTGTTTTTCAAAAAATGCCCCAGCACAAACGGATGGGTCTGCACCGGGGCATCGGCATACTTTAACTCAGAACGGAAATAGTAATCTTGGCGGCAGCAGAACCAACCTCAATCGGATTCTCGCTATCAGAAGTGTCATAAGCCGTGAAAGTCGCAGTACAGTCATAGGTGCCTGCTTCGAGCGGCTGGGACAGCTTATCGGTCTGAATGTGGTAGTTGGGCTGGATAAGACCACTGTTGTAAATCTCAGCACCACCGTCATCGAGCGTGATGCTTACGACCTGAGCGTACTTGTTGTTGGGGACATTCTCGATTTCGAGCGTACCCTCAGAATCTCCGGTCTTGAATACGGGATTTACATTGATGGAAATAGCCATGGTGCCATCTTCTACCACCCGATTCAGTTCTTCCTGAATCTCAGCCTCGCTCTTGCCATCGAGCTGGCCCAGCTGTGCGGCAACGGAATCTTCCAGACGGTTGTCCGAAATCTTTCCGCTCTTCTTCCAGATGAACAGGCCTGCGCACAGCACAAGCAGCAGAACCACACAAACCGTGATGGTACGGTGCAAAAGCTTGTCATTCTTCTTCGAGGTCTTCTTGTCGGTGGATACGATATTGTTCGCCATAATATTATTCCTTTCCAAGTGTGATGCTATTAGCTAAAACCAAAGCCGCCGAGCGGCAGGTCACTCGACGGCCAACTCGCTAACGAGTTTGATTTATGCCGAAATTTTCAAATCAGCGGTTGCTGCCGACACCGCCAGCGGTAGCAGTCTGGGTGTCGCCGGTCTCGAACATCGGGATGATGCTGTAGGTGACGCGAACAACAGGAGTGCAGCCAGCGTCGTTGACATTGGAGCCTGCAATCTTGGCGTTGACGATGAGGGGCAGAGCCTTGGCGGCGTCATGAGTGACAGCGTCAGCGGCAGCGCCGGTCTTGGTGACCTCGGTCGGAGCGGCCAGGAACCAGCCGTTCTCGGTGATGTCCAGAGGAGCAGAGCACTTGGCCAGGTCGATGGCAGAAGCGTTGTACACAGCGGAGTCAGGAGCAATGCTCATGGCAATCTCGCCGCGCTTGAGAGCGGAGGTGCTCATGGGAACGACGCGCCAAGTAGCGGGCTCAGCCTGCAGCTCAGAAACCTTCAGAGCCAGACCCTCGCGCTTGGAGTTGTCGGTCATGGAGGTGCCGACATCGAACTTCTTGCCGAAGTTGCAGCTGGTAGCGCCATCGGTGATGACGAAGTCCTCTTTCAGCTGGTGGTTGCCGTCAATACCCTTGACGGTCTCACGCAGGGCGTCGCCGTCCAGAGTGCCAGCAGCCTTGAAGTCCCACTTGCCGTCGATGAAGATGACATAGCACTCGCCGGAAGCGTTGATGTGCTCGTCAGCACCCATCTGATGGTAGTTGGCAGGCTCAGTCCAGCCAGCCTGGGTGGCGGGGTCGCTGTACCAGTAGGTGTAGGACTTGGTGGTGGCATCATAAGCGATAGCGAACAGCTCGTCGTTGGAGTGGTCGGTATCGTAGATGCGGCTGTAGTGGGTCACCTTGGCAATGTCAGCGATGTAGGTGCGGCTGTTCTTGTCGATGGTGGAGTAGTTGCGCAGCTGGTAAGCGTCCTTGGTCGGGGTGACAACATTGCCGGTGCTGCGGAAACCGTACATGCAGACATACAGAGGAACGGTAGCCTTGACATTGACATGGTTGACAGTAGCGACGGTGATGTCGTACTCAACGCGGCCGTCATCGGTAGCAACGCCCGGGTGCTCTTCCTCCGTCGGAGGAGTCTCTTCCGGAATCTCGGAATTGTTGTCCAGGTAGATGTAGAACTGGGTGCTCATGGTGGGGTCTTCGTTGCTGGCAGTGTCAACACCGTTTGCTTTGGTGTCGTCGCTGACCTTGGCCTCATCAGCAGTACCGTGGTTCCAGTTCACCTTGCCGTTTGCTTCCTGGCAGTCGGAAATCTTGACGAAGTGCTCCAGCTTGCTGCCGTCGCTCTTGGTGGTGGTGTAGATGCCGTACTCGCCAACGGTGTTGTAGGAACTGCCCATGATGTAGGCGGCAGGGATGGCCTTGAAGCCAGCAGTGTCCTGGTCGGCGTAGGTGACGGAACCGTCATCGTTCACCTTGTAGAAGGACTTCGTGCCGATGCGGTAGACGGGGGTGGAGTGCAGCATTGTCTCATCGTTGGGATGATTGGCAATCACAGTGTTGTCAGTGGGCTGCTGAAAATCCTCTGCAGCGAATGCAGTGATAGGCGCCATGCAGCTGGCGGCCATTGCCATGCCCAGAACGGCAGAGGCAACGCGCTTATAACTTTTCATTGGAAAAGCTCCTTTCAAAAAATGTGTTTGTGTTATTCCATTCATCCCATCCGGAGATTGTTCCTGCATACAGCCGCCGTCAAGGAAGTCTGGTCGAAATCAGTGAGACCAAAATTGTATTTTGTACAACCATGGTCCTGCCCTTAAAAGCATCCGATACCACTGGTATCGGACCACTGACTTTATTCTATGCGGTTCGCACATTCGTGCAAGCGAAAAACATCATCTTTTTTTCAAAAATCTAACACAAACCCCGATTTTTTTGGAAAAATCTTCGCAAAAACGCAAATCTGCCATAAATGTGTATGTTTTCAGAGTGTCCCTGCACGCAAAAACCACCGCCCTTTCTCGGATAACCCGAAATCAGGCGGTGGTTTGTATGGCAGGAATCGCAAAGTGTTAAAGAATAATTCCGCGAAGAATTATTCTTGGAAGAATTATCTTTGGCTCAGCTTGTCTTGGTAGTCCCGAACACAACATCATAAATGCTGGGAACATCGTAGGGACTCACAATACGAGGAACAGGCTTGCCGGAAGTGATGGCATTGAACTTCTCCGGATTCTCAGAGATGATGATATCCGCCTTGTCCCACTCGCTGTCTTTCAGGAACTTCGCATACCGCATCCCGACCATTTCCTTGATGGAGAGGCTTTTCAGCTGCATGGCATACTGGCAGACATCCTTCGTGGGCTGGTAGTCGGTGATGACATTGCTGTACGCAAGCGACCCGGTAACTGTCCTATCGACCATGATGAGTTCGCGTTTCTGCAAATCCACGACAGCCATGACCAGCTGGCCGGATTCGGTGGTCAGAGCGAACCGGTCCTTCACGGTGGCAGGCTCGAACTGTTCGCCGGTCATGCCGTCACGAACCATCACGCCGCAGAACGCCGCATCCATTTCGGAAAACTTCTCGCCCGAATAGGAGTTGACGACTATCGCGGCATAGCGGATACCGTTTTGCAGGCATTTCTTGATATCGAAATCCACATACTCGACAGCACCGTTCTTGCCGCTGCTCCTGCGGTCTCCGGAATGGATAGCACCGAGCGGCTCAACCTTCGGGTTTCCGTAAAAGACGAAGTTGACCTTCTCATCGCCATAAAACGCGACCGAGAGGTCCAGGTCAACGCCGTCCCATGCCTCAGTCTCGAAACTCGCTTTCCAGTAGAGAAACGCACGAAGCACATTGCCCTCCGGGAGCCGGGTTCTGGACCCACATGCGGCAGAACGCAGCGAGGAGGAGATTTGCCGGGGATTATCAGGGAACACAATGTCGTTGCAGTGGCAAGCTGGGTCAAGGTATGCGCACTTCGGCTCGGTATCCTCCGCACGAAGGACCTGCCACAACTGATTGAAGATATCGCGGGCAACGCGGTTGCAGATATCCTCAGGGATAGGCTCAACTTCCCTGTCAAGAACCTTGCTGGCAGCACCGTTCGCCTTGCCGGTGGCAAGCTGGACGGGATTATTCCGATTCCGGAAATGGTTGATAAGCTGGACCAGAACGCGGGGCTCTACACTCTTGCAGACCGAGATGAACCGGAACAGGACATCTTCCATCGCGGTAGTGTCCTTACAACTGCGCAGAGCGAAGTCCAAATACCGGGCAAACATACCGGGACGAAGCATAAGATGCGCCGTCAGCAGTTCCGCGTTGACAGGCGGCTTCATCAATTCCTGCAGTTTTGAGTTGTAGGTCTCGATTTTGATACCGTTGCGGACCTTATCGAAGATTGCTTTGTTCTCAGGGAAATACTTGGCGTACTCACTCGGATGCAGCTTCTCGCCCAGACGCTTGAACTGTTCAGGACGGAGTGCAAACCCTTCATCCTTCTCGACATGTTCAAGCAGACCCAGAAGTTCACGGCGCTCTGCTCTTGTAAAGCTGCGGAAACGCGGTGCCTTGGCAAGGCTTACATCCTGCCCGCTCATGGCAGCGGCAAGACGCAGCACATCGGTAGCACTCTTGAAATCTAAGAAGCATTTCTGGGATTTCCAGTCGGGACGATGGATGATATAGGATACATACAGTGCAAGGTTCTCCTTACAAGGAATATCCTTATCCTTCATCAGGGACATTACCTTATCCAGAAACTCCTCGCCACTGTCAGAGAGAAGCATCTTTACGGTATTCTGCTCATCAGGAGAAAGAGGGGCTTTGCCCGTTACGCTCTGAACAAGATACCGGTAGATTTCATCCTCGGTGCAAGCCGGAATCTGCTTGGCTGCGGGAAGGTGGTCTCTATCAAGACCCTTGCAGAATCGGGACGGGTCAGAGTCGGTTGTCCATGTCCCACCGCTCAGATAGTTGAGGTAGTTGACGATATACAACTCCACAAGGCTCGCTTCCATCGCATCGTTCGGGAAATCCGGCCAGATGGGCGAAGTCTTTGAGATAGCTTTGCTATCTTCCGTGATAAACCCGTACAACTCGGACCAGACTTCGAGGAACGCAGTATGTGTAGCCTTGCAGCACGCCTCAAAGAGGTCGTACGCCATCACATAGCCATACTCCAGCAACTTCATGTTCGCGGTGCATACAAAGCGCTTTTCTACCGCCGTCTCCCCTTCCTTTGCAGGTGAGGGCGGGACGATACCGCGATGGTGCAGAAAAGTAATGCGGTTGAAATCTTTAACAGTCAGCATACAAACCTCCTGACAAAACAAAAATCCCGCATCGAGAAGAATCTCGACACGGGGCTAAGACACACGATTGATACGGAAAGCACGACCGCTAAATTTCATATATGCCGGTCGAACAGACAAGCTGCAGGCGGCCGGCATGGTGTCTAAAGAAGGAAGCGGACATATAGCCGTATTGGGATGCGCTTACATTACCGTGACGGAGAGCAAAACCACGACTTTTCAAGTATCAAATAGAAGGATGTGGTTTTATAGCCATACACAGTGGCTCAAGAAATTGGACATTGCATTATCTTGAGCGAGTAAACACATTATACCATAATTTGCTGTTGATTTCAAGAGGAATAGAACAAATAAATGTTGCTTATTTGTTAAATTGTGTCGCGTTATGGTTGCTTTCCGTGCGCGAAGCAGGTCTGGCGGCAAGGGGGTGCTCTATCGGCATTTTGACAACAAAAAAGCCCCCGCATTGCTGCAGGGGCCGACATCAATCGTCGTCTTCGTCATCCGGGTCTTCGTCCGGAATGTCAGGAATCTCGATTTGCTCGAGTTTGGAATTGCTCGTTTCGGAATCCTCTCCGAGGTCTTTCCGCTTCCGGGTCCGCGTTGCTTTGCGCTTTGCGGTAGCTTCATTGAGTTCCTTATCATACGGAATCAAATCATAGGGTGAACCGACAATAGCCGTTACGACTTTGTCTTTGATGTTGCCCGTGAAATCATCCCGAATACTCGTCATCTCAATAGAGTGCTTTAAAACCGGAATCAGTTTCCGCCATTGCCATTCTTTGAAATTTACGCCGGGTACAGATACCACCACCGAAGCATTTGCCTGTAATCCTTTTAGGACTACTTGCAGAAAGCAGCTGTACAGGTATCCAAAATGCACATCACTGTCATACGCATCCGGCTTGTCTTTCCGGCAAACCATATCCGCAATCAGAGTATCCTCGTCCTCTCCCTTGCAGAAGATGACTTGTCCTAAGCGCGGCGGTTTTCCCTGTGCCTGTTCGAGGTATCTCGTCTTAGCGTCCGGGAACAGCGCAGCGAAATCATCGAGACCTTTATCCCATGTGTTGGTGTCTGGACACAGACAACAGATGATTCTGCGACCATGGATACCAACAGGCAGAGTCCCGGTTCGGGTCAATCTATATTCTACCGGCATTACTGTACCTCAGTCCAGATGTCGGACATAGTAAATATCAATGCCCAACCGCTTCGAGACGAGGTCACGCACTACATCACCGCCGTAGCTTTGCACATTGACGCTCTGGTCAATAATGGGCATGTCGATGTCCAGAAAGTAGGGACCGTTGCCCGTGCTGCGCACAGTGTTGAACTTCTCGGCGAACTCAGTGCCTTCCAGAGGGAACCAGTTGAGCCAGCCACAATCCATCATGGGCATCGCGTCACGCTGATGCTCCGTTTGGGCTTTCAGAATGGCATCGCGTGTCGCAGGTTCGTGCAAAAGGTCGTTGATAGCCTTGCAGGTATCCTTCACCTCTTCACGAAGCTTCCAGAGCGCATCCTGACCCATCTCGTTTGCTTTCTTGGCAAAGTTAAGGTGTTCCGCAACCGCGCCCTTCGGGTTAAGATGTTTGAGAAGTGCGTTGATTTCCTTCTCAGTCAAGGTATCATCCAGCTGGAACTTGCAATCGTAAGTATCGACAAGCACATTGCTGAATACCGGCAGCGTAATGCCGAATCCATTGATAATGACATTCTTCTGGTTCGTGGTATAGCGATACAGCGGCGGGCAATCGTAATTGACCCAATCCTGCACAAAGCTTTTAGCACGGGACAGATTCGTGCAGCGCTTCGTGGTATTGCAAGTCGAGAACTCATACCAAACGATTTCGTTATCGTTCGCGTAACGGATATCCCGCAGCTCAGGGGTAAGACCTTTGGTGATAGTCATAGGTTGCATGGCATCAATGCCGTTGACTTCGAGGAAATCCTGCAGCACCCACGGGTTGATGGCAAGAGCATATCCCTTGCCTTCTGGGTACGCATTGGCAGGCGTAACGCTGCGCTTATCCTTCTTGTATACGCGCAGCCTCGTGTCGTTTGCAGGCGTCCAGTCATCGTTGTAGGTGGACATAAATGCCTTGGGACCGTTTTTCGTTATGGCAAATTTGATTTCTGCTTTCATGATATTTTTTCCTTTCTGCCTCATTCGGGCAGCGTGTCGCATTTGATAATTCCTCCATCATCGGTTTCCGTCTCGAATCCGAAATGGCACCATCCATATTCGTCCGAGAGCCAGTCCGAGACATCGTCGAGGAATTCATCGATATCGTCATACTGTTCCTGATGTAAAAATGGGGGCGTGTAGACCTCGGTCGGTAAAGAGGCAAGAGCCTCCATATCACCATCTGTATCCCACCTGATATTCTTAATCAACATAGGTCACACCTCCTGAATGTTGTTATTCTTGTTCTGAAGCTGCTCCGTCTGTGCGGCATAAAGACCAGCAGCGTAGGCAGTATACAGTTCCTCAAAGCGGGACTCATCCTTGCTTGCCAGCCAATCCGTGGTGCGCTTGAGCGGCTCTTCCAAGGGCTCGAAGTCGTCGTCCATCAGAAGACCGGCGTGACCACTGTCGGTAAGGTACTGTGCCAGAGCACGCTGCCTGACATAATGCACCGCGTCAGCAGGCTCAATCACCTTCTCGTCAGCGCATGTCCAGTACATGTCTCGGTCCTTGTACCCGCGATACAGCCCCTCAATGGTCTTGGGGTCAGGCAGTTCACCGCACTCATCCCGTTCATCGAGGTCGAAGATACGAACTTCACGCACCGTGCCATCGTTCTCCGGAGGAAGCAAGATGCTGCGTTTTACGACTACATCATCTTCTTCATCATTGCAAGGAGCGACGATGTCAAAAACGCGGTGTGTTTCGTAGTCAAGCTTACAAGGTGTTCTCTGGCGCATGCCGGACGCGTAGTCCGTATAGCAACTGACATTCTCATTGATGTGATGAGGAGCGTTCAGCGCTTCGATGTACTGACTACGACCATACCAGTAGACCTTCTCGGTATGGCCATCGCTGGAAAGCTTAAAGACCTCGCGGATGTGGTAGCGCTCACGCTTGAGGACTACAAGCGCGCGGCAGAGCTCGGCGATTGGGTCGGGCAAAGACCGAGGGACGGTCACCAGCTGGGTGCTGTCATCAAACATCGTGACAAGGAAGACGATAACGGTAGCAAAATTGATAAAACTAAACATGATTCTTCTCCTTTTAGTGTTATTTTTTCGTGGTTTGGTTTTGCTGCTCAGACACAGACCCTTGCAGCGGTTTCTGCTCTTTCGCTTTTTTGGCAGTCGCACTCTCTTTGCCGACGAGGAAAGATACGAAGCAGGTCGCCAGCATGTAAAAATACATGTATGTGTCAACCTGTCGTACTTCTATCTCTCCGTATTCCAGCAGTTCAAGAAACCGCCAGACGGTACTCATACAGACAATAAGCGCAAATAATAGGTGTTTTTTGGTCATGAATACTCCTTTCTTTAGTAGTTCCGGCAAACAAAAAAGCAGGCCCATTCGAAGATGAGTCTGCTTGTTAGAGCCAGAATGTGAATTGTACGAGCGCAAAACGCCTACAGTAGAATGGTATCTATCGTACAATTTTCATTTTATGCCGTTCGCACATCCGTGCAAGTGCTTACCGTCTGTTTTTTCACCGCTATGACATACAGAACCCTTATTCCTCAAACATGTTCAGAAGAATATCAGAACTCGTTGCAAGGAACTTATATTTGTGTCCATCCACGGTTGCGATAAAAGGGATATACCCTGTCTGAGAATCCTTCACATCACCGTATTTCAAGGTCAGGCCGTTCGGCAGTGTGAGAGACTTGGACAAAAGCGAGGTATCGATGCTTTGCTGGAACGCCGATACCAACACAGTATCTGTCCCCTTTTGCAGCTGCATATAACTGTCGCTGATTTCCAGAGAAACATCATCGGCTAATGTCTCACCAAAGAGAGCGACTTTTGGAGTCGCATCAGAGATAACGGTATTAGCGAGAAGCTTTTTGATAGCATCTACCTGCTCGGAGCGATGTTCCTCATCCAATGTTACTGCGACTGTCAGGTACACATCATCCGACACATTGCGAGCGCCCGAAAGAAGCGTTTCATCGCCGTTCTGGAACTCTCCAATAGAGTTGCTCGCATCGCCATTGACAAGTGCTAAGCGGTACGCCCCTGCCTGCGCTGTGGAGTCTTCGCTGCGGTATGCGACTGTACAAGGTTCCTCGATATCGGCACAAGGTACGAAGACCTTAGCGTCAGACAGAGTCAAGGGCAGATAGGATTCCTGCGACAGTTGAATGCCTTCTTCGCCTGTCTCAAAGTTCATGACGGGCGCAAAGTCCGCAACTGCTGCGGATTCAGCAGTTCCAGCCGTTTCGCCGGTCTCAGCCGTAGCCATATCGGGGAACAGCATATCCTCAAACAGCTGTGTGTAGTTGACCGTTTTCTGCAGTTCCTTGATTTCGCGGTTCATCCGCGCCGCGTCAAACTGCGCGAATACGAGCATAATGCCCATGACTGCCAGAGAAATGGCAGCAAGGCGTTTCATATTATTTTTGTTATTCATTTCCTTCATCTCCAAAAAGTAAGTGTTACATCGTGATAATTTGCGCCGTTGCAGGTATACATCAGAGTTCCGCCGCCCATTGTGGCGCTCGACCCGTCTGCATACAAAAGGTCACTGTCTCCGTTGATGCCACTGCAAACCCCGGTACAGGTCAGTGTCTGCACAGAAGTACCTCGGTAAATGTAAGCCAGCGTTCCGGCGTGGCAGTTTTTGATTTTTGAGAATCCTTGGTTCCAGTGGTCGCCAACCAACATCGTATTCCCTGCCAGAAAATACGCGGCACTGTCTTTTGCGTCAACAAATCTCTGCGCGTGTCCGTCGAAGAGCGCTACATTTACGCCGACAGAAGGAATCACAAGGCGTCCGTTCATGCCGGGTCTGCGCTGCATCTCAGCTTGAACGCTTTCGTTCGACACGCCGCCGGTCTTCTCTTTGAGTTCCTTATCGCAGAGTGAAACTAAAGATTTTGCCTTTGCTGCATAGTTCTCATTTGAGAAGGAAGTCGTCACAAGTTGTGCATCGGTTCTCACTAAGACATCCTCCATGGTACGGGACGGCTGTCTTTTCACCGCTGTGGCATTCGCCTGTTCCTGCTGCGTCACGCCATCCACCTGACTGCGAAGCTGCTCTAAGTAAACTTTCGTCTTGTAGTTTGCAAAGAGGAGCAGCAAAGTACCCAGCCAGAGTAGACAGATAACGCCGAGGGTTCGTTTGGTTGCTTTGGTCATTGAGTTATTACTCCTTTCGTTGTTTTCGGCAAATAAAAACCGACCCATCCGAAAATGAGTCTGCCTGACAAGCCGAATGTAAATTGCACGGGCAGAAAATGCCTAAAGTAGAATAGTATCTATCGCACGATTTTCATTCTATGCCGTTCGCACACTTACACAAGTGCCATTTGCCGAATTCGACAGAAAAAAGAGCCGCTGCCCTTGGCTTTGGCAGCGACCCTAAAGCTATAATCTATTTCTCGTAGCTGAGCACTTTCAAATTGATGTATTTCTTTCCGTTCGGCATCTCGTGCGGTTCGATACCGACCTTGACATTGACATCCGCAGTCTTATCCTTGTTTTTGATTTTGGCACTCACAGCCTTGTTAGCAAGCAGAGCTTTTGCAGCCGTTGCACTGATTTTCACATCGTTGCCGTACAGTTTCGAGTTTTTCCAGAGCACCGCGCTGCAATCTTTGTTTGTACAGCCGTATCCTTTCGAGCCCTCCGCAACATCACTTCCGCAGAACGGGCATTTACCGAGCACAGTGCCGGATGCACCGCTATGGTCAAATTCCAAGTGAAATTCAGGACGGCCCTTAGAACAGTCGCAGGTCAGGATACAGTCGTATTTCTTACCGGTTTTCTTGCTCACACAGCCTTTGAGCGGTGCTTTGCCCTTCGTGAGCAGCGCAGCGGCAGTCGTTTTCGTGAGCTTCTTGCCGATAGATTCAAAGAACTTGTTTTTCTTCCAGAGCGTTACCGGGCACCGGTTCCCGTCTTTGTCTTTTCCAATACAGGAGAAGGTTTTCTGTGTTTCCACCACATCATTGCCGCATCGAGGACATTTGCAGATGACCGGAAGGTTCCCGTGTCTGGTTTGTGCCGATTCAATCGCAACGTTCTTCGCCATGATTTCTTCTATGGTTTTTTTCGTGAATTCCAGAACATCGATACGGGTTAGGGTTCCGTCCTTGATAGAATGCAGCTGCTTAGAGAGATTCACCGTTACCGGAACATCGAGGTTGATTCCGAGTTTTTCCATCGTATCGACTAACCGGAACCCTTCTGCTTCGCCGTAATAGACGCCCTTTTTCAAAGAGATATAATTGCTCTTGACGCATCTGTCAACGGTATCGGCGCGGGTAGCTTCGGTGCAAATCGTAGCATCCGACAGGATTTCTTTCCATTCCTCGTCTGAATACTCTTCATTTGCCTTCTCGGCACCGCGCATCGGCGCGACCATCCAGTTGTTAAGAGACTCAACCGTATACCGCTTCGGAGGCGTAGTCATCTTCCCTACCGTCTTGAAATTGATGTTTACGGCATCGCCCTTATTAAGTTTCGGAAGAAGTTTGTCTCCACCCGTAGGTTTCTCGAACTTTCGCCAGCCGGGAGTTACCTGCACATCACCTTTCAGGGTAAAATCCTCATCATAGCTGTGAATCACGATGGTTGTGCGGTCTACTGTACAGGCTTCTTCACAGAAAACAGCACAGAACCGGTTCAAGATACAGTCAAAGACCGTTTTCTGTGTTCCGGTAAGGGATGCAGGCCATTTTCCTGTCGGTGTGATAGCAGAGTGTGCTTCGATTTTGCTGTCATCATAGATGCTTTTGAGTTTCGGTTTATTGACAAGACCTGTAATACCGTTCTGTGCAAGACCTCGTATCGCGGCATCGACCTTGACGGTCTCATTCGTTGCCAGATAGCTGCTGTTGGTACGGGGATAGGTAACATACCCTCCCTCATACAACGCCTGCGTGGCGGCAAGCACATCGGCAGGAGACAATGTCTTGTCGGCTTTGCAGGCAAAACTCTGCAAATCGCTCATCGAGAACAGCTTACCGGGATTGACGGTCTTGCGCTCTGTCTTGATATTGGTCACTGTGGCACCGGCTTTGTTGAAGGCATCTGCCAGCGCCTGCGCCTCGGCCTCGTGTCCTTCCTCGAATGTCCGTTTACTCGTGAGTTCAATTTCCTCGCCGTTCGTCTTTTCTTTGCTGGAAACAGCCGAGTACGGCTTCGGGACAAATTCCTTGATGGCTTTCTCACGTTCGATGATATGCTGTACGATAGGACATACGCAGCGCCCGATACGGGTAAAGCCCCCGGCCTTGATGGATACATACCGTGTTAATTCAATGCCGAGCAGCCAATCAATCTCACTGCGCGTCTCAGCAGAAGAAGACAAGGATACGTATCCGGCATTGGGCTTGGCTGTCTCGAATGCCTGCTTAATGGTCTTGTTCGTAGTATCAGGAAGCCAGAGCCGATAAATCGTCTTGGGGGCTTTCAAGCCATACAGAAGCACTTCATCGACAAGCCGCTGCCCTTCTCTATCCGGGTCTCCGGCATTGTAGATGGCATCCACATCCTTGCGGTTCATCTGCTGGTTGGCGACCTTGATTAGGCCCTGTACTTTTTCCTTGCCCTCAAACTTAAACTTCCAGTCATCGGGGAAGAACGGCAGTTTCTTCAAATCCCATGGCTGTTTCACAGCGGGGTCATAGCCGGGAAAATACGCATCGAAGTCTATCAGTTCATACAGGTGTCCGACCAGGGATACAACGATATAGTTATCGCTTTCGAGCCATGTGTTGCGGTCTTTTCCCTGCCTCTCGAACTTCTCGCCCTTCCACCACGAAATAGCGCCCGCGATACTTCTTCCGAGCGAGGGTTTCTCGGCGATTACCAGAATCTTTCCCATGAAAAAATGCCTCCGTGCAAAAATCGGGTTTTGTGTATTCAGTATATGGCAATTCGCACGCAACAGCAACAGCACACCGCCAGGCAAATTTTCCGAAACGGTGTGCTGTTTTCGCTTTAGCTTAACCCGATACTGAGATTTCCTTCGGTATCCATCGTGATGCGCAGCTTATCGACCAGAGATTTCCGGAACAACTCCTTCTCCTTCTCGGTCATCTCGATGCGCGTCTGACCATAGGCGCTTTGCAGCATATCCTCAATGTTGCAGCTTCCCAGCTGCTGCTTGAGATAGGATGCGCATTCGAGCGCCAGAGCATCGTTGCGGAGCCGGTATGCGTCTCCCGCCTTGCAGAACTGGTCCGTATAGCAGTAGAGCACATGATGTTCCCGCATCTTATTTACGATAGCCTTGCTGGTCTTTTCCCGCTCGAACATCATCAAGAACCTGGCCGTTACGACATTGTTGATGAGCGGCCAATAATCGGAGTCTGAGGAGAACAGAAGAAAGCTGTCGATTTTCTTATCGTAGTGCTCTTGGCAGCAGCAGACTGCGACCGTCATATCGACAACGCTCTTTCCTTCCACAACGCGCTGCGTCATGAACCGGTCCACCTTGGCTTTCGTGTAATGCTCCACGAGTCCCCAGATGGACGAAGCGTTCACATCATCGAACAGGAAAATCTTCTGAATCTTCCCAATAGCCTCAGGAGAAAGGCTCTGCAATACAGCAAAGAACTTCAACGGGTCACAGTTCTCGCAGTCCACGAGGATTTCAGAGCGGACGGAATGAAGCAGGAACTGCTCGACATTCTGCTGTGTCTGTTTGCTTTCCCCGCGAACCTTGTCGTAGTCGCAGAAGGTATCTCCGTTCTGAGCATACAGCCGGATAAGGAACTGTTCATCACTGCCCAGAAGGTTTCCGCCCTCGTCAGCCTTGAACTGCCAGTTGAGGAAGACATTGTACGGGAATCTGATAATATTCTCGTTGTAGTACAGCCACGCTCTTTCCTGCGCCCTGTCCTTCGTCTTGGTCGGGAACGAAAACATCTGACGAATATACTCCCACGGCACCCACATCGGAAAGATATCCTTGCAACCCTGAATACGATTCGCGATTTCCGCCGCGATTCGGGGCCGATATTCGTCCAGCGTACAATTTGCTTTGACGATATCAAGCCCGTCCTTGCGCAGTGCTTCGGTTGCTGCCTTTGTCATATCCATTGAATGCAGGTTTTTGAGGTCGTTTACCATCTGCATCTGCAGCTGCTTATAGCAGTGCTCGATGCAGGTAAATAGAAAACATAAGTTGCGCACCATCCGCGCATCCTGATTTTTTTCGAGTTCTTCGTAAATTTCCGACAGCAACTCTCCGGAATCAAAGATGTTCTTATCAACGCCGAGCAAATACCCGGCTTTTGATACGATTTCCTTTTTGTCGGTATAAGTATCGTTTGCGAGTGCAGTTTTAAGCTTTGCTTCGGCAAATAAATTGCCCATGCGGAATCCCTCCTTTGTGTTTCGATACAGCGTCTAATTTCTGATGTTCAGGTAACAAGAAACCCGGCATTGGTTTGCCGGGCAGGAATGTTATCTGAATTTGTCGCGGATTTCTTCGTCCGTTGCCGGGCGAGGTTCGCGGTGTTTTGAGATGATATACGCGGAGCACTGCTCATTCAGCCAGTCGATATCATTGCGGTCTACCTGACTGAATCGCTGGCACAAAACATACACATGTACGCCAGCCTTCGCAGCAGCTTTGAGCAGTTCGCGTCTGCCGTTGAAGATGTCGTGGCGGCATTGGTCATAAAACAGGAACACCATCGGTTTCCGGCTTTGCGCTTCCTCGCTCTCGGGGTCTGCCATCGCAAAACCCTGCGCCTGAAAGTTTGCAAGGTCTACGGACTTGCCGATTGCTTCACCGGCACCATCCTGCAACGCGAACAGCAGCCTCCCGTGCGGGGCGTTGCCGTACTTGGCGCGAACCATCCGGCAGATGCGGTCAAATTCCTGGTCGAAGCCGATATACAGGACAATATTGTTCTCATCGCGCAAGCAATCGACTACTTCTCGCGCCGCCCAGAGCGTTTTCCCCGCTCCGGGGCGTCCAGCAACGACATTGATGTGATTATCGATGTTCATACGGCATCCCCCTTTTACTGCTTCTCGGTCTTGTCCTCCTCAGCCACAGCGGGAGTCTCAGGCTCTTCTGCCTTTCCGGTGGGATTTTCCTCGACCTTCTCGGCATCAGCATCAGAAGCCTTCTTCTCGCCGCCCTCGTCCTTTTTCTCGGGCATGGAGCAAGGAACCTTCACGACATGGACCAGAACGACCGGCTCGTCATCCTCGTCCTCGTTGTCGGCATCCTTCTCGGCATTCTTTTCGGCGCATTTGCGGCAACCGCCGCAGGGAGCGTCATCACGCAGTTCATCGAGGTCGAAGTCATCGTCATCGGCGGTCATGGCCGTTGTGGCACCAAGCACAACACCGACAGCAACAGCGCCGAGGGTAACAGCGCCGACAGCAGCGAACAGATTTTTCAGAATGGACATGATAGCTTTCTCCTTTTTGCAAAACAACAGTTATTTAATATTCTTGGATATTCAGAAATTTCAGATACCCGTGTGTGTATCCGAACAATCCCCACAGTGCAGCAGATGCCGCATCGCGCCGTGCCTTATCGGCAAAAGCCTTGAACGGAACGACCGCATCTTTCAGGTTCTGGTATTCGTCAACATCGACATTCATGAGAGACTCGATAGTCTCAGGCATCTCGTTGCGGAAGAAGATATATACTTCCTGCCACTGCAGTTCCTGTTCTCCGCCGCCGACGAGCAGGTATTCGATGCCGATACGAAGCGCACCGGAAATCAAGGTCTTGTAGAACTCGTCGTCCGGGTCAGGAAATCCTGCAAGGATTGTGGCAGTCATATTTTGACAAGCAGCTGAAACTTCACGGTTCCTGTCAAACGATTCCGTTCCGGCACCGGGCAATACGAACTCGCTCGGCAATCTCGGATAAGAGCCCTGTGCGGGGCTCGGTGTACCGGATACAATATCGGGATTCAAAGCTGTAGTATTCTGCCGGATAAATTCGGCAGGCTCCGGCATCGGATGTCGTTTAGCCCAGGGCCAACTCATGCAAATCACCTCTAATTTTCATTATCTGCAATTCGCACGAATCGGCAAGAGTTTACGGGTTGTTTTTGTTTTGCTTTTGCTGTTCCTCAGTTTCAAAATGCTCAACGCGGATATGAGAGACTCGTTCCACCTCTTTGAACGTTGCGACCTTGATGAGGATATTCTGGGAAGTGATGTTCTTACGGTCCTTCCGAGTCACCGCAACATGCCGCATCGTTTTCCAGTAGAGGTCCGGCGAAATAAGGCTGAGCGTGTAGATGGGCGTTTTCGTGGTTTCCAGAATATAGTTTGCAGCCATCGCACGGATATGTTCACGGTCATGCAGGCTCATGGTGCAGGGGTTATCGTTCACGAGAACACGGAGCAAAACGGTCGGTACGAACTGAGGGTGTGCTGCTCCATCGTCATCGAAAGCATACGAGAGAGCGTAGGCAATGAAATCCATGGTGCGCCACTGCACGACCTTGTCGTTGTCGCGGACGGCGGGCGTGAGGGAATCTTTCGACACATACTCGGCGCTGACGATTTTCTCACCGGGTTCGAGTTCTTCCTGCATACAGGCAACGATTTCGAGGCGTTTGCGCTCGCAGAGTTCATCGGTGAGTTCTTCTTCTCCGCAGCAGACTACGATATCATGGCACAGTGTACGGGTGCCGCGCTGAGTGACAATACGCAGATAGAGTTCTTTCGGATTGATGGATGACATCAAAATATCAGTACCTCCCGGCAGCAAGAGTATGCTGCAGATATTTTACGCCGTTCACGGCGATGAAGAGTATGCTTATCACAACAGCCGGTGCAGTGGACACTCCCATCGCAACCAGGACTGTGCGGATAATCCAGAGAGAAAGGTCAAGGGTGAAATACCGAAAACTCGAAAATGCAATGAGCAGTGCAAATAACAGAATCGATATCCAGGACCCCTTGATATCCTGAGCGCTCGGACAGGAATGATAGGCTATCTGTGCCATGAGTATGGCAGCGACCCATACACCAGGTTCACAAAGAGCAGCGGCAGTCCCGCCGTTCTGCCAAACTTGCATGATGTACCAGCCGAGCAGGCAGACATTGAGGCTTCCGAACAGTGCCGGGGCAATGCCGATGGCTGTTTTCTGGAGCAGTGGAAGCAGGAACAGTCCTCGCGGCGTGTAGTTGACATACCCGAGCGCCTTGTCCCCTTCCTCGCGCTTGAAACGATAGAGCCGGAACTTGTCGATGCGTGCGCCGGTGAAAAGAGCGACCAGAAGGTGCGAGAGTTCGTGGTGGATGACACCGATTGCTGTCCAGCGTGTATCGTAGCGTTCCGCAAATTCGGCACCAAACGCTTTCTCCATGAGCCAAAGACTTCCCTGCCGTCCCGCCCATTCAATCGCCATAATGATGACGACGGTGGCAATCAGAATCACGCCGCGATAGGCGTCCAGAAACGCAAGGACTGCATTCATCACCCGTTCACCCTCTCTTTATGGATTTTCTGCTTTTCGCAACCGCCGCAGCGGAGCAGACAGCAGTAGTGTTCGTGACGAATCAGAGCCTTGAAGTAGGAAATTTGTGTGCGGACCGCATACGGACATGTCCGGTCTTTGACGGAACAAAGCCGTATATACTGATACCTTGCCACGAAAACTCCTCCAAAAACTACATTTCTTCGTCACATCCACATTATACCAAATGAGGTGTACTGAATACAAGCATGATGCGATTTAGTTGCATTTTGTTCACAATTTACTTTTGCCGGTGCAAGTTATATCGTTCCCGCTCAAAAGCCCTGTATGTGGGTCTGTTTCGAGCAATACCCAGCTACACCCTTCTGATGCAGGCGGAGATGCCTCAAATTCGAGCCGTACACCGCAGGAGGGTAAGTTTATGCCTTGACCGAGATAGCCGTGCTGGCATAGACGCTCGTGCGGGAAACTATGCACCAGAGAGCAAACGGCTGCTTGAATCCGACTGCAGTACGTTAAGTTTGAACCGTGCTCTGTGCGGGACCCCCTGCTGAGACAGGCAGAGATGCCCCAAATTCGGGTTGCAGCCGTAAGTAGGGTAAACATACGCCTCGGCTACGACAGGCTCGTCTGCCCTAAGCGTTCTTCGCCCTGGCAGAGCAGGCGGCGATTCCCGCATGCGACCTCTGTCGAACAGTGCTGAATGCCCGGATGTGATGGACCCGGAACGCGGGAGTGTTAGTTCCGGTGCTGTGGTAGCCTTGTGCCGAACGGTAGCCGGTCGTGTGCCAGCGTGCAAGTGCCGTGCCGAGAGGGTTCAGCTGCGAGGCAGGCTGGTGCCGCTCTCAGGCTATCAGGTGCGCTCAGGGGAGGTTCAGAGGTCTAGTGCCGAACCGGGGCTTTCTGGGGCAATCAGGGGCTTACAGGTGCTTCTCGGTTCCGTGGACTCCTGCTATCCCTCACCGCGCAGTTACGCGCAGCTGCGCTAGGTGTTCGCCGTTGTATTGGCTACTACCTGCGAAAACGCAGTTGCCGCCATACGGCGGCCTACGGGAGTTTGAGCTTAAGTGTTTGCGTAGCCACCCTACTCCACTCAGGTTCCACCCACAGGCACTCTCAGGGACTCCGGTGCTTTCTTAACCGTTCTCCTGCTCTTTTCTAAGACTCTCTTTAATCTTATAGAGCTCTATATATCTAGGGCTGCACAATACCTGTTTTCTTATTGCCACCATTTTGCGTAAATTTGCGAAACAAAACGGGCTCAGCAAGCGGTTTTACCACCTGCTGGATACTTCGTCATCGTATTCACCCAGACACTCAGCAGACATCTGGAACGCGGCGTCATCTGGGAAATCAGGCTCAAAATCCTCTGGGTCGTCATCGGGTTCTGCGAGCCAAAGGTTTGCTTTGGAGTAGTCCACGCACTTTGGTCGGGACTCATCCAGCAACAACTCATCCATCGAGCAGACGGTCTGGTAGTCGCTGCCGAGGCGGATAGCTACGCTCAAGTTGCTGCCTTCGATGACCTGTTTGCGGGGCAGTGCGAGCGTTGCAGGAAGGTAACCAGCATCCTGAAACGGCTTCGTGATTCGGTCGATGGTCTTCTGTTTGGCGTACAGGTTAAGACGCAGCTCGGCTTTTTCGAGAACGGGCAGGAACGGATTTTTCATCTGCTCGACTGCCTCAACAGCCTTGACTTTGAGTTCATTCGTGTGTTCGATAACCCTGTCAGCAGCTGCGCGAATCGAGCGCTCAAGTTCCTCGGTCGTCTGTTCAATGACTTCCTGCAGAGCGCGGTAGACAGTCGCTACATGGCACTTGAACAGTTCCGCAATCGCCTTGGCGCTCCAACCCTCTCCTGAGAGTGCCTGCATCTCGAGTGAACGGCGCATACGGCGCTTCTTCTCTTCATCCACGATATCAACACCGCGAATTGCAGCCTGACGCTTGACAGTATCGATGCCGATTTTGAGTTTTTCAGCAATCTGCTTGATGCTCAGTTTTTCCTTGTCAAAGAGCTCGATGATGGTATCGTACATTGTCTTCTTGGCTTCGCGCTTTTGTGCCGCTTCCCAGATTTTTCTATGGTTGCGGATACGGTAATCCGGAATGACCTTGTGGTCAATCAGAACGCCGAGCATCTTGCGGTCAGTAGCGGAGCTGGCAACCGGGTACAGAATCCCGTCATGGGTCTGACGGCTCCTATCCATCTTCTTCTTGAAAGTGCTGATGCGCAGATTCTTGAACTCTTCCTTTGTCAGACCAAGAGCCTCAGCGATGGTCTCATCCTTGAACGGATGCTTCACCCAGCTGACGATTTTTGCAACTTCCTTGTCCGGAAGCGGCTCCGCAAAGGTAGAGTTAATAAGCTGTGCCTTTTCCAAAGACGCAGCTTGGTGATAATCGCATGCTGTAGATAAGCAGTACAGCAGCACAGTATGCCGCTTTCCAACAGGGGTCGTGTTTCTGCGCAGGAAATCGATAACCGCATCCCAGCGCTGTGTGATGCAGCGTTCGGCAATCTCAGACTGGGGTTTTGCGATACTTCTGGCAGAAACGACCGAGCGCTCCGTATTCCATTCGAGAATACGCTTCGCAAAGCGTTTTTTTGCCCATGCAAGCTCCTGCTCATCGGTGGTATTGAAGATTTCGCGGTTCGAGACGACTGTATCGTCCACGATGCGCCACTCAACATCGATAGAATCTGCAAGGACATACAGGTCATTGAGCCGGTATCCCACTGCAGGGGCATGATAGACATGGCAGCAGCGCCCGGCCTTCGTATTGAAAGTGCCAGGCAGACGCATAATATGATTGATGCCTTTAACGGAATCGTCTACGGAAGCGTACAGGAAATTGTCGCCCCAATTCACAATCTCCGCTTTCAGCATCGTGCGAATCTTGGTATGTAACCGCTTATAGATTTTCAGGGCGTGCTTGTTGTTCGGATTGACAGGGTCTATGAAAATCCAGTAAGCTGCGCCGCGTCCGGTATTGACAACAAAGCCTTCCGGAAGAACCCCATTATAAATGGCGGTGGTCAGCATCTTGCAGATGCCATCACTGTAATAGAGAGGGACACCCTCCTCATGACAGTCGATATCAAAGCCCAGAGAAATCAGCTGAGAGATACGGGAGTCTGTACGAATACCGCTCTCGCGCAGGGATTTAGCCCAGTACGCCGTGTTATTTGTGATGTACAGGTTCGTTGTGCAGTTATAGTATGTGAGCCGATTCGACTTTTCACTGGTCTTTGTGAAGATGCTATGCAATTCCGGCATGATAGTGTTCGGGGCAAATTGACGAATGGCACTAAGTTTGTGTCCGACACCCTCGGGCTTAGAGTACACCTGAAGAGCGCCCTCTGCTTCGCAGAACTCGTAGGTTTTGTAGAACGCAATATCGTTCTCCGTAGGGTAAATACGGCGCTCGCACTCGGGATAATCGGTATATTCGATTGTAGCAGCAGTTGCAGCTTGCATTGTGATACCCCTATATATGGCGTTCCATTGCATTGCGGACACATCATACTGTGATTTTAGTTGCTTATTTCCCATTATCTGCGGTTCGCAAGTATCCGCAAGTGGGTGCAGGCAGGGGTATATAGCAAGTTGCACAAGTGAATCAGGTGTATTGAATACAACTATGATTCGACAAATGTTAGCGCAGAACAACCTGGCTCTATCAGTGCTCAGAGCGGGAACCAGCCAGAAAGCACCAAAATCTTCTCTGTTTTTACCAAAACAAAAAACTCCCCGGCAAAAATGCCAGGGAGCGAGAAAATATTATTATGTTTTCGGGACAAACACAACATAGTATTGAGACTCAATAGCGCGGGTCCAGTCAGGAAGCAGGTCCATGACTTCGATGCACAGTTTATGCTGAGAGCGATTGAGCAGAACGGCATCAAAATCCCACTTATCGAGAGTATCCTGAACCGTGCGTTCAGTAGCACTTTCCGAGCCAGTGCCCATCGAGATAGAAGCGTCTATCACATCGTCCGGATACAGGTCTGCGCGGCTGTCTGCGAAGTCTTGGAACCCATGGTATATCGCTAAGCCTCCGTCGTTATAGCCCGTGTATAGGCGCTGAGGATTTAGTTCGTGAAGCTCCTGCACAAAGACAGGGTCCATCTTGTCGTAGGTCTTGTCAGGGTCATTGATAACAAAGGGAGCATAGAGAACGATGGCGGCGACCAGCACAACTAAGGTGAGAATTGTACTCCTCTTCGCCTGGCCTGTGAACCCTTCCGTTGGCCTGCCGCCGGTCTTCCACATTTTGTTTTCCTGCTCATTCATCATGACGGCGAGGAACCGGAAAATCAAAGGCGTAGTGACAATCAGAAGATAGGTGCGGATTCGTACATAGCGGGATGTAAGAATTAGACAGCAAAGTATCGGCAGAAATTCCGTGATGCGGACTTTCTTGTGCGAGGCAAAGACAATGAACAGAAATGCCAGACAGAAGAAGGCAACGATATCGGCGAGCTCGCACGGTTGCCATTCCGAGACATATTTCTTTGTAGCCTCGTTGTTTGTCAGGAAGAAGTAGTAGTATAGTTTGTAGGTATAGGGATTGATGAGTCCTGTCAGAAGACTGGCGACAAAAATCTGAATATAGGTCTTGACCTTCTTTGTCTTCTGTTCGTTCTCATTGACAAGACCGAAGGTATTGATGTTGGGCAGATAGCACATCAGAATGAAAAGAACAATGAACGCGAACAGGATAGGCAAAGACCCGCCATGCAGGTTCGCCCAGAGGAAACTCAAAACCGGCAATAGCCAGCATCGTTTCGAATCCGGGTTCCGGTACAGGTCGTTCAAGAGATAGAAAGAGACCACAAAGAGAATCATGCCGATGTTCTGAGGTCTTCCGGCCCAGGATAGCAGCGCTGTGACAATGGTGACGAACAGGCAATTCTCAAACGGGTCGCGCAGTTCTTTTGCCCAAGCGTATTCGATAAAGAGCGCGTACAGGAACGCGGTGATGAAAGAATAGATGAGCAGTCCTACCACGGGATTAGAAGAAATGTGCGAGAACTGATAGAGGATGATGCTGCTCAGCCATGAATGCGCGGTCTCTGTCAGCCCTAAATCCTGAGATATCCAGGAGAAGGTATCTGCGACCGGAATCGTGTGTGTAGAGCAAATTTCTCTGCCGAGAACGATATGCCAGTAATAGTCGCTGTCCCCGATTCCGCCCAATTCAATGAGTAATACACTGATAGCGGCTGCAATCAACGCGGCAAAGAAATAGAGCGTCTTATACCGCTTTTGCGAATGATGCATAGGATGTACCTCCAAAACGAAAAAATGGGCAGACCCAAGAGGTCCGCCCGCCGTAATGGTCATACTTCAATACTATGCCGTTCGCAAGATTCGGCAACTATTTTAGGATTTTTCGCTCTGACAGATGTTTCAGGAGCGTGGTGTACACATGATTGTTTATGCAATAGTCGTGCCCGAAAAACTCCTCATCGCTCTCCCCTAGCGCCTTCGCCAGAGCCGCTGCTACGGCTGGGCTTCTCGAATATCCCGCATCACAATGCACGATAATCTGGGAAACTCCGTCAACATACTGAAGAAATGCATTCACAATACGCCCAGCATCCTCGTCAGACATCGGTATGAGCCCGTGTACGTTCTCAGCAGTGTCGATGTCATCGAACTGGAGGTATTCGATATGCCGGATATTCTCGTTGTCGGCCTCGTCCATGATGTGCGGCAGCTTATCGTCAGTGCTGGAAATCGAAATGATGAGCGTAGGTTCGTCGATGTTTTCGGCATCATACTCGGGTCCATACCCCAGAGCTGCAGCAAGGCACTGGGCACGATACATCACCTTGATTTTCACAGTCCCTCTCCTCCTTCCGGTCCATCAGAAATCCTGTACGATTCAGCCACTGTACGGGATTCTGAAGTAGTCCAGATATGCTTTGAATCTGTCCTGTGCCGTTAAGCAAGTATCCACCAAATACCCATGCTCATGGTTCCATTCGTGAAGCCCGCGATAATAAAACATCTTCAAGTCATCCTCGATAATAAACGGGACAATGTTATTTTTAAGACATTCTTTGAAAAGGATAAGTCTGCCGATACGCCCATTGCCGTCTTGGAACGGATGAATGCACTCGAAGTCGTGATGGAATGCAATGATTTGTTCGAGCGTATGATTTGGGACGGCATTATAGTCGGACAGCAATTCGGAAATCTCCGCTTCGACTTTTTCAGGCGCGGTGGTATCTCGCCCGCCGACCTCGTTAGGAACGCGTTTGTATTCGCCAACGGCAAACCAGTCTTTCCGGGAATCGCTTGTGCCGTTTTTTAGCGTGAGATGCAGGCGCTTGATGAGCGTCTCCGACAGCGGATACATAGCGTTGTCGATGACCATGTCGATGCATCGGAAATGGTTCGCGGTCTCGACAACATCGTCCACATTTACAGCCCCGCTTTCAAACCCGATAGTATTCGTCTCGAAAATATACCGGGTCTGGTCATGCGTCAGGCGACTTCCCTCAATATGGTTCGAGTTGTAGGTCAGGTCAATTTGAACTTTGTGGTAGATTCCGCCTTTCCGCTGCTTCTTCTTCTCTTCCCGAAGAACGGACAGCAAAGCGTTCTCGACCTTTGCGTTTGTCCGTTTCGGTTTCTCTGCGTCTTCCGGGATTTGCCATGTTTTACCGGCAAGAACTGCATTCGGGATTTTGCCGATAGCGCAGTAGTTCCGAACCGACCGTTCAGAGAGATTCCATCTTTTTGCCGCATCAGCGACCGAAATATAAGCCATACCGCCACCTCGCTTTAGTATAGTATACAACGATAACGGCAAAATGTCAAATTTGCATAGAAGTAATCCTGTATTTTGCCGATGAATGGCAAACAAAAAGCCGCCTACAAAAGTGAGCGGCTTAATGTAAGTGTTTTACAGTTCCCACCGCGCTTTATATGCAGCGAAAGCAAGTAAAACAGCGACTATAAAACTGACCTTGCAGACGCAAGACAGGATTATCTCGAGTCCATACAGAAACGCCTCGTGTGCTTCCAGCGCACCAGTTGCCTCCAGGAATATGGCTATTGGAGACATACCGACGACTTCGATGACGAATCCAACGGCGCAAATCATGATTGCTGCAAATGCGATTCTGGTGAGAACGGACGAGACAGCAGATGACTTTGGAGGCTTTGCGAAACGCTCCGCTATAGCGCGGTCATCACATAGTTTGCTGTATATGACAGATGCAACGGCGGCAATGGTGGAGAACATTAAAATGTTCCCGCAAAGCGAAATAATACCGTGAACTGCCACCATGACAGCATTCGTGTCAGGGACAAAAAGACCGGCAATGCGATAAGCAATGGCAAAAGCAACCATGAGAGCTGCAGATACAGCGGCTCCCAAAAGAGACACAACGGTGGGCTTGTCGATAAGATTATCTTTACGCATAATGTGGCTCCTCCTTAGAGCCTGAAAAAATTGAGTGTGTGATGTGACGGACTATACAAAACGCATTTTTGCGCATTGCAACTTAGATATCTGCATCCGAAGATGCAGTAGAAACACAGGCACGCCGCACATCCGTGGCAGTATAATTGCGCTCATAGAATTCTTTGAGCAACTGAAACTCCTCATGGGTATCATGCACACCATCCTGATAAATGGAATTGTCCGCATTCATAATCGTTGCCTGCGTATTCTCGCACATATGGTTGCGCAATATGGTGTTGACCACGTCAGTACCAAGACGATAGTCGCTTGGTGACGGGGTTGTATAAAAGTGGAACAGGTTTGGACAGAGATGATTCATCAGATAGCGAACCTGCTCCTCTTCAGAGCCTCGCTTTGCCGCATCGATAAACCACTGTGGGAACTTGCGATAGCAGTATGCGTTTTCCGGCAGATAAAGCTTTTCGAGCAGAGCCTCGACACGCTTGCCTAACTCAGAAGGCTCATACTTTTGAATACTTGCCATCTGAGTTAGATGATGAGACCAGTCTAAAGGCGAGGCAAATTTGCAGTTTGTCATCGTGCCCTCCTTAGGCTGTTCCAGCCTCGTAGGATGCGACGCCGGCCATCAGATATCCGTTCTTGTTACCGACCAGAGCGGTCGCCGCTTTCTCAGCAAAGCCGATATAAGCATTCATGACGGAACTATCCGAAAGGCGGTATGCATCCAAAGATACAGGAGCAGTGATAAGAAGATTGTTGAACATGTCAGTGTGCGGTGCCCAGCCGTTCAAGGAGCAGAGTTTCTCAGCTTTTTCCTTGTCTGCTGGTGCTGGGACAACTGCCTTCAAAACGAGATTCACTTTCCCGTCAACAACGGGGATGCTGCGGCATTGACCGCCTAATACTTTGAGCATTTTCTTAGTCCTCCTCTTGTTAGTTCTCAGCGAGAGAAACGCTGAAAACCGCGTAGAAATTGTGATAGCTTCCAAAAGCGTTCTTTTGCCATTCCCCGACAACATACAGCGGGTTTTCCTCGATATCGCGGACGCAATCATCAAGGGTGTAAGCGACAGCGATGTTCTCGGGACGGTTTTCCTTGTCCTCTTTGAAGAGTTTGTCGGCTGCAGTTTTGGCGGCTTCGAGCGTAGGATAAACTTTGTCGCAGCTGCCGACGCGGTCAAACTCGCCATCGTCCTCATTCGAGTAGTACGATAGGATGATAAAGAGTTCTTTCGGGTCCGGCTGCTTCAAGGTAGACAGCGCATCCGATGCACCGGCAGCATAACCATAGCAGTAGGCTGCATTGTAGCACACCTGGTCTTCATAGCTGTTTGCTTCACGCTCTTTGTCTTCGATAGCTTTGCGGACGAGTATTTCATTGTTTTTCATAATGCACCTCCAAGTGCTTGTTTTGCTGTAAACAAAAAAGGCAGACCTACCACGAATGGTAAGTCTGCCTTAGTGAATACAGAATTGTGAATTGTACGAACGCGAATAGCGCCTTTGTAGATGGTATCTATCGTACAATCTCAATTCTATGCGGTTCGCAAGTGGTGTCAACAGAAATACCGGCTACTTTTCAGTGGTCGATATAATGCTATTAGCCCTTGTATCCGCTGGAAACCTTCTTAGCAAGGTACACCTGACCCTTAGGGGTAATCAGTGTCTTGCGTGCGGTATGGGATGCTTTGCCGATGTAGTACACCGTTTCCTTGACCTCAAAAATCCCCTGCTGGATGTACTTCTGGTAGGCGATATTCGAGGCGTCAATGTACTTCTCTTTACGCAGCCAAGCCATCAGACGATTTCGACCGATGTTGATATGGTCGTTGGCAAGGCATTTTGCAAACTCGCCAAAGTCCACGCTGTTTACTGAGGCGCTGACAGCGCGGTGGAAGTCAACGCTTTCCTGCTGTACACCGATGACCTTGTCCTGATTCTTGACGGCTTCAAGGGAAGTCACAAGCAAAGCTTTGGTTTTAGCATCCGTATTAGGAAGCCACTGGTCCACAAAAACAACAGGGTCGTTCACATATCCGCCGGTCTGACGAATCGTGGGCAGCAGTTCATCGAAAACCCACATCTCGAACTGTTCAGCCTCAGGCTTATTGGAGCGGCAGATGAGTCGGTATACATTCCCTTCCGAGATGAACTTGACAATGCGGGGAATGCCGCCAACCTCAACGCGGCCGGACTTAATTCCGTCCTGACGGCAGTGGATGTTCAGCTCGCGGGTTATGTTCGTATACCCCAATGCCTTGCAGACATCCACAGCGCAGAAATAAAACTTGTTGTTCTCCTCGATAATACGGAGTTCACCAAACACTTCAGACAGGAAAATCTCAGGTACGCGGTTCATATATAAACACTCCTTTAAAATTTGAGTGAGGTAACAAACCGTTACCCCACCCTGATATTTTGACGATGATACGAGCGAATGGTTTTTAAAAAATTTTCACGAAAACGCTTTTTATACGTTGATTGCGGCTACTTCTTCGCCGCACTTGGAGCATGTGAACAAATCCTCGGCATCAGGTGCATGGGTTACTTCATCGCAGTCAGATTTGGCTTCGATAAAGTCGCCGTCTTCGTCCACCAGCCAAGTTTGGGTTACGTGCGCGGTTGCGATGAATGTAGTGTTGCCGCATTTAGGGCAAGGACCGATTTTGAGAGCCATAGGTCAAGCCTCCCTCTTCCAGAAAATCTTGTCGCCACGGAACGCAGCGATTTCTTTCACGAAAGCGAATGGGAACATTTCGCTTTTACACTCGACATTTATCTTGTTGTCTTTCAGGAACTCATAATAGCCTTCAAAAGAATCAGGATACTTGAAACCAGCCTCAGGAAGAATCGCTTCATCGAGATTAGCCCCCGTATAGCCGAAGAACTTGGAATCAAAACTACCGACAAACTGCTTTCCATCGATATCCAAGGTTACTTTTACCTGACCGGACTTGGGAACTGAATCGTGAAACAGTTTTGCCTGAATCAAATCCTCGCTTGGCGTTTTTTTGTATTCGGCAAGTTTCTGTTCTTTGTATCTTTCGATGGATACCTGTCGGCGAATGTGCTTTAAGCTCCACTCATGTTCTTCAAGCATCTTCTCTACATACTCTTTCGCCCACTCACTCTGATTGGCGAGAAACAGTACAATGGCATCGCTGGAAGAGATAGGATTTGCCGTAAAGGAAATGTTGTTAAACATATGGTGTTTTTTGCCAAAGACAAATTCATATTTGGCTTCGGCTGTGCCCGTTTCTTTGATATCTGTGTCCACGTAGCAATCCGTAAACGTTTTGCGGATATAGTTCTCCACTTCATCGTGCATCTGATTCGCAACATCCTCATAGGACATGGATTCGATGCCGAAGCGTTCGTTGAAGAAGTTCTTCAAGTCGCAATAGATTTTCCCATTGGTCACAAATGCAACGAAGTTGTACTCTCCAAAAGAGAAAAAATCATTCCGTAAGCATTCGTTCGATACGATTGCTTTTCGCGCATAAATCGCATCAACACAGTTTTTCCCTTCGGCAACTTTTACGCGGATAAAGTTGTAAAAGAGTTTGTTATCTCTTTTTAAAACACCCGCGTAACTTTTGATGCCTCTGTCTCCAATAAAGGCATCCATTTCCTTTCGTGTAAGAACCTTATTGGGGTTAAACGCTTCATCTTCTGCAACAAAAAAATTAGTATTCATTTTCATTCTCCTTTTTTGACGCACAGGTCAAGAATCATTTGTCGGAAAACAGCACAGGGATGACGATGTACTGTTCGGGATGCGCGATGACATCGTTCAGTTCGGTATCGTCCGGATAGCAGTTGCTCATAGGAGTGACCTCCACATGGTAGGATGCGACATGGGTCACTTCCTTGTATGCATCCACATAGTCGGCTTCATCAACGACGGACGACAACATTTCCGGAATATCCTTCTTATCCATGTCCCGCAGCTTTTCATACGGGATGTACGGCAAGCTAGGATTTTCCTTGTTGTATTCCTGAATGGCATCGTCATCGTCAAGGCCGAGCCGTGTCTGCACAAGTTCACTAACTGACGAATATTCATTACCCTTTTCGTCATAAAACCTGCTGTAATCGATTTCTTGACCTTCAATGACAGCGTCATCCAACTTCATGGTATCCTCTTTCGGAAGTTGCTGTTCAAGGACATGAATTGGCATATTTGTCCCAAAATTGTCCACGGAGCCTTCGAACTGCAGGGCGGCAAACCGCTTGAGATACCAGCCATTCTGGGGGTCAACCTTCACGGTCGTTTCAGAGGTAGCTATGAGCTCTCTTGCTTTTCCGTTTTCGGTCATAATAAAACACTCCTTTTTGAAAATTTAAACAAAAAGGCGGGCCTCTCGTGATGAGAAGTCCGCCTTAAAGCGAAATTGTGAATTGTACGAGCACAGAATGCCGTTTATGAATGGTATCTATCGTACAGTTCTAATTGTATTCGGTTCGCATAAATAGGCAAGGGAGAAAAGCGATTTTCTCTCCGAATCATGCGATTCCGAACACCTTTGCGTTGTTTTTATCCTCGCGCTGACGCTGCTCGGAATAGGTCATGGTGTTTTTATTGGAATTAAGGTATGCGAGTTCCTTCTCGGCATCCTCCTTGCTTTCAAACACCGTGACATTCAGCAGCTCATTCGGAAGGTCGAAGTAAATCTCTGTGCCGGTATCGTCCTTTGTGGCGATATCGACGGTGACGGTACATTTCGGGCAACCGGTATCCCCTTTGCTGTGAGAATACCCGCGCCACACCTGCACATTTGTGATAGTGGCGGGATAAATCACATTCTTGCTGCGGGACTTGGAATAGGTGCGGTTGTTCTTGTTACGACCGCGAACCTCTGTGATGACCCATACGGGCTTGTCAATCAACGCTAAAGCGTTGGAAAGGTTGATGTTGTTAAACATTTTTGTCGTTCTCCTTTTTTATTATTATTCTCTGATGGCGATAGGCGGAGTCTTGTCGAGCAGCGTGTTGATGTTCCAGCCGCAAAGGGTCAAGAGCACCTCAGATGCGGGACTCTGATTCCGGATATCGTTTGCCAGGTGAAACCCGATGTGTGCATAGGCATCATCATCGCTTGCAATTTCGTTTTTGACGGTCTCGGCAAAATTTTCAGCCAGTTCCGCGTTGTCGGCGATGACATTCATGGCCTCGTTCACGACGCGGTCCTTTACTACGAATGCGTCATCGGCAAAATAGTCACATTCCGGGCAATGCGGCTTAGCCCTCACACCGCTGGATACGGAAATCAGCTTGCAGCCGCACGAAGGGCAAGTGAAAAAATACGGATGATGGGTCGGTAAAGTCATAAAAATACGCTCCTTATGATTTGATTTTATGAAAATTGTGCGCAGACAGCATTGGGGTCTGCGCGTTGTTAAGCACGGAAAACGATTGCTCCCCGCAGATTAGATATTGGGACTTTCGTAGTCGCACAGCTTGCCGTCAACCAGTTCCCACTGCATGTGTCCGCCTTTGCAAAGCACATCGAAGCGTGCATAGTTGAAGCTTTCACTGACATACAAGGGTTTTCTGGTTTCGGCCTTTGCAAGCCGGACAGTTCCGTGTCGGTTCGACTCATAAGTCTCCACATCCGGTATGATGACGAGCTTTGAGGCGTTGAAGCCGAAGCGGGCAGCAATGAATACCTCTGCATCGGACTGCACAGCGAACAGATTTTTGCCGTTTCTTTCACAGGCTGCGGAAAGGTTGCGATAGAAAGTATCGCAATAATGAGTTCCGTACTTGATGGATGGTTTCCAGTCCTCGAGGGTATCAATTTTCTTTTCCAGTTCCTTGATGGTACTGTTCAGACTTTTGATTTCCGCAAGCCGGTTCTTCAACAGATTCCGAATACCGTCCTTTTTGAGCCACTGCTTGCAGAAAACCTGCTTGTCTTCTTGGCAAGCTATGTATGCGGCTTCAATGACATTGTATTCTTCCGAGGTGACTTTTACCTTCGTAAGCTTCTCAAACTCTTGCTGCATCATGATATTTCACGCTCCTTTACTCACTATAATCAAGCCGCTGACCACAGACAGGGCAGCGGTCATAGTGAGGGTTCTCGTAGTAGCCGTCGTTGCAGTCTCCGCCAAGGTCAGCATTGCAATGCGGGCAGAGATTCGGCGACCAGCTTTTAGAGATGGGATGTTTTGGAATCTGCAGTTCGCAGGCTTCGATAGCTGTCATCAGAGGAGATGTTCCCCTTGCGCCCATGAGTCCGCCGTTCAGAAGGTTTTGCAGATAGCGAACAGCGTTGCGGTAATCGTGCTCAGAAGTCATTTGGACGCCACCTCCTCACCGAACAGTGCGGAGATACCGTCGAGGATTTTCTGCGCATCCTTTACCGGCTTTTCCTCATATCCACGCCACGCCTTTTGGAAGAACTTCAAGTCTTCGATGATTTCAGAGCGGGTCACATCATCCATCAGCTCAAAAGCTTTGTTCCAGAGGCTGTCAACCTTCAGAGCGTTAAAACGAGGACCGTAGCAAAGTTGAAGCGTATCAATGTCCTTTGCCAATGCAAGGCATTTGGTGTAAGTACACGTCACTTCCTGCTCACGCTTGCTGAGCTCACCGTCGAAAGTGTTTCCAACCACATGAATATCGGAGCAATCCCAAAGGAAAACGGGGTCACTAAGACGGTTGGGCTCACAGGAAACAACCGTAAAGCTTGTCAGCACCTCGTCGTACTTCACAATACCCTTGTAACGCTGCATGTGTTTCGTGTCGGTCCTCTGCCAAAAGGTGATGATGTCGTCCTCAAAGACGGGGGTCTCCAACACATCATCAACTCCCGTGTATTGCCCTACTGTTTCAGCATATACAACATGCTTCTCAACCTTCGGGTCTTGGGTATAGATGATGGCGCGTTCATAGCCTTTGTTCTGAGGAAAGATGCCGCCTGTGACCCAGATGCCGGGCAGAGGCTTACCGGATATGGAGGTCTTCTCCCCTTTGTGCCGAGTCTGACCACGGAATAATATTTTTCTGGTTGCCATATAAATACTCCCTTCTACGCAAAAAGGCGGGCCTCCCGATTCTTCGGAAAGTCCGCCTCAGCGAAATTATGAATTTTTGTACGAACACAAAAAGTGCCTTAGTAGATGGTATCTATCGTACAAATACCATTCTAGGCGGTTCGCACACTTTGGCAAGTAAAAAAATGCCGCCCATCCAAAGATGAGCGGGGAAAATGTCAATCAAATTGCTCCATGAGTTGGCTGAGCCACATGGGATGATATGTTCCAACGGGAAGAATCTGCCCGTTACGGTATTCCGCCACGAGAACAAATCCGTTGTCATTGTCGAAAAACTTGGCTTCATCGCAATACGGAAGAATTTTCAGGACATCTTCGAAACGATGAGAGAATCGAGCCTTTACATCCTTGGTAGGAATGTCGTGCCCACCGCGTTCTACGCGGTTTTGGATTCGCCGAATACTTTCCTCGGCAGTGTCCAAACCGACATAGTACAGGCGAATATAGTATCCGGCCTCCTTTGCGCGTTTGCAGAGGCGTTTCGGATATCCTCCAGAAAGAGTTGTCTCCTGCGTAAAATTCACGCCGTCCTCTAAGGCTTGCTCGATATGTTTGACGGCAAGCTTGCCGCCCTCGTACTCGTCGCCGCCGCATTGAACGGTCAGCTTATCAGGGTCTACCACAATACCAAGGTCGCTGCGCTCAGAACGCAAAGAACCAGTCAAGCTGGATTTCCCCGCACCATTTACGCCGCCGATAAGAGTGTATGTTTTCACGGTATCACCTCTGTTTTTATTATACCATATTGCATCATATACACGCAATGCGTTTGAGAATACTTTTAATCTTCCTGCTCGTCGGAACCGAAGATTTCAGCAAGGTTGTCAAGAATGTCCGTGGTTCTCTCTGCGATATGAGCATCATCAAATTCATCCTCGGCGTAGTATTCCTGCTTATCCTGCAAAGCCTTGATAATCGCCTTGCGATAAGTGGGGTTCAGAAGATTGTCTGCGATGTCAGAGATGTTTTCCACGCCTTCGTTGTCGTGGTACTCATAGGGGTCGTCATCGAAAGCTAGGCTGTCGAGTTTGGAAGCAATATCGAGGAATCTTTCGCGGGGTACGGACAGCACATCATTTGTGCATTTCCGAACCGGTGCATCGGCTTGGGTAGTTGTTTTGGTCATAATTCTTTACTCCTTTTGTTTGCAAACAAAAAGGCGGGCCTCCCAAAATTCGAGAAGTCCGCTAATTTGCAGATTGTGAATTGTACGAACACAAAAAGTGCTTGAGTAGATGGTATCTATCGTACGAATACCATTCTAGGCGGTTCGCACATTTTAGCAAGTAAAAAATGCCGCCCATCCGAAGATGAGCGGCGACTTTTTATTTCTTCGCTCCCATGAGGACTTCGCCTTCTCCGGATACAACGAACCAGCCTGTATCTTTACGGTATTCAGCACTGAACAAGCTTGCGAAGTTGTACCCTCCGGAAAATCCGATGTGTTTCAGCGAAAATGTCAGCTGCAAATAAGCATCCGAAGAAGTGCCGTTGCAGTCGTTTTCCAAAGAAATATTCAAACGATAAAAGTCCGGACGAGCGAGGTACTTATCGACAATGTCCTTGTCGTAGGTGATGTCGTGGAAGCAGCAGGACGAGAATGTCTGCAGATATACTTCGCGGTACGTATGGCCGAAAAGACCACACTTATCGCGCAGATTCTCCGGCCAATTCACCTCGATGCGACCATTGGGTTTGAGACATGTTGTAGGCATCTGTTCCACGCCGATGCCGTAATAGTGGCGGACAAACTCAAACAGCGACTCCCAGTCGATGCCGTTGTAAAATTCAGTCAGCTTCTCCCCATCGCGAAGCTGGTAGGTTTCGGTGACCATATGCATTTCGTATCACTCCTTTGTTTGTTGGTATGTATTTTCAAGGGCTTTCTCGTCCAAAGCAAAATACTTGTGCGTGAACCAAAAATCTGTCGGTGCCCGCTCTGCGTCTGGGAACAGAGAGTTGCCTACTACGACAACTCCCGGAACGCCAATACAGCACATCTGGATGTAGCACATCTTGCAGGCCAGAGGGTCAATGTCTTGTGCCACAAACAGAACATACTTGTCCCAGTCCGGGTCAGTGGATTCCAACTGCTCGCGCATCACATTGTACCCCGCCAGAAGCAGGCATCCGGCACCACAGCACGGGTCGTTCACCCGCAGGATACGGGACTTGTCCAGAACAAGAGAATCCGGCATGTTTATGCGTGCCATCATCTGTCCGACATTGTACGGCGTGAAAAACTGCCCAGCTTGGCTTTTGCTTAATCCGAGATTATGGTAAACGGTGCCAAGAAAATCCTGCTCAGGGTTTTCCAAGAGCGCGGTCATTGTGATGGCGGTAAGCACCGCAAACTGCTGTACGGTCTTCTCATCGTATTTTTGGACGATGGCTTTGTACCGTTCTTCTCTTGTGTCTCTGCACCGCAAATCACAGGTGTTCGCAAGTGCAATGGCGTGCATGTCGATGTAGTCGTACCAGATTTCGCTGCGACCGTATCGGGCGCTCATCTCATAGAAAACCTTGATGAACTCTATGACCGGCGAAACCGGTGCTTTTTGCTTGCTCATAAAAACTCCTTTCGTCGTAAAACAACAAGCGGGCCTCCCGGAATTTGGGAAGTCCGCTTGTTTGCAGATTGTGAATTGTACGAACACGAATTGTGTTTTAGATGGTATCTATCGTACAATTACTATTTTATGCGGTTCGCACATCGGGGCAAGTACCAGCTATTGGATTTCTGCTTTCAGCCATTGTAGATACCGGTATCGCTCTGCTTCGTTCTGAATCCCCTGAAAAGCGAAAGTTACGAACGGCACATCCGTGCAATGGTTGTACAGCCACGATTCGAGGGCGAGCGCTTCGAAAATATCGTTGTAGCAGGTGCTGCGCCGATAATATTCGAGGTTCTCATCTTCGATTTCGTAGTCAACCTTTGCGCGAATTTCTTCCGCTGTATAGTTTTCGGCTTTTGCGGCGGCGTTCGCAAAGAACGGGATATTGCCTTCCTTCCAGTCAGAAAGCGGATAATCCTGGTCGCAGGAATTCTGGAAATATACACTCAGCGGCCATTTCTCGCTTGCGCTTTCAGGCGGCATCATGACGATACCGAGCAGCTTGTATTCTTCCCAATACAGAAAACGGAAGGTAAACAATGCCTCAAGCCAATACCTGTCAGCGGTATCCGCCAGCGTATCGGCTCTGCGGTTTTTGCTCTCCTCATCCGCAATGTACCCGGTACGAACCGAAGGAATATAATACAGATTATCCCTGATGGTTTTCCTGATATTCTTTTCTGTCATCTGAGATTGCGTATATTCCAGCGCAATCGCCATGGCTTCCTGCAAACTGTTCGCCTGCGCAAAGCCCATGTCAAAACCGTAACTCATGGTATGGAACTCCTTTTTGTTTGACGGGTTTCTGGTTTATGGTATTGGTGTCAGATGCCAAGGCGCTGGGCGGCAGTCTCGATATCGCAGAAGCACAGAAGCTCCTGACCATATCGAAAACCGTCAAACCCATCGCTGTAAGAATAGTCGATACGGCCTTTGCTATCGCGTTTGACCAGCTTCTTAAAAGCATCTTCCAGAGTCGTTTTGCTACTGTTCACGGCTTCTGTGACCATGTCGTTGAGCTCATCGCTCATGGCAATGCCAACAGGGTCAGGAAACATCATGCTGCGGGCGTAATCGCGAAAATCTGCTATATCCATGAAATAGTCCTCATCAACTTCGGTGCGAATAGTGTTGGTCAGTTTACTCATTTTCTTTCTCCTTTTTGTTGGAAGGCAGAATTAGATTTTTTCAACCTCATCTGCGCCATATACAACATTCAGTCCGGAACCATTGTCCCAGTGCATGAGAAGATTACCGATGCTGTCAACACCGACAACCGTCCCCTCCGTGCCAATAGGCGGGGCTTGCACATCATCCATTTTGACAAGACGGACGCGAGTGCCGTTGGGATATTTGGCGCGGAGCATTTCGATAATTTCCTTAGTTGCGTTCGCTCTGATTTTTGCTGCTTGGCAGATGAGCGTTGCGAGTGTTTCAGGGGTGTTGAACCGGCTCACGGAAGGGCCTTTCCAGGTCCCGATGCTGCCATTGATACCATTGCGCAGTTTGATGCCGCTGCCGCCTTTCTCTTTCCAGTCATGCAGATTGACGGAGTAGTCGTCCAGAAGAACGAAAGACTTATCAATGCACGGCATTTTCAGACGATTGGCAGCTGCTGCAGCCTTGCTATTCCCGCAAGGAACGAAAATCCTGTGCGCAGCGTCGATTTCCGGCACATACACATCCAGCCATCCGTATTTCTCTTCTACCGAAGCAGGGTTCTCCGGCATGAATGCGGACAGCGCATAGATATCAAGTTCGGGATGCGCGTTGCAAAGGATTCTTACGGCATCCACCACCGTCTGATACGGAGGCAGGTCCCGGAAATAGTTCTCCTGCAGTAAATCTTCAAAACACGCGGCTTGCTGCCACGCTGCGAGTGTGCCGTCCATGTCGATGAACAGCCGAGCCGTAATGATGTTATCGGTCATAATGAACCTCCCTATTTGTTAAGTGTGAGCGTCAATGAAGTTCTCGTCCAGAACGAAGAATCTGTTGTCTTGAACCGTATCAGTGGCATACCAAAGTTTATCTGCAACATTGTACAGATAACCATAGGTGATGTTTTCCTCTTTGAGGATGTTCAGGAACAGAGTCTCAGCGTTTTTCAGAACAACAGGAGTATCGACTACTACGCTGTCGATTTCCAAGTCATCGCCTCTGTCCCGATGATAGGCAGTTGTTATACCTCCTTTAGGACCGTGACGAACAGGTTTATCAAATCTGTGCGTTTCTCCCTCGTCCGGGGCAAGACGCTCACGAACCATCGAAAGACTTCCAAGGTCAACGAGTGCTGTTGCAAGTTCCGGGGTGTTATAATGCTCAAGAAGCATTTTGCCAAGATAAGACGGGTAGCCATCAGAATGGCAATAGACGAACTTGATGATTCCTTCTTTGCAAAGTACTCCGATAAAGCTTGGTGTGCTCATTGGTTCTCCTCCTTGGTAGTCGGGACCTCAACAACTGTCCACCAATCGATGAAATCGGGACCTTTGATGTGGATGTTTTCGAGAATAAATGTTTTCATACAAAGCTCCTTTTTTTGTCGTTCGCAAACAAAAAGGCAGGCTCACCCGAAGATGAGTCTGCCTGAATGCTTGCAGATTGTGAATTGTACGAACGCTGGATTGCGCCTTGGTAGATGGTATCTATCGTACAATATCTATTCTATGCTGTTCGCACAGCCTGGCAAGCAATAAAATGCCGCCTACCCGAAGGCAGACGGCTAAATGCTATTGGTTAGTTGAGGTTCGGTTTCGTCATGACATGGGCGCGATATACCGTGTTGGCGTCTTCGTCCTTCAATTCCCAGCAACCGGTAAATCCATCGCAGGGTTCAGTGACGGCAACTTCCCTGCCGGTATCATCGTACAGGATAGCCTCAGTCCAAGAATCGTCCTTGCCGCCGCAGCAGCGGATGTCCATTTCAAACCCGTCGGAGAATTTCGCAGTCTTGCTCAGCGAAGAACCATCGCCTTGCACTTCCGCGCCGCGAAGGTACTTCTTGATGCGCTCAGCGTACGGTTTGCTGACATATATAGTTTCTTCCAGAACGGTTTTCTTTGGAAGTACATCGACAAGAACATGGTATTCGGCACCGTTGTATGGGATGACCCAATGATTGCAGAATACCTTGGTACTCTTTGTTGCATATACCGTTTTACCGTTCACGGCAAGCGTTACCGTACCAGAAACACCATCTTTGCTGTTCCCTTCCCAAAGTACGGAAACCGTAGTATTATCTGCGGCAAAGACGACATCACTGATTCGATACTCGTCGTCGATGCTGTCAGGGTCATTGAGATGGCGGAGAATAGCATCGTATTCCGATTTCTCCATCTGGATGCGGTTTACATAAATGCGTTCAAAGCACTTGCTTCTCTCGTACATGCGTGCCACATACAGAACAGTCTCGACCAAGTCCTCGACAGTACCGGCAGTCATGGAATCCAGCGTGCGGCGAGCCCACAGGTCAACACCATCCTCAATAATGCTGCACTCACAAACTCTGTGAAGGCTGGGATAGGTCACACTGATAAGCTGCATACGAAGGGCGGGTTTGTTGCCTTTTGGATAAATGTCGTTGATGGGAAAATTGAGGGGGTCAAGGCTGACACTTTCAGGGACCTCACCAAACCCCGACCAACGACCGGGATTCCGTTCTGCCATGAATTCACGAGCGAAACGCTCTGCGATATCCTTTGTCAAACCATGCCATTCTTTGACATCGCGGCTTTTCTCGATGGAAGAAGCTGCATCGCTGACGGCAGTGAGGAAATCGCTCTGGTTCTCTTCCTGATTCCGTCTGGTTTCGTCCACGAGCTGCTCAAAGAGGGCTGCATCGCGCAGATACTTGGCGGCAATGGGAGCCGATACTTCGGCGGAATCCGGAATAGTCACCGCAGTGTTGAGGTATTCTCTGATATCCTTTTCGTCCTGCAACCTCTCGTAGAACTCCGAAAGCGCATCGAGCTCATCCAGAGAAAACTCGATTTTAGCGCTCGGCTGCTTCGCGGTTTTGGTGATAATGATGCCTGTGTTGATTTTTTGGATTTTCATAATATTCTCCTTTTTGTGTTAGTATCTTCCGAAAAGAATCCTGCCGATAATCGCAATGTCTTCGTGCTCGGTGGAAGGTTCGTGTTTTGCGTTGTAGACAATCATTCGCAGCATGGTCTGTCTGAACCAGAAAATATCATCTGCACGAATGTCGTTGTAGCATGCTTTTTTGTACAAAAGCCGATTCTCGTAAAACTCTCGAAGGGTGATGGCTTCCTGCTCTCCTTTGATGAGTTGATACTTTGGCATCGGGTCAGACGACGGAATTTCCTGAAATACGATTTCTCCGGCATCTTTTCCTGCGAAAATATCGGCTAGATATGCGACCTTTCGAGCCTCATTCCAGGCGTAACGACTCTGATAGCCAGGCGTCAAGTCAACATCATAGAAGTACAGGAAACCCAGCAAAAATCGAACCGTGTGATTGTAGTTGCTGACAGGAAGCGGCTTGTAAGGGTTCGGCTTTCCGTAAACGGAACCGATGTCTTTGTATCCGTATTCCGGTCTCATATCGAGCCACGCATAGCAGCGGTATTCGGTAGATTCGAACATCTGCACGACATATATCTTTCCGCCGTCAAGTATGTCTCTGACAAAGCCATGCTGGTTTCCCGGAAGACTTACGCTTTCATCGATGCCGAACCGATACGCGGGACTACCGGCACTTTTTGCGATGATTTGTGCCCGCACAAAGTACGGATTGTCGCATGAATGACAAGTGGTACTGGTTGTTTTGTTCGCCATTTTAAATTCACTCCTTTTTTGAACGCAAAAAGGCGGGCCTCCCAAAATCGGGAAGTCCGCCTTAAAGCAAAATTATGAATTGTACGAACGCAGATAGCGCCTCAGTAGATGGTATCTATTGTACAACTATTATTCTACTCCATTCGCATAAGCACGCAACGGTATTTCGATTATTTCCCGAACAGCGGGTTTTCCCAAAGAACCTTGCGCCCGCTCGATACGGAAACGATAACCTTGAAGGAAATACTGTGCCGATGTCCACGACCGTACCACTGGCAATTTTCTTCCAGAAAATGTTCCACTTCTTCCTGATGACGAACCGGGGAAATCACGAAGGTGTCAAGACTTTTAGTCCGAATCGTATCGTAGGACTCAATACCGACAGCAGGATACACGACTTGCATAGACTTGCCACCAGCTTCAATGTTCAGGCGAACAGTTTTGCGGTCTTTGACAGCAGCCATCAGATTCTTGCAGATACTTTCCCAGCAAGAAGGGTCAGCGCTGAACGCATCCAGATATTGCCTGGTCTGAACCAGATATGCCACAAAAGGTTCAGCAAACTCCTTGGCGAACGAATCCCAGATTCCAGACTGTTCCAGAACCTTGGCAAACCGCTCTTCCCATCCGGAAGGATTCGCAAGGTAGTCAATAATGACGGAATCGTCGAACTTTTCAAGGAGTTTCAGCATCAAGTCGAGCGATGTAGTGTCGTTGTTCCGGTCATAAACATACTGCTTGACGGCACTGTCGTATGTCAAGGATTGGAACTTTTTGTCGTTCATCACCTCGGCGGAGGGAGTGTAGTTCTTCTCGATATATGCGAGAAACTTTTCTCTCATTTCAGCCGTGACCCAGTTGGAATCCGCCTGCCGGTAATCGTCAAAGAGCAGTGCGAATGCAGCAGACTTGCAGCAGGTTTCTTTGCGGTCAACGATGAACGCCATGAATTCGAGACCATTCTTAATGCTGAAATGGTACGCACCCATAGCCAGAGGGAAAGAGCCGAAATCCTGCTCGTACAGCGCTTCGACATAATGTTCTCCCTTAGCCAAAGGAACGCGCACAAAGCGGCGGAAAGCGGTGCCTTCGAAAGCGTTGGTAATAACACCCTCCAGAACGGTATCCGAGTCATTTGCGATATAGGAATCGAAGATTTCCTTTGTGATAGTTTTGCAGTACATATAAACCTCCTATGGTTTAAACCTTTTTCTTCAGAACGACGTAATGAAAGCCGATAAGTTGCTTGGGAACATCGACGGAGGACTCGTCGTCCGGGTCGTAATAACCCGTCTCGACTGAAAGCCCCATAGCTTCCATACCGCTTGCAACCACATCGAGCTCCTGTTTGTTGTGGGAAACGATAGTGTTTTCCACGAACTCCACAGTGTTTTCAGATTTGGATGCAAGGCGCTTGCCGTAAACGATATAATCAAAATTTTGAAGAAAAATTCCGGAAGAAAGGTCACTGAGTTGCTTTTCGGTGATGGCTTTCTGACGATTCAGATAATCGTCATTCATGGATTCAACGCGCGTTACGTCTTCATCAACCCAAAGGATGCGTTTTGATTCATCCCCGTCAGCACGAATACCGTCAGCAATGATGGCAAGAGGCTGGTCAGTCTCCATATCATCATCACCGGCGTAAAGATGACCCATTACGATGTCGTTGGTATCGTTCGGCAGCTCGAGGCGGAACCAAGAACAGTGGCGATGGCTTTTAACATTATCGGTCGTAAGCCAAATGCCGGGATAGGACTCTTTGGTTTCTTCACCAAGAGAAAATTCCGCATTGGCACTGTCTGCGCCAAGAACTGTTGATACGGTAAGAGAAATAGGCGGTTTTTCGTCTTTCGGCCAGAACACCTCGATAACTTTCTCGATAGGGACGACGACAGATACGGGTTTTCCGCTGAAATTAGAAGAAAGTTTCAGTTCCATGTTAATGTACTCCTTGTTATAATTGGTTGTTTTTAGATATCGACGTAGTAGTATCCCGTCAGAGAATCTACCTCACCGCTGCGTTTGTCTTCCTCAGGGTTGAAATATCCGGTAACGGCATCGAAACCCATTGAATCCAACATATCCGCAATGCGATTTACAGTAGTTTCGTCCTTTGAGACAATCATGGATTTGTCATACTTTACATAGCCGTGCGTGGCTTCCTCCAAACGCGTTCCGAAATCGGCGTAGCTGAACGGTTGGTCAAACTGTTTCTCAGTGGCGGTAAACAGCTTATACTTGTTTTCACCCTCGGACTCTTCACAGAAATCCTGAACGCTGACGGTTCTTTTGTTCGCGAAAACGATTCGCGGAGAATCGTCATCAGCTGCCCGATAGCCGTCCACAATGCGAAGCAGCCAATCATCGCTTTCCGTTTCGTTGTTACCGGAATACAGGTATCCGGTCACGAATGGATTCAGCGTGTTCGGAGCTTCAAGAGAACACCAGAGTGCTTCGGTGTCAAACTTTTCGTTTCGACTTTCAAGGTCAACACTCAGGTAGTTCTCCTCCTTCTCATCGCAAATCGTCATGGCGGCAAGGATGGTCTCATCTTTAACCGTAGCAGACATCTCGATGCGGTTGGGTTTGCTGTTTTCGTCAGACCAGTATTTCTGAATCAGGTCTTCGATGGGAATGACAACCTTTTCGCCATTATTGCCTTTTAACGTGATGTCCATAATGCATTCTCCTTGTTATTTTTCGATGTAGTCGCAGATGTAGTTCAGTATACCGTTCTTTTCAAGGTCGTCGCCGATAAAGCCACTGCAGGAATCAACGACATTGCCGTCTTCGTCCGTGATGCAGTATTGCCAGCAATTTCCTGCCAGATAGTCACTGTATGCTTCGAGTTCGTTACGGATGCAGTCCTCGGCACGGTGCATGGCTTCACAGCGGGATACGGGAGTATCGGAAATTCTCTGCTTCATGAAGTCGTTGATGTTAGCGACCGCAAAGCCGATGCAGGCAAAATCCCAAATGTCAGAGAACGGAATCGTGCAGAGTGTAATGCCACTATGCTCATAGATATAAATGGGCAGAATGGCATACTCACCTGTTTTCGCAAGTGTCCGCTTTGTTTCGTTCAGGTAGTAGGCACTGTTGATGATATCGCCTATCTTGCGGCGAGGACTTTTGAGACAGTAAAAAGTGGCTGCATTGCAGTCATTTTCGCGTGGGTTTTCGATGTCCGTGTCACGACTTATTTCGAGGCACAGGTCGTCTTTGAGGGTGATTTCTCGGTAATCGTAAACGGTCATTTGGAATCTTCCTTTCTGATAAATGCAAAAAGGCGGACCTCCCAAAAATCGGGAAGTCCGCCTTAAAGCAGAATTGTGAATTGTACGAACGCAAGACGCGCTGAAGTAGATGGTATCTATCGTACAGTTACTATTCTATGCCATTCGCACAGCCTGGCAAGCAAAAAGTGCCACTCATCCGAGGATGAGCGGCGAAGAGTTATATTTTAGATATGGAAAACAGTCCACTCGCGGTTGGGATAATCGTCGCAGAAGCTTGCGAAGGCGAGCGGCGCACCGTTGTCTTGACTGTCCTTGTTAGAGTGTACGAAGACATTGTAGTCTTCCATGTCCTCAACGTCATCAGCCGTGGCATCTTCGTCAAAGACATCGTTGACGCTTTCCGCAATCAACTCTTTCATTTTCCCAAATGCCTCGTCGAAGGTGTCGTAGAAGCCCGTGAGCTTGATGCTCTCGTACTCCTCGTAAGAAAGAAGAAAGAAGGGCTTGTCGGTTGTGACTTCGTAAACGACCCACTCGACACTCTCTTGGTCATCCCCATTCCAGTAGTCATATGTGCTATACGCTCTGGGTTCGCTGTTGTCAGCAGGACGGTTTTCATCGAAATCGAAAGAGAATCTATAGCGCTCCTCATTCTCGTGCGTGATATCGGCACCGGTAAGACTTGTATGATAGTTCTTGTTGATGCGCTGTGCCATGCTGTCCTTTACTGCGGCAACTGCCTCTTCCAGGGTGTCCTTCTTGCAGATTAGGTTCGTGCAATCATAGTGTTCGCTCTTAATCACGATAAACATTTTGTGGTCTCCTTTTTGTTATATGATAGTGGCGTGTCGTATAATGCGTGGCTTTATACGACCTCGTTGATGGCGTACAAAACCGAGACAGTCAGCCAATTCGGTGCATAATCCTGACACTCATATATAGCTGCCTCAGTGGTGTCGATATAATACGAGCTTGGAATTGTTTCCTCGTCGCTTCGGTCGAGGTGGCGCTTTTTGAGTTCTTCCTGATAGTCCGTCTGCATAGCGGCATGAGCCGTTTCGATGGACGGGTACTGGTTCGGAAAGATTTTGAGAAACATCTCCCCTCTTTTGTTGGTGAAAGATTTTGCAACTATAAACATACGAAACTCCTTTTCTGACGCAAAAAAGGCGGGCTTCCGAGAAGGAAGTCCGCCTTAAAGCAGAATTGTGAATTGTACGAACGCAAGACGCGCCTTAGTAGAATGGTATCTATCGTACAATACCTATTCTACCCGGTTCGCACAACTTGGCAACTGTTCATTTTGCGTGGTGCAGTGTTTTTTCGCTGCGGCGCACAATTGCTTGATGTCAGCGGCGGAGTATCCAAAGTCGAAATACGCCATCGGCAGCTTCTTGTCATCGTGCTGCCACTCGCTGCGCAGAGCAATCCTGTTTTCATCAGCATAAACGAACATGTCCGGAAATTTCGTTACAATCTCATGTAGCGCATCATCGCCGGTGTCGCTGAAGATATACCTGTCTGTTGCGTTTGCCATCAGTCTTACAACTTGCTGCAAATCATCCGGTGAAAACGAATAAGTCTTGCAAGTGTTTAGACAGTTCGCCAGCAGTGTTTCAGTATCAATTTTCAGACAACACATATGGATTCTCCTTTCGGTGCTTGGCTTCTACATTTCCAAATATACTCATTTCGCACGAATTGACAACAAAAAAGAGCCCCGCATTTCTGCAAGGCTCAAATGGAACGAATCGTGTGTCAGCACAATTCATTCTGATAGCAAGGCATCCTCGTGGAGGATGTCAAAAACCTGCTACCCGTCGCTTCAGGATAACCCTGATTGACTACTCCTCTGCACCGGGAGTGAAGTCCAACGCCGATTCTCAGACAAGAATTACCGATATGGCGTTATACGAGCTCGGCATATCACCTAGGTTATGTATTCCCTGTTGGTGCCCTCGTACTGGCGCAATGAGTGCTCACTGTATAAGTACAGCTTCTTTCTACAGCCAGAAAATTCTGGTGCAGGACGTCCCATTGCCGACTGTCCTGACTTTTGAGATATAGCCTCATATTGCAATCCATCGTTTTGATAGAGTTGGTGTGACCCGATGGTGGATATTCAGTCACGCTCTACGTTGCCGTTAACCCAAGCAATCTCGGAACACCTTTTTTAGTACCTGTATCGTTCAGGAGGCAAGTGCTGCCTAAGGGGTGGTGCGGTTAGACGCGAGCACCTCGCCGTAGACGGTGGTCGTCAGCGGGATAGTGGTCCCGTTGAAGTCCACCGAGCCAGCATCGGCAGTCGCTGCGGAGACGCGAGCGACTGTAATCAAGACCCAAAATATCAGTCATAAATGGTATCTATCATACAGTTACAAGTTTATGCAACTCGCATAATGCGTCAAGCATCACTCGGTATCGGCAACGCCCATATAGAGATGATAGGTGGCGTTTGCCGTCTGGCAGACCCAATGATTATAAAACGAGTTGCTGGGTTCAGAGGTTACGATGTCCTCATCATTGCTATAAATAGCAGCCTCGCACCACGAAGGACCATCCTTGCGCGGGACGCAGCGCACATCCATGCACATACCATCGGCAAAGGTAACGGACTCGAACTCAATCTCGTCCTGCTTTTTGCCTCCGTCGGTGTACTGCTTGATTTCGTTCATGCGCTCTTTGCTGATAACAAGGCGCTCGACAAAAACCTTACGAAAATTGGTGAGATTCTCATAGGTGGCGCAGATACGCATGATTGCGCTTGCCAGAGAGTGTACGGAACCGATGTCATAGCACAGGGCCGTTTTGTCAAAACAGCCGATACCATGACCGGTCCAGAAACCACCCTCAAACAAATGGATGGAGGCGGCGTAGCAAGGACAGGCATCGATTTTGCAAAGCTGGATATCAAGCGTGCAGCCATTGTACATACTATCTACCGCAACCCGGCAAATGTCAAAGTTTGTTTCGGAAGGAACTTTTCCGCTGCCATCCCAATAGGTGGGATTGTAGCGGGAAAGATACATCTCAGCAATCCGCCGTGCATCGTTCTCGGTCATACCGATGGATTGGGTCAGCATTTTTTGTGTACCTCTTTTCAGATGGTCAGCACAGCAGAATCGAAGTTCTCCAGACAGTCACAACTCAAGAACTGACCTCCACAAATGGGGCACTTCTCGATGTCGCAACCGTAGTGGTGATAGTAGCCAATTTTGGCTCCACAATCGCCACAGCGGATATCTTTCTCTTCCGGAGTACCAACGGATTTTTCGTACCAGTCGCCGGGGGCACCGACCTTGATACGGTTAAAAGTTTTCTTGTGTTCGCCTTTGATGACCACACGCTTATACGAGCAACCGTTGGCCGTCAGCATTTCGCGTCCGCAGTAGTTACATTTCGCCATTGCCCGTCTCCCCTTTCAGAAGCTCGCGTGCATGGTCGAGGACTTCCTTTGCGACAGGTTTACCGCCTTCGTTCAGAGCGAGGAAGACCTCCAGAACCTCTGCACGGGTCGTATTCTGGTTAAGTTCAGCAACACCAATGGAAGCATCCATGAACCAGTTTTTATCCAGAGCGGAAAGGTCGTTGTAAAACGCACCCTTGTACGGGAATCGGTTCTCGTAAAAAGCAAGCAGGGTCAACATACGCTGCTTGCCATCGACGATTTCGTAGTAGTTGCCATCGTCGTTTGTGCGATTAAAGGGCAACTGCTTGAAGACGAAACGACCAATTTCGCGTCCTGCGAAGATGCTGTCCAGCAGTTTCTCTCTGTCCTCCTCATCCCAAACAGAACCGCGCTGATAATCGGGTTTGAAATCAACGCCGAACAGGTAATGGAAGCTGAGTAGAGAGTACATGCTACGATTTGAGTAGTGCAGACGGGATAGTGCAGAGTCACGCTTTGCGAAATGCGTGTCTTTGTCGTCATCCAACGGTCGAACACTCGTCCAAGCCCAGCAGGAATATTCGACATTGTTCTTGGTGGTGACGCGGATGAGATACATTGCGCCATCATCCATCACTTCTTCGACAACACAGTTAGGAAGATGTCCAACCTGCACCCTGTCTCCCACAGCAAAATGGTATGTGGGTGTTCCAGAGTTCTTTGCTGCGTTACAGGCTTTCTCGTAAGAGTAGCTATCCTTTACGCGTTCCTGCGGAGTTTTCTCCCGAGCAATTTCTTTAGTACGGCTTTTTGCCATGGTAATGCCTCACTTTCTTTTTTGGCGGTCGTTGAGAAACGTCCCAACCGTCAGTTGTTTTCTTTTTCGTGCCTCTCGTCGTCGCGCAAGAGGTCGTTTGCCACTGCTACGGTATCACAGGTGTAGTAGCGTCCACAGGTGTATTCGCACTGAGTCAATGTGGCGGAGCAACCGTTGATGCAGCCCATGAAGACATCCTTATTGCCGTTCTCGTCGGTGAAAATGCCGCCGGTCGCGGTGATGCTCTCAACATAGGGCAAGCACGGCTCGTCCGTGTCCTCACTCAAGTTCCAGACAATCTCCCAAAAGCTGATGAAGGTGTCATTGTACAAGAAAGAGGCGCGGTTACCGCTGTCTTTCCGAACCAGTTCTTCAAGGGCATCCCAAGGAACTTCATCTGCAATGAAGATGCCAAATGCGCCACAGGAAAAAACGATTTTTCCAATGTGGCCGCAGATACGGACATAGTCACCCACATGAAGCTCGTTGTCATTGGCATCGATGAAACCTGTGTCGAAGCCTTTCTGTGCCATTTCATTTGCGTTAGTCATTTTAATACACTCCTTTTTGAAATTGACGCAAAAAAGCGGACCTCCCAACATCGGGAAGTCCGCCTTAAAGCGAAATTGTGAATTGTACGAGCGCAGTCAGCGCCTTAGTAGAATGGTATCTATCGTACAATCTCAATTATATCCGACTCGCACGAAGATGCAAATGTTTAATTGCCCTCATGGAAAAACGTATGCATGAATTCCGGATGCCCAGCGAACACCTTCTCAACAACCTCGGGCAAGTCATGGATATCATCCAGAACGAGCCGTCCTTGCCTATCGCGGTACGGTGCTGTCGCTGCGGTTTTCTCTGCAAAATAAGCGTCAAACGCCTCTTCGCTATCGAATTCCGGCATTAACGCAATTTCCCGGTTGCGGTCCTTCATAATTTACACAGCCTCGTTAAACGCCGAGCAGTTCGCGCTCTTCGGCAGTCAGTTTATCGAGAACCTTCTGCCTGCGCTTTTCCCGCGATTCCTGCTTGGTGCTGATAATGAAGGTATCGGCGCGGTCGCCATCCCGCACAAAGACGGGACGGTCTTTCAGCATATTCCGCATTGCGGCCAAACGCTCTTCTTTCGTCATGTCGTACATGCCGGATGCGCCGTAAATGGAAATGTTGATTTCATCCTTTTTCGGGGCCTTGTCATAGGCGGTGGGGTCTACGGCAGTGAAATAAAGGGTGTAATAGTAGCACCTGTCGGCGAGCGCCAACGCGATGGTATCGATATTTCCCTCAAAGACACCAAGGTCGGTGATGGAGCGACCCTCGCAGTCACCCTCCGTGGTGACATGCCAGAATCCGTAGGCTTTGTCATAAGGTTTCTTAAATTCAGCCATTGTGTTTCACCACTTTCTGCTTTCGTCGGACTCATACATGAGTTCAAAAGTTTCAGGCGGAACGGTGAAAAGGCTGTCTTTCTTGCCCTCCACCAGATATTCGTAGGGCTTGATGCGCAGTACAATCATGCCAAAGCTGCGAATGATGATGTTGTCGCTGGCGTCGTTACGGACAATGTTATCTGCCTTCCAGCCAATACCGGGATTTTCGGCAATCAGCTTCTTGATGTCCTCGAAGCTCTGCGCGTTTTCGGGGTCCCACTGGACCGCACGGATGCTGTTCCTTTTGTGATAATTAGCCATTGTGATTTCTCCTTTTTGGGTGTTATTTATTTTCGAAAAATGCAAGCATAGCCGTATTAGCTGCCTGCGCATACCGAGTTTCCGGATGCCGTGCAGCAAAGCTTTCTTTCGCAAAGAGACTGTTTGCGGAATGTACCGAATACCTCGTACCCTTCAACTTCAACTGCCAAGCCAGCTGATTCGTGTCACGCTTATGAGCATCGGTGATGCTCATAACGAGAAAACACGGAGGCAGCATCTTGGCGTAAGTCTTAGGTGACAGGCACTCAGCGTAGCTGGTCTTCTTCCAATCCTTTTCGATGAGATAAGGCGTGATTGCGCTCATCTTTCTGCTGGAAAGGTCAAGAATACCATTCTGCAAGCAGACAGCCTTGAACGAAAGTTTTGCTTCCTGCGGTACATCGAACGGAAGTTCATCTTCGAGATGCTGCATGGATACAGGGTTCCAGAGAAGAGCGTATACGAGGCAAGCCAGTGCAGCACCTGCACCGTCACCTACCAGATACATTCTGGACATATCTGTGCCATACCGTTCTGCACAGCGGTGGATGACAACGAACGCCTTCAAAAGGTCGCCGAGTTGCCCGAACAGATTCGTTTCGGGAACCGGGGTGTATTCCGGAATAAAGGTCAGATAGCCATGCTCCGCACACCACGTTCCGAAATTCCGGTTCAGGGCACTGCGTCCTGCAACGAAATCGCCGCCGTAGATGTCGATGATGACAGGGAATTTCTTGCCGTCGCCTTCCTTGTGCTTCGGAACATACGCAGAGATGGGCAAGCACTCATCACTTCTTTTCGTGATGATGTGATGTGTGACCTGCGTCTCGCTGCAAACTCCGATTGCGGTGGTATTGGGTTTCGGTTGCTTGCTTATGATTTTCTGCAAGGAGCGCTCCTTGCAAAGTGCGTAACGGTTGATATTCAAATTTCTTCCTCCTCGTTCTCGCCGCAGTCAAAAGGAGAGTTTTTCCAGTCCCTTTCAACGGTAACTCCGTAAGCCTTTTTGTACTGCTCCTCGAATCTCTGCAGGACTGCATCGTACTGACTCTGCGTCATAACAATATCGAGTCCTAGGTCGTCATCGTCGTTAGAGTTGTCGTAGTGGTACAGCCGCATTTCAAATTGTCTGCCGAAAACATCCTTGTTCGGATACCAGCATGAATACAAAATTACATAGTCGTCAGCACTTCTTTTGCAGACATTGAGTCCAAACACTTTGTCGATGTCGAACTGCATGGGAATGAGAATGCTGATATAGTTGGCATCAAATGTCCGCATATCGTATTCGTAGATAACGAAGCGAAGGAACTCATCGAGGTCTTTGATGGTTACTTGACCCTGTTTCTTCACAGAGTCGATAATTTTTTTGTGTGCCATGATTTTTCCTTATCTTATCGTGCTTAGCAGTAAAAGAACGCCAGCATCTCATCGTTTGCCATCTGCCCCCATGCCGTTTCCGGATGAAGTGCGGCAAAAGCGTGGTCGGCTTCTTTTACATTGCAGAATACGAATTGATGGTACTGGTGGTTGGTTTTCAGCAGCTTCACATAACGTTTTGTCTGTCCTTTCAGGAAATCTCCTTTTCCGGAACAAAGAAAGCACGGCGGCAGCAGCTTGCAATAGTATTCGGGACGAATATTGGAAGCGTACTTCTCTTTGCGCCATCCCTTCTGCATGTAGTTGTCCGCCAGCAATCCAACCTGACCTTTGTAAAGGTAGAACATCCCACTCTGAAAACCCATGGCAGTCACGCGGAGAGCCTGAACCTTTTGCGGGATATACCTTTCAAGGCGGCGGATGACCGGCTGCATCTCGGCAGGATGGTGTAGTGAAGCAACGGCCATAGAGGCCAAGAAAGCACCGGCACTGTCTGCGGTAACGAAGAGTTTTTCGATGTTGCCGCCGAACTCTGCCGCTTTCGCTTCAATGACTGCGAGCGCATCGAGAATATCCGAGATTTGTCCGAAGATATCCGTTTCGGGAACCAGACGGTAATCGGGGATAAAAACGATATAGCCTCTTCTTGCCAGTTGGATACCAAGATTCCTGTTCTGTTCTTTGCGGCCGGCAATCAAGCCCCCGCCGTGAACATCCAGGATGATGGGTAGTGGTTCTTTGACCTCTCCGACTGGTTTGTAGACATCCATTGAAAGCCCTAAACATTTCCGAACCGGGATGGTCACAATATCGACAAGGCCGCTGTTGTGCATACGTGGCTGGCTGCGAATGATTTGTTCGACATGGATGCGCTCCTTTACGGAAGCACGAGTAATGATATTCAAAAAAATCAACTCCTTTAACAAAAAACGCGGCTGCTGCTCTTCTTGAACAGCAGCCGTATTTGGTGAAATCAACGGAACTCGAATGTGTATTCGGTCCCGGTAACGGTTGAGACGAAAATATTCACGCCAATCACGCCGAGGCGCTTTGTCGTGGCAGTCGTAAAAGAGCGAGCGTTCTCATTTGTCCCCACGACAAACCGAAGAGGCTCGCCGTTTACGACATGCAAGGCACCTTTGCAGCCGATAAGAGACTTGACTCTTTCGTCGCTGCTATTGGTGGCGGTTAAAATACACCCTTCCCGAATTCGCATTTGAAATTCCTCCTTAATCAGAAATCTCAAGCCAAAGCTTGCGGGTACTGGTCAAGAACATCGTTGAATCGGGAATCTAGGTGCCGGTCATTTTCGTCACGGGCGGGATAACTGAACGCGTTCTCGTCTGCAGCAGCATCCGTGAACCCGTCCATCATGGTCAGGATACCCTCCATCCAGGCAGCGGCTCTGCCAAACATACCGTTTTCCTGTTCCTTGTTGCGGTGTAGGTAATCGGTAAGGCTTTCAAGCGCCATCTTCTGCTGGTAGAAGGTATCCCAGTTAATGTCTTTGATAGTGTCGAGGTAAGCGTTATCGTCCATTTTGAACAAACTCCTTAAAAAATAAATTTACGATGCATACCCCGAAAGGCTCCTGCAATCAAATTCCTAAACAAAAAAGGCAGGCTCTCCATGTGACTGGAAAGTCTGCCTTAACGGTTCAGAACTGTGAATGTGTGAATTACCTTTCGGTTGGTATCCATCGTACATTTTTCATTGTATGCGGTTCGCACATTCGCGCAAGGGCTTAAAGGTGAAATCTGAGAAAATTATTGGACAGTGACAGAAGAATTTACAGCCTCAGACGATGAATCGGTGCTCTCGCTCGCGGCTGCATCAGAATTCGCAGCGTTTTCATCATCAGATGCAGCACCGGACTCGGTTGCTGTATCAGATTCCGGAACAGCGGCAGCGTCCTCAGCAGGTGCGCCGGGCATAGTCGCATACAGACCCGTCAGACGGACAGGCGCGTCACCGTAGCCAAGATATCCCCAGAAAGTATCAGTGCTGGCTTCATTGATGTACTCGGTGCCCTGCAATACCGGGAACTCATAGATATCGGTGATAGCCGTGCCCTTCACATCGGCACTGTCAAACTGGTCGCTGCAGGATGCCACAACGGTGCAGTCCTCGTAGTTCCAGACGAGGTAGAAGGACTTGGCACCGGTCTCTTTGTTGTACTCCGCGTCACGGAACTCATCAAAGGAAGTGTACTGCGTGCCGGTCGGGTTGTTTTTCCAATAAAGGCCATTCGGGGTGCCGAATACCGCATAGAGGGCGTTGAACTTCTCCTCGGGCGTGCCGTCAGCAGGAAAATCCTTCAGAGCGGAAGGCTTCATCGTCGAATAGAAAAGCCCATTCTCAAAGGCGTTCCCAATAGTCATGCCGTCTGCAGCAGCCGTGGTGCTGTCCATGACATTCGATACCGGGCCACCATTAAAGCCAATCTGGTAGTAGTTGGCGGATTCCCCATTCTCACCCTCGGTACAGACACAGAAATCCGAGATATCTTTTTCCAGACCTTCTCCGGTCACGGCATCCTCAATACTGTCGATGACCGTTTCCCCCGTTTCCAGAACGGACAATTTCAGGTATCCGGAAATCGGCATCTCGTTCAAATCCTTCACGGACACGCTCTTGATTTGTGTAGAGCTGCCGGATGCAGAGGAATAGAGTCCTGAAACGAATGCGCCATCCTCATAGGTCAGAGGATTTACACCCAAAGGCAACCCATCCGTCCATGTCATATCGGGCTTATCCAGAGTTCCTACAGCGAACTCTGGAAGATTGTCAAGCAATGACCATGCATTGATGGGCTCTGGCGTAGGTGCAGGAGTCGGTGCCGGTGTGGCAGTGGGCTGTGCGGCGGCGATAGCCGCTGCCTCAGAAGCCGCTTTCCGGTCCCGAATCTCCTGAGATGCACAGCCGGTAAACATCACTGCGGATGCCATCATGACAGCTGCGGCGAATAGAATTTTCTTGTGTTGCATACTGTTTTGCACTGTCTTATTATTTAGGCAGTGCTTTGCCTCCTTTTACATATCGTTTGTGCTGAATATGACCAATGACCGCAAGCCCCAAAAAGCCAACGGCAATGAGCATCGAACTGCCTCCGAGAAGAAACGCGCAATAACCGGCCACATCGCGCCACTGTGCAGCTTTTGCGAGCGTGCAGATGACGCAGGCAATAAAGCAAAGCCAGCCAAAGAGATAGCCAGCCATTCCGATGGTAGCCACCTTCCCTAATACGGATTCTAAAAGCTTCAAAGCAACCACATCCTTCCTACGAGTTTAATTTTATGCGATTCGCAAGTATTGGCAACAGGAAAATATCGTTATAAAAAGAAAAAGCTGCCCAACCGAAGCTGGACAGCGAAAATGCTATTGAATTTTACGGTTTTTTGTTTTGTTCTGCTCTTCTGCGCTCGCGTTCCTCGTACTCCTTCTTCTGATACTTCAAGCGTTCGTTCAGCAGAAAGGAGTTTTCATCGCGGGTCATGGTGAGTTTGGCTCTGTACACGATATAAATGACGATAAGTGCCAAAATGCCGTAGGTGAAGATGAGACTCAGAAGATTGCCAACAACCGTTACGATAATAGGTGAAATGAGATGGAGAATACCAATGACGAGCAGGAACATACCGCCAAAGACGATGACTTTTGCAGCGGTCTGAACGGCAGGCGGGTAGCCATCAAGAAAAGTGGATATAGTATCGTTGATTTTGGTGAAGATGTCATTTCTCTTTTTGCCATTGTTATTATTGTTTTCAACCATACTGGTCCCTCCCTTTTTATGCCAATTATAGCACGTATTTGCACAAAATGCTATACCTCGCATTATATTGTGGGTGAGGACAGGAACCATTTTGTTTGCCAAGACGACAACGAAAAAAGCCGTCACCCCAAAGGGCAACGGCTAAGTGTATTGGTGTGATTAGCGAGGCAGGTTCTTGTCTACCACGATTTCGAGGTTGTAGTGAGGCAGTTTCGCAACATCACCCTTCGCAACCTTGAGAGCCGCCTTCATCTTGTCATCAGGCATGGACTGGATAAGGCTGTTCAGTTCCTCACAGGTGTGGCTGAGCATCGGACCGCGACTGGTGGTGAACATCGTAGCGGAAACCGGCTGGCAACCCTGAGAGACCATACCGTCCCAATGCGTGCGCAGTTCAGCAACAGACTTCATGTTAGCAGCAGTGCTCATGAAATCATAGATGTTGCAGTGGTTCTCGTCGATGTATTCAAGGACATCGATGCGAGTGCGGTTCGCATATACAGGGAACTGGAGCTTGACCTTGTTGCCGGTGTTGTTCATGATACGCTCAGCAAACTGCTTGGCGTACTTCTCGAGGGGGCAGGTCTTGTCTTCCACGACAGGAACTGCATCCTTCACAGCATCGAAGATGGCACGCCAGCCCTCATCGCTCAAATCGATGTTGGACTTGTTTGCGAGGGTGTTCAGGAACCCACGCGGCAGGTCAGAGATATCGATGGCGATGGTGCCGGTGAACAGGTTGAAGGAAGGATGACGAGCACGGTCCCAGATGGTATCCAACTGTGCGGTAGCGATAACGCGGTCGCCGAGCTGGATATCCACGCCCTGGGTGCTCATATTCCCCTGATAATAGTGCTTCAGGGCGTAACCACCGGTCACTGCACGAGTCTGAGTAGCGGCTGCATTGAGCAGACCGACCTCAACGGAAACAGGGATATCGTGACCATTGTAGTTCACGCTCAGATGATGCGTCCCGGTCACAGCCTTGTAGCGCTGGAAGATAGGCTTGACGAAAACATCGCAAGTCTTGCCGTTCGCCATCTGATAGTCGGGAATCAGGATACGGGCGGGAGCGGCACCGGAATCATCGGGCTTGAGGTAGTTGCGATACTTGACGCCGAAATGCTCCGCAATGGAACGGCGCAGCACATTGAGGCTGGAAACCTTGCTCGGAGCGCAGCTTCCATTCTGGGTCAGCATAGTGCTTGCGGTGCTCTTGTCCATCTCCACATAGATGATGGTGGAGGGAGCGCCGAGAGGCTTGTAGGCATCACGCATGACGATGTCGGCAAGAGGGATATCCTGTTGCTCAACAATCTTCATCTTGGTGTCGAAGGGGCCGTCAACGAGGTGGTAGGAATCCTCTTCCGGCTTCTTGGTGGCGATGAACCACGGATACTTGTTCCGGGTAGCGACCAGCAGGAAGTTGTTGAGACCTACGCCGTGGATGCACAGAGGGCCCTCATCGGTGTGACGAGAGCCAAACTGCAGGCTTTCGCTCACCTCGTTGATGTCCATACCGTTGCCCCAGTCGGCAGTAACCATGCCGATTAGGTCCTTCTCGGAGCCTGGTACGAACGCAACCAGAGCGTTTACAGGGCCGGTGCTGTTCGACAGGATGTTGTCCATGGGCTCGCAAGCGGCGCTGTGCATCGGGAGAAACTGGTTGGAAACGGCATTGAAGTAGTTCTTGGTAATACCAACATTGAGAATATGTGCCTTCATAGTATACCCCGTATCGTGGGGCCAACGTGCTGCTCTTGAAATCATCTCCACAGCAGGTAGAGCCCCAAGATAGGGGGTTATTGTTATTTGTTTGTGTGTTTGTCTGTTATTACAGGAAGCAGACAAGCGTAAAAGATTGCTATCGCAAGTATCGCAATTACAATCACGATAATTACGGGGACTGGGATTTGTTCGATGAGCGCAAGTATCACGCGTTTTAACAGCAGCTAGAGAAGACGACGTAGCATCTTATGATTGCTGAAAAAAGCGCTTACTTGCTAAAATATCTTCTTGAAATTTGTCATGATAATTCTCCTTTTTTGATTGATATTCGTTTTATGCTAACGCACTTTATCGTTGTACCCACGGCTGGAACATGTATAAAAGATGCTCTAACGCGGCGTTCGCGGCTGGGATATGTATAAAGGATGCTTTGCTGTATTTGCAGCAAAACAACGATTTTCGCATTAACGCAGCGTGTACGTCCCGCTTTTTAGGCAGGAAATCTATTATAATCACCGTATCGTGGTGTACTACGATGCAGGAATGTTCCCGCATGACCAAAAACAGATAGTCCGCAAAAACCTCCAAAAGAAAAAGGACAGACACCCATGACGAGTGTCTGTCCTTTTCAAGAAAAGAGGATTGTGAATATGGCTATTGTTGCACTACCTATACAGGTAATGATACTGGTATCTTTGGTACGATTATTATTCTATGCCGTTCGCAAGCGCTGTCAACACTAATTTCTGATTTTTCCAAGCAAAAAGCCAACTGTGTGTCAGATAGTTTTTCTGTTATTCGTTGATGTTTTTCTGGTTGTGGTGAAGGGCACCACGGACAAATTGGTTCCAGCGAGCATGGTACAGGACGAACCCGTCCTCGAACTCCACCGTGATGTTGTTGACACCATGATAAGCAATACAGGTGGCTTTGCTGCCATTTTTCATCGTCATCGTAGTGCCAACAGATTTCACATAATCGTGCTCATCCTTGCGAGCTGCACTGATAGTACGCATCCGCATTTTGCAGTCGGGACAGCAGGTAGCACCGGATGCAATAGCCCGCGTCATGGCGCGAACGCTTGTCACGAACTCTTTTTTGCAATCCGGGCATACGAAGATAGCTCTTCTTTCCGAACGAGCGGAAATTTCGCTGGGAGTGTAATCGTTCTTGTCGCTCCACATAGGAACAACCTTAGGACACTGGGTAGCCAAATCATTGATTCCGGGAACAACCTTGCGACCTGTGCAAACAGGGCAACCGGTATGGTAGTACATCAAGGATTTAACGACATTGCAAATAGAAGCCTTAAATTCCTGCTTGCAGTCGGGGCATACGAACCATACCTTCTTGTTGTTGCCTGCAGATACTTCACTGGGAGAGCAATCGTTCTTGTCACTCCACATGGAAGCGGCCATAGGGCACTTGGTAGCCAAATCATTGATACCAGAAACAACCTTGCGACCTGCGCAAACAGGGCAACCTGTGCTGCCATTTTGTACGGTATGAACTACATTGCAGATAGAAGCTTCAAACTCCTGCTTACAATCTGGGCATACGAACCACGCTTTCTTGTTATTGCCTGCAGATGCTTCGCTGGGGGTGTATGTGTTCTTTGCACTCCACATAGCGAAAATCTTAGGACACTTGGTAGCCAAATCATTGATGCCCGGGACGACCTTAAGACCTGCGCAAACAGGGCAACCGGTATTACCACGCATCAAGGACCTTGCGATATGGAAAACACGGGCTTCAAACTCCTGCTTACAATCTGGGCATACGAACCACGCTTTCTTGTTGCTGCCTACAGATACTTCGCTGGGAGTGTATGTGTTCTTGGCACTCCACATAGCGGAAATCTTTGGACATTTGGTAGCCAAATCGTTGACGCCGGAAATGACATTCTTGGAATTGATGGTGTTGGCATTCATAGTAAACTCTCTTTCTCCTCGTTTTTTCGAGGCTTGTGATAAATAAAAATGAGCGACTTGTAGTTACAGCGTCTTAAACTTACGGCAGCAACGCATCATGGTGCGGATACAAACCAAGTCAATCTCGATTGCCAATGCGTTGATGGCTTCGAAAAGTGCATAGACAGCCATTGCGGGAATCGCAACAAGTAAAATAATGATGGATTTAATGGCTTTCATTTCAGACTCTCTTTCTCCGCATTTGCGCGGTCTTGCAACAAAAAAAGACAGGTCACCCGGTTGGTGCCTGTCTGAATTTTGTCAGGTTGTAAATGGTTGGTCGTGGTTTGGTATCTATTGTACAATACTCATTCTATACTGTTCGCAAACGCCGTCAAGACAACATTTCAAAAGAAAAAGCCGCCCCACCCCGAGAGGTGGAACGGCTGATGAGATTAGTGCTTGATGTAAAGCGAGGTGTCCCTGAACGGATTCAGGATACCAGGCTTATACTTGGTGCTGACATAATCAGCAATCTGAGTATCCGTCATACCGTTAAGCACATCGAGCCAGCATTCAGCGTTGATAGCCATGAGTCCGCCCATACCAAGTGCATTGTCGCAGCGTCTCATATCCTCTGCGAACGCCTCATGGTATGCGCAAGGCTCAGCAGCATGGATAAAACGATTGGTGTCGTACATAGTGCCACCTCACGCGTTTACCATGGCTTTAAGCCCTGCTTCGTCCAGAACGGGAATTCCCAGAGTGTTGGCCTTATCGAGCTTAGAGCCTGCTGCTTCACCGGCGACCAGATAGCTGGTCTTCTTGGATACGCTGCCGGTCACCTTACCGCCGTGCGCCTCGATAAAGGTCTTGGCCTCTTCACGGCTCATTGTGGGCAGGGTTCCGGTAATCACAAAGGTCTTACCAGCAAGCGATACAGCATCCTCAGCGGAACCGCTCGCGGATGCATTCGGTGCATGGTAATCGAGATTGACGCCAGCCTTGTACAGGGCCGTGACCTCCTGCTTGAACATAGGGTCAGAGAGCATAGCGTCCAGAGCGGCATAGATGGCATCAGAGAAACCGGGGATGTTACAATCCTTAATGTTATCCACATACAAGGCAGACAAACCGAGCAGGTTTCCGTCCGTTGCCTTGCACTGGGTAAACAGGGCGCGAGCAACATGACCGCCAATAAGACGATAGCCGAGACCTTTAAGAACACGGTCTGCGTTCTGGGTCTTGGAGTTCTCGATGGCTGCGAGCAGCTTCTTGGCCGTCTTTTCACCGTACATGTCGATGAGTTCAGATTCATCCTCATAGAGCCAGTACAGGTCTACGGGATTGGAGATGAACCGACTATCGACCAGGTCCTGAATGATTTGAGGACCAAGACCCTTAATGTCCATGCACGCCTTGGATGCGAAATGGATGATGCGGTTGACCGTTTTGGCGGGGCATGCATCGTTCGTGCAATACAGGTCCACAGACCCGTTCACGGAAGCGATAGGCTCGCCGCAGACAGGGCAAACCTGACTGGACATGTCATAGGGCACAGCATCTGCCGGACGTTTCTCCTTCTCGACCATGGTAATCTTCGGGATGATGTCACCGGACTTGTGCAGAACAATGGTGTCACCGATACGGATGTCAAGATTTTTGATGAAATCCGCGTTGTTCAGAGTAGCACGTTCAACACGGGTTCCGGCCAACTGTACCGGGTCGAATTCCGCCACAGGAGTGACGCGGCCGGTACGACCTGTCTGCAACACGATACGGCGAAGAACCGTAGCCTTTTCCTCAGCGGGATACTTGAAAGCAATAGCCCACTTAGGAGTTTTGGTCCGCTCACCCATCTTTTTGCGGATGTCGATTTCGTCTACCTTGATGACAGCGCCATCAATGGGATAATCGATATCATACCGATGCTCCCCGATATCGCGGATAGCGGCGAGGATACTGTCGGTATCGTTGCAATGCGCGTAGTAGGTGGTCTTGAAATCGCAAACATCGCGCAGATAGCAAAGCTGGTCGCAGTGAGAGTCAGCAAACTCAGAGGAATCCTCCCCGTCATTGACACTCTGCACATTGAAAATGAACACTTTCAGGTTCCGTTCCTTTGCGACAGCCGGGTCAGACTGACGCAGCGTACCGGCAGCGCAGTTACGGGGATTGGCGAACAGCTTCTTCCCTGCTGCTTCCTGCTTGGCGTTGGTTGCTTCAAAGTCCTCTTCGCTCATATAGCACTCGCCGCGCAATTCGATTTTCCAGATACCTTCCGGCATCTGGATATTGACAGGGATGCCAAGAACCTTGACATTGTCGGTAACATCTTCACCGACATGACCGTCGCCGCGAGTGGACGCCTGTACGAGCCGCAGCTTTCCGTCAGAACTGGCAGGCTTAGCGTACACCAGAGACAGGCTCAGGCCGTCAATTTTGCGCTCAATAGAGAAGGTGGCATCAGGATATTCCTTCTCCACAGAAGCCGTGAAATCGCGCACCTCATCGTCTGAGAAAACATCCAGAAGCGAAAGCATCGGGACACGATGCTCAACCGGAATACCGATAACGCGTTTGCCGCCGACTACCTGCGTGGGACTGTCGGATGTGACGAGTTCCGGATGCGCGGCTTCGAGGTCACGAATCTCGTGCATTGCACGGTCGTACTCTTCATCCGTTACGGCAGGAGCATCCTGCTCATAATACGCTGCGCTCCAGCGCTTGACCTTCTCGCAGAGTTCATTGTAGGTATTGATATAATCAGTCATTGTAGTTCAGTTCCTTTCAGTGTAGCCGCCATAGTATCTATCATACAATACATTTGGCGGCATTAGCAATATCGAACATCAGAAAAAGCAAGCCACAAACAGATGAGACTTGCTTTCCTTTTACTTTCTTTTCACCTTATCGTATTTCACGCCGAGAATCTTAGCGGCTGCGTTAAGGGTTTCGAGAGAAACATTGTTAAAATCATTTTGTGCTGCCATATACAGCGCTTTTGTGCATCTGACGGCGTCACAAATATCGTAGATGGTATCCTTGTTTTCGAAAATCAGCAAATACTGCTCATAGCCGACTGTGGTATCTTCTCGATACTCGACACCGTTGGCATCGAACTCATATAAGCGGTTTGCGGTTCCGGAAGTCGGGATGCATTCAAAACGGTTGGTGTCGGAATCCGTGTGTGTGACCACCATTTTGCGAATAGTCTCGGGATAAGGAACCCCAAAGCGAAACTCGACCATCCAGAGATAATCGCCTGCTTTAACAGAAAGCATTTCAAATCTTCCTTTCAGTGTTAATTTTTATTGTTTATTCGTACCCTTCAAAGCTTCGATGGCAATCTCAAATTTTCAGTTCGAGCGCAACTTTTTCTTCTGCGCTCTTATCGTTCATCCCATCGACGAGAACGTAAATATCTACGTTCCTTAAAACAAGTCCTTTCGCTTGCCAGTCGGTTTCTTTGCGAATCTTTTCTGGCAAAAGACGAAGTGCCTGCTTTTTGAGTTTGTCGATTTTTTCTTCTGTGGGGTACATTTCTTGGCTGAAGGTAAATTCTGCAGTTTGGTACGTTGTAGTCCATGCACGAACCTTTACCGTTACTGTGCTTTCCGAAACGTTGTAGTCTTTAAATGGGATTAAAGACTCACTCAGTTCCCCAATTCTCGCATTGAAGAGATTGGTTATACGAGCGAGTTCCTTTTGGTAGATTAACTTTGCTTGTCGCACCTGTTCACGGTAGCACTTTACACAGTCTTCAACCGTGTAGAAGATGTTTACAGACTCACCCGTGTATCCCCGATAGCCTGTATTATCCATTGGAGCAATTACCTTGGACATAATATGACCGTTCTTTACAGGTCGGAAATAAATAGGAGAATAATAAATAATCTTATTCGTCTCCTTGGCATCCGTTACCACCACCGGAGTGGGCTCAATTCCACGAATTGGCTTTTTGGTCGGGTCTGCGTTTGCTCGATAGTCGCAAATCCAAACCATCTTTCCCGTAATGTTTTCCAGCCCTTCCGCGTAATCAAAATCCGCAAGAGATTTCGTCTGCTGAGGTCCTAATGCACGGTTATTTCGCCAAAGGGTTACATTGTTATCTTGTAGATATTCTTCGAGTTCCATTTTTTCACCTTTTCCCTTTCAAAGCTTCGATGACAACTTCTTCGTAGTCCTCAATAGCATAATAAACCTCGTTAAAGCCATTTGAGTGACCGCGTTCATACGCCTTTTCCCAAAGCATTTTCGCTGCATCATGACTGATAAGGACAGAAGATGCACTTTTTATATCCATTCGGATGAGCGTGAGGATATCAACCATGACATCCGAAATAGCTTTGTTGCGGTCAGCCACAAGTTTGGTTACTTCATCGTTCCATTGCTGCTGAAGCTGACGCACCTTCTTTTTATTCCAATCGAGGGAATGTGCGCTGCTGATGATATCACCGGTTTTAGGACGCTTGGTTTTAGGGGTTGTGCGCATGTTCCAAGCAGCTTCCATGCGAATCTGAAGATTTTTCCAACTACTGTCCATGTTTCGTTTCCTTTCTATGTGTTTTTTTACATCAGAATTTGAAGTCCTGACACACTTCGATGCTGTTTTTGTCATAGCCGACAGCGTACAGTTCATTGAGCAGCGGCGTGTATTCTTCGACCGTTGCAGGAACGCCTGCTTTCAGATACCCGTAAGACGCATTCACATGCTGCCCATTGTGGACATACGCATCGAAATACAGGTTGGGGTCCTTCAATTTGAGTCTTTTGCAAAATTCGAGGGTTCCCGGTATCTTGTCAAGAAACACACAGGTGAGTTCGGAACCGGCTTCTGGATTGAGTTCGTCGGTACAGTTAAGAAAAGCTACTTTCATTTTCGTTCTCCCTTTTTTGAGCGCAAAAAGGCGGGCCTCCCAAAATCGGGAAGTCCGCCTTAAAGCAAAATTGTGAATTGTACGAACGCAGTTAGCGCCTTAGTAGATGGTATCTATCGTACAATTCTTATTTTATTCGGTTCGCATATCGCGTCAACAATTATGTTCAAGGGGCTGAAATTATAGCGGAAAATGACTGTAAAAAGCGGACCTCCCGCTTCGGAAAGTCCGCTATAGCCGCAATTATCTGATTTTACTGAGCCTGGTTATCGGTCGGCTGCTGCGGTGCAGCGGGCTGCTGAGGCTGAACCGGCGCGGCAGGCTGCTTGGGCTGTGCAGGAGCCTGATAGGTCATGTTGGGGTTCTGGGTCTGTTCCTGAGTCGGCTGCTGATACTGAGCAGGATGAGCAGCTTTGTAGACATCGTACTTCTGCTTCATCTGGTCATAAGAATAGCCATCCTGCGGGATACCGAAGTACCGATACTGACCGAACGCCAGAATCATGTTGAAGATGGGGTTCAGGAAGAACAGGCCAATGGTGAAGCCAATCCCCTGCCCAAACGCGACACTCTGTTTGTACAGGGTTACGATGTTGATGATGACGCCAACGATGACCAGCAGCGTGCCGAGCAGCGGGATGCCGCCAAGTACAGTGCAGACGATGGGGACAAAGAACAGCCAGCCGTTGCCCCAGAAGATTTTGTACCGGATGTAGCTGTTGTAAAACGGGACGATAGACGCCCATCCGGGTTGACCGGCCTTCTCGAAGATTTTCCAGCCGGCCACAATGTTGAGAACGAAGAATGCCAGGATGATGAGCCAAAATCCAGCAAAGATGCTGAGAAGTGCATTGAGGGCCGCCGCCTCTGAACCGTAAGACATAATGATTCCTCCTAAAATTACTTTATATTATAAAGCCAATCGGCCTTATTTCTTTTCCTGCACGGCTTTGCGTGCCGCTTTTTCTTTCGACAGTGCGGCGAGTTTCTTGCCGCTTTCGACCAGGATTGCTCGGCGTTCTTCAGAGATAAACATGGGAGGACGAATTTTTACCCACTTTTTCGGAAATTCCGCTTCTACGCAATCTTCTTTGTCGATGGTCAGCTTCACCTCATCGGGATGCTCTGTTGCAAGTTTTCGCAACTCGTTCATCCGCGAATAATTTCGCGTATAGTACGAGCAGGTTTTCTCTGCATCGCAGAAATTGATGATGGTCTCGCGCTCGTAGGCACCATCGGCGCTTTGAGGTGTTTGGTTGATGGGACGCATTTTTTCATCTCCTTTCAGTCGAACAACACTGCCTTCTTTGATGGTCCGTCCGGCGTGAGGCTGCACGCATAAGCCCAACGCGGAAGCATAATACGACCGCGAACGCTAACGACGGTCATTTCCCGCGCCGTGGCTTGTTCGAATTCCGATGCGTCCAAAGCATTCCGGGTCAGCAGAATGGCATCGTCCGGCATATCGTTGAGCATCATTTTCAGTTCTTTAATTGTCATAGATTGTCTCCTTTTGCATGACCTCATCCAGCGCCTCTAGGAACAAGACAGATTCGGTGTTCTGCGTCCCAGCTGCAACGATACCGGAAATCTCGTTCGGCTCGATGAGGAAAACGCTGTCACCGTCAATGAATCCTTGCGGCCATGGCGCAGCATAATAGGCGTAGGGCACGATGTCGGTTGCATAACCGATAATTATATATTTCTGGTCGGCGTCCTGCCGAACCTTAACGATTGTCCCGAGTGAAAACGCGGATTTGAGTGTAGGCGTTGCTGTAACAGGCATTTCTCTTTTAATTTTCAATGATGAAAACACCTCCATAAATACCAGTCTATGCGGTTCGCAAGAATGTGCAACGAAAAAGGCACAAAAAAAGGAGCTGCCCGAAGGCAACTCCCTGTCATACATAGATTTGCTGTACTAAAAGCGAACTCAGCGATTTTGTGCGACCTTGACATTGAAGTCAAACAGTTCCTTGCTGGTCGAGCACCGAGAAGATAACTCTCCGTCACGGTTCTGGATGACATCGGATGCCGGGACAGGCTTTCCGAAACCGTCGTCCACAAACACAGGATGCTTGCTGTCATCATTGTCAGAACGGGGCGAGAAGCTTGCGGCTGCGAACCAGTCTTCCTCATCGCTGCCCTGCTCGTCATACAGACGGCAGAACGGAGCAGGGATTTCGGGTGTCGGAAGCTGGAACATTGCTGCCTGCATTTCCTTGCCGTCATTCTTCACATTCACATCAATGAGAGGGCAAATCGTATCGCCTGCACACTCCCACTTGGTATAGGATTGAGCGGTAATTGCGGTATTGTCGTCAGATACCTCAATACCGAGTGAAAGAATGTCGGATTTGAGACCGAGCTTTTCCTGAAGCATTTCCGGGGTGAGAGTCAGAAACTGACCGCCGACCGTGTTGATGATAAGATTCATGGTTACATACACCTTTCTGTGATTAGTAAATATAGTTCTCGCCGCGAAGCGCTGCCTGAACGGCGCGGATTTCCTTTTCGGTGAGTTGGTAGCTGCCAATCGGAGTGTTCGCGGAACCAAAGTAAGCGGAATCGAACACCATGCAGGCTTCTCCGTTCTCATTGAGCCGATAGAGGAATGCTTCCTTTGTCCGTGCATCAGTAGGATGGTCTACCAGCGATACGAGAGGAAGACCTGTTGTCGAGTTCTTAACCATCTGCCACTCGGATGCGTTCCGGTCACAGTACCCAGCGATGTAGATGTGCGGCTCGGAGATAAGGCGTAGGTCACGCTTCATCAATTCGAGCAGTGAATTGGCGGGCTTGCAGCTGTAAGTATTGGTCAATTCGGCGTTCAACTCGAAATTGAGAGAAACACAGAAAACACGGTATCCGCGCTTATCCAAGTCATCGAGCATTGCGGTGCCAGCGCCCGAAGATAGGAATGAAACCATCTTGGTGTCCATGTTTTTAGGCATGTAAAGCACAGCTGTAATGAGGTATCTTTCCGAACGCACCAGATTCTTAAACATCACGCATCATCCTCCGTCTTGGTAGTCATGCCATGGACTTTGTCGATGGCGGCGGCAATCGTGTTGTTCTCCAGTTCAGTCATCTGCGTGCAAAGGTAACCCCAGTCGATGGCATCGTGGACCTTGCGGACAAACACATCGTAGGTGCCAGCGGTTTTCATCATTTCGATTTCCGATTCATAGCAGCCGGATTCCTCGAGCAGATGCTGGATGTCATCGATGGGGTTCATTTCGATAGTTGGTACAGTTTTGTTCATGATACAAACTCCTTTAAGTGTTTTGGATGCGAAAAGAGCGGACCTCTCAGAATCGAGAAGTCCGCCCTTTAAGCGAAATTGTGAATGTACGAAAGGCAGAAAGCCTTTTTGATTTGGAATGGTATCTATCGTACAATACCCATTCTACTTAGTTCGCATATTTTGGCAAGTAAAAAATGTTGCTCATTCGAAGACGAGTGGAGAAGAGTGCTATTTTAGATGTGGAGAACAGTCCACTCACTCCTTATCCCGTGATTAGTAGTTGCTTATACATTTGTGTAGTGCATTTCCTTTATAAAATAAGTCGTTGTAACCGGTATAATAATTCTGTGCGGAATAATTCTTGACAGGATTATTATTGTGGCGTAGATTTCTAAAAAAAGCCGCCCACCAAATTATGTTGTGGGCGGCTTTATTATTTGTTAGTTTTCGAAATCTGGATTCTTCCAGACCGTTTTCTTTCCGTAATGGATATCCGAAATGTACTTGAACGGAATCTTATCCTGGTTTTTAAGAAGAGCATCGTTTTCCTCTAAAAATTCCTCAATGCGTTCCTCTTCACTACGCGGAGTAATGTTCCATGTATCGAGATATCCATCATACATAGCATCTATATTGAAAATTCCGTCAACGGGGTACTTGACAGAGTCAATTTCTCCGTTGACGTCCAAGCCAAGGTGGACGTTCTTATAGTTCTTGATGCTGTCTGTCAAGGATTTGAATTTTCCTTCAGGAGTATCGGGATTGCTGTACTTTTTCACGTACTCTTCCGTTAACTCCTCCGTCATGGCCAATGTAATCCAGAACTGGAGCCCGGAATACTCAAGGCTCGCTTTCTTGATTCTCTCCATCGTCCGTTCAGCCCAGCCGGTGGGATTAGCTAGATAATCCACTACCAGTTCATCGGCATTTGTGGATGTCAGGCCAAAGCAAGACCCTTTTCCAATCTCATCTACAATGC
>OLOU01000012.1_pt1 | contig 204346 bp, 169 predicted proteins | sample 1672101 | NCBI WGS metagenome assembly OLOU01 (sample SAMEA3136645, study PRJEB25190) | human gut metagenome | biome: human gut; feature: human-associated habitat; material: faeces | place: Austria | collected 2013
GCGAATTCTCGCCGTCCCCCAAAATCAAATTGTGGACGATTGAAAAGGAATCCACCATTACCTGCGAACCGTCCAAAAACGTGGAATTTGAATTTGAGAAACCGGAACCTGTTACCACGGAAGAAGAAGGTAATAGTCAGACAAAAAACACGCCTGTTAACATCGTTGTAACGGTTTGTAAGGATGAAACTGAGAATGTATGGAGGTGTCGCGTTGTTTCTGCTTCTGGTGGCGCTACGGTAGTTGTTCGTACCGGGTCGTTCATTGATGCCCTTCTTACACCTCCCACCAATGAAGAGGACTGCATTATGGCGGTTAACGATTTGAACGGATACCAGAGCGGTGAAGGTCTTGGGATATGGCACACGGCGGAAGCTTCTCTCGCCCACGAAGAACACCACCGCCGTCAATGGGAAGATGCCTACAAATTCTACTGGAAACATTTGAAATTGCAGGAAAAATTGGAAGAGAAAACTCTTTCCTGCGATAAAGTTAAGGATATGGAAACCGCCATAGCTGCGATGGATCTGACAGCCGTAAATGCTAGCATTAACTTTATGACAGAGGTTATCGCTTACATAAAAAAATTGCCGGATAACCCAGGTGACAGACCTTACTGTGCCGGACAAAAGGTCCTGAATAACACTACCCGCAAGCTTATCAGGGTAGCCGAAATCAAGGGATGGAGCAAAGTACCCACAAATGTAACAGAACCCGGTATTATTGAGCCGCCCTGTTTCTTGCCTCCGGTTAACGAAGGTAAAACCCGCAGTATGGCAATTGCAGAGGTATCGACACCTCTTCAGCTCTCCATTGTGGACACTGCCAATTTCATGAAGGGCGAAATTACAGTCTCCTTCCGCAACGAAGGAAACGAGCCTGTCCGGATTCCGGACGAAATCAACGACGAAACAGCCGATTACTTTTTCGTGACTGTATTGAGGACGGAACGGGGAGATGTCCGCATCCTGAACAGGGAAATTGGCACCATGACCTTCCAGCGACCCTTGAACTACCGGGAACTGGCCCCCGGCCGGGAATACAGCGTCACGATTCCGGTATGCCTGGATGAAGTCGATCTGGAAGGCTGGAAACAATGTTCTTGTGAACTCGAAACGCGCTACTATAATCAGCAGGGTAAGGATTGTTTCCTGGGGATGCTCCGGGCGACGGCCAAACTCGCGCTGTAATGAAAAAAATCTTCCGGTATTTAATACTTCTGGCAAACCTGTCCCTCCATGCTGCGGCATGGGGGGACATGGCCGACAACGGAGTGGAATGTTCCGTGGTGATGGAAAAGACCCGGTTTGACACAAGAGAGACGTTCCCTGACTTCAAGCTGGTGTTCACGAACAAGGGCGAAAAGACCGTGCGCCTGTTCGACGACTTTTATCCCCTGAAGGATCATAGCCCTAATATCCACATCGAAATATGGCGAAAGGAAGGCGAGAAAAGAATTGGGTGTATAGGGAGCGTAATAAGCGATGGAAAGAAGCCTTTAGCTTGGTATAGTCCCCTGTATACAGTTGAACGTCTACCGTTTTCCATACGTTTCATTACGTTGCAGCCGGGAGAAAAGCATGAAGTTCCCATCCAGGAAGCTTATTTGTTGCTGACGTATTTAGAGCACCTTCGCAATAACAAGAGGTACGAGCTTGAAGTCAGATTCAAGGATGGATTTGCGAACCCCGGTGTTCGAAGGGAGTATGTAGGGAAAGCAGATTTTGAAACATCGAGCCGGTCTCCCGAAGGAGCCTTGCCTTAATAGCTTTTCTGTTTTATTAAAAAGCTATGGTCTCCTACGCAAAGTTTCCCCAGAATTCCTCAAATCGCTTTCCAGGCATAAAGGCCCGGCTCCTGCGCTGGTGAAGAAAATAGCAATCCGGGCAGAGAAAATTTCCACTGCTGGCGGTTCCCTTTGACGTACACGCCCGTATCGTTTACAACGGGGCATATCCCATGCAGGACTTCCTTTCCACTGTTATTCTTCTGTTCATCGTCATCGACCCGGTGGGTCTGGCGCCCATGATCCAGGGAATGCTGAAAAAATACTCGCCCGCCCAGCAGAAGGCTATTCTGACACGGGAGCTTGTATTTGCGTTGAGCCTGCTGCTCCTTTTCTTCTTTTCCGGAAAATTCCTGCTGAACCTGCTGGGGCTGGAACCTTCCACCCTGAGCATTTCCGGAGGCATCCTGCTGTTTCTCGTAGCGCTGGGCATGGTCTTCCCCGCCAAGGATATGCTTTCTTCTTCCGGACGAGCGGACGGAAAAGACGAACCCTTCATTGTTCCCATCGCCATGCCCCTGATGGCCGGCCCCTCTTCCCTGTCCATCATTATGCTGCACGCCTCCCAGACTCCGGACAGCATTTCCCAGATGACCTATGCCGGGGCCATCGTGACCGCCTGGTTCCTCTCCGGAATGGTGCTTTTCATCGCCCAGAAGTTCCTGCGTCTGCTGGGAGAAAAAGGGACAATCGCCTTGGAACGGATGATGGGCATGGTGCTCATCATGATTTCCGTCCAGATGTTTATGAACGGCCTCGCCGGCTACGGCGTCAAATAGAAAGACGGTTCCGACCATGCTTTGGCTTCTGCACGGCAATCTGGGTTCTCCGGCGGATTGGAAACCCGTCATGGATTTTCTTCGTGCCGGAGGAGTGGAGGCTCGCGCCCTGAACCTCTGGAGGTATCTGGAATGCTGCCCCAAAAGCCTGAAGGATATGGGGCGCGTGCTTTGTTCCGAAATAGCCTCCCAGGATCGTCATCCCCTCATCTGCGGCTATTCCCTGGGGGGCAGGTTGGCCATGCAGGCCGTTTTGGCCCATCCCCCTCTCTGGAAAGGAGCCATATTCGTCAGCGCCAATCCCGGCCTGGAACATGAAGAGGAACGGGCGGCGCGGCGGGCGAAGGATGCGGAATGGGCCGTCCAATGCCTTTCCGCATCTTGGGAAAATTTTTTGAAGGAATGGGATGCCCAGGGCGTATTTGAAGGCAGTCCGCCGCCTCCGGACCGTTCTTCCCTGAAACCGTGGCGCAAATCCATCTCCCGCGCCTTTATTGACTGGTCCGTGGGCGCACAGGAAAACCTGGCCCCGCTTTTGAAGCAATCCCCTGTTCCCCAGCTGTGGATTGCCGGACAGCGCGATGCCAGATTCAGCGCCCTGGCGCGGCGCATGGCAGGAGGGCAAGCCGTCATCATCCCTCATGCCGGCCACCGGCTTCCCCTGGAAACGCCGGAAAGGCTGGCGGAATGCCTGCAACCATTTATTCTGCAAAACCTATGAACGATCCTGAAATACCAGATGCGGAAGATTTGAGAAAACTGGTGGAGGAAATCGCGCAGACCCATATCCCTTTCGGCATGTACGGTCCTGCCAAATACCCGCCCAAGGGATGTCCGCTGATGGACGTCCCCCAGGAATATCTGGCCTGGTTCCAGGCCAAAGGGTTCCCGAAAGGGAAACTGGGCCGTCTGATGGAACAGTGCCTGCTGCTGAAAGGGAACGGGCTGGACTCTCTTTTTGACCCCTTCCGGAAAGCCAACGGCGGGCGGACGAAGAAAAACGCCCGCCGCCGCGTGTGGGATTTTGAAAATGAATGACCTTCCTCTCCGGCAAATCAGGAAGGAGGAACCATCTTCACTTCCAGGCTTGCGCCCCCTTCTTCCTTAACAGCTAGCACGTAAAAAACCCCGTCCTCTTTCTTCCCACGCGTGACCACAATGGTCAGACTGCCGCGGGACAGCCTGACGCCGTCCGCCGGAACGGAAGAGATCCCCAGTTCCGCCAGGAGTTCAAGCGCTTGAATGCCGTCCCTCACACGGATGGTTTTCCCGTCGTCTGCTATCTGCTTCTTTACTTCCTGCCAGGCGGCGGCAAGCTGGCGGGGTTCCCGCTGCCGCATCTCCGCCGGAGACAAGGACGGCAGAACCATGCACAGCACGGCGGACAGGATAATCAACGGTTTCTTCATGACAGGGAGGCGGAGGGAAGCTGCTTGTCTAATGCGTTCTGGAAATTTTCCAGGGCCTGCATGGCATGGCCTGATTCTTTCCGGTCAATGTAAAGCGTCAGGCCGCAATAAGGGCACCTGATGGAGCCGGACAGCAAGTCCGGAATGGTCGTGGGGAAATACACCCCGCATTTGGGGCAGTCAAGGCCCGGAGTACGCTGGTAGGAATAAGTTGTTTTCTGGTCCATATCGTTTCTTTCAATTAATCATTCTTTTCCCGGGAAGGGACATCCTCATAATGCGGCCTGGAAGCCAGCTGGAGAAATTGGGACAGGCCGGAAGGCATGTCAGCCTGCTGCATGGAGACATGGATTTTCATGTTCGCCTGCAGGGAGGAAGAAGCCCCTCTCCCGGACTGCGGAGCCAGGGAAGCCCGAAAATTCAGCCCTTCATCCCGCTCTTTTCCGCCGGGGGACTCCACCTCTCCCCTGTTCAGGGAAAAATGTTCATTCGGCGCGGCGGCTACGGCGTCAATGATATTGATGTCAAAATCAAAATCCGCCTGTTTGATTTGCAGCAGCGGCAGCGTCACCAGGCTGACGAGCGGCACGCTGACCTTCTTTTCCGCGCCGCCGGAAGCGTCGCTGTCCGTAAAATTGAAGCTGATCAACCTCAACGCCCCGGTGGAACCGTCCACAGGATTGTAGGACTCAAAGGCCAGGGACATGAAATGCTTCATGTAGCGTTCCGTGGACATCGCATCCGCGTCAATCGTTGCGACCAGCGGCGCTGAAATCAGCTGCTGCAGGCTCATAATGTGCCCGTTCACCTTGTTATTATTTGTAGAATCACTCATCATCTATCACTATTGCGCGGACAACCCGGAAACATCATTCTGCTCCGCCAGAACGGAGGGAATGGAAGCAGGGGATATATTCAGGCGCAGGGTCTGCACGGCTTCCTCCGGCATCTTTTTCAGCTTGTCCGCCTCTACTTCCACATCCACCACCACACTGCTTTCCTGCCTGGTGAGGACGTACTTTTCCGCCAGAGCGGCCAAGAAAGAGGAAAGGCCTTCCCGGAGATTGGCGCGGCATTCCTGCCTGAGGGGGTCTCCCCGGGTTCCCAGGAACAGGTCCTCCAGCTCCGGATTATCCATGAATTCCCTTTCCGCGACGCCTGCCAGAAGCTCCAGCAGCAATCCCCTGTCCAGCCCGGGTTCCGCCTTCAGGAGCGCGCCCTCATGAGCGGAAACGGCTGCGGAAATTTTCTTCCCCAGGTAGGAGCAGAAATTCTTTTTCCACTGTTCCTCCCTGGCCAGCAGGCTTGAGAAGTCGCTTCTCGCTTCGTCGTCCGGAAGGCTGGAATGCACCACGGCCATCACAATAGAACGGATGGCAAACGCCGGCACGCGCTCTTCCAGTTCCTGCCGGAACAGGCTCCACTGCTCCGTGTCCGCAACCTGTTTCTCCTCCACCCCGGAAGTTCCCGTCACCGCATATTTCAAATCGAATTCCAGGGAGCCTATCTGGGCGCTGGGAAGCGGGAAACCGCACGCACGGCCTCTCTTCCCATACTGGCGCGCCAGTGATGCCGCGTGGCAGTTTGCCGCATGCTGCGCTTCAATAATGTCCTTCAGCAGGGATTCCACGATGAGATTAAGACGGGACATGGCTCTGGAATGGAGGAGAAATCGCTATGGTTCGGTTATCAGGCGCCTACAGCCACCTTCCTCTTGAGTTCTCCAGCGCTCACCGTGCAGTTTCTGGCGTCTTCCCTGGAAAGTGTGTATTCCTTGCCGGAATCCGTTTTCACAATCCTGGCTTCATTCCCCGCACCGTTTTCAAATATTTCCGTCGCTTCGCCTATCCGCAGGGTGATGGCTTCCGGGTCAAACAGCCCCTCCCTGTTTTTGTAGGAGGTTATCAATTTCACGGTTCCGTCGTCCTGGATGGCATGCTGCACGTCCAGGAACCCTTCCGGAGAAACGACGGAAATGCTATTGTTCAGCATCTCCAGCACCTTGGCCATCCCGGCAGGCATACTGTCCTGTCCGGCATGGACGGCTACGTCCATGGTGTATTCCACGCTGTATTTGGAATCCCTGGTCGCAGAGGAGTCCTTTTTGCTGGAATAGCTGGCATTCATGCTGCCGCGCGCCCAAAAGCACCTTGCAGAGGCGGAAACGCTGGTGTCTACGGAACTGGAGGAATTTTCCGTCTCCGTACTGGCGGCGGACGCGCTGATATTCGCCTTGAAATTGATGTCGATGGAGTTAATGGCGATATAGGGAATGGGGACGATGGTCAGAAGGGGAACCGTAATCTGAGCCATGCGGCCGTCCTTGATGAACTGGAAGGAAACGTTCACCGTCTTCTTCTCTTCCCCATCCGCGTACAGGCCCACGTTCTGGATGAATTCCCAGGAAGTCCGGGCCGCCTGGGCCTGTGCTTCCACACAGGCGACCAGGGGACCGCCGATGATGTTGCCGAAAGGCAGCGACTGCAGGGAGGAAGTCGCCGCTTCTGCTGCTGATCTGTCAATTGCCATATATTTAATTTCTATTTCTGGTTTAGATTCATTGATATGCCGCCTTCCGGCGACGTCGTGAATGATGCGGCCATTCCGTTTCTGCTTCCATCCCGCCTTTCCGGCCGTTCCATTTCGCTTTCCCGGAACGCCGCAGGAGCCCGTGCGGCAGGCCGGAACTTATTTGGAAAACGACAGCATGTTCAAACTGCCCAGCACTTTTTTCTTCATGAATTTGCTGATGGGAATGGCAACGACGCCCACCTGGAGGAAGTTGCCCGCAATGGATTCTATATGCAGCTTGTTAACCAGGTAGGAACGGTGCACGCGGATAAAATATTCCCCATCCAGATGCTCGGATACCCGCGCCAGCGGAGCGGATACCAGGATAGCCGGCATGCCGTGCACGTGCAGCGTGCAATAACTTCCGCCCGCCTCCACATACAGGATATGCTTCATCAGGATGCGCTGGAATCCGTCATTCATTTTCACGAATACCATGGGATTCCTGGATAGGGAAATCCTTGCGTTTTTCCCTGCCGGCGGGAAAAGGGCTTCATCCTTCATTTCCATGATTTCCAGCTTATCCCCCTCTTCCACCGGCTCCGGCACCGGAGCATAGCAGACCCTATCTTTTTTAGTGACTTTAATAAATTGAACGGTCATTCAAAAATCATAACAAAAACTTTAAATCATCAATAAATCTCTCAATGAATAACAAAAATGGCCTTTTGAAACCAAAATCCACTCTTTCGGATGGGAAGAGGGAACCATGCCGTTCCATGAATTCAGGGCCGTCCCCCTCCTGCACCGCTGCCTGAATCCCTCTGACGGCAACCCTGAAAAAGCCTCCTAATGGACAGATTCCATCCATCCTCCGCAAAACGGATACTCCAGGGAGCAGGAATCTTTCATGGCAACATAAAAATCAGATTCGAGCCGTGGCCAGGAAGACCACATGCATGACGGAAACCAGCGTTACAAAATACATATCCGCCTGCGCGGACGGCACAGAGGAAAAGGGGCCGGCCATGCCGAGGCTCAAAGCGCCATGCGGACACCGGGAAATACAGTCGCGGCACAAGGTGCAGCGCCGGGAAATGCGGCAGGCCCCGCCCCCGCGCGAGATGGAGAGATCACGGCAGGTGGAGGCGCACCGCATGCACCCGGTGCATGTCTCCCTGACGCGCATGCGCCACGGGGACAGCCTGCCCAGCAAACTGGCGGCCAGCCCCATGGGGCAAAACCTGCTGCAATATTCCCGCACACCGTTTTCGGAACTTTTCTTCCAGGCAAATGGAGCCGTGAGAGCTACGGCGAACGCCGCCGCCAGGGCATACCCCAGCGGAACGCCCCACACGGACAAAAGGAGGGGAATCCCCACTGCCGCAGCAAGGGAAAACCACCTCCAGTCACAGGCTTTTTTTCCACCCGGCACCGGATGCCCCTTCCTGCGGGAAGAAGCGGCGGCCAGGCAGTCCCACACCCCGAAGTAGCACAAATGGCTGCACCAGGAACTCCCGGCCATAAGGACGGATACGCTGAACAATGCCAGCATGAAAAAACCTTCTTCCCGGTAAACCGGGCCGGAAATCATCATAAACGGCACGGGAATATGGAGCTTCCCCGTCATCAGCAGGGAGGGAGCCACCGTCACTCCCAGCAGAAACTGGAGAAAAAAAGCGGAGGCAAACACGGTCCACATCACCTGCCGCCTGCGCGGAGACGTCTGCGGATTCAACAAACCTTCCGCGCAATAGCCGCCCCACCAGGCCAGGAGAAGAATCGCCAGCCCATTAGCCCCCTGCCACGGCAAGATGCGCTCCCCCATCAGCAAACGTAAAGGAACCAGCGCATCCAGCAAAAACAGAAGCAATACGGAAACGGAAAATACGCGGCTGCGGGCCAGCTCCGGGACGGGCAAATTCTTTTCTCCGCGCCTCCGCCATAGAATGGCCACCGCATGAAGCAACAGCGCGGCAGCCGGAATGGAAGTCCAGAGCAGGAAAGGCCCCCCTTCCATCATCCACAGCCTAGCCAGACGCCAGGCTTCCGCCCCCCAGAAAAGCAGGGAAACCTGCAGCAGAAACGTGACGCTCCTGCGAAGCCAGCCGCGACGGGAAAATGAAAAAAACGCCAGGCCCATGCACAAAACAATGCCCGCACACATCCCGCCGCGCAAAAAATAGGCGGCCGTTATCAAAAAACAGAACAAGGAGATGAGTCCGGGGCCGGTCATGACATCGTGGGGCCTGTCTGGTGCCCCCAACATAAGGGAAAAGACCGGTCGCGCCAGAAAAAAACGGTTCATCCGCCTGTTAAGATAGCCCCATTGCATCACGCTCCGCCGGAAACGCGAGGCAGGAAAATATTTCCGCGTCGCCGCTCCGTCCGGATTTTCCGAAACACGCGGAAGAACACCGCTCCACAGCGATGAATACTGCGGAAATACTCCGCCGGAACGGCAAGCTCCATGCGCGGCCGCCGTTTGGCCGGGCATGGAGCCGTATCAGGATGTTAAATTACAATTTTTTGGTGTTCAGCTTTTTATCCACCACTATGCCGTCCGTGAGCTTCGGCTGGAACTTCATGTCGCGACGAGCCTTGAATTTCAGCACAAACAGTTCGGAGGTTCCTTCCACAGGCTCTTTGTCTCCGATGTTGACGAAGGTGGGATACAGGGCCTTGGTCCCGTTCGTATGAAGCCTGTCGTTCGTCAGGTTCTCCATGTTCTTCATGTTCTTCACCTCCACGCCCACGAATTCCAAATCCTTGGGGTCATACGGAAGAGCGAAGCTCAGGGCATTCACCAGCCGGAGGTTCCGGCCCTTTACGGACACCTTGACGGCGTCTCCCCTGGAATACCTTTTCTTATCCGCACTAAGCAAAAGCGTTCCGTCCACGCGGACTTTCTTCTTTGCCTCCTCGGCGGCTTTTTTCTTCTCGTCGTCCCCTACCGCCTTATCCTCTTCCTCATCTTTCTTGTCGGCTTCTTCCTGCGGCTGGTCGGCTTCGTCTTCCAGCTGGGTGGCTACCACGGAAATATCGTAAGCGTCAATAAGGCCATTCTTGTTGATGTCCCCGTTACTGATGTAGCCTTCAAAGTCGGAATCGCCTTTCCGCAGGCCCGTATAGTTGATGTAGGAAGTCAGGTCATTCCGGTCAATCTTGCCGTCGTTGTTGATATCGCCCGGCAAATAGCTTTCCGTACCCGGAACCTTGAAAACGTAGATTTCCCTGCCGGAGCCGTAATCACCCGCGCTTTCCGTGACATGAAGCTTGATATAGCGCGCCGTGGGAGCATCCTTGAAGCCGAATATCTTCACGTCTCCATTTTTATCCCACTGGAATGTTCCTGCCTTCGTCCAGTTCTCCCGGTCCATGCTGTAATAAACAGCGCCTTTCAGCAGCGTTCCGTTGCCGCCGTCCTCGCGGGGAACGTAATGAAACTTCTCAAGCCTGTTAATCGTTTTCAGGTCCATGACCAGGTCAAACGGAACAGCCTTCGCATCATGCTTCGTGTGCCACACATCCTTTTCCTTGAAATCAAACAGCTTCGCCAGGGAGCTGCCCTGGTTTTCCACGCTCGTTTCACCTTCGATTCCCGGAATGGCGAACTCAAGCGGATTGGCTTTCGTCTTCGCGCTGACGGCCGTCCACGCGGAATGGCCGTCCCGGTTGGCGGCCCGCACCTTGAAGGAATAAGGAGTCTCGGCCTCCAAATCCTCAAACAGGAATTCCGTTCCCTTGATGGTGGTGTACAGCATTCCTCCAAACTCGATTTCATAAAAATCGGCGTTCGGGACGGCGTCCCACGTAGGCTTCAGGGTATAGGCCGCCGCGTTTTCCTCCGTCACCGCGGCATTGGCGGGAGCGGTCAGGGCTCCGGAAGAAAGGCGATACTTTTCAGCCGGTTCAAACCGGAACCCTTCCACGGAAAGCACCGTAGGGGCCGCCGTGATATCTGCTGCGGCCAGCTTCACCAGCAATTGCGGATTCCCGGCGATCACCTTTTTTTCAAAATCGCTGCCTTTCGTTGCGAACCTGTTCAGGTTGGGAGCCCGGTCATAAAAATAAACATTCTCCCTGGATTTGAAATCCTCCAGGGAATTCGCTTCCGCCAGGTTGATGCTGTTTTCCCCAATTTTGGCGGAAACCCCGGACGGCTTCTGCGTCACATTGATGCGGAATTCCGTGGCCTTCTTTTTCTGGAAACCGTCGAAATCCCCCACCGCCGGATGAACAGTGACGGTCACGTTGTTTTTGCCGTCCACCCTGGACTCCACCAGAGTGCGGACGCCCCTGCCGGTTCTGTATTCCTCCGTCACGCCATCGTCGTCATACGTGGTAAAGGAGGTGCTGCCGTGCGGATAAAGTTCGTAAATGCGCAGATTGGGATTGATTTCCGAGACATTGTTGCTCGGGTTCGCCATAGGGATGATCGCGCCGTTTTTAACGAACACGGGCAACTTCCACAAAGGAGCATCAACATCATTGTAAATCTTGCCGCCCTCATACAAATCCCCGGTGAAATAATCAATCCACTGCCCTTCCGGCAGGTAAATGCCATGGCGGACGTCATTCCCCTCCTTATCCGCCCTGGTTTCCTGGTAAACGGGCGCCACCAGGAAGTAAGGGCCGTAGAGGAACTGGTACTGCGTCGCTTTGCCCAGCGTGTAGGGATTGGGATATTCCAGGAACATGGCCCGGATCATGGGCAGGCCGGAAACTGATTCCTCCGCAATGCTGTAAGCGTACGGAAGCAGTTCCGACTTGAGCTTGAGGTACCATCGGTTGATGGAGGTGTAAGGTTCCCCGAAAGCATGGGGATACTTCTCATTGGCTCCCCAGCCGTCCATGTTCAGCTCCATGGGGGTGAACGTTTTCCACTGGAAATCGCGGACGTTCACCAACGGGTTCTTTCCGCCGAAAATGCCGTCCATGTCCGAACAGATATTGGGCTGCCCGGAAAGGCCGGAGCCGATGTAGGTGGGAATATGGAAACGGATATACTCCCAGACGCCGCCCGTCTGGTCGCCCGACCAAATGCCGGCATACCGCTGGGTTCCGGCCCAGCCGTCCAGGGAAATAATGAACGGGCGGCTGTTATTCCCGTAGTAAGTCATGATCTGGGCTACGTCCGTAATACCGTTCAGACCGAAGGAATAGCCCGCGCCTACCCAGGCGACGTCCGTCTTCAGCACGCGCACTCCGGCGTCCCGCACTTCCTTCACGATATCGCGCTGGAGCAAAGCGCTGATTTCCGGCTTGGGATGCAGGTCGGACTGGGTCCACAAACCGATTTCCACGCCGTTTTTCCTGGCGTAGTCCGCCAGGCTCTTCAAATTCGCAATATTGCCGTCCAGGGTATCCGTCTGGCCGTACCCGGCTCCGTAGCCGTCGTTCGGCAGAAGCCATCCCAGCGGCATGTCATGGGCCTTGTAACGGTCCACGACGGCGCGGCCGGAAAACTGGTAATTATTCAATTCCCCGTTCAGGGATTCCTTAATGCCTCCGTTATCCTTCTGGCTTTCCTTGTACCGTTTCCCGTCCTCAAACAGGATGCCTTTTTCATCTTCCTTCCAGTAATCCCGGTTATAGGCGTTCAGGTGGCCCTGGTAAAAGGCGAACTTGGGCAGCAGAACGGGAGCGCCGGTAAGCTGGTAGAAATCCCTCAAAAGGCTGACCGGCCCGTCGCTGACCATGAAAAAGACATCCAGATAATTTTCATCATGCGAGAGGTTCACCAGATTCTCTTCCCTGGAACCGAAATCATACTGCCCTTTCTTGAAGGTATGCCACATGACGCCGTACCCGCCGGTGGACCAGTAAAAGGGAGTGGGGGAAGCCACGCCGCCATCCGTCCAGCTGTTCTGGTTTTCTATGGAAATGACCTTTCCCTTGTGGGAAAAACGGCCGTTCTGTACGCCGCCGCCGTAAAAATATTCGTCCGGCTTCGCCTTCAGGGAAAAGCTGGTTTTGCCCTTTCCAAAAAGCACGGGGGACGCCTGCTCCACCACCACGGAATGATCCTTCAGATTGATCACCTTGAAAAGAGAGGTCTTTTTATTTATCTCAATCCTGACCTTCCCCGTAGTGATGACAACCGCATCGCCCTGCTGGTCCACATCCAGCCGGGAAACCGGCCTCCGGGGACTGTCCGCCAGAATGCGGGCTTCCGGTTCCGCCTTGGGATCTCGGATAATACCGCCTCTGTCATCCCGGAAAATCCGAAAAACATTGTCTCCGTAAAAATCGAGCGTCATCCGGCGGTTGTTGTCAAGCAACACTTCCACGGCGGCAGGATTGATTTTTCTGGCGCCTTCAACGGCCTGGGCCTGTTGCTCCGAAACCGGTTCTTCCGATGCGGCAAGCGCGAAGCCCGAGAAGGAAATGGACAATCCGAAAGCCAGCAGGACGGACTTCCGGAACATGCCATGGTCTATTGAGTTTCCCATTATTGTAGTGTTTTATATTATTCAGCGGAACGGCGTTGCGGGAAGAATGCAAACGGTCGTCTCCTGAAGGGCAGCAGACCGCTTTCATTCATCATGCCGTCTAATGGCGCAGGTTATCTTGCCGCACCATACCCTTTGTCCGCAACCGTAACAAGGCCAAAGACGGCAGTAACGGCGCACGATCGCTCCACACGTTCATAAAATACCTGTTCATAAAAGGTTGCCTTTCCAAGATGACGTTATTTCTTCTCCACGGCATAAAACCGTAATATGAATCCGGCAGGCTGAAGCCATTATTGTACCCCCGGCAATACATTCCCTAGGCACCGGAAACTGCCTGCATGTGCCAATAGGAATACCGCGGACAACAGAACAGCTGAAAAAAGATGCATTCCTGTTTATTGCCGTTCGGAACAGAAGATTATTTTCTGTATTCCTGGCCCGGCTATCAATCCGGAACGAACCGTTCCGCTCCAGACAGAATGCCGCAGGCTGTCCGGCGACAGGGAGCGGGCGTCACGCCGACAACCTGAACTCGCTCGGGGAATATCCCGTATTCTTCTTGAACATGCGGCTCAGGTGATGGGGATACTTGAACCCCAGTTCATAGGCGATTTCACTAACGGATTTATTGGTGGCGCAAAGGAGCTCCTTGGCTTTGTCCACCAGCTTGATATGGATATGCTCCTGGGGAGTTTTTCCCGTCTCTTTCTTGACGAGATCACCGAAATAGTTGGCGGAGAGATGCAGTTCATCCGCGAAATACTGCACATAGGGCAGACCCCATTCCTGAGGCTTGTCTCCCTCGAAGTAGGAATCCAGCAGACGTTCGAACTCCGTCAGCACATCCCTGTTCACATTCTCGCGGGTAATGAACTGGCGGTCGTAAAAACGCATGCAGTGGTTCAGGAGAACTTCGATGTTGGCTGTCACGATGGACTTGGTATGCCGGTCAACGCCCCGTTCCAGTTCCTCCCGGATCTCCGTCAGGCCGTTCAGGAATAAATTCCTTTCCCTCTCCGACATATGGAGGGACTCGGAAGCGTCATAGGAAAAAAAGGTATAGTCCTTCATCCTGCGTCCCAGGGAGGTGCCGCGGAGCAAATCGGGATGGAACAGGAGGGCATGGCCCTCTACCCGGAAATATTCCCCGTTGTCATCATTGCCCAGCACCTGGCCGGGAGATACGAAGACAAGAGTTCCCTCCTGGTAATCATAATAATGTCTTCCGTACCGCAGGTCTCCGCATTTCAGGTCTTTCAGGAAAACGGCATAGAACCCGTAAGCCTTGCGGGCATGCCGCAGCGGCGGGACCCTGGAAAAATCAACGACGCTGACCAGCGGGTGCAGCGTTTCCTGCCCCAAAAAGGAGTTGTAGTCCCCTACGGAATCCATGTTCAGAATAATGCCCATGCCCTTTCTCTGCTTTTGACCGGAGCATAGCAGGAAGGGAGCCGGCTATCCAGCTCATTCCGGGAACCTGTAATCATGGTAGCAAAACCTGTAATCCGTCTATCGGAAAAAATAGAAATCCTATGGTAGTCTTGCAAGCATGAAAACAATTAACGGGCAAAACATGCCATGCAGGGAGCTGGGCAAAAGCGGCCTGAAGGTTTCAGCCATAGGCCTGGGCTGCATGGGAATGAGCCATGCCTACGGAGCGCCCGCAGACAAAAAGGAAATGGCGGAACTCCTGTCCCGGGCCGTGGATATGGGATATACATTCTTTGATACGGCGGAAGTGTACGGAACGCCCGGACACCCCCACGACAACGAAGAACTGCTGGGGAAAGCGCTGGCGCCCTACCGGGACAGGATCGTTATTGCGACCAAATTCGGAATCCGTTTCAGCGGCACGGCAGGCCCCGGACCATACCCGCTGATCACCGATTCCCGCCCCGGCACAATCCGCCAATCCGTGGAAAGTTCCCTTAAAAGGCTGGGAGTAGAACGCATCGGCCTGTATTACCAGCACCGCATGGATGATTCCGTACCGCCGGAGGAAGTGGCGGGCGTCATGCAGGAGTTGATCCGTGAAGGCAAAATCGCGCATTGGGGTATTTCCGAAGCAACGGAGGAAGCCATACGGCGCGCGCACGTAACATGTCCGGTCACCGCCATCCAGAACCGTTATTCCATGATGGCGCGCTATCATGAATCCCTTTTTCCCGTACTGGAAGAACTGGGCATCGGCTTTGTAGCGTTCTCCCCCCTGGCCAACGGCCTGCTCTCCGGCCGCTACAACCTAAATTCCACGTTTGAGCCGGGGACGGACTACCGCAGCTCCATGCCTCAGTTCAGACCGGAAAGCTTTGACGCCAACAAGGATCTCTTCCTCCTGCTCCATAATCTGGCGGAAGAAAAACAGGCCACTCCGGCACAAATTTCCCTGGCGTGGATGCTCTGCAAAAAGTCCTGGATCGTTCCCATTCCGGGAACACGAAAGTTCTCCAGACTGAAAGAAAACGCAGAGGCAGCCCATGTAATACTATCCGCGGATGAAGTCCGGCAGATCGACGCAGCTCTCTCCTTTATGAACATGTCCGACGTATTTGGAGGAAGTCCCATCACAGAAAAATCATCAACCCATTAATCAACAAATCACGCTTTTCCTCCCTTGCAAAAGCATGACAACTCAGTCTCCTTCATGAAATGATGAAAAAAAACCGGTTAATCCTCCCTGCCTTTTTCTTATCGATATTCACGCCTCCGGCCATGATTCAGGCGGGAGGCCCCCCCCCTGTTCCAGCTGCGGAACAAGCCCCCCTGCTTATTGCAAGGCAGGGCAGTTTTGCCGTGGGCGGGAACATTCTGCAACGCCCGGGAACATATGACAACAGCCGTTTTCCCGGCTGGGGGCAAGCAGTTGAAGCCGGCCAGAGTTACCACGCCGACCACGCCGCCGTGGACTTCCAGATACCGGCCGATGCCCGCATGCTTCCTCTAATCTTCATTCATGGCTATGGACAGTCCGCCCGGTGCTGGCAGACAACACCGGACGGACGGGAGGGCTTTAATGACATGTTCCTGCGCAAAAGATACGCCACCTACCTGGTTGACCTCCCAGGACGGGGACGGGCGGGCAGAACGACGGCGGAAACCGCCATCAGGCCGCTTGCCGACGAGCAGTTCTGGTTCGACATCTTCCGGATCGGCGAATGGCCCGCATTCAACCCGGGAGTACAGTTCCCTACGGACAAGGATTCCCTGGATCAGTTTTTCCGACAAATGACACCCGATATCGGCACGCACGATATGACAAAAGAACTCGATGCCCTGAGCGCCCTCTTCAAGCGCGTGGGCAAGGGCATCCTGGTCACTCACTCCGCAGGGGGATTCCCCGGCTGGCTGACGGCCATCCGCAACCCGGAAGTGCGCGGCATCATTTCCCTGGAACCGGGCACCTACGTCTTCCCGGAAGGGGAGGTTCCCGAAGACATGCCCAGCCTCACCGGCACGATGAAGGGGATCGCCGTTCCGCCGGAGGAATTCAACAAGCTCACCCAAATCCCCATCATCCTCTACTTCGGAGATTATATTCCTGAAAACGTCACCGATAAGCTTGGAGGGGAAAACTGGCGCGTACGTCTGCAAATGGGACGCAAATTTGTGGAGGCCGTCAACAGGCATGGCGGCCATGCTGCTCTGGTGGAACTGCCCAAAATCGGCATCCGGGGAAATACGCATTTTCTGATGTCCGATAAAAACAATAACATCATTGCCGACCATATGGCCGCCTGGCTCCGGCAGAACAAACTTGACAGGTGACAGGCACACTCCCCCGCACATTTACTTTCTGCGTCCGCCATCTGTAATCATGGTAGCAAAACCTGTAATCCGTCTATCGACGGGAAGAGAGCCTTTCATGATAGAATGGAAACTGCTTGAGAAAGCAAAGTACATGCCATGAAAACAAACGCCATTATTTCAATAGCCCTTTCCCTGATTTCCTTCAACCACCAGTTAAATGCGCAGCAAATGAACACAAATGATTCTCCGGTCGTTTCAACAGCCCCAGCCCGCCAATCCCCATTTACGGAAGCAAAAAGCATTAAAAGCCACAACGCCAATCCCTGGGGGCTGGTTTACCGGGGAGCCGTCACGGAAAACATGGAAGGCCGCGTCAACATCCATCCAATCACCTATATGCTGAACGGACTGCAAATTGCCGCCCATGTTTATACGCCCGCCGGATATGATGCCTCGAAAAAATACCCCGCCCTTGTCGTGGCGCATCCCAACGGCGGCGTGAAGGAGCAGGTGGCCGGACTTTACAGCCAGCGCATGGCGGAACAGGGCTACATCTGCCTGGCATTTGACGCGGCCTACCAGGGGGCCAGCGGAGGGACTCCCCGCAATACGGACAAACCCGCCAACCGCATGGAAGACATCCGCCGCGCCGCAGACATCCTGCTGCAATATCCCGGAGCGGACGCCTCCCGTCTGGGCATCCTGGGCATTTGCGGCGGAGGAGGCTACACCCTGAAAACCGCACAGACGGACAAGCGTTTCAAGGCAGTCGCCACGCTCAGCATGTTCAACACCGGCTTGATCCGGCGCAACGGGTTTCTCGACTCGCAGATCAACAGCGTGCAGGAACGCCTTGCCGACGCCTGCGCCGCCCGCCAGCGCGAAGCGGAAGGCGGTCAGCCGGAATACGTGGGAGACATGAAAGGAGTAACGCCGGAACAGGCGGCCCAACTGCCCTTTGACCTCTACCGGGACGGCTACGACTATTATCTGCAAAGCCACGCCCACCCCAATTCCACCTTCCGCTATACCAAAAGCAGCCTGATGGACCTCTTTGCCTTTGACGCGAGCGAAGGTATGCACCTGATTAACCAGCCCCTGCTGATGATGGCGGGCAGCAGAGCCGACACCTTCTACATGACGGAACAATGCTACAGCCGCGCCACGGGAACCCTCAACAAGGAATTGTTCCTCATTCCGGGCGCCACGCATATCAAGACCTACTACGTGCCGGAATACGTGGATCAGGCTGTCGGAAAGCTGGCGGAATTCTTCGGGAAAAACCTGTAAAACTGCTCTCCCAGGTTCATGAAACTTTTATCGTCTGTCCTGTTCTGCCTGATGTCGTGCGTGCTGGCTCTGGCGGCAAATTCCGCCCTTTCCAGCCAGGAATTGACCTCCAGGCAGAAACACATCATCACCATTGCCGCCTATACCGGCAGAGGGGATTTGCATCAGCTGCAGCCGGCCCTGAATGCCGCCTTGGACAGTGGATTGACGATAAATGAAATCCGGGAAGTTTTAGTGCATTCCTACGCCTATTGCGGGTTTCCGCGAAGCCTGAGGGGGTTGCAGACATTCATCTCCGTGCTGGATAAAAGAAAGTCCCGAGGCATAGCCGATGCCCCGGGACAAGATGCCTGCCCCACAAAGGACAAGCGCAGCCGCTACGATCGCGGGTGCGCCATTCTTGCGGAAATCTCCGGCATTCCCGTCAATGCACCGAAAGCTGCCTATGCCGAATTTGCCCCGGTCATGGAACGTTTCCTGAAAGAACACCTTTTTGCAGATATTTTTGAACGGGACGTTCTGACCTATGATGAACGCGAATTGGCTACCGTATCCATCCTCGCGGCCATAGGCGGTGTGGAACCAATGGCCCGCTCTCACATGGGCATCTGCCTGAATCTGGGCATAACACCCGCACAGCTGCACCAGCTGCTTGATATCGTGTCCAGGAACATCGGCCCCGGGGAAGCAGATGCAGTCCGGAAAGAGCTGAACACGCTGTTGCAGGCAAAAGGGCTGCCTGTTGTCCGCAGAACCGGACAAGATGCGGGAAAACCGCTGGTTGTTTATTTCTCCGCAACGGGCAATACCAAAGCGGTGGCGGAACAAATTGCGAAACTGACCGGAGCGGATCTCTACCGGATTGAAGCCGCCGAGGCCTACAATGCCGACCCTTACCGCGACAGCGACCGTGTCAAAAAAGAAGCTTATGAAAACCTGCGCCCAAAGGTCGCTAACTTGCCTGAAGCCTCCCTGATGGCGAAATATGATACTATCTTCGTCGGCTCTCCAATCTGGTGGCATCAGCCTGCCATGGTGATTTGCACCTTTTTAGAGGCATTTGACCTGAAAGGGAAAACGCTCATTCCCTTCTTTACTTATGACGCGACTACTTATTTAAACGAATCCATGCAACAAATTTACAGGCTTACGCCCCATTCCCGGCACATTCCGTCAACTCTTCCAGAAGACCTTGACCCAGGAGATATTACAACTCCCGGACGTGCCGATGATGAGGGGATTGACATGCCGGGCAATGCCGCAGGCGTCAAAACATGGCTGAAAAGAATCGGCATGCTGCCATGACTTTTGCCTGGGTTCTTTCATCCCCCCCTCAGTTTTTCAATCCATATGACCCATTTTGCAATACCATCACCTATGGCCGTTTTTGCATTGCCCTTTTTGCGGGAGGGCCATACCGTCCGGCTAGAGGAACATAACATATGGCTAGGAATAAAAACCGGTCATTTCAACTGATTTCATAGCCCATGGAACAACGTCTATCCAAAAAAGTCATGATATTGACGGGAGCCGGGCAAATCGGCATGGCCATTGCCCGCAGAATAGGAAGCGGTATGAAAATCGTCATTGGCGACAAAAATATCGGGAACGCGCATGCCATTGCCCGGACGATGAATCAGGCCGGATTTGACACCATCCCCTTAGAGATGGATCTCTCTTCCCGGGACTCCATCCTGCATTTGATTGCAGAAGCACAGAGGTACGGCAATATTTCCATGCTCGTCAATGCAGCGGGGGTTTCCCCCAGCCAGGCATCCGTTGAAACCATTCTTAAAGTGGATCTCTACGGAACCGCCGTATTGCTGGAAGAGGTGGGGAAAGTTATTTGCCCCGGCGGCTCGGGAGTAACTATCTCCAGCCAATCCGGTCACCGCATGCCCGCTCTGACTGCCGAACAGGACGAACAACTGGCCATGACTCCAACAGAGGAATTGCTGAACCTCGAACTCCTCCAACCCGGGAATATCAAGGACACTCTGCATGCCTACCAGATGGCGAAACGCTGCAACGTCAAGCGTGTCATGGCGGAAGCCGTCAAATGGGGTGCCAAAGGCGCACGCATCAACTCCATTTCCCCGGGCATTGTAGTCACCCCTCTGGCAATCGATGAATTCAACGGTCCCAGAGGTGATTTTTACAAAAACATGTTTGCGAAGTGCCCTGCAGGAAGACCCGGTACGGCGGATGAAATAGCCCATGTAGCGGAATTGCTGATGGGCGGCAAGGGGGCTTTCATCACCGGCGCGGACTTCCTGATTGACGGGGGAGCCTCCGCCTCCTATTTCTACGGTCCGTTGAAACCGCACGATTCAAAAGAGAAAACCTCTCAGACAATCGAAAACGGCAGGCAAAGCATAAAATGAAGCTTACTGAAATCAACGCAGCATCAAAAGGAAAACACCGTAGATCATAAGCACAAAACAACATGAAAAAAACGACCAGCCACATTGCTGGCGACGTTTCTCATGTTACCCATTTATAATAAGGACCAAAACGGATAACGGGCCTCTGCCCCTGACCGCACGGCTGTTCCGTCATCTTGGCATCCAGCCATGCAATATCCCCCCGCGAAGTTATGATGGACTCCAAATTCCGGTCACCGAAATTAAATATACGTTCCACATCCTGCACATCCCCATCCCGGGCATTTTCCTGAATCATCAGGCGGATTTCCTCTTCCGTCACCCTGTCAGTCGTATTACTGACGCCCAGCAAATTGCATGCGAAAACTATGCTTTTGGAAAGCACCCATACGAAGGGGGCTGCAGCACAAGAAAAGGCTTTCACCGGCACAGCCGCCAGTTTGGAAATTACTTCCGGAGCACACATTCCAACTCTCTTGGGCATCAGTTCCCCGAATACAAAAGCTCCCGGAAACAACAGACTCCCAATACCCTCCGGATGCTTTTCCATTCGTAACGAAAAAACCCTGCAAGCAATGAACTTGCAGGGTTTTCAAATGGTTACGGGAGCAGGATTTGAACCTGCGACCTTCAGGTTATGAGCCTGACGAGCTACCTGGCTGCTCCATCCCGCGATTTAGAGAGCATCTGTAGAGGAGTGCGCAACTGTTATAAGGCATTTCCGCAGCATGTCAAGTACTTTCAAATAATTTTTTTATACCCGCAATTGTATGACAAAGACGTTCAAACGTATTCCGAAGACGACGGAAAGCGATAAACGGAAACGGCCGCTCCCCGATTGATTGGCTCACAACAGGTAGGAGAGCCGCCCAGGTCCGGCATATGGAAACGGAAACAGAAAAGTGCCTTTCCCCGCACGCGAAAAAAAGAAAGGATTCCTCGACAAACATTGTCAAATCTGTATATCTTGAAAGGTGCGGACGGGGTCCGCGCATTAACATCAACTAGAAAGAGGTACGACAATGCAAAAGGTAAACGTAAACACACCCATTACGATCACGGGGCGCCACGTGGAAGTCACAGACGCGATTCGGGAATTCGTAACGAAAAAAATTGAGGGGATCCGCCTGGATTTCCCGCGCATTATGGAGGTTAAAGTACTGCTTGATGTGCAACGCGACCGCAAGATTTCTCAGGTAATCCTGTTCTGCTCGGATCATATCACCATTGACGCGTCCACGGAAGGGACGGACATGTACGCCTGCATTGATGAGACGATCACCAAAATCATGCGCCGCATGCGCAAGCACAAAACGCGCCTGATGAAGAATTTCCGTCCCCATCACCAGGAAACTATCCGCAAGCTGGATGAAACGGTATATGACGATTCCGTGCTGGATTACCCAGGAGATTCCCCGGAAGACCCGGAACCCCTGCTCATTCACAGAGAAAGCTACAATCTCAAAAAGCTTTACAAGGAAGAAGCCATCATGGAACTGGAACTTTCCGATAAGCCATTCGTACTCTACAGGAATGCGCGGCGAGACGTGCTCCAGATCGTATACCGGAGGCCGGACGGGGACTACTCTATCATTGAGCTTGGGAGCAGCCTGTAAGCGCAAAAAACGGTTTTGAAACAATCCGTTTTCCATAACGCATCAAAAAGAGCAGGACTTCAGAAACCGGGGGTCCTGCTCTTTTCTGTAATGCCGTGACATGGAACAAGAAAATCTCTTGATTTCTACTTGCCACCATTTACATTGGTGCCAGCAAACCTCCGTGGATGCGGAGGTTCCAGTAGTTAACAAACACTGTATTTAATTCGAATTATGAAGAACATCGCTATCCTCGCCATCGCCGGCGCCGCTTGCCTGGTCGCTTCCTGCTCCCAGCAGCAGCAGCAACAGCAAACCACCGCTCCTGCTCCCGCTCCGGTTGTGCAGGCCAAGGGCAAGTAAGTTTGCAGCGGGGTTTTGCCCTGCAACACTAGCAAATTATCCAATTAATCCGCACTCGGTGTACGCACTGAGTGCGTTTTTATTTGCCCTGAGTCCGGATTCCCTCCGCCATTTGCCGATTCGCCGGGATTTTCCTTAAAAACGGCGGATACCGCAAACCGCCGCGGCGCAGCACCGTGTGCCGGTTCCTGCCGGATCAGGCTTCCCCTTTATTCAGCGGCCGCCTTCGCCTCATTCTGCTGATCGGACTGGAATATCCGCTGAACCAGAATGGGGCGTTTCCTGGCCCACCCGGGCCAGACCAGGTGATGTTCCATGCCGTAGGAATGGCCCTCCGGAAAGGCCTTGGAAACAAATGGTTCCCGCCAGTCCTCCTCCCATTTGCCGCCTTCCCGGTCCTTCTGGGTCAGCGTCACCAGATGCCCGCAGTTCTTCCAGGCATCCAGAACAATGGAGCCCTGCAATCCCTTCCCCGCGGCATTGACATACACGCAACTGTGCTCCCTGCCCGTTCCACGGTCTCGAATCGTCAGCCCTATGCGGAAATACTTCACGGGGCGGCGGCGCAGGTCCCGGTACAAATCCTGCTGGACCTGCCAGCACAGCCCCCTGTCGCGCAGGTTGGAATTGACCAGAATATTGTTCAGCCAGCCAAACAGCACAGTCCTGTTGTCCCGGGCAATCGCTGCGGACTGGACCACGGCCGTGTCCGCCAGCCACCTGGCCTCCGCTCCGGCAGCGGGAAGAGAGGCCTGATCCGGCGGCAGCAGCGCCAGGAAGGCATTAGCCAGCCCGGACATTTGCTGCTGCACGTAAGTTTGTTGTATATAATCCTCCGCCGGAGGAGTACAGCAGGAACTCCATCCGCACAAAAGGGCGGCAGCAAGCAAAAGCCTGAATGTCTGCGTGGTCGGCATGGCGCGCCAAGGCTAGCAGACTACGCGTAAAAATCCAGTAAAGCTTTCAAAAATGCCAGCCTCCGCCCTGACGGCTCTTGCCTTCCCCTTTCCATCCCGGTAGAATACATCCTCTCTTCACCATGCTGACGATCAAAAATCTCACAAAATCCCACGCCGGACGGACCTTGTTCAGGGAAACGGAAATGACCATTAACTGGGGGGAACGGGTGGCTCTGGTTGGCCCCAACGGAGCAGGCAAATCCACCCTGTTCCGCATGATTCTGGGAGAAGACACGCCGGACGAAGGCTCCATCAGCATGGATGAATACGCCATCGTGGGCTATCTTCCCCAGGAAGCCAGCGAACCGAAGGATGAAACCGTTCTGGAAATCGCCCTGGGCATCACGCCGGAAATGGAACAGGCCATCCACACCATCCGGACGGCGGAAAACGCCAACAAAACGGATACGCCGGAATACGCGGAAGCCATTGACACTTTCAACGCCGCCAACGGTTACCAGCTGGAGCCCAAAGCCAAGAAAATTCTCAAAGGGCTGGCCTTTCGGGAAAGCGACTTCCATCGCCCCGCCCGGGAAATGTCCGGCGGCTGGATCATGCGCGCGTACCTGGCCAAGCTCCTTGTCCTGGAGCCGGACCTCCTGATGCTGGACGAACCTACCAACCACCTGGACCTCCTGTCCCTGCTGTGGCTCCAGCGATACCTGAAAAACTACCCCGGAGCCATCCTGATGATTTCCCACGACCGGGATTTCATGGATGAGCTGGTGGAAAGCGTGTACGACATCGACAACGAAGAACTGGTGGAATACCGAGGCAATTACTCGGACTTCCTCCAACAAAAGGACGTGCGCTTCGAGCAGCTTCAGGCGGCCTACCGCAACCAGCAGAAGGAAATAGCGCACATTCAGGAATTTATTGACCGTTTCCGCTCCATCAATTCCAAAGCCGGGCAAGTCCAGAGCCGCATCAAGCAGCTGGAAAAGATGAAAATCATTCAAAAACCGGTAGCCCGCAGGAAGGTATTTAAATTCAACTTCCCCCAGCCTCCGCGCAGCACCCAGAAAGTCATTGAGCTGGAAAAAGTCTGCCAATCCTATGGCGACCGCAGGGTTTATGAAAACCTGGACCTGCTGGTGGAACGCGGGGAGCGCACTGTTCTTGTAGGTCCGAACGGCGCGGGCAAATCCACTCTTCTCAAAATCCTGGCGGGCATCATCCCCATTGACTCCGGACAACGCACTCCCGGTACCACGACGCGCATCGGCTACTTCTCCCAGGCGCGAACGGAAAACCTGAATCCGGAAAATACCGTGCTGGAGGAAATCATGAAATGCAGCGCTGAAATCCGGGAGGAAGAAGCGCGTTCCATCCTGGGTTCCTTCCTGTTCCGGAGGCTGGATGTGGAAAAACGCGTCAGCGTTCTTTCCGGCGGGGAAAAATCGCGGCTCAGCCTGGTCAAATTCCTAGTGGATCCGCCCAACCTCCTGCTGATGGACGAGCCGACCACCCACCTGGACCTTTTGTCCGTAGAAGCCCTGGTGCAGGCTCTGAAGCATTATGAAGGAACACTGGTCTTCATCTCCCACGATGTGCACTTCATCCGTTCCCTGGCACAAAAAACCCTGCATGTGAACCGGGGGACCATCACCGCCTACGCAGGCGGATATGACTACTATCTGGAAAAGTCAGGCATTCTGGACGATGAAAAAGGCGGCATCACGGCGGAATAAGGCTCTTTTTTCAGTTTCCCCTTTTTCCTTGCCGTGGATTTCATCCTGCCTCAAAAGAACAGGATGAAGGCTTTTCTTGTTCCTCTCTTATATTCTGCGCTTCTGTCCGGAGCCTCTCTTGCATTTGGTGAAACGGCCGCCGGAACGGCTTCCCCACAGCAGCGGCTCCGGCGGAAAAAATTCCTTCCGCGGAATCCCTGATCAACCAGGCCTTTTCCTTTGCCATCAATATCCAGCAGACGTTGGCAGGCGTTCAGGACAAGGAAAGCGCGGACAACGCCGTCAAAACGCCGCAGGACATTCAGAAGGACATCCGGCATTTCCTCCAGCTTCAGGATAAATTGAACGATGCGGAAAAGGAGAAAGAAGACGCCTTGATAGAAAAAATGAAAAAACGAATGGAAATGCTGGACAACCGCTGCAGGCAGGAAGGCAAACGCCCGTTTGAGGCCCGTTATTACGGTTCCGCCGCCTTAAAGGACATTTTGGAAAATTCGGATGAATTCAGCGGCCTGGTAGAACCGGATGAAGACGGGGCGCCCCCCAATGCAATCCGGGAAAATGAAGAGGCCGGACAGTAGCCTCCCCCTCACCCCGTTTCTCCCCCTTTTTTCATTCCCGGCCCGCCCTTTCCCCATATGGGGTCCTGCGCGGCCAGGTCCATTTCAAGCTTGCCGGAACCGTGAAAAACGGGTTTACTGTGGGCAGCATGCAAAAGTTAGCAGGTAAAACAGCCATCGTTACCGGCGCGGGCCGCGGAATCGGCAATGCCGTCGCGCGCCGCTTCGCTTCGGAAGGAGCCAGGGTCATCCTGATCAGCCGCAGTCCATCCAGCTGCGGGGGAGCCGCAGAAGAAATCAACAAGGAATTTCCGGATTCCTGCAAGGCCTACCCCTGCGACGTAGCGGATTACGCGGCCGTTCAGGAAACCATGGCCGCCATTTTGAAAGACTTCCTGCAGATTGACATCCTGGTGAACAACGCCGGCATCACGCGGGACTCCCTGATGCTCCGCATGAAGGAGGAAGACTGGGATGCCGTTCTGGACACCAACCTGAAAAGCGCGTTCAATACGGTCAAGGCCCTCCAGCGTGTTCTCATGAAATCCCCGGCCGGGCGCATCATCAACATGAGCTCCGTCATCGGTCTCGTCGGCAACATCGGCCAGGCCAATTACGCCGCTTCCAAGGCGGGCCTCATCGGCTTCACCAAATCACTGGCCCTGGAATTCGCTCCGCGCAAAGTCACGTGCAACGCCATTGCTCCCGGCTTCATCTCCACGGAAATGTCCAATGCCATTCCCGACAATCTCAAGGAAGAAATCGTCAAGAAAATACCTTTGAAAGAACAAGGTTCCGTGGAAGATATCGCCGCCCTGACGGCCTTCCTTGCCTCTGACGATGCCCGTTACATCACCGGGCAGGTCATTGCCTGCGACGGAGGCATGACGATGTAGGGCATTCCGGTTTTCACCATTCCATGCGCGGCATTTTCCTTGTTTCCTGCTTTCTGGGAGGAAGCGCCCTGCTGGCCGGGTGCCGGGAAGAAAATAATTCCCCCCGCCCGGCCACGGAAGATGCCGCGCGCATTACCAGCGCACGCCAGTGGGGAGAAAGCCGATCCGCGCTGCAAAAACGGGAACTGGACCGCGCTGCCGGTCCTGCCCTTCCCATTCCGGATGACCTGCCGTCCCGGGAGCTGGTCGGCACGACGCGCCAAATCCATCAGCTCATTGAAGCTTCCGGAAATCCGGCACGTTTTGAATCCTACACGGAAACGGTTCCCGCGGCGGGAGCTTCCCTGCGCATGGTCGCCATACCGGGAGGAACGTTCCTCATGGGGAGTCCCGCGGAAGAGCCGCACCGGAAACCGGACGAAGGTCCGCAGCATAAAGTGAGCATCTCCCCCTTCTGGATCTCGGAAACGGAAATCCCCTGGGAACTTTATACGGCCTTCATGGAAAACGGGCGTCCGCGCGCCAAGGACGGCCAGCTTCTGGAGGAACAGCCGGATGACGAACTGTGGGACTCCGTCACGCAGCCTACCGCCCCCTACGCCGCCATGAACCTGGGCATGGGCCACGGCTATGAACACGGCCTGCCCGCCATCTCCATGTCCCACCACGCCGCCAGCAAATTCTGCGAATGGCTGAGCGCCCAGACCGGGCATTACTACCGCCTGCCCACGGAGGCGGAATGGGAATACGCCTGCCGGGCCGGTTCCGCCGGCGCCTATTCTTACGGAAACGGGGAAGCCTCTCTGGACCAGTACGCCTGGTACTGGAACAATTCCAATGACCGCTACCAGAAAACAGGCTCTAAAAAACCAAATAAGTGGGGACTCCGGGACATGCACGGAAATGTGGCGGAATGGGTTTTGGACTCTTACGTTCCGGATGCCTACGGCAAACGGAGCGGCTTGCCCACGAAAGACCCCCTGGTCATCATCCCCGGCGCCCCTCACATCGTTCGCGGCGGTTCGTGGGAAGACGACCCGGACAGCCTGAGAAGCGCTGCGCGCCGCGCCAGCACCCCCGCCTGGAACCGTCAGGATCCTCAAAACCCTAAAAGCATCTGGTACCTGACGGACGGAGGCATGATCGGGTTCCGCGTGGTGCGCCCCATGAACATTCCGGACATTATGACGATGCACCGCCTCTGGAATTTCTCCAAGGGGGAGCCGTAAAGAACAATCTTTCATGACCATTGCATTAAGAACGGAACAATCCTCAGACCATGCCGAAACGGAACATGTCACGAGAGAAGCGTTCTGAAACTATTTCGTCCCCGGCTGCAATGAACATTACCTGCTCCATATCATGCGCGTCAGTCCTTCCTTCATCCCGGAGCAGGATGCAGTCGCCATCCACGGCAGCCGCATCGTCGGGAAACATCGTTGATGCAACGTCCGTCATCAGGGCAGACGATGGAAAAGAATATGAAGTGCTGGGCATGGGGCCCATTGCCGTTCTTCCGGAATACCAGCGCCGGGGAATAGGACGGCGGATGATCGGCTACACCAGGAACCGGGCGCGTGAAATGGGCTTCCGTGCCATTTTCCTGTACGGCGACCCGGACTACTCTTCACACTGTGGATTCGTTCCCGCGGAAACGCTGGGCATCAGAACGGCGGATAATAGGTATGCGGCGGCCCTCCAGGTCTGTGCGCTGCAAAGGGGTTCCCTATCCGGCCTGAAAGGCCGCTATGTGGAAGCTGCCGTGTACCATATGGACGAAAAGCGCGCTGCCGAATTTGACCGGCATTTTCCGGTAAAGAAAAAGCTTTCCGGTATTGCGTCTCAAAAACGTTTCCAGCAAATTGCCGCCATGCGGAGAAAACCGGATACGGCCCCCTGCCCCCGGAAATCCCGTACCTTCCGGAGGGCATGAATCCCGCATGCGGATAAGCAATTCTTCCTCTCTGGATATAAAAAACAAGAGCTGTTCCGCAAGAACAGCTCTCATCCGCCGATTTTTCGCCATCAGGAAGCTCAAGCCCTGCGGCGGCGCATCATCAGCGCGGCCAGTCCCAGCAGGCCCAGGGAAACCGTGGCTGGTTCCGGCACCATTTCCCCTCGGATTTCCGTGAAAATCGGAGATAATAAGCTGAAAGTATTGGTTCCGTTGGCTCCCGTAATAACAACAGAATCACCAGGCGCTCCCTCGGCGTCATAATGGCCGCGGATGCCGGGAGCAGTCAATCCGCCGCTGATCGTTACGGTATCTCCTTCCGTGTTAGCAGTAGGGGCGGCTGTCCCCCCCGCAGCATATAAATACGTTTTAGACGTATCCTGCATCAAGCCCATCACGGACTGGCTCACGGCCAGGAAGCGGTATGTCAATGCCGCGTCAAGAAGCAGGGGAGAACCATCCAGGGAAGAAAAACTGAACGTCAGATTAATCCCTGCTGCAGTAGTTCCCGTATTGGTGCTCCAGCCGATGACCGAATTGTCGGAGCCATTCAGCACCAGGAAGCCGTAAGTGACATTAGCGCCCAAATTGTTGGCGGCTCCGCGCAGCGTAAAACTGTCCAGTCTGATCTCTCCGGACAGGGAGGAGGGAGAAGAGGAATCGGAAGGAGCCAGGGAAGAAGACCCCAGGCTAAGATAAAACCCATGGATGGTACTATTGTAATTATCCGTACCGGGAGTGTAATAATTAAAAACGGTCGCTGCCTCCGAGGAAACAGCAAAGCTTCCCATCGCGATTAAAAGTGTCAGTGTTTTCTTCATATTTATTATTCCTTTTGGATGGCAACTTGTAGCGAATTTGGAATTCCCCAATCGGATTTGGAATCCGTCAAGTAATGAAAAAGAGGCCAAATCAATCATGAAACCAATGAATAACAAAGACTGACCCGTCATCTTGACAAAAGGACCAGAGATATTAAAAAATCATTATTTTCAATGAATTATAAACACAATATACTAACTCTTAATATTTTTAATTGCTTGCGGATTCCAAATTCGATTTCAGGGAATGTGATTAAAAATCAAAAGCCTCCCGGATCGACCGAATCATATTCCGCATCAGGGACCGGATGCCCCATTTCCACGCTTTTTGTCTTGGCTTACGGAAACATCTTTGGTTTACAGGGGCAGGCGGCAAAGCCTTTCTCAAAGCGGTCCGCCTTATCACCCCCATATCTTTTCCAGCATCGTGGCACGCATACTTGTAGGCTTATCAGGCGGAGTGGACAGCTCCGTGGCAGCGGCCCTGCTCGTGGAGCAGGGCCATGACGTAGTGGGGGCCTACATGAAAAACTGGGTGAATGACGAAGGCATCCCCGGCGAATGCCCGTGGGAACAGGACATTCAGGACGCGCTGGCCGTCGCCAAAACAACAGGTATTGAATTCCGGGTCATTGACCTGGTGGACGAATACCGCGCCCGCATCGTGAATTATCTGATTGAAGGCTACCGCGCCGGATATACGCCCAACCCGGACGTATTGTGCAACCGGGAAATGAAATTCGGCGTCTTTCTGGATTATGCCCTGGAACAGGGGTTCGATTACGTCGCCACCGGCCATTACGCCCGCAGGATGGACACGCCGCAAGGGGCTTTCATCCTGCGCGGGCGGGACCCGAACAAGGATCAATCCTACTTCCTGTCCCTGATGCGCCCGGACCAGATAGCCCGCGCCGTCTTTCCCCTTGGGGATCTGCTGAAACCGGAAGTGCGCGTTCTTGCGGAAAAATACGGCCTCCCCACGGCACGCAAGAAAGACAGCCAGGGCATCTGTTTCATCGGCCAGGTAAAAATGAGCGATTTCCTGCGCCACTACCTGCCGGACAAGCCCGGCAAAATCGTGGACACGGAAGGCCGGACGCTCGGCACGCACAACGGCCTGCATCTGTTCACCATGGGCCAGAGGAAAGGGCACGGCGTCGCCTCCCCGCGGGAGGGAGTCGCCTATGTGGTGGTGGGAAAGGATGTCCAGCGCAACCGCCTGATTCTGGGATACGAAGACGCGTCCACGCGGGGATTGTACGCGTCCCGCGCCGTGGTCGGCGGCATTTCCAATACGCTCGCTCCCCTGCCGGCCCGCGTCATGGCCCAGCCCCGCTACCGGGCCAAGGCGGAATGGGCCTCCTGCGAATATCTGGAAGAAGGAAAGGTGCGCCTGGGCTTTGACACGCCCCTCCGGGCCCTGGCCGTGGGACAGGTCTGCGCCTTTTACGACGGAGGCAAGTTGCTCGGGGGCGGCTTTTTTGAATCCATAGAACCATGACTGACCCGGAACGCACCATAGCCGCACAGGCCACCGCCGCAGGACAGGGAGCCATCGCCGTCATCCGCATGAGCGGTCCCGGCTGCATGGACATCCTGAAACAATGCACCCCTGCGGCTTTCACGGAACGCCTCCGGCCGCGCAGGGCGACGCTGGTCTGCATCCGGGACGCGGAAGGAGCCGCCATTGACCAGGCGCTTGTCACCTGGTTCCCCGCCCCGGCCAGTTATACGGGGGAAGATACCGCGGAAATCTCCTGCCATGGCGGCATGCTGGTGACGGACCGCCTGCTGAAACGCCTCTACCAATGCGGGGCCTCCCCAGCGGAACCGGGAGAATTTACAAAAAGGGCCTTTCTGAACGGGCGCATGGACCTGACCCAGGCGGAAGCCGTGATGGATGTGATTTCCGCCGGGAGCGACCTGGCCCTGAAAGCCGCGCAGACCCAGCTGGACGGAGGCATCGGCGCCCAGGTGGACGAACTGAAAGACAACCTGGTTCATGTGCTGGCCCACATTGAGGCCTATATTGATTTTCCGGATGAAGACATTTCCCCGGACACCGCCTCCGATCTGCTGGCGCGCCTCCGGAGCATGGAGGAAAAACTGGCCGCCCTCCTCAAAACTGCCGAAGGCGGACGCCTGCTGCGGGAAGGCATCCGCACGGCGATCGCGGGACCTCCCAACGTGGGAAAATCCAGCCTGCTGAATACCCTGCTGGGATATGACCGGGCCATTGTCAGCAATATTGCCGGTACCACGCGGGACACGGTGGAGGAATCCATTCAGCTGGCCGGGCTGGCCCTGCGGCTGATTGATACGGCCGGTGTCCGCGAATCTTCCGACGTCATTGAACAGGCAGGCATTACCCGCACCAACAGGGCTCTTGAAACCGCGGATCTGGTTCTGGAAGTGGCGGATGCCTCCACGCCCCGGATCCAAGACTTCCCCGCCCCTGTTCTCACCGCGCCCCGGCTGCTCATTCTGAACAAGTGCGACCTGGGAGTCCATCCGGACTGGAAGGCCGTGCCCGGCATCCGGTTTTCCTGCGCCACCGGGGAAGGAAGAAAGGAATTGGAGGAAGCCATTATCCAGGCCTTTTCCTCCTCCCTGCCCGGTGAAACGGGCAGCTCCCTGGTAGCCATCAATGCCCGGCACCAGCATGAACTGGGCCTCTGCCGGGAGCATGTCCGGCTGGCTTCGGAATCCATCTCCCGCCAGGAAAGTCCGGAATTCACAGCCCTGGAACTGAGAGAGGCCCTGACGCACCTGGGAGAAATCACCGGAGCCGTGGATACGGAGGACGTGCTGGGCGCCATTTTTTCCTCCTTCTGCCTGGGGAAATAAGAAGAAGCTTTCATCAACAGGTTTTTCTGACTCCAGATTCTTCTTTCCTCTCCATTCTGTGGAAGGATGGCAATCATCCAAAAATTTATTTGCGGATATTTTCATTGATTCCGGCTTGTTAATTCGCTATCGATATCATGTTTTATGTTGCGCACCCTTTCTCTCTTTTTCCTTTTCGCTCTGGTTCCTGTTCAAGCCGCCATTTATTTTGCCCATAATGTTTCCGAAGATTCGGGGTTCATAAATACCAAAAAATACTGGAACGGAGATTCCGATTTATGCTGGGCGGCCACAGCCAGCAATATGCTGCAATGGTGGCAGAATAATTCCTCCGGCATTCCGGCTTTCGTTCCCAACGGCCAGAATGAAAGCGGAAGAACGGAAATTTACGATGTGTTTTGCAATAATTGGGCCAATACCGGGAAAGGCATAGAAATAGGCCTGCGGTGGTACCTGGGAGGGAAACCTCTCAATCCCAACAATTATTTATACGATTTTAAGGAAACCATCACTGAACCGCAGAATACTGGCCGATACTGGGAGGGATACATTACATCTCTGGGATTGTCCTCTTCCACCTGGGAAGGCGACTGCCCTTTCATCAGCAGCAAATACTTCACGCAAAGCGACTTTCCCCTCCAGTTCGGTACAGACCTCGTCTCATTTTTCCAGAATGGCGGCGTAGTGGGACTTTCCATTGCTCCTGCATCAGGTCCGGGTCATGCCATTACCTGCTGGGGAATTGAGGTTGACGACACTACCGGCATGGCCAAATCCCTGTACGTCACAGACTCCGACAACGGACAAGGTCTGGAAAAACGGGACGTTTATTATCATGAAACGGATGGAACCCTGCACTTGGGGAGCGAGAACGGCCCTCGAATCAACGCATACGACGCCCTGATGCTGCCCTTTTATAATGTTCCGGAACCTTCCACGGCAGTTCTCACCACCCTCGCGGCGGGAACTGCCTTTTGCCGCCGCAGGCGCCGACGCTCTTAAGGCTTCACGAAAACATTCCCTCCTGTCAAGTTTCCGGTTCTTCAGGAGGCGAATCGGTATCCGAGGTGAATAACGGAATGTAGGAAGGCAGGTTCCAGTTCCAGCGGATGGCCGCCAGGCGTACGGAAAGCGTGACCATGAAGCCCGTCACGAAGCAGGTGGAAGAATCAATTCCGGCATAGTAAAGCACCGCGTACGCCACGCCTCCCAGCAGGGCCGCGGTGGCGTATAGTTCTCCGGGACGGAACACGTAGGGAACGTTGCCGGTAAGCACGTCGCGCAGCAGGCCGCCCGCCACGCCGGTACAAATGCCCATCATCACGGAAACAGTGGGCGTATAGCCGTGGAGATAGGATTTTTCCGTGCCGATCATGCCGAAAAGGGCCAGAACGATAGCATCCGCCACGCGGATAGTGCCCATGGGTGGCGGATATTTCTGGGCCACATAAAAGGTTGCCAGGCTGGTGACGACGGAGGCCAGAACAAAAATTTCCCCTGAGGGGAGCGTCCAGTACACCGGTATGTCCAGCAGGATGTCACGCACGGTTCCGCCGCCCAGAGCAGCCAAGGTGCCGCAGACAATCACGCCGAACAAATCCATTTTCACCCGCGAGGAAGCGATGGAACCCGCCAGGGCTCCAATAATCGTGCTCATGATTTCACAGGTGGAGAGGAACATGGCGGGAGGAACAGGAAAAGAGGCGTATTCAGCAGACCCGTATCCACGGCAGGCAGGAGTCCTGGCTGGCGCAGAACAGGGAGGTGGAAGCCAGCCCCATGTCATGCAGGGTATCACGCATCAGGCTTTCTGCCAATGCCGGAGAATTGCTTTCTGCGCTCAGGTGAGCCAGCACCACGTTTTTCAGGGCGTCATGGGCAATCCGCCTCAGCAGGTCGCACGCCTGCTCATTGGACAGATGCCCGTGCGCGGAGGCGATGCGCTGTTTCAGCGGCCAGGGCCTCTTGGGAGTGGCCGCCAGCATGTCCGGATCATAGTTTGATTCCACCACCAGACTATCCACCATGGCAAGATATTCCGCGATGCAGCCGGGAGCCTGCCCCGTATCGGAAATAAAACCCAGACTGGACCGTTCCGTTTCAAATTTGAATCCCACCGGGTCCACGGCGTCATGGTAAGTGGGGAAGGGGGTAATGACGATATCTCCTATTTTGAACGATTGGCCCTTTTCAAAATAGGCCCAAGGGGCCTCCGGCGCTTTTTCCTGGACGCACATGGCCGTATGGCGGGTGGCGTAAACGCGCACGGCATGTTTTCTGGTGAACTGGTGTACGCCTTTCATGTGGTCCGCGTGTTCGTGGGTGAGCAGAATGGCGTCCAGCTCATCCGGCTCCACGCCGGCAGACCTCATCTTATCCCGCAGCCTGGAGGCGCTGAACCCGGCATCCACCAGCAGGACGGTTTCCCCCGCCCTGACAATGGTGGCATTTCCCCCGCTGCCGCTGCCCAACACGCAAAACTGCATCATGCGCGGAATATAATACCGCCCCCGGAAGGGAGCAAGACCGTATCCATGCTTTTTTTTATGACATGGGAACATGAAAAAATACTTTTTTCCAGTACGGGGTTGACATTTCAGGTGCATTAAAGTGTATTGAAGTCACTACGTAGTGTACTTGCATGCGATGAGCAGTGTATCAGACAACCTTTTTGGTGCATACACGCACAAGCTGGACCCCAAAAACCGGATTGCCATTCCGGCCGAATGGAGGCCCTCCGAAGGTTGCGCCCTGCTCCTGTTATCCGGCCGGCGCCTTGATTTGCCGACCGTCAAAGCCTATACGCGGGAAAAATTCCAGCAACTCATTGACAAGATAGAAGCAACGCCCGGCTATACGGAAGCGCAGATCGACCTGTTCATCGGTAAATTATACGCCAACTGTGTGGAGGCTGTCATCAACGCTCAAGGCAAGCTACTGATACCCAAGCAAATGTGCGAACACGCACAGCTCAGTTCCTCCGTCCGGCTCGCTGCGCGGAGAGGATATTTCGAATTGTGGGAACCCTCTCTCTATGAAGAAGTTTCCCGGCGCGAGAACGCCAGCATCTCCGACATCAACCAATCCTACGGCATTCTCTGACTTTCCTTCATGCCCCCAGATTCCTCCATTCCGCCCGATCCTCAGGCACGCCCCTGCGCAACGCTTGCATTGCGCCCGGGCTGGCTTGCTTCCGACCTGGGCATCGGAGCCAGAACCGGGCTGCATGCGGAACTCACGGCTTATTCCATCGTTTTTTGGGGGCACGATGCCCTTCCGGCGCAGGATATGGTTGCCTGGCAGCAGGAAAAGGCACGCCTCATGGCGGAGATGTCCCTGGCCGGGCAAAAGGGCGCCTATGGCAAGCTGGGCGCATTGTCTTCCGGCCTGAACCGGGCTTTTGACAACCATATTGAGCTTTCTTTACGCGCGGGCGCGGGTACGCACGTCCGCACGGAGGAGGCGCTGGCCCTGGCAAACGGGCTCGCGGAAGAAACGTCCTGCCGCGTGCTGGCGTGGAGCGTCTGCCGCAACCATGTGCATGTGATTGCGGAGCTGACGGAGGAAAAAGGAGTGGATGAGCTGGTCTGCTCCTGGAAGGCGCTGGCCCCCTCCATGAACTGGGAAGACGCGTACCACACGGAAGCCCTGAAAGCCAGGGAAGCCGCTGCCAGGGTGGACGCCCTGATCTCCGAACTGGGGGATGACGCCGTTGCCGCCGTTGATGCGGAAGCGGACGGGGCCGTTTCCGGAACCGGCTTCCGGCACATTACCGTTCTGTTGCATGAGACGGTGGACATGCTGAAGGCAGGCCCCGGTAAATTCATCGTGGACTGCACGCTTGGCGGCGGCGGCCATACGGAACTTCTGCTGGAACAGGGAGCCACCGTCTGGGGCATTGACCGCGATGCGGACGCCCGCCGCGCCGCCATGCTCAGACTGGCGCACTTCGGTTCCCGTTTCAAGGCGCTCGCCGGCAACTTCCAGGATGTGGAAAGCATTCTTTCCCAGCAGGGGGTTTCCCGGGTGGACGGGCTGCTGGCGGATCTGGGCGTTTCCTCCCACCAGCTTGACACCGCCGCCCGCGGCTTTTCCTTTAGGGAAGACGGCCCTCTGGACATGCGGATGGATACCCGCGCCGCCTTCTCCGCCCGGAATCTGGTGAATGAAGCCCCGGAAGAAGAAATCGCAAACATTATCTGGCAATTCGGAGAGGAACGCGCTTCCCGCGCCATCGCCCGCGCCATTGGAAAAGCCCGCGCCCAAGCCCCCATCACCACGACCGCACAGCTTGCCCGCATCGTGGAATCCGTCCTGCCGCGCAAAGGAAGGCAACACCCCGGCACCCGCACGTTCCAGGCTCTGAGAATAGCCGTCAACGGCGAGCTGGATGCCCTGGACGCCCTGCTGGATTCCTCCGTGCGCCTGCTTGGGCAGGGGGGCCGCATGGCCGTCATCACCTTCCACAGCCTGGAAGACCGCAGGGTCAAGCAGTTCTTCGAGCTGCGGAGCCGTCCGGAAATAGACCGCCCGGAATGGCCGGCTCCCCGCCCCAACCCGGATTACTGTTTCCGCCCGCTTTCCCGCAAGCCCGTTACTGCGGGAGAAGAAGAACTTTCAATCAACCCCCGTTCCCGCAGCGCCAAGTTGCGCGGCGTGGAAAAAATCATCTGACCATCTCTCTTTCGCCACCGCCATGAAAAGATTCAAACAACGTTTCACCGGCCACCAGATCAGCGTGAGCATGATCATGTGGCTCATTGCTTTCGCCTCCCTTACCTGCGGGGCGGGCATCACTTACGCCGTGCTGAAAAACGACCAGATCCAGGTTGCGCGCGACATCAAGCAGATGAACGAAGAAATTGCCTCCTGCGAACTCACAAAGGAATATTACCGTTCCAAGACTTCCTCCCTGACCAGCCGCTGGGCCATCCGCGACAGACTGGCCCAGGACAAGTCCAATCTGCAGCCTATCGAGCCCTCAGCCGTAGAATACATTTCTTCCGAAAACGCTTCCCGCATCGCCGCGGCAGGCCATTAAACGCGTTGAGCCGTTCATGATCACGATCACGAAGTCCAGATTTGCCAGAAGAAGCCTCGTCCTGTGCGGCCTGGCGGGCGCGGCGGTCATCTGGCTGATGTTGTCGCTGGTCAATCTTCAGCTGGTTTCCCCCAGGAAAACGAGCGGCGTTTCCAGCGGCGGCATTATTGAACGGGAGGTTCTCCTGCCCCAGCGCGGCCGCATCATGGATGCCAATGAGGAAATCCTCACCAGCAATATGCAGAGCTCTGAGTTGATTGCGGACGGCTATCATCTGAACGACCCCAAGACTATCAGCTGGGCTCTGGCTTATTCCAAGGCCGTCCATTCCCCCTTCTGGGAGAAAGCCGCAACGGATAAGGAAAAGGAGAAGCTCGTTTCCGGCTTCCGCAGCAAGATTCTGGGGCAGGCCGCCAGCAAAAAGGACGGCAGCAAGGAACATAACCTGGCGAAAATCCTGCTGGAAGAGCCTGAAGACGGGCCGGAAGGGGTGGACATGGCCAGGAAAAAGCTGGAAGAGCTTTACGAGCCGGAGATGGTGAAAGAATACGTGCAGGCGCACCTGGAATACGCCGCCAAAGTGATTGCCCCCTTCCTGCCGGACATGAGCGTGCAGGATATCATCAATACGGTGGAAAAAGACGGGGCGATTCCCAAGAAGCGCATCGTCATTGCCAAAAACCTGTCCGAGGAAAAAGCGGAACTGCTGCGGCAGGCTATCCAGAACGCCCGCGTCCAGGGATTCCGTTTTGAAACTTCCTCCAAACGCGTTTATTCCGTGCCGGAATGCATGGTGCATATTCTTGGCTACATCGCCCAGACGAAGGACAGCGGCCCCCGGCCCGTAGCCCTTTCCGGCCTGGAAAAGCAGCTTGACGACCAGCTGCTGGGCCACAACGGCATCAGGGAGTACCGGAAAGACAGCCGCGGACGCATCATTCCCTCCGCGGATTCCCGCTTCAAGGATGCCGTGGACGGGCTGAACGTGCGCCTGACGGTAAACATGGAGTACCAGACGATCGTGGAGGAGGAGCTGGACGCAGCCATCTCCCTTTACACGGATCAGACTCACAAACCCCGCGGCTGCATTATTGTGGTGGAACCCAAGACCGGCAGCATTCTGGCGATGGCCAGCCGGCCCCACTATAATTTAAATACGCGCGAGGGCCTTCAGGAAGGCGCTTACCATTTCGCCGTTCAGTCCCTGTACGAACCCGGCTCCACCTTTAAAATAGTTTCCGTCACATCCGCCGTGGACAGCGGAAAGGCCACGTTCGACACCATGATTAACTGCACCCCCTATCCGGTGCCCGGTTCCCGCCCCGTCACGGACGCCCCCCGTTCCTATGGAGGTCTGACCGTAGCGGGCGTGTTGAAAAAATCCAGCAATCCGGGCGCCTTCCGCATTGCGCTGAAATCGGGCTGGCCCACGTATAAAAAATACTTTGATCTGTACGGGTTTTCCTCCAAAACGGGCATCGACCTGCCGGGGGAAACCAACAGCCAGTGCCAGGACGGCAGCAATTTTGTCAACTTTTCCCGCATCAGCTTCGGCTACTCCCTGATGGTGTCCCCCCTGCAGGTCGCCATGGCTTATGCCGCCATAGCCAATGACGGCGTGCGCATGCGCCCCCGGCTGGTTGACGGCATTTATGTGGATGACAAGAACTTCCAGCCTTCCCCCCCCGTGGAGGTATGCCGGGTCATGAGCGTCAAGACGGCCCGGGACCTTCGGAACGCCCTGTTCCACGTTACGGATCTGGACGGAACCGCCAAAAGAGCGCGGATTGAAGGCTACAACGTGGGAGGCAAAACCGGAACCGCCCACAAGGTGAAGCCTACAGGCGGCTATTTTGAAAACCGCTACACCGTCTCCTTCGTAGGAATGCTCCCGGTGGAGGACCCGGCCTTCGTCTGCCTCGTCGTCATTGACGATCCCACTTCCAAGCACTGCCATCCCGGAGGCGGAACCGTATGCGCCCCGGTCTTCCAGAAACTGGCCACCCGCCTGGCGGCCGCCATGAACATTCCCAAAAATTCCCCTTCCGCAGAGGCAAATAAAAAAGCCTCCCGTGCCCAGGCCTCTTCCACCCCATCCAAACCGCCGCGCAGATAATCCCGTCATGAAGCTACTTACCTTACTCAAAGACCTTCCCTCCCATACGCTCACCGGCTCCCCCCAGGTGAAAATCTCACATCTGGAATGCGACAGCCGGCGCATTCTGCCCGGTTCCTGCTACATTGCCCTGAAAGGAACCCGGGCGGACGGTCATGAATTCATCCCGGAGGCCATTCGCCGCGGAGCCTGCGCCGTCGTCGCGGAAATGCCCTGCACGCAGGAAGCCAGGGAAGCCGGAGTCAGCTGGGTGGAAGTGAACGATTCCCGCCTGGCCGTCAGCCTGATGGGCGCAGCCTGGAACGGGCGCCCTTCCCGCCACATGACCATGATCGGCGTGACGGGGACGAACGGAAAAACCACGACGGCCTACATTGCCCATTCCCTGCTCAAGCAGTCCTGGCTGCGCGCCGGATTGATCGGCACCATCGCCTATGACAACGGAGAGGAAATCACCCCTTCCACCCATACCACGCCCGGACCGCTGGAACTGGAACACCTGCTGAAGGAAATGTATGAAAACGGCTGCCGCGGCGTCTCCATGGAGGTCTCTTCCCACGCGCTGGACCAGGAACGCGTGGCCGGCATCAATTTCAACGTGGGCATTTTCACCAATCTGACCCAGGACCACCTGGACTACCACCACACTATGGAGAATTATTTCCAGGCCAAGGCGAAATTGTTCGAACAGATGGCGCAGGACACCAGATCCCGGCGAAAACCCGTGGCCGTCATCAACATCGACGACGCTTACGGCCGCCGGCTGGCGGAAATGTTCTCCGGCCGCATGACCGTAAAGACCTACGGGTCCGCCCTGGGGGCGGATTTCCGCATGCTGGTGCACCACGCCACCGCCAAAGGCAGCGAGTACGAATTGGAATACAAGGGGAAAAGCTACCTGGTCCGTGTCCCCCTGATCGGCAAGTTCAACATGTACAACAGCCTGGCCGCGCTGGCCGCCGTCATTTGCGCCGGCATCCCCGTGCGGGACGCCATTGCGAACCTTCAGAATATTCCGCAGGTCCCCGGCAGGCTGGAACTATTCACCCACCCCGGAGGCGCCCAGATCTTCATTGACTATGCCCACACGCCGGACGCCCTGGAAAACGTCTGCAAGACGCTCAAGGAACTGTGCTCCCGCCGCCTGATTACCGTGTTCGGCTGCGGCGGGGACCGGGACAGGGGAAAACGTCCCCTGATGGGAGCCGCAGCCGCACGCCTGTCAGACGCCTGCATCGTCACCTCCGACAATCCCAGAAGCGAGGAACCCCTCTCCATCATCAACCAGATTGCGGCGGGCATGCCGGAAGGAAGATACGCCATTATTCCGGACCGGGCCAGGGCCATTGCCACCGCTATTGACCAGGCACGTCTTGGAGACATCGTCCTCATTGCGGGCAAGGGCCATGAAAATTACCAGGAGCTTTCCACCGGCCGCATTGATTTCAGCGACGCCAAGGAAGTGCGCCGCAACATGTTCATCAAGGAACGGGAAGAATTCCCCCAGGCATAACACGTTATTCCATCTTTCTTTCATGATTTCCCTCACAGCGCACGGCATCTGCAACATCATCGGCGGAAAATTGGTCAGCGGCCCCTTTGACAGGGTCGCTTCCGGCGGCGTGTGCACGGACAGCCGCCATTTGCCGCCCCATGCCGTTTTCTTCGCGCTGGGGGGAGAAAAATTTGACGGCAACCTGTTTGCCCCGGAGGCATCCCGTACCGCGGCCGCCGCCGTCGTCAGCCGTGTGGAGGAAGGCATGGCCCCCTCATGCGCCGTCATTCTGGTGGAAGACACGCTGGAAGCCCTTCAGAGGCTGGCCGCCTGGTGGCGTTCAGAGCTTACCCTCACCGTCATCGGCCTGACCGGCTCCAACGGAAAAACCTCTACCAAGGATCTGACGGCCTCCGTTCTTTCACAGGGGCTCCGCACCATCGCCACGCAGGGCAACCTGAACAACCACATCGGCGTCCCCCTCAGCATCCTCCGGGCCGCCCCGTCCGACGAAGCCGCCGTATGGGAAATGGGCATGAACCACTCCGGGGAACTGGCTCCCCTGTGTGAAATGACGCGCCCGAAAATCGGCATCATCACCAGCATCGGCACCTCCCATATGGAATACCTAGGCTCCCGGGAAAACATCGCCCGGGAAAAATGCACGTTGGCACACTGCCTGCCGGAAGACGGCTTCATGATTTTTCCGGCGGACTGCGATTATGCGGATATGATCCGTCAATCCACCCGCGCCGCCTGTATTGACTGCGGCATTGGCGCCGGAACCGTTCGCGCGGAAAATCCCGTCTCTACCGAGAACGGAACACGCTTCATCCTTTCCATCCCGGATTTCTGCCGGGAAGAGGTGGAATTGCCCGTCCACGGCCGGCACATGGTAACCAACGCGCTTCTGGCCGCCGCCGCCGGCTGGGTGGCAGGTCTTGCGAAAGAGCAAATCGCCTCCGGTCTCACCCAGGCGCGGCTTACGGGCGGAAGGCTTCACTGCTCCCGGATCAACGGCATTCTGGTAGTGGATGACACCTACAACGCCAACCCGGATTCCATGCAGGCCGCCCTGCGCACCTTAGCAGAGCTTTCCTGCGCCGGCAGACGCTTTGCGGTGCTGGGCAGAATGGGGGAACTGGGCGTGTTTTCCGAGGAAGGGCATGTTCTGGTGGGCCGCACGGCGGAAGAACTCCGTCTTGACTGCGTCGTCAGCGTGGGAACGGACGCCGCCCGGATTACGGACGCTATTTCTCCCAATTCATTCACTCAACGCCTGAACTTCAGCTCCGCGGAAGAAGCGGCCGAATGGCTCCGCAGCCATACGGCGCCGGGAGACATCGTCCTCTTCAAAGGCAGCCGTCTTGCCCGGATGGAGCAAGTCATGAACCTTACCTTTCCGCCACAGTAAATTGTATGCATTCCCTCATTGAACAGTTCAGCCCCTCAGGGGCATTTGCAGGACCGGCAGGGAGAGCCCTCCTGGCCTGCCTGGTTTCCTTTGCCTTGACGATGATCTTCGCCCCGCGGGTCATCCGGGAGCTGATTTCCCTGAAAATCGGCCAGCCCATCAGGACAGCGGAGGAAGTGCACAAGCTGGCGGAACTCCACGGAGCCAAGGCGGGAACGCCCACCATGGGCGGCGTGCTGATCGTGGGTTCCATGACGGCGGCTACCCTGTTGTGCGCCAGAATGGGCAATCCCTTTATCATTTCCTGCCTGATCGTCACCCTGGCGCTGGGCCTGCTGGGATTCCGGGACGATTACCTGAAGGTGGCGAAAAAAACCTCGGACGGCATTTCCGCACGTAAAAAACTCCTCGTCCAGTTCCTGGCCGGCCTGGCCGGCGTCACCTTCCTGTACCTGTACCCGGAAGGCAGTCCCCGCGTGGAACTTCACGACTACATATCCTCCCTGTTCATTCCGTTCTATGGCCAGGTGAACCTGCCATGGTTCGTTTACATTCCTTTCGGCGTCGTGGTGGTCATGTCCGCCTCCAATGCGGTGAACCTGACGGACGGCCTGGACGGCCTTGCCTCCGGCTGCTCTGTCGCCACGGGCATCACTTACGCCATCATTGCCGTCCTCTGCGGAAGCTGGCTGACGGCTGATTCCCTGGATATTCCCTTCCACCCCGGCGCGGGAGAAATCAGCGTCTTCATGATGGCCCTGGTTGGGGCCTGCCTGGGCTTCCTGTGGCACAACTGCTACCCGGCGAAGGTATTTATGGGAGACACCGGTTCCCTGGCCCTGGGCGGCGCGTTCGGTATGGCTGCCGTCTGCACGGCGCAGGAGCTTCTCTTTATCGTCATCGGGGGCGTCTTCGTCATGGAAGCCGTGTCCGTCGTCCTGCAGGTGGGCAGCTACAAGCTGCGCCACGGCAAACGCATCTTCGCCATGGCTCCCATCCACCACCATTTTGAACTCAAAGGCTGGAAAGAAACGCAGGTGATTGCCCGCTTCTGGATGATCAGCCTCCTGCTGGCTTTCCTGGGCCTTTTCCTGATTACTACCGCCTGACAAACCACGAACATGCAGCTCAATAACCTCAACATCGCCGTTCTGGGAGCGGGAAGAAGCGGACGCGCCGCGGCGCGCCTCGCCATGACGCATGGTGCACGGGTATGCGTGTTTGACGCTTCCTCCTCCATTGACGGATGGCCGGAAGACATTCCCCTGCATACCGCCGCCACGGAGGAAGACGGACGCGCCTTTCATGCGGATCTGGTGGTCATCTCCCCCGGCATTGAGACGGACAGCCCCTTTGTCAAATCCTTTGGACGGGAAGGCGTGGAAACCATCGGTGAAATGGAGCTGGCATGCCGCTTTTACCATGGCCGCATCATCGCCATCACCGGAACCAACGGCAAAACCACCACCACATCCCTGGTGGAAAAGATTTTGCTGCGCGCCGGAAAGACTGCCGTTGCCTGCGGCAATTACGGCGTTCCGGTGGCGGAAATCCTGCTCCGGGATTCTGTGCCGGATGTGCTGGCGCTGGAGGTCAGCTCTTTCCAGCTGGAAACCATCCGCGATTTTCACCCGGATGTGGCTGTATGGCTCAATTTTGCGCCGGACCACATGGACCGTTACAAATCCGTGGAGGATTACCACCGCGCCAAACTCCATATCTTCGACAACCAGACGGAAAAAGACCTGGCCGTCGTCCGCTCCGGGGAACGGCTTCCGCACCTGAAAGCCTCCGTGCTCACCTTCAGCCCGGAAGATCCGGCGGCTGATCTTTATTACCGCGAACCGTTGATCCTGGAGGGCGGCGCTTCCCTGCTGAACCTGGAAGAGACCGCCCTGAACCAGCGCCATAATGCGGAAAACGCCATGGCCGCCGTCCTGGCATGCCGCCACCTGGGCATTCCCGCAAAAACAGCCGCAGATGTATTAAAAGAGTTCACGCCCCCCGGCCACCGCTGCGAGACCGTCCGCACACTGGACGGCGTTTTGTGGCTGAACGATTCCAAAGCCACGAATCTGCACGCGCTGGAAGCGGCTTTGAAATCACAGCATTCCCCCGTCATCCTGATTGCCGGAGGCAAGGACAAGGGGCTGGATTACGTGCCCTTGCAGCCCATGCTGAAAGAAAAAGTGCGCGCCTGCGTGGTATTCGGCCAGATTGCGGACCAGCTCCAGCACGCTTTTTCCCCCGCAGTCCCCACGGAAAAAGCCGCAGATGTAGAGGCCTGCGTGGCAAAGGCCCGTTCTCTCGCCCTGCCGGGAGACACCGTCCTGTTCTCTCCCGGCACTTCTTCCTTTGACATGTTCACCGGCTATGTCCAGCGCGGCCAGGCCTTCAGGGACGCGGTGAATGCCCTGCCCCCCCTTTCCTGACAATTCACCAGAAAACGACCATCATGAAAACGACCAAAATACCTGATCACAATCCGACCGGACGCACCCGTCCGAAACGCAAAATGGGCACCGTATTACGCGCCAAACTCAGCAAATACCGCGCCCGCGTTTCCGAATTTGAAGACGATGCGCCCAGCAGCACCGTCGTGCGCTGGCTCGTCGTCCTTCTTCTTCTTCATCTTCTCGTCATCGGCGGCGTTTATGTCCGCAGCACCTGGTTCAGAAACACGGCGGAAACCGTAGAAATGGCAGCCGCCCTGCCCGCGCCGCCCACCGTCCCGCAGCGCCCCGCTCCCGCAGCGCCCCCGGCCGCTCTGTCCCAGGTTCCCCAGGCGCCACCCGCGGCCCCGGTCACCATCACGCAGCCGGAACAGGTAGTGGACGCGCGCCCCAACAGGCAGCCGGCCCCCGTGGCGGAGGAACACATTCCGGATGCGGCTCCGGTGGCAGGTCCTGCGCGCCACATCGTGCGCACGGGGGATACCTGGGAACGCGTCGCGCGTGACAACCAGGTGGCCGTCAATGACCTGAAAGCCGTCAATCCCAAAGTTCAGCGCCTTGTCAGCGGAAGCACGCTCGTCATTCCGGCCCGGCCAGGAGACAAATTTGAACCGGAAAAGTCCGCCGCGGAGGAATTGGAGCCGGAAAGCGTGCCCCACATTGTGAAGAAAGGGGAAACCCTCTCCGTAATCGCCCGCAAATACAAAATGAACTGGCGTACCCTCCAAAAATTCAACAAGATGAATGACCGGGACGTAGCGCGTCTCAAAATCGGGCAAAAAATCATGATCCCCAAAAAGTAGGCATCTTCCTGCCCTTCCGCCGCCATGTCTTCCAAAGTCTGCATGATTCTGGTCTGGTTCTTCGTCATCTGCCTTCTGGTCGTAGGCCTGGTGATGGTATCCAGCACGGCGGCGTGGGCGGAGGAAACCAAGCACCCGTACGAACCCCTGTTCAAGCAGACCGCCTTTGCCTGCGCCGGGCTGGTGGGGGCCATGATTCTCTCCCGGATAGACTACCGGATATGGAGGAAGTATATCTGGTGGATCCTTGGAGGGGCCTGTTTTCTGCTGGTGCTGTGCTATGTGCCCGGCATCGGGAAGGAAATCAACGGGGAACGCCGCTGGATCACCATCGGCATGCAGTTCCAGCCCAGCGAATGCGCCAAACTCTGCATGATGATGGCCCTGGCCAACTGGCTGGCCCTGTACCGGGACCGCACCACCTCTTTCTGGTGGGGTTTTGTGATGCCCGGCCTTATCTTCGGCATTCCTCTTGCCCTGATTCTTTTTGAAAAGGACATGGGCACCTCCGTAGCCCTGGCCCTGGCCGCGTTCTGCGTCATGTTTGTGGCCGGAACGCGCAAAATTTACCTGGGCGGGGCTTTCGCCCTGGCCGGAACGGCCCTGTACGTTCTGGTGCAGAGCAACGCCAACCGCCTGGAACGTTTCCTGGCCTGGAAAGACCTGGACGCCCACCGCCTGGGCGCCGGCCTCCAGCAGTACCGTGCTTCCATCGCCCTGTCCCGAGGGGGGCTGGACGGGGTGGGCCTGGGAAACAGCGCGGAAAAACACGGCACGCTTCCCTTCGCCCACACGGACTTCATTTTCGCGCCGCTGGGAGAGGAATTCGGTTTTTACGGGACCATGTTCGTCCTGCTCTGCTATTTCCTGATGACGTATGCCGGCATCGGCGTGGCCATGCAGTGCCGGGACACCTACGGACGGTTTCTGGCCGTGGGGATTGTCGCCATCATTTTCTGTCCCGCCATCCTGAACATCGCCGTGGTAACCAACGCCGTGCCCAATTCCGGCCTGCCGCTGCCCTTCATCAGCTTCGGGGGCACCAACCTGGTCTTTACGCTGGCCGCCCTGGGCATGCTCACCAGCATCCAGAGGTTTTCCACCGGCGCCCAGCCCAATTGTGAAATCACCCGCAAAGACGAACGCTCCATTGACGTAAGATTATGACTGAACCCTCTCTCAAACATCCCTCCCTGAACATCGTGATCGCCTGCGGCGGCACGGGGGGGCACCTTTTTCCCGGCATAGCCGTAGCCCAGGAACTTAAAAAGCGCGGCCACCGCGTCACGCTCCTCATCTCCCAGAAGAAAGTGGACGCCCAAGCCAGCAAAAATTACGGGGATCTTGACTTCCGCACCATTGAGGCCATCGCGATGCCCAAAATCCCATCCCTGTCCCTGCTGGGGTTCGGCGTCAGGCTGTACAAAGCCATCCGTTTCAGCCGCCATCTTCTGGACGAGGTGGAAGCGGACGTCGTCATCGGCATGGGAGGATTCACTTCATTCCCTCCCGTTTACGCCGCCCACCGCAAGGGAATCCGCACCTACGTGCACGATTCCAACGCGCTGCCCGGAAAGGCCAACCGCATGACCGCCAAATGCTGCACGAACGTGCTGCTGGGCATTGAGGAAGCCAGGCACTACTTCAATCCCGCCAAATGCATTGTCACCGGCACTCCGGTACGCCAGGAAATGGTGGCCCGGAAAGACAAAAACGAAGCCAGGGCGGAGCTCAACCTGCCCCAGGACCGCCGCGTGGCCCTGGTAATGGGCGGTTCCCAGGGGGCCAGGAATCTGAATTCCCTAGTCATTGAAGCCGCCCGGCAATGCGCAGACCTGTGCGACTTTCTCATCATCACCGGCTCCGCGGACTTTGCACGCGTCAGCCAGCTGACGGCGGACATGCCCCACGTGCACGTCATTGAATTCTGTTCCGCCATGGCTGCCGCTTATGCCGCAGCGGATGTGGTCATTTCCCGTTCCGGGGCGTCCAGCCTTACGGAACTGGCCCATATGGGGAAGGCCGCCCTGCTGGTTCCCTACCCCTTCGCCGCAGACGATCACCAGGCACACAACGCACGCGTTTTCGCGGCCCACGGCGCGGCGCGCATGATGCGTGAAAACACCCTCACGTCGGACGATATTGCGGCTTTCCTGAATGAAGTACTCAAGGATTCCTCCCTGCTGGCCTCCATGAATGAATGTGCTTTACGTCTGGACATGCCTGATGCAGTATCCCGCATCGCCAATGTCATTGAACATACGGACCATGCAGCCTCCCATGATTGAAACCTTACGCAAAAGACTGACAGACAGGGAACACCCGGCACGCCTACATCTCATCGGGGTAGCCGGGTCAGGCATGTCCGGCCTGGCGCTCATGCTGATGGAAATGGGGCACCGGGTGAGCGGCTGCGACCGGGTGACCAGCGCAGAGACCGAACGGCTTCAAAGCCTGGGGCTGTCTTTCTCCTGCCCGCATTCCGCAGACGCCGTTTCCGATGCGGAAATTGTCATTTATTCCAGTGCCATCCGGGCGGACAATCCGGCCCTGGCGGCAGCGCGCAAGCTGAATATTCCCTGCATGCGCCGCGCGGAATGCCTGGCAGCCATCCTGAACGGGAAGAAAGGGGTCGTGGTCTCCGGTACGCATGGAAAAACCACTACTTCAGCCCTCTGCGCGCACCTGATGAGGGAAGGCCGCATGCGTCCGTGTCACTACGTGGGGGCGGAAATCCCCGTGCTGGGAACCAACGCCCACTGGAATGAAGACAGCGAATACCTGGTGGCGGAAGGGGATGAAAGCGACGGCACGCTGGTAAATTACATTCCGGAGCACAGCATCGTCCTCAACATTGAACCGGAACACCTGGACCACTACAAGGATCTGGATGAAATCAAGGCCGTGTTCGACCGGCTTTGCTCCCAGACGCGCGGCAAGATTATTTATTGCCGCGCGCATCCCGGCGCTGAGGATGTCTGCGCCAAGTACCCCAATTCCGTTTCCTACGGCTGGTCCGATGCGGACTACACCGCTACGGACGTGCTGGAACGCCGCGGACGCACCCTGTTCACCGTGTTGAAGGGGAAAGAGGAACTGGGCCGCGTGGAGCTGGGCATACCCGGACGCCACAATGTCCTGAATTCCCTGGCCGCGATTGCTCTGGCAACGGAACTGGGCGTGGATTTCCCGGCGGTGATGCGGGGCCTGGCCTCCTTTGCGGGAGCCAAACGGCGCTTTGAAACCAAATACCTTTCCTCCTCCATCCGGATTGTGGACGACTACGGCCACCACCCAACGGAAATAGCCGCCACGCTCCAAACTGCCCGTTCCCTCCAGCCGAACCGCCTGGTAGTTTACTTCCAGCCGCACCGCTACACGCGCACGCAGCTTCTGGCGGATGACTTCGGCAAGGTGCTCCAGGAGGCGGACCTCGTTTTCGTAGCGGACGTGTATCCCGCCAGCGAACTGCCTATTGAAGGGGTAAGCGGGCAGACGATCATCAACGCCATGCACAGGCACGGCCCCGTGGAAACCCGTTACCTTCCCGACCTGGGCATAGCCCACCACACCATCGGCAACGCGCTGAAACCCGGAGACCTGTTCCTGACGCTGGGAGCAGGGAACGTCCATGAATGCGGCATGCGCATCGCGCGCGACCTGGCCCTGCTGGAGGATCTGGAACGCACTGCGGGCGGTTCTCTGGAAGGCAAACTGTACGAACCCATGTCACGCCATACCACCATGGGAGTAGGCGGATGCGCCCAGTACTGGCTGGAGCCTTCCACCTTTTCCGGAATGCAGGCGGCCGTCAACTATTGCCGGGACAGGAATATCCCCGTACACGTCATTGGCCGCGGTTCCAACATCATTGTCAGGGACGGCGGACTGCGCGGCGCCGTCATCCACCCCTCCGGGGGAGAATTCGATGTGCTGGAAATCCAGGGGAACCGCCTCACCGCCGGAGCGGGCGTGCGGTTGAAAAAACTGGTTTCCACCGCCGTCCAGAACGGCCTTGGCGGCCTGGAATGGATGGACGGCATTCCCGGCAATGTGGGAGGAAGCCTCCGCATGAACGCCGGAGCCATGGGCATGGATATGGTCAAAAACCTCGTTTCCGTCACCTGTCTGGATGAAGACGGGGAAATCCGCAGCCATACAAGGGAAGAATTGAACGCCCAGTACCGTTCCATTCCGGACCTGGTCCACAATTTTGTGCTTCAGGCCGTGTTTGAGGCGCAGCCCGCCCCTGCGGAAGAAATGGAGCGTCTTCTGGAGGCGGCACGGGCCAGGCGGAAGCTTTCCCAGCCCGTCGGAGCCAGCGCCGGCTGCATCTTCAAAAACCCGCCGGAAATCCCGGCAGGCAGGCTCATTGATGAACTGGGGCTGAAAGGCGCCTGCGTGGGAGACGCCTGCGTATCAGACGTGCACGCCAATTTTATCATCAACCGGGGTCATGCCAGAGCGAGGGACATCACCATCCTGATCGACATGATCCGCAAGGAGGCCAAGGAAAACCGCGGCATCGACCTGAAATCGGAAGCCCAGGTCATCGGAGACCGGGACCCCCAGTTTTAACCCATTCATTATTTATTCCAATATGAACACTCTCAAGCGCGACCTCAAAATCGCCCTCCTGCTCGGAGGTCCCGGGTCAGAACGGGAAGTATCCCTTGTTTCCGGCAACTCCGTTTACGACGCCCTGTGCCGGGCCGGATTCACCGATGTAACGAAGGTGGACGTGCACGGCCCGGATTTCCGGCTGCCGGAAGGCACGGAGCTGGCCTACAACATTATCCACGGCACTTTCGGTGAGGATGGAACCCTCCAGGCCATTCTGGAAGAACGCGGCGTTCCGTACACAGGGGCCGGCTCCCGTTCCAGCGCCCTGTGCTTCAACAAGTCAGAATCCAAAAAAGTTTTTCTGGAAGCCGGAGTTCCTACGCCGCATGCGGAAATTCTGGACTGTTCCCATGGCATCGTGATGCCGTCCCTCCCCCTGCCCTTCGTCATCAAGCCTCCCTGCGAGGGTTCCAGCGTGGGCGTCCACATCGTCCGCAGGCAGGAGGATGTGCTCCCCGCCATGGAGGAAGCCGTAACCCACGGCACCACCGTATTGGTGGAAGAGTTCATTCAAGGCAAGGAACTGACGGTCGGCATTCTGGACGGGAAAGCCCTTCCCGTTATTCATATCTGCCCCCGTTCCGGCTTCTATGACCTGAGCAACAAATACCCGTGGATGAATATGGGCGGCGGCACGGATTATATTTGCCCGGCGGATCTTCCGGAAGAAACCGCCGCCAACGTGCAGGAGGCGGCCCTGAAAGCCTACAAGGCCGCCGGAGTGGAAGTGTACGGCCGCGTGGACGTACTGCTGCGCGAGGAAGACGGCGCCCCCTTCGTGCTGGAAATCAACACCATTCCCGGCATGACCCCTTCCAGCCTGCTTCCCAAGGCGGCGGCGGCCTCCGGATGGCCCTATGAAGACCTCTGCGAAAAAATAGCGGAATTATCGCTAGTCACCCCCCGTAAATAACGTAATATTTGACAGAGGGCGGGGAGTCGCCCCTCCCGCACCCCCCGATGTCGCACAAAGCCACAACGCCAGTCCCCCGTTCCGCCAAAAGGCCGGAAATGCTTCTTCTGGAACGGGAGGCCAGAAAAGAGACCATCGAACGCAAGGGCAAAAACTACCGTTTTTGGCTCTTCCGGCGCAAGCTGTACCACATTGTCACCGTTTACGCGCTTATTTTCGGCTTAATCGGGGCTATCGTTTTTCTCTGGAAAGATTACATCCTCAAATACGACTGGCTTTCCATCGACACCGTCACCCTGAAAAGCAACGGCATTTTCAACTCTGAGCAGGCCTTTTCCGTTATGGGCATAGGGCCGCAGGACAACATTTTTTCCATAGACGCCGCGGAGCTGGAGCAGCGCCTGAAAAAATGTCCCGCCATCCGCCGGGCTTCCGTCAAACGCCAGATATCCTCCAACCCCACGCTGCTGGTGGACATTGACGCGCGCATACCCGTGGCCTGGATTGACTGCCCGGAACTGGGAATTCACCCGGGAGATGCCACGTACGGCGCTTTGGCAGACAAGGAAGGCGTCATCTTCCCCTGCATGGAGCAGGTCCACATGCCTTATATCCGGGAAAAGCGCATGCCCTCCGTCACGCTCAGGCCGCCCAGTTCCGGCAAACTCAGCTACGGCGTCAGCATCCGGGAACTGGAAGCGCCCATGAAACTGATTGAACTGCTTTCCGGCACGGTAACGGAATACCTTCCCAGCATCGTCTCCATAACGACGCCCAACGACTGGTCTTTCTGTGTGCGTTTTACCAATGACTGCCAGGCTACTTTCAGCCATTACGGCCTGGAACACCAGGTGGAAAAACTGTCCCGCGCCCTCCGGCATGCACGCCAGACGCACCGCAAAATCAGTTCCATCAACCTGATTCCGGAGCACAACATTCCCGTCATCTTTGACAATTCCTACGAGGATATTCCTCTTGCGGAGCCGATTGAAGAATAACGCCCCCAGACGTTCTCCGGAAAAACCGTGTTCTTCTCCGGCTCCAAACTTCTTTTCCGGTTCCGTTCCCCCTGTTTCCCCTAATTTCCCGCCGAACGGAACACCCGGTTTTCACAAGATTCTTCCCATGTCAGAATTCTGTTCTTTCTCAATGAGGAATGAGTCTGCGAAGACCCACAGAACACTTGCCAATAAGGCTGTCCCGGTTATACTGCGCTACGATATATGAGCAACGAAACACCTTTATCCCCCGAAGCGGAAAAACTGGCGGCAGCCCGCAAGCGCAACCTTGACCTGGCCCTCTCCCAAATCCAGAAAGACTTCGGAGAAAACGCCATTATGCGCCTTGGAGACAACGTCAAAATGGAAGTGGACGTCATTCCCACGGGCAACCTTCTGATTGACCGCGCTCTGGGTGTGGGCGGCTTTGCCCGCGGCCGCATTGTGGAAATCTACGGACCGGAATCCTCCGGTAAAACCACCCTGACCCTGACGGCCATCGCCCAGGCCCAGAAATCCGGAGGCCTGGCTGCATTCATTGACGTGGAACACGCACTGGACCCTCAGTATGCCGCCCGCCTGGGCGTGAACCTGGACGACCTGCTGGTTTCCCAGCCAAGTTCCGGTGAAGAAGCCCTGCAAATCTGCGAGGCTCTTGTCCGCTCCAACGCCATTGACGTCATCGTGGTGGACTCCGTGGCCGCACTGGTCACCAAGCAGGAGCTGGAAGGAGAAATCGGGGATTCCACGGTAGGAGCCCAGGCCCGTTTGATGTCCGCCGCCCTCCGCAAGCTCACCAGCTTCATTTCCAAGGCCCGTACCGTCTGCATCTTCACCAACCAGATCCGTGAAAAAATCGGCGTCATGTTCGGCAATCCGGAAACCACCCCCGGCGGCCGCGCCCTGAAATTCTACGCCTCCGTACGTGTGGACATCCGCCGCATCGGCCAGATCAAGGGCAGCGACGGCGTCATAGCCGGGAACCGCACCAAAATCAAGGTAGTCAAAAACAAGGTGGCCCCTCCCTTCACGGAATGCGAATTCGACATCATGTACAATGAAGGCATCTCCTCCGTAGGCAGCCTGCTGGATCTGGCAACGGAATATGATATCATCCAAAAGCGCGGCTCCTGGATCAGCTATAACGGCAGCCAGATCGCCCAGGGCCGCGACGCCGCCAAGGAAGCTCTCAAATCCAACCCGGAGCTGTACGCGGAAATTGAAGAACAGGTCAAGGCCAAAATGGACGAAAAGACCGCCAAATAATCCCGCCTGATCCCGTTCCTTCACTGCCATTTCAGGGCGGCTCCCCTTCCCGGGAGCCGCTTTTTTCTCTCCGGAAACAGAAGCGCAAAAGAATCTTTCACGGAAACTTTTCCCTTGTGCGTCATGAAAAATCCGTTAGTCTGGATGCGATATCGTCCTATGTATCCGACCTCTCGCACATCATTTGCAGCCGTGCTCGGCATTGTGGGCATGTTTCTGCTGACGTTGTCCACGGCCTTCGGATGGAATCCGGAAATCATTAATGGAGTGCAGTATATTCCCATGTCCGAGGTGCGCACCCATTACAAACTGACCAGGGAACGCACAGAAGGGCGGCAGAAAGTTTACGAAGTGCCGGAAAAGATTCAAATCCGTATCCAGGCGCGCAGCCAGGATATGTTCATGAACAACATGAAGTTCGTGTTATCCTATCCTGTGGCGGACCATCCCTCCAAGGGGCTGATGGTTTCCAATATGGATCTGCACAAAATCATTGACCCGGTTTTACGGCCCACTTACATCGCCAACCGCCGCAGTTTCAACACAGTTGTCATTGATCCCGGCCACGGCGGACATGACAGCGGCACGCGCAACCGCATCAGCAGGGAAGCGGATATCAACCTCTCCGTGGGCAAAAAACTGCGCGACCGCCTCAAGACCATGGGCTACCAGGTGGTTATGACCCGTGATACGGACAACTTCATTGCCCTCCAGGACCGCGTCCGCATTGCCAACAGGCACAACAATGCCATCTTCATCAGCATCCACTTCAATGACGGAGGCTCCTCTGCCCGCGGGGTGGAAACCTTCACGCTGGCGCCTGCAGGCACTTCCTCCTCCATGTCCCGCAATATCCGCCACGACGCTCTGCAGGGCAACGCCCAGGACAGCATGAACATTGCCTTGGCTACAGCCGTCCAGGGGCACATGCTGAAAGGGCCGCTTGCCATCAAGGAGGGCATTTCCATGGTTGACCGCGGCATCAAGCGCGCGCGCTATTCCGTGCTGTGCACCATCAAGCATCCCGCCATTCTGGTGGAAGGAGGGTTCATGTCCAACCCGCAGGAGGCCCTGCTCATCGCCACGGAGCGTTATCAGAATTTCATGGCCTCTTCCCTGGCTGCCGCTGTGCATCAATACCGCACCGCCCTTGGCCAGCAAGTGCGCAGAACGCGCTGAGTTCCGTACCTGTCCCCGGGCCTCCCTTCAGCAGCATGAACATCATCCGCATCCCCGGCCTGGCAGATTACCAGGAAACCCTGCGGTTCCAGGAACAACTGGTCCGGGCCCATCAGGAAGACCCGGACAGGGAAAACGAACTGTTGCTGCTGGAACATGCCGGGGTTTATACCATCGGGCGTACACGGAACCACGCCAGCCTGCACCCCGGTTCCGTGCTTCCCTTTCCCGTTCATGAAATCAACCGCGGCGGCCAGGCCACCTACCACGGCCCCGGCCAGCTGGTCGGATACCCCATTACGGACCTGAACCGCTGCGGCAGGGATCTGCACCGCTACGTCACCACCCTGGAAAACATCCTGATTGAAACCTGTGCCCGGTTCGGCGTGCAGGCCCGCATCCGGGAAGGGCTGGTAGGGGTCTGGGTGGAAAACCGTAAAATAGCCTCCATCGGCGTCGGGGTGAAAAAATGGATTGCCATGCACGGCTTCGCCCTCAATATAACCCGGAAATCCCTGCCTCCCTTCCTTGCTATTACCCCCTGCGGCATCCAGGGCGTGCAAATGACCTGCCTGGAGGATGAAATGTTCTCCCCCCTGCCGGAAGGAAACCTGTTGAAATGTTTCGGAGACGTTTTTGCAGCGCTATGGGAAGAAAAATTTCACAGGGATTAAGGGAATTCTGAACGTGCGGAGGGAATGAAAACCATCTTTGCCCTGAAGACGGAAAGGCGCCAAAGGCTGGAAAGAGCCCCCTTCTGACCATGAATGCAGAGGAAATGTTCAAAAAAACGCCTCATGTAAGACACAGACCGTGTCAGCAATACGTCCTTGCATCTTGACGCGGTTCCCGAACGGACGGATGCTTATGCCAGTTATGGGGAAAACGCTTTTCCAAAAAATCTGGGACGCTCATTCCGTCGGCATCCTGCCGGATGGGAGAACGCAAATGTTCATCGCTACTCACCTGCTGCATGAAGTCACCTCTCCGCAGGCTTTCGGAATGGTCCGGGATCTGGGCCTGACCGTGCGTCACCCAGAACGTACCTTTGCCACCGTGGACCACATCATTCCCACGGACAACCAGGCGGAACCGTTCGCGGACGCTACGGCTGACGCCATGATCAGGGAACTGCGCCGGAACTGCGCCGAAAACGGCATCCGCTTTTTCGATATCCCCACCGGGCTCCAGGGCATCGTGCATATGGTAGGACCGGAACTCGGCATCACCCAGCCGGGCATGACCATCGTATGCGGAGACTCCCATACGGCCACGCACGGAGCCTTTGGCTCCATTGCCATGGGCATCGGCACCACGCAGGTGCGCGATGTGCTGGCTACGCAGACCCTGGCCCTCAGCCCGCTCAAGGTGCGCCGCATCAATGTGAACGGAAAGCTGGCCCCCGGCGTGCGCGCCAAGGATGTGGCCCTGCATATCATCGGCCTTCTGGGAGCCAAGGGCGGCCTGGGCTTCGCCTATGAATACGGAGGCGACGTAATCGACGCCATGAGCATGGACGAACGCATGACCCTTTGCAACATGTCCATTGAAGGTGCGGCGCGCTGCGGCTATGTGAACCCTGACCGGACCACGGTGGAATACATTAAAGGGCGCCTGTTCGCCCCTATCGGTGCGGACTGGGACAAAGCCGTAGAACGCTGGCTGGGCTTTGCTTCCGATCCAGATGCGGAATACGATGAAATCGTGGAAATTGACGGGGCCTCCATTGAGCCCACGTTAACATGGGGCATTTCTCCGGACCAGAATACGGGTATCAGCGGCAGCACTCCCAACCCTTCCGACGCTGCGAACGACGAAGAACGGAAGATGATCAACGAAGCGCTGGAATACATGAAATTCCCCGCGGACATGCCTCTTAAGGGACTGCCGGTCCAGGTGTGCTTCGTAGGTTCCTGCACCAATGGCCGCATTTCAGATTTCCGGGAAGTGGCCGCCCTCATCAAGGGACGCCATGTGGCTCCCGGCATCAGGGCGCTGGCCGTTCCCGGCTCTCAGATGACTGCCCGGCAATGTGAAGAGGAAGGCATCGCAGACATTTTCCGTGAAGCCGGCTTTGAATGGCGCCTGGCGGGCTGCTCCATGTGCTTGGCCATGAATCCGGACAAACTCCAGGGAGATCAGCTTTGCGCCAGTTCCTCCAACCGGAACTTCAAGGGACGGCAAGGCAGCCCCACCGGGCGCACCCTGCTGATGAGCCCGGCCATGGTGGCCGCCGCTGCTCTGACCGGGAAAGTCTCCGATGCCCGCGAAGTATTCTCCCTGAATTAACTTTTCAATTTTCTCCTTTATGTCTCTGACCCAATTCACCTCCATCACCGGCACCTGCGTTCCCGTTCTGGGACCGGACATGGACACGGACCGCATCATCCCTGCCCGCTTCCTTAAATGCATCACGTTTGACGAACTGGCGGGAGTCATGTTCTGGGACGAACGCTTCGACGAAAACGGGCAATCCAAATCCCACCCGGTGGACGATCCCCGCTTCAAAGGGGCTTCCATCATTTTGGGCGGCTCCAACTTCGGCTGCGGTTCTTCCCGCGAACACGCCCCGCAGACCATCAGGCGCTCCGGCATCAAAGCCGTCATTGCGGAATCTTTCGCAGAAATCTTTTTCGGCAACAGCACCGGAATCGGGTTGCCCTGCGTATGCGCGTCTGCCGCCGACATTGCCTCTCTGTCCCGGCACATCTCCAATTACCCGGAAACGGAAGTGACAATTGACCTCCTGAACATGACAGTTTCCTGGAAAGAAGGGTCCTTCCCCATCCGGATGCCGGCGGAAGCCCGCGAAGCCCTGACCCGGGGCCGCTGGGATTCCATTGCGGAACTGCTTGTCAACATGGATGCCGTAGAAAAGAAAAACGAAGAACTGCCCCGGGTCGCAGCCTCCTGCTGATTCAGCATTCACCTCTTTCTTCCCTTTCTACCCTCTTCCCCATATGATTTTCAGAATTACAGACTACGTCCACTACGGCACGCTGGACAACCGTAAACGCGGAACCGTCCATCTTACGCTGCAACTCATGGGGATGCCCCATCCGGTGAACATTACCCTGCATGGGGACTGCCTCCAGGACCTGGCCGGTTGCGTGGTTGACTTCAGGAATCCCTCCCCACAGATGCTTCCTGCGGAACTTACCCAAATCCCGGAACATATCCAGGGGGTGGCGGGGGATATGACGGCCAGCCGACGCATGCCTGTCAAAGGCAAGAAAACCATGGAAAACGCCCTGTACCTGGAATGGTTCACCAGCCATCACGACATGGTGCTGCTGGAAAGTACGGTCTTCTCCATCAAAGTTTCCCTTCCCGAATGGATGATGGATTCCTGCGAAGAGCAAGCCCAGATCATGGCGAACCAGCAGATGCTGCGAACCCAGGTAAAAGAATGGTCCAGAGCCTATTCCAACCACCAGGAGGACGGCAGCCTGCCCGATCACCACTGGGACAAACGCCTGCGGGAGGCGGAAGCCATCGCCATAGCTTACCAGGAGGTATTCCAGAAATACAGGCTGAACCCCAGCGGCGACATCCGTGTGGCTTTTGTCATGGGCTGGGATGAAGTGCTGGACAACATCGCCCAGTCGGAAGAAACGGGGACGCCCTGTTCCTGCAAAAGCACCGGCATGCTCAGCCTGTTTGACATCCTCAATGAACAGGAGGCCCGGGAAGTGCAGTCCTGCATGTTTCATCCTCTTTTCCAGCAGGTAATGGAACTGACGGATCTGTGCCAGCACCGGTTCAGCCGGGAAATCAACAAGGCCCAGAGGAACAGGACAGGGCCGCCGGAACCCCTGAACCAGATTTTTTACTGCATCCGCTACATCACCCCCCGCATTCTTTCCTGCCTCCTCCAGGAGAAGGAGGATGCTGCGGACTACTGCACCATGGCCGCCCGTATGGCCCTGTGCGTGGAACAAACGCGCCGGACGGTAGCTGCCCTGGACAACTGCGGCTACCAGATGGACGGTGAAATAGCGGAACGTTTCTCATCCCTGCTGGAGGAAGTCAATTCCTTCCAGGAAAGTCTGGCAACCCAAAGCCGCAAAAGCAACCTGTAACAACAAAACCTTCCCTGGCAACACAATCTTTATCTTTGCGTATGATACATTCCCACACCTGTTTTCAAGGGCTGTGCGCAGTCCTGGCCGGCGCCGCTCTTTCCCACGCGGATGAGCCGGCTGTTTCCATTTCGGACTTCGGGGTGGACAAGGTCATGTCCGGCCCTGTCGTCTCCATCAATGACCAATACAAGGGCGTCGTAAAAATTGAGATGGATTCCCTGACTCCGGATTACGCTACTCCGTGGAATACCGGCCGCTACCAGGGAGGCATCGGCACCGGTTTCCTGATCGGGGAAAACGCTTTCATGACAAACGCCCATGTGGTTAGCAACGCGGAGCGCATTTATATCTCCATGTACGGAGATTCCCGTAAAATTCCCGCCAGGGTCAAATTCATCGCCCATGACGCGGATCTGGCTCTGCTGGAGGCGGACGATCCCAAGCCTTTCAAAGGAATACGTCCTTTTGAATTCAGCAAAAACCTGCCTCATCTGGAAGACGAAGTAAGGGTGATCGGCTACCCCATCGGCGGCAACAGACTTTCCGTCACGCGCGGCGTGGTCTCCCGCATTGATTTCACCACGTACGCCCACCCCCGCAACACGGAACACCTGACCATCCAGGTGGACGCCGCCATTAATCCGGGCAACAGCGGAGGCCCCGTCCTGATGGGGAATAAAGTCATCGGCGTGGCATTCCAGGGCCTGAACAACGCCAATAACACGGGTTACGTAATTCCAACCCCCGTCATCCGCCACTTTCTGGAAGACATCAAGGACGGCGTCTATGACGGTTACGTGGACATGGGCATTCAGGCTGCGCCCATCCTGAACCCGGCCATGCGCAAGGCGTTCGGCCTGCCGGACGACGAAAAGGGCGTTCTGATCGGCAAGGTGCTCAAGGGGTCCTCCGCTGACGGCGTTCTCCGTAACGGGGACCTGCTGATGAAAGTGGACGGCTATGATGTGGACAGCTCTGCCATGATTGAACTGGACGGCCAGAAAATCAGCATGAAAGAACTCATTGAGCGCTGTTTTAAAGACGACCGGCTCCCGCTGGATATCATTCGCGACGGCAAGCCCATGAAGGTGGAAATGGTGATGAAGCCATCCCCCTCCAGAGACCTTCTGATGGCGGAATACGATAAAATGCCCCGCTACGTCGTCTTTGGCGGCCTGGTGTTCCAGCCCATCCAGCGCAACGTGCTCGCGGCGGCGGACATCTCCATGCTGGACGTTGCACTGGACATCCGTAATTACCAGGAAGACGGCGGCTGCGTGGACCATGAAGACATGGTAATCATCACCAAAGTGCTGGATGATGAGGTAAACGCGCGCCTGTCCGGCTCCATTTCCAATTCTATTGTGGAAAAAATCAATGGCGTGAAAGTTAAGGGCCTTACCCACGCCTATGAACTCCTTTACCCGGAGAACATGCCGGAATACGTCGTCATCGAACTGAAAAACGGAGAACGCCCCCTTGTCTTTGAAGGCAAGGCCATGGAGACGGCCAACAAACGCATCTCCAAAACCTACAACATCCCGAAAAACGCCCGCCTGGACAGCTCCATTCCCGGTCGCCAGTCTGGCCGCAACACCACTCCCGCCCGTTAACCGCCATGAAAATTCTTTCCACTTTTTTCTTCGGTTCCCTGATATTGCTCTGCGGTTGCCAGCCGCGCGAAGCCGGACGAACCGCTCCCGAACCCCAGCCTGAACAACAGACGGAAACGCCTGCGGAACAGGCGGAGGAAACGCCCTCGCCGGCCCCGCTTCCCTCCCCCACCAGCTCCATGGTCGGCATTAACGCCACCAACCAGGGCTATGCCATGATTCAGCCGTGGAGCAAGGAAAACCCGGCGTACAGTCAGGGCTTCGGCATTTATCTGGGAGACGGCAATATCCTGACGGCAGCCAACATCGTTTATTCCGCCAGCTTCGTGGAAGTAACCTCCGCAGACGGAGCCCAGACGGTTCCCGTGACAGTAACCGCCTTTGACCCGGAAGCCAACCTTGCCCTCCTGCGCCTGAAAAACGGAAAAGATGCCGCTTTCCTGGACAAACTGGTCCCCGTTACGCTGGGGAAGGCTCCCCGCCTGGGCGACAAGGTAACCTTCTGGCAATTCAATGATGACGGCCTTCCCATCACCACCTCCGGAACCCTTCTGGCGACGGAAAGCGCCTGCCCGTTCACGAACGGGGAACCGTTCGTCCTGTATAACGTCAAATCCTCCGTTACTCCCCTGAAAGGCGGCGCAGGCAACCCTGTCATGAGAGGCAATGAACTTGTGGGTCTCAGCGCCAGCTGCGATCCTCCCGCCCAGAAAGTTCTGGCCGTCACCCATACCATGATTTCCCGGTTCCTGGAGCAGGCCCGGACTGGCAACTACATCGGTTTTCCGGCGGACGGCACCCAGGTCACGGAACTGACCGACCCCGTTTTCCGCAAATTCCTGGGCCTGTCTGAAACTGGCGGCGGCTTTTACGTGGTGAAACTGCCTGTTTACGGCTCTTTCTACAAAGCCGGAGTGCGTCCCGGAGACGTGGTGGAAAGCGTGAACGGCATTCCCCTGGACAGTAAAGGATTAATCAAGGATCCCGCGCTGGGCCCCGTTTCCGCCAATTTCCTGTTCCGTGACTCCGCCAAACCGGGGGATACCATTACGCTGGACATCCGCCGCAAGGGAAAGGACGGCTCCAGCCAGCCCATGACGTTGGACGTCAAACTGGACAGGAGCGCTATTGAAGGCGACCTGGTCAATCCGGCCCCCTTCATCTCCAATCCGCCCTACCGCATTTACGGCGGCCTGGTATTTGTCCCGCTGACGGGAGCCATGATGGGAGAAATCAACAAGCTCAGCAAGAACCATCCACCCCTCAACCTGGTGGAAGCCACTCAAAAGAAAGAGGACATACGGAAAAAAGGCGTGGATGAAATCGTGGTCTTCCTGATGGCCCTGCCCACCCAGGCTACACTGGGATACGCCCAGATGAGCCCCTCCATTGTGGAAAAAGTCAACGGCGTGCAGGTGAAAAGCTTCAAGCACCTCAACCAGCTTCTGGACCTTCCCGCTCCCGGCGGCACGCACCGCATCGAAGTGACCCAGCAGCCGTACACCATGTACATGTCCCAGAAGGAAGCTGCCAAAGCGGACCGATTCATCCAGATGAGGGCCGTTCCCGTGCTCCGCAGGGACTAGGAATCCGCGAGCCATGTTCATTTGCAGCCCTCCTGGCATGTCTCTTCACACGCTGAATATCCGGCTTGATTTTCCCTACAGGACAGGCTTTACCCATGGAGCCTTCCGCCCGGAAAATGATGCTCTGGCCAGCCTGATGGAACAGAGGCCCGGAAGCCGCGTTCTCGTTCTCCTGGAAAAAGGGCTGGAACAGTTTTATCCTCAGCTTCCGGCAGACATTGACCGCTATTTTGAAAAAAATGCCGGGGTGCTGGCCTATGCCGGCTGCCGTTCCGTTCCGGGCGGGGAGGAAGCCAAAACAGGTTTTTCCGCATGGGAAACGGCCCTGCGCCACATTGTGGAAGCAGGCATTGACCGCCATTCCTATATCATAGCCGTGGGCGGCGGAGCGTTTCTTGACGTAGCAGGCTTTGCCGCCGCCACCGCCCATCGCGGCATCCGGCTGTTGCGCATCCCCACCACCACCCTCTCCCAGGCAGACTCCGGAGTAGGTGTCAAAAACGGGATCAATTTCATGGGCCGGAAAAACTATCTGGGCACCTTCGCCGTCGCGTGGGCCACGCTTGACGACTTCCTGTTCCTCCATTCCCAGCCCCTCCCCCTGAAAAGAGCCGGGCTGGCGGAAGTAGTGAAAGTGGCGGTGGTGAAAGACGCCTCTTTCTTCAACTGGCTGGAAACGAACGCCTCCGCGCTGGCTGTATGCGAACGGGATGCTCTGGAATATGCCGTGGAGCATTCCGCTCTGCTGCACGCCTCGCACATTGCATGCGGAGGAGACGCCTTTGAACTGGGTTCCAGCCGTCCCCTGGACTTCGGACATTGGGCCGCCCATTACATGGAAACCATGTCCGGTTACATACTGGGGCACGCGGAGGCCGTTTCCGTGGGCATGTGCCTGGATATCCTTTATTCCGTCCGGAAAGGATGGCTGCCTGCCGCGGAGGCGGAAAGAATCATCTCCGTGCTGAAAACCCTGGAACTGCCCGTATTCCACCCCCTGCTTTCCCGCAGGACAGAAAACGGCGCCTGCGAAGTGCTGAAAGGTCTGGAGGCCTTCCGCGAACACCTCGGCGGTCACCTGACGGTACTGATGCTTACCGGAATAGGCCGGGGAAAAGACGTCCATGAGATAGACGCCGCTCTGATGGAGGAATGCATCCGGGAAATGCAGGAAGCCGCTGGATATTCCGTTCAGGAATAACAGCCCTTTCCTTGCCGCCTCCCCGTCAGAAAACAAGCAGAAGCCATCTGGCGTATCACAGAGAAATACCAGCCGGACGGCAGTATGAAAAAAACAACGATGTTTTTCCTTCCCACAATCTCCATATCCTCCTGTTCCGGCAGTTCCCGCAGGGCGGCATTATTATGTGCTGCCGGGCAGCCCATGATGCAAGCCATTTTGCGACTCCCCCTTTTTTCATAACGCGCCGGATTTACTTCTCCTTTTTCAAAAAGAAGATGAAGGAAAAAGCATGAACAGCCTGCCGGATACCTCAAAGAGAAGATCATCCGTCAACCATGCGGAGGCAGTGGACACGATGCCTCCCTGGGAACAAATCCATTCATCGTCTTTGCAAGGCACTGGAAAACCAAACTGCCGGAAACCGCGTTCCGCTGAAAATTCAGGGATGGATCTTCCGGAAAACCGTCCCTCTTAAACCTGTGCGGATAACTCCGCAGGAAACGGAACTTTCCCGTATTCGTCCAAACTGACGCCGGGCCATCCCCATTTACAGACGCGGTACGGCGGCGAGAAGCGCCTGCGTATATTCGTGGGAAGGGGAAGAAAATACTTTGTCCGCCTCCCCGTATTCCACAATGCGGCCTTTGCGCATCACGGCAATGCGGTCCGCGATATAATGGACCACGGACAAATCATGGGAAATGAATATCATGGTCAGGCTCAAGTCGCGGGCCAGGGCAATAAGAAGGTTCAGAATCTGGGACTGGATGGAAACGTCCAGCGCGGAAACGGGTTCATCCGCGATAACCAGCCTGGGTTCCGGCGCCAATGCGCGCGCAATGGCGACGCGCTGGCGCTGGCCTCCGGAAAATTCATGGGGATACTTGCGCATCAGGGAGGGGCTCAGCCCTACCTTTTCCATCAGTTCCGCCACATCATCCCTCGTCTGGGCAAAAGTTCTTTTACGGCGGCTCTGCAACGCCTCCTTTAATGTTGCATATACCGTAAAACGGGGGTTCAGGGAAGCATAAGGGTCCTGGAAAACCATCTGGAAATCCGGACGGCGCTTCCTGACTTCGGATGCGGAAAGAGCCGTCAACTCTTCCCCTTCCAGAAAAATGCGGCCCTCCGTAGGCTTCTGGAGCAGCATCACCGTGCGGGACAGCGTGGATTTGCCGCAACCGGATTCACCCACCAGCCCCAGGATTTCTCCCTTTTCCACGGACAGCGACACCCCGTCCACCGCCACTACGGGGGCAGATTTGCGGGCAGAGAGCAGCCCCTGCACCGCAGGAAAGACAACGCTCACATGATCCAGTTCCAGAAAAGCCATGCCGCCACCCTAACAAGCCTTCCGATGCAAGACAAGACCCCAGCCGCGCCAGTTCCTCCAATATCAGGACATCCATGCGCCCTCCCATGCCGTTTCCCCCACAGAAAAACCAGGACCGGCAATGAACGCCAGCCCCGGCTGGGCATTTCGCATGTCTTCCGGAGCCACCCGGAACCAGAAGGGTTCATCATCACACACGAGGCTGATAACAGCAAAAGAGGCTGTTCCCCCATTTCCACCATCCATTGGCCTTTTTGAAGAACTATAATACCGCCAAGAAATATCAGGGACCGCACACAAGGAAAAAACACGCTCCAGCCCAAAAGCGCTCCAAAAACGGCTGCCAGGATGAAGGCCGCAACCAGCAGCAGGGCCGGAGCTTTTCTATCCCGCATATTTTGATGATCCCCTATCCGGATTTCCGGATCCTCCCTGAATCAAATTTATGGATAAATCCCCCCATGGAGCCATATCAAACAAAAGAACCGTTCCCCGCAAAGGGAACGGTTCCAGAGATACTCTGACTCAGAGCTTACGCACCGAGCTGGTAGCGGACGAAGGAGGCGACGGAGATATCGTCGCCGAGTTCCTTGCCGGCCTGGTTGAGGAGGGCCTCCACCGTCATCTTTCCGGCAGGGTCCTTCACAAATACCTGGTTCAGCAGGCAGGACTGGGCGTACAGAGCCTTCAGCTTGCCGGGAAGAATCTTTTCCAGCAGGTGTTCGGGCTTGCCTTCCTGAATGAGCTGCTGCTTGGCGATTTCCTGTTCCTCGGCCACGAAGGCGGGATCCAGGCTATCGGAGCTGACGCTCTTGGGAGCGGCGGCGGCGATGTGCAAGGTCAAATCCTTGGCGAGGGCTTTGAACGCATCAGACTTGACGGTTTCTTCCTTGCCGGCCTTGATGGACAGCAGAACGCCCACTTTGCCGCCCATGTGGATGTAGGAGACCACGGCGCCGATGCCGTCCGCCGTCAGGCGGGCGAATTTGCGCAGAGCCATGTTTTCGCCAATGGAGCTGCACATGGCCTTGATATATTCTTCCGTGGAGCCTTCCGCCATGGGGACCTGGAGAGCCTCCTCCAGCGTGGAGGCCTTGGAATCCATGAGAGCGTTGGCAACGTCATTCACCAGACCCTGGAACTTGTCCCCCTTGGCGCAGAAGTCCGTTTCACAGTTGAGTTCAAGGATGATGCCGGAGCAGCCGCAGGGAGCCACAGCGGCGCGGATCACGCCTTCCTTGGCGTCACGGTCGGCCTTGGCCGCAGCCTTGGCAATTCCCTTCTCACGAAGATACTTTACGGCGGCATCCATGTCGCCGTTGCATTCGTTGAGGGCTTTCTTGCAATCCATCATGCCGGCGTCCGTTTTGTCACGGAGGGCCTTGACGAGAGCTGCAGTAATTTCTGCCATAGTGTTTCTGTTCTTTCTAAATGGTTGGTTTAGGCTTCGGCGGATGCGCCCTTGCCTTCGTTGATGGCCTTGACAATGCAGTCAAGAATCAGGCGGATGGAACGGACGGCGTCGTCGTTGCCGGGAATCGGGAAGTCGATTTCCTTCGGGTCGGCGTTGGTATCAACCAGAACGCAGACGGGAATGTTCAGGCGGTGGGCCTCGCGGATGGCGATGTCTTCATGGTCGGCGCCGATGGCCACCATGGCGTCCGGAGCGCCGCCCATGTTGCGGATGCCCTGAAGGTTGCGTTCCAGCTTCTGGCGTTCGCGGTCCAGAGCGGCCAGTTCCTTCTTGGACATGCTCTTAAATTCCGGGCTCTTTTCAATCCCTTCCAGATAGACAAGGCGTTCAATGCTCTTGCGGATTGTGCTCATGTTGGTGAGCATGCCGCCCAGCCAGCGGTGGTTGACATAGTACTGACCAGTGGCTTCCGCAGCTTCGCGGACGGCTTCCTGAGCCTGGCGCTTGCAGCCGACGAAGAGGATTTTCTTATTGCGGCGGGCCAGATCAGCCAGGAAGGAGCAGGCCTTGTCCAGGCATTTTTCCGTTTCCTCAAGGTTGATGATATGGATACCGGCCTTGTCCTTGAGAAGGTACTTTTTCATGCTGGGGTGCCATTTGCGGGTCTGGTGGCCCAAATGAACACCGGCTTCAACCATCTGGTTAATCAGATCATTAATCATATATGTATGTAGGTGGCTTTCCTTGCGGCAGGAAAAGCAGTTTTTGGGGACTTCGACGCTTTTTACCCCTCCGATCCCCGTTGTTTAGTTGCGCCGAATCACGCGAGGGGCGGGCAATATACTTCCCGCCCCCTCTCTTGTCAAAGCATAAATCATTGATTTACGAAACTATTCCGCCGTTCGCGGAACCTTGTCGCAAGCAAGCTCATGGAGAACTTTGCCATTTCAGCAAAATATCTTACCGCGCAGGCCCGTCAAAACCGTTCCCGGCAGACTCTCCCATGCCCGTTTTCCAGTATTCCCGTTCCGCTTGCAAATAAAACGCACCGAACGGAGGGAGGATTTTTAACGTTTTCCCATGCCGTGCGGCCAGTTCCGAAGAGGGCATGTCCTCCCGCATATGCTTCCCTTTTCCAATCAGGAACGGCAGCACTACCACCTTTTGCCCCTTCAATCCGGGTAATACCTTTTCCACAGAAGGAAATGCGCCAAAGTATGCAAGCGCCATGTCCGTTCCTTCCGGAAGCCGGAATTTCAACTGCTGGAGGAATTGCGCCGGCTCAGGGGCAGCCTCCCTTCCCGTTACCCCGTGGGCTACCACCAGCAGGGAAGCCTCCCCCTCCAATTCCTTTTGCAAGGCGGCGGCCCTAAAACCAACACCGCCGCATCCCGCTCCCCATACGGGTTTAAAAACAAGTTCCGGATGCTGCCCGCTCCCGGCATACAGCGCACGAAGCAATTCCGGCAATGTCTCCGTCACCGTCACGCCGCTCTGCATGAAGACAGGGTAAACCCAGACTACACCATCGCCCGGAGGCAAATCCGCCGCCGTCAGGCTGCGGAAAGACGCCTGCCAGACACAATCGCTTGAATATTGAAACTGCTCCGCCACATGCTGCCGCAATTCAGCCCCTGCTTCATCATAGGAAATAAAGAGTTTGTAAATCTTCCTGGGCATTTCGGTAAGACCACTGCGGGGGAACGGCGTTCGGAACATCCTGTCATTTATTCATGCGGAAGTAACGCATGATGGCCGTTTGTAACAAAAAGTCCGGAGGGCGGCAACTCCATACGCTTTTTTCCAATCCATGCTCCCCTCCATTTACACGCACCTATCTAAAAAATATTTACCATATTTATAACAAAATCATTATATCGAATATAAAAAGATACTTCCGGAAAAATAAACCTTCGCCTCCGAATCTCCGCGCGGAGGCAGGATAGCGGCTTGACCGAAAGGCCTGAAACCGTCATGATACAAGGACATACAGGTTTTGTTTTATGTCGTTTTACATTCAATCCGTTGAAATCGGCGGCCCGCGGCCGTTCTACCTTCTGGGCCCCTGCTCTCTGGAATGCGAATCCTTTGTATGGGAGATGGCCCGCTCCATCAAGGCCATCGCGAAAAACCTGGATGTCCCGCTGATTTTCAAAGCTTCCTACGACAAGGCGAACCGCACTTCCGTCACCTCTTTTCGCGGCCCCGGCGTGCGGGAAGGCTGCCGCATTCTGTCGGAAATCGGCAGGGAGCTGAAGCTGCCCGTCGTTACGGATGTGCATACGGCCCAGGAAGCGGAAATTGCCGCCGAATACGTGGATCTGCTCCAGGTTCCTGCTTTTTTGTGCCGCCAGACGGATCTTCTGGAAGCCTGCGCCAAGAGCGGCCGGCCCGTGAATATCAAAAAAGGGCAGTTCCTGGCTCCGTGGGATACCGTGAACATCGGGGAAAAAATGCGCGCCTTCGGCTGTGACGAATTCATGATGTGCGAACGCGGCACCACCTTTGGTTATAACAATCTGGTGGTGGACATGCGCTCCCTGTACTGGATGAAACAGGAAGGTTTTCCCGTCGTATTCGACGCCACTCACGCAGTTCAGAAACCCGGGGGATTGGGAGGAACCACGGGAGGAGACAGCGAGCTGGCCCCCGTGCTGGCATCCGCCGCCATGGCGACGGGCAGCATTGACGGCGTGTTCATGGAGGTGCACAAAGACCCGTCCAAAGCGCTTTCCGACGGCCCCAACCAAATTCCTCTCCACCTGCTTGAAGGAGTGCTGAAACGCCTTCAGTCCATCCACCAGGCGGTTCAGTCATGATGAAATTATTGTCCACATGCTTTTTGACGGCCGCCCTGTACGGCACGGAGGCGCAAGCGGACACCAGCCTGCCCGTAGCCACGCCTTTTGCCGGCGTAGATAAAAAATTACCTATGCTGGAGCTTCTGCCCGTAGGCCAGGTGCTCCCAAAAGTCAGCCTGTCACGATATGAAGGGCCGCGCCTTTCCATGCTGCTGACGGCTTCAAGCGTGACCGTGGCCGCCCCGCAGGAAATTGCCGCGAATATCCTGAACGTGTACTTGTACGGAAAAAACAACCAGACCTCCCACCTTTTCACGCAGGCCGCCTCTTATTTTCTGGATAAAAAACTGGCCGTCTCCCATACGGAAACCACCCTCAGGGAAGAAAATCTTTCCGCCAAAGGGACCGGCCTTTACCTGGACACCAATATCAAGAGGGGCATCATTCTGGGTCCCGTTCAAACCACCATCCGCATGGCTCAACGCAACAAGTAACCATTCCTTTTTATGAAAAAACTTTCCTCCCTGCTGCTGGCCCTGGCCGGAAGCCTTGCCTGCAGCGGCGCCAACGGCGTTCCCTCCCACATTGTCCAGCCCCTGCCCAGGGAACTGGATCCCCGCCTGGAACAACCCCTCACCCCGCCTTCCCATATTGTACGCCCCCTGACGGAGGAAGAGACAGCCCGGAGGGAACGGGAACTGGCCCCTGTTCCAACCGCAGGCTTGAAGGAAGACGGGGAAAAGGCGATTCAAACATACAGCGCGCAGGAAAAAACCGTAGACGGGCGGATTCAAGAATTCCGCCAGCAGCACCAGGTTGCCGGAAATACCCCCGCCCCGGCTGCGGAAACGACTCCCTCTTCCGCAGCATCCGGCCCGGAGGAAGGCTTCCTGCAGGCCAATTCCCCAAAAGACCTGTACACCGTAGATTGTGACGGAGACTTGTACTTCGATATGGAAGAAGGCGTTCTGGTGTTCATGAAAAATGTCCGGGTGCGCAACCCCGGCCTTTCCATGGATTGTGCGGATCATCTGAAAATTTATGCGGAATTCGTGCCGAAGAAACCGGGCGACAAAAAACCCTCCGACATCAAGAAGGAAAAGGGAAAAGAGGGGGACCAAACTCAGGTGGCTCTCCCCAACGGAGGCAATTTCGACTACAATTCCATTAAAACAGTCGCGGCTTCCGGCAACGTAAAAGCCAGTTACACCAACAAACAGGGAGAAACAAGCAACGCCCAGGCTGAAAAAATCACCTACAACGCCAAAACCGGAGAAATCATCCTGACGGGCGTCCCGGTCATCGTCACTCCGGACGTCATCGTGAAAAATCCGAACAAGGATGCTTTCATTCGGGTGTATTCCAACGGAAACATGTACGGCAGCCGCGGAACCAAGACTACGTTCCGCCACGTAGACAAAAAACTTTCCGACCGGGAAAACCAGAAAACCAGCCGCAAACCGTGAGTTCGTTCCACTCTTCTCCTTTGCTAAGCGCCGAAGGCATCTGCAAAACCTACAAAACGCGGACCGTTGTGGACCAGGTCAGCCTGAAGGTAGGCCATGGCGAAATTGTGGGCCTGCTGGGACCGAACGGCGCCGGAAAAACCACTTCCTTTTACATGGTAGCGGGTCTCGTACGCCCGGATGAAGGCCGCGTGATTTTTGCGGACGAAGATATTACGGAATTGCCGATGAACCTGCGAGCCAGGCGCGGCATGGGTTATCTGCCGCAGGAAGAATCTATTTTCCGCAAGCTTTCCGTGGAGGATAATCTTCTGGCCATTCTTCAGACCCGCAAAGACATGACTTCCCGCCAGCAAAAGGACCGCGCCGTAGAGCTGATGGACCGCTTCGGCATCACCAAGCTGCGCCGCTCCATGGCCATCCAGCTTTCCGGCGGCGAAAAGAGAAGGCTGACCATCGCCCGCGCCCTGGCTACCAGCCCCAAACTGCTGATGCTGGACGAACCGTTCAGCGGCGTGGATCCCATCGCCGTTTCAGACATTCAGAAAATCGTTATGGAACTGCGCGATACGGACGGCCTTTCCATCCTGATTACGGACCATAATGTGCGGGAAACCCTCCACATCGTGGACCGCGCCTACATTTTGTTTGAAGGGAAGGTGATCAAGCACGGTACTTCCGAGGAAATCGCCAACGACCCCATCGCCCGCAAGCAGTATCTGGGCGACCAGTTCCGCATGTAACTTTATTTTCCGTCTTTCCCATGTCCTCCCCGCAGAATACGATCGCCCTGGTTTTCGACTACGACCAGACCCTGAGTCCCTTCTACATGCAGGATCAGGCCATCTTCCCGGAATTCGGCATTTCTCCGCAGGAATTCTGGACCAGGTGCAACGCCACCGGAGAAAGAGAAGGCTGGGACGGAGAACTGATTTACATGAAAAGCCTGCTGGACGCCCTTTCCCTGGACCGCGTCAGCAACGCCCGGCTTACCCAGCTTGGAGAGCGCCTCACCTTTTACCCCGGTTTGCCGGACTTTTTTAACGCGTTCCCGTCCATGACCCTCTCCTCCCTTCATACGGATCTGGGCATCAGCATTGAATACTATATCATCTCCTCCGGTTTGAAAGCCCTGATTGACGGTTCCGCCCTACGCCCTTATTTCAAGGCCGTATTCGGATGCGAATTCAGCGAGGAGAACGGCTACATCAATTTTCCCAAGAGAGTCATTTCCCACACCACGAAAACCCAGTACCTTTTCCGCATCAACAAGGGAATGCTGGATTACGACCAGGACGTAAACGACCACATGCCGGAAGACATGCGCCCCATTCCTTTCGCCAACATGATTTACATCGGCGACGGCCCTACGGACGTTCCCTGCTTCACCGTCATGCGCCGGAACGGAGGCCACGCCGTAGCCGTATATAATCCGGAAGATGAAACCGGCCGCAGTTTCCGCAAATGCTATAACCTGGCCTCCAATTCCGACCGCGTGAATTTCATCGCCCCGGCGGATTACACGCCCGGCAGCCATCTCACCCGCCTGCTGTCCGGCATGGTCACGGATATCGCCAACGGCATTGTGCGCCGCCGGGACCGGGCTCTGGCGGATTCCTGTATTGCGGCTCCTTCCTTTTCCAAATAAAACCCGCTCCATTCCTCTCCCCGTCATGAACAGCCATTTCCACTTTCTCGGCATCTGCGGCACCGCCATGGGCGCGGTAGCCGCCGCCATGGCCCGCCGCGGCTTTACCGTCACCGGTTCCGACGCCAACGTCTATCCCCCCATGTCCACTTTTCTGGAGGAGGAAGGCATCACCCTGTTTGAAGGCTACAAGGCTTCCAACATCCCGCCGGATGCGGACGTCATCGTCATCGGTAATGCCATGAGCCGCGGCAATGAGGAGGTGGAAGCCGTGCTCCAACGGCGCCTGCGTTACCTTTCCCTCCCGGAGACGATGAAGGAATACTTCCTGCGCGGCAAGCGCAACTATGTGGTAACAGGCACCCACGGAAAAACCACCACCACATCCATGCTGGCGTGGCTGATGGAGGATTCCGGGCTGAACCCCAGCTTCATGATTGGCGGCATTGCCCGCAATCTCGGACGCGGGGGCCGTTTTACGGATTCCGATTTTTCCGTGCTGGAGGGGGACGAGTACGACACGGCGTTTTTCGACAAGCGTTCCAAATTTCTGCACTACCTCCCGGAACTGGTGGTCATCAACAACATTGAATTTGATCACGCGGATATTTACAATTCCCTGGAGGAAATCAAATTGAGTTTCCGTCGGCTGACCCAGATCATCCCCCGCAACGGCCTGGCCCTGGTCAACGCGGACGATCCCAACTGCCTGGACGTGGTTAAGGGGGCCCCGTGCCCCGTCAAGACGGTGGGCTTTTCCGACTCTTCCAACATCCGTATCCTGGATGTGGAGACCTCCACGGACGGCAGCCATTTCACACTGGAAGGAACCCGGTACTACGTACCGATGATTGGAGAGTTCAACATCCGCAACGCCGCCATGGCAATTGCAGCCGCACAATTTGCGGGACTGAACGTCAAGCAGCTGGCGGATTCCATGAGCCGCTTTGAAGGCGTGGCCCGCCGCCAGGAAGTCAAGGGGGTGGTCAACGGCATTTCCGTAGTGGACGACTTCGCCCATCATCCAACAGCCATCAAACAGGCCATCCTGGGCCTGCGCCAGCGCTATCCGGAATCACGCATCTGGGCCATTTTCGAACCGCGCTCCAACACCACACGCAGAAATATCTTCCAGAATGAACTGGCGTTGTCCCTCGCTACGGCGGATTTCCCTGTGGTAGCCGCCGTGGATCATCCGGACAAGGTGGCTCTGGAGGAACGCCTGGACCTCACCAAACTTTCCAACGACCTTTCCGCACTGGGCAAGGACGCTCTGATCGGCGGCCATGCCCAGGAAATCGTCTCTGCCGTCTGCAAGAAAGCCCAGCCGGGAGACGTTATTCTGGTAATGAGCAACGGCGGTTTTGAAGGCATTCACGCCAAATTGCTGGAAGCACTGAACGCCTGACCCTTCTTCATACATCCACTTCCAATGAAAAACGCATCCACCATCACCGCCTTCATCATCAGCTTCCTGGTCGTAGGCAGCCTGGCCCTGGTTTTCCTGTTCCTTGACAATAAGGAAGAGGAACCCGCCGCCGCTGAACCGGCGGCGCAAACGGAAGTACCGGCACGCCAGACGGTAACGCCCCAACCCACCGTCGACCCGCTTACCAAGGAAGATATCAGCCGGCAGACGGCTACGCCGCCCTCCCTGATCAATCTCAGCTCCCCCCAGACACTGGCGCAGGCAATTGCCAAAGTCATTCAGGACCGGGATGAGGACATCCTGAAATCCCTGGAAATCCAGCAGGCCGTGACGGAGAACCAGAGCCGCCTCATCCGGGAGCTCATGGAAGCCCGCCATATACGCCTTTCCTCTCCCGGCATCACCAGCATCGGCGCGAACAACCAGGGGGCCAATCCCACAGCCAGATACACGCTCAATTTCAGCAGCGGCGCGCGCGGCTACCTGGATATGAAGCGCAATGACAAGCAACAGTGGACGCTGGATACCCTCACTCTGCCCAGCAAGCAGGATCTGGCCAAGGACAAAGTCGCCCCCATGGCGATGAATGACCCCATGGGCATCGTCAGTTCCTTCATGGATGCCGTCGCCAAGGCGGATTTCCGCGGGGCGAGGAAGTTCGTGGACGGAACTAAAGTGCAGGATGCCACGGTAGCCGGTTTGTGCATTCTGTTTGAGGAGGGGGCTTTCCGGCTCCGGGAGGACGCTCCCATCAAAACCGCCTACGAAGCGCCCACCAATGCGGGGTTTTTCGTTCATCTTCAGGACGCCCAGGGCAGGAAGGCCGGCAATGTAGGCCTGACCGTGGCCAAAACGGACGGACAATGGCTGGTTGCGGAAGCTTCCCTGGACAGCATGCTGGAAGCCTATACGAAACGGCAGGGGGCCGGAGACGACATCTTTATCCCCATTGTAAAAAATCCCCAGGGCGGCGATTCCCTGGCCCTGTTCTTCGGCTTTAATGAAGATACCCTTTCCAAGCGTTCCGAACGCCAGCTGCAAATCGTAGCGGAAGCTATCAAGATGGACAGTGGCAAGAAGCTGGAAATCAGCGGCCATACGGATGACGTGGGGAGCGAACGCTACAACCAGGGGCTCTCCGAACGCCGTGCGGCCGCCGTGAAAGCCCAGCTCGTCCAGTTCGGCGTTCCTGCGGAAAGAATCGTTACCAAGGGATTCGGCAAATCTCAGCCGCGCCGAACCTACTCCCCCACGGCAGACGAAGAAACAAGGGATGAAGCCCGCAAGGAAAACCGCCGCGCGGAAATGTACCTGGACTTTTAAAAGAGTCATCAGAGAGCAGAGAAGGGGCAAGCCTTTCCAACTTCTCTATTTACTGTTGCCTGTCAATTATTAACCATATTCCATGGCTCGCCGATATGTCATCAGGCAGGATGCCGCGCCGGTCGCCCCCATCTCCGGGATCGACTACCGTACGGCCCTCAATGAAGAACAGTACGCCGCCGTTTCTTCAGAACCGGGGCCGGCTCTTGTCATCGCAGGAGCCGGATCGGGAAAAACGCGCACGCTGACTTATCGCGTGGCCTGGCTTCTGGATCACGGTACGGACCCATGGAACATTCTGCTGCTTACCTTCACCAATAAGGCGGCGCGGGAAATGACGGAACGGGTGCGTTCCCTGATTCCCCTGGACTTGTCCCGCCTGTGGAGCGGCACGTTCCATTCCATTGCCAACCGCATCCTGCGCCAGCATGCGGAATACCTGGGATATACGCCGGCTTTTACAATCATGGACTCCGACGACCGCAAATCCATGATTAAAAGCGTGGTCAAATCCCTCAAACTGGATGAGAAATCCACCCGCTTCCCCAAGCCGGAAGTTCTTTCATCCCTGTTCAGTCTGGCAGACAACGAGGGAGCCAATATCCGGGAAACGCTGGAAAACGCCTATCCCTACCTTTCCAACCACCTGGACGCCATCCTGGAGGTGCATGACCAATACGTAGCCCGCAAGCAGGAAACCAACAGCATGGACTTTGACGACCTGCTTCTCAACGTCGTGAGGCTTTTTCAGGAACAGGAGCACCTGCGTGCCCTGTACGGTTCCCGCTTCCAGCATATTCTGGTGGATGAGTACCAGGACACCAATTACCTCCAGAGCCGCCTCATTGACATGCTGGCCCGGGAACACGGCCAGCTGATGGTGGTGGGGGACGATGCCCAGAGCATCTACTCCTGGCGCGGAGCGGACATGGAAAATATTCTCAGCTTTACTACCCGCTATCCGGCGGCAAAGACTTTCAAGATAGAAACCAATTACCGCAGTGTGCCGGAAATTCTGGAGCTTTCCAACGCGGCTATCGCCGCCAACGAAGTTCAAATTGAAAAACAGCTCCGCTCCGTGCGGCCCACCGGGGAAATGCCCCCCGCCCTTGTCCCGCTCAACGACGACCGGATACAGGCCAAATTTGTCGTCCAGCGTATCAGGGATCTCATTGAAGAAGGCACGGACCCCAGTGAAATAGCCGTGCTTTACCGCGCCCACTTCCACAGCATGGAATTGCAAATGGAACTGACCCGCGGAGAAATACCTTTCCGCATCACCAGCGGCATCAGGTTTTTCGAGCAGGCCCATATTAAGGACGTGGTGGCATTTATGCGTTTTGTGGTCAATCCCAAGGATGAACTTTCCTTCCGCCGCATGGTGATGCTGCTGCCCGGCATCGGCCCTGGAATGGCCCAAAAACTCTGGATACGCTGGACCGCCTGCCCGGAAAGCCGGCAGGAAACCCCTCCGGAATCCTTTTCCGCCCTGATGTTGGATTTCCCGGTTCCTGCCAAATCCAGAACGGCCTGGACGCAGCTTTGCTACACACTGGATGAACTGGCCCCCGCCGGAAAGCTGGCCGGTCCGGCCTCCATGCTCCTTTCCATCAATGAGGCCGTGTACGACGAGTACATGCAGGCCGCATTCGAAAATTACGACCAGCGCAGGCAGGATCTTCTGCATCTGGCCGGATTTTCCGAACGCTTTGAATCCACGGAGGATTTTCTTTCCCAGCTTTCCCTTTTGGGCAACACGGATGATGAAAGCGCCGCGGCGGACTTCTCCGGCGGCTCCGTCACTCTGTCCACTATCCACCAGGCCAAGGGACTGGAATGGTCTGTCGTCTTCCTGATCGGCCTGTGCGACGGCATGTTTCCGCACCAGCGGGTAATTGACGACGGAGACCTGGCCGGGCTGGAAGAAGAACGCCGCCTTTTTTATGTAGGCATTACCCGCGCCAAGGACCAGCTTTACCTGACCTACCCCCGCTGGAACTGCCGCGCCCAGGGAGGAACCTTCATGCAAATGCCCTCCCGCTTTCTGGATGAATTCCCAGCCGGCCTGGTGGAAGAGTGGGAGGTGGAATAATCCAGCTCTCCTCTCCCGGGTTGTATCCGGGAAACGCCGGTTCTCAATCTTCTCCCGCCGGACAGGGAAAACGCGGCGCGGAGTTTCCGAAGGGTTCTTTTCCCACCCATTTGCATTCCTGCTTCCAACCCTTATCCGGAGATATTTCCGTCTTTCCCGGAAAAGGGAATTCCCTGATAACCCCGGCCACATTCCAAAAACCGTGACACCGCGGCTCTTACCGCATCCTTCCGTTTCTACCGCTGCGGTTCATCACCGCCATATCCAGCAAAACCAATAAGGGAAGGCCCTCTCCTAGGGAAGCTCCATCTGCATATGCGGGCCGCGTCAAAAAATACCCCGACCAGACTTTCATTCGCAAAGGTTTATGAGTCGCCCGCATTTATTCGGGCCATTCCTCCCGGCCTTCAATCTCGCCAAACTTCTAAATTAATCATGAAACCTATTAACAAACAATATATTCATCTATCCGGACAACGTTGAATATATCTCTCCATATGGAACCATTACCTCAGTTCCTGTTTCAGCTGGGAAACGCAGTAATCAGGATACACAAAAAATAACATAATACATTTGTTATTATTAAAATAGTCAATCTTTTACATCATAACAGACCTGACGTAAAATTTATAAAAATTTTAACTTTTAATATTCAGAAAATGATTCAGACAAAAACGGATAATCTCAACAAAAAAAATACTAAATTAAATAATTTCTAAATAATTTAATTTTTCCAATAAAATATGAATTATTCTCAATTTTATTAAAATTCTTTTCCGGCTCAAGACTGAAAAAAACTGTCATGATTAAATTATTTGAAGAAGAAGTATAACCAATTCATTATGAACAATTTTAATTATTATTTCCATTAATTTCTCTCATGTCATTCCGGTGAACGAACCGGAATGAGAATCATCTAAAATCTCGGGCGCCGTGATTGTCACGAACGCATAACCATCTAATCATTAAAAAAATAAAAAAGCATGAAATTAAGACTCCCACATATGCTGCTGGCGGCTGTTATCGCCTGCCTTGGCAGTTTCTCCGTTGCTACGGCAGCTGACTATGCAGTCAACAGTGCCGATGAATTCGTTACGGCCTGGAACCAGGCTGCCGCTTCCAATGAAGCTTCAACCATCACGATTACCGTACCTTCCGGCTCCGACAATATCACGCTGACCCAGGAACAACGAGCCCAGTTGAACGCCATCTCCGGGACGGGCAATGTTACCGTCCAAATGGCGGACGCCAGCAACCAACTGATTAATTTCAATTATGATCTGGTTAATAACCAGGTCAGCTTTAACGACATCACCCTAAAAGAACTCCCGGGAAGCGACAATGACATTGTGGTGGCGAATGCTTCAACTACCACCACTATTGACGGCAGGAATATTGCCATCAAGGGTGCGAATGATGCCGCCAATCCCAGGACAGTGGGAGCCACCGTCACCTCCACGAACGGACAGGTAGGCATCGGCGACAATGTTTCCATGGAAAAAGCCGTTACCGTCACCGGCCAGGCAACTCAAACCGTAGATCCGGCAACGCCGCCGACAGGACAAGCCTATACCAGGACGACGTACAATACTTACAATAATTCCAACGAACAGGCCGTGGTCCTGGGCAACAACGTCACGATGCAGGATACCGTAACGGCGACTGGTCAAATCGTCAGCGATCCGGCGTCCAAAGTTGCGCTGAACGGAGATGTGACCTCCACGGCGGGAATCGGCACCGTAACTACGGAACAGTTTGACGCCTCCAACACCCAGACCGGCAAAACCGTCATCGACTCTATGGATGACAGCGTCTCCGGCGGCATCATTCTTGGAGAAACCACAGCCGGGGCCGTCACCCTCAAAACTGAGGGCGGCAATATTTCCCTGGGAGACAATTCCATCCTGGATGGCACTACTGTTTCCGCAGAATCCGCCGACCTGAACAAAACCGTTTACAGCAATGACGGAGGCAGCTGGAATACCATCGCAAGCACGGAAAAGCTGGGCACCATCGAAGGCAGCGTCACGCTGGGTGAAAATACTACCGTCAAGGGAAATTCCACCCTGACGGCGGATGACAATATCGCCATCGGCAACAACAGCGTCATCACCGGCAATACCGCCGCTGACGGCGTGATCTCCGCAGGTGGCCAGATTTCCATCGGGGACGGTACCCAGGTTTTGGATAACACCGCCACCAGCGACGGCAAAGCCGCCATCAACCTGGCGGACGGGCAAACCCTGTACATCGGCTCCGGAGCAATCCTTTCCGGCAATACATCCAACGGCGTTTCCGGTTCCGTGCAGGCGGGCCAGAACACCCGGATCAACGTTTATACGGACGCCACCGCCTATACCTTCATCAATGACGGCATCTCCACCGCGGCCGCCTCTTCCACGGCTGACGCCGCTCCGCTGGTTGCTGACCAGACCGTCATGACGAAGACCGGAGCGGGAACTCTCGTTTACGGCGGCACAGGAACCACCGATACGTTCGGAGGAACCTACCAGCAGCTTGAAGGCAACCTGATCATCGGCCATGCCACCTTCGGCGCCGTTGACTCCGCCACCGGAAAAGTCGGTCCGCTCCAGTCCATCGACGGCGCCGTAATGGGGACGGACGATACTGTTTACGACATTCGGACGGGACAGGTGACCCTGGCGAAGAATTCCACCATGAAGGGAGCTTCCGCCACTTTCGGAGGCGATTCTACCTTGCTGCTGAGCGACGGGTCCGTACTGGACTTCGGCACTCCCGCCACGTTCCAGGATAATTCCCGCGTAGGCATCCAGGTATCCGACGCCAGCGGCAATCCCGTTCCGCTCGCCCAACTCCGCAAGGGCACGGAAAGCGTGACGGTCACGCTGAACGGCACGGACATTTCCGGACGCCTGCTGAACAACGTATTCCTGAGCACCACCATGGCTCCGGGAACGGCGGAAGGCACCACCACCATCACCCAGGATATGAAGGGCATTGACGGTCCCATGTCCGGCTACAACGGCAACGTTTACACCGTAGCGGCCGCTCTGGAAAACAACCGTCTGAATGTGGCCGCCGGTTCTCCCGCCGCCCAGTTCTATGAAAACCTGTTCCGGGCCACGAGCGCGGATGAAGCGGCCCGCATCATCCAGTCCGTCAGCGGTGAACACGTGGTGAATTTCACTTGGGCAGCCAGCCGCACCGTGCGGAACTTCGCCGACCTGGGGCGCATTCAATCCGCCGCCTCCATGGCACGCCAGACGGAAGACACCGTTGAAGTAGTGGACGCCAAGGGTTCTCCGATCGCCCGCAAGACAATCGCCAGAGGCAACGGCAATATCTGGGTGGGCGGCATGGGAATCTGGGATGACCAGGATGCCCGCGACGGTGTTTCCGGGTATAAGTACAATGCCGGCGGTTATGCCGTAGGCATTGACTACAAAGCCGCTCAAGGTTCCCTGATCGGCATCGCCGCCGGTCAAAGCTTCGGCAGCTTCAAGGATAAGACGGGCATCGGCGCCGACTACGACGTCGATTCCTTCCTGGCCATGATTTATGGACGCATGCATCCCTTCAGGGACAGCAAGTTCACGCTGGACGGCTACGGCGCCTACGGACGTTCCCGTTTCAAGGGCGATTCCTACATGATGGGTTCCGCCGCCAATGGCAGAGCAGATACGGACACCTTCAGCGGCGGCCTGTACGGCACCTGGACGGAACGTTTCGCGCTCGGCAAAGCCTTTGTAACGCCTTACACAGGTATTGAGTTCATGACGTCCGAACTCAAGGGATTCTCTGAAAGCGGGCCTTATGGGCGCACTTTCGCCCACGCCCGGGCCCAGAACTGGACCATTCCTGTCGGCATTACGATCGCCCGTGCCTACCAGACGGACGGAGGCACCACCATCACCCCGGCCTTGACGGTAGCCGTAGCCCAGGATGTGAGCCGCATGAATCCGAAATCCAATGTCGCCGGCCCCCTCGGAACCTGGAACGCCCGCGGCGTCAATGTTGGCCGCACCGCATTCCGTTTGAATGCCGGCATTGATGTGCTCTTCTCCAACCAGTGGGGAGCACGCGTCTGCTACCAGTTCGAGACCCGCAACAAGCTGACCGCCCACGGTATCAACGGCGCCCTCAGCTATACGTTCTAAGTAGGAGAGCGCTCCAGCGCATGCTTTTACTTGGTTATGGTAGGCCCTTTCCCGACCCGCGCGGGAAAGGGTTTTCCGTATGTTTCCGCGTCCGTTCTTTTAATTCCTCTGCGGATTCCAAATCCGTACCCATATAAAAATGTTTCGTTGTAATAGGGTAAATGGATGTTGTATTGCATGGTGGTCTATTTTCTCATTTCTGATTTGTTATTATTCCAGTTATGTGTCTCCCTATTATGAAATTCCCGTAAGTTGTGATCCCATTATTTATCATCTCATGGGACGCGGAATGATGGAAGGGTTGATGCCTTATCGGGATTTGTTTGATCAAAAGGGGCCCTTCATTTTTTTGATATATGGCTTTTCCTACGCCTTGTGTGGTTCTTACTGGCTTGTATTCGTTCTTGAGGTATTCGCAGTGACGGCCTCCATGATCTTTTGTTACAAGGCGGCCCTTCTCTTCGTATCTGGAAAAAAAGCGTTTATCGTTTCGCTGCTCATCCTTTATTCCATGTGCAGTTTCCACTATTATGCAGGAGGAGGTCATCCCTCCGAATTTATTCTGCCTTTCCAGTTTGCCGCGATTTATGGAGTGTGCCGCCTGTATCGGGATCCCGATCGCTTCGTAAGAACGGGCGTGGTGTTTGGCGCGGGCATCGGGATGGCGCTTCTGTTGAAATTCAACTTGGCCGCTTTTTGGTTCGTTCCCTTCCTGTATGTCCTGTATCGTGCGCGGATGACCGGGAAGGCATGGATTTTTACAGGAAGCGTGGGAGGAACGCTCCTGTTGATGCTGACGCCCTGCCTCTGGTATTTTTACAGCCGCGGCGCGTTGCTGGATTTATATGAAGGATACATTGTTTTTAATGCCGGTTACGGCGCCGATGCGGTATCGTTCAAGGAGATGTGCCGGAATTATTCCCAATGGGTGAAAAGGGATATCATGTATCCTAGCATGTTGATGTACATCGTGGGAGGAGCGGGGGTGATTTTAAGCCGGATGCCCGCTAGGGAAAAGATTTATTATACAGCCGCTTTTCTGATTACCTGCATGGGCGTCCAGGGAAATGGAAAGACGCATTTCAACCATTACGCCCAGACACTTATTCCCTTCGCTGCTGTGGGATACCTGGTGGTGGCCAGGATGATCCATGTGGAAGAGGTTGTTTCCCGAAAGTGGCGCCGATGGCTTTTTCCTCTGGTTGTTGCGGGAGTGATGGCTTGCACCTTCCTGAATTGCGTGGATTTTTCATGCAGAAGCCGCGCCCGCGAATGGATGTCCGCTTTTGCTCTTCCAGATACCAGTGATGAACCGGAGGGGGAGAATGCTTGTGCAGTCCTTGGGCGGCATGCCGTATGGTTTTACTGTGTCAATGGTTTGGTGCCGCCCATACGCACGTTTACGATTTGCGCTTCCGACAAACAGGGTGCAGAACGGGAAAGGATGCGTCAGTATCAGGAAATCCGCCGCGGAAAGATAGACTATGTGGTGATAGCGGGAGAATACTTCAAGCCGGACAACACGGAATCTCCCTCCCTGAGGGCTATGCGGGATTTGCTAAGTACGGAATATTGCCGGGAACGATCCTTTTTCAGAGAAGTGACGAACTTGGATATTTACCGCCGTGTGAAGAGGGATTAATGCCCCAGTTCTTCCATGATGCGTTCTGCAAGAGTCCGGGGAGAGTCGGAAGGGGAAGCCGGAAGTTTCCGAAGCCATTGTTCGCGTTTCAGCCAGGTGCGCTGCCGTTTGGCGTATTGCCGGGTGGCGAGGGCCAGCTGGCCCTGGCAGTTTTCACGGGAGATTTCCCCGCGCAGCATGCTTCGTATCAACGCCAGGCCCAGAGTGCGTTCCGCTGTGGCGGAGCATGGGCCGAGGGAAGCCGTTTCCTCCACGGCCCCCTCCTGCATCATGCGTGCGGCACGGTGGGCTATTCTTTCGTCCAGTTCAGGAACATCCCTGCTGATGACCCAGCCGGGCCCGCGCGGCGGGGTCAGCCAGTTCCTCTTCCAGAAGGAAAGAGGTTTCCCTCCGGCAAGGACGATTTCCAGATTGCGTTCCACATAACGCCGGTTGGCGGCATCCGTCGAGGCCGCTCCTTCCGGGTCCAGGGAAGAGAGCCTGGCGTATAGCGCTTCCGTGGAACAGTTCGCGAAAGCGGCGCGGAGAGCAGCGTCCCCCGGCGGCGCTTCCGACAGGCCGTGGGAGAGGAATTTGAAGTACAGGCCGGAACCGCCCGTGACGATGGCGATTTTTCCGCGTGCGTGAATTTCTTCCATGCAGCGCATGGCGCGGTGGTAGTGTTCCGTGGCATTCCAATTCTTTTGGACCGGAATGATGGAAACCATGTGGTGGGGGACCCGTTCCCGGTCTGCCGGGGAAGGCGCCGCCGTCAGGATGGGCAGCTCCCGGTACACCTGGTAAGCGTCGGAACTGACGATTTCTGCGTCCAGCATCTCCGCCAGTTCCACGGCTACCGCGGATTTGCCCGATCCGGTGGGACCTGCCAGGAACAGGGTCATGGGAAGTGTTGCCTGATGGGGTGGAAAAGGTTCAATCATCACGTGGAGTAATGGCGGATAAAGTTTGTTGTTTCTGTGAAGCCCTAAAAGCTGCTCCTGCTTAAAAGCTGTTGGAGGAAGCGGAAAAGCGGAGGCGAAATGGCTTCATATCCCAGGGCGTTGAGATGAAGGCCGTCCCAAGTATAAAGGCTGGCATCCTTTCCCGGAAGGAAGAAATGGAGGGGGAGGACATGGACATTTTCTCCAAAGTCGTGTTGCAGCAGACAATTCCTGAAGGTTTCCATACGCGACCCTTTTTGTGCGATGAGCGGGGGAATGACAATGATGGCGGTCGTTTCCGGGCTGTAAATCTCCCTGATTTTTTTGACGATGGCCACGTTTCCCTGAAAAGCCGTCCATCCCAGGCTTTTTTGTACTCCCAGATTGTTGACTCCCGAATACAGGACGATGATTCTGGGCGCCAGCGGGCTTGTCAGGCCGTCATTGAGGCGCCAGAGCAGGTTGCCCGTGGTCTCGCTCCTGGTTCCCAGGTTGAGGCATCCCAGAGGGGAAAACCAGGTTTCCCAGGAATGTTTCCCTTCTTTCAGCCAGAATTCCATGGTGGAGGAACCCAGGAACAACACGGGGGCATGGGGATTCAGCCGGGCATTGCGTTTGTCCTGCCGGTGTTTTTCCAGCAGGGCGCCCTGTTCCGGGGAATAGGGAAGGGGATGGACAGCCAAATGGTAGCGGTAGGCGTGTTTGGCGCACCAGACGGCGCCTAATGCGGCCGGAACGGTTAAAAGAAGAAAGAGGATACAGGCCTTAATTTTTTTTGGGAACATGGGTGATGCGGTCGTTGGCGACGTAGGGCAGGCAGGCCGGGAAGAATTTTCTCAGGAAAAGATAGAATGCGACGATAAGGAAAATGATGGCCGGTATTAATACAAAGGGAGCGAAAAAGGATTGTTTCCAGATGTGGGAGGGGATCAGCATGATCAAAGGATAATGAAGAACGAATATCAGGAAACAGGCGGGAGCATAGTTGGACAGCTTTCTGGCAACGGGAATTTTCTTTTCCAGCCAGATTCCAAGGGCCATGAGAAGAAGCGCCCCGAAGACTGGGCAGAGGGAATTCAAATGGACAGCCGGCCAGGAGATATTCCATACTCCATAGGATGCCAGTATTTTGTGCATGTTCCATTCCGGGTTATTCTGGCAAACGCTCAAGTAATTGGTGATGCTGAGCAGAAACCCGGTTCCTACGGCGAGCAGGACGAGGGGAGTAAAGGAATTTTTGTAAACGTGTTTTACTTCAGCCAGTTTGATGGAAGACAGGAAAAGGCCCAGACTGAACAGGGAGACGGTGGATGGAGCAAGGGTAACCTTGTTGGCCGGCACGGGGTATTGGAGCCAGTCCGTGCTGAAGCAGATCAGGATTAGGACAAAAACCGGATATTTCAATTTCAGCAGGATGGGGGAAATGAGGGAACAGAGAATGATATCCCTCAAAAACCATGTGGGAGGGGAAAAGGGTTCTCCCGTCAATCCATTGATAGAAAGAGGAATAAAATCGGGAGTGAAAAGGGAACGGAAGCCTGCAAGGTTGCATAAGTATTCCGGCAGTCCCATATTCATGATTCCCGGATGGAGGAAAGAGATGACTATATTCCAGAACAGAAAGGGAATGAGAAGCGTATAACCCCGTTTGAACGCTTTTTTCCAGGAATTATTCCGGCCCATGAAATAACCTGCCAGAATCAGGAAAAATGCCACGCGTCCGTTGAAAACCGGAAGCTGGAACAGGCTGGCGAAAGAAAAGGCCGGAGCGTGGACGCATACAATCAGGCATGCCGCGAGGAATCGGGATATGTCAATCCAATGTTCCCGGGATGAGGGTAATAAAATTGTAGGATTTTGCGGTGTCATGAAAGAGTCTGCCTTTGGAGCCCCCTGAGGCAGGCAGGGGAAATGCTCAAGGGCAGATGGCTTGTTGTGTTTCCCGGGGATGTTTGAGACGTTCGGGGAGCGGTTTATTTACTGCGGGATTTCCGATGGCCAGGCAGCCGGGAGGCACATCCCGGGTGACGACGGCTCCTGCGGCGACTACGGAGCCGGAGCCGATGGTGACTCCTTTCAAAATGGTGGCCCTGGCTCCGATGAAGCATCCTTCCCCGATGGAAATGGGCTGCCCCTGTTCGGGCTGCCCCAGGGTTGATCCCCACCTGGAGCCGCTCCGGGGATAGTGCATGTCGTTGTCCAGAATCAGCGCGTCCGCTCCTATCAGCGTGTGGCGTCCGATGCGGATGCCGTTGACGCAGACCAGGGCGGCTCCGCTGATGCCGCATCCATCCTCCAGAATGATGCTTGCCTGATTGGAAAGGGCGGCCAGGCAGGTGTGATGGGAAAGTACCGGATTCATCCGGGTCAGGGAGTGGATGGTGACTCCGTTGCCGATGGTGATGGACGCTCCCGGGAATTTTTTAATGAGGGGAAGCCCGGAAAGAATGATGCCTGTTCCGGTGCGCACCCCCCTGAGCCTGAGCAGCAGGCGGCCTATCCCGGAAAGCAGATGGATAAGGAATAATTTCATCAGCGTGGATACAGCATGGTATGATAACGTGACAGGCACCCGGTTACTGTCTGCTTTACGTCCAGCAGGCGGCGGCATTCCTGATGCCGCTCCATTCCCATGGACATGGCTTTATCCAGGCTGACGGAAAGTTTCTGCGCGGCCTCTCTGATGGCGGCGCTGTTGCGGACCGGGACAATATAGCCGGATACGCCGTCCTGGACATATTGAGTCTGCCCGCCTTCTTCCGTGGTGATTACCGGAAGGCCCATGACTCTTGCCTCCTTCACGATGTTGGGGCAGCAATCCCCCAGGGTGGGATGCACCAGGAACCACGCCGTGGAGAGGCGCTGCTGGAGTTCTTCGCGGGAAATGCTGCCCAGCCAGTAGATGTTGGGGGTGGACCGGGCTTCCAGCCTTTCCCTGAGGGCTCCGTTGCCCGCCACGAACAGCTGGACATGGGAGAGGGACGGGTGCGTGAAGGCCTCCACCAGATAGGAGATGCCCTTCAGTTCGTAAATGGTTCCGGCAAAGAGGCAGGAAGGTTCTGGAGACGGGCTTCTGTCAAGATGGTAAAAGGAAGGTTCCACGCCGTATTCCATGCAGGACAGGCGGGCCTGGGGGGCAATTTCCGCAACGCGGTCGCATGCCCAGGGGGATTCGCACGTGATAAGATCATAATGTTTGACGGCCATGCGTTCCCAAAGGGCCTGCATATGGAGGAGGAAGGCCTGCGGAGCGCGCTGGCAGCAGGCGGTGAGGGCTCCTTGGTAGGAAAGGAGCTTTTTTCCCCGGAAAGCAACCCCCGCCAGAGCGTAAGCCTGCTCCACGCCCCATACGTGCAGGAGGTCCGGCTGGATATCGTTCAGGGTCTTGCGTATTCTCCGGACGGTCAGGAAATGGGCCGTCAGGATATTCCTGCCCATGCTGCCCAGGGGAAGGATGTGGATGGTCTGGTTGCGCATCCGGATGGTTTCCGGGGCAGAAACGGCTTTGCTGAGAGTAATCCAGTGGATGTCAAAATCTTCCTGAGATTCCAGGGCATGGAAAAGGGAAAAAATCCAGGGAATCGCACGCCGGTCCTTGTTGCGGAAAGACGTCAGCAGCCGGCCCAGAGGGAGATCCGCTGCTATGGCTAATACGGGACGGGGGCGTTTGGGCGTCATGGATTGGGAAAAAGGGGCAAGGGGTTAGCAGGTGGATAAATGGTCCGGAACGATGGAGGACGCGAACGGAGACTTTTTTCCGGACGGGTGGAGGAAAAAAGCAGTTCCTCCCACTTCCTGTCTACTGCGTCGGGGGCGTAACGGGCTTCCCATTGCGGGAGGCCCTTACGTCCCAGTATTTCCCGTGTTGTTTCGTCCGTCAGCGATTCCACAGCTTTTTCCAGCGCGGAGGGGGATGCGTTTTTCAGGACGATTCCCCCTTCCAGGGTGGAAAGGGCTCCTGCATCCGGAGCGAACCAGGGAACGCCGCATGACATCGCCTCCAGAATGGAGAGGGGCTGCTGTTCCTGGAAGGAGTAAAGAAAAACGGCATTGCTTTCCGTAATGGCGGCTTCTACCTCCGGACGCGGGAGCCTGTAGAGAATCCTGAATCTGGGGTCATCCCCGATAGCCTGTTCCATTTGTTCCGCATAGGAATTGCGCTGGGGAATGAGAAAAAGAAACGTGATCTGCTGAAGATGGGTGCGTTTCACATGGCGGATGAAGAGAAGCTGCCGTTTCCTCATGCTGGCGCTGGCGGGGCAGGTGAAAACGGGGGCGGAGGAAAGTCCGTATTTTTCCCGGAAAAAAGGAGCGGTTCTTTTCAGAGCCGGGAATGTGTTGGGAATGCAGGAGTAATGGGCAAGTTTGCGTCTGGATGCGCAGTAATAATCAAAGCTCTTGAAAAGTGTTCCGTAAGGGTCGAGAAAAACGAGACGGTTTAACGGTGATTTCCGGCACACGTTGAAGATATCCCTGCGTATTTGAAAAAAGGAGCAGAGCCATTTTTTCAAGCCGAAAAAAGGAGGATGGTTAAGGCGGAAAAAAGAGCGGAAGTTGGTAGCTGTTCCATGGGAGCGGAGGAAAAACGGAATGCCTGAATCCCGCGCCGCGTCCAGCAATTCTTCCCGGCACCAGTCCGCCCAGGAGTGGTAAATGATAACATCCGGCCGGAAATCTTTCAAAAACCCGTTCAGGTATTCTCTTAAACGGGCGCTGTCCTTCGTCAGGGTGTCCGGCAGGGTTGTGAGAGGGCTGTATGGGCGGGAGCGGAAAGGCTCCTCCGGTGAATCCAGCGGGCGGGTGAGGACGTGGATATCCCAGTTCAGAGAGCTCAGGCTGCAGGCCATTTCATAGGCAGCCATGCCTACGCCTTCTTCCTCCGGAGGAAAAACATATGTAACGATGAGAATCCTGCCCTTGCTCACGGGCGGTAATGTAGATGAAAAGAAGAAATAAAACAAGGACACTTTATGGAACTGTTCCGGTCCATGGAACCTGTAAAAATGAGGAATTTGTTTTTTAACCGATGAGCGGATAAGAAGGCGTCATGGGAACAGGCGATTCTGCCCGGTTTCTATCCCCTGTGAGGGCCTGTTGGCTGAGGATTCGTAAAAAGATATTGATGCGGCAGGATGTTGTGCTAGATTGGCACCGCTTTCCGTACCCGTATGGCCGCAATATGCCGTTGGTATATTGCCGGTTGAATAAATAATCCGGTTATTAATAAAACAGATATTTTTAACTTCTCCCGGGAAAGGATAAGGTTGATGGAATAAATAACATGGAAGAATCCCGCGTAAAGAAAAGCCTGTTGAACGCCAGGGTCAATCTCATTTTTTATGTTTTGATTCTTCTCATTTCCTTTTTTTCAAGGAAGATATTCTTGAATTGCCTAGGTGCTGATTTTGTCGGTTTGACGGGAACGTTAATGAGTCTGCTGAATTTCCTCAATTTGGCGGAACTTGGCATAAGCACGGCTATCGGGTATGTGCTTTACAAGCCGATTTTTGAACATGATGAAACCAGGATTAATGAAATTATCTCCGTGCTGGGATACATGTACCGGTGGATAGGGCGGATAATCATTGCGGCTGGAGTAGCGCTTTCCTGTTTCCTGCCGGTTATTTTCCCTTCCACAGGTTTTTCCTATGGAATCATCTATTTTGCTTATTATTCCTTTCTGGCCTCTTCCCTGATCGGGTATTTTGCCAACTACAGGCAGACCCTTTTGGGAGCGGACCAGAGGAATTACGTAGTGGCGTTTTATTTCCAGACGGCATCCATCATCAAAATCATATGCCAGATGCTGTCTGCATGGTATACGGGAAGCTATTATTTATGGATAGGGATAGAGCTGTTCTTCGGCATTATTTATTCCTTCATCCTGAATTGGAAGATCAATCAGGTCTATCCCTGGCTGAAGAGCAATGTGGCCCTGGGGAAGGAGCTGTTCAAAAAATATCCTGAAGTCACTAAATACACCAAGCAGTTGTTTATGCATCGGCTGGGAAGCTTTTTCCAGTTCCAGATGACGCCGTTCCTGGTATATGCCTTTGTTTCCCTCCAGATGGCGGCCTATTTCGGCAACTATTCCACCGTTGTGGAGAAACTGCACCTTCTGGTCAATAATATGCTCGGCAGTACGGAAGCCGGTGTGGGCAACTTGATTGCGGAGGGAAATGCGGGAAAAATCCGCAAGGTGTTCAGTGAATTGTTTTCCCTGCGCATGCTGATTGCCGGGACGGTATGTTTCCCCTTTTACCAGCTTTTGGAGCCATTCATCACGCTTTGGCTGGGGGCGGAATATATCCTTCCCCGGGAAATCATGCTGCTGCTCGTTATCAGGCTGTTCATCACCATTACGCGGGGGGTTGTGGATCAGTTTTTATACGGTTACGGTTTGTTCTGGGATGTATGGGCTCCTCTTGCGGAAAGCGTGATCAACATTTCCGTGGCGATCATAGGAGGTTACTTATGGGGATTGCCCGGCGTTTTGCTGGGGGGCATCTCCAGCCTGATACTTATTGTGGGCATATGGAAGCCTTTCATGCTGTATAACTGGGGATTCAGAAAAAATGTGATGAGTTACTGGTTCCAATTCGGTTACCAGCTGGCGCTGGTTTCGATTTCGGCCGTGTTCATGGGCTGGATCTGGAAATTCGTTCCCCTGCAGCCTTCCGCGTCTTTCTTTTCCTGGTTTTTATGCGCCTTCCTCATGGCCGTTTCTTATGGCGGAGTGACGGTTCTTTTAATGTATTGCGGTACGCAGGGCATGCGCGGAATGGTGCGCCGTGCGCTGGAGATGGCGGGAACCCGGTTGCCGTGGCGGAAAAAAACTGAATAGGGACGCAGAGGTGTTGCCGGGCATCGGGAATGGGGACGCTGCGTCATTTATGCTCAATCTTCAGTAGTCGTTTCGGCTTCCGGGTCAACAAAATCCTCCACCGCCTCGGAGACAATGATATTGCTCTCCATGGAGGAAAACCCGTAATACGCCGGATTGACATTATTGCAATGCAAGTGCATCGTCGCCGGAAGGAACGCTCCGGCCAACGCCCAGCTGTTGGCATTCTCCATATCAAGATAATATCCGGAAAAGGGATAAATATTCTCAAAGCAATGGACTCCCCTCACCGTGGCGATCTTGACGCAGCCGCGGGTGGAATTCCCGCCATGCAGCAGCCACAACGCTCCCCTGTCTTCGGTATCATATCCTCCGTCCTGGTATTGCTCGTAAACCACCGCGTACACGCAGACGGGATAACCGTTATTGGAAGACGTCTCCGGCGCGAGGGCCTGCGTCGTCTTCATCTTCCATTTCTGCTCGGCATTGGAATAATAAATCTCCCGGACACGAATGTGATACCCCCCTGCGGCCGCGTCCCGGACATGATCAAACGTAATATCGATAATCTCCCCAATCCTGTAGCCGCCCGCCGCCTGATCCGGCACCAGCGTAAATGCGTCCCTGTCCCTTCCCATGCGCACGACCGTTTTCATCTGGCCGAACCTGGTCGTGAATTTAGCGCTGACAGACGGCAGGCGCAGCGGGGCCACCCACCCCCGGATGCTGGAATAATTGTGCATGGGCCTCGCGTTGGTCACGAGGCCGCATTTCACGGTAAAAGAGGAATTGGGAGGGACATTGAAATAAAGGGAATTGGGTTCCTTGTCTGTTTTGAAAACCGTCCCGTTGGAAGACGAGCAATCCGCCGGGAGCGGATAGCACCTGAGGGAAAAAGCGTCCGTCACGGCAGCCAGCCCGGCGGCGTACAGGCGGTTGACCGCTGACGTATCCGTTGCCGCCCCCACGGTCAGCGGGATATTGATGCCTCCGTTGGCGTTGACGGCCCCTGCAAAAGTCCCGGACTCAGCCGTCAGATTTTTTAATTCGGCATTTTCTCCTTGCCTGATGCCGTTCTGGCCCGGCAGCCCTGGAACGGCTGTTTTGAAAACCTGGGTGATCAAAGCGTCTTCATCGGATACTTCTATGGCGTCCGTCGGGGCCGCAAAACCGTATTGCCCTTTTTCCCCTGCTTCCAGAATAAGCATGGACGTCTCTCCGGAATTGAAAATGGCGCTTACAGTACAAGCTTTTGTACAGGTCATGACATAGGAACTTCCCTTAATGGTATCAACTTTCATAAATGAATGATTTTTTTACTATTGATAAAACTCCGGAAAAATCATCAGGCATAAAACGTTGAGGCGTTCCTGAAGGCATATGCGGACGGTTTCTCCCGGATTCGGGAAAATTCCGGAGGGGAGTTAAGTCGGCTTGTTAAAAAATAGCCGGCTCTGGCATTTCCCCATAAAAGGCGACGCAGTAAATAGGCTGGGCATCAGGAAAATATAAAGCCCTCCCTCCGTATTTCTATTGATGCTTGCCCTGTAAAAGCCGTTTACCCTTTCCCAGGAGGCATCTCATTTTGGAGATGAACATCCGGCCGGGATCGTTTTGCTTCCGGAAATCCCTGATGTCATCTTTCCACGGAGATTTCTTCCAATACTTGTAGAACAATCCGTAATCCTGGCGAATACTGTTGGGATGCCAGGGTTTGGGATGGCCCCAGTAGTGGATAATGCCCGGCCGCCTGGCGGCTTCCAGCAGGTCTGCCGGCTTCAGGGGATTATTTCTGAAGCTTTTCACGCCTTCCCAACGAATGGACCAGATAGCCCCGTCGCAAATGTTCCACATGGGGTGAAGCAACAGGATACGCTGCTGATAGCATACATTCAAAATATCCTGATCCTGCCAGGAAAGGCGGTGAATATTGTTTTTCGCCCAGGATAAAACCTGGGATTCAAAACGTTCTTCGCGTATTCTTCCGATATGGTAAAGAATGACGCCGGCATTGATGTAAATGGAGTCCCGGTCCAGATTCATTTCTCTCTTCCAGCGTGAAAAAGATTCCTCGGATAAATCTTCCGTGGTGAAAACGCCGGCAATGAGGCAATCTCCGAATTCGGATTCATACATGGGGCTTATGTCCCTGTTGAAAATGGTATCAATATCCACGTAAAGGGCGCGTTCTACCGTGGCGGGAAGTTCCCCTGCGAGGCCAAGACGGTAATACGTCGCCGCCGACCATTTGGAACCGACGGGGAAATCCGTATATTTATCCTTCATGTCAATGAAGTGCAAATGGAGATTGTATCCTGTTGCAGGGAATGGAAACGGGCCGTATTATCCCCGCTTAACCCGTCAGTCATGATGTAAATATCGGCATGAACGCCGAGCGGCAAATTCTCCATGAGGGACACAATGCTCACGCCCGTTCCCAGCGCGCCGTTATCGTCTGTAGCATATACGATATTCATGATCGTGAACGGACTGGATCTTGGTGTTTGCTCTCTGTTCCGTTATTGGTTTGCAACCGGAAAAACAGGAAGCGTCCCATCCTTTCCAGGCGGTCCAGCCATTTGCAGGAGAACATGGTTCTGTCCATGAGAGCGGAAAATGATTGTTCCATGCCTGCTCTTGCGGAACACGCTTTCATATAGGAGTCCAAAAACGGCCGGTTCAGGCATGGGTGCATGATTTTCCTGATTCTGCCCGTCAGGGAAATCCGTTCCTCTACGTTGAGCGATAACAGTCTTTTGGGATGCAATTCCCTGATGACCAGATAATGAACGGCAAATTGCCATTTGGGATTTTTCATGGCTTCAAGCTCATTCAGCAGAGGCGCAATGAGCGAGTGGAGGGAGATATGCTGGTAATGCTCATTATGCATGGCGGAAGAAGCTCTCTGCCTGTAAATGGAGGTGACGGAGCCTCCCAGCCCGATCAGGCCTGTCCCCCGCATGCACCGTGTCCAGTACAGGCCGTCTTCCCCATAGGGCATCGCTTCTTCCCAGGGGGGGAAGCCGGGACGCAAGAAACGAATTCAGGATTACACTGCTGGAATTCATGAAAAGCACTCCCCGTATCCCCAGCCTCCGGATAGATTCGGGATAAGATGGAGGGCGCGGCGGGATGGCCGCCAGTTCATCCCTCATGTAGCGGTTGGCATAGGCCAATATCTCCGGATGACGGTTGAAAAAATCGGCTGCCAGCTCCAGATGCTCGGGATACCAGTAATCGTCTCCGTCCATGAAAGCGATGTAAGCCCCCACGGCCTTCTTCATCCCTGCGTTTCGCGCCCGCGACACGCCGCCGTTAACTTGGGAAACCAGGCGGATTCTGGGGTCATGAAAAGATTGGATGATGGAAACGGTCTCATCGGAAGAACCGTCATCCACGATGATGATCTCAAAATCCTGAAATGTTTGAACCAGTACTGACTGAAGGGCGGCAGCAATATAATTCTCCAGATTATAAGCCGGGATAATAATGCTGAAGAACGGTTTCTGCATGTAAGGGGAATGATGAACTGCTTCGTGAATAGAACGGGAACCAGGATATGGAGAACATGATTCTGATGGGGTTGTAACTATCGCAACCGGTGAATGGCAGGGGGACGAATCCATCGTTCCTCCCATGATTCATCAGCGCGCGAATGAACCTGTCATAGCGAATTCCAAATTCGCTATCCGTAAAAGCGGGTCTTCTTTTTTGGGCATCCACAGTTGCATGACGCTGCACGGAACCTCCCGTCAAAAGAAGGCCTGTCAAAACAATTAATTGAAATCCAATCATGAAAAAACTCCTCATTCTGCTCTCATCCTCCGCCCTTCTCTGCAGTTGCGGCGGCGGCCTTTCAGACCGGCCCATGGGAATGCTGTACGCCAACGTGTCAGACCCCGTCGCTGTCACCAGCTCCTCCGGTTCCCGCACCGGGGTGGCCACGGCTACTTCCTACCTCGGTCTGGTTGCCGTGGGCGATTCCTCCGTCTCCGCCGCCAAGGCCCAGGGAGGCATCAGCACGGTCTCCAGCGTGGACGTCAAACGTGAAAACATCCTTGGCGTCATCAGCAAGTACACCACCACCGTCAAAGGCAACTAATCCTCTTGCGGTGTCTTCATACAGCCGCGCGCCGAAAGGCGCGCGGCTCCCTCGCTCATCGTTTTCCCTTTCTATTACCTGTAACTTCCAATTTTCCAGAACGCCATGAAATTACATCTCCCTATCACTCTCCGCAGAACACTGCTCTCCCTGCTCCTTCCGGTTGCAGGCATATCCCCGTCCATGGGCACCGATCTTTTCGAGAACTCTGAAGAAACGCTGTCTTTCAGTAATAACAGCCGTCGCTTTTATTATGATTTAAATTCGTCCGATCCCCCTACATTACTTTTATCCTTTCAGAATAATCAGGCCATAGAATTCCTCAATAACAGCATTGAAAAGAGTAATGGAGCAGCAATTAGTGTAATTCCAATGGGCTATGGCAACTCCAAGGGACAGGTGGCATTTTCAGGTAACGCCGGCTCCATCAAATTCATCAACAACACAACAACCAATGACGGCGGAGCAATAGCTGGTGGATGGCTTGGGCTGGCATTTGAAAACAATCTCGGAGAAATCCGTTTTGAATCAAATCATGCCGGCGCGCAAGGAGGAGCTATTTCCGGAAGAAGCGGGAATGTATTCACGTTTCAAGACAATAACAACATTATCTTCCTGAATAACTCGATAACCGCCCTTGATAGTACTTCTGATAACTACAGCTCAGTCGGAGGAGCTATTTACACTTGCGGAACTGTCCAATTTGACGGAAATAACCAGGTTGTCTTTACCGACAACAATGCTCAGTCCGCCGGCGCCATCTACGCCGCAGGCCTAAGCATTACCAACACAAAGGAGGAAGTTAAGTTCAACGACAACCACGCAACTGGAAAGCTTTGGCAGCCGGAAAATGCTCACGGCGGCGCCATCTATACTCATTATAATAGTGAAGACTTCCAATTTGACATCAGCGACAATGCCAAGGTTACCTTTGAAAACAATACCGCGACAGGCAGCGGAGGGGCCATCGCCCTGCATGGGCTAGGCTACAGCAACCAAATACCTGTGTTCCAGAAAAACGGAGCACTATCTTTCATTAACAACTCCTCAGGAAATGACGGCGGCGCCATTAACAATGGTGGCAATGATCGCATCATCTTTCAAAAAAATGACACCATCTCCTTTGAAGACAACACGGCTAAAGGAAAGGGGGGAGCCATATGCGCCAACTCAAGCGTAGGCATCTCTTTCACAGAAAATAAACTGGTCTCCTTCACAGGCAACAGCTCAGGAAGCGCAGGTGGGGCCATCTGTGCCAGCAGAGGAACCGTCTCCATCGTCAACAATGAAACCGTTGAATTCCGGGGCAACTATGTAAAACAATACGACGGGGAAGGGAATCTCACCGGAGCCGTACTCAACAGCATCAATGGTACTCCTGAACTTTCCACCCAGGCGAACGGCGGGACCATCACCTTCTACGATCCCGTCGTCAACGCGAGTAGTGTCCACTTTGATCTGAACCGCTATGAAGACAGCGACGGCAATACCGTGACGGGAACCGGGGACATCATCTTTTCCGGCAAATATGCGGAAGAAGATTTAACGGCTATTTTCCAGACGCTGGGGCTGGACGCAACCGGAGCAACGTTCCGGAGCTGCCTGGAAGACTCCCTGACTTCTTCCTTCAAGGTCGGCGGCAAATTCACTCTTCATGGAGGTTCCCTGAAAGTCACGGATGGAGCCATTCTGAATATTTTAAACGGTGATTTCACAGGCGGCAACTATATTGCAAAAAACAATTCTCTCACAGAGCTATCCAATAACGGAACCCTGAATATTGACCGTGACGCCACGTTTGAAGGCGGCGCCAACCTGCGGATCAGCCAGGCAGCCATGACGGCGGGAGGGAACTTCACGTCATCCGGATATGCCCATCTCTACAAGGGAACGCTGAACATTGGAGGGGACGCCGTTCTGAACGGCGGAGGCTGGATTGAACTTCAGAACGGTTCCTCCGTCACAACGGGAGGCGGTTTCACCGTCCAGGAATCTTCCAACGTGACGTTCAACGGCGACGGCAATATCCTGAATGCCGCAGGCAATATCGTCTTCAACGAAGGTTCCTCTCTGGAGCATTACTACGGCACGGGGGCGACCCTGAAGGCTCCCTCCGTCTCCATGACGGGAGCGGATCTGCGGATACGCCCCCAGAATAAGGGTTACGCGTTAACCGTGGACGGAAATCTGACTTTGGAGAACGCCGCCATCTGGCTCTCCCCGGAAAACCATGGAGGAAATCCCACAGCCGTCTTCAACGGGATCGACATTGCCGGAACGCTTTCCGTCTCCGGTTCCACCACCATCAACCTCAGCAGCGAATATGCCGGCCTGATCGGGGAAGACGGAGCAACCCTGACGTTGTTCCGGCTCAATGGAGAAACAGGAGACAACTTCATCGGAAATATCTCTGACTGGACTCTCCAGAGCTGGACGGAAACTTATGACGCCGGCACGGGCGCCTGGGCAAATACCTTCAACCCGCTGGAAAATGCGGAATTGACAAAAACAATCCTGACTGACGGGAAATGGGGCGTCATCTTGAAACTGGCGGGAGGAGAAACGCCTCCCACGCCCGGTGAAGACGATATCTATGTATGTACCGGAGAAGAAAAATCCATCACAGATCTGAGCAAGCGCGTCCATCTGCTGGGCGGCACGCTGGACGTGACCGGCCTCCCCCAAGACACGCCGCTCACCAATCAGACGCTCCTGGAAGGTACAGACGGCCTGCTGGTCATGAATGAAGACCAGAGCCTGATCCTGACGGGCAATCTGACGGGAGACGCCAAGATCGGCTACGACATTGACGGAACCGGCGGCGGCAGCGCCGGAGGCGTCGCCATAGGCAGCGGCGGCGGCTCTCTGAACAGCGGCGCCGTTGACCTGGTCGGGGAAAGGTACAACATCGCCTCCCTGAATGTCCGCAGCGGCCTGGCCAGCGTTAAGGAAACAGCCACACTGGGGCACGAAAACACGAGCATCATCGTCGGTTCTTCCCTCAATAACGGAGAAACCAGTGCCGCCCTCATCAATGACGGTGCCATTCAGGGAAGCACCCTCACCGTAAACTCCGGCGGTGCCGTGACCAACAACAACACATTGCATGTTGCGGAGATTACCCTGAACAGCCAGTCCGCTCTGGCGAACACAGGGAATCTGACGGCGGAGGAAATTACCGTGGCGGAAGGCGCCCTGTTACGCAATACCGGCTCCCTGGAAGGTAACGTCTCCCTCCAGGGCAGCATGAGCAACAGCGGCCAGACCGTCGGCATGATTCTGGTGCAACATGGCGCGTCCCTTTCCGGCGGCGGCATTTTCGATTCAGTCACCGTCCAGCAGGGAGGCAGCCTGAACATTCATGGAGCAGCCAGCTTCAACGGCCTGACATTTGAAGAAGGCTCCGGGATGGCGTTTTCCGTCAACGGAACAACCCCCTTCAGCTCCGGGATGAGCATGGCGGAAACCTACTCCCATGCAACCGTGGGAACCCTGTCTTTCAATGGGACGCCAACCATTGAGGTGAACATCGGCTCCGGCCTGATCGCCTCGGGGTCCGAGTCCTTTGCGCTGAACCTGCTCCAGGCGGAGGAAATCACCGGAACTGCCGAGCTGGAACAACAGCTCCGTCTTACCGGAGAAACCGGCCTGCTGGAAAACGGCGGAGTTCTGGAATGGAACCCGGAAACAGGGGTTCTTACCTTCTCCGGCAAGCTGAATACTGCCGCCGCAGGCGGCCTGGCGGCCCAGGACGCCGCGCTGCTGGCGGACACCCTCTGGAGCAGCGTATCCTCCGTCGCCTCCTTTGCCCGTACGGCAAATGAACAGGGCAGAATGGCCGGGGTCAGATCCTCCCGCCTGTGGGGTGCCGGGTTGGGCTACTTCACCTCCATGTCCTCTGAAGGAACGCTGAGCGGCTTTTCTTACAAGGGTGGTGGCTACGCCGTAGGCGCGGATGCAGCCGTAAGCAAAAACGCCGTGGTCGGAGCCGCGTTCGGCCAGATGTTCGGAACGCACAAGAGTGATAACTCTCTACTCTCTGATAAACAGAGATCCTTCATGTTCGCCCTGTACGGCAACGTCCGCCAGGAACTTGCCCGGGGCCAGGAGCTGAACCTCTCCGGCTACTTCTCCTACGGCAGCGTTGACCACACAGCCAGAACGCACGTGGGCGGCTCCCGCCAGACGAGACGGCCCGGTCGCGCCAGCTGGGATGACAACGTTTACGCCTTCGGCCTGTTGGCGAACTGGGACATTGCCGCGAGCGACACCTTTACCGTGTCCCCCTACACCGGCATTACCTACATGTACGGAACCCAGGGCCCCATTGAAGAGACCTTTGACGGCGGCAGCCGCTCCTTCGGAAACGGCGGCCTGCAGTCATGGAGCGTCCCCGTGGGCGTCACCCTCAAATCCGTGTGCGCTCTGAGCAATGGCCAGGCCCTCCTGCCGGAACTGAGCGTGGCCTATGTAGGGGACATCGCCCGCAGGAACCCGTACACCCGCACCTGGGCTGCCGGGCAATCCGTAACCGGCCGGGGACACGCTCCCGGCAGGCACGCCCTGATGACGCGCGCCGGCCTGGGCTGGCAAATCAACCGGAACTGGAAGGCAGGCGCCTGGTACACGCTGGAAGTCCGCAGCGGACAAACCAACCAGAGCGTCAACCTCAACGCCTCCTACAGCTTCTAAGCTGCTGCCCACCAGCCGTGGGCCGGGAATCCGGTCCGCGGCCTGTTCACCACAAACACTCCTGAGAATCCAAAAACAGCATAAAAAATAACCGCATACGCTCATGAAAAAATTATCTCCGGCATCTGCGTCGTACTCCTGCCCCTAACCGCCGTCTCCTGCAAGAAAAGCAGTAGGGAACAATACATGGACATGCAAGAAGAGATGATCGAATTTATCCTACAATGCATTTTAATTATAAAAAATAATATCCAGCAATATGGGACTATTTAATAGAAATTCAAAAGAAACAAATTTTGCCGGAGGGAGCAAGAATGTCATGGAATCCATACAGCGAGATCATGATACAAACACTCTCATTTACCTTGATCCCCGTGAAGATTTCAACACAGAATCAATCATTACCGTGGCTCCTAACGAACAGGTTATTTTTATTAAAAATGGCGAATTGTTCGGAACACTGTCGTCCGGTCGTCATGAAATAAAAACAGAAAATTACCCGGTTTTCACTCGAATCAGAAACATGCTGACAGGCGGAATGAGTTCTTTTACTTGTCAGGCATATCACGTCAGCACTTCTGAACAAAATGTAAGTTGGGGCACATCTAGCGCCATTGAAATCCAAGATTTCTTCTTAGGGCGGGGCGAAATAGGAGTACCTACATTGATTCGAGGGGCAGGAGAATTCCGGGTTCGATTCAATATCCGTGAAGACGATAATGCTAGCATTCAAACATTTATGCGTCTAATGGGGGATAAAAGTATTTATACAGTAAATGACTTAAGCATGCTTTTCAGAGCTCAGATTTCTCAAGAAATCAGCGATGTTGTAGGAAGAACTCTGGAAAATATCTCAATGAATCGCTCTATCAATGCTATTTCAAGTCAATTGAAAAGTTTTTCAAAAGAATTGAAACCCTCCTTTGATGAATTGTTCCATGAATATGGTTTGGAACTAGTTAATTTTTCCTTCTATAATCTAACAATCGATGAAACAGAAGAACGGAAAAAATATATAGACAGGCGTGTTGCTGCAGCCAACGTGGCCGACGCTCGTTACAATCAAGCCGTTCAACAAGAACTTCTTAAAGATATTGCAGTCAATCCTGGAGCCGGTGGTCTCGCTGGAGCAGGGGCGGGGCTTGGCATTGGCTTAGCTGCAGGAAGCGCCTTTGCGTCAATGAGTTCTTCTACTTTTTCACAGCAACAAGTTCCTGTTACACCAGCACAGTCAGATCCTATGGAAGTATTAGGCAAACTAAAAAAACTACTTGATGCAGGTCTTATTACTCAAGAAAAATACGACGCTAAAGTGGATGAAATTATGAGTAATTTATAAAATCAACAACCATGAAAAAAACATTAATGAAAATCATCATACATTTGGTGTTTTTTGCTGTATTCAATATGATTTTCTTCTTTGAAGGAGTCGAACACACAAACGCATCTTGGTGCTCATATGGATTTGCAACTTTTGCATACCTCTGCCTATGTGCCACTCCGATATTTGCAAAAGGATCCTCCTCGGCAGTTCTAATAGGAAGTCTGTGGATTCAAAGTACAACATTTTTCTTTGTAGAACTTATTGCTGCTATTATTTGCATATTCATAAATCCGGAAAGCATGAAATGGCCGTTAATCATCCAAAGCATCTTGTTGGCACTTTTCATTGTTATACAGCTTATGACGGTACTTGCAAATGATTCAACTACTGCATCTTTGCAAAATCAAAAAAAATCTTCTTTTTTTAAACAAAATTTAATTAACAAGATCCAACAAAAAACACGCGAAATCAAAGATCCTGATATCAAAAAATTGTTAAATCGTTGCTTTGATGCATTAAACAACAGCCCTCTTCAAACCTATCCCGAGACACAAGATATAGATATTACTCTAAATAACACTATAGATAATCTTTGTGAAAAAATAATCGAAGGAAATAGGGAACAAATAGAAGCGCTTTCTAATCAAGTCATCTATACCATTCAAGAAAGAAATTTGATAATTAAAGTGGCAAGATTAAATAATTTCAAAAATTAACACAAAAAAACATCATGTCAGAAACACTAGAACTGCAACAGGTTATTTGCCCAAGCTGTAAACAAGTAATTACGTCATTTAGTCCATTTCAGGCAGAAGTTGAATGTCCTTATTGCCATAACAAAGCATTCAATCCTCTTATTACTGCTAAGAAAGTTCCTATTCCAGAACGTTTGATCATATTTCGAACATCCGAAAAAGATTTCGAAAAATCAATGATTGATAACTTAGTAGATCATGATTATGTACCAACTGATATTTTCCAATGTATCAATCCCGGAAATGTCATTAAAGCATATCTTCCCATGTTCCTTTATGAAGGCACCTATCAGTCTTCATGGTCATGCGAAATGGCTATAGAAACTACAGAAGTCAGAGCCTCGTTCTCAGGGAATAGTTTAAACAACGAAAAAGTAAAGAAATTTATTCCACAAACAGGAACATCTCAAGGTAATTTTGCTTTTCTCTGTTTAGCTTACGAGGGAAACGATATACCAAACGAATTGAAAGCATTTAGCCAACAATACAAATATAATGTGATGGCCTCCAAAGAGTATGATCCGGCTTTGCTTGGCTTGGAATCAGGGGAACGTCCTTTAACATTGGCATTGGACACTGAAACCGATTTGACTTGGAACAAGTATGGCGATGCTCTTGTAAACGATATCGCTACACAAAACGCTCAAAAACAGTTATCCGGAAATGAAATACAAAATTTCCGAGCAAGTAACAGCTATCACCTGAAGCATAATGGCCGTTACGTTCTGGCCCCGTTTTGGTTTGTATATTACACCTATAATAACACAAAACATTATTTCATCATGGATGGGCTGGGCGAAGGGACATCAATGACAACACCTATCGATCAAGAAGAAGTTAAGTTTGTCAAAGGAAGAAATCTAATTAAATCCATTTATAAATATTTATGGATTCCGACTTGGTTTGTATTCTGCTGGCTTGATTTAATTTACGCATTAATCTATCTTATGGTTTGGTTTATATCTAAGATCATACTTAATTATCTTATGGATAAACAAATAAAAGATCGTCTTAATGCTTCTCGAGAAGCACGTCGTTTAGCGGCACAAAATCTTGGATAAACTATAAAAACGTCGCTCAAACATACTAATTCTCGTTATCCCCTGATTGATAATTTTGTCAGTCGGAAACACTTTAAACCAATCATCCAATACATCCAAATTCACAGAAAATCGACTTCGACAAACTAAAATAATCCCAATCCCCATGACATTCCGATTCTGGCTGTGAATAAACTGTCATCATTCATGGTCATGGCATTTGCCTTGGCGGCGGTCAGTTTTTGGGCAGTCTGCGGCAGAGAAGAGGGGGAAGGCGGAAGGCGAGAGTCGGCGCTTTCCAGAGAATCAACGTAACCCCACCACGAACAACAGGCCAATCAAATCCGGGTAGAACTCTGGTTCTATTGGGAAAAACGGCTACAGCAAACATGCAGCCTTTTGCAGCAGCACTACGTAAGCCGACCGGAACTGGCAGAACCCTTAAAACAATCACAACAAGCATGGCTGACGACCAGAGACGCCACCATGCAAGCCTACAAACTATGCCTAAAACAAGGTAATCCGCAACAAACGGAAGACGGATGGTTCAACGCCCATATGAACCTCATCATTATTGAAATGACGAAAACGCGCTGCCTCATTCTAGACTCAACACCATCCAAAGCTGCGATCTTTAACTCATTATCTCCCTCCACACACCATGAACATATTTCTTATTTCTGTGTCAGCCATAAGCACAACCCTCTGCGGAACCGAAACATGCGCAACAGATACCAAAGCGCCCGAATCTATCGCCGGGGCGGCAATCAAGCTGAATGAGGCTATATACAGTCCGAGTGATATCACGATTGAACGATATGAACCCGACAAAAACACCGCCCGGTTGATTATGCGCTACTCCAAGCAGTTAATGCCCAGAATCTCGGAGGCGGCGTCACTCACCGGCGCGGCCACGACAGAAGGGGTTCATGAAGAAAAAGTTAAACCGGCCCTCGTCACCTTTACCGGGCAAAAAGGCCGTGTTTATTCGGGAACCGTATCGGGTTCCTTTTATTGCTCCTCTTTTTACAGAGGCAAGGAAGACGAGAAAATCACCATTCTGAAGAATGAAAAAATTGAGTTTATTTTTCCTGACAACGGTCGCCCTGTGGCGGGCGTCATCAACGGCCCGGAAAAGCTGGGAAAAGGGGCCATCATCCAAATCAGGACAGATAAGAGAAGTTTCACCTTTACAATAGGGAATGGGTGCGAGGTATCAAAATACTTCCTGAAATATCCGGATGAAAAAACAGCCGTCCTTGAGCTGGAACCGCCCAAGGACCCGGAGAATCCGAACGTCTCTTTCTGGATGTCCGGAGAGGATAACCTCAAAGAAGTGATGACGGCGGACAACCCCGCGCCATACATCGCATTCACCAAAAAATTGTCCGATAAAATTTATGAAGGCGCCTTCTTCGGTTATTTATACGGATACACGGAAGCTCCGTCATCAAGTGGCGGCCTGTTCCAGGATTACGTCATCAAATTCAAGGAGCAGCTGCTCAGCATAACCATCACTCTGCCGTAAATGCTCTCCTGGTATATACTGAACAACAATTTTCACGAACCATATGACGAAGAGACATCCCCTCTCTGCTCTGCTGGCCGTTTCTGTAGCTCTTGCATGCGTCTGCCCCGCCCTGGCTCAGGAAAGGGCGCAGGCGCCCCAATCCCTGAACGGCGCTTCCATCAGAATCAAAACAGCTGAGGAAAAGGAAATACTCTGTAAAGCGAAAGATTTGCACATCATCCTGTACGAACCGCAGGGAAGCAGCGCCCGGCTCATCTTCACCCATGCCGAGGAAGTGAACGGCACGTTCCAAAAGATCCGATACAAAAAGCTTTCCGGAGATGAAGCCTACGACGCGAAAGAACACAAGGGAACTCCGGCTCTCCTTACTTTTAACGCCGTCAAAGGCTCCGTTTACCATGTTTCCGTGGAAGGCGGCTTCTGGACCAGCAGCTCTTCCGACCAGGTTGAACCCATACAGAGCATGGAAATCATTTTCCCCACGAACGTATCCATTCATGGGGATGAAGAATGCATCGAAATCCTTCCCGAGACGGAAGAATTCGAAGAACCGCAACAGTCCTGAACCCATTTCCAACTCAGAATAATCTGAAAGCCCCGCACTGCGCCTTACCCCAAGAGCCATTTTAACCCATTACATTCCGATGATTCCCTCATTTTTCAGCAAGCCGTTATCCGCCCTCCTCCTTTTCCTGTTTTTGCTTACTCCCCAGTCTTTCGGCCGGAATGACAGAGACAGGAAAAGCCCAGAGGATCCATTCGCATCCTTATTGAGCGATACTGTCAAAGATTATTTCCGCAATAAAGAAGCATCGCAACTATCAAACAAGGGCGGCAAGACATCTTCCCTTTCCGCCAGCAAGCAGAACCAGAACCAGAAAAAACTGGAAAGACTGCTCGAAAAATCGGCCCGGGAGGCGGAAAGGCTGATTAAAAAATACAAGATTGACGTCAATCAGGAAGTATCGTTCGTCCCTTTTGGCAGTTCTCAGGCCATATCAACTTTTCCCACCGTCATTGCAGCAGAAACCGGCAATGTCCCCATGATGGAAATACTCATCAGGAACGGGGCAGACCTTAACCAGCGAATCAATCATAAGAAGCAGGCGCTCTGGTTTGACAGAGGGGCGTTCAATGCTTCCCACCCAAACTGTCTGGTCACCATCGCAGCAAAAACCGGCAATGTCCCCATGATGGAATTGCTCATCAACAACGGGGCAAGTCTCGACGTCAAAATGGAGAAGTCCTATGTGATGCCCAAGCACTATTCCGCCGTATTGGTTGCGGCGGCGGAATCCGGAAGCATTCCGATGGTCAAGCTGCTCCTGAAACATATACCGGATACCGACTACCAAAGATTAGGGGCTACATATATTGCCGCCCGGAATGGGGATCTGCCCATGCTCCGTTTCCTGAAAGAACAGGGCATCCCTTTTTATTCCGGCTGTTTGGAAGGAGTCAGCCATGAATGCAATGTTTCACAAGGCTGTCGCTCAAAACAGAAAAACGGCTGCATCCATTTGACTGTCATGAAGTATTTGCTGGAAAACGGCTGTGATATTAAAAAGGACAGAGCGGGATCTTTGGCCTGGGCCTGTTCGAAAGGCAATGAAGCCATGGTCCGCCTTCTGCTGGAACATGGCGCGGAATGCGACATCCACACAGCGGGCATTTGCCCCGCATCCGGCTCAGCCATTGTCAAAGCGGGAGCAGGAGGAACCGTCAATATCATTAAAATGCTCCTGGCCAAGGGCGCCAATATCCATGACACCAGAAAAGATGACGGCAAACACAATGCCCTTCATAACGCTTCTCTATATGGCAATGACTCCGTCATCCCATTCCTGATCCGGGCCGGCCTTGATGTCAATTCCCCCGATTCCGCAGGACGCACGCCATTAATGCTGGCCGCCCAAAGAGGAGAACTGAATGCTGTCAAAACATTGCTTGCGGAGGGGGCTGACGCCGCCATCACGGACCATAAAGGGAAAACAGCGGCAGACCATGCCCGGGAATCGTCAAACTATGCCGGAAGTACACAGAAGGGAAAGAACGGCAAGGAGTACTTTCTCCTGGACGGAAGCTACATCAATAAGACAGGCGCCGAAGAAATCTATCGGCTTTTGAGCAAAACCCGCTGATTTCCCTGATGGGTCTTGAATTGGCAGACCGTGTTTATAACAAGATCCCGGAGACCAAAGCCTCGCCCTGAATCAGGCTCCTTCCCCGCCCGCCGATGATTTCAAGGCCATCAGCTTGGGGAGGGCCGTGTATTCACGGCCTTTTTTCATCAGGCCGCCGGCGCTCACCAGATTCTGGAGTTTCTCGTAAATCCTCAGCCTCAGGATTTCCTCTCCGCCCAGGGACATGTGCTTTGCCTTCATCACGACAACGGTACGCTGAAAAATGTCATTGAATTCCAGCATGCCCGCTTCATGAAGAATGAGAATAAGCTCATCAGTCACCAAATCCGGTGTCTTGCGCGAGGAACGTGATCTCCTATCCTCCAGCATGATGATAGGATATTATCATGACACACTTCCAGCCGTCAAGTTGATAAAATTTGCGTCATTTTCTGCCGGCATACGACTCAAAAAGCTTCAAAGGTGAAGGAGCCGACAGCGAATGAGGCCTGCTCCGGAAACCGGAAATGAGTTGCCGCCCTTTCTCTCCGGAGGACTTACTTCTCCGGAAGAAGAAAAGATTCTCTGCAAGAAAAGGGAACAGGGAACACGTATTACCTGCAGCCCGGACAGCAATACGAAGCTTTTTACAGAGATGAAAGGAAATAAACGGTTCATTTTCAGGTTATGTGCAGCCGCAGCGCTTTTTCTGAACCTTTTTCCCCTGCAGGCCGGAGAATGCACGCTGATGAGCTATAACGTAAAGAACGGCACCGGCATGGACGGCAGGAGGGATTATGACCGCACGGCTCGGGTAATCGCGGAGGAAAAACCGGATGTCGTGGCCCTTCAGGAGCTGGACCAGGGGACAATCAGGAGCGGCGGCAGGGATACCCTGCAGGAATTGGCCGCAAGGACAACGTTGACGGGTACCTATGCCAAGGCCATTGATTATTCAGGCGGTTCCTATGGAGTAGGCATTTTATCCAGGGAAAAGCCTTTGAGCGTCAGACGGATTCCTTTGCCCGGCAGGGAGGAGGCCCGTGTGCTGTTGATGGCCGAGTTCAGGGATTACTGGTTTTGCGTCACGCATTTGTCCCTGACCAGGGAAGACAGCAGCGCTTCCATTGATATGATTGCCGCCCTGGCCGCAAAATGCAGCAAGCCTTTTTTTATTGCAGGGGATTTCAATTTAACGCCGGATTCGGAGCCGATAACCCGGATGAAGAAATATTTCATCCTGCTGAGCGATCCGGCCCAAAAAACGTTTCCCGCCGGGCATCCGAAGGAATGCATTGATTACATCTGGATGTACAGGGGAAAAAAGACGGAGGCGTTCCATGTGAAGGAACGCAGGGTAATTGAAGCTCCCGCCGCCTCCGACCACCGCCCGGTTAAAGTGACGGTCAGCTATTGACATGATGTTTCCGGCCCGTCAACGGGTAGCCCGCGGGGCATTGACGCCGCCCACCAGCAGCACGATTTCCCCCTTGGGAGGGCGTTCCGCAAATTCCGCCGCCAGCCGGGAGGCCGGACCGCGATGGTAAGTTTCAAAGGTTTTTGTCAGTTCCCTGGCTACGCAGACGGGAATATCCGGATCCAGCGCCGCCAGAGCCTGCACGGTTTTGACGATGCGATGGGGGGATTCATAAAAAATACTGGTATGGGAAGCTTCCACTGCCGTTTGGAGCACAGCGTTTTTTTTCCCGGATTTGACGGGCAGAAAACCGCCGAAGAAGAATGCGTCCGTAGGCAGCCCGGACCCCACCAATGCCGTCACCACGGCAGATGGCCCGGGAAGGACGGTGAAGCTTACTCCCTTTTCCTTGAGGGTCTGGATGAGACGATAGCCCGGATCGCTCACGCCAGGCATGCCCGCATCACTGATCACGGCAAAGCTTTCTCCGCCCGCCGCGCGCGCCGCAATTTCCCCGGCGCGCGGCTGTTCATTATGGTCATGCATGCTTATCAGCGGTTTGCGGATTTCATAATGGGAAAGCAGAAGACCGGAATGGCGGGTGTCCTCACACGCAATGACATCCACCTTGCGCAGCACGTCCAGCGCCCGCAGGGTGATGTCCGCCCGGTTGCCGATAGGCACCGGAACAAAATAAACGCTGTATTCCACTTTCTCCATAAGCACAAATTTTCCTGAACCGGGCGGGATTAGCCATTGGTAAGGGTTTCCGCAATGGAAGTAGCCACCAGACGGGCCGCATAGGAAAGGGCATTCGTGCGGGCCGACTGTATGTTGCCCTGGTCAAAGAATTGACCTACTTCCTCCGCAGAGCCGGCATACAGGATTTCCTGCGTCCTGGCGTCCACCACACGGTATTTGACAGACAGGCGCAATCCAAGTTCCGTACTTTTGTAGGTGTCTTCCCGGCTGGAACGCAACTGGTCGAAGGTGATGGAGTACACTTCCCCCTCCACCCGGATATCCGCATCCGCGCCGGAGCTTAACCGGTAGGTGCCGTCCCGCTGCAGCTCATCCGCCAAGGCGCCGGTCACCAGCGTGGCGGCGCGGGGCTCCAAAGAGTTGTTGGCAAAGAGGCATACCTTGACGGTCTGGGCCAGTTCCAGCTTGGGCGGCTTGGTGCCGCCAAGCTGGTAGCCGCAAGAACCGGCCAGGAGGCAAAAAACGGGCAGGAAGAGTTTGAAAACGTTCCGGATACGATTCATGAGGACGGAGAGTTCCTGTTATCTGCTGGTCACGCGCAGTTCTTTCAGGCGGGCCTTCGCCCTGGCGGCGGCGGCGGGATTGATGCTGCCTTTGGAGGCTACTTCCTGGTAGCAGAAGACGGCGGCATCCGCATCTTTCATCTTGGTCAGGTAGTATTCCGCCACTTCCAGCTGCTGGGCCACCAGCTCACGCTTCATGGCCGCCAGATCGGCACGGGCGGCTCCCGCACGGGCGCTGTTGGGATAACGCTGAAGGTAGTCTTCATACGCTTCCTGAGCGCGGGCCACATTGACGTGGTTGCGGTCTCCGTCCGCAGCAGCCTGGCGATACAGGGTGGCTATCTGGAGCTGGGCCGTGGGGGCCAACGGAGAATTGGGGTAATTGTCCACCAGGTTCTGGTATGCCTCTATGGCCTCCTTCATCCGGCCGCGCGCGGCCAGGTAATTGCCCAGCACGTTCATGGCCTGCGGGGCGGTAGGGGCATACGGGGCGTTGTCGCGCACATGCTTCAGCCATTCCGTGACGTTCGTGGGATCCATCCTGACGTCAAACATCCACAGCACGCGGTTGGTCAACGCGCCGCTCGCAGCGCCGAAGGCCATTTCCTTCTGCCGGGCCATGGCCTGCCTGTACAGGGGGCTGTCCGGGTGGCGGTCAATGAGTTTCTGGTACTGGTCAAACGCATCCGCAGGTTCCTTGCGGGCCTCATAGAGTTCTGCCATTCTGAACCGGGCCTGGGGAGCTTCCCTGGAAAGGGGGTGCTTTTCCACCACGCGCCTGTATTTTTTAATGGCCCCGGAGAGATCATTCTTCGCTTCCTTTGCCCTGGCTTCCTGCATCAGGGCAATCGCCTGCTGATCCACCATACGGACGGTTCCGGGGGGAGGAGGCGCCTCCGAAGAGCATTGGCACAGGGCCAGCGCCCCGGAAACGGCAGCCATCATGAGAAACAGTTTTTTCACATTCATGATTTTACAGCAGAAAAAGAAGGCGCGTCAATCCGGCGAACGCAGATTGACGCGCAAAAGGAGTTAATGGCCCTTGCCGTACACGGCTTCGGCATCAAAAACGACGCCTCCGTCCGCTTCACGCAGCGTGACGGGTGCCCCCTGGGGCTGGGCTTTCAGTTCATCTCCGAACGGAACGGAACGGTAAAAGCAGGAGTGGTGCCCGGTGTGGCAGGCGCCGGCGCCGCACTGGTCCACCAGCACAATCAGGGCATCCTGGTCACAGTCAACCAGGATTTGCTTCACTTTTTGCACGTGGCCGCTGGTTGCGCCCTTATGCCAGATTTCCTGGCGGCTGCGGGAGTAGTAAACGGCTTCCCCCAGTTCCATGGTCATGCGCAGGGATTCCGCATTCATATAGGCCAGCATCAGCGGTTCATGGGTAATATGATCCATGGCGAGGGCCGGGATCAGGCCATTCTGGTCAAATTTGGGGGCGAATTCCACGCCTTTTTCCACATTCACCTTGCCGCGGTCGGCAAAGACAATCCGGGATGAGATGTCATTTTGTTCCATAACCGGCCCCCTTAGTACATGAAATATCCGACATATACCAATCTTTTCTGTTGCCCTGACGCAACGAAATGCTTTCATAGGAGCATATGGCATTTACGGCATCCCAAGCGTTCGACCTGCTGCGCACCGCCTTCTCCCGCAACCGGCTTCCTCATGCCCTGCTCATCGTGGGAGACGAGCACCAGGGAGCCTCCCGCCTGATCCTGCAATTGCTGGAGCTAATGAACGGCATCCGGGCAGACCACCTGGACAGTGTGAGGGACGAGTATTGCCGGCTGGTGCGCCCCAAGTCCAAGTCGCGCCGCATCCTGCGGGATGATATCCGCGCCGTGGAACCCTTTTTGCAACAGCGCGCGGCAGAGGGGAAATGGAAGATAGCCGTGTTCATGGATGCGGAGCGGATGAATGACGAGGCCGCCAACGCTTTCCTGAAAACCCTGGAGGAACCGCCCGGACAGTGCCTGCTCATTTTGTCCACCTCCCAGCCGGACCAGCTCCTTCAGACGATTATTTCCCGCTGCGTGCGCGTCAATCTGCTGCAATCCGGAGAATTCAGGCTCACTCCTATTCAGGAGGCCCTGCTCCCGCACTGGCTGGAGACCTGCCGCAATCTGAATAATGACCTGGCCGCTCTGGCCTTCCGCAGCAGGTTCATGGACGTCATGGCAGAGGCCAAGGCCGCCATCACCAAAAACCTGAATCAGGCTCTGAAAGATGAAGCCAGGGAAGCAGCCCAGGGTACGGACGCCTCCGACTGGGAGGCCCGCAATAAGGACGCGAATGCCGCCCAGATAGAGACGGAATATCTGGAACAGCGCAATCAGGCCCTGGAACTGCTCATCAGCTGGTTCGGCCAGGCAGCCCTGATTGCCTCCGGAGCCCCGGAAGTCGCTCCGATTCATCCGGAGGTGCGCACACTGGCCGCCCAGATGCCCGTGAACGAATTGCTGAAACGCATGGAGGCCCTCAACAGGCTCCGTGATGATTTGAATTTCAATATTCACGAAGCCCTGGCCCTGGATGTCCACCTGCTGGCGGCCGTCGGGTCCTGCTGACGAACAACCCCGCCTGTTACCGTCGGCCGCGCACGGCATTGGAAAAGGCGCAGAAGGTCTCTATTTTTCCCTTTCCTTCCGGAGCAGGGGCGCCATGATTTCCTCATAGGCGCGGAATTTCTGCTCATACGTCAGCCGCGCCGCCGCCGGACTGGTGGAAGGCATTTGAATGACGGAAAGCGTTTCCCGAAGGAACAGTTCGGGAAAATACCGTTTAAGGTATTTATGGGAAGCGGTGCCGTTGCAGCAGACCACGCCGATGCCCGGGAAGCGATCCAGCAGGGCCGCAATATCATTGGGCCGTTCCTGGGAGATGTGCTGGTCCAGGCTGCCGGGCCTGACGCCGGAGGCCACCACGTCCCACAGCCCCACCCCGCCCCGGTTGAGCAGGGACAGGCGTTCCCCATATGGCAGGGAGGGATCGAACCCCAGAAGGGCCCCCATGATTTTCCAGAACGCGTTGCGGGGATGGGCGTAATATTGGGCCTGACGCAGGGATTCGTCCCCCGGCAGGGAACCGAGCACCAGCACGGAACAGTCCGGGGTGACGGAAGGAGGGAAGGAGCATTTTTTCACGGAGGGAAACGGTCAGGGGTTCTGCATGCCGGAATGCCTGCGCACTTCCTTCATGCCCACTTCCTGCCGGAGCAGGGAGGACAGCCACGGGTGGCTTCCCACGGAGGGGGCCAGGTTGAACCGTTCCGGCCTGGTGATGCGCGTGAAAATGACGCGCCTGATCCGGGATTTGGGCACCGTCCTGGCTCCGTAACCGTCCGGAATGTTGGAGGACCAGAACGTTACCTGATCCCCTCCATCCTTCACCAGGACGGTCAGATGGCCGGATTCCCGGCTCCCGATGCGGTCCGTCCAGAAAATTTTCATGAAGTCGCCGGGGCGGGCCTTCTTCCAGTCCTCAAAGTTGATGCCGGCTCCCAGCCTGTGCACCAGGACGGCCAGGCCGGGGCCATTGGCGTTCGCCCATCCCCACGGCCCTTCGCCGTCATGCTGGCCGAGGCGGGGAATGAGGGCCAGCCACGCGCGTTCGGAAATAACGGGGCGAGGCTGTGCAGAGTCCCATATCTGCAGGGATTTCAAAAGGAGAAGGTAACAGGCGGAGGAACAGAAGGAGGGCGTGGCGTTACGGAGAAGAAAAACGGGACGGCGCGTGCGGGAGTCCCAGCGGCAGACTTTCTCCGCAAGGGCCTGCATGGCTTCCCTGCTGGTTTCGTATCCGCCGCCGTTCCGGAATTGGGAAAGCCCGGTCCGCAGGGCCTGGTACCAGGAAGCCGCCCCCGAAGGCACGGCGTTCCCCCGCCCCGTGGAAGAAAGGTCCGCAGCCGCGGCAGCGGAGCACAGCAGTCCGAGACAGCAAATCAATGTCAGGGCATTCCTCATCCTTGCCCCGCAGGGTATACGGACAGCGGAAAATATCAAGGGCGGATTGCGTGCGGAGATACACGAAAAGGAAAGAAGGCCATAGCCTTTTCCCCGGAATTCCTGTTGTTTTGTCTGGACTTATCGCCCGGCGTCCCGTACTGTGCGTCAGGTCACGCGCCGGGTATGCGGAGCGGAGAGGCAACGCACCTTGGGCGGACCTTGTTTCCGGCATTTATTTTTAACCACCACGGACCACATAGAGGCATCATACCATGGCAAAACGCGAAGATATCCGCAAAATCCTCATTATCGGCTCAGGCCCCATCATCATCGGCCAGGCCTGCGAGTTCGACTACTCCGGCACCCAGGCCTGCAAGGCCCTCCGCGCCGAAGGTTACGACGTCGTTCTGGTGAATTCCAACCCCGCCACCATCATGACGGACCCCGGCATGGCGGACCACACTTACATTGAGCCTCTGACCGTGGACCGCATCACGGCTGTAATTGAGAAGGAACGCCCGGATGCCCTGCTGCCCAACCTGGGCGGCCAGACGGCCCTGAACCTAGCCTCCAAGCTGCATGAAGAAGGCATCCTGAAACAGTACGGAGTGGAAGTCATCGGCGTGGATCTGGAAGCCATCGCCCGCGGCGAAGACCGCATCATTTTCAAGGAAACCATGGACAGGATCGGCGTGCCGGTCGCCAAGTCCGAACCCGTCTACTCCGTGGAGGAAGCCGAAAAGGTGGCCTCTGAACTGGGCTACCCCGTCGTGCTGCGTCCCGCCTACACCATGGGCGGCACGGGCGGCGGCATCGTTTATAACGTGGAGGAACTGCGCCAGGTAGTTCCCCGCGGCCTGGCTGCCTCCCTCATCAACCAGGTGCTGGTGGAAGAATGCGTGCTGGGATGGGAGGAACTGGAACTGGAAGTCGTCCGCGACGCCAAGGGACAGAAAATCACCGTCTGTTTTATTGAGAACGTGGACCCCATGGGCGTGCACACTGGGGACAGCTTCTGCGTGGCTCCCATGCTGACCGTTCCGCAGGACGTGCAGGACAAGCTTCAGGATTATTCCTACCGCATTCTGGACGCTATCGGCGTCACCGGAGGCACAAACGTGCAGTTCGCCCACAACCGGGAGGACAACCGCATCATCGTTATTGAAATCAACCCCCGTACGTCCCGTTCCTCCGCCCTGGCTTCCAAGGCCACCGGCTTCCCCATCGCCTCCGTCTCCACCAAGCTGGCCTCCGGCGTCACGATGGACGAACTTCCCTACTGGCGCAAAGGCTCCCTGGAAAAATACGAACCTTACGGCGACTATGTAGTCGTGAAGTTCGCGCGCTGGGCCTTTGAAAAATTCCCCAAGGCGGCCGACAGGCTGGGCACCCAGATGAAAGCCGTGGGAGAAGTAATGAGCATCGGCCAGAACTTCAAGGAAGCTTTTCAGAAGGCTGTGCGCTCTCTGGAAATCGGACGTGCCGGCCTGGGCCGCGTGAAAAAGCTGGAAACCCTCTCCACCCCGGAATTGCGTGAAAAAATCACGTACGGCAACAGCGAACGCTTCTTCCAGATTTACGAACTTCTGCGCCGCGGCGTGGCCGTGGAGGAAATCGTCAAGCTGACCCGCATCACTCCGTACTTCATTGAACAAATGAAGGAACTGGCGGACTTTGACTTTTCCCTGGACGGACAGGAATGGGATTCCCTTCCCGCGGAAACCCTGCGCCAGGCCAAGGAAATGGGCTTTTCCGACAAATACCTGGCCCAGATTTTCGGAGTGCCGGAAAAGGCCGTCCGCACCCGCCGGCAGAAAGACGGCATCACGGCTACCTTCCGCATCGTGCCTGTCAGCGGCGTGGAACACGCGGAATACTACTACTCCACTTACAGCGGCGCGGCGGACGAAGTTCCTGTGAACGACAAGAAGAAAATCATGATCCTGGGCGGCGGCCCCAACCGCATCGGCCAGGGCATCGAATTCGACTATACCTGCGTGCATGCCGCCTTTACCCTGCGCGACCACGGGTATGAATCCATCATGGTGAACTGCAACCCGGAAACGGTTTCTACGGACTTTGACACGGCCAACAAGCTGTATTTTGAACCCGTGACCGTGGAAGACGTGCTGGCTATTTACGAGAAAGAAAAGCCGGAAGGCGTCATCGTTCAGTTCGGAGGCCAGACCCCGCTCAACATTGCCCAGGCCCTCAAGGACGCCGGCGTAAAAATCATGGGAACCCAGCCGGAAGGCATCCGCCTGGCAGAAGACCGCGAATATTTCCGTGAACGCATGATCGCCCTGAATATCCGCCAGCCGGAAAGCGGCACGGCCCGTTCCCTGGAGGAAGCCGTAGAACTGGGGCGCCGCATCGGCTACCCGGTCATGGTGCGCCCCTCCTTTGTGCTGGGAGGCCGCGGCATGGAAGTCATTTACGATGAAGAAAACCTGAAACGCTACGGCGTGGAGGCCATCCAGGTCAGCCCGGAATATCCCATGCTGATTGACCGCTTTCTGGACAATGCCATTGAAGCGGAAGTAGATGCGCTGGCCGACGGCACGGATACTTTTGTTGCCACGGTCATGGAGCACATTGAGCTGGCCGGCATCCATTCCGGAGACTCCGCCTGCGCCATTCCCCCCGTGACAATCGCACCCAAGCACATCCGCACCATTGAGGAACATGCCGCCAAAATTGCCCAGGACTTCCAGGTAAAGGGTATTCTGAACGTTCAGTTCGCCATCTGCAACGATGAGGTTTACATCATTGAAGCCAATCCCCGCGCTTCCCGCACGGTGCCTATCGTCTCCAAAGTAACGGGAATCTCCCTGGCGCGCTACGCCACGGAAATCATGCTGGGCAGGAAACTCAAGGAGCTGGGCCTGAAGCCGCGCGCCTGCCGTTTCATCGGCGTAAAGGAAGCCGTCTTCCCCTTCAACATGTTCCCGGAAGTGGACCCCGTACTGGGACCGGAAATGCGCGCCACGGGCGAAGTCATGGGCATTGCGGATAACTTCGGCATGGCCTACTACAAGGCCCAGGAAGCTGCGGGCTGCATTCTGCCCACCGCCGGCAAGGTGCTCATCACGGTTTCCGACCGGGACAAAAAGTTCATCGAACCCATCGCCCGGGATCTGATTTCCCTGGGCTTTACGATTGTCTCCACTGGGGGCACTGCAGAATACCTGCGCGGCCAGGGTGTGGAAACGGAAGTGGTCAACAAGCTGCATGAAGGCCGCCCGAACCTGGGCGACATGATCACCAACAAGCAGATTGACCTGATTATCAACACTCCGGTGGACCGCACCAGTATGATTGACGACTCCTTCATCCGCATGCAGTCCATCCAGAAAAAAATTCCGTACATGACTACCATCGCAGCCGCCAGGGCTACTGTGGAGGGCATCCGCTCCGCCCAGCACGTGAAGGTATCACCCCGTTCCCTCCAGGAATACCATTCCTGAACGGGAAACTCTCCGGCTGTTTAAACAAAACCCCGCGTGCCTGAGGCGCATGCGGGGTTTTGTTCATCATCCGGCAGGCGAGAGGATTTGAATCTCAAAAAATCGACTGTCCGCAGATCATCTCCTTGCCGTACTACTTAATAATCAAGCACTTGCTATCTCCACACAAATCAGTGTGGCATTATCCTGGTTGGGATCCCCGTCACGGCTGATGCCGTCCAGTACGGAACGCACCAGTTCCTCCGCAGAAAGCATGGACAAATACCGCATCCCTGCCGGTCCCAGGGAATTCAGATAGGGCTCTACCCCGTCACTGGCCACCAGAAGACGGTCTCCGGGAACCAGAGGGAAGCATTCCTCCCGCAAATCCATCAAAAAAATTTCCTTCCCCATCAGGGCAGAGGTCAAAAAATGCCGGGCAGGATGGTTCAAAGCCTCATCCCGGCTGATAACCCCTTCATCCGCCATCCGGTCCAATTCCTCGGAATACTGATGCAATTCATTAAGCAGAAACATTTTTTCATTCCGGATAAGTAGAAGAGGGGAATCTCCCACGCTGACCCAGCACACCCCTTCCCTCCCTATCCAGGCCGCTACCAGCGTCGTTCCCATTTCGTCATCCTTTCCTCCTCTTTTCCGGACAGCGAGTACTTGTTCATTCGCAGCGGCCACTGCGGCTTTCATTCGCTCTCCGGGAGAGAGATATTCCCGTTCAAATGCCTTGGAAAATCCTTCCACGGCAGCACGGCTGGCCAGTTCTCCGCCGGTATATCCTCCCATCCCGTCTGCCAGCACTAGCAGAAAGGCATCCTCTCCAACCAGAATGGAAAAGGTATCCTGCTGGTTGTCGCGGGCGCCCAGAATCTGGTCTCCATGCAATCCGGAAACCAGAAAAGGCCCTTGGCAAAAAGACTGCTGTATCATGGTAATACAACACTATACCACGGCAGGACTGCCGTAATAAAGCAAGAATAACGAAAGAAAAAAAGCCATGCCTGAAGCCTCGGAATGCTTTTCCAGAGAAACGGGTACTTTACATGTCGCCCAAAGACCAGGACTACTCCCGGCTCCATGACCTTTTCTCCCGCTATGCGGCAGGGGAGGAATTTTCCCCTCTCAACAAGGAATGGGCTCTTGACGTCCACAGAAAGGTTATATTACCACCATCGTTGTCGTTCTGGCAATCATTGCCGTCCTTGCCGTCATCATCTTCAGTTCCTGAACTGAAAGAGGCCTTTCCTTTTCCGGAGGCCATGTATGAACGCCGCATCTTCAGCACTTCCCCAGATACACCACAGTTTCATTTGGAACCGTAACGCGCCCCTCCGTTTCAAACCGGTCAAACAGTCTCTCAAGGGCGGCCAGCCAGGAGGAGCGCTCTTCCCCGCCCTCCGTCAAGGCATAGGAGGTGGACATCATGCGGCGGAGATACTGCTCCCGCGTGTAGGACAAATCATTTGGAAAGCGGAATACCTGGAAACGGTGGTTGAAAAACGCTCCAATGCTGTCCGTCAACTTCGCCAGCCCTCCGCTGAATCCATAAAAGCACGGACAGTAAAAACGGTGGATATTTCCTTCCTCCCGGACAATGGGACTGCCTTCCACCCTGGAGTTCCAAATCAGGGCGACCTTGCCTCCTCTGGACAGAAGACGGCGGCATTCCCTCTTGAACGCGGCGGCGTCAAACCAGTGGAATGACTGCGCCGCCGTCACCAGATCCACCGAAGCTCCGGGAAGCCCGGTCCGCTCCGCCGTTCCCGCCACGGAATGAAAACGGGGAAAAGCGGACAGCCGCTTCTCCGCTTCCTTCCGCATGTCATCATTGGGCTCCACGCCATAAACGGTCCAGCCGCGCTCCAGCATGGCGCGGGAAAGAATGCCCGTTCCGGAGCCTATATCCGCCAGACGGGGATTCTCCCGGCGGCTCTCCTGCGTCAGAAGCCCAACAACGGAGGCGGGATAATCGGGCCTGCCCTGGGCATAAGCCCGGGCTTTTCCAGTGAATCGGTCAGTATTATTCATTAGTTTTCAGGGTATGGTTTACTCCTTTTCTCCCGCTGTTCCAGCCTCAATGCCGTACCCGGCTCAAGAAAAGCCGCCATGCTGCGGAATCCCGGGAAAAAACGGATTTGCCCGGTGACCATCATGCAGAAAGGCATGCGGGAAAAATTGCGTTCCTTGCCCCTTCCCCGGCAACATGGGCAGAGCAGTCCCTACAGATGGCTTTACAAGTCTTTCATGAACTTTTAGTATCCGGCTCAGGCCCGCCTTTCCCGGATTGTGTCCTGACTACCGGAAAAAGGAACATCTGCGGGTTCCATTTTTCAGACTGCTCCGCCCATGTTCGGATATTACAGACTTGCCTCCTCCGTCCCCCAGCTTCGCGTGGCTGAAGTGGACTACAATGTCGACCAACTTACGGAGGGATTCCGGAAAGCCGCGGAACAGCAGGCGGCAGCCGTCGTTTTCCCGGAACTGTGCATTACGGGCTATTCCTGCGGAGACCTTTTCTTCCAGCCGAACCTGAGGAAAGCAGCCCTGAACGGCCTGCTCCGCTTTACGGAAGCCACGGAAGGCTCCGGCACGATTGCCGTGGTGGGCCTGCCCTTCCTTCATGAAGACGCTCTGTATAATACGGCGGCGGTAGTGCAGTCCGGCCGCATTCTGGCTCTGGTGCCCAAAACCGTGCTCCCCAACTACCGGGAATTCTATGAAAAACGTCAATTCACCTCCGGCAGGGAATTGGGTACAGGGGTGAAGGAAGTCACAGTCAATGGGATGCATATCCCGTTCGGGACGGGAATCGTTTTTCATGAAGAATCCTCCCCTTTCAGTTTTGGCGTGGAAATATGCGAAGATCTGTGGAGCGTCATTCCTCCCAGTTCCCAACTGGCTCTTCTGGGAGCCAGAGCCATTCTCAACCCTTCCGCAGGAACGGAACTCACCGGTAAGGCCGCATACAGGAGGGAACTGGTCAGACAGCAGAGCGGCAGATGCCTCTGTGCCTATGTCCTTTCCTCCGCAGGTGTGCATGAATCCACCACGGACACCGTATTCGGCGGCCACTCCCTCATTGCGGACAACGGCAGGCCAGCAGCGGAGGGGGAACGGTTCTGCAGGGAAAGCACCCTCATCCTTGCGGACGTGGATTTTGAACGGCTGGCGGCGGCGCGCCTTTCCGAAAGTTCCTTCAATGACAGCAAATCCCTTTTCCACGCCGGGAACGCCCTGCATCTGGCCCTGCCGGAACAGGTTCCCGGAGCGCCCGGCCTGGAATACGCTTCCAACCCGGCGCGCCCCTTCCTTCCTTCTCCGTCCCGCCGCCGGGAACGGTGTGAGGAAATCATCTCCATCCAGACGGCAGGTCTGGCCAAAAGAATGGAACATACCTGCGCGCAACGGCTCGTCATCGGCATCTCCGGCGGGCTGGACTCCACGCTGGCCCTGCTCATCTGCTCCCGCGCCTGCCGGGCGCTGAAGCGGCCGGCCTCGGACATTCTGGCCGTGACGATGCCCGGCTTCGGCACCACGGACAGAACGCATGACAATGCCGTGACCATGTGCCGCCTTCTGGGCGTGGAACTCCGGGAAATCCCCATCTCGGAATGCTGTCTCCGGCACTTTGCCGACATCGGGCACGATCCTGCCGAACGAACCACCACTTATGAAAACGTCCAGGCCCGCGAACGCACGCAAATTCTGATGGATTTGGCCAATAAAACCGGGGGGCTGGTCGTGGGAACAGGGGACTTGTCGGAAATTGCCCTGGGATGGAGCACCTACAATGGGGACCACATGTCCATGTACGCGGTCAACTGCTCCATTCCGAAGACGCTGATACGCTGCCTCATTGAACATATCGCGGAAGGATCATCCCCGGAACTGGCGGCTACCCTCGCGGACATCAACAACACTCCCGTCAGCCCGGAACTCCTGCCGCCGTCGGACGACGGCACCATTGAGCAGAAAACGGAAGATGTGCTTGGGCCTTACGACCTGCACGACTTTTTCCTCTTCCACTTCATCAAATACGGTGCGGAACCGGATAAAATCCTGCACCTGGCGGAACATGCCTTCCGCGGCGAATTTCAGCCGGACTTCATCCGCCGCTGCCTCGGCATCTTCATCCGCCGTTTCTTCCGTCAGCAATTCAAGCGCAGCTGCATGCCGGACGGCCCCAAGGTGGGCACCATTTCCCTTTCCCCGCGCGGGGACTGGCGCATGCCTTCCGACGCCTGCGGGACCGTGTGGGAAAAAGCCGTCCCCCACTACTGAGACCTCCTATCCGGAAAGTTACGGAGACGGCTTTTCCCGGAACCCGGCAAGGATGCCGAAGACCGCATCAATGCCCGGGGGCCAGCTTCAGCCCGATAATGCCTATCAGCAGGAAGGATGCCGCCAGCATGCGCCAGATATTGGAAGAATCCCCGAACCACAGAATACCAACCAGGAACGTGCCCAACGCGCCAATGCCGGTCCATACCGCATAAGCGGTGCCGATGGGGATGTTCCGCTGGGCAAGCCACAAAAGAAAACCGCTCAGAACCATGCTGAAAACGGAGCAGGCGATACAGGCGGCGAATTTGCCGGGCCCAGTGCCGGGCGTTTGAGAAAGTTTGAAACCCAGAGGCCATCCGATCTCGCAGAGACCGGCCAACACCAGATAAATCCAGGACATATATTGAAACGGGGAATCACCTTCCGCTCACCGGCCTTCCCAAATGGGAAAAGCTCCAAGGGCAACGGATGCCTTGCAGAATACCCGCAAGCGTCCTGGAATCAAGAAGGCAACTCTTCCACACCCTGTCATACAGAACAACACGGGCATCCGGGTCGGAATCCCGCCTCTGTCCTGTACAAGTTCCATCGTGGTACCTGTTACAGGCAATCTGACAAACGGAAAACCGCTACTTCATGAAGAAAGCTCTTCTAATGACAAAATAATATTGTTTGACGCTTCTGTTTACATGCTCCCCGCCATCTGCCTTTACCCCGGCATGCCGGCCCGGCATCCCCGTATTCAGGGATAATCACGGACCGGCATCAAAACCGGAACCGTTACGACAACGGCGCTTATCACAAACAAAAAAGGATCGGGAAAAGCTGTTTCCCAAAGTCCCTTCCTATTTAAGTTTCCTGCCGGGAGCCAGCCCTGTGTCTTCTCCGTCCGTCAGCCATTCAATGGTAATGGGAACAAACTTCAGCTTTTTAATATGCTCCTGGTTCTCCTCATAAAGCACCCCAACGATGCCGGGTTCCACCATGGCAAGGCTGGAATAGGCAAAACCGCCCTCGCCCAGCAATTTCTTCACCGGCCAGGTCTTGCCGTTGTCATAGCTCATGGCCACCTGTCCCTTAATGCGCCGGCCCGCGCTGGGCCCGGAAAACAGAATGCGGCTTTTGCCGCCGTAGGCAGGCTGGTCGCTCAGGGAATACGTCATCAGGGAATTTTGGGTACTGTCGCAAAACAGCTCCGGAGCGTCTTCCACCTGTCCCCAGGTCTCCCCGCCATCCTGGGACCACGCAATACGGCGGCAATTGCCTGCGCCCCAATGGCGCGCAACCATCACCACGCCGCCGTTATCCGTTTCCGCAATGGACGTCTCGTTCACCATGCCTTTCATATTGGCAGTCGGCTGGCCCAGCTTCCAGCTCTTGCCGCCGTCATCGCTGTAAATGCAGGAAATCACCCATTTGCCGAACGGCCCTTCATTCATCGGAATCACCAGGCGGCCCTTGTGGGCGCCGCTCTTCAACTGGGTTCCCGCATTCGGGCCGGACGCCATAATATCCACTCCGGAAGGACGCTTGGTCGTCTTCGTAATCTCCTGCGGCTTCGTCCAGGAAGAACCTCCGTTCCTGCTCTGAATCATGAAATTGCGGATGCACTTTTCATCATCCCATCCGTCCGGGATATTGGGCTGCCGCTCCTTGACGCCGGCAGGGTAACGCTGGAACACGACAGTCACGGTTTTGGTTCTGGCGTCATAAACGGGGCACGGATTATTGAACGTGGCGCCATGGGCCTTGGCAATCGCCCGGGGACGGGACCAGGTCTTCCCGCCATTCTTGCTGACGCTCATGATAATATCGTTCTCCCCCTGGTCGGTATTCTTGTACCGTCCTTCGGCGAATGCCAGGAGCTGGCCCTTGCCGATACTGAGCAGGGCGGGAATACGGATGGACGCATAGGGATTGCCCTCCCCGGCGCTGAATACGGTCACAGCCCTGTCCGTAGGGAAACCGGTTTTCTCTTCCTGCCCGAACGCCGGCAATGCCACGGCGCATACGGCACTCATCAAACACTTGAATACGGAGTTCATCATCCTCTCCACCTTATTCCATTTTCCCCTTCCGCACAACAACCATGTCATGCATGTGCGTCAAGACCAGAGAAAAAGGAACATAAAGAGAAACACGCGGCAGGAACGCAATACTGCCGCCGGGAAGCCCGGAAGGCTTCGGTTCAAAACTCAAGAGGGGAACAAGGAACGCGCCCATCCGGATACGGCGCCCCGGAAAAGCGCCCGCCGGAACACGGGAAATATCCGGAAACGTGAAACCGGCCGAAAAAAACCTGCCGCAACGCCAAAACCATTCCACAAATCAACCGCCCGGCCTTTCTCCTGACGGACTGCCTGCCTATTTATTCATCAAGAGAAAAATGGTGAAAGAAGAAGAAAACGGAACCTGTATCTTGTAACATCACGGAACCACCTGCTTCCCGTACTGTCATGAACCGAATCCTTCCATTACTATCCCTGCCCCTGCTGTCGCTCGCAGCGGCATTTGCCGCCAACACGCCGGAACACATCGGCAACGACCTCAAACTGTTCAAAGACTCCTCCTGCACCTCCCTGAAGCCGGATGTCAAAGACACTTCCGCCTTCCAGTCTGACGCGATGAAGGAACTCGCGGCCAAAATCCTGGCGGGCCATTACAAGCCGGACTACCTGTATGCCGAATACCGGGCCCTCCCCTCACCGCGCCAGACGGGGAAAAATCTCAGAATCGGCGACGGATTCAGCAAATACGACAACATGACGGGCGTCTATCTGGAAAAGGGGCGGCATGTTGTCCTGGTCGGCAAGACGGAGGGGCAGGAAATCAGCCTCCTGCTGCCGAACCTGATGCGCAAGCCGGCCGAAGGAGTGCAGCCCACAAAAGACCCCAATGGCTGGGGATTGCACAAAAAGCAGATTCCGCTCAAGGAAGGAATCAACATCATTGACGTGGAAACGCCCGCCAACGCCTATATCAGCTACTTCACCGAAGACGCCGGCAAGGCGCCGAAAATCCCCGTCCACTTCGTGACCGGCAAAGCCAACGGCTACTTTGACACCACCCGGGGCGACACCAACAAGGACTGGGTTCGCCTGCTTGACCAGGCCGTCTCTCCGATCATGGATGCCCGGGGAAAATACATCCAGGTTGCCTACCCCGTAGAATTCCTGAAAAAATTCACCAAAGACCGCGGAACCGAACTCATCAACGCCTACGACAAGCTCATCGGCATCCAATACCAGCTGATGGGCCTGGATAAATACGGCAAAATCCCGGAAAACCGCGTCCTGGCCCGCGTGAACTTCAACTACTACATGTTCCGCGACGGAGACGGAGTCGCCTACCTTGGAAACGACGGGACAATGCGTATGGTCACCGACCCTGAAAACGTTCTCAAGGGCGATGCCTGCTGGGGATTCTCCCACGAAGTAGGACACGTCATGCAAATGCGCCCGATGACCTGGGGCGGCATGACGGAAGTCAGCAACAACATCTTTTCCCTGCAGGCCGCAGCCAAAACAGGCAATGAAAGCCGCCTGAAGCGCCAGGGCAGCTACGACAAGGCCCGTAAGGAAATCATCGAAGGGGAAATCGCCTACCTGCAATCCAAGGACGTCTTCAACAAGCTGGTTCCCCTGTGGCAGCTCCATCTTTACTTTACCAAAAACGGACACCCCGACTTCTATCCTGACGTCATGGAGTACCTGCGCAACAACGCGGGAAACTACGGAGGGAACGACACCGTCAAATACCAGTTCGAATTCGTCAAGGCATGCTGTGATGTCACAAAAACCGACCTGACGGACTTCTTTGAGAAATGGGGATTCTTCAAGCCCGGAAAATTCCACATCGGCGACTATGCCCAATACGACTTTAACGTCACCCCCGAAATGGCGGCGGAAACGAAAAAATGGATTGCCGGCAAAGGCTACCCGAAACCTGAAACCGACATCACCGAATTAAGCGAGTAACGAGATTCGGCAATCCCGACGATTCCTTTTAATCATCAAATATGCTGCAAACGGATAAGAAAACAGGGGCTCAAGTTCAATTCTTTTGAAAGTATTTTTGATGATGGAAGATTATTAAGAAGTTAAACTCCCTCACCAAAGGGTGGAATCATTTCTGATTCCTCCCTTTTTCATTTCTATATCCATCCCCCTATTCCCAGCCATACTGAGTACGACAAATGTCAGGTACCCCTAAATTAAATGTATTCCCCCATTTGATAGCCTACCCAGGAATTGATACAATCGGTAGACAGCTCCTATTTTGATCAGACATCTCAACAGGAAGTAAAATACAATGCTTTTCGATGAACCCGCTTTAGCTGGCTCGTCATCCGTATAGCGATGGGGGGATAGCGTGCTTCCCTGATGGTCACAAATAAAAAGGTCGTTTCCCTTGAGAAAGGAAACGACTTCAGAAGAGCATCTCAGCAGTTTTCCTTTTTGAGTGAAGAGAATTTGCCCTTCAGAGGATATTACCTGGACAAATATTCCTTGTTGGTATGCAGCTCCGATCATGAATCCACCATGTCGCGAAACATGGGCTTTATACACAACAAAGCTCCATGACAGTCAATTGTTTTCCCCACAATCTAATACCGCTTGATGAAAATATTCAAGACTGGAGAGGAAGAACGACTTTACGCATTTCCGAGGAATGGGGGGACTCCGGTTGTTCGTTGATAAGAGAGGAGATGGACCGAGCCACCATGTCTCCCAGGGATATCCCCTGCTGGGACGCCTTGGCTTCAAGCTGCTTGTAAAGTTCAGGGGAAAGTTTAACCGACAGAGACAAGGAAACGTCTACCTGAATATCGGGAATGGAATTGGGAGATGATGTTGGTTGCGCGGCTGGCATCTGAACCATCACCCGTTCAATCAGCTGTTGCTTCAATGGGGGAATTATCTTCTGGGACATCCAATTGCGAACAGTAATTTCAGAAACTCCGCATTGGTCAGCCATCCATTTGTAATCAAGATTTTGCTCTTTGAGCCATCGTTTAACTCCCATCTTGAATATGGATTGATCCCCCTCTTGTTTCATGGAAGGGATTTTATCACAATTCCCGGAAAAGACAAGGCAACAAGCATCTCTGTTGGAGACATGAAGTATCTATTAGAGGATGGAATGGAGATGACGGGCAACGAGTTCCTCAAGGGAACAACCGGATTCCAGGGCTTTGCGGGACAATTTTGCATGATCCTCCAGAGATAGTTCGAACTTGAGGCCGTCTTCCCTGTTTCCTTCAATGAAGGAAACTGTCTTTCTGGAGGACTCAACCATGCTCTTGAGGCAATGGGAAAATCTCTCGGGAATACCTTTTTGAGATATCCATTGACGTACCGTACGCTCCGAAACTCCACAGGCAAACGCAATTTTTGAATAACTCAATCCATTGTCCATCACCCATTTTTCAAACTCCTTCGCAGACCGAACGCCTGTTCCATGCGTCTTCATGAGAGGAATATGCCACAAGAACAATCTCAAGTAAATTATCTTTTTGAGATATTAAGTGTTTACAAAAATCTCTTTAGGAGACATATTACTCTCTCCACCTGAGAATTCCATATATGGCCTTATGGAGATTTCCGACAAAAGGCAGAACAACGAAACCGATACAACCATGGAAAACAACAATAATCTAACACAGGAAGATGAAAGAGAAAAACTTCTAAGAGAATTAAGCGTAAAGGCTGAAAACCTTAGAATCAAATATTCTGAGCTGTCCCCTGCCGAGGAAAAGGAATTAAACGATATATTGGGAAAAATAGCTTTATTGGAGAATCAGAAGAACAACTGATTCTTCCCATGTGATCTGCAACCACTCACCAAAATCGATTATGAAGCCACATCTGCCTACAATACTTCTAGCGGCCGTGCTTGCCTGCATTTCGCAACCGGTCATTGCCACGGAAACAATCAATCTGAATACCCATGACTGGGATCAATATGTCGGAAAAACTCCCGAATTTGATAACGTCAATCTGAGCCTTGATGGCAATTGGTCTGTTAATCTTGATAAATTTTACGGCCCATGCTGGGGCTCAACGGATAACGGCTCCTATACGTTGACAGGACAAGGCACTATGGATTTCAAAAATGATAACTTTATTATATGTGGAGGATCTTCCGATTGGCCTGATTCAGCTAATCCTCCTACTGGCAATGCCCAATACACCATCAGTTCTGGCATCGTTTTAAAAAATGTATCGTTAGATGCACAATTAGGAGCGCAAGTGAAATTCAATGGTTCCCTCGAAACAAGCAGCAAGGAGTCCTCCTGCTCATTCTTTGTTGATTCTACTGTTGATGGCCCATTATCTATCATTGATTTGAGAAACGCGACGATTAAAGATAACGACTTTGTTAATTTGGAATTTTGTCGAGGAACTATTATCAAAGATCAATATACTGTATCAACTACTCATGGACTTAAGATCTGGAATTACACTTCATTTGAAGGGAGTGGAATTCTACAAGGGAATCTCATTCTTTCGGACGGAGGAGAGGTTGCTCTATTGGACTATGGTCGTAATAAATATTCTAATATAACTGTAACTGGAACTTTATCTATTACAGGGAATACAACAATTGATTTCCACTGTATTGGTCCAGAAGACAGTTTCCTTAGTCCGGAGACGGGGACGATTGTATTTTACTGTAAATATATTACTGGTGAAACTAGTCTTTTGAAGATTACTGAAAGTTATGATGGAACCACCACAGTTTCCCGGGACATTGCTGACAAGAAGTTCGTTTCCATTGCTCAAACAGATGGACGTTATGCCCTGACACTGGTTGACAACGATTATAATCCCGGTCAACCGGAACAACCGGGAACTATTATTACCGACGGCAAGGCTCCCGATATTCTGTCCCAAGATGTTGTCGTTTCCTTGGCGAACGGCGGCAATGTTGATGCGACGAAAGTTACCAGCGGACTTAGCAATGCCTATGTCCAAGGAACGGGAGGAACATTGGTCACCAGTAGTTCACAAACATTTACGATGTCGGGATCGGATACACTCGGTTTCAACATGGTGGGAACCGATGGAAATGCAGGCGCAGACATTCAAGTTGGTCAGGCAGGAGGAAGTATTACCGATGCCGCCATTGTTTTGACGGGGGACGAATACGAATCCAATCGGATCAATGTTCAGAGCGGTCTTCTGGAAATCGGTCAAAACACTGTTCTTGGAACAACTGATTCCGTGCTTACTGTTGGAACTCCCAATGGTTCCGAGGATGCAGTTACTGCTTCCGTCAACAACAGGGGAACAATCAACAATGACGTTGCCATTAATTCCGGTGCATCCCTGGACAACAGGAATACCATCAATGGAGACGTACTCGTTAATGGATCATCCATCTTGAGCAATAACGGGGTGGTAAAAGGGATCGTAACGGTATCGGAAAACGGCTCTGTCAATGGCAGCGGCACCTTTGGTTCAACCATCCTCCAATCAAATGCACTACTCTATGTCGGTAACAGCCCGGGATTCCAAAAGCATAACAATCTGACTTTGAATAACGGTTCGAGGCTCGGTTTCTATCTGGACGGAATCACAGCCGCTACGTCGTCCAATCACGGTTCCGGAACCTATTCCAATCTTTCCGTGACCAATTCCCTTGCGGTTAATGGAACGGTGAATACCGAAGTGGAAGTAGGCCTTGGAATCCTGGCCGCAGGGACGGAAGCGTTTACTCTTAACCTCATCAAAGCCAATGGGACGGGGTCGGTCAACGGTAATTTTGCCCTTTCCCTGAATGATAAACACCATCTCCTTAAGGAAGGCCATCTTTTCTGGGATTCTACTACCGGGACATTAAGTTTCACTGGACAAGTTGACGAATCCGTTGCCGCCCTGTTGAGCGGAAAAGACGGTTCCAATATCGCCAACATGCTTTGGTCCAGTACGAACGTCGTCAAGAGCTTCGGACAAACAGCTGCATCCCAGCTCAAAACTGTTCAACCAGGAGATACCAATGCATGGGTAAGCGGTCTTGGTGATTTTATCAATATGAACTCAACCTCACACGCAGGAGGATTCCAATACAACGGAGGAGGTTATGCTATCGGTATTGATCACGCGTGGACGAAAAAATTCCGTGCAGGCATCGCTTTGGGGCAGACGTTCGGCGTTTTCAAGACGGATGAATACCAGGCAGGATCTAAGCAGAACAGCATCATGGGCGGCCTGTATGCCAATTACCTTGCCCCCCTGTGTGACAGGCAGAATCTGGAATGGAGCGGTTATTTCGCTTACGGTTCCGTTGAAAACAGAGGTTACACGCTCGTAGGAGGCTCCAATAATCTTCTAGGCCAGTCCAAATGGAACGACGACGTATTTACTTTCGGACTCAAAGCCGATTGGAATATCAAGGTCACCGAGAAGACAACGCTGACTCCGTTTGTTGGAATCGATTATGTTCATGGAGCGCAGGAAAGCTTCACGGAAACGTATACCGGCGGCAGCCGCCAGTACAGGGACGGTAACATGCAAGTGTGGAGCGTACCCGCAGGTGTTACCGCCAAAACACAAGTAGCCTTGGGAGGAAACCAATATCTTATTCCCGAGCTGACTGTCTCCTATGTGGGAGATGTCTCCCGGACGAATCCTTCCGTAAAATCCTCCATTTATGGAGTTGAAGTTAAATCGGAAGGAAGCAATCCGGGCAGAAGCGCTTTCATGATGAATGCCGGAACCAACTGGGTTATCAATCAAAACTGGAACGTTGGAGCATTCTACACTCTGGAAGCCAGAAGCAGCCAGGTGAATCAATCCGCTTCACTTTCGACAAGGTACAGCTTCTAAAATAGACAAAGAACAGTCATCAAGGGATGGAATCAGCAATGGTTCCACCCTTTTTCATTTCTATATCCATCCCCCTATTCCCAGCCATACTGGGTACGGCAAATGTCAGGTACCCCTAAATTAAATGTATTCCCCCATTTGATAGCCTACCCAGGAATTGATACAATCGGTAGACAGCTCCTATTTTGATCAGACATCTCAACAGGAAGTAAAATACAATGCTTTTCGATGAACCCGCTTTAGCTGGCTCGTCATCCGTATAGCGATGGGGGGATAGCGTGCTTCCCTGATGGTCACAAATAAAAAGGTCGTTTCCCTTGAGAAAGGAAACGACTTCAGAAGAGCATCTCAGCAGTTTTCCTTTTTGAGTGAAGAGAATTTGCCCTTCAGAGGATATTACCTGGACAAATATTCCTTGTTGGTATGCAGCTCCGATCATGAATCCACCATGTCGCGAAACATGGGCTTTATACACAACAAAGCTCCATGACAGTCAATTGTTTTCCCCACAATCTAATACCGCTTGATGAAAATATTCAAGACTGGAGAGGAAGAACGACTTTACGCATTTCCGAGGAATGGGGGGACTCCGGTTGTTCGTTGATAAGAGAGGAGATGGACCGAGCCACCATGTCTCCCAGGGATATCCCCTGCTGGGACGCCTTGGCTTCAAGCTGCTTGTAAAGTTCAGGGGAAAGTTTAACCGACAGAGACAAGGAAACGTCTACCTGAATATCGGGAATGGAATTGGGAGATGATGTTGGTTGCGCGGCTGGCATCTGAACCATCACCCGTTCAATCAGCTGTTGCTTCAATGGGGGAATTATCTTCTGGGACATCCAATTGCGAACAGTAATTTCAGAAACTCCGCATTGGTCAGCCATCCATTTGTAATCAAGATTTTGCTCTTTGAGCCATCGTTTAACTCCCATCTTGAATATGGATTGATCCCCCTCTTGTTTCATGGAAGGGATTTTATCACAATTCCCGGAAAAGACAAGGCAACAAGCATCTCTGTTGGAGACATGAAGTATCTATTAGAGGATGGAATGGAGATGACGGGCAACGAGTTCCTCAAGGGAACAACCGGATTCCAGGGCTTTGCGGGACAATTTTGCATGATCCTCCAGAGATAGTTCGAACTTGAGGCCGTCTTCCCTGTTTCCTTCAATGAAGGAAACTGTCTTTCTGGAGGACTCAACCATGCTCTTGAGGCAATGGGAAAATCTCTCGGGAATACCTTTTTGAGATATCCATTGACGTACCGTACGCTCCGAAACTCCACAGGCAAACGCAATTTTTGAATAACTCAATCCATTGTCCATCACCCATTTTTCAAACTCCTTCGCAGACCGAACGCCTGTTCCATGCGTCTTCATGAGAGGAGTATGCCACAAGAGCAATCTCAAGAAAATTATCTTTTTGAGATATTAAGTGTTTACCAAAATCTCTTTGGGAGATATTATTGCACAGTTAGATCGCAAATCTCCCTATGTTCTCGTGGAGATTCTCTGACAATAAAAACTCAAAATCGAATACGACTATGGAAGGCAAAAAAGAATTAACGCAAGAAGAGTACGAAGCGATTAAAGACAGAGTTGAGGAACTTCATCTTAAGGGAAACAATATGTCTCCACTTGAATATGAAGAACTGAACGGAAAACTCGCGATAATGGCTTCAGTAGAATCAGGAGGAATTCCCGTACGATAATCAATAACACTCATCTGATGTCGCGTTAATTCGTAGCAACATCACAAACGAAGTGACTCATCGCGACATCAGATTTTCGACTTTAATAAAACACATCAACAATAAATGACTATGAAGACTATCGCTATTTTATTAGTCGCAGGAAGTATCGCTCAGGCTGACATAGTAACCATTTATAGTCCAGGCGCAGACGATTATAATCCAGTTAGTCCTCCTTCGTATGTTATATGTACTTCTTTTGATTTTACTCTTAACAATTCGACTTGGTTGACAACTTCTGAAACATTGACAGATTCAGTACTTTTGCAAAATCTTACCATTTACGGAAGACAAGTTGGTAAAGGTTTTCCTGGAGGTTTAGGTATTGCTATTTTTCAAAAAAATCAAACATCCACATGGGATTTTGTAGGCAAATCATCTTGGAATAATGCTCCTTATGGACCAGGAACTCTGGTAGGTTCAAATCCATTCGATTTTGAAGATCTTAAACTAAGTACTAATGTTACGTATACGGCAGTCTTCTATGGAAAGGACAGTACCTTCAACTATCTTAAAGCGGGAAGTACAATCACCAGCCTGAAAGGTACAACAAGTTCTACAATAGAATGGGCAGATACACCAATTGCGGCACCAGCTATTGGTGTTACGAGTACTAATTCGCATGAGAATATCTATAAGGAAAATGGAACTCCTTATGATGAAACAGATAAGGTTCTTATGCCTGGTTATGAGGATTATGGGATATATATATCAGGACTAGACCGTTTGACGCCAGTTATCTCATTTACACTCGAAACTCTACCTAACGTACCAGAACCGACTACATCATCACTCAGCCTCTTAGGTCTCGCAACTCTTATGATGCATCGTCGTAGAGTCTAATCAGTCAATCAAACATTCCTTCAAAGAAACAAGGTGAGATCTGTCTATAGGTCTCACTTTGTCCTATTTCATCATACCCATACCATCTACCGTATACCCTACCTCATTCCATACACTACCCCCATTAAATCAAAAGTGCGCCCCAGTTGACAGCCCCCCTATTCCTTCCCGGTATATACAAGGAGGCTTTCACATGAAGAAAGACTTCCCCAAATGCTCCAAAATTGTTTTCCTAAAAAATGAAAATATTTTTTTCTGCATTAGGAAATGTATCAATGGGAGAAATGAAGGGAGCCCGTCCCCCCGGCCCTAGGAAAAATGATTTTTTTCACCTGTTACTCCCTCCTTTCACTTACTTCTTCTATTGAATGAGACCGGATGAAGCCTGCTTTGTATGCTATGGAGTTCTTTTTAACTTTAAATTAATTTCTAGGGATTTAATTTATAAAAGGAATATATTTTCCAGGGAAGAACCCGGATAATTCTTATCAATGATTCTGGAATTGTTTAGAATAAAACAGGAAAGAACGCCAGGAAGACCTTTTCACTTTCTGTGAAATCTTCACTGGAATATACGGATAGGGAAGCAGGAATTATTTTTAATGATATAAAAATAAGTACACTATGAAAATAATCGATTGAAAAAATAGAAGGAAAAAAGACATTTTTCAGTTCTAATTATTTAATAACGAATACATTAAAACATCAATAGATCTTATTCAATAGGGGTGCGGGGCGTGGCGGGAGGGGGAGTTGAGTTTCTTATCTGTTGCCTCCATCCCTCAATACTGGTGATTGAGGATTGGATGGAGCTTTTTCCTTTTATACAATGAAATCAGGAATGCCTTTTTGGAAAAGGAAGAGTCGAAAGACCTTCCTATGCCCTCCTCTTTTCCTCTATTGTATGAAACCGTATCCCAGATCTAATTCTAAATTGATTTCTACGGGAATTATTCAGGAAAGAAGGTAATTGGTAAGGGGAGACATTGAAAAATCCGTATAATCAATTCTGGGGATATTCAGAATAAAATAACCCGCGTATAGATGATTCTCCGTATACTACCATCTGCATTTCCTCAAACATGGATTCTCCAAGTGATCCTGTAAAATGGAATAATAGAGAGGAAAAAGGCTTATGAAAACGTGCTCAAAATTTACAAATATATTGCAATGAGCAAGTTATGAAAAATATGGTCTCATACAATGTATATTAAAGATAAAGAGAGATTTTGCAAATGTATACCGCTATATTCCATGTATTGTTTCCCCGGAAATCCCATAGAATTCACAAGAACATGGAAACAGATAAGTTATAATAAAAATAATCTCACTCAGTATATGAATATAATGAATGGAGGAATTACCAAATGTATGATTACGTATGATCAGATCCCAGGATTTTCAAGGGCAATTAGTTTTGTACAAAGGTATTTTTAATTAAATAATCGAAAGTAGTTAATCCTAAATAATTTTTACGAAGATTATTTAGGATATAGGGAAGATATCAATGAGTAACTTAGGGATCAACTGTGGCTATACGATGTTGGTACAATAGTAATATCATTTTCTAATCTTTTCACTGGTTGTGTATCTATTCTATTTTTAGGAATACTAACAGAGAAAGTAATTCTATTATCCACTCCATATTTTTCCCAAATAGTACCTTCATGTGCAAGAATTATCCTTTTTGCTGTATATAATCCCATTCCCGATCCATTTACATGCAATTTTCTGGCTTGAGGAGTACGCTTGCCAAATTTATACATATCAAGCCGTTCTAGCTCTGAAGGAAGTTTAATCATAGAAAAATTTGAAATGCTTACAACTAATCTATCTGTTTCAAAAAGAGAAAAAATTTCGACAGTTCTGGAAGGATGGGAGTATTTAACAGCATTCATTAGAATATGTTGTACACACAATTTAAAAGCCCTTTTGTCTCCAAGTATAGCAAAATCTCTAGTTTTTTCTTTATCATATTTTATAATAATATCAACTTCTTTTTCACGAGCTTCAGACTCCAATGAAGAGGAAACTTCATTTAGTGCTATAGATAAACTGAACCAATTCTCAGAACGTAAGGAGTACTCATCATTGAGCGTTATTTCTAATGAATCTGTTAAGGCATATGCATTTAACAAATCCATTCTAGCTTCATCAGCCTTACGTCTAAGATAATCATCGGCAGAAGAACGTGTGGCAATAATTCTTAATTTGGCATTAATAGATTGAATTTGGGTTGCCATATCATGCCCTATTTCTCGAATAAATAATTTAGTAGTGTTAAGTTTATAATTATTTTCTTTCTGTTCAATTTTAGCTTTAAAATAATCCTTAAAAAATGGGAATGCATTTCTAACCGATGGAAGCAAATCATCATTATTTGATATAATGCTTTTTATGACGGCAATTATGATATAATAATAGTTTTCCTCTAGTTCATAATAACATAAAACACGACATTTTGAATCATCGTATTTAATTAGCTCAAAAATATCTGTAAAATCTTTTTTATCAATAGAAATTCCATGTTGATTTTTAGTATGAATTAAAATATATTTAACAAAATTTATAAAAGCATATTTTTTTGCATTTTCAAAAGGATCTATAGGAATTCCATAATTTGAAGCAATAGTCAGATCTAATTCGTCATTTATATTTTGACGCAAAAATAGAGAAAAAACCATTGGTTTATTATTACATTTACTATCTAGTGAATCTAGAAAAAATTTCCATAATAATTTCTCAGTTGGCTCTTGTGTTCTTGTTCTCATTACTCAATAATTGCATTAATAGTTTGTAATAATTCTATTGGATCTATAGGTTTCCGTATAATTTCATCTACTAAACCATGAAGAATCTGAGGCAACGGATGCCTTGTTCCTGTTAATACGCAAATTTTGAGATCAGGAAATTCTTCTTTCACCTTTTTAATAAAAAATACACCTGCCTGATGTTCATCCAAGTCAGGATCATCTCCCCACGTAGCATCCCAACTAATTTGTATATCTACTATCAATAACGTAACTGGAGCAGCTCTCAAATATTTTAGAGCAGAACTAGGATGAGGTACAATATGCACATAATATCTATCTTGGAAAAAATAGAATGTATCCCTTAACTTATCTACTTCGTCATCTACACTAAGAATTATAGGCTTACTTCCTCTACTTAAAATATCATTCTCTATTTTTAAATAATTCAAATAGAATGGATTGACGGATGACAAATTAGGATCTCTTTTACATTCAATTTCTACATTATACTTTCTTCTTATGATTTCTCTACATTGTTCATCATTTAGTGCCTTTTCTATAGGTCTACACACTTGTAATAGCCAATGAGAAATACTCTCTTCTTTAGCTGGAAGAACTGCTGGTTTTAGGTATATATAGTTGGTACCATTTAGATTAGCATAATCATACGTATTCCCTAATTCCCATTGCTTAGTAATTATATGTTTGTACCAATTCCATTTCGATAGAGGTTCCATATCTTCATATAAACTATTAAAAGCACTAATGGGAGCTCTAGAAGGACCAATATCCATTTCATCTGCTAGTCTTAATAAAGCTCCCAAATATTTAATTTTTTCAGGTAACTTTGAGAGTTTTATACTACGGTGAGCTTCTCCTATTGAAATGATTTTTTGTATAGTATCTAAGTCGAACCCGATTTCCGCAAGAAAAGATGATTTTTGTTGTAAAAAAGATTTTATAAGATTATGATGCTTTATTCTAATAGCATTTTCTAGCTTTGAAGGATCATCTAAATCTGAGCTATCTTTTTTGAGTTCATCTAGAGTAAAATCATTCAAAGCAGTTAACATCCCAACATCATGTATACAAATAGCAGCACAAAGCAAAAATAAATCTCTATTATCTATTTTAATTCCGCCATTAATTAAAATGGCCAAATTCTCAAATATATTGTCTGTATGGACTCTTCCATGAATTGTAAAAAAGTTAAATCTAGGACTGAATTCGTGCCATCCATCAGATTTATTTTTAAGCAATTTTAAAAGCTCTAAATCTCTTTCAGGAAGTTTTTGGCATATATCTAACATAATCACTTAGCTTAGAAAGTACTGATACCAGTATCAGTTTCTCATACAATTATGTCCAGTTTATTTCCCCATTTTTTCCCATGCCCAAACAAACAAAAACCGCAATATACTCATCACGAATATATTGCGGTGGAAAATTGATGGCGGACAGGGAGGGATTCGAACCCTCGGTACCGGTTTGCGGTACACACACTTTCCAGGCGTGCTCATTCGACCACTCTGACACCTGCCCGTTGGAGATTGTGCTAGATAGGAAAGCAGGAGCAGAATAATGGCAGAAGAGAGGTTTGGCAATCTTTTTTTCATCCGGAAGAAATTTTCCCGTCTTCCCCGAGTTTTTTCACGTTTCCGGTTGTTGCTCGAAAAGGGTGAAAAGCGCTCCGACAACACGAGGAAGTCTTCAACAGGAATAAGCAGAAACGAAGCGTATTTTCAGAAGTTTTGAAAGGAACAGGTTTCCGTGGTTCACAAAAATTATCCATGAGGGCATGGCAGATTTTCTGCCCTCCCTGCCCTGTTTTTCCCGCAGAGCAAATAAGAATTTTTCTCTTTCTCCACCTTTACGGCTTCCGTGCAATCGGGGAAGGTTCAGGTAAGAACCTCTATTGATAAGCTTCTTTCCGTCCTGGCTCCAGGATTAACCAGCAGCCGTTTGAGAAGTTTCAAGAGCGAGACGGGAAGAGAAGACTGAAGGATTCCGGAAGCCCAAGGTTCCGAGAGTTCCGGAAAGGCGCGGCAGAAATGGGAACCCACGCTGTGAGAAGAGAAAGCGGGACATGCCGTTTCTCCGCGTATCTTCATTTCCGCGGCTCCGCATTCCTCCCGTCCTCAAAAAAAGCCAAAGGCTTCCGGCATGTCCCGGAAAAGGCGTTTCCCGACCGCACTTCCCCCTTGACGGATGCCCCAAAGACAGGTTTGCTAGTCCTGCGCATGGGAGAGTCCTTTTACACACGCACCACGGAGGCCCCCTCCTCCGCTTTTGATTTGTCCCTCAGACCGCCCGCTTTCAGCGAGTTCTGCGGGCAGGAGAAGATTAAGGACCGCCTGATGCTGATGGTGGAAGCCGCCAGACAGCGCGACGACGTGCTGGATCACATCCTGTTGAGCGGTCCCCCGGGCCTGGGGAAGACGACGCTTGCCAATATTATCGCGAATGCCGTCGGCTGCCGCATTCATACGACTTCCGGCCCCCAGATTGAAAAGGCGGGAGACCTGGCCGGCGTGCTGACCAATCTGGAAAAGGGGGATATTCTGTTTATTGACGAGATCCACCGCCTGCACCCGGCCATTGAGGAGTATCTGTACCCGGCCATGGAGGATTTCCGGCTGGATATTATCATCGACCAGGGGCCGAACGCCCGCTCCATCCAGCTCAACCTGCCCAAGTTCACCCTGGTGGGGGCCACTACCCGCGCCGGGATGCTGACCAGCCCGCTGCGTTCCCGCTTCGGCCTGGTGAACCGGCTGGATTATTATACGCGGGAGGAGCTGTGCGCCATTATCGAACGGTCCGCGGGGCTGCTGAACGTGCCCGTGGACCCGGAGGGAGCCCTGCAGATTGCGCTGCGCTCCCGCGGCACGCCCCGCGTGGCCAATTCCCTGCTGCGCTGGGTGCGGGATTACGCCCAGGTGCGCGGCGACGGCGTGATTACGGAGCAGTTGGCGCATGACGCCCTGACCATGATTGAGATTGACGACGACGGCCTGGACGAGATGGACAAGCGCCTGCTGGAAGCGATGATTTACAAGTTCAACGGCGGCCCGGTGGGCCTTTCCTCCCTGGCGGTGGCCGTAGGGGAGGACGCTTCCACGCTGGAGGACGTGCACGAGCCTTTCCTGATTATGCAGGGGTATATCAGCCGCACCCCCAGGGGGCGCGTGGCGATGCCTTCCGCCTATCTCAAGATGGGAGCCGCGCCGCCCGCCAACGGCCAGGGGTGGCTGTTGTAGGCCATTCATTTACGGCATGGAAGGAGTGCTGCGTTTTGTGCTGGTCATCAGACCCGCTTTCTTTTAGACTGTTTCCACATAAAACGTCAGGACGTTTTCTGTTCATCATACGCCCAAAGCTATGGCCGCACATTCTGATATTTCCTTTAAAAGACTGCCCGTCAAGATTATCGGTACGGGTTCCTATGTTCCGGAACGCCGCCTGACCAATGCGGATCTGGAGAAGATGGTGGACACTTCCCACGAATGGATTATTGAACGCACGGGCATTGTGGAACGCCGCATCGCCGCCCCTGACGAGTACACTTCCCATATGGGGACGAAGGCCGCCCAGCGCGCTCTGGAATCCTGCGGGCTGAAGCCGGAGGATATTGACCTGATTATCGTCGCCACCATCACGCCGGATACGTTCACCCCTTCCACTTCCTGCTATATCCAGGATGCCCTTGGCGCCAAGAATGCCGCCGCCTTTGACATTTCCGCCGCCTGCTCCGGCTTCCTGTTCGCCATGAAGACCGCCGTCCAGTACATCGGCACCGGCCAGATGAAAACGGCGCTCATCATCGCCGCTGAAAAACTTTCCACCGTCGTCAACTGGGAGGACCGCAGCACCTGCGTCCTGTTCGGGGACGGCGCCGGGGCAGCCGTGCTCCAGGCTTCCACAGGGGAAGAGGGAGAAGGTTCCGTCCTTGCCACGGATATCGGTTCGGACGGCTCCCTGCATGACCTGCTCCAGATTCCGGGCGGCGGCTCCCGCTGCCCCACCACAGCGGAAAACGCCCATGAACGCCTGGCTACCCTGGCCATGCGCGGCAATGAGACCTTCCGCCATGCCGTCACGCGCATGAAGGCTTCCGCCGCCAGCGTCATTGAACGCGCCGGCCTCACGGCGGACGATATCCAGCTGATTATTCCCCACCAGGCCAATCTCCGCATCATTAACGCCGTAGCGCAGCGCCTTTCCATTCCTGAAGATAAGGTGTTCGTGAACATTGAGAAGTACGGCAACACGTCCGCGGCCGCCGTCGCCATCGCCTTTGACGAAGCGCGCCGTTCCGGCAGATTCGGCAAGGGAGACAACGTTGTCCTGGTCACATTCGGCGCCGGGCTTACCTGGTCCGCCGCCGTTATCCGCTGGTAATATTCTTTTTCACCCCCCCTCCATCATCATGACCACTGAACCATACGGCAAAAAAAATCCGTTTCCCGCTCCCGTCCTCTCCGTCAGGCACATCACCGGGGAAGGCAGCCCCAAGGAAACCATCCACATTGAATACAGCCTGGACGGTTCCGGGATGAACTATATTGCCGGGGACGCCCTGGCCGTTATTCCCGCCAATGATCCGGCCCTGGCGGACGCTCTGATTGACAAGCTCGGCCTCAGCCCGGATTCCCAGGTTCCCACGCCCGAAGGGGAAACCGCAAGCCTGAAAGACGCCCTGGTTCACTGCTATGACATTACCAATGTCAACAAAGCCCTGCTGACCAAGTGGGCCGCCGCCTCCGGCAGCCAGGAGCTGGACACGCTTCTGGCCGGGGATAAGGACGCCCTCAGCGATTTCCTGTGGGGCCGGGACGTGCTGGATCTGGCCACGGAATACCCCGCTTCCTTCGAATCCGCGGAGGCTTTCGTCGGCATCCTGAAAAAGATCATGCCGCGCCTTTATTCCATCGCCTCCAGCCCGAACGCCCATCCCGAACAGGTTCACCTGTGCGTGGGCGCGGTGCGCTATACGGCCCGTGACCGCAAGCGCGGCGGCGTTTGCTCCACCTATATGGCGGACCGCCTCCAGCCGGGCCATACGGCCAGGGTATTCGTACATACCAACAAGAATTTCCGCCTTCCGGAAGACGGGGACACCCCCATCATCATGGTGGGCCCCGGCACCGGCATCGCCCCTTTCCGGGCATTCTGGGAGGAACGCGCCGCTTCCGGCGCCAAGGGCGGCAACTGGCTGTTCTTCGGCAATCCGTACAGGGCCACCGACTTCTGTTATGAAGACGAGCTGAACCAGTTGACCGGCACCGGCAAACTGAAGTTGTCCGTGGCCTGGTCCCGCGACCAGGAAAAGAAGGTGTATGTGCAGCACCTCATGGTCCAGGAAGGCGAAGAGCTCTGGAAATGGCTGGAAGCCGGCGCCTGCTTCTACGTCTGCGGGGACGCCTCCCGCATGGCGAAGGACGTGGACAACGCCCTTCATGAAGTCATCCAGACCTGGGGCCATAAAACTCCGGAGGAAGCCGCGGCATATGTGGCGGACATGAAACAGCACCGCCGTTACCAGCGGGACGTGTACTAATTCGGGATCTCCCCCTTGAACCTGTCACCGCGCCTTTCCATCTTTTCTGGAAAGGCGCTTTTTCTTTTTCCGGAGAAAAACCGCCACGTATCAATCCAGCTTCTTTCGAGCCGGAGAAGCCATCTTCCGCCCCCCTCTCCATCAAAAACAACGCCGGACCGGAGAGAACCCGTCCGAGCAAAAGTTCCCCTCCTTCTTCAAGCGTTTCCTTACCCTTATTCCAAATCCTGCCGGGCGCCGCAAACGGCCCGTTTCACTTTCCTAAGCTTGAAAAAGAAGACCATGCAAAATAAATACAGCTTTTGCGGCAAACAACGGGCTATACCCCTTTTTCCTGGTCCTTTTAAGGACCATCTTTGAGAAAAGGAATAATTCCACCAATTCTGCAACTGATCAATATAGCTTATCTTTTTTCTCCTCTCCTCTATTTCAGCAAGCAATTCTTTCCGCGAACGAAAGACCAGAACAAAGCTCTCCAGCAACTCACCGCACAGTTTCATCCCCGCTTCTACGCTTTCTTTCAACTGCTCCAACATTACTAAGTCCTTCCTTTCAAAAGCCTCTGCCGTCTGCATGTCGGCAAACCGGAATGCGCTACTGACAGCGGAGATATTTTGTGCTGCAAAACGGTAATAACACAGAGCCGTATCCGGCAATTCATAAATATTACCCTGCAACCATGCGTGAAATGCCATTAGATCATCCTCAAAATTAGCCGTTATCGGAAAAGCATTTCCCCACTCGTATGCACTTTTTCTGATGATCATAGCAGATCCATAATGAGCTGAAGAAGAAAAAGCCCCTTGTTGGAGCACGACAGCCGGCATTTCCCGTGGAACGGAGGGAAATGCCGGGAATTCAAACGCAACTCCCGGTTCCTCATAGACGTTAATCATCTGGCTGACTACAGCCACAGCATCCGGATACTCCATCACTGCCCAGGCAAAAAACCTGCATCTCCAGGGGAAGGAACAATCGTCCCCATCCTGACGGAGAATCCATTCATGGGAAGCCAGACCAACCGCCTGCCGGATATGAGGCCCGCGCCCCAGCGGCGTTTCATTCCGGTTCAAGATTACCCGGTACGGCCCCCTGTATTGAGCCGCCATTTCCTGCATGACGGCGAAGGTTCCGTCGGAAGATCCGTCATCCGAAAGGATGATTTCAACCGGCCCTTCATAATCCTGCCCAAATACGCTCCGGATGGCATCCCGGATGCAATGCTCCTGATTATGCCCGGTCAGGATAATGCTGATGGAAGGGAGTCGCGAAGAATTCATGAAAAAAAGTGCAGAAAAGGAAGTGAAAAAAACGAAAGGAATATTGCTCTTCCCCGTTTACATATAAGACATCATGTTCATACCGGATTCCCAATCCGATATCTTTTTATTCAACAACAAATATTTAATAATAAAAATGTTATGATTAAATTCATTCTCATATTCTTCTTTTCATTTGAGTAGTAATAAAAATATTTCTGCCCGATAGGTTCCCTTTTCAGATATTTACATTGACAACGGATTGGGAATCCGTTACCTGTGCTTTTTTGAAGTACCTGATACACATGAAATTATCTACATTCTGCATCTTATGCTGCCTTTCCACGAGTCTTTCCCAGGCTGCCACCTACATCTGGAGCGGAGCGGCAGGAAACGGAATTTACGGAGACGCCAACAACTGGACGGTAAATGGCACGCCGAACGGCTATTATCCGCAAAGCAATAGCGATAATGCCATCATCGGAAAAAATGCCGGAACGGTCACCTGGTCCACCTCCCAATCCTATTTCGGAGCCACCAGACAAGTCATCATAGAATCTGGAAGCACCCTGCTTTGCACAACGACTGTAGGAGACCTCAACGTCGATTCTTTCACGCTGGAAGGCAATTCCCAATTGATATTTGAATCCAGCAATGCCCTTGGGCTGGGACGTAACTTCACATTGAATTTCGGCACGTTTACGGCGGAAGAACACGGCACCCTGACCGCTACGGATATCTCCGGCTTCTGGACCAACGGAAAAACAGTCGTCTTCGCCGGCATACTGGATACGAGCAGCCTTTCCGCAGCTTGGAACGCGGATGGAGAAGAGGAGCAACGCGATCTAGCTATCGCGGCCGCGATCAAGCAGGTGCGACAGACGTCATACTAGATATCAAGCGACTTCTCCTATCCCCTGGGAACACATCAATCTCACCGGAGAATATCGCTGGCCAAAGCCTTAGCGTAGGATTCCGCCCCTTCCCGCAAACGACCCCAAACAGGAAACGCAGCTGAAACGGGAAGCTCAACACCCACTGACGCATGGGTTGTTCAGGCAGTACTTCATCAACCAGCAAGGCGGCACTTTCGGCCATCCGCCGCGCCCCACAGCTCGGGCAGAAACCGCGACGCTTACAGCTGAAAGCGACCAGGTGCTCGGCGTGGCAAGACTCGCAGCGAACCCGTAGAAAGCCATGCTCCAGCCGCCCGCATTGGAGAAATTCTTCAAATTCCCGTTGCACATAGCCCGGCAATTCCTTTCCCTGCTCTGCCATAAGCGCAGCGAATGCCGGGTAATACTCGTCAACGATCTGATAGAGAAGGGTTTGCTCGGGTCGGTGGCTCTGGTAACGACCAGTATCCCGATCCCGGCTGGCCGTCCTGGCCGCCACATGAGGCATGTTCCGCGTCCTTGCAATACTGTGTTTACATACAGTCTATCGCTTAGCGGAAAGTTCTTTTACCCTCAGCCGAAATGCCTGCCGTTGCTAGACATTGCCAGCCAGTGCCCGTCACTCCCGTACTAACTGTCACGAACCCCTGCAATAACTGTCACGCCCCCCTGCAATAACTGTCACGAACCCCTGCAATAACTGTCACGCCCCCAAACCTGCAAACCCAGCAGGGGCGGGGGCTGGCGGGGTGTTGGAAAAATCCATCCATGATTATCTAAGAATAATCCACTAGGCGCGGTTATCAGCGCCCTTGTGGGGCGCTGCTGCCCTTGCCCAATATGCCCGGCCAGAGGCCGGATAGCTGGTCTATTCGCTGCGCTAGGCTACACACCGCCCCACCGCTGCGCGGCAGGGGGAAAGGCGGGCAAAGCCCGCTAAACCCCACACCAAACCCCGCAGAAATACGCTGGAGCGCTTTTAGCCGCTTTAGCGGCCTTTCCCCCTACCCGAAGGGTGGGGGCGCGTGTGCAGCCCCGCAGGGCCTGTCTCGGTCGATCATTCAGCCCGGCTCATCCTTCTGGCGTGGCGGCAGACCGAACAAGGCGCGGTCGTGGTCGCGTTCAAGGTACGCATCCATTGCCGCCATGAGCCGATCCTCCGGCCACTCGCTGCTGTTCACCTTGGCCAAAATCATGGCCCCCACCAGCACCTTGCGCCTTGTTTCGTTCTTGCGCTCTTGCTGCTGTTCCCTTGCCCGTACCCGCTGAATTTCGGCATTGATTCGCGCTCGTTGTTCTTCGAGCTTGGCCAGCCGATCCGCCGCCTTGTTGCTCCCCTTAACCATCTTGACACCCCATTGTTAATGTGCTGTCTCGTAGGCTATCATGGAGGCACAGCGGCGGCAATCCCGACCCTACTTTGTAGGGGAGGGCGCACTTACCGGTTTCTCTTCGAGAAACTGGCCTAACGGCCACCCTTCGGGCGGTGCGCTCTCCGAGGGCCATTGCATGGAGCCGAAAAGCAAAAGCAACAGCGAGGCAGCATGGCGATTTATCACCTTACGGCGAAAACCGGCAGCAGGTCGGGCGGCCAATCGGCCAGGGCCAAGGCCGACTACATCCAGCGCGAAGGCAAGTATGCCCGCGACATGGATGAAGTCTTGCACGCCGAATCCGGGCACATGCCGGAGTTCGTCGAGCGGCCCGCCGACTACTGGGATGCTGCCGACCTGTATGAACGCGCCAATGGGCGGCTGTTCAAGGAGGTCGAATTTGCCCTGCCGGTCGAGCTGACCCTCGACCAGCAGAAGGCGCTGGCGTCCGAGTTCGCCCAGCACCTGACCGGTGCCGAGCGCCTGCCGTATACGCTGGCCATCCATGCCGGTGGCGGCGAGAACCCGCACTGCCACCTGATGATCTCCGAGCGGATCAATGACGGCATCGAGCGGCCCGCCGCTCAGTGGTTCAAGCGGTACAACGGCAAGACCCCGGAGAAGGGCGGGGCACAGAAGACCGAAGCGCTCAAGCCCAAGGCATGGCTTGAGCAGACCCGCGAGGCATGGGCCGACCATGCCAACCGGGCATTAGAGCGGGCTGGCCACGACGCCCGCATTGACCACAGAACACTTGAGGCGCAGGGCATCGAGCGCCTGCCCGGTGTTCACCTGGGGCCGAACGTGGTGGAGATGGAAGGCCGGGGCATCCGCACCGACCGGGCAGACGTGGCCCTGAACATCGACACCGCCAACGCCCAGATCATCGACTTACAGGAATACCGGGAGGCAATAGACCATGAACGCAATCGACAGAGTGAAGAAATCCAGAGGCATCAACGAGTTAGCGGAGCAGATCGAACCGCTGGCCCAGAGCATGGCGACACTGGCCGACGAAGCCCGGCAGGTCATGAGCCAGACCCAGCAGGCCAGCGAGGCGCAGGCGGCGGAGTGGCTGAAAGCCCAGCGCCAGACAGGGGCGGCATGGGTGGAGCTGGCCAAAGAGTTGCGGGAGGTAGCCGCCGAGGTGAGCAGCGCCGCGCAGAGCGCCCGGAGCGCGTCGCGGGGGTGGCACTGGAAGCTATGGCTAACCGTGATGCTGGCTTCCATGATGCCTACGGTGGTGCTGCTGATCGCATCGTTGCTCTTGCTCGACCTGACGCCACTGACAACCGAGGACGGCTCGATCTGGCTGCGCTTGGTGGCCCGATGAAGAACGACAGGACTTTGCAGGCCATAGGCCGACAGCTCAAGGCCATGGGCTGTGAGCGCTTCGATATCGGCGTCAGGGACGCCACCACCGGCCAGATGATGAACCGGGAATGGTCAGCCGCCGAAGTGCTCCAGAACACGCCATGGCTCAAGCGGATGAATGCCCAGGGCAATGACGTGTATATCAGGCCCGCCGAGCAGGAGCGGCATGGTCTGGTGCTGGTGGACGACCTCAGCGAGTTTGACCTGGATGACATGAAAGCCGAGGGCCGGGAGCCTGCCCTGGTAGTGGAAACCAGCCCGAAGAACTATCAGGCATGGGTCAAGGTGGCCGACGCCGCAGGCGGTGAACTTCGGGGGCAGATTGCCCGGACGCTGGCCAGCGAGTACGACGCCGACCCGGCCAGCGCCGACAGCCGCCACTATGGCCGCTTGGCGGGCTTCACCAACCGCAAGGACAAGCACACCACCCGCGCCGGTTATCAGCCGTGGGTGCTGCTGCGTGAATCCAAGGGCAAGACCGCCACCGCTGGCCCGGCGCTGGTGCAGCAGGCTGGCCAGCAGATCGAGCAGGCCCAGCGGCAGCAGGAGAAGGCCCGCAGGCTGGCCAGCCTCGAACTGCCCGAGCGGCAGCTTAGCCGCCACCGGCGCACGGCGCTGGACGAGTACCGCAGCGAGATGGCCGGGCTGGTCAAGCGCTTCGGTGATGACCTCAGCAAGTGCGACTTTATCGCCGCGCAGAAGCTGGCCAGCCGGGGCCGCAGTGCCGAGGAAATCGGCAAGGCCATGGCCGAGGCCAGCCCAGCGCTGGCAGAGCGCAAGCCCGGCCACGAAGCGGATTACATCGAGCGCACCGTCAGCAAGGTCATGGGTCTGCCCAGCGTCCAGCTTGCGCGGGCCGAGCTGGCACGGGCACCGGCACCCCGCCAGCGAGGCATGGACAGGGGCGGGCCAGATTTCAGCATGTAGTGCTTGCGTTGGTACTCACGCCTGTTATACTATGAGTACTCACGCACAGAAGGGGGTTTTATGGAATACGAAAAAAGCGCTTCAGGGTCGGTCTACCTGATCAAAAGTGACAAGGGCTATTGGTTGCCCGGTGGCTTTGGTTATACGTCAAACAAGGCCGAGGCTGGCCGCTTTTCAGTCGCTGATATGGCCAGCCTTAACCTTGACGGCTGCACCTTGTCCTTGTTCCGCGAAGACAAGCCTTTCGGCCCCGGCAAGTTTCTCGGTGACTGATATGAAAGACCAAAAGGACAAGCAGACCGGCGACCTGCTGGCCCCCGGCCTGTTCCGTGCCCTCAAGCGGGGCGAGCGCAAGCGCAGCAAGCTGGACGTGACGTATGACTACGGCGACGGCAAGCGGATCGAGTTCAGCGGCCCGGAGCCGCTGGGCGCTGATGATCTGCGCATCCTGCAAGGGCTGGTGGCCATGGCTGGGCCTAATGGCCTAGTGCTTGGCCCGGAACCCAAGACCGAAGGCGGACGGCAGCTCCGGCTGTTCCTGGAACCCAAGTGGGAGGCCGTCACCGCTGATGCCATGGTGGTCAAAGGTAGCTATCGGGCGCTGGCAAAGGAAATCGGGGCAGAGGTCGATAGTGGTGGGGCGCTCAAGCACATACAGGACTGCATCGAGCGCCTTTGGAAGGTATCCATCATCGCCCAGAATGGCCGCAAGCGGCAGGGGTTTCGGCTGCTGTCGGAGTACGCCAGCGACGAGGCGGACGGGCGCCTGTACGTGGCCCTGAACCCCTTGATCGCGCAGGCCGTCATGGGTGGCGGCCAGCATGTGCGCATCAGCATGGACGAGGTGCGGGCGCTGGACAGCGAAACCGCCCGCCTGCTGCACCAGCGGCTGTGTGGCTGGATCGACCCCGGCAAAACCGGCAAGGCTTCCATAGATACCTTGTGCGGCTATGTCTGGCCGTCAGAGGCCAGTGGTTCGACCATGCGCAAGCGCCGCCAGCGGGTGCGCGAGGCGTTGCCGGAGCTGGTCGCGCTGGGCTGGACGGTAACCGAGTTCGCGGCGGGCAAGTACGACATCACCCGGCCCAAGGCGGCAGGCTGACCCCCCCCACTCTATTGTAAACAAGACATTTTTATCTTTTATATTCAATGGCTTATTTTCCTGCTAATTGGTAATACCATGAAAAATACCATGCTCAGAAAAGGCTTAACAATATTTTGAAAAATTGCCTACTGAGCGCTGCCGCACAGCTCCATAGGCCGCTTTCCTGGCTTTGCTTCCAGATGTATGCTCTTCTGCTCCTGCAGCTAATGGATCACCGCAAACAGGTTACTCGCCTGGGGATTCCCTTTCGACCCGAGCATCCGTATGATACTCATGCTCGATTATTATTATTATAGAAGCCCCCATGAATAAATCGCTCATCATTTTCGGCATCGTCAACATAACCTCGGACAGTTTCTCCGATGGAGGCCGGTATCTGGCGCCAGACGCAGCCATTGCGCAGGCGCGTAAGCTGATGGCCGAGGGGGCAGATGTGATCGACCTCGGTCCGGCATCCAGCAATCCCGACGCCGCGCCTGTTTCGTCCGACACAGAAATCGCGCGTATCGCGCCGGTGCTGGACGCGCTCAAGGCAGATGGCATTCCCGTCTCGCTCGACAGTTATCAACCCGCGACGCAAGCCTATGCCTTGTCGCGTGGTGTGGCCTATCTCAATGATATTCGCGGTTTTCCAGACGCTGCGTTCTATCCGCAATTGGCGAAATCATCTGCCAAACTCGTCGTTATGCATTCGGTGCAAGACGGGCAGGCAGATCGGCGCGAGGCACCCGCTGGCGACATCATGGATCACATTGCGGCGTTCTTTGACGCGCGCATCGCGGCGCTGACGGGTGCCGGTATCAAACGCAACCGCCTTGTCCTTGATCCCGGCATGGGGTTTTTTCTGGGGGCTGCTCCCGAAACCTCGCTCTCGGTGCTGGCGCGGTTCGATGAATTGCGGCTGCGCTTCGATTTGCCGGTGCTTCTGTCTGTTTCGCGCAAATCCTTTCTGCGCGCGCTCACAGGCCGTGGTCCGGGGGATGTCGGGGCCGCGACACTCGCTGCAGAGCTTGCCGCCGCCGCAGGTGGAGCTGACTTCATCCGCACACACGAGCCGCGCCCCTTGCGCGACGGGCTGGCGGTATTGGCGGCGCTGAAAGAAACCGCAAGAATTCGTTAACTGCACATTCGGGATATTTCTCTATATTCGCGCTTCATCAGAAAACTGAAGGAACCTCCATTGAATCGAACTAATATTTTTTTTGGTGAATCGCATTCTGACTGGTTGCCTGTCAGAGGCGGAGAATCTGGTGATTTTGTTTTTCGACGTGGTGACGGGCATGCCTTCGCGAAAATCGCACCTGCTTCCCGCCGCGGTGAGCTCGCTGGAGAGCGTGACCGCCTCATTTGGCTCAAAGGTCGAGGTGTGGCTTGCCCCGAGGTCATCAACTGGCAGGAGGAACAGGAGGGTGCATGCTTGGTGATAACGGCAATTCCGGGAGTACCGGCGGCTGATCTGTCTGGAGCGGATTTGCTCAAAGCGTGGCCGTCAATGGGGCAGCAACTTGGCGCTGTTCACAGCCTATCGGTTGATCAATGTCCGTTTGAGCGCAGGCTGTCGCGAATGTTCGGACGCGCCGTTGATGTGGTGTCCCGCAATGCCGTCAATCCCGACTTCTTACCGGACGAGGACAAGAGTACGCCGCAGCTCGATCTTTTGGCTCGTGTCGAACGAGAGCTACCGGTGCGGCTCGACCAAGAGCGCACCGATATGGTTGTTTGCCATGGTGATCCCTGCATGCCGAACTTCATGGTGGACCCTAAAACTCTTCAATGCACGGGTCTGATCGACCTTGGGCGGCTCGGAACAGCAGATCGCTATGCCGATTTGGCACTCATGATTGCTAACGCCGAAGAGAACTGGGCAGCGCCAGATGAAGCAGAGCGCGCCTTCGCTGTCCTATTCAATGTATTGGGGATCGAAGCCCCCGACCGCGAACGCCTTGCCTTCTATCTGCGATTGGACCCTCTGACTTGGGGTTGATGTTCATGCCGCCTGTTTTTCCTGCTCATTGGCACGTTTCGCAACCTGTTCTCATTGCGGACACCTTTTCCAGCCTCGTTTGGAAAGTTTCATTGCCAGACGGGACTCCTGCAATCGTCAAGGGATTGAAACCTATAGAAGACATTGCTGATGAACTGCGCGGGGCCGACTATCTGGTATGGCGCAATGGGAGGGGAGCAGTCCGGTTGCTCGGTCGTGAGAACAATCTGATGTTGCTCGAATATGCCGGGGAGCGAATGCTCTCTCACATCGTTGCCGAGCACGGCGACTACCAGGCGACCGAAATTGCAGCGGAACTAATGGCGAAGCTGTATGCCGCATCTGAGGAACCCCTGCCTTCTGCCCTTCTCCCGATCCGGGATCGCTTTGCAGCTTTGTTTCAGCGGGCGCGCGATGATCAAAACGCAGGTTGTCAAACTGACTACGTCCACGCGGCGATTATAGCCGATCAAATGATGAGCAATGCCTCGGAACTGCGTGGGCTACATGGCGATCTGCATCATGAAAACATCATGTTCTCCAGTCGCGGCTGGCTGGTGATAGATCCCGTCGGTCTGGTCGGTGAAGTGGGCTTTGGCGCCGCCAATATGTTCTACGATCCGGCTGACAGAGACGACCTTTGTCTCGATCCTAGACGCATTGCACAGATGGCGGACGCATTCTCTCGTGCGCTGGACGTCGATCCGCGTCGCCTGCTCGACCAGGCGTACGCTTATGGGTGCCTTTCCGCAGCTTGGAACGCGGATGGAGAAGAGGAGCAACGCGATCTAGCTATCGCGGCCGCGATCAAGCAGGTGCGACAGACGTCATACTAGATATCAAGCGACTTCTCCTATCCCCTGGGAACACATCAATCTCACCGGAGAATATCGCTGGCCAAAGCCTTAGCGTAGGATTCCGCCCCTTCCCGCAAACGACCCCAAAATTCAAACGAGCGTGGCACAGGTCACGGAAAACGGCGTCACCAAGGTGTTGATTAACTACGAAACCGTTCCGGAACCCGCAACGGCCACGCTGGGCCTCCTGGGACTGGGCGGACTGCTGCTGAGAAGAAAGAGACAATAACCTCTTCCGCACGACTGACTTCACCCCGGCTTATTCCTAAAGGAAAGCCGGGGTTTTCTTTTGCCGCCGGCCCGGTTTGCGCACGTCTCTCCCCTTATACCGCAACATTTATCCTGCGGAACCATACGACATCCTTCCAGACGGGAAAAACCGTTTCCCGCGGCAGGTCAGAACTCGCAATTCCGCGGAGTACGGGCAAAAGGCAGCACGTCGCGGATGTTGGTCACTCCGGTCACGAACATCAACAGACGCTCAAACCCGGCTCCGAATCCGGCGTGCGGCACCGTGCCGTAGCGGCGCAGATCCGCATACCAGCGGTACGCCTCCGCATTCATGCCCATGCGGCGCATGTTTTCCTCCAGAATGTCCAGCCGTTCCTCACGCTGGCTGCCTCCCACGATCTCGCCGATGCCGGGCACCAGCACATCCATGGCGGTGACGGTCTTCCCGTCTTCGTTTAGGCGCATGTAGAAGGGTTTAATCTCCTTCGGGTAATTGTACACGATAACGGGGCATTTAAAATGTTCCTCCGTCAGGAAGCGTTCGTGTTCGCTCTGCAGATTGATGCCCCAGGAAACGGGGTAATCAAATGTTTTGCCGCTCTTGAGCAGAATATCCACGGCTTCCGTATAGGAACAGCGCACAAACGGCGTTTCCTTCACATGTTCCAGGCGTTCCCACAGCCCCTTGTCTACAAAACGGGTCAGGAATTCCACTTCTTCCGCGCTGTTTGCCAAGGCATCGCCGACGAGAAAACGGACAAACTCTTCCGCCATGTCCATGTCTCCATACAGGTCGCAGAACGCCATTTCAGGCTCCACCATCCAGAATTCCGCCGCATGGCGCGTAGTATTGGAGTTCTCCGCCCGGAACGTGGGGCCAAAAGTATAAATGTTGCTCAGGGCGCACGCGAACGCTTCCCCTTCCAGCTGGCCGCTTACCGTGAGGTAGGCCGCCTTGCCGAAGAAATCCCGGGAGGCGTCACGGGAAGCAGCGTCTCCCACATCCAAAGTCGTCACACGGAACATTTCTCCGGCCCCTTCGCAGTCACTGGCGGTAATAATGGGAGTGCTGACCCAGGAAAAATCCCTTTCCTGGAAAAAGCGGTGGATGGCGAAGGCCAGTCTGCTGCGCATGCGGAACACGGCACCAAACAGGTTGGTGCGGGGGCGCAAATGGGCGATGGAACGCAGAAACTCCGGCGTATGCCCCTTTTTCTGCAAGGGATAGGAATCCGGAACAGCCCCCACCAGCTCCAGGGAAGCGGCGCGCAATTCCCATCGCTGCCTTCCCTGCCCGGCAACCAGAGCGCCACGGATGCTCACGGCAGACCCCGTAGCCATTTCTCCAATCCGTTCATAGCCGGGAATACCCTCATCCGCCACTACCTGCAGGGAGGCGACGGAGGAACCGTCATTCACCTCCAGAAAGGAAAAAGTCTTGGAATCACGGCGCGTACGCACCCATCCCTGAATCAGTACGTCCGGCATTTCCACCTCACTGTCCAGGACATGTTTCACCAATGTTCTGTTCATCATGGCGCAAGTATAATACAGCGCCTTGCCCATGCCAGCAGAATTGCTTCACCACGGAGAGAATATTCCGGATTTTCCGGCAGAGAAGGAGGGGATATGCCGCACCTGTTATTTGGAAGGCTGCATGACCTGCCGTCCCGTCGTAATGGCGATGGCATCTGCCAGCGGCATTTCCTTCTCCGTATGGGCGGCCCCCCAGGAATCTGAAAAGATAAGCGTTTTCTTTTCCTCGTCAAAACCGGTAATCAGCCTCAAATGGCCTCCGCGCGTCTGGGACAAACGCAGCGGTTCCGGAACAATGCCAAGCTGCACGGACCAGAACACGGGGATGCCCGCCATGATATAGGGCTTGATGGCATTGAGCCACCTGTCCACCTGGGACGGTGATCCGGCACGCGCCAGCTTCAGGACTTCTCCGTCCGCATTGTCCCAGAAACCGGACCAGTCATGTTCATTTTCCACCTTCTCCTTTTTCAGCTTGGAGGCGGCGCGGTTATAGGCTTTCAGCAGATTCCTGAAATCACGGGAATTCGCCAGGGAATCCAGCACTTTGATCCGTATCTGGAAGCGCGTCCCGATTTTTTTCAGGTTTTCCGCCATTGCCGCCGTATTAGTGCCTCCGTCCGCAGAGGTATTGGCCAGGGAAGCCAGTTCATGCTGATCCACATAATCCATTCCATAATAGGCAAAAATACGGGCGGCGGTAGCCACCACGCAATAACCTTTCTGGCCCTGGTCCACCATGGGAATATCCTGAATCACCACCCGCTTTCCTTCTTTCCTGACGTGCTGCTTGATATCCGCCTTTCTGGCCCGGGAAGAAGCATCTCCTCTCGCGATGGAATCTTCCGTGGGACCGGCCTTCATCCGGATAAATTCCGCTTCAAACTCCCTGCCCTCCCGCGATGTATTGATCTCCAGGGTAATCGCCCCGTTCTCCCAAATCCAGGACCAGCCGTTGACTTTGACTACCGCCTCCTTACGGGAGGCCCGGTACTCCTTGGGCTGAATCCCGGTAAGAGCGGTCAGGGATTCCTTGATGAGCTCCAGGCGCTTGTCAAATTCATCCTTGCCAATGGCCCCGTTATCCCCCTTGTTGTACATCATGACAGTCATTGACTGGGGGGCTCCGTCCTTCCAGTTCACCAGCATTTCCCCCAGGGACATGTCCCCTATCTTGATGGAGGGCTTCGCAATCCGGAGCTGGGTCTTGCCTTTATCCACCCAGCCGCCGGGCTCTCCGTTAAAATACTTTCCGAACAAATCCGGCTGAGGCAACTTCCAGAACGCACCAGACTTTAAATCCGGCGCCATGTCGCCCGCTCCCCAGGCGGAGGGAAGAAGGCAGCAGACTGAAAGGAAAGGCAGAATGGCAGAGATAAATCGCATAACGAAAAAAGGGGCGGGGAATAGCCCCGCTGCTCGGAATCTACGCTGGTAATGTATTCTCCCACGACGGTTCTGCCAAGAAAAAATGAATCTTCCTCCAGCGAACCATTCCTTCTTTATCCTCTCCCATCCGTCCTTTTCTAATAATGCTGCCCGGTAAAAAAACCGGCCTGCCGCAGTAAACCCGCAGCAGGCCGGCTTAATGAATAAACCAGTCCGATGATTTACATGAACGGACGCAAACGCTGCATGATAGCGTCCTTGGAAGAAGCTCCCACCATCGTATCCATGATTTCCCCGTCCTTGATAATCAGAAGAGTGGGGATAGTGCGCACACCATAGGTGGCGGCCAGTCCGTTATTGGCGTCCACATCCACTTTGCCCACTTTGATCTTACCGGCCAATTCCGTAGAAAGCTGGTCAATAATCGGGGCGATCATGCGGCAGGGCCCGCACCATGTAGCCCAGAAATCGACAAGCACAGGAATGTCGGACTTCAGAACTTCATCCTCAAAATTTGCTTCAGAAAATACGTTTGCCATAGTACCGCTTAGAGTATTTCAATAATCATTACGTTCACTTATTCTTCCGCATCGGCGCCATCATCGGAAGGCTCTTCGGCAGAAGTTTCGGAAGAAACGTCATCGACCGTTTCTTCATCGGCGGCGGGAGCAGCGGCGGCAGGCTTGGAGTCTCCGCCCAGCCAGCCAACCATGCTGCGGGCTTCCAAGGTGTCCGTAGCGTATTGATAACCGACGAAAATAAGCGCAAAGGCAAGAGCCACAAAGGAGAGGACATTCAGCAGCGTACTGGGAGCCGCATCCGTATCTTCTTGAAACTTCCTGGCCGTAAAGGAGGCGGAAGAAACCGGAGAGGCTGCGGGTGCGGTATTCAGCCCGATGGTGGCCTGCGGAAGCTGTGCTGTCGCCATGCCTGCTCCGGGAGGAGTCAGAGGAACAGTAGGAGCGGCAGCGGCAGGCGCCGCGCCAGCAGGCGGAACCACGGGGGCCACAGGCGTAGTGGCGGAGCCGAGGGCAACCGTCTTTAATCCTCCGCCAAGCTTGATGCCTCCGCCAAGACCGGCGGGACGAAGGGGAATAGTGGGCGCAGCGGCGGCAGGCGGAGCAGCAGGTGCCGCAGGAGCGGCGGCTACCGGAGGAACGGCAGGAGCGGCAGGAGCCTTGGGCACGGAAGGAGCAGCCGGCGGAGTCGGAATGCTGGGCGGAGGCGGAGTACCGCCCGGAATGGAGGGAGGAGGTGGATTGCTCATATCGGAAAAATAACTGTGCTGAACGATAGCTCTCGCTTATTTCAGCCCGTAAATCAAGAAAAAGAATGCGTAGAACCTGAATTCCGTGCAATTTTTTTTAATTTGAAGCGTATTCTATCTCAAACACGCTGTCCGGACTTGCCCTGAAAAGCGTTCTTTCCTACGCTGTGTATCCGGCATTATCTCATATGAAACCCATTACCAAACTAGCTTCCTCCACCCTGCCCGACGGCTCCGTTCTCGACCTATGGGAACGGGACGGTTTCCACTTTCTTTTGCGCGACGGCGTACAGACAGCGTCCAGCTTTTCCCACGGAAGCAATGAAGCGGCGGCAGCCATGGCGGCGGCTCCGGTTAAAAGAGCCAACCAGCCCTCCTTCCTTCTCGACGGCCTCAGCCTGGGATTCACCCTGTTCGCCCTGATGGATCAAATTCGCAGGGAAAAGGCCCGCTTCATCGTGGCGGAACCCTGCAAACCGCTTATCGACTGGCACAAGGAACTGATGAACCAGGAACGGCCCGGATTCCTGCACGATCCCCGCGTCAGCGTGGAATTTACCCCGGCGCTTCAAATCGCCCGCAAGAATCCGAAAAGCTTCCACGCCATTCTGTCCCATTCCACGCACGAACGCATGAACCTGAGCGTAGCCGAAGCTTCCGACTATTTTGCCGCACTCAAGCAGGGCGGTCTGCTGGTCATTACGGTAGCCCGCCCGGACACCCGACTTTCCCGGACACTGCAAAAAGCGGGGTTCGAAGTAAGCACGGAAGCCGTTCCGGCCTCACATAAAGGAAAGAAAACCGCTTTTCACACCGTTATTCTTGGAAAGAAGGGACGTTTCGTCCCCTTCTCCGCTCACCAGTCCTGATTCCATCCTATTATTATGAACTGCACATCCCTTACCATGGCCGGACTTCTGGCCGCCCTGTCCCTGGGAATGCCCTCCCTGGCGGATTCCATTGCCCCGGGCATTCTTCTTCCCAAAAAAAATACCAAATCCATTTCCTTCTCCCCCAAGGGGACCTCGGACATTTTCCTGCTCGGCATCATGCCGCAGGGAAGTTCCGTCAAGAAAGGGGAATCCGTAGCTCAGGCGGACTTCCGCATACTGGACAATAGTATCGAAGATTATGAACGCGCCATCAAGAGCAAGAACCTGGAGGTGCTGAAACTCCGGTACGCCCTGGACCAGCAGAAGGAACGTTCCGCCCTGGCCCTGCAAAAATATCAGACGGCCCTGACACGGACGGAAGAGGATCAAAAGGATTTTCTGGAAAAGCGGAAGGCCCGCATGCTGGCGGAAGAAGAGGAACGCGTCAACAAAGCCCTGCGCCACATGTCCTACAAACAGGAAGAGCTGAACCAGCTTACCAAGATGTACAAGGATGACCAGGTGGCGGAAGAAACGGAAGAGATCATTTTGAAACGCCTGAAAAATGAACTTGGGGAAAGCGAATTTGCCGTTCAGGGAGCCAAACTCGTTGCGGAACTGGCCAAGCTGCGCAATATTCATCGCCTGGGGGAAGACTATGCTACGGCAGTCAAGGAAAAGCAGATGGATCTGGAACAGGCAAGGAAGCAGGCGGATTTTGATCTGGAACAGAAAAAGATAGCCCTGACGGAGGCGGAAGTCTCCCTGAGACGCCTTCAGAATAAGTACAATGAACTGAAAGCAGACCGGGAAATGGCCTCTTTCAAGGCCCCGGAAAACGGCATCCTGCTGTACGGCGGATATGTGGCGGAAAAGTGGGTGGCCATTCCGGTGGCGGAAAAGCTGAAACCCGGCGGCAAACTGGGAGCTTTTGACAAAATCGCCACCATCGTTCCACCAGACTCGGAACTGATTGTCCAGGCTACTCTTCCGGACTCCACCGCTACGCCCAAGGTGGGGGAAACCGTCGTCATCAAAATAACGAACATGCAGATTCCCGGCGTTATTACGGAAGCCAGCCCCATTCCGGGAGCAGACGGCAAGCGCCGCATTATCATCACGCCCAAGGTTCCCGCCAGCCAGATTTTCGCCCCCGGCCTTCCCGTCCAGGTGACCATCAAGGACCAACAGGCCTGATTTCCCTTAACGGATCCCCATGAATAAAGCCGTCCTTTTCCTTGCCGCCCTTGGAGCCAGTACGGCGCTCTGCGCTCCTGTTCCGGCGGAAAAAGCGGAAAAAAGGGATACCATTCCCATTGCCAGGGTTCCGGATGTTCCGCCTCCCTCCCGGGAAACGCTGGACGCTTCTATCCGGAAGGCGGCTGACTTTCTGTTGAAAGAACAGAACAGGGACGGTTCCTGGGGAAACCATACGCGCACCAAGGGTCTGAATGTTCTCTGCCCTTATCCGGAAGGCCCCAGATCATTCAGGACAGCCTCAACCTCTTTGTGCGTGATCGGCCTCCTGACCAGCCCCCTGAAAGAAGACCCCGCCGTCAAGGCATCCCTGGACAAGGCGCTGCAGTACCTGCTAACCACGCTGCCCACCCTGAAACGGGGAGACACCCGTACCGTGCTTGGCGTATGGGGCCATGCCTACGGCCTCTCCGCCCTGAGCCGGGCGGCGCGGAACCTTCCTGCGGATGCCCCTTTGCGCGAAGAACTCAAAAAGGTGGCCTCCCTCCAAGTCAAAGCGCTGGACCAGATGGCGGACGTCCAAGGCGGCTGGGGCTATTACACATTTGAAACTTTTTCCAAGCGTCCCATTGGGGAACCCACTTCCTTCCTGACGGCTACAGTCCTTCTTGCCTACAAGGACGCGGAACAGGCCTTCGGCCTCAAAGCGGAACCCCGCGTCGTCAAACGCGCCGTCGCCTGCCTGGAAAAACTGAGGACGCCCGCCGGCAGCTACGTCTATTCCCTTTCCCATTCCTTTTATCCCGGCAGGCCCATCAACCGCCACACCGGCAGCCTGGCCCGCACTCCCGCCGGGGATCTGGCTCTGATGCGGTATGACCCGTCCTTTATTTCCAGGAGTCAGCTGGAAGACGGCCTGGAACGCATCTGGAGCCGCGGCGGCTGGCTTTCGCTGGCTGTAAAGAAGCCCATTCCCCATGAAAGCTTTGCCCAGAACGCGGGCTATTTTTTCTATTACGGGTATTATTACGCCGCCCGCTGCCTGGAGGAAGTGACGCCGGAACACCTGGCGCGCCATGCGGCCCATCTGGCAAGCGACCTCCTGCCCATGCAGGAAGAAGACGGGTCCTGGTGGGATTACCCCCTGTACAATTACCACAAATTCTACGGCACCGGATATGCCTTATATGCCGTCTCCCGCGTCAGAGAATCCCTGTATCCCTCTGATGCGGCAACAACTTCATGACCCATGTTCCGCCCGCTGACGACCATTTTTCTCGCCACCTTGTGCCTGCATCTTCCCGCAGCGCAGGGGGAATCCGTGCCAGAGGAAAAAACGGATGTTATTCCAATCGCCAAAATCCCGGATATTTCCCCTGCAAAACCCGGACAATTTGACAGGGCATTCCGCCGCGGCGTGGATTTCCTGCTGAAAACGCAAAATAAGGACGGCTCCTGGGGCGACCACCGGGTAATCGGCACCTGGAACATCCTCTGCCCCTACCCGGACGGGCCCCTCACCTTCAAAACAGCCAGTACCGCCCTGTGCATTGCAGGGCTCAACGCCAGCCCCCTGCATCATGAACCCGCCGTGCAGGAAGCCATGACCCGTGCTGAAGACTATCTAATCCGTACGATGCCCCATCTGAAACGCGGCGACGCTCTGTGCGTTTACAACACCTGGGCGCATACTTACGTGCTGGATGCCATGAGCATGAGGGCTGCAAGACTGGCCCCGGACAGCCTTCGCTACAGGGAACTGAAGGAATGCGCCCGCTCCCAGGTAAAAAAACTTAATGAACTGGCTTCCGCCATGGGGGGCTGGGGCTACCTCACTTATTCCGGCTTCAGCAAACGCCCTGCGGCACAGCCCACCTCTTTCCTGACGGGAACCGTCCTTATCTCCGCCTGGATGGCAGGAAAATCATTCGGCCTTTCCCTTGATGATAAAATATTCACCCGCGCGCTGAAATTCCTCAAATCCCAAAGGACGCCTGCGGGAACCTATGTTTATTCCCTTTCCCATTCCTTCTATCCCGGCAGGCCCATCAACCGCCATACCGGCAGCCTGGCCCGGACTCCCGCCTGTGATTACGCCATCAGGCTCTGGGAACCGGAGGACATCTCCCTGCGCCAGCTTGTGGACGGCCTGGACCGCCTGTGGAGCCGCAGGGGATGGCTGACGATGGCCCTGCATAAACCAACTCCCCACGAGAGTTTCGCCCAGAATTCCGGCTATTTTTTCTATTACGGATACTATTATTCAGGAATGTGCCTGGACATGCTGGCGCCAAACCAGGTAAAGCGTCATGCATCCCTGTTGGCGGACGATATTCTCACCCGCCAGGGAACAGACGGGGCCTGGTGGGACTACCCCCTGTATAATTACCACAAATTCTACGGCACCGGATATGCCCTGTACGCTCTTTCCCGCGCCTGGGACAAGCTGTACGGCCAACCGGAACCTTCTCCATCCTCTATTTCCACACTATCCCGGCCATGATAAATACCATGAAATCGCTTTTGGCGCTCTGCCTGTTTTACAGTGCGGCTTCCGTCTCCACCGCAGAAACCCCAATTAAACATACTTCCTTCAGACCCGGAGAAATCTGGACGGACAACAACGGCGCGCACATCAACGCCCACGGCGGCGGCATCCTGTACGACAAGGGAACCTATTACTGGTACGGAGAACATAAGGTGGAGGGGGACGCAGGAAACTATGCCCAGGTAGGGGTTCACTGCTATTCCTCCAAAGACCTCTATAACTAGAAGGACGAAGGAATCGCCCTGAAGGTGGTGGAGGGGGACCATTCCCACCCCATCGCCAAGGGCTGCATCCTGGAACGCCCCAAAGTGGTTTACAACAAAAAGACCGGAAAGTACGTGATGTGGTTCCACCTGGAACTCAAGGGGAAAGGATATGGATCCGCTTACGCGGGGGTGGCAACGGCAGCAAAACCCACAGGGCCATTCAAGTTCCTGAAGGCCGGGCGAGTCAACCCGGGCAAATGGCCCCTGAACATGGATAAAAAGGATCAGACGACCGAATTCACCAAGGAAATGCCCGACTACGTCCGCATCATCCGCAGGGACTATCCCGGCGGGCAGATGAGCCGGGACATGACCATTTTTGTGGACGACAATGGAAAAGCCTACCACATTTATTCCTCGGAAGGCAATATCACCCTTCACATCGCGGAGCTGACGCCGGATTACACGGGGCATACGGGAAAATTCGTCCGGGCATTTCCCGGACGCTTCATGGAAGCTCCCGCCATCTTCAAACACAAGGGCAAATACTATCTTATCGCTTCCGGATGCACGGGCTGGGCTCCCAACGCCGCCCGCAGCGCCGTGGCCAAAAACATCGCCGGCCCATGGATGGAATTGAAAAATCCCTGCGTGGGGCCCAAGGCAGGCATCACGTTCGGCGGCCAGAGCACTTTCATCCTGCCTGTACAGGGCAAACCCGGAAAATTCATCTTCATGGCGGACATCTGGCGACCCAAAAACGCCATTGACGGCCGTTACCTGTGGCTGCCCATGAAATGGGAGGGTGACCAGATTATCCTGGAATGGAAGGATGAATGGACGCTGGATGACCTGTAAATTCATCTCCTTCCTTTTTATGCAGGATACGGTTTATTGCTTCCATCTCCTTGCCGGAAGGCAGAAGCGGAGCCTTCTGTATGCCTTGTGCTCCGCTCTCCTTGTTGCAGCAGTCTGGCTGCTTCATCCGGAATGGCCTTTCTGGGCGGGCTACATTGCCTGGGCACTCGCTTACGCGGCAACGCTGATTGTTCAACACACCATTCCCCTTTCCATCCGCTGCCCGCACTGCGGAAACGCCGGGCTTTATTCTGCTCCGCAAACTCCGGAAGAACAAAGAAGGCCGGATACAGGCATCATGCTGGAATGCCGGGGTTGCGGTTCCACCTTTTACACGGACGCCTATTTGCCCTGGCCGGGAAAAATTATCCGCCGGCGCCCCACTTGCCCGGAAGAATGGGAAGAAAAATCTGCCCGTAAACAAGCCGGGCCCGCTTCCTCCGGAGAGGAACGCAGGCCGGAAAGGTCTTTCGTCAACGGAGGAAAAATCTAACGGGCTTTTTTGGAAGCCATCACGTAATTCCTCATGCGCTGGTCTGCGGGGGTGGTGGGGCGCACGCTGGTAACCCAATTGCCGTCCTTATCCTTCTTTTTGATTTCCGTTCTGTCGCGGTACAATTTCGCGGAGAAATCGCTGGAATCAAGAACAACCGGCCCCGAACCTGTCGTGACAATGGGAGTGGGAGGAACCTCCGCAACCACCGTCATTGGAGCGGCAAGGGAATTATACCAGTACACCAGTTCCTGCTGGCCGACAGGATCGTCCGGATAAGGAGCATAAGCTCCGTTATTGGTGGAAACCTTTACATAGGCCGGTTCCGGAAATGTGGTCTGATAGGAAGAGGGGGAACAGGCCCCCAACAACAAAAGGCCGGCTCCGCCGGCAATAATCATGGAATGCAGTTTCATATAGGCATTGGACTCTCTTCCGCCACCTGCCGTTCAGAGGATGTACGGTTCCGGAATATTACGGGCACCCGCGCGTCTTGCGCTTGAGCGCCATTCCCAGCGCCGTACGCCATCATGCGGAGGAAAGGAGCTTGCCGTCCCCCCGGCGGCATGGTTGAATATTATTTCCTCTCCATGATTACGGATTTCCGGCTGAAAGTGTTTGAAACCGTCGCACGGCGCCTGAATTTTACGCGCGCGGCGGAAGAACTGTTCATCACGCAGCCGGCCGTCACCCGGCATATCAAGGAACTGGAACGTCTGCTGGATGCCCGTCTGTTCAAAAGGGAGGGACGAGGGATTGCCCTGACGGCGGAAGGCGTGCGCCTGCTGGCCCATTCCCGCCGCATCCTCAAGGAATACGAAACGCTGGCTGAAGAAATATCCTTTGGCCGCAATTCCCCTGTTTCCGGCGAATTGAGCCTGGGAGCCAGCTCCACCATGTCCCAGTATGTGCTGCCTCCGCTGCTGGCCCTGTTCAACCGCCATTACCCGGAAATACGCATATGGCTGAAAAGCGGCAATACGGAGGAAATAGAACAGGCCGTCCAGGATGAATCCGTGCAGCTTGGCATCGTGGAAGGCACGGCAACGCGCGCGGACCTGCATTACCAGCCATTTATGGAGGACGAAATTATTCTGGCAGGAGGCATGCAGGCCGCCGTGCCCAGTGAAGGGCTTTCCCTCCCGCAACTCTCCCATGTGCCCCTGATCATGCGTGAACCGGGGTCCGGCACGCGTCGGGTGGTGGAGGAAGCGCTGAAAAAACACGGGATCTCCGTTTCCGGCCTCCATGTTCTGATGATGCTGGGCAATACGGAAAGCATCAAAATGTATCTGGAGCATTCTCCGGCGTGCTCTTTTCTCTCCTCCCTTGCTGTCCGGGGAGAATTCAAACGCGGAAGTTTGAAGAAAATACATCTCCGCCACCTGGAAATTCGCCGCACCTTCCACTTCGTCTCAGGACATGGAGACCACAGCAGAATCAATGAACTGTTCATCAAGTTCTGCCGATATTATTATAACAAAATTTAATTGGCTATAACAATTTTTAATTAGATTTTATAATGGCTGCATCGTATATTATTCCGCAGCCAATCCGGTACGCTCCCGGCCAGATACAACGGGCAGCCGCAACCATCATTTACCGACCATGTCTCCCAAACATCTAGCCAATCCCCTCCACGGCATCCTGCTTATTGTTCTGTTTTCCTTTTCCGCTTTTTACATTGCTGATTTTGAATGGGTGAAACATCTTTCCCTCAGCCCGCTGATCGTCGGCATCGTGCTGGGAATGCTTTACGCCAACAGCCTGCGCAACCACCTTCCGGAAACATGGGTTCCCGGCATTCAGTTCTGCACCAAGCAGGTTTTGAGAACAGGCATTGTCCTGTACGGATTCAAACTGACTTTTCAAAGTGTCATCGACATCGGCGGCTCCGCCCTGGCGCTCGACCTTATTGTGGTCACTCTCACCATTCTTCTGGGAGCCGGGCTGGGGCGCCTGCTGAAAATGGACAGGGACACGGCCCTGCTGACCTCCATCGGCAGTTCCATTTGCGGGGCAGCAGCCGTTCTGGGGGCGGAACCCGTCGTCAAAAGCAAACCTTACAAAGCCGCTGTGGCCGTTTCCACCGTGGTCATCTTCGGCACGCTCTCCATGTTTCTGTATCCAGCCCTGCACCGGGCCGGAATACTGGATCTGACGCCGGAACAAATGGGGCTTTTTACCGGAGCCACCCTTCATGAAGTGGCGCATGTGGTGGGCGCCGGCAACGCCATGGGGCAAGCTATTTCCGATCCGGCCATTATCGTCAAAATGATCCGGGTAATGATGCTGGCCCCGGTGCTGGTCGTCCTGAGCATTGTCCTGGCCCGGAGGGATCCCTCTTCCGGCGCAAACGGGGAAAAACGGAAAATTACCATTCCCTGGTTCGCCTTCCTGTTCCTTGCCGTCATTGGCTTTAATTCCCTGCACCTGCTGCCTGCCGGACTTGTGGACGCCATAAACACCCTGGATACATTCCTGCTGACCATGGCGATGACGGCCCTGGGCGCGGAATCCAGCTTTGAGAAGTTTAAGAAAGCCGGAGCGCGGCCTTTCCTGCTTGCAGGCTTCCTGTATATCTGGCTTTTCTTCGGAGGTTACTGGCTCGTCAAGCTGATCAGCCTCTAAATTTCAAAAACATTCCTCCTGCGGAAAGAGGGCAAGTCCTGCGCCCTGCCTTTCCGAACAGGAGAAAAAAGCCGTTTCACCGGCAGAACGTGAGAACCGTTTCAGCACAGGTTCACCGCCTCGTTCCATCCTGATTTCCTGCCAGAAAATCCGGTTGAAAAGGATCACCGGAGGAACCATGCCGGCATGGGATGACGGAACATGCGGAGCGCCGCATCCTGCCCGCATTACTCCCAACTGGCCACCTGTGCCGCCCAATACAGACATCCTCTCTTTGCTTTCTCCGCTGCTGCGGCAGGTTTTCCCGGTAAGGCTCAACAAAAATTCATAGTCAAACCGTTTGGAGACGCTATAGTATGCGTACCCAGTTCTTAAAAACAAATGGCAACCAAATTATTCATTCCCGGACCCACTGAAGTAGCACCTGAAGTACTTGCCGCCATGAGCGGCCCAATGATGGGACACCGATCCAAAGCGGCCTCCGCCCTGCAGCGCCGCATTTCCAACAATCTGCGCCGCATCCTGCTGACAGAACAGGAAATTCTGCTTTCCACTTCCTCCGGTACGGGCCTGATGGAAGGCGCCGTGCGTTCCTGCACCGCCAAACGCGCCGCCATTTTTTCCGTGGGCGCCTTCGGCGACAAATGGTACAAGATCGCTACGGGCAACGGCGTGCCCTCCGATATTTTCAAGAGCGAACTGGGGCAGCCCACTACCCCGGAAATGGTGGACGCCGCCCTCTCCACCGGCAAATACGACACCATTTGCATCACGCACAATGAGACGTCCACCGGCATCCAGAACCCGGTGGAGGAAATTGCGGAAGTGCTTAAAAAATACCCGGATGTCGTGTGGTGCATGGACGCCGTGAGTTCCGCCGCCGGCTCCCGGATTGAAACGGACAAGCTGGGCGTGGACGTACTGGTGACCTCCACCCAGAAGGCGCTTGCCCTGCCCCCCGGCATGGCTGTCTGCACGCTATCCCAAAAAGCGTACGAACGCACCGCCTCCGTTCCCAACCGCGGCTGCTACTTTGACCTGCGTTCCATTTACGACACCATCCAGAAGAAGGACTACCAGTACACGAACACTCCCTGCATCTCCATCATGTACGCCATGGACCTCCAGCTCCAGCGCATCATGCAGGAAGGTGTGGAAAACCGCTTTGCGCGTCATGAAGCCATGGCCGAATTCGTGCGTTCCTGGGCGGATGAATATTTCAGCGTCTTTGCCAACCGGGACCACCTTTCCCGCACCCTGACGGTGATCAGCAACACGAGGGACATTGACATCGCCGCCCTGAACAACTCCCTGATTGAACGCGGCATGCAGCTCGGCAACGGTTACGGGGACTTGAAGAACAAAACGTTCCGCATTGCCCACATGGGCGAGCTGACGATGGATGACATGCGCTCCATCACGTCCAGCATCGTGGATATCCTGAAGCTCAAATAAGCGAGGCCCCTGCCCTCTTTTCCGGCTCCGTCCGGAAAAGAGGGCGGAACGCCTCCGCCGGAACATGAACGGAACAATCGCCGGGAACAGGATACATCTCGAATATCCCAGAACTTGTTCATCTTTGATCTTTTCCGCATCCCGGCGACATTCGTCATCGTCCAAACTTTCAATCAGGCACGGTCTTTCCCGGACAACCCGTTCTTTCAGGACTCCATTTCACGTTATTTGCTGCTGTTCATTGCGGCATGCATTTTGGCCGGGCTTGTTTCCAGCATTCGCGCGCTATATCATCTTTCCCATTACTGACTTTCCGAACTTTTCCTTCCATGTCCACTCTCCATCCCTTCCCCGCCCTGCGCCCTCCCCGGGAACTGGCCGCGCGGGTCTCCTCCCTCCCCTATGATGTCATGAACCACCGGGAAGCCAAGGAAATGGCCGCCGGAAATGACGCCTCTTTCCTCCATATCTGCCGTTCCGACATCGACACGAGCGAAGCCGCCATCCATGCCCCGGAAACCTACGCCAAGGCCAGGGAAAACCTGGAAAGGTTTGTCCGCGAAGGGTACCTCTTCCGGGATGAACGGCCGTCTTTCTACATCTACCGACAAATCATGTGGGGGCGCGTACAGACGGGCATCGTCGGCTGCGCCTCCGTGGATGAATATGCCAGCGGCGCCATTAAAAAGCACGAACTGACCCGCAGGGAAAAGGAACTTGACCGGATTGAGCATTTTGACGCCTGCTCCGCTCAGACGGAACCGGTATTCCTGGCCTACCGCAAACATGAAGGTCTTTCCGCCATCATCCGGGAATGGATTAAATTCCACAAACCCGAATATGATTTTACCACGGAGGACGGCGTCACCCATATCCTGTGGCCCGTTTCCGAGCCCGGCACGGTGGAAGACATCCGCAAAAGCTTTGAGGAAGTGGACGCCCTTTACATTGCGGACGGACACCACCGCACGGCTTCCAGCGCCGCCGTTTCCGCCAGGCGCCGCCAGAAACACCCGGACTACACGGGGCAGGAAGAATTCAACTACCTGATGGCTGTCGTCTTTTGTGATGAAGACCTTTTCATCATGGACTACAACCGCGTCATACGCGACCTGAACGGCCTGACTGAAGAGGAATTCATGGAAAAACTCCGTACCTCCTTTGACATAAATCCTGTGGATACCATTCCCGGAGAAGGCTACGCCCCCCGCGCCAAGCATGAGTTCGGCATGTATCTGAATGGACGCTGGTATTCCGCCACGGCCAAACCGGGAACCTTCCCGGCCGGCCATCCCATCGAAAGCCTGGACTGCGCCATCCTCCAGGCGAATGTGCTGGCTCCCATTCTGGGCATTGACGATCCACGCACGAGCGACCGCATCGACTTCGTAGGAGGAATCCGCGGTCTGGGAGAACTGGAACGCCGCTGTTCCGGGGAAATGGCGCTGGCTTTCTCCCTGTATCCCGTCACCATGGCCGACCTTTTCCGCGTAGCGGACGCCGGAGAAATCATGCCTCCCAAATCCACCTGGTTTGAACCCAAGCTGCGCAGCGGGCTTTTTATCCATACCATTGAACAATAATCTTTTCCACCGTACCAACATGAACAAGGTCCTTATTCCTACCAAACTCTCCGACGTAGCGGCCAACACGCTTAAAACGGCCGGCTATGAAGTCATCCAGGACGCTGATACGCCTCTGGAAAAACAGGTAGCCGCCCATCCGGATGCCGTGGCTCTGATCGTCCGCAGCGAAAAAGTCACTCCGGAAATCATGGACGCCCTTCCTTCCCTGAAGCTGGTCGTCCGCGCCGGAGCCGGTTACGACAACATTGACATTGTGTACGCCCGCAAAAAAAACGTGGACGTCATGAATACCCCCGGGGCCAACTCCAATGCTGTGGCGGAAGAAGTCATGGCCATGATTCTGGCCTACTACCGCCACATCGTCCAGGCGGACGCCACCACCCGGGAAGGCCTGTGGGAAAAGAAAAAATACATGGGCAGCGAGCTGACCAAAAAGACGGTGGGCATCATCGGCCTGGGCAACATCGGCCGCAACCTCGTCAAGCGCCTTCAGGGATTTGAACCCATTCTGCTGGGCTACGACCACTTTCTGGCACGCCAGCGCGCCCTGAACATCGGCGTCACCCCTACCAGCATTGAAGATATTTTCTCCCAGTGCGACATTATTACCCTGCACGTTCCGGGCGGCCCCTCCACCCACCACATGGTGAACGCGGAGCTCATTGGAAAAATGAAAGACGGAGCAGTGCTCATCAACTGCTCCCGCTACGGCGTGGTGGATGAAGAAGCGCTGGCCGCCGCCAAGGCCGCAGGCAAAAACATCGGCTACCTGACGGACGTACATCCCAAGGACGCGCCCGGAGAGAAGCCTTCCGCCCCCATTGCGGATTTGATTCTTCCCCACCTGGGAGCCAACACCCGGGAGGCCAATACGAAAGCGGCCAAACGCGCCGCAGAACAGATGATCGCCTACTTTTCCGACGGCGACACCTCCTGCGTGGTGAACGGGGAATCCCCCAGCGGCCTCAATCCGGCCCATCTTCAACTGGCGTTTCTGCTCGCCTCCCTGGCGCGCAAGGCCGGCGGCAACAAGCCCATCCGCCGCGTGGAATGCACTTTTTACGGCAACCTGCGCATTTTCCGCAAATGGTTTACGGCCCCCATTCTGGAAGGCCTTCTGCCGCATGCGGAAAAAGGGCTCATGCCTGCCGCCGCGGAAGAATCCCTGCGGGAGCACGGCATCGTTTTCAAAGCGAGGGAACCCAAAGACGACAAACCTTATGAAGATTCCATCACGCTGGACGTGGCCATGGAAGAGGAAGAGGAATATTTCCACACCAGCGTGCGCGGCGTGGTGACGGAAGGCATCCCCATGGTCTCCCGCCTGAACAATTTCAACGGATTGTACGCGGACCTGCGCGGCACGACATTATGCCTGCGCTACAAGGACCGCCCGGGTATTATCGCCCTCATCGGCTCCGCCCTGTCTTCCAATGGAATCAACATTGACAACATCGCCGCCCCGGCCGACCACGCCACCAGGGAGGCCCTGACCGTGATTAAGACCAACCAGCCGGTTTCCGATGAACTGCTGGATAAAATCGCGAAAGAGATAGATGCCATCTCTGCGTTTTCCCTGAATCTTTAACAGGGAAAGACGCATTTCCGGAAACCTGCTTTTCAGACCGCCCGCTTCCTTCATCTCCGGAGGGAAGCGGGCGGTTCTTATTTCTGCCATGTTGACAAGGCTTACCCATTTTTATATCATTGACCGAATCGTCGGAACATATCCATGCGCTACGTACTGCTTCTCCTGACCTTGTTAACCGCCGGATTTTCCGTCTGGTACTATCAAAACCGCATTTCCCCGGAAGGAAAGGAACTGGCCGCCCAAAAAACAACATTGGAACAGGAGGCCGCAATATTGGAAAAAGCCGTTATCCAATCCCGAAAGAAGCTGGATGATGCCCAGGATGCCACCCGGGCGGCGGAAGAAGACATAGAGAGATTCCAGCAAGCTTATCTCCAACAAAAAAGGCAACAGCATCAGGAAATCCAGGATTCCGCCTACCAAAAAAGCGTGGCGGACCAGCAGGAAGAAGTGAAGGAACACGACCAAAAGATTGACCGGCTGCGCCGCCGCATGAAAAGGCAAAGGGAAAGCACCAAATCCGCCAGGGAGGAACTGCTCCGGAAAAAGGAGGGAATGAGAACCCAGCTTGACAGGCTGACCGATCAGCAGAGGAGCATTCAGGCGGAACTGGAACAGGCGGAACGCGAACTGGCCCAAAAACGGGAAGAGGCCAAAAGCAGGAAGAAATTGTCCGGGATTGCCCCTCAGAAGGGAAATATTTCCGAACTTCAGGCACAGATGAACCTTATCCGCCAGAAAACCGCAGCTGCTAAGGAAAAAATAAAAGCCGTAGATGCGGCGCTGGAAACTCTGGAAGAAAAGTCTGGCAAACAGGAACGCCTGATGCAGAAGGCGGAGGAGAAACTCACCGAACAGAAAAACAAGGTTCTGGCCGACGATGACCGGGACGAATCCGCTGTCCCGGAACCGGGCGATGAAGACTTGCTGGCGGTGGCCGAATACAGGGAGCTGTCCGGAGATGTACGGAAAACTCTGGAACAGGCCCGTAAAAAAGAAGAACAGGCATCCCGGGCCTATGACGAAGCCCGCGCGGCCATGCGGAAAGCTTCCAGGGAAGAAGTGAAAAAGCTGGCAAAGAAGGAAAAAGACCATGCCTCCTTTCAGAAGCTGTTCACGGGTGCAGCCTCCGTCGCGGGATTTATCCTGCTCCTGTTCACGGGTGCGGCCTTCCGCAGCAGCAACAGTTGAACATCTGCCGGAAAATGAAATGCACGGAGAACAAGGAAGCACCCGCCTTCCCTCAGGGAGTCGTTGACGGACGGCAGGGATATGATAGTCTCAGGCCAGCCTGATCATGCTCACACTGGCCCAGATTCACGGACAACCGGAAATTTTCCATTCCATTCAGGGGGAAGGAGTCTCCCAGGGAACACCCTGCGTTTTCCTGCGTCTGGCAGGCTGCAATCTGGCCTGTTCCTGGTGTGATACGGCGTATTCCTGGAACGGAACGGTTCCCGGAATGCGCCTCGCGCCTGAAAAGGCGGCTGAACTGGTGCTCCATTATCCATGCCGCCGCCTGGTCCTGACCGGAGGGGAGCCGCTCATTCAGCAAAAGGCGCTTCCCGCCCTGCTGCGCCTGTTGCCGGATCATGCCGTGGAAATGGAAACCAACGGCACCATCATGCCGGATACGGAACTGCTGAAACGCGTCACGCAATTCAACGTATCTCCCAAACTCCCCCATTCAGGCAATAACGACGTTAAGACTTGGAAACCGGATATCCTGCGCTGTCTGGCGGGTACGGAGAAAGCCTGGTTCAAATTCGTCGTGGCGTGCGAGGACGATGTCAGGGCCGTTCTGCGGCGGGCTTCCGAAGCGGACATTCCCCCGGAACGAATTCTGATCATGCCCCTGGCCTCCACACGGGATGAGTTGAACGCCATGCGTGCGCAGGCGGTGGAATGGTGTCTCCGCTACGGTCTTCGTTTTTCAGACCGTCTGCATATCGCCATCTGGAACAGCAAAAAAGGCGTTTAAGCACGCTCCTGACTCATCAGGAAAGACAAATGCTTCCCGCTTTTCCGGCCGGAATTCCGCAAGCCTCCAAGGCTCTGCGCCATCGGGGAACCTACGCTTTCTGTTTCAAATCCAGCAGCATCTGGGTATTGCTGGGGTATTTGTTCAGGAAAAACAGGAACCGTTCCATGGCTTCTACGGGTTTATGCCCGGCTAAAGCGCGGCGGATCAGATTCATCTTGTACAGCCATGCTTCCGGCATAATGAGCTCTTCCCTCCGCGTCCCCGATTTCAGAATGTCCACGGCCGGGAAGATATATTGCTCCGCAATGCGGCGGTTCAGCACCAGTTCCATATTGCCCGTCCCCTTGAATTCCTGGAAAATCAGGTCATCCATGCGGCTGTTGGTTTCCACCAGGGCGGTGGCAATGATAGTCAGGGAACCGGCCTGGCGCGTATTGCGGGCGGCGGCAAAAAGGCGCCGGGGCATTTCCAGAGCGCGGGCATCAATGCCGCCGGACATCGTGCGGCCGCTTCCCTTGTCAGCGTTATTGTAGGCGCGGGCCAGGCGAGTAATGGAATCCATCAGCAGGAAAACATGCTGCCCCGCCTCTACAAGCCGTTTGGCGCGTTCAATGCAAAGTTCCGCCATGCGGCAGTGATCGCGCACCCTTCCATCATTGGAAGAGGCGTATACTTCAGCTCCCGGGAGGGAACGTTTAAACTCCGTCACTTCTTCCGGACGCTCGTCTACCAGAAGCACCATCAGGTGAATGGAATCCCTGTAATTCTCCAGAATGGCTTCCGCCATGTGCTGAAGCAGCGTCGTCTTCCCTGCGCGGGGCGGAGAGACAATCAGGCCGCGCTGGCCGCGCCCGATTGGAGCAATCAGATCCAATGTGCGGGTGGTGTAACGCTCCGGCCGGGTTTCAAAAGAAATGCGCTTATTAGGATTGACCGCCTTGAGCTCTTCAAAGTGCGGGTTCTTGCGCGCTTTCTCTGGAGCAACCCCGTTAACGGAGGCAATTTCCGTCAGAAGAATGCCGCGGTCATGACGGCAGGCCTGCCCATGCACCCACACGGCAGGACGCAGACCGAACCTGCGGATCATATCCTGCGGCACATAAACGGCTTCCGCAAAAGCGTCAAAATCATTATCCGGCTTCCTTAAAAAGCCGAACCCCTTATTCGTAATTTCCAGCAACCCGTCCACCGGTTCCGGCGGCGCCAGTTCACGGGGGGCGCTGTTCTGTGGGGTTCCGCCCTCCTGATTATTATTCCAGCGGTTTTTAACCCGGTCATTGCCGTTTCTGCCATTGCGGCCATCCTGGCGGTTATTCCGGTTTTTGTTGAAACGGTCGTTGTTATTCCGGCGGTTCTGCCTGTCAAAACGCTGCCTTTGCGGCTCATTTGTCCGACGCGGCTCCCGGGCGGCATCTTCGGAAAAATCCGCCGCACCTTCCTGCACCACCTTGATGGACGGAACGGAAGCATCCGCCTCCGGCTCCTGTTCCCTCGGTTTCCTCACAAATCTCTGGCGAATAACCTTCGGCCTGCCTTCTGCGGGCTGCTCCGGAACAGAATCGGAAGAATCGGAAGCCGGCTCGGCGGGCGCTGCATGAACGGCAATTTCCGCCTCAGGGCCGGCTGAATCACCGTTCTCCGGAGCAACAGCCTTGGCAACACGCCTGCGCACCGGCTTGACGGCGGCTTCCGTTCCGGAGGCAATCGCAGAGCCGTCAGTTTCCGGAACCTCCTCCACAGGCTTCTTGCGCGGGCGTCCGCGCCGGGGCCTGGCAGGAACATCCTGCGCTTCTTCCACCGGGATTTCAGCACTGCTCTTACGGGAAGTCTTCTTCCCCGGCATATCGACACTTTCCATCCCATCATCCGCCAATTCAGCAACCTTCTTCCTTATCGTCCGCTTGCGGGGAGCCGGGGAAGAATCCTGTTCCGTCCCGGGCACTTCCGCAGCAGTCTGGGGCTTTACCGGAGCTTCCGCCGCAGACTTGGTTTTGCGGATAATACGTTTTTTGGGCGCCGGCTCCGGAGAAACCTGTTCCGGAGTCAAATCTGGGGGGGTATCAGACATGGAAAAGAAAATTGAACTGCAACAACAGGCGTCTCCTGAAGGACAACAGCGTTAACCAAGCTGCTCAAGGATTTCTTCCGCCACATCGAAATTGGAGAAGACGTTCAGCGCGTCATCATAGTCGTCCAGCGCTTCATACAGGCGCAGGGCGGCCTTCGCCGTTTCCAGATCATTAATCACGGAAGCATTCTGCGCCACGGAAATCAGCTTCATGGAAATTACCGTATGCCCGGCTTCACGCAGGGCGGCGCACACGTTGTTCAACTCCGTTGGGCTCGTAACAAACACCCATTCATTGTCGGAATCCCCCTGTTCCACATCATCCGCGCCGCATTCCAGCGCCAGATCCATGGCGGAATCCTCCGTAAGACCTTCCGCCATGATGCGGGCCTCTCCCTTGCGTTCAAACTGGTAAGCCACGGAACCGGGCGTACCGATGCTGCCTCCGTTTTTGGTGAACAGGGTACGCAGCTCGGAAGCGGAACGGTTTGTGTTGTCCGTCGCCACTTCAATCAGGAAAGCCGTGCCTGAGGGGCCGTAGCCTTCATAGGTAATCTCCTGGATGGTAGCTCCTCCCAGTTCCCCGGTGCCTTTTTTGATGGCGCGTTCAATATTTTCCTTGGGGGTGGACACGGCCTTGGCTCCGTCAATGGCGGCGCGCAGGCGCGGATTCAGATCAGGATCTCCGCCGCCGCTTTTGGCGGCCAGCATGATTTCATGGGCAAAGCGGGCAAAAACCTTGCCCTTCTTGGCGTCTTCCTTAGCCTTAACGTACTTGATCTTAGACCATTTATTATGTCCTGACATAGAATTGGGAATAATAGTAAGTGTAGGTGAAAAGAGACAAACTAACAAGTGGAACTGTTCTACAACCCGGGGAACACATTGTCATTTGCAAATACCACGCAGGAAGGGAATCAGGGTGCGGCCATCCGTAAATATATTACAGGTACCGGATACTCTGCCGGGGAACACGCCGCGCACCTTCAGGAGCTCCGGCTACCTCTTGGCAGTCACTCTCAACACACGCAAAATAACGTATTCCCCAGCATTGGCAATACTTTTTTAGGTCACGGCAACCGGCTGCTTTCAGAGTTATCTTCTACCGCCTTCAATTAATTTTTAATATATTTTGATTATTTAAAATAATAAATACTGTTTCTTTAATAGTGAAAATAAAAAAATATATCCGCACAGCAGGCTCCTGTTACGCATCCAGCCCTGATGGTGCAGGGGGTGATTCCGTCATGGGCCAAAGCCTGAGTTCTAACGCCGCCTCTGTTATCATTGACTAAGAAAGGGAGGCGGGCTTAGATATGCCCTTCTTTCTTTTTCCCTGTCTTATGGAACAAGCAGCGCACCAGGAAAAATCACATGCGGCCCTTTCCTCCGTCCTGTGGTCCGCCTTTTTAACGGTCATCAAGCTCTGGGCCGGCATTGTAACCGGCAGCCTCGGCATCATTTCCGAAGCCCTGCACAGCGGGCTGGACCTGATGGCTGCGGCCATGACTTTTTACGCCGTAAAAGTGGCGTCCCGCCCTGCGGACGAAAGCCACCCCTACGGGCACGAAAAGGTGGAGAATCTTTCCGCCCTGGCGGAAACAGCCCTCCTTTTAGTTACCTGCGCCTGGATTGTCTGGGAGGCTGTGGACCGTCTGTTCTACAATGAGGCGGAGATTACCCTCACCTGGTGGGCTTTTGCCGTAGTGGCCGTCTCCCTGCTGGTAGATGTGAACCGTTCCGCCATGCTCCGCCGGATAGCCAAAAAGCACAAAAGCCAGGCCCTGGAAGCGGATGCACTTCACTTTACCACGGATATCTGGTCTTCCGCAGTCGTGCTCCTGGGTCTTTTCTGCATCTGGCTGGCCCATCTGGTCCCTGCGGAATCAGCCTGGCACGGCCTCCTGGAGAGGGCGGATGCCATTGCGGCCCTGTTTGTGGCGGCTCTGGTTTGTTCCGTGGCTTTCGGCCTTGCCAAACGTTCCATCCACGCCCTGATGGACGGCGGTTCTTCCTCCCTGACGCGTCAGGTGCTGGACGCCATGAAAAAGAATGCCCCGGATTATCCGGTCAAACGCATCCGCCTGCGTGACGGAGGCTCGCGCATCTTTGTAGAGCTGGATGTGGAAGCGCCTGCGGAACTGCACGTGGATGACGCCCATGATGTGGCGGAATCCATTGAAGGCATTGTAAAGCATGAATTGCCGGAAGCGGACGTCATCGTCCATATCGAACCGGCGCGGGAGAATCTTTCCAATATGGAGCCGGACATGATTATCCACCGGCTGGCCTTGCGCCACCATGTCCGCATTCACGGTTTTTATGCAGGCCACGGCAAACAGGCCCCCTGTTATTTCATGGATGTGGAAATTCCGGCGGATTGGCCCCTGGAACGCGGCTACCATGTGGTGGAGGCTTTCAGGGATTCCATTCTGCATGAACTCAAGCCGGAAAAGGTAATTTGCCGCATTGAACCGGATTGCCGCGACATGGAAACAGGCGCCATTGCGGAACAGGTTTCTCCGGAGGAAGTGCGCCTGAAGGTAAATCTCATTCTCCAGCAGCACAGAAACATCCGCAAGATCCTCAAGCTGGACCTGACCAGGGAGGACAATTTCCCAACCTTGACCTGCGTGTGTTCCGTGGACGCCTCCCTGACTATCCGGGAATGCCACCAAATCGCCTCGCAGCTGGAAAACCAGATAGAAAACGCACTGCACCACCTGGGGCGCGTTACCGTCATTCTTAAACCGTCCAAGCAGGGCAGAAGTTGAATGACTGTTGCCGGATTCCCGTAAAAACATGTTCCGAATCCAGGAAGGGGAAACGGTGTCCATTCCGGGCATGGGAACCTCTGCCCGGACAAAGCGGAGCCAACGATTATGAATGGCCCGCAACGGAAACTCCGGGCATTTCCCTGTCCAGCTCCGCGCGAATGCGCTGGCGCTCGGAAACGATCTGTTCGTCGTCTGCACCGCCTTCCCGCAGGAAATATTCCGCCATGGACAGGGCTACTTCCGATTCCGAGGAAAAAACCTGGGAAGCGCCGGCTTCCTTCAGTATATCCACGTCCCTCATGTACTTGGTGTGAATCATCACGTCAATATGAGGGTTAAGCTCCAGAGCCACGCCTACTATCTCCTTGGCGTCCGGAATGGAAGCGGAGAGAATCAGGCTTTCCGCATATTCAATGCCCGCATGGCGCAGAATTTCCCGCTGGCTGGCATCCCCGTAAACAATATCCCCTCCCTGCTCCCGTATAGCGGTAACCGTGTCTATGTTCATTTCCACGATGATGACTTCCACCCCGTTGTCATTCAATATCCTCTTAAGAATGCGCCCCGTGGGGCCAAACCCTACCAATACCACGCGCCGCGCATCCGGAGCGGGCAAGGCCATGCTGTTCACGCCCCCCGGGTCCGCAAGCCCTATGCCGCGTTTTTGCAGCCATTTGACTGCAGGTCCAATCTGCCGATACAGGATGGGATTTAAGGAAATGGAGACGACAGCCGCCAGAATGATGGCCTGATTGGCATCCGGAGGCAGGATGTTGTACATGAGACCTATTCCGGCGAGAATGAAAGAAAATTCACCCACTTGAGCCAAGGCCACGGATACGCTCAGCGCCAGCGGCACCGGCCGCCTCAGGCAACGAACAACCACATAAGCCGCCAGCGGCTTGCCGATCATCACCACCCCCAGCGTTGCCAGGGCCAGAGGCCAGCAATCCCCCACGGACATCGGGTCAAACATCATCCCCACGGAAACGAAGAAGAGAACCGCAAAAGCATCCCTCATCAACATGGCTTCCGCCGCCGCGCGCGCGCAGAAGTCCGACTGGCCTACAACCATCCCCGCCAAAAACGCCCCCAAAACCATGGAAGCGCCAAAGAATTCCGCGGAGCACACCGCCACGCCCAGCGCAATGACCAGCACAGCCAGCGTAAACAAGTCACGCGCGCCCGTTCGGGCCACGTACCGCAGCACCAGCGGAATGACTTTTTTCCCGGCAAACAGCGTCAGGGCCACCAGCAGGGCCAGCTTGACGAACATCCAGCCAAGCTCGGAAAGAATGCCGCCCCAGTCTCCGGCGCCGCTCTGGCGCGCTTCCATCACGGCGGGGATGAGAACCAGCAGCAGAATGGTAAACAGGTCTTCCACTACCAGCCATCCCAGGGCCACATGGCCGCCGGGCGTATGGAGGTTCTGGTTGTCTTCCAGCACCCGCGTCAGCACTACGGTACTCGCCACGGAAATCGCCATGCCAAAAACCAGTCCGGAAATCGCGGACCATCCGAACATCCACCCGACCAGCACCCCCAGCACGGTAGCCACGGATATCTGCACAACGGCTCCCGGCACGGCCACTTTTTGCACGGCAATCAAATCCTTCAAATGGAAATGGAGCCCCACCCCGAACATCAGCAGGATAACGCCCAGCTCCGCGAATTGTTCCACCGTATGGGAATCCGCAACAAATCCCGGCGAGTACGGCCCTACCACCACCCCGGCCAGCAGGTAGCCCACCAGCGGGGATAAATGCAGTTTTCTGGCAATAAGGCCGAAAAGAAGGGCAGCGGCCAATCCGCCGACAAAAGTGAGAATAAGGCTGAAATCGTGATCCATACGCGCGTGACAGGGATAAGGGGTATTCTTGACCGCCAAGTCGTTTTTACGCTATCGCGTTTTTACGCTATCGCGTTTTATTTTCCCTCACAAGAACGCATTGCGCCGCATGGAAATGCAGTCGCACTTTTTGCATGAAAAATGGTCCCGGCAAATTTTCATCATACCCTATTTGCGACCGCTTCTAATTAAATTTTCCCATACGGGATTCCTATCAAATGTGTTAGTAAAATTCGTCCTGTTCATTCCCGGGAAGCTGCCGGGTCATTGTCCCGCACTGGCGGTCGGACAAATACCCATACATCACCATCGGCAATTTTTACATCCTGCTGCCGGACAACGGAAATAATCCGCCGGCCCGGAAAATCCAAAGCAGGAACGCCCGCCGGGCAGACACTTTCGTTTTCAGGCTCTTCCATGCTCCATGCCCATACCCCTGAACTTGGAAAAATTGATAAAATACCCCCAATTCCATTTGAATTTCCAGGAAATTAATTTATTTTATATTGGAAATAATTGATTTTTTCAAATCTATGACTGAAGATGCCATATTCAAGGAACAGTGGAACCTTCTTAAGAAGGAGATGGCAATGGGAGACGCTCATCTCCAGCAAAGGCTGGAACAGTTCATTTTCCGGCAATACGGCCGGGCGGTTCTGACGCATTACATTAAAGCCCTTTCCGTCCTGGAGCTCAGCCGCCATTTCTACCTGCGGTTCCGCAGGAGGAGCCGGGCCGTAACGGAACCCATTCTCTACTGGACCGTGCTTGCGGAAACAACCATCCACATGACGCTGGAGGGAGTAAAAGACATGCACCCCTTCATCTCCCTGCCGGCACGTGCCGGCGCAACCTTCCAGCTTGACATGTTAAAAGACTGCTACCTTCTTTATTTGAGGGACCGGGGATATCCCTGCTGGCCCAGGGCCTCCCGCAGAAGCCGCATCATCCGGAACAAATGGAACGCTCCGGAACTGGAAGCCGCCTATTTCCTCCGGTTGTGCCAGAACAGCACGGACCGTCATTATGCCAACGTGATGAACATCCTGCTGGAAGAAATACTGCATATGCTGATTACCCTCCACCAACTCAGGAACCACGGAAAAAACCTGCTGGAACTCAGAAGAAGCCGGAACTCCAATTCTTCCCCGGGCGGCGTTCCGCCGCCGTCCCTCCGCCCGCAGCACCCTCCCGAAGACAGTCTTTAAAACCATCCGCGCTTTTTCCAAAGGATACTTGAAAAAACCGCCGGGACCTTACAAAATCAACATGCAGTCTCCATAGGAGAAAAATCTGTACCGTTCCCGGATGGCTTCCAGATAGGCTTTCATGACCAGCTCCCTGCCCGCAAAGGCGCTGACAAGCATCAGCAGCGTGCTCTGCGGCAAATGGAAATTCGTGATCAGGGCGTCCACCACCTTGTAGTTGTAGGGAGGATAGATGAAGATGTTCGTTGAACCGGAACACTCCCTCAACGGCAGACCTTCCGCCGTTGCCACATGTTCCAGCACCCTCACGCTGGTGGTGCCCACGGCAATGACCCTTCTGGCGTTATTGACTGCCCGGGCAGCGGCTTCAGGAAGAAAAAAATGCTCCGTATGCATCTGATGGTCTTCTATCCTGTCCGCCTTGACGGGACGGAATGTTCCTACCCCCACGTGCAGGGTTAGAAAATCGTGGGGGACGGATGCCAGCAGCTCCGGCGTAAAATGCAGCCCGGCCGTAGGAGCGGCAATGGCCCCTTCATGTCTGGCGTAAACGGTCTGGTAACGCTCCCTGTCGGATGGGTCGCTTTCCCGGTTCATATAGTGGGGAAGAGCCAGACGCCCGTATTTTTCCTCATCCACTTCCCGGTCAAACCGGATAAGGCGGTACCCTTCCTCATCAATGCCTTCCACGGTGCCCACCGCCTCTCCGACCGCAACCGTACGCCCAAGCTTCATTTTGCGTCCGGGGCGCACCATGCACTTCCACAACAGGGGATTAAGAACCTCCGCGCGTACTATTTCAATGGAACCGTCGTTGGAAAAATATCTTGCCGGAACCACCCTGGTATCATTCAGGATAAAATGATCCCCTTCCCGCACATATTCCGGCAAATCGCAAAAATGCCTGTGTTCAATCATGCCCGTATCCCGGTGAATGACCATCATCCGGGACGCGGAGCGGTCCGGAAGGGGACGGTCCGCTATCAGTTCTTCCGGCAGCGGATAATCAAAATCAATGGTGCGCACGGCCAAGTGCATTGCCACGAATCCTCCGAAAGGTCAATATCTTTAAACCGCAGGTAACACAATTATATCTTTACCCTGCTTCGGTTCATATGGTATGGAAGGATACATGAACAACCTGCTGTCAGCAAACATTTCCAACGCAACCGCCTGGGGGACCATTCTGGTCGTCGTCCTCGTCATCTTTCTGGTCATCTTTTTCGCCATCATCGCCAAATTCTTCAAGACATGGCTGCGCGCCCGTCTGGCGAAAGCGCCCGTCTCCATGAGCAACATGCTGGGGATGTGGCTCCGGAAAGTGCCCTATCCCCTGGTGGTGGACACCCGCATTACGGCCGCCAAGGCGGGCCTGGACATCAGCACGGATGAGCTGGAGGCCCACTTCCTGGCCGGCGGCGACATCGTGGACTGCGTGCTTGCCCTGATTGCGGCGGAGAAAGCCGGCATTCCGCTGAGCTACGACCGCGCCTGCGCCATTGACCTGGCCGTGAAAGGCACTTCCAAGACCGTGCTGGAAGCCGTGCGCACCTCCATCAATCCCCGAGTCATCGACTGCCCGAACCCCAGCTCCGGCCAAACGCGCCTGACGGCGGTGGCCCGTGACGGCATTGCAGTGGCGGTGCGCGCCCGCGTAACGGTGCGCACCAACCTGGATCTCTTCGTAGGGGGCGCCACGGAGGAAACGGTGGTCGCCCGCGTCGGGGAAGGCATCGTCTCCGCCGTAGGTTCCGCCCCCTCCTACAAGGATGTTCTGGAAAAACCGGAGGTGATCTCCCGTACCGTAAGCGACAAGGGGGTGGACGCCGCCACGGCGTTTGAAGTGCTTTCCATTGACATTGCGGATGTGGATGTAGCCGGCAATGTGGGCGCCCGCCTCCAGGCCGAGCAGGCGGAAGCGGACAAACAAATCGCCCAGGCCAAAGCGGAAGTCCGCCGCGCCGCCGCCGTAGCCACGGAACAGGAAATGGCTGCAAAAACGCAGGAAATGCGCGCCAAGGTGGTGGAAGCGGAAGCCCAGATTCCCATGGCCATGGCGGAAGCCTTCCGCAACGGCAATCTGGGAGTGCTGGACTACGCCCGTTACCAAAACGTGGTGGCTGACACCAAAATGAGAGATTCCATCGCTCAACCGGATACGCCTCCCTCTTCCATCAAATAAATAAATTCCCTGGTTTCCGGAAAGGCCTGCTTTTTCCGGAAACCTTTATCCTTTATGGATTCACTGGCATACATGCTCGCCTCCGGAGGCGATGACAATAGCCTGAAACTCTGGTTCTGGCTGATTGTCGGGGTGATTTTCCTCATCAAAAAAGCAATCGAATTGTTGAAACCGGATGAAAAAGATGAGGAACCGTCCGTTCCGGACACGGAGAACCATCATGAAAAACGCGTAAGGGAAGTCATTGCGGAAATGCGCCGGGCAACCCCGCAGCCACAGCAAACCCAACCTGCCGCACCGGCCCGCGCACCGCGGCCCTCAGCCCCTCCTGTAGAGCTTCCCTCCCCCGCCGTGGCCCGCAAACCGCAGCCGATCCCGGCGCCGGCGGCTGCACAACCCGAGGAAACAGCCCGGCAGACGGCGCAAAATGTGCTGGAACGCTACGTAAAAGCTACGGAAGAAGCCCGGCAATCCATGCGCTCTCTTTCCGATGCGGAACAGGCGGCTCTGCAACGTTTGCAAAAGAGGGAGATGAAGGAACATCTGCCCGACCTTCTTCCGTCATCAGCCGCAGTGGAATCTCCTTCCCTGAAAAATTCCCTTCACCACCCCAAATCCCTGAAAGCGGCTGTTCTTTATCAGGAAATCCTTGGAAAACCCAGAGCATTACGAAGCGCATCCTTCAGCGGTGAATAAAGAATGGCCCTTCCCGGGCCATGTTCCGTTCAGCCGTCATGCTGCCCCCCTCTTATTCATTCTCCCTTGCCTGAAAAGGTAAGCGGAGGTACCCTCCATCCCGCAATGACAGACACACCTTTGCAGATAGCCGGACGCCAGTTCACCTCCCGCCTGATGGTGGGAACGGGAAAATTTCCTTCCAATGAGAGCATGAAAGAAGCTCTGGAAGCCTCCGGCGCCCAAATTGTGACGGTGGCTCTGCGCCGGGCGGATCTGACGGGTTCCCACGATCCCGCCGCCAATATTCTGGATTTCATTGATCCGGAAAAATACCTCCTTCTCCCCAACACCAGCGGAGCGACTACGGCAGAAGAAGCCGTACGCCTGGCGCGCCTGGCGGCAGCAGCCGGGCTGCCCAACTGGATCAAGCTGGAGATTCACCCGGACGCCCAGTACCTGATGCCGGACCCCATTGAAACGCTGAAAGCGGCGGAAATCCTGGTCAGGGAAGGCTTCACCGTGCTTCCCTACATTAACGCGGACCCCGTGCTCGCCAAACGCCTTCAGGAAGCCGGAGCGGCGGCCGTCATGCCTCTTGGCGCCCCCATCGGCACCAACAAGGGAGTACTGACCCGGGAGTTGATTAACATCATCATTGAACAGGCTATTGTCCCCGTGGTGGTGGACGCGGGGCTGGGAGCGCCCAGCCACGCGGCGGAGGCTCTGGAAATGGGAGCGGATGCCGTGCTCGTCAATACGGCTATCGCCGCCTCCGGCTCTCCCTCCGCCATGGCGGAGGCGTTCGCCCTGGCATGCCGTGCCGGACGCATGGCTTATCTGTCCGGCCTTCCCGCCGTTTCCTCCCAAGCTACAGCCACCAGCCCCCTGACTTCCTTCCTGCATTAAAAGGCCGGGAAAAAGCCCCGGTTTTCTCCCGCACCCATGGGTCAAGAAACTCCGGGAACATTTTTCGCAATCTTCCTGCGTATCAGGAATTCCAGGATGAAGCAGGCGGCTACAAACAGCACAATCAACGGAATCAGATAAGGCTGGCTGAAGAACATCTGGTAAAAGAACGCCCCCAGAATAAACAGCATCAGAAGAAAGCCCAGGATGATAAGCAGCGCATTTCCCTGAGTCTCTTTCCGGAGCCGCCAATGGGCGACGAACACCGCCAGGTAGCTGATCAGAAAACAGGCCCCCGCCAAATTGGCGATGGCTACCAGGTTAAAGGCATTCGTCATCACCAGAATCCCCAGCAAAAGATAGAAAAAACCCTCCGTTCCGTGGCCCCAGAAAGGCTGTTTAAAAATAGCTCCCAGCTGGCCGTTGCGCGCCAGAGCCCGGGAAATGTCCAGCATGCTGAACATGGTGGCATTAATGGCTGATGCCGTAGCAATGAGAGCCGCTACGGATACGGCCATGAAGCCCCACATGCCCAAAACCGGATAGGCGGCCTGCGCTACGGCCGTTTCCGTATGGCTTTCCAGGGAAGTAGCGGGAACGTTGGACAGTACTACGTAGGAGAGTATCAGGTACAAGGCCAGCACAAGGCCAATAGCCATAAAAATGGCTCTTGGCAGCGTCTTGGAAGGATTTTTCAGATTGCCCGCCGTATTGGCCATCATTCCGTAGCCGGCAAATGCGAAAAATGTCAATCCCACGCTGCCCAGCAAACCGTCCAGCCCTTTCACCGGAATGGGATCCGCGCCCACAGGCACGGAAGAACCGAAGCTGGCAAGCATTAAAACCGTCAAAATCAATAATTTGAATGCCACCATGATTACTTCCGACTTTCCAACGGCCCTGGCTCCCCCCATATTCAATGCCCCCAGCAGCAAAATAGCCACGCTGGCAAAAAGGGCCGTGGAATAAATGGTGACTGCCCTGTCCGGTAAAAACAGGCGGGACGCATAGGCTCCAAAGGATTTGGCCACCAGGGCCACGGTAATGACCAGCGTTCCCAGGTAAATAAGGGTCAGTGCGCCGGACAGGGTCTTATGGGAAAAAGCCTCGTTGAAATAATCCATAATTCCTCCGGAACCGGGATAACGGGAACCCAGTTTGGCGTAGGTGTACCCGGAAAGCAGGGCAGCAACGCCTCCCAGAATAAAGGACCAATATACATTTTTTCCCGCCATCAGGGTCGCCTGCCCCATGAGGGCGAAAATTCCCGCTCCCACCATGGACCCTATTCCTAATGCAATGACGCTCCACAGGGACAGATATTCTTTTGGGGCCTTCCCGTACATAAGGGATTTAGAGATACTACAGGAATGAAACGTTGACCTTTCCGCACGGGATGACACGTCCTGCTTATTCATCCGTCCTGCAGCCCCATCATGACTATTCCGGCACGGCTTTCCCCTTGAACCGTCCGTTGTCGGCATGTAGGGTACGGCTGATGATCAAAACCGCCATTTTTGATTTTGACGGAACTCTTGCCGACACCATACCCCTGTGCCGGGAGGCTTTTCGCCGCGCTATCCAGAAGCTGGACGGCAGAATATTGACGGATGAAGAAATCGAACGCCAATTCGGCCCGGACGATCTGGGAGTTATCCAGAAATTGATTCCCGGGAAACCGGAACTGCATGAACGCGGCAGGGAACTATTTATCCACTATTACCGCAAGCTGCACGCAGACCTGGCTCCCGCCCCCTTTCCCGGAACAGCCGAATTGCTGAGCACTCTCCGCAACCTCGGCATTCGGCTGGCCATGGTCACAGGCAAACGCCTGGAAAGCGCAGAGATATCCCTCCAGTTTTTTCATCTGTCCGAATTTTTTCCTATTCTGGAAACAGGCTCCCCGGAGGGAGGCGTAAAACCGGACCGCATCAAACGGGCTTTGTCCCGTCTGAATGCCGTCGCCTCAGAAGCCATCTATATTGGAGACGCCCCCACAGACGTGGACGCATGCCGCTCTGTCCCTATCCGCATTCTCTCCGCAGGATGGGCCGCGGAGGCGGACATCAAAGGCCTCAGGGAAAAAAAGCCGGACTTTCTCCTGACCCGTTTTGAAGACCTGGAACGTTTCTTCCGGGAACATCATGAAAATGAAGGCCTTTAAGATTGCAATCCTGCAGAAAACAGGCTACCATTACCCACCCCGTTAATATCAATCCTTCCATGACTTTTCAGAAAGAATCCGGAAAAGAGGGCCTGAAAATTCTGCTCATGCTCGCCAGCGTCATTATCATCACGGCCGGGCTGCAGGCGGGAAAACCGGTGCTCCTGCCCATCGTTTTATCCGGCTTTCTGGCAATCGTCAGTTATCCGCTGACGACTTTTTTCAAGAGCCGTCTTTGCTTCCCGCACTGGCTGGCAGTGACTTTCACGGTCATCATGGACTTTGGCATTCTGGTGGGCCTGGGCTATCTGGCCCAATACCTGGGGCAGGATCTGGCCAAAACGGTCACGGTCAAATACCAGCCTCTTATGATGGAGAAAATCCATGAACTCCGCGCTTTCCTGATTGAACAGGACTGGAACAACCTGGCTGACCAGATGCTTCAGGAATTTCCGGACCTGCTCAACGGCCAGCGCATCGTGGCGTTTTCCACAGGGGTGATGGGGCAGTTAGCTTCCATGCTGACCTTCACCACCCTGATTCTGATCCTGATGACTTTCTTCCTGGGGGAAGCCCCCCGCTTCCGGGCGAACATCAATAAACTGGGGCATAACAGCGACACAGGCATCCGCAAATTCTCCAAGGCCCTGGCCGGAGTTCAGAAATATCTCATTATTAAAACCTTCATCAGCGCAGTTACAGGGCTTCTGGCTTTCCTGCTTTGCTATTACATGAACGTGGACTTTCCGCTGTTGTGGGGCATCGTGGCTTTCGCCCTCAACTTCATTCCCACCTTCGGCTCCATCATCGCGGCTATCCCCCCCACACTTCTCGCCATGCTTCTGATCAGCCCTACTGCGGGCATCATTGTTGCCGGCGGCTACCTGGTGATCAACACAGCCTTGGGAAACTGCCTGGAACCCATGCTGTTGGGACGACAATTCGGCATTGTGACCAGTATGGTTCTGCTCTCCGTCATCTTCTGGGGCTGGGTATGGGGCCCCATCGGCATGCTGCTGGCCGTACCCATTACCATGTTGATTAAACTCGGGCTGGAAAGCTCCAAGGATCTCGCCTGGATCGCCCAGCTCATTGACAACCCTCCCACTCCCAGATTCCCTCTCCCCCCTCTCCATTCCGGGAAAACCAACGAAAGCACAACCAAGGAATAATCCATGCATTCATTCGCTTACAAAAACGGCACGCTCTACTGTGAAAACGTCAACCTTCAGGAACTGGCGGACAAGGAAAGCACACCCCTGTACGTTTATAGCAAACAAACCATTTTAAACCACTTTCACCGCCTCAGGGAAGCTCTGGCACCGCTTAACGCGGAAGTGGCCTACGCCGTCAAGGCCTGCTCCAACATCGCCATCCTGAACCTCATGGCCCGCAACGGGGCGGGATTCGACATCGTCTCCGGCGGAGAACTCTTCCGCGTCCTCAAAGCCGGGGGAGATCCGTCCAAATGCACTTATGCCGGCGTAGGAAAAACCGAGCAGGAAATCCGTTATGCCCTGGCGCAGGGCATTTATTGCTTCAATGTGGAATCCGAAGCGGAACTGCGGGCCATTAACGCCATTGCCGCCTCCATGGGAGTCAAGGCTCCGGTGGCCGTGCGCGTCAATCCCAACGTAGAGGCGGGAACGCACAAATACATTACTACCGGCAAGGCTGAAAATAAATTCGGCGTGGACTTCGAACGCATTGAATCTCTTTATGAGATGGCGGCCCGCGAACTTCCGAACCTTCATCTGAAAGGGTTGCAAATGCATATCGGCTCCCAGCTTACCCAGGCGAAACCCTTCCTGGAAGCCGTCAGGAAAGTCGCCCCCCTGGCTGCTTCCCTGAAAGAAAAACACGGCATTGAATTTTTCTCCATCGGAGGAGGAATTGGCATCGTTTACCAGGGCACGCTGGATTCCGGCGTTCAGGAATGGTGGAATGAGGACTGCGCCCAGCTCACGCTGAGCACTTACGCCCAGGCCGTCGTCCCCACCCTGCAACCTCTGGGATTACACATCATTGTGGAACCGGGCCGTCTTATCGTAGGAAATGCGGGAGCACTCATCACGCGTTGCCTGTATGAAAAAAACGGGAAAGCCAAAACCTTTAAAATTGTGGATGCAGGGATGAACGACCTCATCCGCCCCGCCCTCTACCAGGGCTATCATGAAATTATCCCGGTCAGAGAACACCCCTCCGGATCCTGCGTCACAGCGGATGTTGTGGGTCCCATCTGTGAATCCGGAGACTTCCTCGCCCAAAACAGGGACATGCCGGACGTGCGCCAGGGAGAACTCCTGGCCGTACTGTCCGCCGGAGCCTATGGTTTTTCCATGTCTTCCAACTACAATTCACGGCCTATGGCGGAAGAAGTCCTGGTGGACGGGGACCAATGGAACGTCATTCGCAGCCGCCAGAGCTGGGAAGACCTCATCCGGGGAGAATCCATTCCGGAATAACATCCCCATCCCGCCCATCTTTAGAATGCCCTTCCAGCGGTAAAACGAAGGAGGGGCATTTCCTTTCAACCGTACTGAATGGAAAACAAGGTAGAATTTTCAAGTCCGCCAAGCCACGCGGAGCTTCTTTCCGGAGACGCCGCACGCTACTGCCGTACGGGCTCCGGTGGACCAGTCCGGCCGCAAGTCACAATGATTCGAACATGAACATGTCCCGCAAGAGCGCTGCAACCCCGGCGTGCGCCTGAGTTCAGCCTTGCCCTCCTGAAAAAAAACACCTATCATATCCCCGTTATGCCAATAGCCACACCAGAACAATACATTACCATGCTTGAAACGGCCAAAAAGGAAGGCTACGCCTATCCGGCCGTTAACGTGACCACGATCGAAGTCATCAACGGCGCTCTCCGCGCTTTTTCCGAAGCCAAAAGCGACGGTATCATCCAGGTTTCCATCGGTGGCGGCAAATTCGCCTCCGGCAGCTCCGTAGGCAATTCCGCCCTTGGCGCCATTGTTCTGGCGGAAGCAACGCGCCGTCTGGCTGAAAAGCACAACGTTCTCGTAGCCCTTCACACGGACCACTGCCAGCCCGAACATGTGGATACTTTCCTGCGTCCTCTGATTGCCGAATCCCGCCGCCGCGTGGAACGCGGTGAAGCCCCCCTCTTCAATTCCCACATGCTGGATGCCTCCACGCTTCCCATGGCGGAAAACCTCAAGCTTTCCCGGGAACTGCTGAAGGAATGCGCCGAACTGGGCATCGTTCTTGAAATCGAAATCGGCGTTGTGGGCGGAGAAGAAGACGGAGTGGACAACTCCGGCCATCCCGCCGACAAGCTTTACACTTCTCCGGAAGATATGCTGATGACGTATGAAGCCCTCGCGCCCCTCGGCAAATTCATGCTGGCCGCCACTTTCGGCAACGTGCACGGCGTGTACAAGCCCGGCCACGTCAAACTGAAACCCAGCATCCTGCGGGACGGTCAGGAAGCCGTGGTAGCCAAACACGGAGAAGCGGCTCGCATGCCCCTCGTCTTCCATGGCGGTTCCGGTTCCGAACTTTCCGATATCCGCGAAGCCGTTTCCTACGGCGTCGTCAAGATGAACATCGACACCGACACGCAATACGCCTTCACCCGCCCGATCGTCTCCCACATGTGCGAACACATCAACGGAGTGCTCAAGATTGATGGCGAAGTGGGCAACAAGAAGGATTACGATCCCCGTTCCTATCTTGCCAAGGGTGAAAAGGGAGTCGCCGCCCGCCTTCAGGAAGCCGCCGACAACCTTATGTCCGCCGGCAAGACCCTCTTTGGCAAAATCTAAAAAGAGTTCCCTCAACGAGTTTAATGCCATGCCCGGTTTCTTAAAAGAAACCGGGCATTTTTTCTGGAAAAACCCGCCAACAGGGTAAGGCGGGAAACGCTTTCACCGAGTATTTATCCCTCTGAGACGACGGGAAAACGAACCGTTCCCCGTCTTCTTCTTTTCTGTCCCCTGGGCTTCTCCGATTACGGGACCATTAACCCGCATTCTTCCGCAAGGAAACCGCTGCGGACAAATAAAACGATAGCCGCACAGGAAAAACCGGAATTATTCATAACAGAACAAGGCCATTCCTCCGCTCAGCGGACCGCAGGGAACCCGGCAGCGCGGCCCTACCCCGGCGCCGCTTTGAACACAGGAGCCTTTCCCCAGCGCTCCAGGAACCTTAATTTCCTGCTTTGCGGGATTCCCTTACGCGGTCATTGGCGTTCAGGATGCGCTTGCGCAGACGGATAAAATGAGGCGTAGCCTCCACCAGTTCATCAGGTTCAATGTACTCAATGGCACGTTCCAGAGAAAAAATGACGGGAGGGGAAAGCTGGATGCCGTCTCCCTTCGTGGCTGAGCGGATATTGTTCAAATGCTTTTCCTTGCACGGGTTGACCGGCATATCCATCTGCCGCGGGTTTTCGCCTACAATCTGGCCTTCGTAAATATCTTCCTGCGGCCCCACAAACAGACGCCCGCGTTCTTCCAGCGCTACCAGCGCGAACGGAGTGGAAACGCCCGTCTCCATGGAAACCAGGGTGCCGGTGGTACGCGTGGTGATGTCCCCGGCATAGGGGCCGTAATCCCGGAACAGGTGGGAGAAAATACCGTGGCCGGACGTCAGATTGACCAGCTCAAATTCAAAACCGATAATACCGCGGGTGGGAATATAAGCCTGAATAAAAGTATGGCCCGTGCCTTCCCTGCATACCATGTCTTCCATCTGTCCCTTGCGGGCGTGAAGAAGCTTCATGACGCCGTTGGCATGTTCGTCCGGAACTTCTACGTACATCGTTTCATACGGTTCCGTAAGGCGGTCGTTTTCATCCCTCTTCATGATCACGGTGGGACGGGAAACGCACAGTTCATAATTTTCACGGCGCATAGTCTCCACCAGCACGGCGATCTGCATGGCGCCGCGGGCGGAAACGGAGAAAACGCCGGCCTTGTCCGTATCCTCCACCTGGATGGAAATATTCGTCCGCATTTCCCTCATCAGGCGGTCGCGTATCACGCGGGAAGTCACATTCTTGCCGTCGCGCCCTCCGAAAGGCCCGTTGTTGATGGAAAATTCCATGGAAATGGTAGGAGGATCAATCGCCACGAATGGAAGGGGCTCCGTATCCGCGGAACCGCCCAAGGTTTCCCCGATATTGACGTTTTCAAACCCCGCCACCCCTACGATGTTGCCTGCCACGCCGATGGCCGAATCCGTAGTGCTCAGGCCGGAATATTCAAACATGCGGGTCACTTTTCCGGAAATGCAGGAGCCGTCGCTCTGATGGAGCCACACGGTATCCCCTTTCTTCACAGTGCCGGAAGTAATGCGGCCGATAGCCACACGGCCCACATAATCGTCCCAGTCAATATTGGAAACGAGCATCTTGAATTCACCCTCCGGATCGGCATCCTTCGGAGCGGGGATATGTTCCACAATCTTGAATAAAAGAGGAGTGCAGTCCACAGGAGGTTCCCCCTCCATGGAATTCATGAAGTAACCGTCGCGGGCGGAACCGTACACGAAAGGGGCCTCAAATTGTTCATCCGTGGCGCCCAGCTCCAGAAAAAGCTCCAGCACCTGGTCATGCACGGCGGCGGGATCGGCATGCGGACGGTCGATCTTGTTAATGACGACAATGGGCATCAGACCTTCCTGAAGGGCCTTGCGGAGCACAAAACGCGTCTGAGCCTGCGGCCCTTCAAAAGCGTCCACCACCAGAAGCACGCCATCCACCATTTTCATCACGCGCTCCACTTCCCCGCCGAAATCCGCGTGTCCGGGAGTATCCACAATATTGATCGTATATCCATTCCAGAGGATGGATGTATTCTTGGCCTTAATCGTGATGCCCTTTTCTCGTTCCAGATCCATGGAATCCATGGCGCGTTCCTGCACGGCCTGGTTAGCACGGTAGGCGCCTCCCGCCTGCAAAAGTTGGTCAACCAGGGTCGTCTTCCCATGGTCAACGTGAGCGATAATGGCGAGGTTGCGGAACTTGGAAGGATCTGACATTGCGCGCGAGAGCTAAAAACACCGGAAAATAAATGTCAAGTCTGCTCCATGAATACCGACTATATTTTCAGCGGTTGCAAGCCTCCCTGCCGCCATTGCCGCAAGCGATGGAACTTTTATTTTCCTCCGGCGCATTTATAGCTTCCCCCCCTCCTCAAATAGGAGTATTCTGTTCCGGCATAAGTAATTTCTCAATTCTAGATAACAATGAAGATTTGGTTAGATGGAAAGCTGGTGGAACAGGAGGAAGCAAAAACCTCGGTTTTCGACCACGGCACACTCTATGGAGACGGCATTTTTGAAGGTATCCGGTTCTATAATAAGCGCGTTTTCCGCCTGGAAGACCACATGGACCGCCTGTACAACTGCTCCCATTATCTGTTGCTGGATATTCCTTACACTCAGGAAGAACTCTCCAACGCCGTATGCGAAACGGTCGCGGCCTCCGGCCTGAACGACGGCTATATCCGTCTGGTGGTTACCCGCGGCGTCGGCAATCTGGGACTTAACCCATTCAACTGCAAACGGTCCTGCGTCTTCATCATTGCGGATAAAATCTCCCTGTACGATCCGAATGTATATGAAAACGGGCTGGCCCTGATTACCAGCTCCGTGCGCCGCAACCGTCCGGACACTGTTTGTCCGCAGGTCAAGTCGCTCAATTATCTCAACAACATCCTGGCCAAAATGGAAGCTGTGCGCCAGGGTGCGGCGGAAGCCCTGATGCTGAACGACCTGGGTAATGTGGCCGAATGCACGGGCGACAACATTTTCATCGTGAAGGACGGTACCGTGTTCACGCCGCCAGTTACGGACGGCTGCCTGGACGGCATCACGCGCCGGGTAGTGCTGGAAATCTGCCGGGAGCTGCAAATCCCGGCTCAGGAAAAGACCATGAACCGCTTTACCATCACTTGTGCGGACGAATGCTTCCTGACCGGCACTGCCGCGGAATGCGTTCCCGTGACCAAACTGGACGGCTATCAGCTGGGCTCTGGAAAAATCGGTCCTGTTACAGCTCGAATCCTGGCCCGTTTCCAGGAACTGGCCCAGACCACGGGAACATCCTGTTAAAATCAGCCAACCCTTTTTTGGACCAACGAAAACGGCTCCGTCATCCGGCGGAGCCGTTTTTTTGCGCTATTCCGTTAAATATAAAAAAGAAAACACAGGTAAGCACATTCCCGCGGAGCTATACAGCAATCTCCTCTGGAAATGCAGACTTGTGACCTTCACGGCCTCCCGTTCCGAAACACTGCAGAAGAATCCAATATGAAAAGCCGCGCCATTTGTGAAATGACAAGGCAAGTGACATATTGCATGTCCGGCCGCCACGCCGGACATGTCTCAACCTGGAAAAAGGCTATTTCTTCTTGGGCAGGCCGGTTTCCGGGTCAAACTGCTTAGCCTGCTGGGCATGTTCTTTCGTCTGATAGAACCGAACGTAATCAACCAGGAATTTTACAGGATACCCTTGCCCGTCTTTAGGAGCTTTCTCGCACCAGGTGCCGCCCACGGCGGAATTGAGAATGAGATAGAACGGCGTACGGAACGGATTCCCCGCCCCATTGGCATAATTGGTGGTATTAAGGTCAATGGACTTCACCAGCTTGTCATCCACCATCAACTTGATGGAATCCTTGTCCCATTCCATGACATAGGTATGAAAATCATCGGAAAGATTATCTATCTTCACAGTCCCTCCGCGGGAAGCATCCCTTTTGGACACGCCGTCCGGACTCAAATGGAAAGTGGAATAAACCACATCCGGCTGTTGGGAAATATTCTCCAGCATATCAATCTCTCCATTGGCGGGCCAGCCCCATTTATTCTTGCCAAGCAGCCAGATGGCTGGCCAGATGCCCTTGGTTTTGGGAACCTTGGCACGCACTTCCAGTCTGCCGAACATGAAATTTTTTGTCTTGATCGTCGTAACGGAACCGGAGGTATAGGGCATGAACTTGGTATTCTTGATCCAATCCGCCGAACTTTTTTTGTAATTGATATTGGCGAACTTTTCAAAATGGGTTTCCAAAACCAGGCAGCCATCCTCCAATCTCATATTCTTGGGTCGGCCTGTATAAGTCTGCTGGGATCCCTGGTTACGGATTACTCCCAACTCCGGTTTCCACTTTTTGGCGTCTATCCTGGAACCGTTGAACTCGTCACCCCAGACATAAACCCATCCGCCGGGGAGGGTCCTCGGAGGTTTGGAATCTTCTCCCTTTACAGACATGCAAAGGCATGCAGTCAATAACACGGCAAATAGGCTCTTCTTCATACGGAGCAATACTGCACCTAGTTCCGCAGCCTTTCAAACAAAATACATCATTCGGGACCTCATACCTCCTTTCCCCTGTCAAATGGCGAAATATCCTGCAAAATGAATAGAACTTTTAACCCGGCACATGCTATGGTCATGATATGAAAACCACTTTTCCTCCCCATGCCCGAGCGCTCCTCCACCAGACGCCTGCAGGCGCTGTCGTGATTGTGGAAAACGGCACAGCCGTCACCCATCTTTTCTTCAGCCGCATGGCACAGCCGGAGCATTTGGAATGGGAGGAAACACCCCTGCTGCGTCAAACGGCTGACCAGCTGGATGAATATTTTCAAGGTTCCCGCCGCGTATTTGACGTGCCGCTTTCTCCCCAGGGAACCGAATTTGAACGAACGGTCTGGAAAGCCCTTCAAGCCATCCCCTATGGAGAAACCAGAAGTTACGGAGACATTGCCCGGCGAATAGGACGCCCATCAGCATGCCGGGCAGTAGGACAGGCCAACAATCGGAACCCTGTCGGCATCATCATCCCTTGCCACCGAGTCATCGGAGCCGACGGCAAACTGACCGGATATGCAAGCGGCCTGACCATTAAACAATACCTGTTGGAATTGGAACAGGGCTCCGCCACTCCTTTCACATTATTCACGGATGTGGAACGCATGCCCGGAAATACTCCGGCCAGTCCATAAAACGGCAGGACTGAAAAATTCCGGTCAGTGCTGCATACCGTTTTCCGTCTGAGGAAGAGGCATGGATTTCAAGGCGGCCTTGGGGGATTCAATATCCAGCCATTGAAGAGGCAGCAATTCACCCGTTACCCTGTAATGTTTGTAGGTTAATCCGGCAAACACAGCCAGAAAAAATATCAGGACGGCATAAAGAGCCATCCATAAATAATGATTCCGGGTCGTGCGGGCGGCTTCATCCGCCAACTGCTGTAAGTTCCGCATAGCGATCGAAGGGACGGCATCTTCTTCTCTCCCGGATGATTCGGCAGAAAATCCCGGAGATGGCTCTTCCGCAAACCGGAGCCTGGCATCCCCCAAAGCGATTTCATCGCCATCGTAAAGGGTCGCGGCGACCATCGGCGTCAGGCCGTTGATTTTAGTTCCATTAGTGGAGCCAAGGTCTTCCAGGACATATCCCCCTTCCTTAAACTGAAGCAAGGCATGCTCTCCGGAAACCGACTGAAAGGGAAGCACGATCTCGCAATGCTCGTCACGTCCGATGCGTGCGAAATATTCACCGTTCTTTGGAAGAACTATGGTTTTTTCAGAACCGTCGGGAAGGTGGATGGAAAGGCGTGGCATGATTCCCGGAAATCATGCCACGCCCATACTCATTTTCAATCCAAAAGACCGTTTGCCCATCACGTATAAGAAAAATGGCAATATCCGCCTTTCCCCAGAAAGACAGAATTCCATGCAAATTCATGATATGGGTTCATACTCCTCAATTTTTATTTTTCCCGCAGACTTTCGAAACATATTTTAAGCAATTACAGTGGCCTCCAGAGAGGTTTTCCATAAGTAATCCACTCATTTTAAAACATTACATGAAATACTGAATCAATTTTTTTCCTGATTGGAAACAGACCTTCCGAAACTGCGACGGATCATGCCGGACACGAACACTGCGCAAACGACAATCTTCAAGGGGGACAACTTGTTGGGAATCGCTAAACAGGCCATTTTCAAACATACCGTTTTCCGGGAGGGCCGCCCTCCCGGAACATGGATTGGATATACGCGCAAACTGCCGTCCTGCCTTTGGACATGTCCTTCACTATCTCGATAATTTTTTTATTTGCCTGGAGCGGCTTAAATCAAAAGAACTCAACTGAAATTTTTTCTGCTGTCTGGCATCTGCCGCTCCTCTTCTGGCATGGAGTTTATTCACCCTGGGTTCCCTTCCCCGTCCGTTACATGCAGACGTCTGCATGACACCAATAAAAGCGGCATGTCGCTGCCGCTGTCCCTGATTATTTTAATAAGAGGAATTTTTCTCTTCATTTATTACTGTGAAGACAGCCAGCATGGCACAAATCAATCCGGGGCATCGTAAAAACATCCGGAGTTCCCGTAATGATTCGAAATCCTCTTTCACGGGAAAGTCAGCGGCCTACACCGTGGAAAAACCGTGCAGCCCTGCACATGTCTTGCGTTTTGAAGGAAAATGTTTCATATTCAGACCATGTTTGTTGACAACATCCGCATATTCGCCAGGGCAGGAAAGGGAGGAAACGGGCTGGTCAGCTTCCGAAGGGCCAAATTCGTGCCCAAGGGAGGCCCGGACGGCGGTGATGGAGGCGATGGCGGAAGCGTCATTCTGGAAGTGGATCCGCACACGAATGACCTGCGTTCTTTTTTTTATGATCCAAAATTAATCGCCACGGACGGGGTAGGCGGACAAAGCGCCAAGAAACATGGCAAGAACGGCAAATCCGTCATCGGGAAAGTGCCCCCCGGCACCATTATCTACCGCAGCAATGCCTCTTCCATGGCGGAGGCGACCTGGCTGGAACGGGAAGGTGAAGGCATTGAACTGGAAAAAATAGCGGATCTGACGGAAATCGGCACCCGGTTCACGCTGTGCCAGGGCGGCCTCGGCGGCAAGGGAAACTGGCATTTCCGTTCCGCGACCAACCAGGCGCCTACGGAAGCCGAGATGGGAACGGAGGGGGAGGAAGGAGTCTTCTTTATGGAATTGCGCCGCATTGCGGACGCCGGGCTGGTAGGCTACCCCAACGCGGGCAAAAGCACATTGCTGGGAGACATTTCGGAAGCCAAGCCCAAAGTAGCCAGCTATCCTTTTACCACGCTTCAGCCTATCATTGGAGTGGTGGAATTCGACAGCTTTCGCCGCTGCATTGTGGCGGACATTCCCGGCATCATTGAAGGCGCACACAACAACCGGGGCCTGGGACATGAATTCCTGCGCCACATCACGCGCTGCAAAGTGCTCGTCTTCGTTCTGGACATGGCCGGCAGCGAAGGCCGCGACCCCATTGAAGACCTTCAGAATCTCCGCACGGAAATTAAACTGTACAGCGAAGACCTGGCCAAACAGCCCTGGTTCGTCGTCGCCAACAAAATGGACCTGGAAGGAGCGGAAGAAAATCTGGTTAACTTCCGCATGCGTTTCCCGAAAGTGGACGTCATCCCCATTTCCGCGCTCAATGGAGACGGTATTTCCCGGCTCAGGAACAGGCTTGATGAGCTTGTAGGTTATAAATTCATCCGTTAACTTATTCATTCAACTTTCTTTCAACCTTTGACATGACAGCCCCTCTCTCCGTAACGACAGCTCCCGACCAGCTTCTGTGCCGTATCGCCGGAATTGGAGACCTCTTCGCCATTGAAGGGGAATTCGTCACCGGGAAGGAAATCCCCAGCGGGCACATCAACACCACTTACAAGGCCACCTACCGTAAAAGCGACGGGACGGAAGATTCCTATATCCTCCAGCGCATCAACGATTACGTCTTCAAAGACCCCAAAGCCGTCATGCGCAATGTGGAAAAAGTCACGCGTCACATCAACTGGAAAGTCCTGCGCCGCCTGAAAGATTCCGCCGGCCAAACCCTCAACCTCTACCCGGCCCGGGGAGGACGCAACTACATTGACATCCCCGGCGACGGCATCTGGCGCTGTTACAACTACCTAGCCGGCACGCACACCTACGACGTGGTGGAAAACACCCGCCAGGCCTACCAGGCGGGATTTGCCTTTGGCTCCTTCCAGGATTTGATCAGTGACATGAACCCGGACGACATCGTGGAAACCATACCTGGCTTCCATCATACCCGGAACCGCTTCAACCGCCTGATGGAAGTGGCGGAACTGGATCCGCAGGGGCGTCTTTCCACCTGTCTGCCTGAATTGGAATTCATTAAAGCCCGTGAGCAGGATGTGGATCGGTTGCTGAATCTCCAGGAAAGAGGCGTGCTTCCTACCCGCATCACTCATAACGACACCAAAATCAACAATGTCATGCTGGATGAGGACACAGACCACGCCGTCTGCGTCATTGACCTGGATACGGTCATGCCCGGCCTGGTGTTGTACGACTTCGGAGATATGGTGCGCACCGTCACTCCGCCTACGGAAGAAGACGAAGAAGACCTGGACAAGGTGCGCATGCGCATGCCCATGTTCCAATCCATTGTAGAAGGGTATCTGTCTGCTGCCCACGGTTTCCTGACCCAGGCGGAAATAGACCAGCTTGCCTTCTCAGGAAAACTCATCACGCTGGAAATCGGCATCCGTTTCTTAACGGACTATCTGGAAGGCGACCCATACTTCAAGGTCTCACGGCCGAACCACAATCTCATCCGCTGCCGTACGCAGCTCAAACTGGTGGAATGCATTGAACAGGAACTTCCGGCCATGGAACAATATGTTCAGCGCGTCGCCAGGGGAATGTCCAGAAAATAAGGAAGAAGTTCTCCCTCTTCTATTCCACCACCTCCGGGGACGGCTATGCCGTCCCTTCTTTTTTATATTATTTGAACATGGCGGCCCATTCCATAATCCAAGAAACATTACACGTAATAGCCATAAGCCATGTTTGAAATACCAGACATCCAACTCAATCAATATGGCAAGCCGGCAAGGATCATGTTCCTGGCTCCATATGCCCCCGACGCTCCCGATTTCTCCAAAAAACCCTACACAGGCAATGGAGGCTACCCTCAGTACCACTACAACATTTATAAAGCCATCCAGGACATAGGCTATGACGTCGTCTCCTCCTCCAAACCCTATTCCGTCCAATTCGCCAAGGGAAACGTGGACTATGTATTCTCCCTGATGAACAGGTTCGCCATGTCCAGACCTGAAATATTCATTTCTTCCTACTGCGAATTCATTCAGATTCCCTACCTGGGCGCCCCTCCCAACATCCGCGCCATAGCGGAAGACAAATTGCTGACCAAAATGGTATTCCGCTCCCTGGAATTGAACGTTCCGGAAGGCATTGGACTTTCCGGAGAAAAAGGTATTCCGGCCCAGGCCCCTTTCCCAGGCCCCTATTTTGTCAAAAAGCGTTTTGGAGCCGCTTCAGGCGGCATCCGGGAAGACAGCATCTGCAGCTCCTGGAAAGCCGTGGACTCATGCGCCCGGCGCCTGATGGAAGAAGGGCACGAAGTGCTCGTGGAACAATACTGCGAAGGCATTGACGTCACCGTTCCCGTACTGGGCGGGGAAAACCCCGTCATCCTGGGATATGTGCAGCCGAAATCCGACAAACCGGGCAGCATCATCACGGAAGACCTGAAACTGCACGACCATCTGGGCTACCAACTGGTCTCCGTTCAGGATATGGAGCAGGACATCGCCTGTGACGTCCGGAAAATCTGGAGCGCTCTGGGGCCGATGGACTATTTCCGCATCGACTATAGAATCGACTTCGAGACGGGAGAACGGCGCATTCTGGAAATGAACATCTGCTGCCACCTGGGCAAAAGCGGCTCCATCTGCCTGGCGGCCGCAGAACACGGCTACTCCCAGGAGGACCTCCTCAAATACATTATCGCCTACAGCATGCACAGGCAGAAGAACCTCCGCCAATACGGCACATGGCTCATCTGACCCGCAGGGAAGAAACGGTTCGCATTCCGGTCAGAGCAAAAGCGGCACTTCACGAATCCGGTATCCGGCTGATTGCCTCAAACACCTCCTGCCAGCTTTCCATGGAAGCTTCCTGGCCGCCCAGGGCCATGCCCCGCTCACGGGCGGCAGCGGCCATGTCTTCCCGGTAGTGGGGCTCCCAAGCCATCTTAGTGGCGTACGTGATGAAATCACCGGGGCATTCGCACAGCCATCCGGTCTTCCCGTGTTCCACCATTTGTTCCCACCCCCCGCGCCTGTCCACAACAAGCACACTCCCGCTTGCCATGGCCTCAAAACCCACACGCGGCCAATTCTCCGTCGTATCGGTGGGCTGCAAAACGATGTGGCAGCGCCGGTAAAACTCCTGTTGGGACAAAGACTTTTGATCATGGAAAGTCTCCACCCAATCGGGAGGCCTGCCGGTCTTCGCCTCGCTCCGCCGGTCAAAACCGAGAAAAGTGCCCTTCTTCCGGACAGGAGAAGCAAAATGCTCGTAGATATGCCACGTATCCTTGCTGAACTTATCTTCATCCTGCCGGGAAATGTGTCCGGCTCCAAACCAGTCCGTGGAACGCCCTGCAGCAAAAGGAAAATCTGCCGCATCAAAATACGGCCTAAACGTCATGAACCGGATGGCCGGGTCGGGATTTAAAGCTCTCAGGCGAGGCATGACGTTTCCCATTACGTTGCTATTTTGATAAAGAAACAGGGAAATATCTCCCCGCCTCATGGCTTCCTTTTCCCTGCCGAAAAGCCAGGTCATGCAATTGACGAAAACTGTCCTTCCCGTCCGTTTTCGTATCTTCGGGAGAGCAGCCAGAAACTCTTCATTACAAAAACTGATGACGGGAGCCCCTGCCGGAATGGCCTCCCAATCATAGCCTTCATGCACCGCAACACCCAATTTCACCATCTCCGGATAAAGTCCGGCGCCGTGTGCATTTTTCTGGGTGGGGATAAGATGCATTTCCACCCCCATCTGCTTCCAAACCTTAATCTGGTGATAAAGCTCGGCCCCCGCACCGCCGTAAAGTGAAGGAAATCCAATGATGTAGAGAGAATATGTCATTAATTAATTCATGCCTGAATGATATTTCCCCGGAACTGCATGGAATAGTCTTGCCGTAAGGTTTCCAGAACACTTTAACTATTGACAATCAATAAATTGATTCGGAAAAATCAATAAAACAAGACTAAAGTAAACAATTCCGTAATTTTTTATAACTCTTAAACCGGATCCATTGATAACAAAGAAAAAAATAATTACAATATTACTCTATATAGTTTCAATGCTCTTCTCCTCTATTAATAATGATAACCAAGTAACGCATTCTTTATAGTCATATGGATTAAGTCCGCTATTCTCCTCGCCAAGATCAAGTAGCCATTCCAAAATGGTTCGTAACTGAACAGAAGAAAATTTTTTAAAGATATCCAAATCGTCACGCATTCTACCGATCATATTCTGACATGTGCAATCTACTAAGAGATCTGAATCTTTCAATTTTTGAAATTTAATCAGCTCTTCAAATGAAATATAAATAACAGCAGGCAAATAATATCTAAAAGCCTCGTTGCTGAAAACAGGAAAAAAATCCCATATATATTTACAATCACTAGCTTTCAAAGATATCCACGATTTCCCTTGAATATATGTTATATCTTCAAATTCATTTTCATCTTTAATGTTATTTGGAATCGGCAATATCGGAAAATTTATTTCTAAAGATTCTTTTTTAATAATTTCATTTTTCTTCTATGAATTTTTCACATTTTGATAAATTATTCCAAGCATCTTTCGCTTGTTCGTGATGAGTTTTATTTCCACCCTTAAAACATTTATTATTAATATGACTCCTAGCACTAGCAAGCATTAACCATGCTTTCTTTTTCATTTTTAATATATAGCAACAGTCATGGCCCGTACACTTTCCACTTTTACCAACCTCTTTCTTTGCTCTATTCACTTTGTCTTGTAAATATTTTTGTTCGGAAGCAGAACAATCACCAAGTTTTGGAATATCTGGATAAGGCACGGCAATTGGCTCGACTTTAGGAATTACATTCTCAGATATTTTTTAATAACTTTTTCTGCCGTTCCTGGAGCAATAACTCCAGTAATGGCTACGGTGGTTACTGCAACAGCTGCAACTGTCAATCCAACTGGATTCAACAACGCCGGCAATGCAAACCCAAACTTTCCTTGTACGTCTATAAAAGCGCTGGGGAAATTTCCCACATAGCCACACAGATTTTCCTGAAGCCTTTCCATCATCGGCTCCCGGGACAACCATCCAAAGTTTTAGCAGTTCCAAAGAGAGAACTATTCAAAATGATTTTTTCAATATTTGAATTTAATCCATTAATAAATAACGAATCACATCTAGGTATATCATTATTTTTCAAATTCTCAAAATATGCCATCATTGAGTTGAATAGTGAATAAATTTTAAAGGCTGTTGAATCCTCACGTGGTAATAACAGTCCCCCAAAAACTACTCCAAAAATTTTTGAATTGTATCCGTATGCAACCAGAGGAGTTCCAGAAACTTCATTTCCATATGCCCCAAATAAATTAATTATAAACTCCAGATTTTCTAACGACACTTGCTGATTAATCATATTTGATAATTTATATTGTTTCATTATTTTCATCAAAGCGCTACTGACGACGTCTTCAGAATCGGAAACCATAATAGAATATTGTTTCATCATTTTATTTTCAAGAAGACATATATAATAAAAATATATTTTATTATCATTCAAAAATAAAATATTATATTTTTTTCTTTCTTCATCTGCTTTCAAAAATAAAATATCATACTTATCAGGAAATTCAGCCTTTAAACAAGGATGTTCTTCAACCCAACATTCATAACCAAGAAAAGGCAAAATACTTCTCTCTTCACATAAAAAGGGAATGTATGTAGACAGACTTTTATTTATTATTTCAATATCTGAACTGATTTCTTTTATCTTATGCAAAGCGGTTTCTACAGCTGCATCCAACGGGGTAATATTATTGTTTCCCGCAAATAAAATATTACCCGCCGAAATAAAAAATAATAAAAATAAATAAATAATATTCATAGTCACTGTCTTATTCTATTAATAAATGTTACATTTGTTTTTCCTGCAGGTCTGTTAGGGTTATAGAGATGGATACGCATATTATCATCCCGATCTCTTACTAATACCGTAATTATTACTACTGAAAAAATTTTAACATTTTCTTTCATTTTTAATATTTTTCATTTATATGAATTTATTATAATGTTTATAATTAATTTTTATTTTTAATTTCCGAATCTAATATTTTAAGAGCGTTGTTACAGCTATCTGCAAAATAATTATCTTTATTTTGAAACAATATCCACTTCCTTACAATTTCAAGCTGATTTTTTGTATAAGAACGGTATATATAATTTACTTCTTTTTGCACATAAGTACGTATTCTCTCCGAAAAACAAACGACAATAAGTTTATTCATCATCCATTCCTCAGCGTCAGCCATATAATTATTCACCCTTGATATTTCTTCCATATAAGAATTCCTTATAATAGAAGGGAAGAAATATGCAAGGGCTCTGCTTGTAGCAAAACTCACAAATTCGGCATTATCGTACCATTGTATCGCAGGAACATCAATCCAGCGCTGGTTTAAAAACGGTTCCCCGCATTCTCGTCCTTCATCATCCGGATAATCAGGATTTGCAATAAGATTGCGAATGTTTTTTGTTGGAAAAAAAGAGTTTTCTAAAGGAAATTCTCTTTCCACTTCCCGAATCATATCATTCAAATTTTTATGAGTATAATAATTCACCATTATAGTAATTTTTTCCTGCATTCTTTATATAAATTCCAACATCTTTCGGCACCTTTTCCTATCTCTTCAGACTGCTCTATATGTCCATTATCTCCACCATCAAAGCAATTTGAATCATACATTTTTCTTGCTTCTTCAGCATTTTTTAATTTTTGAGCCCGTCTCTTAAATTCATCACAAACAGAAGCTGTTGGATGCTCTGGGATACATAATTTTTTGCATGATTGACCTCGAGATGCTTCTTTAGCTTCTTTCTTTTTCCGCTTTAATTCTTCACAATCTGCTTTGGGAACTGTATTTGAAACAGGCACGGCAATTGGCTCGACTTTAGGAATTACATTCTCAGATATTTTTTTAATAACTTTTTCTGTCGTTCCTGGGGCAATAACTTCAGTAATGGCTACGGTGGTTACTGCAACAGCAGTAACCATCAATCCAACTGGATACAACAACTCCGTTAATATAAATTCATAATATCATTAGTTCAAATCATTGTAAAAATTTCCCGGGAGACTGTATCTAAAGAAAGCATTTATCCTATTAAACAACCAAATGAAGCAAACTGTCATTCCTTATTTTCAAATGGAATATATACTTCTACTCTCATTTATGATACTAATCTTAGTATTTTTTTCTTTGTCTACATACGTCAGTTTCAATTGCTACTTGCAAAAGAAGAAACGAGAATTTCGTCGTTTTTTACGAGCCTGTTTTTTTACAACATCGCTAAAATTACGAACATTTTTTAAAAATATACCCTTGCGAATACAACTATGAATCCGAGCCTGATAGCACGACCAAACTCTACTTGAACTTATCAGATTTCCTAACATAGAACATTCAACTTCAATACCTTCTGATACGTTAGCATGCATCATGGGATGCATGATGAATAAATCCATTTCCATTTCTACAAAACAACGGGCATAATACTCTTGTTTACATGATAAAAATGTCTCTATTTTTAATCGTTCAATATCTCTTCCTGCATCTGGCAAAAAACAAAATTCTTTGAACCAATAATAATCCGTTCTGATTTTTCTCCCTGATTTAATTAATTCAGCCATGGTTTAATGGATTTTCATCTATAATACAGTTTTTTACATTAGGTGGGATTTCCCTGTTATTGATCCAATGATTGAGGTAGCTCTCCAGAATTTGTACTGCATGATCTTCATCCTTCGCCCGAATATGAGCATCCCAGCATAAATCTCTAAACGATTCTTCTGTCCACAACCAATGAGACACCGAGCGTTTTCCATGTCTTGAAATCATATAGAGTTCCCGACTAAAAATTCGCGGATAATAAAGAACCTCCTTATTTTTTTTAGTTTTATACAAATCTAGCCTAACAATCCAATCAGGCAAAGAAGATTCTGTTACAAGTTGGAATTCCAAAGTTGTAACTAATTCATATTTTGTGATTGACTCCATCATATTTTACCATTTTGCACATTTATAGTTGTTAGATTCATGTTTGGCTGTGCATCCCTTAGGAGTTCTAGAGGAAGCGTATCTCTTTGCAGCCTCATGAGCAATGTTTTGAGTTTTTCCTACACCATAACCATGAATAACTTCTGGACAACATGTTCCTTTATTTTCTTTCGTCGGGAGAGTGCTTCCTCGAACGTAACATACCCACATCCCTTTCCGATGTTTTAATTCTTTTAATATTTCTTCAACCTTGACTCCGCTTCTCATCATAGATCTTTGAAGGGATTCTTTAGAGACTATGGCTACTGTTCCAGCCGCTGCTATTACTCCTGCTGCCAGTGCCACTTTGGCAGGTTCTATCAATGTAGCTGCGCCGACGGAATTTGTTGGGCCAGTACCAAGCAAAGACGCATCTATTGCCTGAAATCCTAAAAAATCAATATGTTGAGTCAATTTATTGTTGACAAAAGAATACAAATTCCATCCATCTATTTCTCCAGCAGGCTCTCTACTAATCCACCTGCCATTTTGGGGATTATAATAGCGGTAATTGTAGTAAACCAGCCCCAGTTCGTCATCAGCGTATTCGCTGGAGAACCGGAACGGATTGTCCTCTGCGGCATTTCCTTCCATCCTGAGGATATTCCCATATGGGCCGTATTCGTACAAGGCGCGGCGTCCCGCTCGGATGCCGAAGAGCGCCGTAGCGTTTTTCAACAGGTCGTGCGTGCAGTACAGGTCTTCCGCCCAGGTTCCCTTTTCATCAAAGAGGCTCATGGCCAGGATGCGCGTGGCTACCTGCTCCAGAGGATTTCACAGATAGGTTTTTCTTAATACGGGCGTTATCGTTTCCGTTGTCCGATCATATTGTAATATTACTTCACAATACTATTAGTTCAAGATCTTGTAAAAACCATTGACCGTTCTTATTCACGGTCATTAGATATGATGATGAATATAATAAAGGAAATCCTATATTCTCAATCTTGAAGAGAGGATGACAATATAAATTATTATATCTAATTATTCATAATTTTATCTTTTAATTTTATGCATTCATTTTTATAATCGTAAAATGGATTGTTTTCTATTATCTTTAATATTCTTCCCAACAACGTTCTTTCACTTTCATTCAAATCCTTATAATTTTCAATAACAGCATCAATTGTATGTTCTACAAATGAATCGATATTCCCAACTTCATATTTATGATAATCCCCAAAAAAATATTTGATAGTTAAATTTAAACATGCCGGGAAATAATATCTAAGAAAAGATGTCGAAAATATATAATTCGGCAAAATTGTTGTATCGTATTCAAGTGGCATTAAATCATGTTCCCACGAGCATTTTAACCAATTTATTTTATGAATATGAACATATTCACAAAATTCAATTGCAGGTAACGCAAAAGATTCTGATTTGATCAAATCAATGCATATTTCGAATTGTTTATTATTCGGAAGCGGAAATACAGGATATATAACCTTCATTGCATCAATAAAGGATTGATAGGATAGGAAATTAGTATTCACGATAGATAAAAATTTAATTTTATGAATTTTTTGACTGTGGAAATTTTTATAATAATTGATTGAGTTTATCTTGGCAACGTTTTTTACCCGCTAAAGCGCGCTCAATTTCATCATTATGTGCATTATCTCCACCATTGAAACACTCATTATTTATTTTTGTTCTTGCATCAATACAGTCTTGAAATCTTTTTATATTTCTTTCTATTTCATTTTTACACATATTTTTGTTTTTACAATGCATTGATGAACCTTTGCACTTACGACCAACCTCTTTATTTAATTCACTATGTCTTTGTTTTGAACAATTTCCATATCTAGGTTTTTGAGGAATTGCTATTGGAACTGTTTCTGGAACTGTTTTCTTTGTAGTATCCGAGCTTATTTCATCTATTACTTTTTCGGCAACTACCACCACTACCGCAACAGCTACACCTACTGCCGCTGCCGCTACCACCGCCGCTCCTATAGGATTAAATAGAGCAATCGCAAACGCGAATTGCCCCTGCACATCAATCAAAATAGAAGGTGTGTTATACGCATATGAATAAACATTATCTTTCTGTTTCTCTATAATAGGATCCCTACTAATCCACCTGCCATTTTGGGGATTATAATAGCGGTAATTGTAGTAAACCA